>Ga0180218_1000017_pt1 | contig 519714 bp, 477 predicted proteins | sample eDN3rd37CKraftBY_FD_151334 | JGI IMG/M metagenome (GOLD analysis project Ga0180218, IMG submission 151334) | Enriched backyard soil microbial communities from Emeryville, California, USA - eDNA 3rd pass 37_C Kraft BY (version 2) (version 2) | ecosystem: Environmental > Terrestrial > Soil >... | reverse complement strand
GAAGCTCTTTCGCACGCCTCAACCTCGACCGGGGTCGTAAACTCTGTCACGGCGGCAAGCATCGGCGGTATGCAGCGGGCTTCTGGGGCCTGCCCGATATTGCCAGTCGGCCGGGTCCGGGACGAACCCGGAGAATTTCGATCCAGGGACATCGGGGCTGTCGGATTCTGCATGGGGAATCTTCCGGATTGCCTCTCATGATAAGAAACCCTGCGTTCCCGATCGATTGCCAAACCGAGCGCCGCACCTGCCCGCTCCCGGAGATTTGCCACCTGCTGGCGCTTTTGCGCCAGCCACGCCATCTGGCGTCTTGCTCCTGCCCCTGTGCCAGCGGCAATCCCGCCAAGTAGTTCAATGCCACGCCTGCGGGCAAAGTCCTGGACATGTGCCTGGTAGCCAGCCTCGCCAGCAAAATCCAGCGTCGTGGTTTTGGCGCCCGAGCGCCCGAGGCGCCTGGCCAGTTGCCGGAACAATTCCGGTGTGTGGCTTTCCCGTTCAATGCTTTTGCGGCGGACATCTGTGGCTTCATGCAGCTTCGCCGTCCAGACATTGCGTTCAACCGTGCGTTCCTCAAAGCGCCTTTTGCTCTCCTGTGCATCAGGGACTGCAATTTTTACCTTCACGGTCTCGACGCCATCCTTGCGAAGCGTGACCGTATCTCCTTTTGAAGCTCCCGCCGCCGACAGGGCTGCCGGCAGACTGACACCCCGGAGGCGATGGATCTTCCCGCCCTCAACCTTCAGATCAGCATAGGGCGTATCATTCGTACCCTCATCCCCGGGCCGGAATTTTGTCACCCCGGTTTCGACCAGTTCGCCGGTAATACCCTTCGCATGGTCAACAGGGGCCTTGTCCTCCCGTTCGGGCCTGAAGTCCTCGCGTGCAGCATAAAGATCAGCCCTGTGACGATGACGGGTCATGGACACATAGGTCAGATGCCTGTCCATCATGCCGCTGGCAAGCACAAGGGTCCGGTCGACAGTCGCGCCCTGCGACTTGTGGATGGTCACGGCATAGCCGTGATCGATGTTGCGATAACTGTCCTCACTGAGAACAATCTCGCCGCCGCTGTCGAGCCGGACAGAAAGAAGCGGCGCGCGGAGCGCGTTGCCGGTGGAGACCACCGTGCCGAACATGCCGTTCCTGACATATTGCGGACTGTTTCCTCTTGCACGCGGTTCGAGGAAACGGGCGTTCTCGAGAAAGATAATCCGGTCGCCTGCCGCAAACTCCCGCATGCCCCGCTCTGTCCGGAAGCGGCGCGCGCCATCGAGCGCTCCCTCTTCCCGCATCACCTTGCGCAAGGCTTCATTCAGCCTGTGGACATCCCTGTTGGTGTGCGCCAGCACCAGCAACGCATCACCCCGCAACTGGCCACCACCGTTTGATGCTGCAATCCCCGTCCCGGGCCGCATGTCTCGTCCCGGCTGTGATGGCGTGATCAGTTTCCGCCGTGCATCCGTCCAGTCCCTGACCAGACGCCCGATCAGTGCATCCCGGGTTTCCGCCTCGACCAGATGCCCGCGTCTGGCGTAAATCTCCAGCCCCGCCGCGGTGTCGCCGCGAGCAAAGAGTTTTGAGGCATCGCGTGCCCATTCATCCTGTTGCCGGCGCACACCGGCAAGTTCGGCGGAACCGATCCGCTCCGATATTGCCCGGAAAGCCGCACCGGCCCCGATCGGCTGAAGCTGCATGGCATCACCGACCAGAACAACCTTTGCGCCAGCCTTTTCTACGGCATCCAGCACACGTGCCATTTGCAACGAGGAGACCATGCCTGCCTCGTCAATGACGAGGATGTCACCGCGCATCAGCTGATCGCGCCCGTTATTCCAGGCATGCTCCCACGCAGCAAGCGTTCGTGATCTGATAGCGGAACTCTCCTCCAGCCCCTCGGCAGCCTTGCCGGAAAGTGCCGCGCCCAGGACGCGATGATGTCCGCTCTCCCAGGCAAGGCGCGCAGCTGCAAGCAATGTCGACTTGCCCGTACCGGCAAGACCGACGACAGCAGCGATACCGCTGCCCCCCGTTACATGCTGAATGGCTTCAATCTGCTCAAGATCCAGCCTGAACGGCTTCAGCGGATTGTCCCCTTCGACGAAACGCACTGCGCCTGCGCGTCCTGCGTCCGAAATCCCGAACCCCTTCCTCCCAGACAGGATATCGGCTGAACGCATCATGTTATGTTCGGTGCGCAGGATCTTTCGGGTGGTGAAGATTGCCGGTTCCCTTGTCTCGCCAGTCACCCGGCCATTCACACGACCAGTCATCGAGCCAGTCATCGGGCCGGCCTGCTGCGGGTTGAGGAGCACCAGATCGGGAGAGGCCATCAGTCGTGCACGGATATTGGCAAAGTCTGCCGGATCATCGACATAGCGGTGGATGACCCTTGCGATATCCATCTCGTCAAAGGTGGAGCGCTCATTGCCAAGCTGTCTGAGGAGAGGCTCTGGATCGGCAAGCAGCCGGGCGGTCATTTTGCGCCGGCGCGCCAGATCGGCAGGTGCAAAATACATCTCGACGCCCTTGCGCATCATCGCCGACTTTCCGGGTCCCAGATGCCTCTTGGCAATCCCGTCAAGTCCCTGTTCGGCATGGGAACGACCGTCAAGGCGGATGTCACGGCCAGCAAGTGCCAGATAACGGCTGGCTGTTTGCGCCCAGGCGATCTTCCACGCCTTCATTGTCTCCCTGTTGCCCGCCCAACACGTATAAACAATATCCCCGTTATGGCGATTTGATTTTACCTCACGTAGTGGCTTCCCGTCGGGTCGGCGAACCGGCATATATTTGGGACCAAACCCTTCTTCCGTCAGCGGCCTCAATGCGGTCATCAGGTGGATATGAGGATTGCCGCCCTTATCGTGATAGACCCAGTCAGCGATCATACCCTTCGAAGTCAGATTGTCCCGGATGAACTCCTGAACCAAACCGATATTCTCCACCCGCCTCAGTTCCTCCGGCAGCGCGATGATCAACTCACGGGCGAGTTGTGCATCCACACGCGTCTCAAATGCGTCAACCGCATTCCACAGTGTCTCGCTTGCCGCAGCCACCGTTTTCCCCTCGATAGCGGTCTGCAGCCACGCTGGAATATCTTCCGGCAACGCCAGTTCTTCATGGACCAAATCATCGTCGCCGCCGCGATAGTTAAACAAGGTTCCGGTCTGTTCGTCTCTCATCCGAGTGCGATGGCGATAGGCGGCAGCCGAGATGATGTTGCGTCCCGCTCCCCTGCTGATCATCTGCGCTCGCATGAACATGATTGCCACAACGTTCTCCTGTTCACATTTACAACGCCACCGAGTCGGTTCCACCCGGACAACGTCCGAAGAAAGTCTCATAGGAGAAACGTCACCAACGTTGACCATTGACGCGATTAAACTATAAATATCTTATATGGTCAAACGGTAGCTTTCTTGCCGGAAAGGCCGCCACTTCCGAGCACTACTGATTGAACTTACAAACCATCCAAATACGCAAACATGGCGATATTCATACAGTTACTTCAACCAGAGTTTCTTTATGTATCAACAGACAAGCAGAGAGCACACTCGCAAATCTAATCGCGCGGAATCCAGATTGTACCCCGGTTCAATACCGCTCGCGGAAAACCCAGTTTTGACTAGCAATTGCGGTTCGTGCACAGCTATCAACAGCTAATCAAAGTTTCTTCGAGCTGATGGAACTGGCCGAGACAACAGGCAGCATCAACGCGCGTTGGCTTGCACTATGCCGGCAAAACGCTTTTATAAGCCCTGTCTAGACGGAACCAAAAATTTAGTCTTGCTCCTGCGCCTTGACAAAACGCGCAGCTTTCGGTCAAATTGGAACAAAAAATGAACATTATGGACAAATGCAATGCGTATCACAGGAAAGCTCGACTATCTCGAAATGCCGACTGGAAACGGATCGCTCAATGCGACCAAGAGCTTCTACGCGCGTGTTTTCGATTGGTCTTTTGTCGATTATGGCCCAACCTATTCCGCCTTTTCAGAAGGATTGGACGGCGGTTTTGATGCCGACAGAGAGGCCACCGCGAAGCCTTTGCCCGTCCTGTATGCCGCAAAGCTGGAAGAAACGCTGGCTGCCGTGACGGAAGCGGGTGGAACGATTGTGAAACCCATTTTTGCCTTCCCGGGCGGACGTCGCTTCCATTTCACCGACCCTGCGGGCAACGAACTTGCGGTCTGGAGCGACAAGTAGCCTGCCAAGGAGCGATGTCAGCAAGGTTGACAGGGTTGGTTCCATGACAATGATGAAGCGCGTTCAATACGATTCACACTGACAGAAATTGGTAAAATGCGTTTCATTCTGCCCTCTATCCTACTATCCTTTATTGCAGCCCCCGCCTTTGCTGAAACCAAGCCCCCTTTGAAAGAAGAAGCGCCGCTCAGCCGCTGTGCGGAATTCTTAAAAGGCATGAATATTGTCGAGAAAGGCAAAGGCTTTGCCGTTCGGGATAGCCATGATGGCTGTGTGATCTCAAACGCATTGTTCAGCTCCGGCGATCTGATGAGTTGGGCGTTTGACCGGGTAGAGATTGAAGGCGACCGGCTTCGTGACTTTATGTCCGACACGCCGGATATGGCTTCAAGCCCACCGCAATGGGCGCGTCTGGCCATTGACGGTGTGCGGCTGTCCCTCAAGGTCGATGATAAACTGACCAAGTTCATAAGTTCTGTTCAGCAAACGCCGTCTGACTTTACAGCTTCCTACCGTTTCGATCCGAAAGACGGCTATCTGTACATCCAGAATGCCGAGATGAGCAATGTCAGGCTGGGCAAGGTCGCCATTTCAGGTGAATTCAACCTGCCTACCGAATCATCCATCGCTCAGCTGGCAGCAAATCCGACAGCGACCCTTTCCCGTTTGCACCTGCGTCTTGATAATCAGGGAATATGGGAGAGCCTGATTGTGCCCTCTCTCGCCAACGTGGTCTTCCGCGCTTGGTCAAACGTTGATGCAGATCCAGAAGCAGCAATCGCTCAGTACATCACTGTGGCAAGTGCCGCCGTACAGGCGATGCCCGACAGCCAGATTGATGCAGAATCGAAAAAGGCATTGCTGCGCTTCATCCAGGACATGCCTAATCCGACTGGCTATTTCGCACTTGATTTGAGCTTTGAAACACCTCTTCCAATCGGCCTGAGCGATTTGTCTCCCGAAAAGCTCGCCCCCCGCGCATTGTCAGATGCAAAAATGAGCGTGAGCTACAAGGCACGTTAGAGCATTTGCAGCAAAAGTGCGAAGCGCGGGGAAATCAGTCCACTGGACTGATTCCAGGCCCCGCTTCAACGCACCGGATAATTCGTGAAAACAAAGAGTTACAGCGGTCCCCATGCTCCAATCTTGACTGGAACGGCTGTAATCAGCATCGAAAATGGCCTAGCGGGTTCACTTCAAACTGACCCCGCTCAATTGCTCTTTCTATCGGCCTTTTGAACTCTTTCCGGCGAAAACTGCTTCACCGGCTTTGCGGGGGAAATCTAGAGCATTTCCTGTTTTTCATGAACCATTGGAAATGCTCCATCTGTTTGTTTTATCGCATGTCTTTAACCCGAAACCGGTGCCCACTTTCGGGAGACATGCTTTAGCTCGCTTCGCGCAGGCGTTCCGCCGTCTGCAAATCCACCGAAACGAGCTGGCTCACGCCCTGCTCGCCCATGGTGACACCGAACAGACGGTTCATGCGCGCCATGGTGATCGGGTTATGGGTGATGACCACGAAGCGTGTTTCGGTCGAAGCCGCCATTTCATCCATCAGATTGCAGTAGCGCTCGACATTGTGATCATCGAGCGGCGCGTCCACTTCGTCAAGCACGCAGATCGGTGCCGGATTGGTTAGGAACACCGCAAAGATGAGCGCCATGGCCGTCAGTGCCTGTTCACCGCCGGAAAGCAGCGTCATGGTCTGCGGCTTCTTGCCGGGCGGGCGGGCGAGAATTTCAAGGCCTGCTTCCAGCGGATCGTCGCTTTCGATCAGTTGCAGTTCTGCCGTGCCGCCGCCGAAGAGATGCGTGAACAGGCGCTGGAACTGCACATTCACAACGTCAAATGCAGCCAGCAGGCGCTCACGTCCCTCACGATTGAGGCTCTGGATTGCCTGGCGCAGTTTCTTGATCGCCTCAATGACGTCTTCCCGCTCGGAGACGATGGTATCGAGACGTCCGGATAGTTCCTGCTGCTCTTCATCAGCGCGCAGATTGACCGCGCCAAGCCGCTCGCGCTCGATCTTCAACCGCTCGAGCTGACGTTCCAGCTGATCGGGATCAGGCAAGGCTTCGTCCGGCTTCAAGCCTGTCTGGCGAATAGCCTCATGCGGAGGACAGTTCAAGGCTTCCGCGATGCGGGCTTCCGCATCCTTGCGCCGCTCTTCCGCCGCCGCAAGCCGTTCTTCGGCACGCGCACGCTGTTCGCGGCTCGCCGCCAGCTGCTGGATGGCAAGGGTAGCCGTCTTGTCGAGTTCCGCCTGCGCGGCTTCCGCCTCGGCCAGAATGTCGCCCGCCTGCTTGCGAAGGGCATCAGCCTGCGAGAGCTCGTTCAAAAGCGCCCGGCGACGGCTCTCGATCTCGTCAGGCGCTTCCGCAAGTGCCTCGGCTTCATCCGCCGTTTCCGCCCGACGATCATTCAATGCCTCTATATGGCGGCCGGCATTCTCCGCGCGGGATTTCCAGTTGCGGCGCTCCAGCGCAATCATTTCCAGCCGCCGCTTGCGGGCATCGGCCTCGCGACGCAGCCCTTCATAGGCAGCACGCGCCTCAGCCAGCGCCGCGCGATCCGCCATGACCTCGCTGCTCAATGCGGCGAGCCGTTCGCCAATCGCATCGATATCCGGCATTTCGCCAAGTCGATCTTCGGCTTCCGCGACGCGCATTTGCGCTTCTTCGAGATTTTCAGTGAGATGCGCCTTGCTGTCTTCCAGACCCGCACGGCGTGTCGCAAGCTGACCTGCGGCGCGTTCGGCGGTAGCCAGGGCTTCGCGCGCTTCATCGAGTTTGCGCTGGTTTGCGCGCCATTGATCGCGGGCGACACGCTCCTGCTCAATGGCCTCGCGAAGACCCGCCTCGGTGCGCTGCACGTCCAGTTCGGCCTGCTCGGCACGCTTGCGGGCTGCAACCGCTTCCTGTTCGAGTTCCGCCAGCCGGTTTTTTTGCGCCAGCCGCTGGGCCGCCGGTGTCGGCGCATCAGCGCTCGCCGTATAACCGTCCCAACGCCAGAGTGCACCCGCCTTGCTCACCAGCCGCTGGCCCGGTTTCAACAAGGCTTGCAGGCGCTTGCCATCACTATCCGAAACAACGCCAACCTGTGCCAGCCTGCGGCGCAATTGCTGCGGCCCTTCCACCAGCCGATCAAGCGGCGTCACGCCCTCCGGCAAAGCAGGATCGGCATTGGCGGCAGGATTGTAAGCCCAATAGACCGGCGCATGTTCATCGCTGGCCGCATCGAGATCTTCGCCAAGTGCTGCGCCGAGTGCGACTTCATAACCCTTCTCAACGCGTAGTTCTTCCACCACTGGCGGGAACTGCCCCTTTTCACCGGCATTCAGAATGCGGGCCAGCGTCTGCGCTTCCGTTTCGATACGGTTCAGTTCAGTGCGGGCTTCGCTCAAAGGCTGGCGGCTGGCGGCTTCCGCCTCACGTGCGTTAGCGACAAGCTCTTCCGCGCTGGCGACCATTTCTTCCGCCGTGGCCAGCGCTTCCGCGCAACGGTCGACCACGATGCGCTTTTCCGCCGGATCGAACAAGCCGCCGATCTGCTCCGCAACCGAAGCTATGTCGCGCTCGATCGCCTCCATCTGAACGGCCAGGCGGTCGCGACGGTCACGGGTTTCCTTCAGGGCCCGCTCGATCTGCACACGTTCCGCAGCCGCTTCTGCACGCTCAGCCGTCACACGGGACAATGCATTCTCGCTGTCCTGCAAGCGAATTTCCGCTTCCTGGAACAACGCGTGCAATTCCTGATCGCGTTCGCCGGATTCCTCGGCAGAAGCGATCAGTTCCTGCTCCTCCTCATCGAGCCGCGCCAGAATATCGGCGTTCTCGCGCATCATTTCTTCTTCGCGCGCTATATCGGCGGAAAGCTGTTCGAGGCGCTTTATCAACTCTGCCCGGCGAGCACGAAGACGCTCGCCTTCCTCGTCCAGCTGGGTCCGGGCAATGGAGAGGCGCTGCAACGCAGCCGCGGCCCTGGCCTCAGCCTCACGCAGTTCGGGCAGCTTGTGCGCGCCGACTGCCTGTGCCTTTGCAGCGTTCATCTGCGCCTGCGCCATGTCGCCAACGGCGGAGGTCGCCTGCGCCAGTGCGCTTTGCGCCTCGCCTTCCTGCATCTTTGCCTGTGACCAGCGCAGATGCAGGAGTGCGGCTTCTGCCCGGCGGATATCTGCGGACAGGGCCTTGAAGCGATTTGCCTGACGGGCCTGCCGCTTCAGGCTTTCGATCTGGCTGCCCAGTTCGCCCACCACGTCATCCAGACGCTCCAGATTGGTTTCGGCGGCACGAAGGCGCAGTTCGGCCTCATGGCGGCGCGTATGAAGTCCTGAAATGCCAGCGGCTTCTTCGAGAAGCGCGCGACGGGCCTGCGGCTTTGCCTGAATCAGTTCACCGATACGCCCCTGCCCGACCATCGACGGCGAACGAGCACCTGTCGACTGATCCGCGAAGAGAAGCTGCACATCCTTGGCGCGCGCTTCCTTGCCGTTGATGCGGTAAACCGAGCCGGATTCGCGTTCGATGCGGCGGGAAACCTGCAACTCATCCGCATCATTATAGCTTGCCGGCGCGCTGCGGTCCGAATTGTCGAGGAAGAGCGTGACCTCCGCCGTATTGCGCGCGGGCCGCGTGGCGGAGCCTGAGAAGATCACATCGTCCATGCCGGAAGCGCGCATGTTCTTGTATGAGTTTTCGCCCATCACCCAGCGCAGCGCTTCGACCAGATTGGATTTGCCGCAACCGTTCGGACCGACAACACCGGTCAGCCCGCCTTCGATGACAAACTCCATGGGCTCGACGAAGGATTTGAAGCCGACAAGACGAAGCTTGGAGAAGCGCATCAGCAAACGCCTCCCGCTATCGTCCCAGAAACGCAAAAAGCGGGCGCAAGGGAGCGCCCGCTTTTCGATCTGAAAAACGGATCAGAGAAGCTTGTCGATGATTGCCGACATTTCGTCAACCGAAAGCGCTCCAGCGTATTTTTGTCCGTTAATGAAGAACGTCGGCGTTGCATTCACACCGAAATCCTTCGATCCACGCTCCATCGTGGCTCTCACATCATCGAGAAGTTGCTGGTTCGTCAAGCAAGCCTTGAACGACTCCTGTGTAAAACCGGCAAGTTTTGCAATTTGCAGGAGAGCGGCTTCGCCGTCTTCGGCAGTCGCCCATTGCTGCTGCTGCTTGAAGAAAACGTCGACCATCGGGAAGTACCGGTCTTCAGGTGCGCAGCGCGCCAGCATGAAAGCGGCAGTCGCGCGCGGATCGAACGGGAACTCACGGAAGATGAGCCGTGCCTTGCCCGTATCAATATATTTTTCCTTGATTTTCGGGAAGGTGTTGATGGTGAAATCGGCGCAATGCGGGCAGGTCAGCGATGCATATTCAACGATGGTGACCGGTGCGTCCGCCTTGCCGTAGACCATGTCCTTGAGCTTGCCGGGTTCGGCAATCCTGGCTGCATCGACTGTGCCTTCCGGACTACGCTGCTGCGCATTCGCGCCACCGGCAAAAGCCAGACCGGCAGCCGCCGCTCCGGCAAGAGAAATAACGTGTCTGCGATTAAACGCTGCAGGCATCCGAATCATCCAGTCCTGTTTCAATAGTTGACTTCGACATACAATCTAAAGCGGCAAGTCGCACTTCGCTAGACCCGCAGCGTTCACATGAAAGTCAGCACCTTGCATTTTTTGTCTTCATATTTGCGACAATCAACCTGGGGCGCCTCTTACAAACTGCTGAAAGCTTGCATCAAATTTATGGCGGCCAGCAGAATTCAATTGCCCTTGCCGTCCTTTCGGCCAGTGGTCCGCTTCTCTGCGAGAATGTTCTTGCCGAGACGGGCAAGCGCTGCGCGAAGCGCATCGTCTTCAATAGCGTCCGTCGCCTTGTCGATACGGCGCTCATCCGCAGGCCCGAGCGGCGCCAGACGCTTCACCCGTCGCTTGGCCGGAATAAGCGGCGGTTTCTGCTCGATGCGGATGCGCCCGACCGCGGAGAAGCCGAGAAACCCGTTGATACGGCTGATGATTTCTCCTGTCTCGTGCTGGACCTGAAGAGCGGCGAACCCTTCACAAGCAATAATCAGCGTTGCAGGAGAAAACGGGTCGTCCTCATGGAGACGGCGTGGCCAGATAATGCGCAGTGGGCGCGAGGTTGCGCCGATGGCGGGACCGACGATGTCTTCCCACGACTGAAGCAAGGCGAGATTGATACCGGCGCGTTTCTGCAGCATCGGATCGACCAGACCCGAAGCCATATCTGCCAGCGGCCGGAAGCCGCGTCTGGATGTTTGTTCGCTCATCGCGCTCCATTATAACCGCGAAACCACTCCACGAACAAAGGAATACCCTGATCGAGCGTGGTTTTCGGACTAAAGCCAAGGTCGCGGGCGGCAAGCGTGATGTCGGCATAGGTGCGTGGCACATCGGCGGCCGGCATGGGTTCGAGCTTGCGGATCGCTTCCTTGCCCGTTGCTTTCTCGATCGCGGCGATGAAATCGTTGAGCATCACGGGCCGGTTGTTGCCCAGATTATAGACGGGTGCCGTATCTCCCGGCTTGTCGACTATGCGTCGCACCGCGCCTACCACCCCGCTGACGATATCTTCCACGAAGGTAAAATCCCGCTGCATCTCGCCATTGTTGAACACGCGGATCGGCTCGCCCTTGAGGATCGCCGAAGTGAACAGCCACGGCGCCATGTCGGGACGCCCATAGGGGCCGTAAACGGTGAAGAAGCGCAAACCGGCAGAGTGGAGCTTATGCACGTGACGATAGGAGTAAGCCAGCAATTCGCCAGAGCGCTTTGTTGCGGCATAGATCGATACAGGATGATCGACGGGATCGCTCTCGGAAAACGGCACTTTTTCGTTTGCGCCATAGACCGACGACGAACTGGCATAGACCACAGGCGGCCGCTTCTCCAGTCGCAGCGCGGTTTCGAAAACCGTGATCTGTCCCTGAACATTGGCCGAGATATAGGCCGAGGGGTTCTCAATGGAATAGCGTACCCCTGCCTGTGCAGCCAGATGCACGATGACATCCGCATCACGGTCGGAGCCGATTGCAGCGGTGAGTGCCGCGGCGTCGGAAATATCCGCCTTCGCAAACCGGAACCCGTCCCGCAGGTGAAGCTTCGAAAGCCGCGTTTCCTTCAACGCAACCGGATAATAATCGTTTACATTGTCAATGCCGACGACCTGCCAGCCCTCGTCCAGCAGTCGCTGCGCGGTATGGAAACCGATAAACCCGGCAGCGCCCGTTACAATCGCTTTCATGCAGTTGATTTCTTTCCCAAAACATATGAGGTGAGCCCGGCGCGCCGTGCCGCCATGATGCGCCTTGATGCAGCCGCGTTGAGCGCCGCGAGGAAGAACATGGTCGAGGATATCGTCACTTCGTGCAACAACGGATTGTGCAGCATGCCGTAGCTGCCGCACACAAGGGCAAAGTAGATCAAGGCTCGCCGCATTGCCCAGCTATCGGCTGTTCGCCACAAATAGACGAAGATGGAGATAAACGCACAGACCATGAAGATGAGACCGACAATACCGTCATTCAGCAACTCGTCGAGCACCGTATTATGCACATGGCGGAAGCCGTCAAGCATCGACGCCTTGTCGCCTGCCTCGGCCCTCACATAGTCCATCTTTGAATAGGAACCGACACCTGCGAGAGGATGGGCGGCGATAACATTCGACGCACTCCTCCACATGACCTCGCGAATATCCGCCGAAACCTTGTCCTCCCAGTTAGCGGCGTGTCCGGTATCGTAATATTCGATCATTCCGGCGAAACGTTTGGAAATGATGCTGCCAACAGGGCCCACCACGACGAGAGCGGCTATTGCTGCAAACAGTATCGCATAGGCAGTTCCCTGCTGCCGGAAACGCTTCAGGAAGATGACAGTTTCCACGGCTGCGAATATCGGCAAGACCACGATGACTGCCCGGGTTTCGGACGTCAGAACCGCAGCGAACCCCAATACCAGCCACTGCGGACCGTTCGGCAAATATCGCGAAGCCTTACGCAAAGGAATGGCGGCGGAAATCGCCGCTACCCCGGCTACGAATGCAAAGACAGCCTGATTACCGCCGACACCTATGCGCCCCCCGTCGGTCACGGAAAGATAGAGCGCGATAATCAGGGCAAGCAGCGTCCCAACACGCGCGCCAAGGACATAGGCCCGGAGCGGGTCCCGGACAAGCACCATTCCCGAACCGGCAAAAGCAAAAATCGCGATCAGCAGCGTGTAGCCGATCTGGCGGTTGTCGTTGAAAGGCTCCCCCCGAAACAGGATCAGGCCCAACGACCAGACAGCATATAAGATTATAAACAAATAGAATTTTCGGGCGAACATGCGCGTAGTCGCATGACGTCCGCAGGCGAGGTAAATACCGATGCAAGAAAATACGAAAAGTACCAGTGGTCCGAGCCCTACGCGAACGGGCATGGCCGCCGATGCGACTGCAAGTACCCCAGAATCTATCCGACGCCGCAGGAGAAAAGACTTCTTAAAAAAACTCAAACTCTGTCCTCTCTTAAGCTCTTCCTGTCAAAAGAGTAAGCGATTCGTCTGACATAGTCTGTCGCTCGAAACAGAAGGGTGCTTATCCTTTTGTATGCCGGCAGACGCTTTTTGGCGTAAGCCGAGCGCCCCTGAGCGATAGTAGAAGTGGCCATGTCCGAAAATTCGACGACCGGCTTGTCGGTTGTAAAAATCTGATAAGCACCAGCCCATCCTCTTTCCAGTGCGACATCATAAGGAAGCCGCATCGGGCGAAGCGCCTTGAGCAATTTCGAGGCGCCTTCACGGGTAACGACATAAGCCGCGGAACTTCCCAGCGGTCCATGCAAGCAGCGACCAATTGAAAACTGGCTATCAATACGCTGGAAAGACTGGAAAGCAGCGGTTCGGTGATTGACAAGCTTCACTGCGTCCCAGCCTGCCGCCTTCGCCAAATGTGTTAGAAAGGGTTTGAACGCAGGTGTAAAAACGATGTCATCTTCTACAATCACGGCAAAAGGCTCCGGCGCACCGGCTATGATTTCCAATGCTCGTATGTGACTGAAGTAACAGCCAATTTCTGCCGGCATTGCGATTTTACCGTGCCAGCGACGGAACGCTGCCTCATCGAAATCCGTCAGTTCCTCCAATGACAGCAGCTTTCCCTCGACGGCTTCCACGCGCCGGAGTACGATTGAAAGAGCATCGGCGTTGGACTTCAACCTGTCCCAGCGATCCCGGGACCGCGCAAGATTGACGACATAGACAGGTACTGACTGGTTCACTTATTCTCTTTCCAAGGAAGCTTGCCTGGAGACCCCGGCAGATTTCTATGCTTAAGCCTTTCATATGCACAGCATTGTTTCTATGAAGTGTAAAATTAAGGCATTAGAGCGGCTCTCGTGAAGCGGAATAGCGCATCCGTTCTATCTCTTTGCTTTCAGGCATTACCCCACGCAAAACCGCTTCGCACTTTTGCTGGAAATGCTCTAATCAGAATAATGCCCAATTGTTAACCGATGCCGTTCTCATGCTGACTTCCACCACTTCCAATCAAAGCACCAAGCTTCTGCACTGGTATGACCGGCACCACCGCGTCTTGCCGTGGCGCATCAGCCCATCCGAACAGGCATCCGGCATCAGGCCAGATCCCTATCGCGTGTGGCTGTCCGAGATCATGCTTCAGCAGACAACAGTCGAGGCGGTCAAGTCCTACTTTGTAAAGTTCACCGAACGCTGGCCCACGGTTCAGGCAATGGCGCGGGCGAGTGAAGACGATATTCTGCGAGCATGGGCCGGACTTGGATACTACTCGCGTGCACGAAACCTGAAAAAATGCGCCGACGCTGTGGTCCGGCAGCATGACGGCAAGTTTCCGGACAGCGCCGCAGCACTGAAGGAACTGCCGGGCATCGGCGACTATACTTCCGCAGCCATCGCTGCAATCGCCTTTGGTGAAGCGGTCGCCGTTGTGGACGGCAATGTGGAACGCGTGATTTCACGGCTTTACACAATCGACACGCCCCTGCCCGCAGCAAAACCGGAAATCCGCGCGCTCATGGGGCAATTGACTCTCATCGACAGGCCGGGAGATTTTGCGCAGGCGGTGATGGATCTGGGCGCAACCATATGCACGCCGCGGCGTCCAGCTTGTGCCATCTGTCCGCTCAATGACGATTGCATGGCGCTCAAATCCCGCGACCCGGAAAAGTTTCCGGTAAAGGCGCCCAAAGCGGAAAAGCCAATTCGCACAGGCGCGGCATTCATTGCCATTGCCGAAGATGGTTCGGTTTTTCTGCGCAAGCGAAGGGATGAGGGACTGCTCGCCGGGATGACCGAAGTTCCGGGCAGCCGATGGACGGCTCGCATTGATGGCGATACGACCATCGATGCGGCTCCGTTCCCCGCGCGATGGACAGCTTCCGGTTCGATTACGCATGTTTTCACCCATTTCGAACTGCGGCTCTCCGTCTATCGTTCGGAAAATGTCAGCAAGGCTGCATCCAGCGACGGCTGGTGGTCTCGCCCGACCGAGCTTTCAGACGAGGCATTACCAACAGTCATGAAAAAGGCGATCACCGCTGCCATACCAGAAGCTTTCAAAGGGAAGAGGAAAAACCGTTGAGCAGTCCCGTCAAGCACATCGTCTTCGACATCGGCAGGGTTCTTATCCATTACGATCCCGAACTCGCCTATCTCGATATTATTCCCGATGCGTCGGAACGGCGTTGGTTCCTGGAGAATATCTGCACCGGCGCATGGAATATCGAACAGGATCGCGGGAGAACCTGGCATGAGGCTGAGGCGTTGCTGATCGATGCATACCCAGAGAAAAGCGACCACATCCGTGCATTCCGGCAAAACTGGAACCGCATGGTGCCGCACGCTTATGAGGACAGTGTCGAAATTCTGCGGGGTCTCATCGGGAACGGCCACGACGTCACCATGCTGACGAATTTTGCGTCCGATACTTTCCGGGAAGCGCAGGGGCGGTTTCCATTTCTGACTGAAAGCCGGGGTGTCACCGTGTCGGGCGACATCCGCATGCTGAAACCTGACCGGGAAATCTACGATCATCACGTTGCGTCATTCGATCTCGACCCGGCAGCTACGCTTTTCATCGATGACACGATGCACAATGTGGAAGGTGCCAGGCATGCTGGCTGGCAGGCCGTGCATTTTACCGGTGCGAACAAGCTGGCTGCTGACTTGAAAGCACTGGGTCTCGCTTTCTGACCCGGAATTCCCGGTCAGACGAAAACAGCGAAGACGCCCGAAGCCTATGCTTCGGGCGTCTCACTATCAGACTATGCTGGAGGCCGTCCGATAAGAATAAAAGCGCGGGGCAGGCAGTTCAAAACGCGTTCTAGAGCGGTTCCTGTTCTGACAGAATCGCCGGAACCGCTCTAACTATTTGTTTTATCGCATTATCCAACGCAAAACCGTTTCACACTTTTGCTGAAATGCTCTAAGCGCCTGCAGTCGCCATCTGGTCGCGAATGACCTTGCGCAAGGCGTCAATTGGCTTCAGCGTGCCGTTTTCCTCGTAGTGCCAGAAAGTCCAACCGTTGCAGGCATCAAAGCCCTGGACCTTCGCGCCGATACGATGGATCGAACCGGCTTCGCCATTGGCGGCAAGCGTGCCATCGGCCCGCACAATCGCAGCAAAACGGCGGCGTTCATCGGAAAGCACCGTGCCAGGGCGAAGAAGACCGGCTTCTATAACGCTGGTGAACGCCACACGCGGTTCGGCCCGCTTGCCGGTCATCACGGTGAGTTCGGCCTTGCCGAGCGGTTCAACGGCATCAATGCGCGCCGTCGCCGCGTCGATATAGCTTTGTTCGCGCTCGATGCCGACGAAATGGCGTCCAAGACGCTTTGCAACGGCGCCGGTCGTGCCGGAACCGAAGAACGGATCGAGAATGACGTCGCCGGGCTTGCTAGACGCCATCATGATGCGGGCAAGCAGCGCTTCCGGCTTCTGGGTCGGGTGAACCTTGTCGCCGTTTTCGTCCTTGAGGCGTTCCGAGCCGGTGCAGATCGGAAACAGCCAGTCCGAGCGCATCTGCACATCGTCATTGGCGGCCTTCATCGCTTCATAGTTGAAGGTGTAGCCTTTGCCCTTCTGGTCCCGCGAGGCCCAGATCAGCGTTTCATGGGCGTTCTGGAAGCGACGGCCACGGAAATTCGGCATCGGATTCGTCTTGCGCCAGATGATGTCGTTCAGGAGCCAGAAGCCCAGGTCCTGCAACTGCGAGCCGACGCGGAAAATATTGTGGTAGGAACCGATGACCCAAATGGTGCCATTCGGCTTCAGGACGCGGCGGCAAGCCATAAGCCAGGCGCGTGTGAACGCGTCATAGGCCTGGAAGCTTTCGAACTGGTCCCAATGATCGTCAACCGCGCTCACCATCGACTGGTCGGGACGATGCAGATCGCCGCCAAGCTGGAGGTTATATGGCGGATCGGCGAAAATCACGTCCACGGAATGATCCGGCAGGCGTTCCAGAGCAGCGACGCAATCACCTTTGATGATGGAGTCAAGCCAGGCGGTACGCGGAGCCTCGATGGGCAACTCATGCGCAAGACGTACAAGAGACATGGGATACTCGATTACCTGTGGACGCAAAAACTTGTCCTTATGGTTACCGGGCAGGGTAAATATGCAGTTAACGCCAAGTGATTGAAATCGTAAATCTTTTCTTAAACGAGAGGGAAAGTCCGCAGTTCCGGGCTTTTCACGCACTATTGCCCCGAACATTTTGCCGTCTGTCATCTTAACGCCGCGATCGCTGTGCAATGCTGTTTTCGACCACTTGCCCTTGATAAGGCTTGGTTATTCCTTTTTGCCTATAATCGGCAGCCAACTTCTGAATTTGCGTGGCGGGCATGCCAGCCGCCCGCTTGCCCGGTGTTTTTATGATGAATATCGCTGAACTGCGGCATAACCGGTATTTGCGGGTTTTATTCGTACCCTTCCGCATGCGTGCGCTGGTTCGCGGCAGCGAAATTGGCCTCGTTATCGCCGGTGCCGCGATAGGTATCATTTCAGGGCTGATGGTTGCCGCCATAGGCAGTATTTCGCAATGGATGCACCAGGCGATCTTCGCGCTTGAGCCCGGCGAAAAACTCAGTTCGGCTGCATCGCTGCAACCGAGCGCCTATATTGCACCGCTCGCCGGCGGCATCCTGATGGGGATCGTGATCTGGGTTCTTGCGCGATGGCGCAAGCGGCCCATCGTGGACCCGATCGAAGCAAATGCGCTCCATGGGGGGCGTCTGTCGCTCACGGACAGCTTTATCCTTGTCGGGCAGAACCTGATTGCCAACGGCTTCGGTGCATCGGTCGGACTGGAAGCAGCCTATACGCAGCTTGCGAGCGGTTTCGCCTCCCGCATCGGTCGGGCGCTCAAGCTTCGCCGCGCGGATCTGCGGACTTTGGTCGGCTGCGGCGCCGCGGCTGCCATCGCCAGCGCCTTCAATGCACCTTTGACCGGGGCATTTTACGCATTCGAACTTATCATCGGCGTCTATTCGATTGCCACGCTGACGCCGGTCGTCGTGGCGGCGATCATCGGCGCTCTGGTGACGCAGGCAATTGGCGGCGCGCCCTTTATCATCGATATCGGCCAGATCGACGACATCACGCCACGTGATTACGTTCCTGCGCTTGTACTCGGCTTCTTCTCGGCAGGCATTGCCATCCTCATCATGCGCGGCGTGACCTTTGTGGAAAAAGTCGCCCGGCGCAGCGTGGTGCCCAATGTGATGGCCCCGGCGATCGGCGGCGCCATCGTTGGAATGATCGCCTTCCTTTCACCGCAGGTTCTGGCCTCCGGCCACGGAGCGCTCCACCTCGACCTGAATGCAAACATCACCATTCCCGCACTCCTGCTCCTGATCTTTGCCAAATCGCTCGCTTCTGCCGTCTCCATCGGGTCCGGCTTTCGCGGTGGCCTGTTCTTCGCATCGCTGTTTCTCGGTGCGCTGACAGGCAAGCTGTTTGCTGCCGTGGCCGGCGCAGTATTGCCAGCCGGTCTGGCACTCGCACCCGAAGTCTATGCCGTCATCGGCATGAGCTCGCTTGCCGTCGCAGTCGTGGGCGGCCCTATGACCATGACCTTCCTGGCACTGGAGCTTACCGGCGATTTTCCGATTTCCATGCTCGTGCTCGGTGCTGTCGTCTCGTCCTCGCTGATGGTGCGAAAGACCTTCGGTTACTCCTTCGCCACATGGCGCTTCCATCTGCGTGGAGAGGCCATCCGGTCCGCCCATGATATCGGCTGGATACGGGACCTGACCGTCAACCGGATGATGCGCCATGACGTGCGGACCGTGCTGATCGATACCGATATCGAAACATTCCGCCACGATTTCCCGCTCGGATCGACCCAACGGGTGATCGCGGTGGATGCCAAGGGACGGTATGTCGGCATGATCCCGGTTCCGGAAGTTTACGCCGACAGCTTCGATACATCCGATGGCGAACATAGCATCCGCGAGCTTCTCAAATATCAGGATGAATTCCTGCTGCCTCAGATGAACGCCAAGGAAGCTGTCGTCCGCTTCGACCGGGCAGAAAGTGAAGCTCTGGCCGTGGTGAACAACGCACAGGAGCGCAAGGTGCTCGGCCTCCTCAGTGAAGCGCACACCTTGCGCCGCTATAGCGAAGAACTGGACCGGCGCCGTCGGGAAGTGTCCGGTGAGGTCTGAACGGGATGAAAACAGAAGCGGGATGGAATTCGGCCCCTGGACCGAATGCGCCGCATGGATGCTTCACCCTCTCGCCGGAAAGGCTCCAATTTGACGGCTTCGCCATAAAGGTGTAGCTCAACCCGGTGTTCCGGCTGCTGCCGGTGCTCACTCCTCCCAATAAGAAGGCTATGATCATGGCGGCCCCGTCCCTCATCATTTTCGATTGCGATGGCGTTTTGGTAGATTCTGAAATCATCGCCGCGGAAGTCGAGTCCACACTTCTCACCGAAGCCGGTTATCAGATTGCCGCCGATGAGATGGCCGAACGTTTTGCCGGTCTGACGTGGCAGGATATTCTTCTGACTGTGGAGCGCGAGGCCGGGATTCCGCTTTCAGCGTCGCTTCTCGACAAGTCCGAAAAGATTCTGGACGAAAAGCTCAAGAATGAAGTTCAGGCCGTTGAAGATATCGTTGAAGTGGTATCGGCATTAAAGCTGCCGAAATGCATCTGCTCCAATTCGACCAGTCATCGGCTGGAAAGCATGTTGCAGCGTGTCGGTCTTTACGAGCTTTTTGCGCCCAATATCTTTTCAGCGAAGGAAGTAGGCACCAAAAAGACCAAGCCCGCGCCAGACGTGTTTCTTTATGCAGCCAAGCAATTCGGTGTCGATCCGAAGGACGTCATCGTGATTGAAGATTCCGCGCATGGCATTCAGGGCGCACGCGCCGCTGGCATGCGTGTGATCGGCTTTACGGGCGGCGCTCACACCTATCCGGGACATGCCGACAAGCTGACCGATGCGGGGGCGGAAACCGTCATCCATCGCCACAAGGACCTGCCCAGTGTCATCGAAGCCCTGTCCGTCTGGACCGATGCCTGAATGCGATAGTCCGACGCCTGGCTTCCGTCAGGCGGCGGTTTGCTTGTTGCGTCCCTTGGGCGGGGCATTGAGAATTGCCAGAAGCTCTTCGGCTTCACTTTCAGAGAGGCCGATCAGCAAGCGGGTTCCCATAATGACGGGCTCGCCGGAGGACGTATCGAAGATCGCCCAGGTGTCCGTCGGTTCAAGAATGCGTTCATATTTCTGTTTCATGAGAACACACTAGCCGAAACCTGTTGCCATTCATTTCACGCAGGCAGTTGCATTTAATTAGAATTTTATCGGTCTGCCTTTATCCACAGCATCGGTTCAGTCAGGCTTTTTCCTGAAGAGCTTTGCCGCGCTTCCGTCTGGCTTTGCGCAAACCGCCCATCAGAAGCGCAGCCGCATCGCCCGCTGGCATAGGCTTGCCGTAAAACCAGCCTTGCGCAGTCATCGGCGTGGTCATTTTGCGAAAATAATCGGCCTGGACTTCCGTTTCGATGCCTTCAATCACGATGCCAAGATTGTGCTGCCGCGCCATCGATATGATCTCTGGAACGATCGACACCATGTCCCCATCCGCACAGACGGTGCGCGTGAAGGCCTTATCTATCTTGATCGCATCGATATGCAGCTCGCCAAGATAGGAAAGACTCGAATAGCCCGTTCCAAAATCATCAATGTAGATCTTGTGCCCCTGTTCACGCAGCTGCCTGATACCCTCCGACGCTTTCGAGAAATCCACCGCCGTTCGTTCGGTCAATTCAAGACCGATCTGACGGGGATCGACACCCGCGCCAGCCAATTTCCCCTGGATATTTTTCTGAAACGCGGCCGCCTGAACATCGCTTGCGGTGATATTGATATTGATCTGGATATTCCGGTTAAGGCGCAACAAATCCCCCATATCGTCCATAACCCGATCCACGACATAGGCGGTCACCCGTCCTGTCATGCCCTTTTCCTCCGCCTCGGCGATAAATACGTCAGGCGGAATCATATCACCGGTATGCAGTTGCCAGCGGAGCAAGGCTTCAAAGCCGGTGAGCTCGGCATTCTCTACATTGACCACCGGCTGATAGACCACCTCCAGCTGGCGGGCATTGAGCGCCTGGTTGAGCATGGAAGCCAAAGGGCGTTCGCGATTGTGGTAGGCGAACCAGCCAAGGCCAAGGGTCGCCCCCGCGAGCAGTCCCAGACTTGTCGCCATGAAGGATTTCCATTGGGCGGAATTGCTGGAATTATCCAACTGCGCCTTGAGAGCGACGCAGATACCCACTTCATCGTCGCAACGATATTCCTTAATTGCGTCGCTGAGCACCTCGTATTCGCCGCGGTGATTCTTGAAATCCGGGACTGGAAAATCACCTGCCTGATAATCATAGAGGCGCGCGAAGTGCTTACGTTCGGCATCGCGCATATAGACGGCAAAGCTGTACTGCCGTGACTGCAGCAGGTCGAATGCAGCCGAACTCAAAATCACATTCGCCTCGCCCCTGCCTATCACGAAGCCCCGGCTGCCCGGTGTAATCAGCGATCTTTCGCCGTACACATAGGTGCCGTCCCGCAAATTGATATCGGCAGGCGAACGCTTTGGCTGCTCGCTGACATCGCCGAGAAGCGTCGAGCAGATCAGGCGATCATCACGGAGCCGACCTATATCCTTGATATGATAGGCAGAAAAAACCAGCTTGCGCTGATAGGCAATATCTTGCGGAGAACACATTTCATAGGGCGAGAGATTGGCTGCTTCGATTGTTTCACGGGCAGAAACAGCCAGTCGATTTGCATGCATAAGCAATGAAGACATGTGGGAATTCATGTGCCGCTCTTCATCGACTATGCGAAATCTGTTTCCCATCCACTGGCCGAGAGCCGCACCGAGAAACAGCAACAGAAGCAAAATAAGCGGAACAGGCTTTAATAATTCACTGCGATCAAATCGCATATGACCCTCGCCCCTAAATAATCGTGGCGTAGCTGGTGAGTTATCACTTCTACCCGTCTAAGACGTGGTGATCCATGACGTCAGAAAACCATAGCATGAAACAAACATTGATATGAATACATGTGAAACTGTCATTAATGCTATATTAAAACTGAATACATCGCCATATCGGCAATAGTTAAGTGTTTTCTAATTAAATCTGCGGGCTTTTGGCAGCAATATGAAAAAGCCTATAAATATCAGATTAAACGGTGCGCCAAAATACAAACCGGCGCACCGTTTTCAGTGCTTTACTTCGTGTTGTATGGACCCTCGTCGAAACCGACGAAAATCTGGATATTCTTCTGATCCGCCATCGGTACGGTGATCGCCTTGTCGTTGAACACGAACTGCGTCGCGGTATCCGCGTTCGCTACCGTAACCGCCTGCTTGTGCAGTTTGGAATAGATGACCTGATCGCCCTGACGGACGGCAACACGGATCGGCATGGTGATGGTGCCGCTCTTATATTTTGGCCCGGGAACAACCTTGCCCGCCGCCGCGACGTCAATCGTCATGGTCCCGGCGCCATACTGGCAGGCGCGGGTCGTATCGGTCAGCGCCGCCTGATAGATCACCCGTGCCGGGTCCTTATCGCCGCCCTTTTCATATGTGCTGAAGAAGGCTGTGCCGTCGCGCAGCGTGACGGAGGGACAGAAGGCGCGCAGCTCGGATTCCTTGACACGCTGATCGCCGGAAGCAGCGGACGCGGTCATCGAGGAGCTTGAAGCTCCGTCGGCGGCCTTATCAGTGCCACTGGTCGTGCAGCCTGCGAGGGCTGCGAGCAAAACCGTTGCAAAGACTGGAAACAACGATGAACGATTCTGTGGTGCTGTTTGCATAAAGCGGGCTTCCCTGCACTGATCAACCTGTCTTCTACATCACGCATGCGTGTAGCGCGATGACGTTTTCCCGTTTTTTGCTCCGGAGAGCAACCCCCATCCCCGTCAACATGCTTTAAAACCTTGCGGCTTTTTTAGGGAGGCTCTATTGCATTACGCGGCTCAAAACCGCGCCGATCCGAAATGAAGGCCAAGAAATGAAATATGTAAGCACGCGTGGGGAAGCGCCGGTCCTGGGGTTCAGCGATGCATTGCTCGCCGGTCTAGCCCGGGATGGCGGTCTCTATCTGCCGCAGGATTATCCCCAGTTTTCGCCAGAACAAATCCGCGATCTGCGCGGAAAATCCTATGTGGATATTGCGCTGGCGGTGCTCACTCCCTTTGTCGACGGCGAAATCCCGCATTCGGATTTCCGTCGCATGGTGCATGAAGCCTATGGATCTTTCCGGCATGATGCGGTCTGCCCGCTGGTTCAGACCGGGGCCAATGAATTCGTGCTCGAACTTTTCCATGGCCCGACGCTCGCCTTCAAGGATGTCGCCATGCAGCTTCTGGCCCGCATGATGGACTATGTCCTGGCGCAGCGCGGCGAGCGGGCCACCATTGTCGGGGCCACATCCGGGGATACGGGCGGCGCGGCTATCGAGGCCTTCGGCGGACGCGACAATACGGACATCTTCATTCTGTTCCCGAACGGCCGCGTATCGCCGGTGCAGCAGCGCCAGATGACGTCGTCCGGTTTTTCCAACGTTCATGCCCTTTCCATCGAAGGCAATTTCGACGATTGCCAGAACCTTGTGAAAGGCATGTTCAACGACCTTCAGTTCCGTGATGCGCTGTCGCTTTCGGGTGTGAACTCGATCAACTGGGCGCGCATCATGCCGCAGGTCGTTTATTATTTTACGGCGGCTCTGAGCCTCGGCGCACCGGACCGCTCCGTATCCTTCACCGTGCCGACGGGCAATTTCGGCGATATTTTCGCGGGCTATGTCGCCAAGCGCATGGGATTGCCCATCGACCGGCTGATCATCGCCACCAATGATAATGACATTCTCTCGCGTACTCTCGAAACCGGCGCCTATGAAATGCGCGGTGTCGCACAGACCACCTCGCCTTCAATGGATATCCAGATTTCCTCGAATTTTGAGCGCCTGCTGTTTGAAGCGCACGGACGCGATGCAGCAGCTCTGCGCGGTCTGATGGCTGGGCTCAAGCAGTCCGGTGGTTTTTCGATCTCTGAGAAGCCGCTGTCGGCGATCCGCAGCGAGTTCTCCGCCGGGCGCTCGACTGTCGATGAAACTGCGGAGACAATCAAATCCGTGCTTGAAGCGGACGGCTATCTGCTCGATCCACACTCGGCAATCGGTGTGAAGGTGGCTCGCGAAAGCCAGTCCAGTGAAGCGCCGATGGTTGTTCTTGCAACAGCGCATCCGGCCAAATTCCCCGATGCCGTCAAGGCTGCCAGCGGCGTCGAACCGCAGCTCCCTGCATGGCTTTCGGACTTGATGCAACGAAAAGAAAGCTTCACAGTTCTTCACAACGACCTGAAAATCGTGGAAGAATACGTTCGCCGCCATTCGAGAGCTTAAAAAGACCGGCTCCGAGACGAGAACCAGAGCGGGAATGCAGGGAGCAGTTTGCTTATGGGTGTTGAAGTAACGCGTCTTTCCAACGGATTGACGATAGCCACCGATACGATGTCCCACGTGGAAAGCGTGGCGCTTGGAATCTGGGTCAAGGCCGGGGCACGAAACGAAGCTGCCGACAGACATGGCATTGCTCATCTTCTTGAGCATATGGCGTTCAAGGGAACCGAGAACCGCACAGCCTGGCAAATTGCATCGGATATCGAAAATGTCGGCGGCGAGATCAACGCCGCCACCAGCGTCGAGACCACTTCCTATTATGCGCGCGTTCTGCGCAATGACGTGCCGCTGGCCATCGACATTCTGTCCGATATCCTGACCGCCTCCAAATTCGATGAAGCTGAGCTGGAGCGCGAAAAGCAGGTCATCATGCAGGAGATCGGCGCGGCGCACGACACGCCCGACGATATCGTCTTCGACCGCTTCACCGAAACAGCCTATCGTCATCAGCCAATCGGACGCGCCATTCTCGGCGAGCCTGAGACGGTCATGTCTTTCACCTCCGATGACCTTCGCCAATATATGGACGAACAGTACAGCGCCGACCGCATGGTGGTGACCGCTGCTGGTGGCGTCGATCACGATGCATTCGTCAGGGAAGTTGAAAAACGTCTTGGCGGTTTTCGCGCCCACAATACGGCTCCCACGCTCGACCTCGCTCATTATGTCGGCGGCGATTTCCGTGAAAATCGCGAGCTGATGGATGCTCAGGTTCTGATCGGTTTCGAAGGACGCGCCTACCACGTGCGTGATTTCTATGCATCGCAGCTTCTTTCCATGGTCTTGGGCGGGGGCATGTCCTCACGCCTCTTCCAGGAAGTACGCGAGAAACGTGGGCTCTGCTATTCCGTCTATGCCTTCCATTGGGGCTTCTCGGATACAGGACTGTTTGGAATTCACGCTGCAACGGGCCGCGACGAACTGGTCGAACTCGTCCCGGTTCTGATCGATGAACTGCACAAGGCCGCCGACTCCATCAGCCTGGAAGAAGTGGACCGCGCCCGCGCGCAATATCGTGCGAGCCTTCTCATGTCTCAGGAAAGTGCTGCAAGCCGTGCCGGACAGGTCGCACGCCAGTTCCTGCTCTATGGTCGTCCCGTCGAAAACAGTGAACTGATGGACCGTCTCTCGCTGATTACACCTCAAAGGCTGACCGATCTGGCCGGACGGTTGTTCCTCGACAGCAAGCCCACCATCGCCGGCGTGGGTCCAGTTGGACGACTGATGAGCTTCGATGGGTTGTCGGACGCACTGTCGACCAGCGCACATGCGAGGAAAATCGCTGTTTAAGGGAATATGTGAGTAGGGGAATAGGGGAGTATGTGACATTGAGCATTTTGTTTTTCCTACTCCCTTATTCCCTTACCCCCTTACTCCCCTAACCCGTCATGATCGGCCTGCCCTTCCGTAGAAGCAATCCGACCGTCCTGCGTGGACAGCGCATTTATCTGCGCGAGCCGATGATGAGCGATTTCGCCAGTTGGGCCAGCCTGCGGGAACAAAGCCGTGCCTTTCTCACGCCGTGGGAGCCGACCTGGCCGGACGACGACCTGACAAAGAGCGCATTCCGCCATCGCATGCGTCGCTTTCAGGATGAAATAGCCGCCGGAACCGGCTATCCATTTTTTGTCTTTCGCAATGGTGACAACACGCTCGTCGGCGGCATAACGCTCGGAAATATCCGGCGCGGTGTCGGGCAGAACGGCATGATCGGCTATTGGAGCGGCGCGCCCCATGCCGGCAAAGGCTACATGACCGAAGCCCTGTCGCTGGTTATCCCCTTCGCATTCGACCAACTCCGGTTGCACCGGATTGAAGCAGCCTGTATCCCTCATAATGTGCGCTCGATACGGCTTCTCGAAAAAGCCGGATTTGAGAGAGAAGGACTGTTGCGTTCCTATCTCAAGATAAATGGCTTCTGGCAGGATCACCTGCTTTTTGCCCTTATAGAAAGCGACAAACGTATGACGGATAGCCGCATGATCAATGGCAAGGTTGGACGCTCGTGACGGGTTTTGCGGATAAGTGGCTTTTTGCCGGTGTGCGGTTTCTCGTACTCATGGTTGTTCTGGCCGTTTCGGTCATCCAGGCATCGGCCATCGAACCGATCAAGATTTCCAAGGAAGATACCGCCCTCGACCTTTCCCGCGCTGTCGAGCTTCTGCGCAACAAAGGCGAAAGCGTGCAGGTATCGACGGCCCCCGGTCCTGACGGCATCGTCCGCCGCATCGAAGTGCAGGCCGATCAAAACAGCAAGGCATCCGGCGACTGGGCCGCTTTTTCGATCGCAAATCCAACCGACGAACAGATCGACCGCCTGATTGTTGCTCCTCATTTCCGTCTCGTCGGCTCCGGCGTCATCTGGCCCGATCTTGGTTCTCCACGCATTGCATCCATCACGCCGAGCGAAGGCTTTGCGCTCGACCGCCAGCCCAGCGCCGATGCGGACGTTTTCCGCATCACGCTCAATCCGGGCAGCGTCATAACCTTCGTAGCAGAACTGTCCTCGCACAATCTGCCCCAGCTCTATCTCTGGGAGCCGGAAGCCTACAAGGACGCGGTTAATTCCTACACGCTCTATCGCGGTATCCTCCTTGGCATTTCAGGCCTGCTGGCTCTGTTCCTGACCATCCTTTTCGTCGTCAAGGGCACTTCCCTGTTCCCAGCCACCGCCGCGCTTGCATGGGCCGTTCTGGCCTATATCTGCGTCGATTTCGGTTTCTGGAACAAGCTGATGGAGATAACGCCGGGCAATGAGCAGATCTGGCGCGCGGGCACCGAAGTGGCGCTTGCCGCCTCTCTCGTTATTTTCCTGTTCACCTATCTCAATCTCAACCGCTGGCACGACCATTTCAGCTATGGCGCCGTGACCTGGGTATTGGGCCTTCTGGCCCTTGCGGGGGTTGCCGTTTTCGATCCGCCAGTGGCTTCCGGTATTGCGCGCATCTCGCTGGCGCTGACCGTTCTGTCCGGCGTCGCCATCATCGGTTATCTCGCGGTCAAGGGATATGATCGCGCCGTCATGCTGATACCGGCCTGGCTTCTCACTCTCATATGGTTGCTGGGCGCCTGGATGACGGTTTCGGGCAGGCTCGATAATGATATCGTCCAGCCTGCGCTCGGCGGCGGTCTTGTCCTGATCGTTCTTCTGATCGGCTTTACCGTCATGCAGCATGCCTTTGCTGGCGGAGCACTGCAGCAGGGCCTTCTGTCGGATATGGAGCGGCAGGCTCTCGCCGTCATTGGTGCGGGAGACATCGTATGGGATTGGGACGTGCCGCGCGACCGCGTGGTGACCACGCCGGACATCGCCAATTATCTTGGCAATACGGCCAACAGCCTGCAAGGCCCGGTGCGCAACTGGCTTCCCGCCATGCACGCCGACGACCGCGACCGCTTCCGCTCCACGCTTGATGCCATTCTGGAAAACCGGCGCGGACGCATCGGCCAGATTTTTCGGCTGCGTGCCAATGATGGCCATTATCACTGGTATGCACTCCGCGCGCGCCCGGTCATCGGTTCGGATGGCGAAGTGGTGCGTTGCGTTGGAACACTCGTCAATGTGACGGAGCAGAAAAAGGCGGAAGAACGCCTGTTGCACGATGCCGTGCACGACAATCTGACCGGCCTCCCGAACCGGGAATTGTTCCTCGATCGTCTCAGCAACGTCATGAATATGGCGCGCGGGGAAAGCAACCTGCATCCGACCGTCTTCATTATCGACATAGACCGGTTCAAGCAGGTCAATGACAGCCTGGGCATGTCGGCGGGGGACACTATCCTCCTGACGATCTCGCGCCGTCTGGCACGCCTTATGAAACCGCAGGATACACTCTCGCGCCTCTCGTCCGACCAGTTCGGCCTGCTGCTTGCCTCTGAAAGCGACCCGGGGCGCATCGCATCCTTCGCCGAAGCTCTGCGTCAAGCCGTGCGCGCGCCGATTGCCTATGCAAAGCGCGAAATCGTTCTGACGTCATCCGTGGGCCTGATCACCTGGACGAAAACGGCGACAACTGCGGAAGACTTCGTGAAGGACGCCGAGCTTGCCATGTATCAGGCAAAGCGTTTCGGCGGTGACCGCATCGAGCCATTCCGTCCGGCATTCAGAGCCATCGGCAGCGACAAGCTGCAGCTTGAATCCGATCTGCGACGCGCACTTGAACGCGACGAAATCAGCCTTGTCTACCAGCCCATCGTGAAGCTTGACGAGGGCACGATTGCCGGTTTTGAAGCACTCATGCGTTGGGAGCATCCACGTCGCGGCGCGATTTCGCCTTCGGAGTTTATTCCAATTGCGGAAAACTCCGGCCTGATCATCCAGCTTGGCCTGTTCGCGATGCAACGGGCCGCGGAAGATCTGTTTGCATGGCAGGAGCAATTCCCGAAGCTCGACCTTTTCGTTTCGGTCAACCTGTCCTCGACGCAACTCATCCGCCAGGACCTCATCAATGATGTCCGCTCGGTGCTTTCCCGCATCCATCTCAATCCGGGCAGCCTCAAGCTTGAACTGACGGAATCCGTCCTCATGGAAAATCCGGAACAGTCCACCCATGTCCTGGCTCGCCTGAAGGCGATGGGCATCGGCTTGTCGCTCGATGATTTTGGAACCGGTTATTCCTCACTCGCCTATCTGACGCGCTTCCCGTTCGATATCATCAAGATCGACCGGTCCTTCGTGAAAGGGGACCAGCCGCAAAAAGCCACGCTGCTACGCTCGATTGTGAGCATGGCGCACGATCTCGGGCTCGCCGTGGTAACGGAAGGCGTGGAGAGCGAAAGCGACGCGCTTCAGCTTCGCCAGATGGGTTGCGAATATGTGCAGAGCTTCATGTTCGGTCAGCCCACCAGCCGCGACGAGGCAACTCGCATGATCCGCGAACAACTGGATGCCGCAGCGGCTTGATTAGGGCAGTAGGGCAGTAGGGCAGTAGGGCAGTAGGGCAGTAGGGCAGAGAAGGATATGTGCGTTGCGGTCGTCCGCAAGCAAAACATATTCCCCTACTCCCTACTCCCCTATTCCCTTAACATACTGCCTTATTCCATCAAGCATGTCCTGCGTCGGAAACCAGCCGTGCCATATCGATACCCATATGGAGCATCAAACGCGAATATTTGCCCTCGATATCGCTGTCGAACAGCATGTCGAGCGGCGCATCACAGGTTAGCCAGCCATTCTCGGCAAGTTCCACTTCGATCTGGCCCGGCGCCCAACCGGAATATCCAAGGGCCATCAGGGCCCGCGACGGCCCACTGCCCCCGTAAATGGCACGCAGAATATCGACCGTTGCAGTGAGGCAGACATCCTCTGAAACCGGCATGGTGGAATCGACCATGTAATCGTCCGAATGCAGCACGAATCCGCGTGTGCGGTCGACGGGACCACCATTGCGCACCATCATATGCTGCGCACGATCCGGAAGGATAATCAGTTCGTCGTCATCGATGACCCCGATCTGGCGCAAGAGGTCGGGGAATTCGACCGGCTGAAGCTGATTGATGATGAAGCCCATGGCACCCTCATCAGAATGCGCGCAGATATAGACCACCGACCGGGCAAAACGCTCGTCGCTCATTCCAGGCATGGCAAGCAGGAACTGCCCGTTTAGAAAACCCTGCTCCTTGTTCGACGTCTTGAGAATGGTCATGATTATGAAGGTAGCAAGACTACGCAAAATAACAATGGCCATTTATTTCGAGCCCGGAATTCGAAGCGGAACCAGCTCGATAGCCAGGTGGCAGGCCATACAGGCGATTACCGTGCCCGGCGATCCGGTAATATTGGACTTGAAGCAACCATCTTTTCATTCCATCTTTCAACGATGAACATCCGAACTTTTACCTTCGCCCCACTTTTGCTGGCCTTGCTGACATTGCCAGCACTGGCCTCGACCTCCGAGTGGACCGAGACGCCCGGCGGGCGCGTGCGTGTCATTATCGAAGACAAAACCCCTGACAATGCGGCCCGCGGGGAACGGCGCGGTGCCTTGCAGATCGAGTTGCAGCCCGGCTGGAAAACCTACTGGCGCAATCCCGGCGATGCGGGCGTTCCACCCCAGATTAACATCGACGGAAACGCAAAAGCGCAGATCGACTTCCCTGCGCCGGTCCGGTTTGAGGGAGACGATGCAGGTGGCATCGGATATAAACAGCCTGTTTCGCTGCCGATAGTCTTTAACCTGACATCGGCCGACAAGCGGCTGAAGGGCCATGTTTTTCTCGGAGTGTGCGAGAAAATCTGCGTCCCGGTGCAGGCCACCTTCGACTTTCCCCTTGATAGTGATCAACAAGAGTCCTCGCCCCAGGCGATAGCTGCCCGCACGATCATCGAAACCGCATTCGACCGGCTCCCGACCCCGGCGAGCTCGGCATTCGGCATAAGCGGCGTGAAGCGCGACGGCGAGAACGCCGTCTTCGATCTGGCCGTTCCAGATCCCACCGCTCCATCGGAGCTGTTCGTTGCCAGCGACACGGTCAGGCTTTCCGATACCATCGCGGTCGAAAAGGGCCGCTTTACCGCAAAGGTGCAGGGCAAGGCGGACAATGCCATCATCGACTATACCCTTGTGCAGAATGGTAAGGCCGTTTCTGGACAAGTGACACTGGATTAGCCTTCCTGCTGTTTTTGAAATTGTCCGGCGACCTGTTATCGGTTTAACTATGCCGTCCGCGCTTCGCGGAGCGATAAAATTTGACAATAGGCAGTGGAACAGACGGCCCCTGCCCCGAGGAGAGATTAAATGACTATCAAAGTTGGCGACAAGCTGCCCGCAGCGACTTTCAAGGTAAAGACCGCAGACGGCGTCAAGGAAATGACGACCGATGATGTCTTCAAGGGCAAAAAAGTCGTTCTCTTTGCGGTACCGGGCGCCTTTACGCCGACGTGCAGCCTCAACCATCTGCCGGGCTATCTCGATAACCGCGACGCAATCCTCGCCAAGGGCGTCGATCAGATCGCCGTTGTTGCGGTGAACGATGCCTTCGTCATGGGCGCATGGGCGCAGAGCACGGGTGGCGAAGGCAAGATACTCTATCTGGCTGATGGTTCTGCCACCTTTACGAAGGCTGCGGGACTTGAGCTCGACGCGACCGCTGGCGGCCTCGGCATTCGCTCCAAGCGCTATTCGGCAATCGTGGAAGATGGTGTGGTCAAAGCCCTCAACATCGAGGAACAGGCTGGACAGGCCGTGACGTCGGCTGCGTCAGCCATTCTCGAACAGCTTTAGGCTGGAGCATATCCTCCCAGAGCGGGAACCGGCTTTTGGGAGATATGCTTGAAAACAGAATGACAGGACATCGGCTCGAGAATCTGAATTGATTTGAGCCGATGTCGAGCCATCGTGTTTTTCGTAGTAAAAAGGCGGCAACGCCGCCTTTATTCTGCAAATTCACTGCACTTTCAGCGATTTACGTCCGCCATATTTGAATGGCTCCATGCCGGCCCGGGCAAGCTCGTCAGCGCGTTCATTTTCCGGATGCCCGGCGTGGCCCTTGATCCAATGCCAGTTGACCTTGTGCGGCTTTCGCGCTTCATCGAGCGCCTGCCATAGTTCGGCATTCTTGACCGGCTTCTTGGCGGCTGTCTTCCAACCATTGCGCTTCCAACCCTCGATCCAGCCGGAAATCCCGTCGCGCACATAGACGGAGTCCGTATAGAGATCGACTTCGCACGGTTCTTTCAGCGCCGAAAGCGCCGAGATGGCTGCCATCAACTCCATGCGGTTGTTGGTCGTGTCGGCTTCGCCGCCCTTCAGTTCCTTGATATTGCCGTTCCAGCGCAGGATGGCGCCCCAGCCGCCGGGGCCGGGATTGCCCGAGCAGGCACCATCCGTAAAAGCCTCAATCCGCTTCACGCCGCTGCCCCTTGCGGCTCGAGTCCGTATTCAGCAGCGGTTTCGATCTGTCGGTGGAAGCGCATCTTGCGCACATATTCCATCGGGTCCTTCTTGACCACGAAACTGCCTTCCGGGACATTCAGCCAGTCATAAAGGCGGGTCAGCATGAAGCGGATAGCCGCCCCGCGCGCCAGAACCGGAAGCGCATCGGCTTCCGCCACGGATAGCGGGCGAACGGAATTATAACCGCGCAGAAGCGCTGCCCCCTTGGTGCGATTGAAGGAAAAATCCTTCTCAAAGCACCAGGCATTCAGGCAGACGGCAACGTCGTAAGCCAGAATATCAGTGCAGGCGAAATAGAAATCGATGAAACCGGAAAGCCTGTCGCCGAGGAAGAAGACATTATCCGGAAAGAGATCGGCATGGATCACGCCTTGCGGCAGATCCGCTGGCCAGTTCTTCTCCAGAAAATCCAGATCAGCTTCCGCCTCGCGGACAAGACCCGGTTCCACCCTATCGGCGCGTTCACGCGACAGATTCCACAACGGCCGCCAGTCGGAAAGCGTCAGGCCATTGCGGCGAAGCAGCGGGAAATCAGCGCCAGCCAGATGCATATGGGCCAGTCCTTCGCCGACAGCTTCGCAATGCTCGACCGTCGGGCGGCGCATCCACATGCCTTCGAGAAAAGTAACGATTGCAGCAGGCCGTCCGGCGAGTTCGCCGATTGTCGTGCCGTCGCGACGGACCACCGGCTGCGGACATTCGAGCCCGCGGCTGGCCAGATGCTGCATCAGGCCGAGAAAGAACGGCAGGTCTTCCCGATTGGTGCGCTTTTCATAAAGCGTCAGGATGAACGAGTCCGAAGTCGTGTGCAGAAGATAGTTGGAGTTCTCCACCCCTTCCGCGATGCCTTTGTAAGATGTCAGTGTGCCGATATCATACTGCTGCAGGAAGACGCCAAGCTCGATTTCATTGATATCCGTATAGACGGCCATGCCGCTTATTTCCCTTGTATGATCTTGGGCATTAATTTTGGAATGCCTACCACCCGGTGTTCTCCGTTGACGAATGCCATGTCCTGCACCGTCAGTTCCACATCGCGAACCTCGCGATTCACAAGGAAGTTCTCGGTTTCAACCGTGGTTTCGGCCAGTTCGATCTTCACATTGAAGCGGGCCTTGAAGGCATCGATGATCTCATCGACGATGATTTCAGGCGCTGAAGCTCCTGCCGAAAGGCCCACGACCGATATATCGCCGATGCGGTCCCATTCGATATCGGCCGCACGCTGAACCAGCATCGACATGCGCGCGCCGGCCTTCTCCGCCACTTCGACAAGACGCTTGGAATTGGAAGAGTTCGGTGCCCCGACGATTAGAAACAGATCGCAGCCCGGCGCGGCGGATCGCACCGCATCCTGCCGGTTGGTCGTGGCATAACAGATCGATTCGGCTGCCGGAGCCGAAAGGTTTGGAAAACGCGCCTGCAATTCTTCGATAATGCCTGCCGTGTCGTCGACTGAAAGCGTCGTCTGGGTCACGAATCCGAGATTGTTCTCGTCATCGAAATGGCAGTTGCGCGCATCCTCCACCGTTTCGATCAGCGTTACCGCGCCATCGGGCAATTGCCCCATGGTTCCGATCACTTCCGGATGGCCGGAGTGACCAATCAGGATCACATGGCGGCCAAGGCGTTGATGGCGCATGGCCTGCTTGTGCACTTTGGAAACCAGGGGGCAGGTTGCATCGAGATAAAAGAGGTTCTTTGCTTCTGCATCCGCTGGCACGGACTTCGGCACGCCATGGGCGGAAAAGACCACCGGCTGTTCGCGGTGTTCTGTGGGAATTTCGTCCAGTTCTTCGACAAAAATCGCGCCGCGAGACTGCAAGCCCTCGACCACATAGCGGTTATGTACGATTTCATGGCGAACATAGACCGGTGCACCATATTTCTTCAGCGCCAGCACGACGATCTGGATTGCCCGGTCAACCCCGGCGCAAAAGCCGCGGGGGCCGCAAAGGCGGATTTCCAGTGGTGGTCGCTGATCGGTCATGAAGTATGCTCGCTAGTTCGGCGTGGCTTAACATCTAAGGTCTGTTGAGATTCGGTCTATGAGGAGCCGAAAATGGTGTGGTTTGAAAACCGGAGCGGAATGTACTTGAAGGTACATGAGCACCGGAAGCGAAAACCGCGCCATTTGCAGGCCGTCAGAGACCGAATATCGACAGACCTTCACGGAGTTGGGCCGCAACGCGGCCATTGTCAACCCCTACTGGTCTTTCGATAACGCCACAGCCACGTCCCGACAACCCCTATCAAGGCCAGAGCAAGACCATACCATGTCGCGGCATATTGCAGATGGTTGTTGGGAAAATCGATGATCGTCACACCGCCGACCGGCAATCCCCCCGGATTGGGCTTGCTGTCGGCGTCGATGAAGAAGGGCACGACCTCATCCAGATTTGGCAGGTCGGCACTTTCCGCCATGGCCGTCCAATCCTTCCAGTAGAAAATATTCTTGGACGGATCATTATCGGGGAGAAAGAAGCCCGGCTTCGCCGACAAGGGATCGCGCGCCAGCCCGGTAACATTCACCGGGCCGTCAATCTGTCCTTCAATGCGCGTTGAAGGGTCTTTCTTCTCATATGGAACGAAGCCGCGATTAATCAGCACAAAACGTCCGTCTTCGAGCATCAGCGGCGTGTAGACATTATAGCCTGCGGCCCCCTCATGGGTGGCCAGAAAATGCCGCTCGCCCTGATGCATGAAAGTGCCGGAGACCCTTACCGGGCGATATTCGACAGAACCTTCCTGCTTGTAGACCTTTTCCATCTCCGACAAGGGCAGTGGTGGCTCGTGAATGCGCTGCTCGGTCGATGCAATCAGCGCTTCCTTCCACTGCAAACGCTCTACCTGCCATGTGCCGAGCGCCAGCAAAATGACGAGCGCTATGGCAGAGGCCATCACAATACCCCAGGGAAAGCGGTGTGACTGCTGTAGTTTGGTCATTTCCCGTCATCCTGCCGGCTGTCTATGCGGCCGGGGGCTGCCTTGTTGCGGTACTGCATATTGATGAGAATGCCCTTTGCCCACCGCATGGCCACGAGGCTGAGAATGATCGCAAGCGGCACCCACAGGATGAAATGCACCCAGAGCGGCGGTCCAAAGTTGACTTCCATCCATAGCGCAAGACCGACAACGATGAAACCGATGATGAGGATGACGAACGCCGCCGGACCGTCGCCGGAATCGGCAAAAGAATAGTCCAACCCGCAAGCCGAGCAGCGCGGAGCAACTTTCAGGAAACCATCGAACAGCTTCCCCTCGCCGCAACGCGGGCAGCGGCCAGCGACGCCGCTCTTGATGGGATCGACCGTGGGATAAGTATTCTGGTCCGGCATCCGATTTCCCCTTGCATCATTCAATAAACAAAAGGCGGCCATGTTGCCAAGGCCGCCTCCAAAACTGCTGATCCTACGGATTAGCCGCCGTGCATCGGCGCGCCCCAGCCACCCCATACGTAGATGGCAAAGAACAGGAACAGCCAGACCACGTCAACGAAGTGCCAGTACCAGGCAGCGGCTTCGAAACCGAAATGCTGCTTCGGCGTGAAGTCACCGCCAATGGCACGCACGAGGCAGACCAAAAGGAAGATCGTGCCGATGAGAACGTGAAAACCATGGAAACCCGTCGCCATGAAGAAGGTCGCGCCGTAGATCGAGTCCTTGAACGCAAACGGAGCGTGAATGTACTCATAGGCCTGCACGAAGGAGAACAGGACACCGAGAGCAACCGTGATCGCCAGACCGGTGATCATGCCCTTGCGGTCATTGTGCAGCAGAGCATGGTGTGCCCATGTCAGCGTCGTGCCCGACAGCAGCAGGATAACGGTGTTGTAAAGCGGCAGATGCAGGGGATCGAGAACCTCGATGCCCTTCGGAGGCCAGACACCACCGGTGAAGGTGGCGCGTGCTACCTGATGCGCTTCGTTCGGAAACAGGCTCGCATCGAAGAACGCCCAGAACCAGGCAACGAAGAACATGACTTCCGAAGCGATGAACATGATCATGCCGTAGCGCAGATGCAGCGATACGACACGGGTATGGTGCCCCTCATGTCCTTCCTTGATCGTATCCGACCACCAGCCGTACATGCAGTAGAGCACAATCGCGAGGCCGATGAAGAAAATCCATGGCGTCACCACGTTGAGGCCAAAGAACGGCAGCTCACCGGCATTGATGTAACGCATCCAGGCAATGCCGCCTACGGCAAGCACGAATGCACCCACGGAGCTCAGGAACGGCCAAGGGCTGGGCGCGATAATATGATAGTCGTGATTTTTCTGATGGACGTCAGCCATGTCTCTCCCCGTAAATCCCCTTAGGGGCTCCTCTCTCGTACCTTCATGCTTAAACCCCGGAAGGGGTTCCAAGCAAGTCTGTCTGTGACAAGCGGTATCTCGTATCAGAATAAAACCGCTTCATTCTTTTGTCTTTGCGGCATTATGCGCCGCGAGAGCGTTTCTCTTCATGAACCCTTCGAAACGCTCGATATTTTCAATTCTTCCCATCTTCCGAAAACCGTTTCACAATTTTCGGAATGCGCACCAGTGTCAGCTTCCGTTGGTTGAAGTTTCGGCCTTGGCATTTGCCACCGGCTTCGGCTTTTCGATCGGAAAGAATGTATAGGATAGCGTGATCGTCTTCACGTCCTTCAGATCGGGATCATTGACGATCTCAGGATCGACAAAGAACACAACCGGCATTTCCATGTCTTCGCCCGGCTTCAGAGTCGTGTCCGTGAAACAGAAGCATTCGACCTTGTTGAAATACGCTCCCGCCCGACCCGGCGCGACATTGAAGCTCGCGCGGCCATAGGTCGGCTCATCGAACAGGTTGCGCGCTTCATACTTGATCATCGTCGTTTCGCCGATGCGAACCGTGACCTCGCGCTGCACGGGCTTGAAATCCCATGGTAGCCCATTGGCTGTGTTGGCATCGAAACGCACCTTGATCGTCTTGTCGAGAATGGTATCGGAATATTGTTCCACGCGCTGCGTCGTGCCGCCATAGCCTGTCACCTGACAGAAAATGCGGTACAGCGGCACGGAGGCATAGGCTGCACCGATCATGCAGACAAAGAAAGACAGGCAAGCAAAAGCAATCGTCGCGTTGGAACGCTGTTGCTTCCTCAACTTTTGATCCTTCTCGCGCAGATCAGGCATATTCCCCTCCAATTTTCCTCCCGGAACAGCCAGTCAGAGAGGCCGCACCAGAATATTGGCTCCCAGTTTCGCAATCGTGCCGACATAGACAAGTAGCACGAACAGCGCCAGAGCGATTGCCAAGCCCCAAGAGCGATTGCGCTGGGCTTTCTTCTGCTGTTCCGTCGGAACGATCAGTTCCAATTCGCTGTCCACCGGCTTCTGTACGGCCTTATCCATTAGAGCACTCCAAAAGCAGCCAGTGCCTTGACCGCAAGTGTTTCAACAAGCAGCACCGCAAACAGTCCCGACAGGTAAAGCAGCGAGAAGCGAAACAGCTTGCGGGCGGCCGCCAGCATTGCAGGCTGCGATCCGGCAGCCCACAGGCGCCATGCATAATAAACGAAAGCCAGTCCGAGCAGCGTGGAAACCGCGCCACAGACAGGACCTGCAAAGCCGAGCACCCAAGGAAGAACGCCGACCGGAGCCATAATGATGGAATAGAACAGCGCCTGACGACGGGTTGAAAGCTCGCCCTTTACGTTCGGCATCATCGGAATACGCGCCGCTTCATAATCAGTAGACGAGAACAGGGACAGCGCCCAGAAATGCGGCGGCGTCCACAGGAAGATAATCATGAACAGGACGACGCTGTCCCAGGTGATTTCGCCGGTCGCAGCGGCCCAGCCGATCATCGGAGGAAATGCGCCAGCAGCACCGCCGATAACGATGTTCTGCGGCGTCGAGCGCTTCAGCCACATCGTATAGATGACGGCATAGAAGAAGATCGTGAACGCCAGCAATGCGCCCGCCAGCCAGTTGACCATGAGGCCGAGCGTGATGACGGAGAATGCGGAAAGCGTCAGCCCGAACGCCAGCACCTGATTGGGTGCTATAACGCCTGCAGGAATGGGGCGGTTACGCGTACGCTTCATCACCGCATCGATATCCGCGTCGTACCACATGTTCAGCGCACCGGATGCACCCGCACCAACCGCGATGCACAAGATGCTGATGGCGGCAAGGACAGGATTCATATGTCCCGGCGCGACCACAAGACCGACCAGCCCGGTGAAGACCACAAGGGACATCACGCGGGGCTTCAAAAGAACAAGGTAATCGCGCGCGGTCGCCTCTGAAAGAACGAGTGCGTCATCGGTACCTGCGTTTTTTTCCACCAGAGACATTTTAACTTAAAAACCTCGAGTTCACCGGTCCGAACCCGCGCCCCTACAGCGCAGACCGCACCATCATAACAATGTCCTCCCGGAAACCGTTCTGTTCCCGCCGGAAATGCCTTGCTTGATGGCCGACTTTGTCAGCTACCGGCGACGGGCGGAACAGAATGCCGCCCGCCCATAGCACATATTGTAAAGAAGGGCGAAGTCTTTTCCCGACTCCGCCCATCGCACGATTACTTGATGCGCGGCAGCTGTTCCCACTGGTGGAACGGAGGCGGCGACGACAGCTGCCATTCCAGCGTGGTTGCGCCCTCGCCCCATGGGTTTGCACCGGCTTCACGCTTCTTCGCGAATGCCTCGAAGACATTGTAGAGGAAGATCAGGACGGCGAAGCCCGAAATATAGGAGCCGTAGGAAGACACCATGTTCCAGCCTGCATAGGCATCCGGATAGTCGATGTAACGGCGCGGCATGCCAGCGAGACCAAGGAAGTGCTGCGGGAAGAAGACCAGGTTCACACCAACGAAGGTGACCCAGAAATGCAGCTTCGCCGTGAACTCATTGTACATGTAGCCGCTCATCTTCGGGAACCAGTAGTACCAGCCCGCGAAGATCGCAAACACCGCACCCAGCGACAGCACGTAATGGAAGTGAGCCACGACGTAGTAGGTGTCATGCAGCGCGCGGTCGAGACCGGCATTGGCGAGCTGAACGCCCGTCACGCCACCGACCGTGAACAGGAAGATGAAGCCGATCGCCCACAGCATCGGTGCGCGGAAGGTGATCGAGCCACCCCACATCGTCGCGATCCAGGAGAAGATCTTGATACCTGTCGGAACCGCGATGACCATCGTGGCGAACACGAAGTAACGCTGCGTGTCGAGCGAAAGGCCGACCGTATACATGTGGTGCGCCCAGACGACGAAACCGACGACACCGATGGCGACCATGGCGTAGGCCATGCCGAGGTAACCGAAGATAGGCTTGCGCGAGAAGGTCGACACGATGTGGCTGACGATGCCGAAGCCCGGCAGGATCAGAATATACACTTCCGGATGCCCGAAGAACCAGAACAGATGCTGGTAGAGGATCGGATCACCGCCGCCATCCGGCGTGAAGAAGGTCGTTCCGAAGTTGCGGTCGGTCAGCAGCATGGTGATGCCGCCTGCCAGAACCGGCAGCGAAAGCAGAAGCAGGAACGCCGTCACCAGCACGGCCCAGGCAAAGAGCGGCATCTTGTGCAGCGTCATGCCCGGTGCGCGCATGTTGAGGATCGTGGTGATGAAGTTGATCGCTCCGAGAATGGACGATGCGCCAGAGATGTGGATTGCCAGGATGGCGAAGTCCACGGCCGGTCCGGGCTGACCCGAAGTCGACAGAGGCGGATACAGCGTCCAGCCGCCGCCAGGACCCCAGCCGCCTGCCGGACCCGGCATGAACAGCGAGATGAGCAGCAGCAGCAGCGCAGGCGGCAGCAGCCAGAACGAAATGTTGTTCATGCGCGGGAAAGCCATGTCCGGCGCGCCGATCATCAGCGGCACCATCCAGTTGGCGAAACCGCCGATCAGCGCAGGCATGACCATGAAGAAAATCATGACCAGGGCATGTGCCGAGGTGAACACGTTGAACATATGCTTGCCGGCATCGAGAGCCGCATCGCCCTCAACACCGTAAACCATCTGTGCCAGACCGTGGAAGATCTGGATGCCCGGCTCCTGGAGTTCGGCGCGCATCGCGATGGACAGCGCGCCGCCGATGATACCGGCGATGATTGCAAAAATCAGGTACAGGGTACCGATGTCTTTATGATTGGTCGAGTATACCCAACGAACCCAGCCGTGAGGCTTGTGGTCGTCGTGGGCACCATGCTCGTGAGCTGCTGTGCCAGCCATGGAATTCGCTCCCGTTTTTCAACAGTCTTGGCGTTCGGGATCAGAGACCCGCCGCAGCCACCTTATCGTTTGCGCCACCTTCGACAGCGGCCTGAAGCGCCTTGTTGGCGCCATTCAGATCCGATCCCGCAGCGGCGATCCAGGTCTGATACTGCTCCTTGGAGACAACGCGCACGGCGATTGGCATGAAGCCGTGATCCTTGCCGCAAAGCTCCGAGCACTGACCGTAGTAAAGGCCTTCCCTGTCCGCCTTGAACCAGGCTTCGTTGATACGGCCCGGGACAGCGTCCATCTTCACGCCGAAGGCCGGGATCGTCCAAGAATGGATGACGTCGGCAGCAGTTACGAGAAGACGAACCGTTTCGCCAACCGGAACCACGACTTCGTTGTCGACGGCGAGAAGACGCGGATAGCGGGACTTGTCTTCCTTGCCGGCGGCGGCGCGATCACCATCCTTCAGAAGGAGGGAATCAAAGCTCACCGGATTATCGACCTGATACTCGTAACCCCAGTACCACTGGTATCCTGTGGCCTTCACCGTCAGCGTCGGATCTTCCGGCGAATATTGCGCCGTCAGAAGCTGGAAAGACGGGACCGCCAGGAACAGAAGAATGATCACGGGCCCGATGGTCCAGATCACTTCAATAGCGGTATTATGGCTGGTTTTGGACGGCTCGGGGTTTGCGCTTGCGCGAAAGCGAAGCACGACCCAAACCAGCAAAAACAGAACCAGCAGGGTAATCGGAATAATGAACCAGAGCGTATAACGCTCAAACCAATGAATCTGTTCGGCAATCCCAGTCGCTGCGTCCTGAAATCTCCATTCCCAGGGACGGGGCTGATCCGCAAAAGCGGCACCAGTCGTCCACAGCACTGCAAGAGCGCCGCCGAAGGCGCCCTTCGTTGTGGCAACAATCTTATCCACCAGAACTCTCTCCCTTTTCGCCCTTTCGAGCTGGACGCCGGACGCTAAAGACGGCCGCATCCCCCGTCGGCGTTCAAACCACACCTTAGCGCACACCGCAAGGAAGGCGAATATGTTCCTGTGCGGCATTTTTGCGCGCAGCCGCGCGAAGAATTGCGAATGTCCCGGATTATTCGGCCTGGCGGAGTTATTCCAGCCCACCATGAAAACTTTGGAAAACCGCACGAAACCCTTAATGAAGCCATGATTTGACAAGACGCTTCCTTTAACGTGCCGCGTGACAATCGATGCAACAGACGGTATCACCGTTGCTATGATGGCCAGGACAGAGAAACGCCGGTCGCGGCGCTTTTCATGGCCAATGCAGCGCGTTAACGTCCCGGTGATTCGATCTGGAGATTTCATGACTTTTCGCATGCTTGCCCGCCGCACGATCAGCCAGCGCCTCGCAACACTAGCAACGGGCGCCAGCATGGCGCTTGCCATTGCTACGCTTCCTTCGCTTGCCCAGCAGGCACCGGCGCAGTTACAAACCCCACAGGAGGCACCGGCTGCGCAGTCGCAGGCGGCTCCGTCCAGCCCGCAGCAGAGCGGCAAGCTCAAGTCGCAGCACGGCGCATGGTCCGTTCTCTGTGACACGCCCGCTGGCGCAAAGACGGAACAGTGTGCGCTGATCCAGAACGTGGTCGCTGCAAAGCGTCCGGAACTCGGCCTTTCGGTTGTCGTTCTCAAGACGGCTGACAACAAGGCCCGCATTCTTCGTGTTCTGGCGCCGCTTGGTGTCCTGCTTCCCAATGGCCTTGGCCTCAATGTCGACGGCAAGGACATCGGTCGCGCCTATTTCGTCCGCTGCTTCGAAGACGGCTGCTACGCCGAGGTGATCCTTGAGGATGATCTTCTCAAGACGTTGCGCTCCGGCAAGGCTGCGACCTTCATCGTCTTCCAGACACCGGAAGAAGGGGTTGGCATTCCCGTCGATCTGAAGGGCTTCGGCGAAGGCTTCGACGCCCTGCCCTGATCACAACTGCGATGACCGGTTGTTCTCAACCGATTTAGGGCTTACATCCTGCAGCAAACACATGCTGCAGGATTTATTTTTATGAAAAGCCTGATCGACAGTTTCGACGCCAGCCGCGATGATATCGAGCGCCTTGTCGCCCAAAGCCTGAAAGGCAGCGACGATGGCGAACTCTTCGTGGAATATCGCGAGGCGGAGGCTCTCGTTTTCGACAATGGTCGCCTCAAGACCGGCTCCTTCAATCAGGATCAGGGATTCGGGTTGCGATCGGTCGCTGGTGAAGCCATCGGCTATGCCCATGCGGGTGATCTGTCTATGGCCGCCTTGCGACGCGCTTCCGATGCGGTTTCCGCAACCCTCAAGGGCTACGGCGGGAGTTATTCGGCGGCGCCTGCTGGCACCAACCGTCATCTTTACACGGACGAAAATCCCATCGGTTCCCCGACATTCGACGCCAAGGTGCAACTGTTGCAGCAGATCGACGCCTATCTGCGCGCCAAGGACCCGAAGGTGAGACAGGTTTCCGTTTCGCTTGCAGGATCGTGGCAGCAGGTCGAAATATTGCGTGCCGATGGTCACTTCGTGCGCGATATACGGCCCATGGTCCGGTTGAGCGTGTCGGTGGTGGCGGGCAATGGCGACCGCCAGGAATCAGGTTCTCATACGGTTGGCGGACGCAAGGGATTTGGCGAATTCGTCACGACTGAAAGCTGGCAGCATGCCGCCGATGAGGCATTGCGGCAGGCGCTCGTCAATCTGGAGGCCATCCCCGCCCCGGCAGGCACATTCGACATCGTTCTGGCAAACGGGTGGCCGGGCGTGATGCTGCATGAAGCGGTTGGTCATGGGCTGGAAGGCGACTTCAATCGCAAGAAGACCTCCGCTTTTGCCGGTCTTCTCGGCCAGCAGGTTGCATCGAAAGGCGTGACCGTGGTCGACGACGGCACGATCGTCGAGCGTCGCGGCTCTCTCACCATCGACGATGAAGGCACGCCGACCAACCGCACCGTGCTGATCGAGGACGGCAAACTCGTCAACTACATGCAGGACCGCCAGAATGCGCGCCTGATGGGCATGGAAACAACCGGCAATGGGCGCCGTGAATCCTATGCTCATGCACCCATGCCACGCATGACCAACACCTACATGCTTTCGGGCGACAAGACGCCTGAGGAGATCATCGCCTCCATGAAGAAAGGCATCTACGCCGTTTCCTTCGGTGGCGGCCAGGTGGATATCACATCCGGCAAATTCGTGTTCGGCTGCACGGAGGCCTACATGATTGAGGACGGCAAGGTCGGCGCGCCGATCAAGGGTGCGATGCTGATCGGCAACGGCCCGGATGCCATGCAGCGTATTTCGATGATCGGCAACGATATGAAACTCGATACCGGCAGCGGCAATTGCGGGAAAGGTGGCCAATGGGTTCCCGTCGGCGTCGGTCAGCCGCATTTGCGCATGGATCAGGTAACGGTGGGCGGCACGGCTGTATAGCCATGCCCTCACGCCGTGCGAGCGCAGATATTTATTAGCTTCATCTTGCTTGCGGATAAGGGCGGTAAAGTGCAGGTTACGGATACGGCTGCATGGCGACTTTCAATGCCGCGCCGATCTGGAGAGAGAAATGCCTCAATCGCCCTACGACTGGACGGGCAAGCGAACGGAGAAGCGTGACCGGCAGAGACGGGTCCTGGTCGTGACAGCCATCGCCATGGGAGCGCTCATCCTCGTCCTTGGCATGGTGGATGGCCTATTGATCCTGCTAGGCTGATATGCTGCCCGTCTACATAATTGATTGCACAGGAATAGAGAGCGCTGACGAACTCTGGCGACGTTATCTTTCCGCCGTTCCTGCGGAAAATCCTGAAGCCTTCGGCTACACACTGGACTCGTTCTGGGACGCAGTGCAATGGCAAGGTCCCGGCTGGCCCGGAGAGTGCGAACTCGTTTTCCAGAATGTCGATGCGCTCGCCAAGTTGAAAACACGCGGCGGTCAACCGTTTCTCGAAGCGTTCATCCGGCTCGCAAACGAAACCGACAGAATAACCATCAGGCTTTCGTAAAAGCCGGTTCTCGTCTTAGACGCCCGGCTCTTCTTCCAGCAAACCGGTTACGAAATCGAACAGGCCCGGGCGGCGGTCGCGGCGAAGACGTTCGGCCTCGATAATCGACTTGATCGCGGCGAAGGAGCGGTCGAGGTCTTCATTGATGACGATGTAATCGTACTTCACCCATTTCTGGATCTCAAAACGGGCATTCTGCAAGCGCGTCTCAATGACATCCGCCGTATCTTCGGCCCGGCGGTTCAGGCGCTGTTGCAGTTCGCGCATGGTCGGCGGCAGGATGAAGATAGAGACCACATCTGCAGGCATCTTTGCCTGCAACTGGTCTGCGCCCTGCCAGTCGATGTCGAAGAGCATGTCCTGACCGTCGGCCAGCGCAATCTCGGCAGTTTCACGGAGCGTGCCGTAGAAATTGCCGTGAACTTCGGCCCATTCGATCAGTTCGTCATTGTCCCGCAGACGCTCGAATTCGCGTATGGTCTTGAAATGGTAGTGGACCCCCTCGATCTCGCTCGGGCGGCGCTGGCGCGTCGTCACACTGATCGACAAGGAGAGGTTCATCTTCTTGTCTTCCAGCAAAAGCCGGGCGATGGTCGACTTTCCCGCCCCCGAGGGCGATGAGATCACCACCATCAAGCCTCTGCGTGCGACGCCATTTTCAACCGAAGAGATGGCCATGATACCTGTTACTCCAGATTTTGTACTTGTTCGCGAAACTGATCCACGACCGCCTTCAGTTCCAGACCGATGGCTGTGATCGACGCCGCGTTCGATTTGGAACACAGTGTATTTGCTTCACGATTAAATTCCTGTGAAAGAAAATCGAGCTTGCGCCCGATGGGGCCGCCGTCAGCAAGAAGTTTGCGGGCGGACGCCACATGCGTTTCCAGCCGGTCAAGTTCTTCCTGAATATCGGCCTTGGTCGCCAGAAACGCCGCTTCCTGATAGAGCCGCGCTTCATCGAGTTCACGCGCGGCATCCAGCAGCAGGGCCACCTGCCCCGCGAGACGGGCCTTGATCGCATCGGTACTGCGCGAGGGGTCACGGCGGGCACTCTCGGTCAGTCGTTCAATAGTATCGACATGCGCGGACAGAATGGTGAAAAGAGCCTTGCCTTCCTGTTTGCGGGCGTCGGCAATTGCCTTGAGCGCCTCTTCAAAGCTCGAGACGATGGCCGCTTCCAGCACGCCGCGTTCATCTTCGTTGTCAGCCACCTGTACCTGATCGATGATGCCACGCAGCGAAAGAATGCCATCGACACTCGCAGGGGCGAGACCGTGCCTGGCCTGCAAATCCGCACCAAGCTTGAGGACCTCGGCGAGCATCGCCTGGTTGATGGTGAAACCGGCCTGAGCCTCACTGCGTTCTACGCTGAGGCTTGCCTGAAAATTCCCGCGTGAAAAATGGCGTGCCAGCATCGAGCGGACTGGGTGTTCCGCCGCTTCCAGACCTTGCGGCAGACGCAGCCGGAGGTCGAGCCCCTTGCCGTTGACGGAACGCACCTCCCAGACAATGCGCACGTCTCCGCCGTCCACGGTGTGCTGCACGGCGTGGCGTGCAAATCCGGTCATGCTTTGGAGCGCCATGCGTTCCATCCCCTCAACTCATGTCCGCAGAGGTGCGGACTTACTCAAAAACCGAACCGAAGCCGGCATCTGCCGCCGGCTTCGGTTAAAACAAACTCACCAGAGGCCGCTCTATTGTCCCGCGCTCTCATCTGGAACGTTGCCGCTATTCCTCTGCTGTTCCACGGAGCGCCACTTGCGAACATTGGCGTTGTGCTCCTGCAACGTCTTTGAGAACACGTGGCCACCGGTTCCGTCGGCGACGAAATAGAGGTCTTCCGTATCCAGCGGGTTGGCAACAGCTTCCAGCGCCGCCCTGCCCGGATTGGCAATCGGCGTCGGCGGCAGACCGTTGATCACATAGGTGTTGTAAGGCGTCGGCTTTTCGATGTCCGACTTGAAGATCGGGCGATCAGACGGCTTGCCGGCCCCACCGAACAGACCATAGATGATGGTCGGATCGGACTGGATGCGCATGCCCTTCTTCAGGCGGTTGACGAAGACCGAGGCCACATGCGGGCGCTCGGACGCGATCCCGGTTTCCTTTTCCACGATGGAAGCCAGCGTCACGAATTCGTTCTTGTCCTTGACCGGCAGGTCGGGATTACGCTTTGCCCAGGCTTCGTCCACGAGCTTCTTCTGGGAAGCGATCATACGGTCGATGATTTCGGAACGCGTCGTGCCGCGGGTGAAATTCAGCGTATCGGTGAAGAGCGAGCCTTCCGGCGGCATGTCCTTCGGCATGTCACCGACAAGAATCGGATCAACCGAAATACGGTCGAAAATCTGCTTCACCGTCAGGCCTTCCGGAATGGTCAGCGGATACATGATGGACTTGCCGCTGATGAGAATATTCATCACATCGCGCATCGTCGCACCGGCAGGGATGGCGTATTCGCCCGCCTTCAGATCATTTTCGTGTCCGAGCGTGCGCATACCATAGCGGAAGATGCGCGCATCGCTGACGATTTCACGGTTTTCGAGACTATTGGAGACTTCAGCAATGCCGGCGCCGCGCTTGACAAGAAATGTGGTCTCGGCAGCAAGAGGCCCCGGAGCATCGAACTGCATCTTGCCGAAATAGAACAAGGCGGACGCGCCGAGCAGAACCAGCACGACGAGCGACAGCATGAAGTTCATGAACACCACGATCTGGCTGCGCGCATGGCGTGAACGCTTGCGCGGCGGCGGCGTTCCCGGTTCGGGGCGCAGAGCTTCAGACGCAGATTTCGGCACGAACGGCTTTGAAGTCGCGTTCGTTTCCTGCGTCGCGCCCGTGGGCTGCTCGTCCGCGGGCGGTGTTCCGGATGGTGCCTCTGAATTCACTCAATCACCTCGGTCCAGAGCCCTGAATAGTTCAACCAAACTATACGAAAAGCTCCGTCTATCTATTTTGGCGCAGCTTCCGACATTTCCGTCGAATGGCCGCCCAGAACGGCTATGCACTTAATTTCGTCAGAGCGGATGAAACTCTTCGAAGTTGCGACCACACTAACCGCTGTTCACGATTTTAAACATCGCATCCGGTTATATTTTGGCAAAAACGCGGAGAAATCCCCGCGTTTTTTGATTCCGAGATTTATTTCAGCAATACCGATCAGGAATATCGGCGCAGGATCAGCGAAGCATTGGTTCCGCCGAACCCGAAGGAGTTCGACAGCGCCACATCGATCTTGCGTTCACGGGCCTTATGTGGAACCAGATCGATCTTCGTGGAGACCGCAGGATTGTCCAGATTGAGCGTCGCAGGCGCGATGTTATCGCGGATGGCAAGCGTCGAGAAAATCGCCTCGGCAGCACCAGCAGCACCCAGCAGGTGACCGATGGACGACTTGGTCGAAGACATCGAAACTTCCGACGCGGCGTCGCCAACCACGCGCTCGACAGCGCCCAGTTCGATGGTATCGGCCATGGTCGAAGTGCCATGCGCATTGATGTAGTCGATCTGGTCCGGGGTGATTCCGGCGCGCTTGATGGCCATTTCCATGCAGCGCTGCGCACCCTCGCCGTTCTCGCTTGGAGCGGTGATGTGGTAAGCATCGCCGGAAAGACCATAACCGATGACTTCGGCATAGATCTTCGCGCCGCGCGCCAAGGCGTGTTCAAGCTCCTCGAGAACCACTACGCCCGCACCTTCACCCATGACAAAGCCATCGCGGTCTTCATCATAAGGACGCGATGCCGCGGTCGGGTCATCATTGCGCTTCGTGGAGAGCGCCTTGCAGGCAGCGAAGCCTGCAAGCGAGATGCGGCTTACCGGGGATTCCGTACCGCCAGCAACCATCACATCCGCATCGCCGAAAGCGATCAGGCGGGCAGCGTCGCCAATGGCGTGCGCGCCGGTCGAGCAGGCGGTGACGACCGCGTGGTTCGGGCCGCGCAGCTTGTGCTTGATGGAAACGTGGCCGGAAGCCAGGTTGATCAGACGGCCGGGAATAAAGAATGGCGAGATGCGTCGCGGACCCTTGTCGCGCAGCGTATAGCCCGCTTCGACGATGCCTTCGATGCCGCCGATGCCGGAACCGATAAGAACGCCGGTGCGAACCTGGTCTTCGTCGCTTTCTGGATGCCAGTCAGCATCGTCCAGCGCCTGATCGGCAGCGCCGACGGCATAGACGATGAAAGGATCAACCTTCCGCTGTTCCTTCGGCTCCATATGGAGGTCGGCATTGAAGGTGCCATTGGTGCCATCGCCAACCGGGACGCGGCAGGCAATCTGGCAGGCCAGATCATCAACTTCAAATTCCGTGATGCGGCGAGCACCGCTTTCACCGGCAATAAGACGCTTCCAGGTCTCTTCGACACCGCTGGCAAGCGGCGACACCAGACCAAGACCGGTGATGACGACACGCCTCATATCCACCCCTTAAAATTCTGTTATGTCACAAGCACCGCGCCCCGCAGGCTTTAACCGGCAGAAAATATGTCCGGGCCTGACTGAAAGGGATGGTGCTCCAATTGTTAAAACCGGAGCCTGCCATATCGAACGTGTTCTTGACCAGCGTTCGGGCAGATTCACAACAGGCCTCGAACGGACCTTTGTGCATGTGCGTTTCGACCGTGAATACGAAAGAAACAGCCAAAGACAAGCAGGGCCGGGATTCGCGAGAACCCCAGCCCAATGCCCAAGTTCAGATTAGGCAGAAGCCTTGTCGATGAACTTCACAGCGTCGCCGACCGTGAGGATCGTTTCGGCAGCGTCGTCAGGAATTTCAACGCCGAATTCTTCTTCGAAAGCCATGACCAGCTCGACCGTGTCGAGGCTGTCTGCGCCGAGGTCATCGATGAAGCTTGCGCCTTCCGTGACCTTGTCGGCATCTACGCCCAGATGTTCAACAACGATTTTCTTGACGCGCTCTGCGGTATCGCTCATGTCGGAACCTCGACCTGTGTGTTTGTTGCTCTGCCTTGGTTAGCGGCATGCAGGATTGTAATCAAGTTATAAGATGTCTGCCAAGTTTCGAGCGAAGCCGCCCGGACAGTCATCCTGTGGATATTCCTTTCGGAACAGGATCGCAGCGCTTCTACTCAGAATGCCGCAATTCTCGATGGGCGCATTACCATGCTTCTTGAGCAAGGCAAAGCGCCTTTTCCTTCTCCACCCCCCGTATTAAGGCATTTTATACCATAATCGAGGGGAGAAGGAGGGTTAGATCATGGCCATGCCACCATTGACGTGCAGGGTCTGGCCGGTCACATAAGCTGCCTCATCGCTTGCCAGATAGACAACGGCAGCAGCAATATCGCCCCCAACACCCATGCGCTTCATGGGGATATTGCTCATGATCGCATCCTTCTGCTTTTCGTTCAGCTTGTCGGTCATGGCCGATTCGATGAAGCCCGGAGCGATGCAGTTCACTGTAACATTGCGGCTTGCGATTTCCTGCGCCAGCGACTTGGAGAAGCCGATCAGCCCTGCCTTCGATGCACAGTAATTCGCCTGACCGGGGTTACCGGTGACGCCGACGATGGAGGTGATGTTGATGATGCGGCCATTGCGGCGGCGCATCATGGGATGGGTCAGTTCACGCGTCAGGTTGAAGACGGACGTCAGGTTGACGTTCAACACGGCATCCCAGTCCTCATCGCTCATGCGAACGAAGAGCCCGTCGCGGGTAATCCCGGCATTGTTGACGAGAATGTCGACGCCGCCCATCTCTTCTTCGGCCTTCTGGCCGAGGGCCTTTACAGCTTCTCGGTCAGACAGATTGGCCGCAAAGATGAAGGTGCGATCGCCAAGTTCAGCGGCAAGCTCTTTCAGCTTTTCCTCACGCGTGCCGTGCAGGCCCACGATTGCGCCCTGCGCATGAAGTGCGCGGGCAATCGCTTCACCGAGGCCGCCGGTTGCGCCGGTTACCAGAGCCTTGCGGCCAGTCAGATCAAACATGCGAAGTCCCTTTTAAGCGTTGAGGGCGGCGAGCGCCGCTTCGATTTCTTCAGCCGAACCGACGGCCACGCCAGCCACATCCTTCGAGATGCGGCGCGCCAGACCGGTCAGAACCTTGCCCGAACCTACTTCATAAAGCGTGGTGACGCCATTGGTCGCAAACCATTCGACAGTTTCACGCCAGCGCACCTGACCCGTGACCTGCTCGACGAGTAGATCGGCAATCTCGTTGGCATCGGTGACGGGCGCTGCGCGCACATTGGCGATAAGCGGAACGATTGGATTGTGCTTTTCGACCGAAGCGAGCGCTTCGCGCATGGCGTCAGCGGCAGGCCCCATCAAAGTCGAATGGAAGGGTGCGGACACCGGCAGCATGATGGCGCGCTTGGCACCTTTTTCGGACGCCAGCCCGGCAGCCAGTTCGACCGCAGCCTTGGAGCCGGAAATAACGAGCTGACCACCGCCATTGTCATTGGCGATCTGGACCGAGCCCGAGGATTTTGCTTCTGCACAGACAGCTTCCACGTCGCCATGTTCCAGACCGATGATGGCCGCCATGGCGCCTTCGCCGACGGGAACGGCTTTCTGCATCGCGTTGCCTCGGATGCGCAGGAGACGTGCCGTATCGGCAAGCGAGAACGTTCCTGCCGCGCAAAGCGCGGAATATTCGCCAAGCGAATGCCCGGCGACGTAGGAAACCTTTTCCTTCAGGGAAAAGCCGCGCGCTTCCATGACCCGCAGCACGGCCATCGAGACCGCCATCAGCGCAGGCTGGGCATTAGCGGTCAGCGTCAGTACGTCTTCCGGTCCCTCGAACATGGTAGCGGAAAGCTTTTCGGCCAGTGCCGCGTCCACTTCCTCGAAAACAGCACGCGCTTCTGCAAACTGCTCTGCCAGAGCCTTGCCCATGCCTACAGCCTGGCTGCCCTGCCCTGGAAAAGTGAATGCTACCGCCATGAAAGCCTCTTTCATCTTTGCAATTAATTGCACAATTTGGCGCGATGTGCCCCAGCGCGGGCAGCAAAGTCAAGTATTTCCCGGTTTTAGTGCCGTTTGCGCCTTGCAAAGCCGGGGAAAAACACGTAATAGCCGCCCGTTCATTGCTCGGCACCAGCTGGGGGCTGAACGGAGGGCCGTTCTCCTAACTAATCATTTAGTGAGGAAACGTTGGAAGCCACAAGTGCTTCTGCCTCCCGTGTCTCCGCTCTCGACCGTCTCAAGTTGCGCGTCCTTTCTTCTCCGGTTTGCCGGATCAAGAGAAGTCGCAGAGGCTTAGCCGCTGGTGTCAGCATGTTGTAACAGAAGAAAGGCAAAGCCAATGGCTCTTTATGAACATGTGCTTCTTGCCCGCCAGGACATTTCCCAGCAGCAGGTCGACGCTCTCGTCGAACAGTACAAGGGTGTCCTCGAAGCTAATGGCGGCAAGGTCGGTAAGGTCGAAAGCTGGGGCCTGCGTCCCCTCACCTACCGCATCAAGAAGAATCGCAAGGCGTATTACACGCTCGTGAACATCGACGCTCCGGCTGCAGCCGTTGCCGAAATGGAACGCCAGATGCGCATCAACGAAGACGTTCTTCGTTTCCTCACCGTTCGCGTTGACGAACATGAAGAAGGCCAGTCGGCCATGCTCACCCGCCGTGACGACCGTCGCGAACGCGATGGTGATGATCGTCCGCGCCGCCGTGAAGGTGGTTTCGACCGTGGCGATCGCGGTGATCGCGGCCCGCGTCGCCCGCGCGACAACGAAGCTGGTGAAGGAGCATAATCATGGTTGATATCAATCAGATCCCGACCCGTCGTCCTTTCCATCGCCGTCGCAAGACGTGCCCGTTCTCCGGCGCGAACGCACCGAAGATCGACTACAAGGACATCAAGCTTCTGCAGCGTTACATTTCCGAACGCGGCAAGATCGTTCCTTCCCGTATTACGGCCGTCAGCCAGAAGAAGCAGCGTGAACTCGCCAAGGCGATCAAGCGCGCCCGTTTCCTCGGCCTGCTGCCTTACGTCGTGAAGTAAGAACACGAATTCGGGAGGTGGTTCGCCTCCTCCCGTTTCCTCCGTTGCGATGGGCGTAGCGGATGTACCAAAAACCCGAGTTGGGGCAGAGTCCTCTAACTGCACGAACCGGCCAGACCGGAGCAGGACAGCGAAACTGATGAAATTCAATGGAACCATTATCGGTATCGGCATATTGGCGGGGCTTGCCTCGGCCTTGATGTCGTCCGGCGTCATCATGCAAGGTGGCGCGATGGCAGCCGCCATGGCCATGGTTCTCTATTTCCTGACTCCGCTTCCCATCTTCGTCGTTGCCCTTGGCTGGGGGTCGAGCGCCGGTATCGTTGCCGCCGCCACAGCCACGGTTGCCGTCGGCGTAGTCGCTGTTCCCATCGCAGCACTCCTGATGGCGTTGACGAGCTTCGTTCCTGCGGCGACGGGAGCATATCTTTCCGGCCTCGCACGGCCAGCGGAAGAACTCGGCGGACCGAAGGATATTCTGGTCTGGTATCCGCTGTCGGACATCATCTTCCGGCTTGCCCTGATGGTGGCGCTCAGCTTCATCGTCATCGGCGCCATTCTTGGGTTCGGCCCGGACATGGCGCGCGAACTCGCTAGCACCCTTATCGACCGGGTTGCCGAAGCGGATCCCCAGTTCACGGCCAGCGAAGACATTCGGGACAATTTGACTGCGCTCCTGATGGTCGCCCTGCCTGCAATCCAGCCGGCAACCTGCCTCGCTATTCTCGTTGGCAATCTTTATCTGGCGCAGCGCCTGATCTCGATGTCGGGTCGCCTGCGCCGTCCGCGTGACGACTGGCCCGCGACGCTGCGCATGCCGCGCCCGGCTTTGCTTGTCTTCGCGGTCGCTCTTGCGGTCGCATTTCTTCCCGGCGGCGCCGGATTGATTGCGACCGTCATCGCCGGCGCTCTCAGCGCAGGCTTCATGATGTCAGGTCTTGCCATCATGCATTTTCGCACACGCGGCAAGGTCTGGCGCCCGGTGGCGCTATGGCTTGCCTACTTTGCGATCATACTTTTCGCATTCCTGCTTTTCATCTTCATGGTTCTCGGACTTTTCGACACTTCGCGCGGCGCGCCGGTTTCGAAAATGCCTGGCGCCGACAGTCAGTAAACCCGATCAGAAACTCGAAAGGAAACTCCAATGGAAGTCATTCTTCTGGAACGCATTGGCCGCCTCGGCCAGATGGGCGAAACCGTCAAGGTCAAGGACGGCTATGCCCGTAACTTCCTGCTCCCGCAGGGCAAGGCTCTTCGTGCCAATGAAGCCAACAAGAAGAAGTTCGAAGGCCAGCGCGCCCAGCTCGAAGCCCAGAACCTGGAACGCAAGAACGAAGCCAGCGCCGTTGCTGAAAAGCTCAATGGCGAAAGCTTCATCGTCGTGCGTTCGGCTGGTGAAACCGGCCAGCTCTACGGTTCCGTTTCGACCCGTGACATTGCCGAAATCATTTCGGCCAACGGCTTCACCCTGCACCGCAACCAGGTTGAACTGAACCACCCGATCAAGACGATCGGCCTGCACGAAGTCTCGATTTCGCTGCATCCGGAAGTTCAGGTTCAGGTAACCGTCAACATCGCCCGTTCGACTGAAGAAGCCGAACGTCAGGCAAAGGGTGAAGACCTGACCTCGATCGAAGCCATCTACGGCATCGAAGAACAGCCTCTGTCGGAAGAAGTTTTCGACGACGAAGACGAAGCTGAAGATCAGGCTTAATTAGCCACCTATTATCCGTGGGGATGCCCGGCCAAGAGTCGCTCATTCCCATCGTGGTAAACTTTATATGATCATGCCCGGCGGCCTTCGCCGGGCATTTTCTCTTTTCAGATCGGTAAAACTCCCTATTCTGTTCATTAGTGTTGGATTGCAGAGGGTGCCGACGGAAACGTCTGCGTTGCTTGGGCTTTCCCAAGGCCGATTGACCGACTGGGATATTGCCTGAAATCTGATGACAGAGCGGCTCTGATACCTTGCACCGCCGCCTGCCATGCAAACGCATGGACGTGCACTCGCTTCAATCCTGGAGAGGAGATGGGGCCGATGTATGGAATGTTGCGTACTGTTCTTTCGCATATGATTAAAACCGGTGACCTGACGGTCACCGATTCGGAGGGGTCGCGATTTCAGTATGGCGACAAGACCGGCACGCCGGTTCATGTTCAGTTCAAGACCAAGCACGCCGAGCGCGCCGTTGCGCTCGACCCGGAACTGAAACTCGCCGAATGCTTCATGGATGGCGAGATCGATTTCCTGGAAGGCGATATCTATACGCTGCTTCAGGTGGTGTTTGAAAATACCGGGCCGACGGCAGCGACCGAGCCGTGGATGAAAGCCGCCGGAAAACTGCGCGTGCTCTTCCGCCGCTTCCAGCAGATGAACACGATTTCGCGTTCGTCGAGCAATATCAAAAGTCACTACGATCTCTCGGGCGAGCTTTACGACCTGTTTCTCGATCCCGACAAGCAGTATTCCTGCGCCTATTTCGATCCGCCGAACGCCACGCTTGCCGAGGCGCAACTCGCCAAGAAACGCCACATCGCCGCCAAGATGCTGGTGAAGGAGGGCGACAGGGTGCTCGATATCGGCTGCGGCTGGGGCGGCATGGGGCTTTATCTGGCTCGCCACCTCAAGGCCAATGTCACAGGCGTAACCTTGTCCGAAGAGCAGCACGCCATCGCCAATCAGCGCGCAAAGGATGAGGGGCTGGCCGACAGGGCGAAATTCGAGCTGACCGATTATCGCAACATCGACGACAAGTTTGACAGGCTTGTTTCGGTGGGCATGTTCGAACATGTCGGCGTGGGGCATTTCGCGGAATATTTCCAGCATGTGGCGCGGCTGATGAAGCCGGATGGTGTTTTTCTGCTGCATGCCATCGGACGCGCCGATGGGCCGGGTGCGACCAATCCATTCATCCGCAAATACATCTTCCCCGGCGGTTATATTCCGGCACTTTCGGAAGTGCTGCCGCATATCGAGAAAGCTGGGCTTTATGTCACCGACATAGAAATCCTGCGGCTGCATTACGCCGAAACACTGAAAGCATGGCGAGAGGCGTTCATGGCCAATCGCGACAAGGCCAAGGCGCTTTATGACGAGCGCTTCTGCCGGATGTGGGAATTCTATCTGGCAGCATCGGAAAGCGCGTTCCGCTGGCAGAATATGATGGTGTTCCACATCCAGATCGCCCACAAGCAGGAAGCCGTTCCGCTGACCCGCAACTATATCGAGGCCGAAGAAAAACGCCTCAAACGTCTCGACAGTGCTCCCAAAGGAGCCAATAGCGAGGTGCGGGCGGTCAAGAAAAGCATGAACGCCTGAAACCATTCCCGCCAATCGGAGCGTCGGTCCGCGTCAACAGCGGACTGACAAAACCGAGATCGAAACTGTGGATCAGTGTGAATCATGGTATAGCTTGTCTCTTCCAGCTGGAATCACCCGAAGCTTCGTTGCGTTTGGCATCGCTTGAGGGCTAGCTGGTTGCATCAGGGACAGGATTTGGAATCATGGCGGAAGCGGCGGTACGCAAACTCGACGACGCGCGGGAGCAGAAAGACGCGCTCTATCGCGAAGCACCCCACAATATTGAAGCGGAACAGGCGCTGCTCGGCGCCATTCTGATCAATAATGATGCGTTTTACCGGGTATCGGACTTCCTGAAGCCTACCCATTTCTTCGAGCCGCTGCATCGTCGCATCTATGAGATCACCACCGATCTCATCCGCGTTGGCAAGATGGCCAATCCGGTGACGATGAAGACCTTCCTGCCCACCGAAGGCAAGGTGGGCGATCTCACCATATTCCAGTATGTGACGCGCCTCGCCACCGAAGCCGTCACCATCATCAACGCCGAAGACTATGGTCGTGCGATTTACGATCTGGCGACGCGCCGCGCGCTGATCGGCATCGGCGAAGACATGGTGAACGTTGCCTATGACGCGCCGGTTGACATGGCGCCGCAGGAACAGATCGAAGATGCCGAGCGACGCCTGTTCGAACTGGCGGAGACGGGACGGTATGACGGTGGCTTCCTGCCCTTCAAGGACGCGGTGACGACTGCCGTGGACATGGCCAACGCCGCTTTCATGCGCGATGGCCATCTTTCCGGCGTTTCGACCGGCATTCATTCGCTTGACGCCAAGATGGGCGGCTTGCAACCCTCGGACTTGATCATCCTCGCTGGTCGTCCGGGCATGGGCAAGACCTCGCTTGCCACCAATATCGCCTTCAACATCGCCAACGCCTATGAAGGCGAACAGCAGGCCGACGGCTCGATGAAGGCCGTCAATGGCGGTGTCGTCGGGTTCTTCTCGCTCGAAATGTCGGCGGAACAGCTCGCAACCCGTATCATTTCCGAGCAGACGGAGGTTTCCTCCTCGAAAATCCGCCGCGGTGACATCACCGAAACCGATTTCGAAAAGCTGGTCGCGTGCTCGCAGGTGATGCAGAAAATCCCGCTGTATATCGATCAGACCGGCGGTATCTCGATCGCCCAGCTTGCAGCACGCGCGCGTCGCCTGAAGCGCCAGCGCGGCCTCGACGTTCTCGTCATCGACTATGTGCAGCTGATGACCGGCTCATCGAAAGCTTCCGCACAGAACCGCGTGCAGGAAATCACGGAAATCACTACCGGCCTCAAGGCGCTGGGCAAGGAACTCAACGTTCCCATCATCGCGCTCTCACAGCTCTCCCGTCAGGTGGAAAGCCGCGACGACAAGCGCCCCCAGCTCTCCGACCTTCGTGAATCGGGCTCCATCGAGCAGGACGCCGACGTGGTGCTCTTCGTGTTCCGTGAGGAATATTACGTCAAGAACCTCGAGCCGCGTGACGAGTTCGATCCGAAATACGAGGAATGGAAGCAGCATTTCGAAAAGGTGCGCGGCACCGCCGACGTGATTATCGCCAAGCAGCGTCATGGTCCGACCGGCACCGTCAAACTCGCCTTCCAGTCTGAATTCACGCGATTTGCAGATCTGGCCGAGGGTTCTTATCTGCCGGAGCAGTATGAATAAGTTTTCCCAAGTCAAAGGACGCGTCTGATGGCCAAGGCGCGCGTTCAATTCATCTGCCAGAACTGTGGCACGGTCCATTCGCGCTGGGCGGGCAAGTGCGACTCCTGCGGCGAGTGGAACACGCTTGTCGAGGAAGGCACCAATAGCGGCATCGGCTCCGGACCCGGCGCCATGTTGTCCAAGCGCAAGGGACGCGCCGTGGCGCTGACCTCGCTCTCCGGCGACATAGAAGACGCGCCACGCATCATTTCCGGCATAAGCGAGCTTGACCGCGTGACAGGCGGCGGTTTCGTGCGCGGTTCCGCTCTTCTCATCGGCGGCGATCCTGGGATCGGCAAATCCACCTTGCTGACGCAGGCAGCCGCCGCCCTTTCCAATCGCGGCCATCGCATCGTTTATGTTTCGGGCGAAGAAGCCGTCGCCCAGATCAGGCTGCGCGCGCAGCGTCTGGGTGTGGCATCGTCAGCGGTGGAGCTTGCCGCCGAAACCAATGTCGAGGACATTATCGCCACCATTTCAGACACCAAACGGCCCGATCTCGTCATCATCGATTCGATCCAGACGCTGTGGACCGACATGGCGGATTCCGCACCGGGAACCGTGACGCAGGTGCGTTCCTCCGCGCAGGCGCTGATCCGCTATGCCAAGCAGACGGGCGCCGCTGTGGTGCTTGTGGGCCATGTCACCAAGGAAGGCCAGATCGCCGGGCCTCGTGTGGTAGAACATATGGTCGATGGCGTTCTCTATTTCGAAGGCGAAGGCGGGCATCACTACCGCATCCTGCGCACGGTGAAGAACCGTTTCGGTCCGACCGACGAGATCGGCGTCTTCGAGATGTCCGACGGGGGCCTGCGCGAAGTGTCCAACCCGTCCGAACTCTTCCTTGGTGAGCGCAATGCGAAGGCTCCGGGTGCGGCGGTCTTCGCCGGCATGGAAGGCACGCGTCCGGTCCTGGTGGAAATACAGGCGCTTGTTGCCCCCTCCTCGCTCGGCACCCCCCGCCGTGCGGTCGTCGGCTGGGATGGCGGACGGCTTGCCATGATCCTCGCCGTTCTCGAATCGCATTGCGGCGTTCGTTTCGGCCAGCACGATGTCTACCTGAATGTTGCGGGCGGTTATCGTATCAGCGAGCCTGCTGCGGATATAGCTGTGGCTGCTGCACTTGTTTCATCCATGGCCGGTATTGCCCTTCCGCCAGATTGTGTTTATTTCGGCGAAATCAGCCTTTCCGGTGCTGTTCGTGCGGTAACGCATGCGGTACAGAGGCTCAAGGAAGCGGAGAAACTCGGCTTCCGGCAGGCAGAAGTGCCCGGTGGCAGTGGCGAACTCTGGAAAGATCGCAGCTTCCGCCTCATGGAAACTTCCGCCTTGCCCGATCTTGTTGCGCGCATCGCGGCTTCAGGCTCCGGAAAGAAGCAATAAATCTGGAGTTTTATGACTGGAAGAATCTGTCAACCTTCCGGTGATAAACTTCAGCATCTTTGACTGCCCTGCGCATGGATCATTTTGCGCATAATAACTGAGGACAGGCCAGAATGCCGATAACCATGCTTGATGGAATTCTGCTCGGGATAACGCTGGTTTCAGCCATTCTGGCGATGGTGCGCGGTTTTTCCCGCGAGGTGCTGTCGCTGGTGTCATGGGCTGCGGCTGCCGCTGCAGCTTATCTATTCTACCAACCAGTTCTGCCTTTCGTACAACCGTATATCAACAACGAAACCATCGCGAAGATTGCAGCCGCTGGCGCGGTTTTCCTCGTGGTGTTGATTGTCGTGTCATTGATTACGATGAAGATCGCCGATTTCATCATCGATAGCCGTATCGGTGCACTCGACCGCACGCTTGGCTTTCTGTTTGGCGGTGTACGCGGGGTGCTTCTCGTTGTCGTCGCCATGCTGTTCTTCAACTGGCTCGTCCCGACAAACCAGCCAGCTTGGGTAACGAATGCGAAATCAAAGCCGATGCTCGATTCGTTCGGCCAACAATTGATCGACCTTCTGCCAGCAAATCCCGACCAGATGATTGAAAAATTCAAGCCTCAACAGACTGCTCCCGCTTCCGGCGAGCAGGAAGAAGCGCCGGTTCCGGACGATACGCCTGCACAGCAATAAGCCGTTCCGAGATATGGAGAAGCCGCCAGCCCCGCTGACGGCTTTTTCAATTCCGGAAATAAACATGGTCAATGCAAAACAGCCATATCGACGTTCAGACATTGTCATTTTGCATCCGCGATCATATTTCAGGCGGGAATTTGCGAGATTATTCGTGAGCGTCATGCGATACTGATGTTCATGAGATCATATCGACGCATCGATGAACTCTTCGCTTTTAACAAAAAGCCATCTTGTGATAGAGAGGCGCCTGAAGTCTTTACGCATGTCGTAAATCGGAAAACCGGTTTTCCCTTTTCCGGAACATGCTTTAGTTGCCTCTGCAATCGAAAGGCCTTGCGGCAATGACCAGCCATTCTTCTGAAAATGCCTCCTTCATGCTGGATGAAGATACCCTGCATGAAGAGTGCGGCGTATTTGGCATTCTTGGCCACGAGGACGCTGCCGCGCTGACGGCGCTGGGCCTGCATGCCCTCCAGCATCGCGGGCAGGAAGCCGCCGGCATTGTTTCCTATCACAACCGCCGTTTTCATTCCGAACGCCACATGGGCCTCGTCGGCGATCATTTCACCGACGCGGCAACGCTGAACCGCCTGCCGGGCGACCGCGCCATCGGCCATGTGCGCTATTCCACCACCGGCGAGACGATCCTGCGCAACGTGCAGCCATTGTTCGCGGAACTGGAAGTCGGCGGCATCGCCATTGCCCACAACGGCAACTTCACCAACGGCATTACGCTGCGCAAGCAGTTGATCGCTTCGGGCGCGATCTTCCAGGCGACCTCCGACACCGAAGTCGTGCTGCATATGATTGCCCGCTCGCGCCACTCATCCTCCTCCGACCGTTTCGTCGATGCCATCCGGCAGGTCGAAGGCGGCTATGCCATGCTGGCGCTGACCCGCACAAAACTGATCGCCGCGCGCGATCCCATCGGCATCCGTCCGCTCGTCATGGGCGAGCTTGATGGCAAGCCTATCTTCTGCTCGGAAACCTGCGCCCTCGATATCATCGGTGCGAAATATATTCGCGATGTCGAAAACGGCGAAGTCATCATCTGCGAGATCCAGAAGGACGGCTCCATAACCACGGAATCCATCAAGCCCGAGAACCCGCAGCCGGAACGGCTCTGCCTGTTTGAGTATGTCTATTTCGCCCGCCCCGACTCCGTCGTCGGCGGTCGCAGCGTCTATGTCGCGCGCAAGAACATGGGCATGGAGCTTGCCAAGGAAGCCGGTATCGAAGCCGACGTGATCGTGCCGGTGCCCGATGGTGGCACGCCTGCCGCTCTTGGTTTCGCGCAGGCCAGCGGCATTCCGTTCGAATATGGAATTATCCGCAACCATTATGTGGGCCGCACCTTCATCGAGCCGACGCAGCAAATTCGTGCGCTTGGCGTCAAGCTGAAGCACTCGGCCAATCGCGCCATGATCGAAGGCAAGCGCGTCGTGCTGGTGGATGATTCCATCGTGCGCGGCACCACTTCCGTCAAGATCGTGCAGATGATCCGCGATGCAGGCGCCAAGGAAGTGCATATCCGCGTGGCAAGTCCAATGATTTACCATCCGGATTTCTACGGTATCGACACCCCCCATGCCGATAAGCTGTTGGCAAACCAGCACAAGGACCTCGAATCCATGTGTCGCTATATCGGCGCGGATTCCCTTGCGTTCCTTTCCATCGACGGGTTGTACAAGGCTGTCGGCGGCAAACCACGTGATCCGAAGGCACCTGCCTTTACCGATCACTACTTCACGGGTGAATATCCGACCCGTCTCCTCGATCAGGAAGGCGAGAGCAACGTCCATACGCTGTCTCTCCTCGCCAGCAACGGCTGATCGCAAAATCCTTCCACTCAGGCGGCTCAAAAGGCCGCCTGTTTCTTGTGTTTGAATGACATATGGGGACTAGATGAGTATCGACCTTACGGGCCGCATCGCACTGGTGACAGGCGCATCGCGCGGTATTGGCTATTTTCTTTCGCTCGAACTGGCAAAACGCGGCGCGCATGTCATCGCGGTCGCACGCACGGTCGGCGGACTGGAAGAGCTGGACGATGATATCCGTAAACTCGGAGGCAGCGCCACGCTGGTGCCTCTCGACATTACCGACATGGAAGCCATCGATCGCCTCGGCGGCTCCATTCATGAGCGCTGGGGCAAGCTCGACATAATGGTTGCCAATGCGGGCGTGTTGGGCACGATTTCCCCGATCGGGCACGTCGAAGCCAAGACTTTCGAGAAGGTCATGAACGTCAATGTCACCAGCGTCTGGCGCCTCATCCGTTCCACCGATCCGCTTCTGCGTGCTTCGGATGCGGGACGGGCCATTCTGCTTTCATCCGGCGTGGCGCACACCTGCCGGGCCTTCTGGGGACCTTACGCTGCCTCGAAAGCTGCCGTCGAAGTCATGGCGCGCAGTTGGGCCGAAGAAACGAAGCAGATGAAGCTCAAGGTCAACTCCGTCAATCCGGGAGCGACCCGCACGGCAATGCGTGCGCAGGCCATGCCGGGCGAAGATCCGGAAACATTGCCGACGCCGCAGTCGGTGGCAGAGAAGATCGTCAAGCTTGCCGATCCTGCCCTGGATGTCACCGGCAAGCTCTTCGATGTGCGCCAGGATCGCTTCCTGGACTACCATCTGCCGAGCTGATTTCTTTTTCCGGCCTTGTTTCCCTGCAAGGCCGGTTCTATTTTGTTTATTGACCTACCGCGTCACGATCCGATTGAATCAGATCGGTGATTTTTTGACGTCCACCTTGCCCGAAAACCGTTTCACACTTTTCGGGACACGCGGTAGCCACCTGACGGCTCCTTTTTCAGCGGCCAATTCTCCCACTTTCAGACCCTTCGTCACGCGCGGACCGTCTTCGCGCGCATTCACTTTGCTATTGGAGGACTTATGATTAAAGATCACCAGCGTTTCATCATCATCAGCGGCGGACCGGGATCAGGCAAAAGCACACTGATCGATGCGCTCGAAAAGGGCGGTTTTTCCCGCACCGTTGAAGCCGGACGCGCCATTATCCAGGATCAGGTCGCAATCGGCGGCAGCGCCCTCCCGTGGAGTGATCGCGCACTCTTTGCAGAGTTGATGCTTTGTTGGGAGATGCGCTCTCACGCCATGGCAGAACAACAGGCTGGTACCGTTTTCTTCGACCGCGGCGTTCCCGATGTGATCGGCTATCTGACGCTGTGCGACCTGCCCGTGCCACAGCATATCGAGGAGGCCGCCCGCCGGATCAGATACAACAGTACCGTGTTCCTGGCACCGCCATGGGCCGAAATCTTCGGGCAGGATACGGAACGCAAGCAGGATTTCGATGAAGCCGTGCGTACGTTCGATGCAATGGACAAAACCTACAGGCGGCTCGGATATGAGATCGCGCTCCTCCCGAAATCACCGGTCGAGGAGCGCGTTCGTTTCATCAGACGGGCGTTGCCATCAGTTTTCCTCTGACGACGCGTCCTCTTCGTCGCTGGCCGCCTCAGCAGCCTTTCTGTCAGCAGCTTCACGCCTGTTCCACGCTGCCAGACTGAACGGAAGGAAAGCGAGATAGGCGAGCGCCGTGATGCTCAATGTCTGCCAGGTGAAGCTCATCAGGAACGCGACGTAAACAACCACGAACAGGATCAGCGGCATGACGATATCGCGTCGGACAAGGCTGCCGGCCGATTTGCCGTTATAAACCGGCAGGCGGCTTACCAGCAGAAACGCAATGGCCACGGTATAGACCGCCACACCGAAAGCGAGCGCCCGCGTCGGGGTCAGGCCGAGAAAACCGAGATAAACCGGCAGCAGGACGAGCATTGCGCCTGCAGGTGCGGGCACGCCTATGAAATAGTTGCTTTGCCAGGCCGGGCGGTTCGGGTCTTCCAGCATGACATTGAAACGTGCCAGCCGCAGGCAGCAGGCAATGGCGTAGAGAAGCGCCGCGATCCAGCCGAAGGAACGCGCCTGATCAAGCATGAAGGCATAGAGCACCAGAGCAGGCGCTACGCCGAAATTGACGATGTCGGCGAGCGAATCCATCTGGGCGCCGAACTTGGACGATCCCTTCATCATGCGGGCCACACGCCCGTCGATGCCGTCAAGAAAGGCTGCTACGAGCACCATCACGACGGCAAGCTCGAAACGGTTTTCAAAGGCCAGACGAATACCGGTCAGACCGGCACAGATGGCGAGAACTGTGATGACATTGGGAACGACGATACGCAGGGGTATCTGCGACAGCTTCGGGCCGCGCGATGAATCCACGCGGCCGTTGGGCTCAAAAGGCGGAAAAGGCGCTTCCATCGGCTTAAGCGATCCGCACCACTGGCTCACCGCGTCCGCTGCCATAATCGGCCAGCACGGTTTCACCGGCGACTGCCGTCTGGCCAACCGCGACACGAACGGTCGCATCTGCCGGCAGATAGACATCGACCCGCGATCCGAAGCGGATCAGGCCGAACCGTTCGCCAACGGACAGATCGTCATCCTCGTTCGACCAGCAAACAATGCGCCGGGCAACGAGGCCAGCGATCTGGACAACACCGATCTTGCCATGCGGGCTTTCGATCAGCACGCTATTGCGTTCGTTATCCGTGCTAGCCTTGTCCAGTTCCGCATTGAGGAATTTGCCCGGACGATGCACGACCTTCTCGATCTTGCCGCGCACGGGGGAACGGTTGATATGTACCGAGAACACATTCATGAAAACCGACACGCGCATACGCGGCTCGGCGCCAAGGTCCAGCTCGGCTGGCGGCACTGCGGGGCCGACAAAGGAAACCTTGCCATCGGCGGGACTGATGACCAGATCATCGTCCATTGGCGTCACGCGCTCGGGATCACGATAGAAATAGATGCACCAGACGGTCAGCACCATACCGATCCAGAACAGCGGGTCCCAGAGCCAGCCCAGAATGAGCGAAACCACGAAAAAGCCCGCGATAAACGGATAGCCTTCCCGATGGATCGGCACGAAAGTATTGCGGATAGTGTCAGTAAGGCTCATCGCTCTTCCTTTGAGTTTGGCCGTTATTTACCTCATCCTATCCGGAATCAAAATCCATTTCGCAAATTATTCACGGCTGTTAGGGCACGTGATCGCGCCCTAATATACCGAGCGACCCCGCGAACCGACTATTCCGCCGCCGGGACACCGCGCGTAACGACGCCCAGTTCGTCGCTTTGCCGCACCTGGCGCAGACGTTCTTCCGCCTCATCGGCCTCGCGCTGGCGAGCCCACATGGAAGCATAAAGCCCCTTGTGCTTGAGCAGCATGCGATGCGTGCCTCTTTCGGCGATCAGGCCATCCTTCAGGACGATGATTTCATCAGCGCCGATAACGGTCGACAGGCGATGCGCGATGACAAGCGTGGTGCGCCCCCGGCTGACAATGTCGAGCGCGGACTGGATTTCCTGTTCGGTTGCCGTATCGAGTGCCGAAGTCGCCTCATCGAGGATGAGGATGGGCGGAGCCTTCAGGATCGTGCGGGCAATGGCGACACGCTGTTTCTCACCGCCCGAAAGCTTGAGGCCGCGTTCACCGACCATCGACTTATAGCCCTCCGGCAAATGCTTGATGAAGCTGGAAATCTGCGCGAGTTCTGCCGCCTTTTCCACCTCTTCATTCGTTGCATCGGGGCGGCCATAGCGGATGTTATAGGCTATCGTATCGTTGAACAGCACGGTATCCTGCGGCACCATGCCGATGGCCTTGCGCAGGCTTTCCTGCGCGACATCACGGACATCCTGCCCGTCGATGGAAACCGTTCCTGACTGCACATCGTAGAAGCGGAACAGAAGCCGCGAGATCGTGGATTTGCCCGCACCCGACGGCCCGACAATCGCGACCGTCTTTCCTGCCGGAACTTCAAAACTGATCCCCTTTAGGATCGGGCGGTTCGCATCATAGGCGAAATGCACGTCTTCAAAGCGGATCGCGCCCTTGTCGATCTTCAATGCTGGCGCACCGGGTTTGTCGACGACTTCCTGCTTCACATCGAGAAGGTCGAACATCTGCTCGATATCGGTGAGGCCCTGACGGATTTCACGATAGATAAAGCCGATGAAGTTGAGCGGAATGGACAGTTGCATCAGCATGGCATTGATGAAAACGAAGTCGCCGATGGACTGCGTTCCGGCACGGACTTCCAGAGCGGACATGACCATGACAATTGCCATGCCGACACCGAAGATCACGGCCTGGCCGAAGTTCAGCCAGCCAAGCGAGGTCCAGGTCTGGGTAGCCGCCTTTTCATAACGCGCCATCGAAGCATCGAAGCGCTTGGCTTCCATGTTCTCGTTGCCGAAATATTTGACTGTTTCGAAATTGAGAAGCGAGTCGATCGCCTTGGTGTTGGCCTCCGTATCGGAATCGTTCATTTCCCGGCGGATACTGATGCGCCAGTCGCTCGCCTTGATCGTAAACCAGGTATAAAGCCAGACCGTTGCGGCAACGACAAGGAGATAGGAAATGCCGTAGGCGAAGGCGAAAATAACCGCCGTCAGCGCAAATTCCAGAATGGTAGGCAGCGTGTTGAGGATGGTGAAGCGGACAATCGTTTCAATCCCCTTGGTGCCGCGCTCAATGACGCGCGAAAGCCCGCCCGTGCGTCTTTCCAGATGGAAACGCAGAGACAGCTGGTGCATGTGCACAAAGGTCTTATAGGCCAGCTGGCGCACCGCATATTGGCCGACGCTCGCAAACAAGGCGTCGCGAAGCTGGTTGAGACCGGCCTGTATGATCTTGGCGCCGTTATAAGCCAGCACCAGCATCACCGCACCGACCAGAAACAGCGGAATATAATCCGGCGGGTTCAACTGGCCGGTCAAGGCATTCGTCACCCATTTGAAGAAATAGGGGACGAGGATGAGCACGATCTTGGAAATCACCAGATAGAACGTGGCCCAGACGACGCGCATGCGCAGATCCGGCCTGTCGGACGGCCACATATAGGGCCAGAGATTTCGCAATGTCTTGAACGTCTCGCCGGAATCGGCGGAAACCGTTTTGGGGGAACTCATGGTGCGTTCTTTCAAGTCGGTGGGCTCAAGCGATTTCGTACGAGATGAACTCCGTCATCGCTTTATCTGTTTGTTTGACACATCTTTTCCGAAAACCGGCTCCCGCTTCTCGGGATAGGTTCTAGCCGCAGCATGCGCCTTTGAACGAAGCAAAATGCGTGCGGACAGCGTTCATTTGCTGCCAGTTGACGCTGTAACGCGACGACTGGCGCTCAGGCCGATAATCGATAAGACCGGCCTGCACGAGAACCTTGAGGTGCTGGGAGACCGTCGATTGAGCAAGGTCGAGCTTGCCGACAATATCCTTGCAGCAGCAGGCATCCTCCATCATCAACTGCCGGATAATGCGAATACGGACAGGATGGCCGAGCGCCGCGCAAATGCGCGCCGCGGCTTCATCGTCAATCCCGATCTGCGCGAGATCGGAAACAGCCTCAGCTGAATTCTTGTCGAGAATTATCTTCATCGTATATCGACGATATACGATTATGCTCCAGACTTCAAGTTTTCGAGGCGTTCTTTCTCCAAAAGCGCGGCAATATGAAAACACACTATCGTGACCACCGCCCCCGCCGAAACCGGTTTGAAAACCATGGTCAGTTGGCGTGATCTTCCAACTGGCGCTTCACCTCATCCTCACCCAAAGGTTCCTTCGGCATATTGAAGACCTGCCCTGGCCAGATCAGGTCCGGATTGCGGATCTGCTCGCGATTGGCGAGATAGATAGTCGTGTATCGCGTGCCTTTACCATAGGTGCGCTTGGATATCGTCCAGAGATTATCTCCGCGCCGGATGATGACGGAGCCTTCCACTTTCTGCAGGGGAGCCGCAGCTTCACCATGCACTTCCGAAGGCGTGGTCGTCTGGCCTTCCGTATCGGAAGCAACTGCGGAGATATTCTCGCCAGCTTCGCGGCGGAACGGAACTCGTGCCGTCGCCAGAACGCGGTTGGCGTTGTCGAGCAGGTCGGCGCGAATGATATAGTCACCGACACTGAGCGGCTGTTTGCTCTGCACAAGGAAACGGCCATCCGGCGAAATGAGGCTTGCGCCAAGCAATGTATCGTTGGCGTGGACGATGACGCGATTGCCGCCATTGGCCTTGCCTGCCACGAAAACCGACTGGCCTTCGATCTCCACCGCCTCGATTGCAATCGGCAAAGCCTGCGCGGGCTTGGCTGCCGGCTTGTCGGCCTTGGAGGCAGCTTCGGGAGCGGCCTCCGTATTGTCCTGCGGCTTGGGCGCCGTTTCCGGCTTCGTAATCAGGCGGCTCGCCTGCCCCGGCTCCTCAACCAGCGCCAGCACCTGCCCCGACCTGGTTTCAGGCACCGATACGATGGCAGTCTGCGCGGAGGTGGCGACATTGTTGTCTGCGCCGGTCGAACGCAGGACCAACTGATGGTCTCCCGCCTTCAAGGGCTCATCCAGAACGATGGCGAAATCGCCATTGGGTCCCACCTTGGCCTTACCCACAACAGTCGCGCCTGCCACGACTTCGACATCGGCATTGGGAAGCGCCTTGCCTGCGATCACCACCGAACCATCTGGCTCGACCCGCAGGAGATCGAAAATCGGCGTGTTGTTCTGCTGTTGTGGGGAAGCGGCATGTGCCTGCGCGGCAGGTTCTTGGGTCGGCGTGGCCTGAGGCTTCGCATCGCCTGTCGCGGCCTCGCTCGCGGGCTTCGTCGCCGCGGATCCCTGCGCTTCTGGTGCTTTTGTCTCGGACGGCGCCGCCTGGGGCTGGGCTGGCGCATTGTTCGATGCTGGCGCGGCGACATCGGACTGCGGTGCCTCAACGCGAGATCGTGTCGCATTCCAATAAAGGCCGAGCCCGACGACGATCGCGACGAACCCGATACCGAGCAATCCTAAACTGTTCTTTTGCATTTCGTTTCGAAACCCACGCCAGAGACTTTAATGACGGGTTTATAGCTTTTGGCTTCCCCCCACAAGAAATCTGCACCGAAACAGCAAAAGGTACGAGGCTTTTTATTAGCAGGGTTATTGTTCTACACAGTTTGTCGGCTTCGACTGGTCCGGATCGTCCATAAGGTTATAAAGATCGGCCGTTTCGCCCTTGGTCCACCAGATGTAAACGCCGCCGGCATATTTGGCTCCAGAGCCGGAGATGACATTGGAGGCGATGACGGTTTCGTCTTCCAGCTCCAGTTCCGCAAGCGAAATATCACCGGCGTTGTAGTAGGTTACCGAGACATTTTTCTCGCCGCATTTGTAGAGAACGGAGTTGGTCGTCACTTCGGTGTCGTCCGGCAGCTTGATATTGATTTCGCCCGCCGACGCGGATGACGCGGCAAAGATGAGCCCGAGAAACACAACCCAGTTCTTCATATCCAATCCACTTCCCGATCTGAAACACATACCGATTGAGATATAACAATCTCCACAAATGTCCAACCGCGACCGCCGCCCGCCGCTAATCTTCTCCGCAAAATGAAACCGGAGGCGCTTGACGCTGAAAGACCAAAAGAGCACAAGAAATCATGTCTGAGATTCGATCCATCTGTGTTTATTGCGGCTCGTCTACGGGCCTGAATCCCATCTATCGCGATGCGGGCGTTGCGCTTGGCCGGTCCATTGCCGAACACGGTCTGCGCCTTGTTTATGGCGGCGGCACGCGCGGCATCATGGGCGCGGTTGCGCAAGGCGTGATGGAAGCTGGCGGCGAGGTTACCGGCATCATCCCGACCTTCCTGCTCGACAAGGAAGCAAGCCTTGAAAAGGCCGAACAGCTGACCGAACTTATCGTCGTCGGCGACATGCACGAGCGCAAGCATCTCATGTTCCAGAAATCGGACGCGTTCGTCACGCTGCCCGGCGGCATCGGCACGGTTGAGGAAATCGTGGAAATGATGACCTGGGCGCAGCTTGGCAAGCATCGCAAGCCGATGGTTTTCGCAAACATCAACAATTTCTGGCAGCCGATGCTCTCGCTACTTGAGCATATGATGGCGGAAGGCTTTCTGCACACCGCGCATCAGGTGAAACCGCTGGTCATCGACAAGGCGGAAGATATCGTTCCCGCCATCATCGCCGCCAATGGCAAGGCATATGAAGGCGACCAGAAGATCATCGAAAAGATGTGACGCGGCGGCTTTCACCAGAACATATGAGCATACGGCAGGGGCGGAGCGATCCGCCCTTAATCTTATCCGGGAGAGGTTGATGAAGACCATCGGTCTGATAGGCGGAATGAGTTGGGAAAGCTCGCAGGAATATTATCGGATCATCAATCAGGAAATCCGCGCACGGCTTGGCGGAACGCACTCCGCCAAAAGCCTGATGTGGTCCATGGATTTCGGTGAAATCGAGCGCCTCCAGCATGAAGGCCGATGGGATGAGCTGACCGCGCTCATGATCGAGGCCGCGCAGAACCTTGAACGGGGCGGGGCTGACTTCATCCTGATCTGCACCAACACCATGCACAAGATGGCTGACGACATCGAAAGCGCCACATCGATCCCCCTTGTGCATATCGCGGACCCCACGGCGGAAAAGATCAAGGCTGCAGGCCTCTCAAAAGTCGGGCTCCTCGGCACCGCCTTCACGATGGAACAGGATTTCTATAAGGGCCGTCTTGCGGCCAAACATGGGCTTGAGGTGCTAACGCCCGACGATGCCGACCGCAAGACCGTGCACGACATCATCTATCAGGAGCTGGTGGTTGGCGAAGTGCGCGATGCGTCACGCGAAAAATACCGCGCTGTCATCAATCGTCTGGTTCGGCGCGGGGCGGAAGCCATCATTCTCGGCTGCACCGAAATCATGCTGCTCATCGGCCAGCAGGACAGCTCCGTGCCGGTATTCGACACGACACGATTGCATGCCGAAGCGGCGGTTGATTGGGCTTTGGAGGTCGAATAATTGAGCAACGAATGCTTTGAAGGCTTTGTCTACTTGGATCTCGATAATCCAATGGTGGCCTGGAATGTTGTGCGCGGTTGGTATTGCACTCCAGATCAGTTGCCTGAAGCTGAAAGCTGCTCATTACTGTCTTTTAATATGGCAAATCTTCTGGCGAGTTCGCTTCCCAACCGCCTCCTAAGTGAAATCGCGATAGAGAGAATAAGAAGAGAAAACTACCGAAACCAAGTTTCACGTTTAACGGGGATTTTTGTTTTTGATGACCCCGACAGTGTCGCCCGAACTTGGATCGATAATACTTGGGGTGCACATTTCAAAGATGATTACCTCACAGATGTTGGAGTTAATGCCCATAACTCAAGCAGGCTTGACGCCAACTGGCTAACAAAAATTATGGACCGTGAATGCAGCTTAACCGCTGACTTTGAGGAACATACAAACTCCTATTGGCAAGGAGTTCCTTGCCCAGATAGTGACCCAATCTGGGAGAGGATTGTTAATGGCAGTGCCACGATTTGGGGAACCGAGATCAAAGTCAAAGCGCTTGAGGAAATTAAACGCTACTGGCCAAAATCTCTCAAAACATTGGAATATTCAGCAAATGCAGCTGGATTTGGAAGCTTTGACGGCCTCGTTCTGCCTCTTACCACACAGAAAGGTAAATTTATAAATATAGATTACCACATAAGAATGCACGATGCCAAAAATTGCAACTTTCTAAATAATATGATCTCTTTTTACAGAAAATCTCCCCAAAAAGCTTGCCATCTGAGTTCAAATTCCGAATTTTTCTTACCAGATTTTTCTATGTATAGCTTTTATCGAGAAAGTACCTTGGATTAAACTACTTCTTCACCAGCGTCGCCACCGCTTCGACATGTGGCGACCAGAGAAACTGGTCAATCGGCGTGACTCGCGTAACCCGATAGCCGCCCTTCACCAGAATGGCGAGATCGCGGGCGAGCGTCACCGGATTGCACGAAACCGCGACAACCTTTTCCACCTTCGATTTTGCCAGCTCAAGCGCCTGTTCTTCCGCACCTGCACGCGGCGGATCGAAAACCACGGCGTTATAGGGCAGCAATTCCTTCGGCATCAAAGGACGGCGGAACAGGTCGCGGCGCTCGACCGAGACGGGCTTCAGCCCCTGCACATGGCGTACGCCGCGATCAAGGGCGGCAAGGGCCAGCGCGTCGTTCTCGACCGCATGAACCGCGCTCTTTTCTGCAATCCGCAGCGCAAATGTGCCGACGCCGCAGAACAGGTCAGCGACACGCTTGGACTTGCCGACATGGTCCAGCACGAGTTGCACCATCGCCTCTTCGGCATCCTCCGTTGCCTGCAGGAAGCAACCGGGCGGCACCGGAACCGGCACCTTGCCGAAATGAATGAGCGGCTTTTTCGGCTCGACGATGATTTCACCCTCGTGCGAAAGACGCGCAAAGCCCTTTTTCATGACAAGCGCGGTCAAGGCGCGGCGCTGGCTGTCATCCAGCACGCCGCAGCCGCTCGCCGCGAGATCGAGGCCGGACGCCGTCAGGGTCGCCGCCAGCTTGAACGGCTTGGAACCGGGTGCAATCAACGCTCCCACTTCCCGCAGATCATCAAGCCGCGCAATGATTTCGGGAACAGTTACAGCGCATTCGACTATATCGATGATTTCATGGCTCAAGTGGCGATTGAAGCCAAGCAGCACACCCTTTTCCGTCTTGCGTGCCGCAAAAACAGCGCGGCGCCGTGTGCGCGGCTGACAAGCCACGAGAGGCGCAACTTCCGTGTCGATCCCCCTGCCCTTCAGCGCGGAAACAACCAGTTCGCGCTTCCACAGGCGATAGGGCTCATCCTGCCAATGCTGCAAGGCGCAGCCGCCGCAATCCTCGAAATGCCGGCAGGCAGGCGCCTGACGCTCAGGCGATGTTTCAAGAAGCGCCATAACCGTCGCGCGGTTCTTGTCGCGCGCGACATTGGCCACTTCGCCCGGCAGCGTGAAAGGCACGTAAATCTGCCCGTCGGGAAGGTTGGCAACGCCATCGCCGCCCGCACCAACCGAGCGGATTGTAATTTGCCCAGTACTTGGCGTCGTCATTGGTCTTTCTTTCCTGCCAGGAGATATTCACGATTGCCGTCGCCGCCTTCAATGGGCGACGGGCAAAGGCCGAGCGCGCGCCAGCCGGCTTGCGTCTCCAGCCACAATCTCAGTTCTTCTGCAATGCGTTCACCATCTTTCGGGTCGCGCAGAATGCCGCCCTTGCCGATGGCCTCGCGGCCCGCTTCAAATTGCGGCTTTACGAGAAGCGCGCAAATAGCACCTTTTTGCGCAAAGGCCAATGCCGCAGGCAAGGCGAGTTTCAGCGAGATGAAGCTCACATCCGAAACCACGCAATCGATTTCGCGTCCATCCAGATCGGAAAATTCCAGCGCACGGGCGTTGAGCCCTTCCTTGTTGGTGACACGAGGATCAGCGCGCAACGTCTCGTGCAGCTGGTCGTGGCCCACATCGATGGCGAGAACGTGGTTCGCGCCACGCTCCAGCAAGACTTGTGTGAAGCCGCCTGTCGAAGCACCAATGTCGAGTGCTGTACGCCCTTTCACATCAAGGCCGAAATGGTCGAGCGCTGCAATAAGCTTCAGGGCAGCGCGGGAGACATAAGCGCTTGCCGGATCGTCAACGGCGATGTTTGCGTTACGCAAAACCGTCTGGCCGGGCTTGGTGACTGGCTTGCCGTCCACCTTGACCGTGCCGCGCTGAATTGCATCACGCGCCCGCGAACGCGTTGCAAACAGCCCGAGTTCGACCAGCAGCTGATCGAGCCGCAGGTTCCTGTCGCCTGCTTCTCCGCTCATCGGTCAGGCGCGAAATGGCGCTGCGATGGCCTCGCGGCCAAGGGCTGCAAAAACCGCCTGCACGATCCCCGCCCGGTCGAGACCGGCCTCGGCATACATGGCGTCCGGCTTGCCGTGGTCCTGATAGCTGTCCGGCAAGGTCAGAGCCCGCACCTTGAGGCCACGATCAAGAAGGCCATCCGTGGCGAGGAATTGCAGCACATGCGAGGCAAAGCCGCCGACAGCGCCCTCTTCCACCATCACCAACACTTCATGCTCTCGCGCCAGCCGGCGGATCAGGTCATGATCGAGCGGCTTGGCGAAGCGCGCATCGGCAACCGTGGTCGAAAGACCGGCGGCGCCCAGCTCATCGGCGGCAGCAAGGCATTCCTGCAAGCGCGTTCCAAAGGACAGCAGCGCGACCTTCGTGCCTTCACGCACGATGCGGCCCTTGCCGATCTCAAGCAGTTGCCCGCGTTCCGGCAGGTCGACACCGACACCATCGCCACGCGGATAGCGGAAAGAGATCGGACCTTCGTTATATTCGGCAGCGGTGCGCACCATATGGCGAAGTTCGGCCTCATCCGATGCGGCCATCACCACGAAACCGGGCAGAGCGGAAAGGAAGCCCGTATCGAAGGAACCTGCATGGGTCGGGCCATCTGCCCCAACCAGTCCGGCGCGGTCGATGGGGAAGCGCACCGGCAGATTTTGAATCGAAACGTCATGCACGACCTGATCATAGCCGCGTTGCAGGAACGTCGAGTAAATGGCGCAGAACGGCTTGAAACCTTCGCTGGCAAGACCGGCAGCGAAAGTCACCGCATGTTGTTCGGCAATACCGACATCGAAGGTGCGTTGCGGAAACACCTCGCCAAAAAGATCAAGCCCGGTGCCCGATGGCATGGCGGCGGTGATCGCCACGATTTTGTCGTCGTGGCGGGCTTCTTCGATCAGGCTGGTGCCGAAAATCTTGGTATAGCTCGGCGCATTTGCAGGTGGTTTCGACTGCTGGCCGGTTATGACGTCGAACTTGTTGACGCCGTGATATTTGTCGGCGGCGGCTTCGGCTGGCGGATAACCCTTGCCTTTCTGCGTGACCACGTGGATCAGCACCGGGCCTTCCTGCGTATCACGCACATTTTTCAGGATCGGCAGCAGATGATCCAGATTATGTCCGTCGATGGGGCCGACGTAATAGAAGCCCAACTCTTCAAACAGCGTGCCGCCAGTGAAGAAGGCACGCGCGTATTCCTCCGACTTGCGGGCCTTGTCCTGCAAAAACTTCGGCAGCTTTTTGGCAACCTGCTTGGCGGCCTCGCGGACGCTGCGATAGGTCTTACCGGAGACGAGACGCGCCAGATAGGCGCTCATGGCGCCGGTCGGCGGCGCAATCGACATGTCGTTATCGTTGAGGATGACAATAAGGCGCGCGTCGAGCGCACCGGCATTGTTCATCGCCTCATAGGCCATGCCAGCCGACATGGAACCGTCGCCAATGACCGCAATCACATTGCGCTTTTCGCCCGAAAGATCGGACGCGACCGCCATGCCAAGACCAGCCGAGATCGACGTTGATGAATGCGCCGCGCCAAAGGGATCATATTCGCTTTCGCTGCGCTTTGTGAAACCCGAAAGACCGCCGGTCTGACGCAATGTGCGGATGCGGTCGCGACGCCCGGTCAGTATCTTGTGCGGATAGGCCTGATGGCCAACGTCCCAGATGATACGGTCATGCGGCGTGTCGAAGACATGGTGCAACGCCACCGTCAGCTCCACCACACCCAGCCCCGCTCCCAGATGCCCGCCGGTGGTCGATACCACGTCGATCAGCTCCGCGCGCAATTCCTGCGCGAGTTGAGGCAGATCGGATTCCGGCAATGCGCGCAGGGCTTCCGGGATCGGCGCCTTGTCAAGCAACGGGGTCAGTGGTCGGGACATTAAAACAACCTGTTTCTGGTTCGGTTTTGTTGTCGGTATAGCAGCAACGCGGCAGGATCAAGCAGGCGGGACATCGTGTCCCAAGGCTCCACTCAATTCACTTCATTCAGGCAAAGGTATGAAATCCTGCTCATCACCGGGCACGATATCGAAACGCCCGCTGCGCCATTCTTCCTTGGCCTTCTCTATCCTCTCTCGCGAAGACGATACGAAATTCCACCATACATAGCGCTTCGAACCGAGTGTTGCACCGCCAAATAGCATGATATGCGCACCTTCCGGTCCGGCCTGCACGACAATATCGTCGCCGGGGCGGAATGCCAGCAGGCGGTCGGGCGGAAACACTTCGCCGCCAATGCCGACATTGCCCTGAAGCGTATAGATTGCGCGTTCTTCGGCGACAGGCGGAATCGGGAAACGCCCGTTTGGTTCTATCCGAATATCCGCATAAAGCGTATCGGCGTGCTGGATTACCGGCGACTTCAGCCCCAGCATGGACCCCATGATCAGCCGCCCGGAGAAATCGCTGTCCTCCATAACCGGCAGATCGGGAGCGTTGGTGTGAAAAAACTCCGGGCTGATTTCTTCCAGCGCATCGGGCAGCGCAAGCCAGGTCTGGATGCCGGAAATCGATAACGGCCCCTTGCGTTCCTCTTCCGGCGAACGCTCGGAGTGCACAATGCCGCGACCGGCGGTCATCAGGTTCACATCACCGGGGCGGATGACCATTTCGGTGCCAAGGCTGTCCCTGTGGCGGATATGTCCATCGAACAGATAGGTCACCGTGGAAAGGCCGATATGCGGATGCGGGCGCACATCGAGTGCATCGCCATCGCGCAGAACAGCAGGCCCCATGCGGTCGAAGAAAATGAACGGCCCCACCAGACGGCGCCGCACTGTCGGCAATGCACGCCGCACTTCCAGCCCACCAATATCGCTTGTACGCGGGATGACCAGCGTTTCGATGCTGTCTACCGAAGTCTTGTCGCCAAGAACCGGGTCAGGACACGGAAAGAAACTCATGAAACGCAACTCCAGCCATTAATCCGTAGAGCTTATATAAGAGATGATTTCAGTTTATCGAAAGCGCATTCAAAACAAAACCGCACCGACGAGCGGTGCGGTTCAGTTTCAATGCAAATTCCGTCAGCGTCCGTGCAGCAGCTTGGACAGCGCGCTGGCGTCGGGAACCTGCCCGTTCGTCGTCAGCTTGTCCACCAATCCCGGCAGAACCTGCGACAGCTGGTTCAGAAGCTCCTGCTGGTCGATGCCGGCATGCTCCGCGATTTCACTTAGCGTTTTCTGGCCGATCGCATCGCCAAGCTGCCCTGGCTCGATTGGATGGTTGGAACCCTGGCCGACCCAGGAATCCACCTTTTCGCCTAGGCCAGCCTGTTTCAGTTGATCGAGAAGACCGCCAAGTCCGCCACCCAGAGGCCCCGGCGCTGTAGGAGCCGCGGAAGCATTTCCTGCGGCCGCGCCGCCGAGCAGGCCACCAAGCCCGCCAAGGATACCACCGAGCAAGCCGCCGCCTGCCTGCGACTGATCCGGCACAGGTTGCGCTGGAGCATCCGCCGTATCGTCGCTATGGCCCTTCAGCATCTTGCCGATCAGCAGGGCGCCGAGCGCAATCAGAACCGGCTTCGCCAGGCTTCCGCCGGGGATAGGCGAATTGCCCGAGTTGTCGTCATAACTTCCCATCACACGATACTCCCTGTTATCCGATGCCAATTGTGCATTCGGTAAGATAAAGGTAAATGGGTTTCCCATTTTGACAAGCATTATACCTTGCAAATTTTGCAGCAGTGTGAAAATTTCCTAAGTGCGTGATGCAAAAGTGTATTTACGCATCGGGAGATATTAGATGTCTGTTATAAGCTGGATAATACTAGGCTTGATTGCCGGCTTCATCGGCAGCAAGATCGTCAATAAAAGCGGCCAGGGCCTGTTTCTGGATATTGCTCTCGGCATTGTCGGCGCCATCGTCGGCGGTGTGATCTCGTCTCAGCTTTTTGGACGTGGCGTCACCGGCGCATTCGATCCGATCAGCCTCGTCATTGCGATAATCGGCTCGATAATCGTGTTGTGGGTGTACCACGCAATTACCGGCAAGCGTTCCATCGGTTGATGTGATAGTTACAGATTTCAGGCTCCGGCTCGCCCGGAGCCTTTTTATCGTGTTCGATCTGACCGGATCAGATCGGCGTTTGCCGAAAGACCTGCAAATCAATGAGCTTTCTGGAACCTTACATTGCCGCATACGGCGCGCTTGCTCTTTTCATAATCGTATATTTTGAATCCTTTGGCGCCCCTCTGCCCGGCGAGAGCGCGCTCATAGCAAGCTCATTGCTGGCCCTGCATGGAACTCTCAACATCGAAACCGTGCTGATCGCGGTATTTGTCGGCGCCGTGCTTGGCGACAGCACGGGATACCTGATCGGCCGCTTTGGCGGCCGACGACTGATCCTCAGATACGGACACCTCGTCAAACTCACGCCGGAACGGCTGGATCAGTTCGAGAAACTTTTCGAAAGCAAGGGAATCTATGTGGTGGCGACGGCGCGTTTCGTCGTGCTTCTGCGGCAGCTCAATGGGATCGTTGCAGGTTCCATGAAAATGGACCCGCTGCATTTTCTGGCAGCGAATATTATTGGTGCTGCTGGATGGACGCTGGCCTGGGGCCTTGGCCCCTATCTGCTGAGCGGCGTTCTGGCGCCTTATGTCGCCCATCTCAAGACCCTGTTCTGACCGGAATTATCCGGTCAGTTCAATTCAGGCCGATCTATTCCGGGTCAAGCGGCTCGGTGCCGAGCGGCTGGCCATCACGGCCAATGCGGATTTTCTCCACCTTGTCCTCGGCGGATTTCAGAAGCGTGTCGCAATGTTTCTTCAGGGCTTCGCCGCGCTCATAGATGCGAATGGATTCCTCCAGCGGCACGTCACCCCGCTCCAGATCGTCGACGATCTTCTCGAGCTGCTTCAGCGCATCCTCGAAGCTCATTACCGCAATGTCGGCGTTGGACGGTTCGGTTACCATGATTCATCCTTTCAACAGCCGCGTAATATGCGTAGACGCGGACTGCGACAAGCCCTCAAGATCATATCCACCCTCAAGCACACTCACTAGCCGGTGATCGCAGAACCTTTCTGCCCGCTCCATGAGTTTGCCTGTCGCCCAATCAAAATCCGCTTCGTCAAGATTGAGCTCGGCCAGCGGATCGCGAAAATGGGCATCGAAGCCCGCCGAAATAAGGATCAAATCTGGCCGGAAATTGTCCAGGGCAGGTAATACACGACTATTAAATGCCTCGCGAAATTCGCGGCTTCCGGTATCGGGAGACAGTGGCGCATTGAAGATATTGCCGACGCCGGTTTCATCCTTCGCCCCCGTGCCGGGATATAAGGGAAACTGATGCGTCGAACAGAACAGGACGCTTGGATCGTCCTTGAAAATATCCTGCGTCCCGTTGCCGTGATGCACATCCCAATCAACGATGGCGATGCGCTCGGCACCGTGGCGGCGCTGCGCATGGCGGGCCGCAATCGCAATATTGTTGAAAAGGCAAAAGCCCATAGCCGTGGAGCGCTCGGCATGATGTCCGGGCGGGCGGGCAGCAACGAAGACATTATTTGCAGCGCCGGAAAACACGTCATCGACCGCCGCCGTTGCCGCACCGATAGCCGTCAGCGCGGCATCCAGGCTTTTGGGACTGACATAGGTATCGCCGTCGAGCTTGACTACAGGGGGGGCAGCTTCCTCGTCCGAAGCGGGCTCCGGTATTCCGGCGCGAATGGCTTCCAGATGTTCTTCCGGATGCGTAAGCAGCACAGACGCCTCGTCGCCGCGCGGCGCTTCCATCCGATCGAGCCGGTAGAAATCCGGCCCTTCCAGCTCACTCATCAGCGCCCGAATTCGATCCGGGCGCTCGGGATGGCCGGGCGGGGTCAGGTGTTCGAGATAGATAGGATGCCAGTAAAGCCGTGTCGTCATAGATTCACTATAGCATCTCACAGGCACATGACCATGACGGCCATGCGCCTGATCTGTCTTAAAAAGTCAGATGATTTCGGTGCGGGCGATGTGAATGCCGAAACCTTCAAGGCCGACATAATGGCGCTCGCGCGATGCCAGAAGTACAATCGACGTGATGCCGAGGTCTTTCAATATCTGTGCACCGAGTCCGATCTGACGCCACTCTTCCTCGCGGGCAACCGCTTCGGCATGGCTTTCATGGTCGCTGGGAATCGCATCGCGGGCGCGGGTGTCATGGTGATCGGAACGCACCCCGACAGAGCCTTCGCGCAGATAAACCAGCACGCCGCGGCCTTCCTTCGCCATCTTTTCCATGATGGCCTCGAGATTGCTGCCGCCCTTGCCGAACACATCGTTCAGCACGTCTTCGCGGTGAAGACGAACCGGCACTTCCTCGCCGTCACGAATATCGCCGAACACCACTGCCACATGCTGCATCGGTTCCCACGGCAATTCGTAAGTGTAGGCGTGGGCTGCACCCGCGCAAGTCTTGACCGGCGCATCGCCAACGCGCTTGACCAGCGTTTCCTTGCGCTGGCGATAGGCGATGAGATCGGCCACCGTGACCCGATGCAGCGCATGTTTTTCGGCAAAGGCCTTCACATCCGGGCCGCGCATGACGGAACCGTCATCGTTGACCAGTTCGCAGATCACGCCGATGGGTGGGAGATTTGCAAGCTTGCAGAGGTCGACGGCGGCTTCCGTATGACCGGACCGCATCAGGACGCCGCCCTCGCGGGCAACCAGCGGGAAAATATGGCCGGGACGCACGAAATCAGAAGCGCCGGCATTGGGATTGGCCAGATTGCGCACGGTCAGCGTGCGGTCTTCCGCCGAAATGCCGGTCGTGGTGCCATGGCGATAGTCGACCGTCACGGTGAACGCTGTCGTGTGGGCGGATTCGTTTTCAGCCACCATGGGCGCGAGGTTCAGGCGCTTGGCTTCCTCGCGGGTCATCGGCGTGCAGACGATGCCGGATGTGTGGCGGACGATGAAGGCCATCTTTTCGGGCGTACAATGCACGGCGGCGACAATCAGGTCGCCTTCATTCTCGCGCCCGTCATCATCCATGACCACCACGATCTCGCCGCGTTCGAAAGCGCGAAGCGCATCCACAACCTGCTTCTGATTATAGCTCATTTCGACCTCTATATGTCAGACAACCAACGGGCCCAATCGTCGGTCAGATATGGCCTGTAAGGCCGAATTCAATCAAACGCGGCCAGTCTGGCCCCAAATTAGTCAGACGCGGCCAGTCTGGCCCCAATTTATTCAGACGCGGCCAGTCTGGCCGCGATGGCGCAGATAATGGTCGGCAATCGCGCAAGCCACCATCGCCTCGCCGATCGGCACGGCGCGAATGCCCACGCATGGATCGTGACGGCCCTTTGTCATCACATCCACTTCCTTGCCATCCTTGTCGACAGAGCGGCGCGGGGTCAGGATCGACGAGGTCGGCTTGACCGCGAAACGCGCCACGACCGGCGCACCTGTAGCAATCCCGCCAAGAATGCCGCCTGCATGATTGGACAGGAACAGCGGCTTGCCGTCATTGCCCATGCGCATTTCGTCCGCGTTTTCCTCGCCAGTGAGACGGGCCGCCTCGAAACCGTTGCCGATTTCCACACCCTTCACGGCGTTGATCGACATCAGGAGGCTTGCGATATCCTGATCGAGCTTGCCATAGATGGGCGCGCCGATGCCCGCCGGCACGCCTTCCGCGACGATTTCGATGACTGCGCCAACGGACGATCCGTTCTTGCGAATGCCGTCGAGATAGTCGGCGAAAATCTCCACCGAACCTGCATCCGGCGAAAAGAATGGATTGTTATCCACTTCGGCCCAGTTCCAGCGACGGCGGTCGATGCCATGCACGCCCATTGCAACCAGTGCGCCCTTCACCTCGAGCCCGGGCACGATCTTGCGCGCAATCGCACCGGCTGCAACACGAGCCGCCGTTTCACGCGCCGATGAACGTCCGCCTCCGCGATAGTCGCGAATACCGTATTTGACGTCATAGGTGTAATCGGCGTGGCCCGGCCGGTACTGGCGGGCGATCTCGCCATAGTCCTTCGAGCGCTGATCGGTGTTCTCGATCATCATCGAGATGGGCGTTCCGGTCGTCGTCATGGTGACGCCGTCGTCGCCCAGAAGGACTCCGGAAAGCACGCGCACCTGATCGGGTTCGCGGCGCTGCGTCGTATACTTGGACTGGCCGGGCTTACGCTTGTCGAGATAGGCCTGAATTTCCGCTTCCGTGAACGTGATGCCGGGCGGGCAGCCGTCAACAACGCAACCGAGCGCCAGACCGTGGCTTTCGCCCCAGGTGGTTACGCGGAACAGATGACCGAAACTATTGTGAGACATGCGCGACGCCTGAATAAATTGTCCTTGTCCGGAGCAGGCCAAGGAGAGAGCAGCTACTTTACGCGCCGGTTTTATTGGGCTTTTTGACGGCGGTCAAATCAAGCTCCCCGGTGACGCAAAATTTCCTTCTGGAGATCGATATCCGGCATTTTTTTTGACACATTCCGCACGCTACATTGTGGGATAGACGGTGCGGCGCGCCAGAACTATCAAAGCGCATCGCGCTTTAAACCCATTATCCTGCATGTCGTTATCGGAAAACCGATTTCCACTTTTCCGCGGCGTGCTCAAATCGCGACAATCGTGTCGAATCGGTCAGGCGACAACCCAACCCGAGGCACAACCAAAGGAACGGAAAGTCATGCATTATCTGGTCGGATTAATTCTCATCGTTGCTTCGCTGTTCTCGACGGTGGCGATGGCGGACGATGCCGAAGGCAAGATCACCGGTATCAACAAGGACAGCGAAACCATAACGCTGGATGACGGCCAGACATACAAGCTGCCTGGCGAGTTCGATTACAGCGCGATCAACAAGGGCATGAAGGTCCTCATCATCTATGATGTGGTCGACAGCACGCGCTTCATCACCGACATTCAGGAAGCGCCGTAAGCCCGAAACCGTCTCCTATAGAAAAATGAGCGGCTCATAAGCCGCTCTTTTCATTTGGGCTGGAACCACCCGCTTCTGACAACACGCGCCCATTCGGCACGACGGTTGTTCTCCGCCATCTGGACCATCCGTGCCGTATCGTAGGGAACATTGCGCAGGGTTATCTGCCAGCCAGACCCGGTCTGCTCGATGACAGCATAGGACGCATTGGGGTTGCCAGTCTGGACAATATGTGGAACCGGGTGATCGTCGTCGTAACCGGGACAACCCACGCTTCCCGGATTGACCAGCATTCGCCCGTCCCCAAGACGAACAACCCGCGGCGTGTGCGTATGGCCGCAAAGGATGAGAGAGGCCGCTATGTCATCGGCCTCTGCCTCAATATCCTCTCGGCTCCGCAGAACGACATCGCCATTGGCGGTAACGTTCTCCATCCAGTAGGTGGTATCGCTCGATGGGGTTCCGTGGCAGATGAATATGCGTCCATCGGCCAGAGAGCGCGATGCAGGCATTGCGCGCAGCCATTCGATGTGCCGGTCATCAAGCTGTTCGCGTGCGACCCGATCCGAAGCGCCCATCTCCGCGAGCGACTTTTCCACAAGCCAGCGATCATGATTGCCGCGAATGCAGATCATTTCTCGCGCCATCAGCATATCTGCTGTCTCACGCGCGGCTAAGGGACCGCTCAGATGATCGCCGAGATTGACGATCGTCTCGATTTGCAAAGCATCGATATCGGCCAGCACCGCAGCCAGCGCATCGCTGCTACCGTGAATATCCGATATGACCGCGAAACGTTCGAAGGGCATGTAACGCCTCCATCGCTGGCAAAATTCTGTTCGCGGTCACTATAGACTGATTTACGGGATCAAACCCATTCCAGCTTGCCGTTTTCGAACTTCAAGATCTTGTCCTGCGGGATGGATAGATTTGCCGCAGCGTGGCCGTCCATGTCGCCGTAAAGGTAAAACAGCGTGCGGATGCAGCCGCCATGCGTCACGCAGACGGTCGGCCACTCCACGGCCTCCACCCAGCGCCCGATACGGCGCGACAGACCCATATAGCTTTCGGCGGTTGCGCCGGGCGGCACAAAATTCCACTTGTCACGGGCGCGCGCTTCCAGAAGATCTTCGCGCTCCCTGGCAATGTCCTTCATCATGAAGCCCTGCCAGTCGCCGAAATTGACTTCCATCAGTTGAGGGTCGGTGCGGTAATCATAAGGGTCGAGCCCCATGCGCAACCGGATGCGTTCCATCGTCTCGCGGGTGCGACGCAGAGGGCTTGCCACGAAGTCGAAGCCCGCGCCGTCGCCGATCAGCGACTTCAGCATATCGCCATTGCGATCCGCCTGTGTGCGGCCATGCGCATTGATATCGATGTCGAGCTGTCCCTGAATGCGCTGCGAAACATTCCAGTCTGTCTCGCCGTGACGTGAAAAGTAGATGATTTCCCGAGCCACAGCTCCACCCCAATATGCCGTCAGTCAATGTCTGGATAGCTTTCCCGAACCGGGAAAGAAAAAGAAAAATCCGGAGAAGCGGTCAACTTTTCGGGATTTCGTATTCGCTGCTTCAGTCTTTCACGACCGAAATGTCCGGAGCGTCGACCGCCTTCATGCCGATGACATGATAGCCGCTGTCCGCATGGTGGACTTCGCCCGTCACCGAACGTGACAGGTCGGAAAGGAAATAGAGGCCGACATCGCCCACTTCCTCGATGGTGACGGTACGGCGCAGCGGCGCGTTGTACTCGTTCCACTTGAGGATATAGCGGAAGTCGCCGATGCCAGATGCGGCAAGCGTCTTGATCGGACCGGCCGAAATCGCATTGACGCGAATGTTCTGCGGTCCGAGATCGACCGCCAGATATTTCACGCTTGCTTCGAGAGCAGCCTTGGCCACGCCCATGACGTTATAGTTCGGCATGACCTTTTCGGCGCCGTAATAGGTCAGCGTCAGGATCGAACCGCCATCGGCCATCAGTTTTTCCGCCCGGCGCGAAATCGCCGTCAGGGAATAGACCGAAATCAGCATCGTATTGGTAAAATTGGCTTCCGACGTATCGACATAGCGGCCCGTCAGCTCATCCTTGTCGGAAAAGCCGATGGCGTGCACGACGAAGTCGAGCTTGCCCCACTTCTTTTCAAGCGTCTCGAAAACAGCGTCGATGCTGGCAGCATCCGCCACATCGCAATGTCCGGCAACGAATGCGCCAAGCTCTTCAGCCAGAGGCTCGACACGCTTCTTCAATGCATCGCCCTGATAGGTGAATGCGAGCTCTGCGCCTGCATCACGAGCGGCCTTCGCAATACCCCATGCGATGGAGCGGTTGTTGGCGACGCCCAGAATCAATCCACGCTTGCCCTGCAACAAACCTGACTGTGCGGTCATTAGGGGTCCTCATTGAAAACAATTAACTAGTTGCCCTATCGCACAGCCTCGGCTCTCCTTCAAGCAATTGCAGTGAAAAAGCCGGGCATTGTCACTTTACTGCCGCAAAGAGACAACACCCGGCTTCAAACGATTGAAGACCTGTTCAGGCTTGTTTGCGTTTTTGCAGGAATTCTTCGAGTTCCCTGTCGCCACCTTCCGGCAGCATGATCCGCACATGCACGTAAAGATCGCCACGTCCGGCAGCTTTGAGCGGAAGGCCCTTTTCCTTCAGGCGCAGAACGCGGTCCGAACTCGACCATGCCGGTATTTTCACCGCAATCCGGCCGTCGAGGGTCTCCACTTCCTGCTTGCCGCCAAGGACGGCGTCGGCAAGCTCGACCGGGAGATCCACGTGCACGTCACGCCCCTCCAGGCGAAACCGGGGATGCGCCTTGAAGTGAATCGTTACCAGCGCATCGCCAGCCGTTCCGCCCACCGATGCCTCGCCCTGCCCTTTCAGGCGAATGGTCTGACCGTCCTCGACATATTTCGGCAGCTTGATCTTGAGATGCTTGCCGTTCGGGAAAACCGCCTCGACCTTTTCAGCACCGGCGGCCTGTTCCAGCGTGATATCGATGGATGCCGAAAGATCGGCTCCCTTCGCCGGGCCGCGCTGCCGTGCGCCGCCTGCGCGGGCACCGCCACCGAAAGCTCCGCCGAAAAGATCGTTCAGGATATCTTCGGCGCCACCGAAGCCGCCGCCCTGCTGAAAGCCGCCGGGACCGGAGCGAAATTCAAAATGGCTGTTGCCGCCGCCCTGCCGGAAGCCGGCGAACGGGTCGCCATGGGCGCCGCCGAAGCCCTGCCCGCCTGTAAAGCCCTGGAAAGCGGGCTTGCCCTCGGCGTCGATCTCGCCGCGGTCGAATTGCCCGCGCTTGTCCTTGTCGCCCAGAATTTCGTAGGCCTGATTCAGTTCTGCAAAACGCTCCTGCGCCTTCGGATCATCCTTGTTCTGATCCGGGTGGTGCTTTTTGGCCAGTTTGCGAAAAGCCGATTTTATTTCTTCGGGCTTCGCCGTTTTGGCGACGCCCAGCACGCTATAGGGATCGCGCATATAGTTCCTCTTTCAGGAAATAATTGTGAGATAAACAAGATTCGTTGCCCACAATATGCGCATCTGACCGGCAAAGTTCCAGTCAGGTCAGGCTTTTCTTTTCAGATCGGCGCGAAAGAAGTTACCGTCCATTGACCGCCGCGCTCCATGCAGGTTTCACCGCGATAGATGGAAACACCGTCAAAAGCTTCACGCGAGGTTTCGAACTCGCGGCAGAGCTGATTGTTCTTGTTGTTCTCGGCAATCGTGGTGATGGTGCCCTGGCTGCCCGTATCGGGATTGGCCCACGGAACGGGCTTCTTTCCCCATTGCGTGAAGTTGAGCGCGGAAACGACGTTCTTTATGGCGGACTGATCGGAAAGCTTGCCGGTATCGGTCTCGACCGGCTGCGATTGCTTCACAGATCCGGTGATCGTGGAAGAATCAGGAACAGCCTTTTCGATGCTCACCCCACCCATGGCGCAACCGGCAAGCGAGAAGAGGCATAGGCCGATCGCAGCCTTGCGCAGCACCTTGGCGCCACGGCACGGGCTCCAGAAATTTACTTTATGGCGAAGCGTCTCGACGGCCAACGCTATTCCCTTGTTCTACACGCTAAAGATGCAGGGATTATGGGTGAACTTGAGTTAACAAGCGGTGTGCCGGAAAGGTAAACAAATCGGAATCGGAGCACAACGCCCAACTCCATACTTTATGGGGCCGGCAAATGATGCCCCCAATTCTCTGCGTCCTTCAGGCCAGCTATCGCTCATCCAACAGCCAGCGACCTTCCGGAGAAAGAAGAACGCGGTGCGTTGACCGTCGTTGTGCGGGTAGCATAACCGTTCCGGCCTGCCTGCTTTACCTTGTAGAGCGCAAGATCGGCCCGCGCAAAAACATCGAGGTCACTCCTCTCATCACCCGGTTCTTCGCTCGCAATGCCGATGCTGACCGTCAAGATGAGTTTCCGCCCGTTGAAAACAAGCGGCGTATGGTTGACTGCGCCGACGATTTCACGGGCGATTTCCGTCGCCTCATGCTCATGCATCCCGGGCAGCAGAATCGAGAACTCATCGCCTCCAAAGCGCGCCAGCACACCGCGGCGATTGAGGATATCGACCCCGACATCGGCGAAATGCACAAGCGCCTGATCGCCCAGCGCATGGCCATATGTGTCGTTCCAATGTTTGAAATTGTCGATATCGATCAGCATGACGGTATAGGCGACCCCGTCTTCACTGAATGCGAGTTCGGCTCTCGCCAGCCTTTTCATGAAATGGCGGCGGTTCGGGAGCCCGGTGAGTTCGTCGGTCTCCGCGACCCTTGCCATATCGCCGTGCAGGCGATTCATCGCCATAACGATGAAACCGAAGTTCCAGATCATGCCGCTATAGATCACACAGACCAGCGCATAACTTTCGATGGAAAAATAAAGCGACTGGTCGAACTCTCCCGCCCATGCGGCGATGTTCAGCGACGTCTCGATGGCATGCCCGATGATGCCCAGCAGAAAGGCGATGATGGCGATCCGGCCGCCGAGACCGAGGCTCTTTTGCCGCGCCAGGTAGAATACCGTCATCGCCATGGGCACCGACTGGCCCACCGCATAGGCGATGTTCCGCCCCTGCCAGCTCGCATGAAACGCGGCCATGACGGCGAAACTTGCGAGCGATATTCCCACCGCCATCCGCCAGCCGCCTTTCTGGCCGTAGAAGTAACGGGCGCCGATAAAGGCCAGGCAGAAGCCATAGATGATGATGGTGTTGCCGATAACGGCGGGCCAGAACGCACCCTCATTGCCTTGCAGCGAAAGAACAAAGCCGCCAACCAGCAGGAGCGTCGTCGAAAGCAGCCAGAGCCTGGCCGGTCGGAATTTGCGGTAAGAGAAGGCGATGGCGGTCCAGATGATGCAGACCGTCAGCGAATTTAAGAAAATTACGATGTAAAGCGTCAGGAAATCGAGTTTTGGCATAGCCCCTACCTTGAACGGGCGCCCTACTAGAAGTTCCCCCTCAAGTAAAGCGCCCCTGCGACGACGCATCCCGGCAAGGCCATGGACAAAGAGGCGGTTATCGAAGAAGCTCCGTCCCGACCCGCACCATTGGGGTGTCTCCGGCGGGGATTCTCTTGCAGGATGATCCGCGCATTTCCGACAGGCTGTTGAAAATCCAAAATGACAAACGCAAGCGACGACTTCACCGAATCCTCCCAGCCGTTCAAGCTCTTTGCCGACTGGCTGGCCGACGCCAAACAAAGCGAACCGAACGATCCCAATGCGGTGGCGCTGGCGACGGTTGACCCGGATGGCCTGCCCAATGTGCGCATGGTGCTGCTGAAGGATTTTGACGAGCAGGGTTTCGTCTTCTACACCAATTATGAAAGCACCAAGGGCAAGGAAATCCTGTCGGCGGAAAAAGCCGCCATGTGCTTCCATTGGAAGACATTGCGCCGTCAGGTGCGCGTGCGTGGACCGGTGGAGAAAGTCAGCGACGCCGAAGCCGATGCCTATTACGCCTCGCGCCCGCGCGGCAGCCGCATCGGCGCATGGGCATCCAAGCAGTCACGTCCGCTGGAAAGCCGTTTCGCGCTGGAAAAGGCGGTTGCGGAATATACGGCCAAATATGCCATCGGCGATATTCCTCGCCCGTCCTACTGGTCGGGTTTCCGTATCCGCCCCGTCTCGATTGAATTCTGGCATGACCGTGCCTTCCGCCTGCATGACCGCGTGCTTTTCACACGGCCCTCGCCGGAGGGCGACTGGAACAAGGATCGGCTCTATCCGTAACTGATAACAAGAAGGCCACTGAAAACAGTGGCCTTTCTTTTTATACCAGCGGCTTGACCGCCACCCAGAGGCTTCCGAGAACAAGCCCGAGGAAAATCAGCCAGCCGACGATATTGTTGGACTTGAACAGTTTCAGGCACTGGTCGGGATTGTCGATATCGAGCACGATGATCTGGCGATAGAGATGCACGCCCGCGGCAAGCAATCCGGCAAGGGCTGGCATCGGCACCTGCGCTACGGCGAAAGCCGCCGCAAAGAAGCCGATCGCACCACCATAAAGCACCATCAGCGCCGTCTTGGTATGCTTGCCAAAAAGACGCGCCGTGGAACGCACGCCCACCAGCGCGTCATCTTCCTTGTCCTGATGCGCGTAGATCGTGTCATAGCCGATCGTCCACAGGATGGCGCCGATATAGAGAAGCACCGGTGCAAGGCTCAGCGAGCCTTCCACCGCAGCCCAGCCCATGAGTGCGCCCCATGAGAAAGCAAGACCAAGCACGAATTGCGGCCAGTCGGTGATGCGCTTCATGAAGGGATAGGCAGCGACGATCAGAAGCGAGAAAATACCAAGCCCGATGGAAAACCAGTTGAACTGCAGAACGACCACGAGGCCGACGAGCGCCTGCAAAACCAGAAACAGCTTGGCCTGACCGCGTGTTACCTGTCCGGAGGGCAGAGGACGCGAGCGGGTACGGTCCACCTTGTCGTCAATATCCTGATCGACCAGATCGTTATAAGTGCAGCCGGAACCGCGCATCGCGATGGCGCCGACCAGAAACAGAAACAGATGCCAGAATGACGGCAACACGGCCCATGCACCATTGCCGGGCTTGGCGCCCGCTCCTGCCACGAGCGCAGCCGACCACCAGCACGGCCAGAGAAGGAGCTGCCAGCCGATGGGACGGTCCCAGCGGGCAAGCTGCGCGTAGGGCCACAGCCAATGCGGCAGGACACGATATACCCAATGGCCGGAAGGAGCATCCTTCACCCGTCCGCGCGCATCGCGGGACTGGATGCCAGAATTGACCTGTGGGTTAGTTTGCGGATGCTGCATGGTCGTCTGCTTTCTCGAAACTGAACGACTCTACCCGCTTTTTCTGGAAAAATCGCGAGCCTGCCCTTGCCCGCGTGTGCGATGGGCAATAGAGAGCCGGGTAGTTAAGTGTTTACTTACCTCAAGCGCAGGGAGCAAGGCATGAAAGTTCTGTTGATCGGTTCCGGTGGACGCGAGCACGCCCTGGCATGGAAACTTGCCGCCTCTCCCTTGCTCGAAAAGCTCTATTGCGCACCCGGTAATCCCGGCATTGCGACAGTTGCGGAACTGGTCGACATCAGCGCCGATGACCACAAGGCGCTGATCGCCTTCGCCAAGGACAAGAAGATCGATCTCGTTGTCGTGGGGCCGGAAGCGCCGCTCGTGGCTGGCCTCTCCGACGAAATGCGCACTGAGGGTATCCGCGTGTTCGGTCCCTCCAAGGCTGCGGCGCAGCTTGAGGGCTCGAAGGGCTTCACCAAGGATCTCTGCGCGCGCTTCGATATTCCAACAGGCGCCTATGGTCGCTTCAACAATGCGCCCAAGGCCAAGGCCTATATCCGCCAGCAGGGTGCGCCGATCGTTGTGAAGGCCGACGGGCTTGCCGCAGGCAAGGGCGTGGTTGTAGCCATGACACTCGATGAAGCGCTTGACGCGGTGGACGCGTGCTTCGAGGGCGCATTCGGCTCCGCCGGTGCCGAGGTGGTCGTCGAGGAATTTCTGGACGGCGAAGAAGCAAGCTTCTTCTGCATCTGCGATGGCAAGACGGCATTGCCGCTTGGCTCGGCGCAGGATCACAAGCGCGTGGGCGACGGCGACACCGGCCCCAATACAGGCGGCATGGGTGCCTATGCACCTGCCCCGGTCATGACGCAGGAAATCGTTGAACGCACGATGCGTGAACTGATCGAACCGACCATGCGCGGCATGGCGGAAATCGGCGCGCCGTTCTCCGGCATCCTGTTCCTCGGTCTGATGATCGGCAAGGACGGCCCAAAGCTGATCGAGTACAACACCCGTTTCGGTGATCCGGAATGCCAGGTACTGATGATGCGCCTCAACAGCGACCTTCTCGCGCTCATCAATGCTGCCGTGGACGGCAAGCTGGATGAAGTTTCGCTCGGCTGGAAGGATCAGCCAGCGCTGACGGTGGTGATGGCTGCGGAAGGCTATCCCTCCAATGTGAAGAAGGGCAGCGTCATCCGTGGCCTCGACAAGCTCGAAGGCATCGATGGCGTCAAGGTTTTCCATGCTGGAACGGCGCAGAAGGACGGCAACATTATTGCCAATGGCGGGCGCGTGCTGAATGTCACGGCCATCGCCGGCACGGTCGCCGAAGCGCAAGCACGCGCATATGAAGCCGTGAAGCGCATCGACTGGCCGGAAGGCTTCTACCGCTCCGATATCGGCTGGCGTGCCGTGGAGCGGGAGCGTTCAGGCAAATAAGCAGCCCGGCACGACTGAGGCCCGCGAGGTATCGCGGGCGCAGGTGGGTCTTTTTCTTCATCTAATATGTCGTGGCGGTTGGAAATCCGTGAAACGAGACACCGCCGATTATTCATCCTCTCTCGAAATAACGTCCGTCACCTCAATGATACGATACATTGCTGGCTTGCCGCCAACGGACCTTATTTCCACATTTACTTGAAAAATATATTGAAGTGGATTGGTTTCTAAATCTAATACAGCTCGTTTTGCAGGTTCTTGTGCAAACTGTAATTTCACTGGCCTCGGGGATATTGTTTCTACAATCCCTCTATCGCCCGATTTAGATGAAACATCATTCTTAACCTGCTCCAACACCATCAGTTGATCAGTTAGGATTTGGGATGATGGAAGCTGTGGACCAAGATACTTAGCAACTCCGTTTTGTACGGCATTAGCTTCAAGCCCCCCAATATTGAAGCTTTGATAGACGTTTACAACTCCGCCTTCCATCACGGTCATATTTAGTTGCGATCCAAAATCCTTTGCGACCGGCTCAACAAACTGCGCGATTTGTTTCGCTTGCTTTATACTTGGATCAAATTTTGTTTTACTTTCATCCTTACCTAAAAAATACCCTACCAAATCATTTGCATTAGCCACAAATCCAGCCAAAACTGCTTTGTGCTCTAATATCCATTCGGCCTGCTCTGCCAGAGCAACCATATCAGCGATTAGACTGCCAGACTTAATTTCTTTTACGTAAAGTTTTAGATTATCGCGCTGTGGATCACCCGTGGTTTGATTAGCGTAGTCTTTAAAATAATCTCCTAATGCCATAAAACTGGCAGTCAAATCCAAAAGTTCAACTGGCTTCGAATTGCGAAATTCAATTCTCAATATTGTTTCATCTTTTTCCATTGCAGTCCCCTAAGCTTAGAATCAAAGAAGCTTACTTTTCTTATTCTGCCAAGCTTCATTCTTCGTCCGTTCGAGGTTGCACCTTCAATATTGACGTTTACGTAATAAGCCGGTAGCTCTTATATGGGACAGCCGTTTGGCGCCTGCCGGAATGCGAACAGCGCCGATGCAGGAGGCTTCTGAGGAGAAGCCAACAAATCATATTTGGAGGAAAGATGTATCGCGCGCCGGTTTCTGAAATTTCCCATACGCTGATGAAGGTTGCAGGGCTGGAAAAAGCCCTCGATGACAACCGCTTCCCTGAATTTTCCGCCGATCTTGCCGCTGCCATTCTGGAAGAAGCCGGCAAGTTTGCCGCAGAGCGCGTCGAGCCTTTGCGCATCACCGGCGACAAGCACGGCGCGACCGTCAAGGACGGCGTTGTCACGACCGCGCCGGGCTGGAAAGAGCTTTACCGCGACTGGATCGAAGGCGGCTGGAACTCGCTGACCGGCACGCCGGAATATGGCGGCCAGGGCCTGCCTATGACGATGTCGGTGGCTGTCAGCGAAATGTGGAACTCCGGCACGCTGGCCTTCGCCATCGCCCCGACACTGACCATGGGCGCGGTCGAAGCGCTCGAAAAGCATGCCTCGAAGGAATTGAAGGACGTCTATCTCGAAAAGCTCATCAGCGGCGAGTGGATGGGCACGATGAACCTGACCGAGCCGCAGGCCGGTTCCGATCTCGGCGCACTTCGCACCCGTGCCGAACGCGCCGGCGATGGCACTTACCGCATTTTCGGCCAGAAGATTTTCATCACCTATGGCGAGCATGACCTGACCGACAATATCGTGCATCTGGTGCTGGCACGCCTGCCCGATGCCCCGGCTGGCACCAAGGGCATTTCGCTGTTCCTCGTGCCGAAATTCCTCGTCAACGCAGACGGTTCGCTCGGACGCCGCAACGATCTGTTCTGCTCCGGCCTCGAACACAAGATGGGCATCCATGCCTCGCCAACCTGCACCATGATCTATGGGGACGGTTTCGTTAAAGGTGAGGAACAGGGTGCCGTCGGCTATCTGATCGGCGAGGAAAATCGTGGACTGGCCTGCATGTTCACCATGATGAACAATGCCCGCCTTCTGGTTGGCATTCAGGGCGTCGGCGTTGCCGAAGCGGCTTACCAGCAGGCGCTCAGCTATGCCAAGGAGCGCAAACAGGGCCGCGCCATCGGCGCTGATCCGAAGCAAGGCATGACCCCGATCATCGAGCATCCCGATGTGAGCCGCATGTTGCTCACCATGAAGGCGCTGACGCAGATTGCCCGCTCCATCACCTATTCCTGCGCCCATGCCATCGACATGAGCCATGCGACGGATGGCGCAGACCAGCAGTTCTGGTCAGACCGCGCGGGGCTGCTGACGCCGCTCGCCAAGAGTTTTGCCACCGATGCAGGTGTGGATGTCGCTTCGCTGGGCGTCCAGATTCATGGCGGCATGGGCTTCATCGAAGAGACGGGCGCAGCACAGTTGCTGCGCGATGCCCGCATCACCCCGATCTATGAAGGCACCAACGGGATCCAGGCCATCGACCTTGTGGTGCGCAAGCTGCCGCTTGGGCAAGGTGAACACATCAAGGGCTTTCTTGAAGAATTGCAGGCAGATGCCGACAAGGCCAGTGCATCCAATCGCCCGGAACTAGGCGAAACCGGCGCGCGTCTCTCCAAGGCGATCGCGCAGGCCCGCGAGGCCACCGAATGGTTGCAGAAGGCCGTGGCGGATGGTCAGCTTGAGGCAGCCCTTGCCGGGGCCACGCCTTACCAGCGCCTCTTGTCGCTCGTTTCAGGCGGTGCCTATCTGGCGCGGGCAGCGCTTGCCGGTGACGACAGCGGACGTGCGGTCCTGAGCCGCTTCTTCGCGGAAAACATGCTCGCCGAAGTTTCCTCCCTGAAGGATACCGTCATAACCGGCGCCGCCAGCCTTGCCGCCGCCAAATCTGCGCTGGAGGCGTAAGCATGAGCGAACATATCCTGATCGAGCGCACAGGCGCGATCCAGATCATCCGTCTCAACCGGGCCGACAAGAAGAACGCCATCACGCGCGCCATGTATGCGACCATGGCAAAAGCGCTCAAGGATGGCGACGCCGATGACGCGGTGCGTGTGCATGTGTTTCTTGGCGTGCCGGGTGCGTTCTCGTCCGGCAACGACATGCAGGATTTCATGGTTGCGGCATCGGGCGGCGACCTTGGCAACGAGGTTCTGGATTTTCTGAACGCTCTTGCCAGCGCGAAGAAGCCAATCGTTTCCGGCGTCGACGGACTTGCCATCGGCATCGGCACGACCATCCACCTGCATTGTGACCTGACATTTGCAACACCGCACGCCTTGTTCCGCACGCCATTCGTCGATCTCGGCCTTGTGCCGGAAGCTGCGTCCAGCCTGCTCGCCCCACCGCTGATGGGACACCAGAAGGCTTTTGCGTTGTTGGCGCTTGGCCATGGTTTCACTGCGGAAGCCGCACAGGAAGCCGGTATCGTCTATCGGGTCGTAGCCGACGATGCGCTGGAAGCGGAAGTGATGAAGGCGGCGGAAGAAATAGCCGCCAAGCCTCCGCAGGCCATGCAGATTGCCCGCGCGCTGATACGCATGCCCGCCGAAAAAGTTTCCGAGCGCATCGCGCGCGAGGCCAGACATTTTGCCGAACGGCTTACCTCGGATGAGGCTCGCGAGGCTGTCATGGCATTTCTGAGCCGGAAAAAATAAACCCGGACGTTTCTTTTACGGGCGCATCTTTTCCGAAAAGGGTTCCACCTTTCGGGATGCGCCCCAAGAACATCCGGGGGCTTCTTGGAGGTCAGCCAAAGTTATTAGCTTGCCGCATTTGCCTCACGCAAAACCGCTTCACACTTTTGCTGGAAATGCTCTATTTCAGTTCCGCGCAATGATTTCCTTGCCCGAGATCACCAGACGGACGCCAAGCGTGCCCGTCTTGCGGCGAGCGAGAAAACGCGGGCGGCGACGGCGCGGCTCCTGTCCCTGGCGGCGCGCCTGCGGCTGGCCGGTGCGAACAGCGCCGGTGCTTTCATAAAGCGGGCGGGCAACACCGTCTTCCTCAACCAGCATCATCGGCAGATTGAAGCTTGCGGCCCATGCGCGCCAGTCGGCGGCAACGTCGGTCAGGTCATGCGCGACAAGCAGGGGAACGGAAAGCTGCGGATCTTCGTGCATCAGCTCCAGCGTCACCGTGATTTCGCCGAACTCATCTTCCACTGCGCGGGCGGCAACGCCCAGAAATGCGTTGGCAGGAAGCGCGATCGACATTGGCAGGCCACTTGAAGGCAGAACCTGCCGGATCACCGCGCCGCGCTCGTTGATGGTGAAGGTAACGTCGCTGCTGCCGTCGCGGGTCGCATAGGTCACGACCTGCGGAAAATGAAACGGATCGAGCCGCAATTCCCGTCCTGCCCAATCGGGCTTCAGTCCCTTGCTCATCATTTTCGACGCCTCTGTCTCTCTGTCTTATGTCCGGTTTCCCGGTTGGGCTTTTGCCCTTGTTGAGACGGAGAATAGGCGCGGTTTATTACCGATGGGCTTAATGAGTTAAGTTAACTTTTCCTTGGCTTCGGCTTTGGTTATCAGAATGCAACCATGTGTAAGAATTCGGAAATTCTTCTGAATAAGCGTTTACTAAAAGAAACGGGCGGTTAACACCGCCCGTCTTGTTTCCGTAATAATGCGGACCTTACAGAACCTTGCCGGGGTTCATGATGCCTGCCGGATCGAAGGCCGCCTTGATGCGGCGCATCAGGTCGAGCGCAACATCCTGCTTGAAGAAGGCGAGTTCCTCACGCTTGAGCTGGCCAATGCCGTGTTCCGCCGAGATCGACCCCGTATAGCTCGCAACGATTGTGTGAATACGATGGTTCAGTTCGTGCCAGCGCGCCAGGAAGGCTTCCTTGTCGGCATCCACCGGCTGCGAAACATTGTAATGCAAATTGCCGTCGCCGATATGCCCGAAACAGACGATGCGCGCACCGGGGATCATTTTCAGCGTCGCGGCATTGGCCTCATGGATGAAGGCGGGGATGGAAGCGACCGGCACGGAAATATCGTGCTTGATCGAGCCGCCCTCGGGCTTCTGCGCCCAGGACATTTCCTCGCGCATCTTCCAGAAGGATTGCGCCTGCGCCACGCTTTCACCGATGGCGGCATCCTGAATGATGTCGTTCTCGAAAGCTTCGGTGAGGATCGTTTCCAGCGTCGCACGCGCATCCTCTTCCGAGCGGGAAGAGGAAATATCGATCAGCACATACCAGTCATGCGGGCTTTCAAGCGGATCGCGCACGCCATCGACATGACGCACGGTAAATTCCACGCCGACGCGCGGCATCAATTCGAAGCCGGTCAGCGAGGGGCCCGCATGTTCGGTGGCAAGCTGGAACAGGCGCAGCACGTCTTCCGGGCTGCGCAGGCCCGCATAAGCCACGCCCTTGCCCTTCGGCTGGGGGAAGATTTTCAGAACCGCCGCCGTGATGACGCCGAGCGTGCCTTCCGAGCCCACGAACAGGTCTTTCAGGTCGTAGCCGGTATTGTCCTTCTTGACGTAGCGGAGATCATTCAAAACCTCGCCGGTCGGCAGCACGACTTCGAGGCCGAGGCAAAGCTCGCGCATATTGCCATAGGCAAGCACTGCCGTGCCGCCAGCATTGGAGCCAAGATTGCCGCCAATCTGGCACGAGCCTTCCGCACCCAGCGACAGCGGAAACAGGCGACCGGCTTTTTCCACGGCGTCCTGAAGGTTTTTCAGGATCACGCCCGCTTCGAGCGTTACCAGATTGCCAACCGTATCAAGATTGCGGATGCGGTTCATGCGGCCCAGCGAAAGACTGATGGCCGTGCCGCTTTCATCGGGCTGCTGCCCGCCCACGAGACCGGTATTTCCGCCCTGCGGCACCACCGGTGTCTTCGTTTCGCTGGCAAGCTTCATGATGGCTGCGACTTCTTCCGTCGAGCCCGGGCGAAGGACCAGCGGTGTGCGGCCATGATAGAGATCGCGCTGCTCGATGAGATAAGCGGCGAGATCTTCCGGCGCGGTCAGCGCATTCTTTTCGCCCACGATGGCGGAGAAACGTTCGATCAGAGCGGTGTCCAGCATAGTCTGTCTCTTGAATTCAAAGGGAGGATTAACGCGGGGCCGCCGCGCGTTTCAAACGGTCGTTGATGGCCTCGCCGAGACCGTCAAAAGGGATGGGTTCGACAGCGATGGTGGCGGCACCTGTCGCGTCCAGCCTGCGCATGAAATCGAACAGATTGGCCGCTGCCTCGCGCAAATTGCCATCGGCGCTCAGGTTCAAGATCGTTGCCGCGCCTTCTGCACCAGCCACGCGCTGCGGGCCGAAGGCAAGCAGCACCTCACCCGGCTGCACCGAACCAACATCGAGCCGCATCGCCGCGTCAGGCGCATAATGCGATGCCATCATGCCCGGTGCCTGAATTGCGGAAGTGTGGTCGGCACGGACCAGCTTTTCGCCAATCACAGCCTCGATTTCTTCCGCAGCCAGCCCGCCCGGACGCAGCAGATGCACCCTGTTGCCGTCAACCTTGACGATGGTGGATTCAACCCCGACGCCACAAGGACCTGCATCAAGGATAAGGTCCAGCCTGTTGCCGAGATCGCCCGCGACTGCGCTCGCGCTCGTCGGGCTGATGCGGCCCGAGGTGTTGGCGCTTGGCGCAGCCACCGGGCTGTCGAGCCCCTCGATGATATCGCGTACGCGGCCAAGCGGCATACGGATGGCGAGGGTTTGCAGCCCTGCGGTCACGAGAGGATGAATTGGCCGACCCGCATCCTGCCGGTCTTTCAGGGGCAGCACGATGGTGAGCGGCCCCGGCCAGAACATTTCGGCAAGCTTGCGTGACAGAGCGTCGAAAGTGACATAGCGCTCGGCCATGGCAATGCCGCTTACATGGGCAATCAGCGGATTGAACTGCGGGCGTCCCTTGGCCGCGAAGATGCCGGCCACGCCCTCGCCGTTGGACGCGTCTGCGGCAAGGCCATAGACTGTCTCGGTCGGAATGGCGACGAGACCACCGCGCCGCAGCACTTCCACTGCGCGCAGGACCGCCTCATCATCGAATTTGACTATATCGGACACTGGTTTTCCGCCTCTCGGGCGTCCCAAGTTAAGCCCGTTCTGCCTACACAAGCTGAGGCCCCTGCGCAAGCAAGCTCCGCCTCTCTCCGGGCACAATCACGGGAAGACGATCATGATTGCGCATGAAAAATTCCGTTTTGTTAGGTTTTTCAGGGCATGGTGCGTTTATTCATGCGTGAGGTGAATAATGTTATCGCGATTTATCGCTATTTCGCTAATGGCCGTCGGACTGCCCGCAATTGCGTTCGCCAACGGAAGCGAAGGCGCGCCGTCGACCTATCAGGTCGGCTCCATCGACTATATCGGCTATGACACGATCGGGGCCAACGGCCTGCCGGTCTGTGGCCCCTGCGCGGAAAAACACGCCGCCGAACTCGACGCACAGAAGGCAATCGAGGCACGCCGCAAGCGCGCCCGCGCCTATATGGCCCGCATGCAAGGCCAGCCCGTCCCGGATGACCTGCTAGAGCCCGCCGCCACGCCAGCGGAGGATTTCGACCCCGCCAAACCGGTGCGGGTGGTTGGCGACGCCTGGGCAGCGGCATCGGGTGAAACCGATCTCGGTTCCCTCGAACTCAGACCCGGTTTGAAATAAGCAGGACGCACGACGGGCGTTGTACGTTTTCCCTCAGCCCTTCGAGACGCCTCCCTTCGACAAGCTCAGGGAGGCTCCTCAGGATGAGGGAAAATGGAGCCGCACGTGGCTGATTATCAGCCAGCGATTTTCGAGAAATCCGCCACCTTGCCGGTTGCCGCACGGATCTGGTCGAGCAATGCCAGACGATTGGCGCGGACATTTTCGTCCTCGTCGTTCACCAGCACCTTTTCAAAGAACGTATCGACAGGACCGCGCAGCTTGGCGAGCGCCAGCATCGCGCCGTTGAAATCTTCACGGGAAATGGCAGCTTCGGCATCCTTCGAAGCCAGAGTGACGGCTTCAAACAGTGCCTTTTCTTCCGCCTCACGCAACAGAGCCGGGTCAACGTGGTCGGCGACCTTCGTACCCTTCTTTTCCTCGGCAGCGAGAATGTTGGCGGCGCGCTTGGTGCCTGCCAGCAGGTTCTTGCCGTCTTCCTCGTTGATGAAGACGATCAGCGCTTCCAGACGGCGGGCGACCAGCAGCAGATTGTCGGCTTCCGGCGACAGCACCGCGTCGATGGCGTCGTAACGCGCGCCTTCTTCCTTCAGATGCACCTTGAAACGGTCGTGGAAGAAGGACAGAAGATCGGCCAGCACTGGTTCGGAAGATGCTTCCGCCTCGGCACGAGCCTGCTTTTCATAGCTGGCCAATGCGTTGTCCACGTCCTGCTCGCCGTCGACATCGCCGGAATTTTCCGCAGCGAGCCTGGCTTCAAATTCACGAAGCTTACGCTGCACCTGACCTTCTTTCAGCGCGGCAAAGGCCGAACGGAAGAGCGGTAGCAGCGGGAATTTCCATTCCTGCGACAGCAGGAGACGGATCACGCCCAGTGCTGCACGGCGAAGCGCGTAAGGGTCTTTCGAGCCGGTGGGCTTTTCATCAATCGCCCAGAAGCCGACCAACGTATCGAGCTTGTCGGCAAGCGCGACGGCGACCGAAACCGGGTTCTTCGGCACAACATCAGACGGGCCTTGCGGCTTGTAATGTTCTTCAATGGCTGCGGCAACGGCCTCGTTTTCGCCCTGAAGAGCCGCATATTTGCGGCCCATCGCGCCCTGAAGCTCAGGGAATTCGCCGACAACTTCCGTCTGGAGATCGGCCTTGGCGAGCACGGCTGCGCGAGTGGCAAGCTTTGGATCGGCACCCACCAGCGGCGCAATCTGGGCAGCCAGTTCGCGAATGCGTTCGACGCGCTGCCCTTGCGTGCCAAGCTTGGCATGGAAGGTCACATTCAGGCTATCCAGACGCGCCATGCGCTGATCAAGCGGCTTCTTCAGGTCGAGACCGAACTTCTGTGCTGAAGCGGCCAGCTTGTCGAGGTCGGGCAGATCATGCTGGTCGGTGTGCCAGAAATAGAGCGCATCCGATAGGCGCGCGCGCACCACCTTGCCGTTGCCATAGGCGATTTCCGTGCCGCCGTCGCGGGCTGCGATGTTCGACACCAGAATGAATTTGTTGGAAAGGGCTTCCGTTTCGCCCTGCTTGCGGGTGACGAAGCATTTCTGGTTGGCGCGGATGGTGAGGCGGATGACTTCCGGCGGGATGGCCAGAAATTCTTCCTCGAACTCGCCCATCAGCACGACCGGCCATTCGACGAGACCAGACACTTCTTCCAGAAGTCTCTCGTCTTCGACCAGCTCAAGGCCGGAAGCGAAGGCGAGATTATGCGCGTCCTGCGAAATGATTTCCTTGCGGCGTTCGGCATCGAGAACCACGAAAGCCTTTTCGAGCTTTTCGACATAATCCTCGAAACGGCGCACCTTGATCCCCTGACCATCGCTCAGGAAACGATGACCGTAGGTGACATTGCCCGACCTGATGCCATCGACATCGAAATCGATAACCACGGTTTCCTCTGTTTCAGGGCCGAAAGTGCAAAGGATCGACTGCAGCGGACGCACCCAACGAAGCGAACCGGGCTTGGCAGAAGCCGCACCCCAGCGCATGGATTTCGGCCATGGGAAATTGCGGATCGTGTGCGGCACCAGTTCGGCGACGATTTCTTCCGCAGCACGGCCCGGCTTCGTCAGATGGGCGACGTAGAAATCGCCCTTCTTCGGGTCGGAATGCACGTGCGCCTGCGATACATCGCTCAGGCCTGCCTTGCGCAGAAAGCCCTGAATGGCCTGTTCGGGTGCTGTGACCGACGGGCCCTTGATGTCCTCGTGCACGTCCTTGGAACGCACGGTAAGGCCACGAATATCAAGCGCCAGACGGCGCGGCGTCCAGTAGGCGGTCGCCGCTTCGTAAGTTAAACCAGCTTCCACCAGACCATCGGTAATCATCTTTTTCAGATCACCGGCAGCCTTGCGCTGCATGCGGGCCGGAATTTCCTCGGAAAAGAGTTCGAGCAGTAGATCAGGCATCACAGAGCCTCATTCTTGTAATTAAAGCCGCCTGCATCGGTGAGCAGAAATGCCTCGCCGCACTGACGCGCAAGATTGCGCACGCGCAAGATGTAGCTCTGGCGCTCGGTGACCGAGATCACGCCGCGCGCATCCATCAGATTGAAGACGTGGGATGCCTTGATGCACTGATCGTAGGCCGGGAAAACGCTCTTGTGCATTTTATGATTGGCGTCAGGTGCCGGAGCACCAGCCTTCAGAATGGCCTCGCACTCGCGCTCCGCATCGATAAAATGCTGATGCAAGGCCTCGGTATTGGCCATTTCGAAATTGTAGCGGGAATATTCCTGCTCGGCTTGCAGGAACACTTCGCCATAGGTGACCTTCTCGTCGCCTTCGAGACCATTGAAGTTGAGGTCGTAGACATTGTCCACGCCCTGCACATACATGGCGAGGCGTTCGAGACCATAGGTCAGCTCACCGGAAACCGGCGAGCATTCAATGCCGCAGACCTGCTGAAAGTAAGTGAACTGCGACACTTCCATGCCGTCGCACCAGCATTCCCAGCCAAGGCCCCATGCGCCAAGCGTCGGGCTTTCCCAGTCGTCCTCCACGAAGCGCACGTCATGCAGCGTCGGGTCGAGACCGATCGCGCGCAACGAACCGAGATAAAGATCCTGGAGGTTCGGCGGCGACGGCTTGATGATCACCTGATACTGGTAATAGTGCTGGAGACGGTTGGGATTTTCACCATAGCGTCCGTCCTTCGGACGGCGCGACGGCTGCACATAGGCAGCCCTCCACGGCTTCGGCCCCAGCGAGCGCAGCGTCGTTGCCGGGTGGAACGTACCCGCGCCCACTTCCATGTCGTATGGCTGCAGAATGGCGCAACCGTGTTCCGCCCAATAGTTATGGAGCGTCAGGATCAAACCCTGAAAGGAACGGGTGGGATGCATATGTGCTGGCAACGTACTGGACACGGGGTCGGGCCTCGTAATTGAAATGATGGCCCGGTCTAATTTGTCAGCACGGCAGGGTCAAGCATGACATTTGATCGCTGAAAGCGCCAGACAGGCAAACATTGCGGCACCGGGCCAGACCGGACATATGCAATCGCCCAAACATAATAACGTTCTTTATCATTAAAACGGAAATTAAATATACAAAATAACATACTAATAGTTGCTTATTTAAATCGCACATGAATCTTGATAAACGGCACTTGCAATTTTGGAATCAACAGGTTTTCATGTGACTTGGAATAAGCCAGTAGTAGTAAAATCGAATAATTTATTATATAATATTGCATCTGCACGCAATGCAGAATGGTTTCTGCTTAAGCACTGGCCTTTGTTTGAGCCTTCGGATTTGGACGAGGTATTGTTGTCATGCCTGTTGAGCTGGCCGGAGAATGCCGCAGCAGAGCAGCGCGCCAGAGTAAAATTCATCCGGGCTTGCGCCAATGCCGGCATTCTGGCTGCTGGTATTGCGAATGGTGGCGACGTCCCTCAACACATCGTCGCCACGAAAATGAGACCCGCTGCTAGCGGTCAGCCCGACGTCTGTCTCCCGCTTTCCGCTTTGAAACGCGCGCCTAAGAACAGGAAGCGATTTCGATCAAGACGCGCCTCGCAACGAAGAGTGAAAGCGCTGTGCACCGCCGCCTATGCGACGGCGCAGCAATTCTCAATCCGCAGCAGGCTTGTCTTCGGCAGGCTTTTCCGTCTTGGCCGATGATTGGCCCGCGACATCGGGCAGCCCCTTCTTGAGCTTTTCCTCAATCTTGACCAGTTCTTCGGGTTCGGGCTTGCCTGCAATTGCATGGTTCCACTGGAACGTCGCTTCCAGAAGCCGCCCGACGCGCCAGTAAGCGTCACCCATGTGATCATTGATCGTCGGATCTTCCGGGCGAAGCTTGACCGCCTTTTCCAGTTCGATCACCGCTTCCGGATAGCGTCCGAGCATGTAGTAGGCCCAGCCGAGCGAGTCGACGATATAACCGTCCTGCGGTCGCAGTTCGACCGCCTTCTTGATCATGCCCAGCGCTTCATCGAGATTCTCGCCGCGGTCGACCCAGGAATAACCGAGATAATTCAGGACCTGCGGCTGGTCGGGATAAAGCTCAAGCGCCTTGCGGAAATTGGGCTCCGCCTTGTCCCATTCCTTCAGGCGTTCATAGGCAATGCCGCGCTGATAAAAGACCGGCCAGTCCTTGCGTTCCGGCGTCTTTATCTGTTGGACGGCAGCATCATAAATTTTCGCCGCGTCGGCGAAATTCTTGTCCTGCGCATAGACGCCGCCGAGCGCCAGATAGGTGCGCATGTCGGTCTTGTCGCGTTCCAGCAGTATCTTGAGCTGCTTGATGGCTTCCGCCGACTGGCTGTTTTCGGCCAGATTGAGCGCGCGCTGCATTTCGGCATCGCGGCGGTAAGGCGATTTTTCCGGCACGCGGCCATAATATTCGATGGCCTTTTCCGGCTGGCGCAATTTCGCGGAAATATCGCCCAGCTGATAAAGGGTCGCATCATTATCCGGGCGCAGCGGCAGCGACATCTGCAGATACAGCTTGGCGAACGCTTCCGCGCCGCTGCGGTTGATCGCGGTTCCAAGCGTATAGAGCGCCTCGGCGGCACCTTCCTGCGCGGTCTTGATCAGGCGTCCGTATTTCTCGCCAGCCTCGATCTTTTCGCGCATTTCGGTGATCGTCATGCGACCGTTCAGAAGCTCTTCGGCATCTTTCAAAATCTTGATCGCGCCTTCCTTGTCGCCCTGGCGGAGCTTGAAGGAGGCATAGGCCATGACGATGCGCTCATATGTATCGGGCGCAGCACTTCCGCCCGGCCGGTCGTCGACTGCCTGTTGGTAGAAATCACGCGCTTCCTGCTTCTGACCGGCAAGATCGGCTATCAGCGCGGAATTATAGGTGCGGAACAAGCCGTACCATTCCGGCCCCTGCATCTTCTGGATATCGGCGAGCGCCTGTTTCGGATTGCCCTGCCCGACCTTCACCCATGCGCTCATGAAGCCGGTCGAAAGACGATCCATATCGGATTGCAGGGACAGCATCAGAAGCGGACCGACCTTGCGATATTGCTTGCGATTGATCGCATCGATGGCCAGCGCCACGCGGGAAAACCGCTCTATGTCGGGAACATTCTTCAGTTCTTCCGCCAGAGGCAGCGCGTCGTTGAACCGGCCTTCGGTCAGCAAAACCAGCAGCAGGTCCTGCTTGATCTGCGCATTGCCCGGATCGAAGGCCATGGCCTGACGGTAGAAATCCACGGCAGCGGCGAGATTGTTGTCGGATTCGGCCGTGCGTGCGGCAAGATATGCCCCGGCGAACGAACCGGCGCGGACAGGGGGCGATGCAGGATCGGTTGTCGCCTTGGCCAAAGCGCCGCTTGTCGGGATTGCAATTCCCGCCAGAAGCGAGAGCAGCAAACCATAAAGCGGGCGGTATTTCGATCCTTGCCGCATAAAGCCCTATCCTCTTCTCAAATCCCTGTGGCAGATACCGGCAAGCAAACCACAAAAGCTCCGAAGTGCCGGGCACGCTGTCTCCTTGCCGGAAAAGGCCCCCCAAGCATGGCCTTTTTGGGATGGCGGGGCAAGAAAAGCATCCGTGATAGAATGCTTTTCCGAGTATTCTTGGCCTGCAAGGATGCTGGCCGGTCAGTTCACGCGGCTGATGCAGAAATCGATGACTTCGATCAGCGCGTCCTTCTGCGGCGTCGCTTTCAAAGGCGCCAGGGCGTCGCGGGCGATCTCGCCGAAATGGCGCGCGCGCTGCACCGTGTCGGCAATCGCGCCGTGCTTCGTCATCAGGCCGATGGCCTTCTGCAAGGATGCGTCGTCGCTTGCGCCCTCTTCGATCGCGTGTTTCCAGAAAGCGCGCTCATCGTCGGTGCCGCGGCGATAGCTCAATATAACCGGAAGCGTAATCTTGCCTTCGCGGAAATCGTCGCCGGTATTCTTGCCGAGATCGGCTGCTGAACCGCCGTAATCGAGCGCGTCATCGACGAGCTGGAAGGCAAGGCCGAGATTGAGGCCGTAGTCGCGCAAGGCTGCGCGATCCGCCGGCCGCGCGCCAGCGATGATCGGGCCGACTTCACCCGCAGCCGAAAACAGCGCCGCAGTCTTGGCCTTGATGACCGCCAGATATTCGTCCTCGGTTGTTTCCATGTTCTTGGCGGCGGCAAGCTGCATCACTTCGCCTTCGGCGATCACCGAGGCCGAGGTCGCCAGAACGTCCAGCGCGTCGAGCGAGCCGACATCGACCATCATCTTGAAGGCCTGACCCAGAAGGAAATCGCCGACGAGAACGCTCGCCTGATTGCCCCAGATCATGCGCGCCGTGCTTTTGCCGCGACGCAGATCGCTTTCATCGACCACATCGTCATGCAGAAGCGTTGCGGTGTGCATGAACTCCACGGCAGTGGCGAGACGCACATGGCCGTCGCCTTCATAGCCGAACATGCGGGCGGCTGCGAGCGTCATCATGGGACGCAGGCGCTTGCCGCCGGAGGAAATCAGATGATTGGCAACTTCCGGTATCATTTCGACATCGGACCCGGCGCGGGAAAGGATCATCTCGTTCACCCGCGCCATATCGGCTTTCGTCAGATCGACGAGCGGCTGAACCGATCCTTCCTGTTTCTTTTTACCGTCCAGATTCAGAACCAAACCCAATGCCATTTCTCCTAGCTGCCCGGCCACATTATTGAAACGGACCGGATTGCTCAAGTCGCAACTGGCCCCACAGCGCCCCCAAAGCGCTCCCGAGCGTTACTATTCCGACGCCTGTTCACCATTGAAGGAAGCTGTTGTCAATGCGGTGCATTCGCTACAAAGTGTTCACATGATCGAACTTATCCGTACGAATGATTCCGTTCTGCTGTCCTTTGCCGAAGCCTTGATAAAAGAGGCCGGCATCGCTTATTTCATCGCAGACACGAATATGAGCATCATTGAAGGTTCTCTCGGCGTTTTGCCGCGCCGCCTTCTGGTCAGCGATGACCAGGTTGAGGAAGCACGGCAAATCCTGATCGATGCCAAGATTGAACACGAACTGCGCGATCAATGAATCCGGAAACCGAAAATGACGCAGGTGAAACCCTCGATGTGTTCCATCGTGGGGCATTTCACCTCGTCCAGCCCGCATTGAAGGGCCATCGCTCCGGTGTGGATGCGATGATTCTGGCCAGCGCGGTTCCGAACGGCTTTGCCGGACGCGTTGCCGATCTTGGCAGCGGCGCGGGTGCTGCCGGGCTTGCCGTCGCCTCCCGCTGCGCGGGCGCCACTGTCACCCTTGTCGAGCGCTCCGCTTTCATGGCCGGTTTTGCCCGCAAGAGCATCGACCATCCGCTGAATGCGGCTCTGGCCGACCGCGTCAATGTAATCGAAGCCGATGTGGCCCTGAGAGGCAAGGCGCGCATCGCCGCCGGACTTGCCGACAACAGCTTCGATTTCGCCATCATGAACCCGCCCTTCAACGAAGCGCGGGATCGCAGCACGCCCGACCCCCTGAAGGCGGAAGCGCATGTCATGCCCGAAGGCATGTTCGAACAATGGGTGCGCACTGCGGCAGCAATCGTGAACCCCGGCGGCGGCATCGCCATCATCGCGCGGCCGGGTTCCATCTCTCCCATTCTCGAGGCCCTGTCGGGACGGTTCGGCGGCCTGAGAATCGTTCCGGTCCAGCCGCGCCCGGACGCGGCAGCAATCCGTATCGTCGTGACAGGAATACGAGGAAGCCGCGCCGGTCTCTCGCTGATGCCCGCACTTGTTCTGCACGGAAGCGAGGGACATGGCTTCACGCCGCGCGCCGATGGCATCAATAACGGGCTCGACGCCCTCGTTTAGAGCGGTTCCGGTTGGAGCGGGACAAGCCATCCATCCAGTGAACGATTTGCCTGCGCAGGCGCTTCGCATCTCTGCTGGAAAATGCACTAACTCCTCGGTTGCGCCAGCACGACCAGATTGCGGTCCGGGTCGCGCAATCGCAGAATCATCATATAGTCGGCTGCTTCGATATTGCCGGGGCGAATCCCGTCGAATGAAAGCCGCGCATGTTCGGCGCGCACATCGCCCACGATCAGTGTCAGCGTGCCGTGTCCGGCATCGGTCGGATTCTGGTAGAGCTGGAAGCCTGCGGAGGGGCCGTGATGCCATTCCGCCAGCCCCTGCATCGGCCGCGCATCCGGGTTACGGTCGAAGATCGTGGCAAACCATTCGGTACTGCGCTCGAGTTCGGAACAACTTAATTGGGCAACAATAGTTGTGAGCACCATCGTGGTCTCCTCCCGGATCGGATAACACGGCAGCATTTCATAAGTTCCGGCGGCCCGGACCCGCCGATTTCGGACAATGGGGGGCGATTTTGATTGAAACCGTGGATTCCAGCCAATATCTCTAAACCGCGATTTTCGTTCTGCGGCTCCCCGCCGCCCTTTTCCGAAAAAGCGAAACAACAAACGACAGAGCAGGCAACGGGAACCAATGAATCACAACTCAAACAACAGCCGCCCCGTATCAATCATGCGGCGCTTTCTGGATAGCGAATCTGCGGGTGGCATCAGCCTCATGGTGGCGGCAGCGCTCGCGCTCATCGTGGCGAACTCTCCGTTCGCGCACGTCTATTTCGAAGCGCTGCACCTCTATATCGGTCCGCTCAGCCTTTCTCACTGGATCAACGATGCCTTGATGGCGGTGTTCTTCCTTCTCGTGGGCCTGGAAATCAAACGCGAGTTTCTCGACGGACAGCTGGCAAGCTGGCCAAACCGCATGCTGCCCGGCATTGCCGCCGCTGGCGGCGTCATCCTGCCAGCCATCATCTTCTCGGCGCTCAACTGGCATGATCCCGTCAAGCTGCGCGGCTGGGCCGTGCCCTCCGCAACAGACATCGCCTTTGCGCTTGGCGTTCTGTCGCTCCTGGGATCACGGGTTCCCTCGAGCCTCAAGGTGTTTCTGGCGACGCTTGCAATTCTGGATGATCTTGCGGCTGTCGTCATCATCGCCATTTTCTACACGGCCGAAATCTCCATGCCCTATCTCGGCGGAGCTTTTGCCGCCGCCATCGTCCTGCTCATCATGAACCGGATGGGCGTGATGAAGCTTTTGCCCTACCTGATCGGCGGCGCGGTGCTGTGGTTCTTCGTGCTCAATTCCGGCGTTCATGCAACGGTCGCGGGCGTGGTGACGGCACTGATGATCCCGCTGAAACCTGCCCCCGGAAAGCCTGACGACATGTCGTCGCCGCTGCATGTGCTGGAACATGCGCTGGCCAAGCCCGTCGCTTTCATCATCGTGCCGGTTTTCGGCTTCGCCAATGCGGGCATATCCTTTGCCGGCCTCGACGCTTCGGTCATGCGGGATACGCTTACGCTTGGCATCATGCTTGGCCTCTTCATCGGCAAGCAGCTTGGCGTCTTCGGGGCGGCCTGGCTCGCGATCAAGACCGGTCTTGCGCAAAAGCCGCTTGGCGCCACGTGGACGCAGCTTTACGGTGTGGCGATCTTGTGCGGAATCGGCTTCACGATGAGCATCTTTATCGGCCTCCTCTCCTTCCCTTCCGACCTCATGCAGGCGGAGACCAAGATCGGCGTCCTGGCAGGCTCGGGCCTGTCGGCGATCTGCGGCTATATCCTGCTGCGGCTGGTCACCAGGCCGAAAAGCGCCTGACGAAACAAATACCGCCGCCCGGAAACAAATTTCCGGGCGGTTTTCTTTGTGTTTCCCATATTGCTCCCTACATTGCGGCTGAGAGATTTCAGTTCAGGAGTTTGCCTTGCCCGGTTTATTGACGCGTCTTGTTCCGCGCCGCTTCCGCCCGGTTTCCATCGAGATACCAGTCGTGCGACTGCATGGCGCCATCATGTCCGGAGGCTCGGCGTTCCGCCCGTCGCTTTCCATAGCGTCGACGGCAGCGATCCTAGAAAAAGCGTTCACCGACAAGGAAGCGCCCGCCGTCGCCATTTCGCTCAACTCGCCGGGCGGTTCGCCAGTGCAATCCCGTCTGATCTACCGGCGTATCCGTGATCTTGCCGCCGAACATCAGAAGAAGGTTTTCATCTTCGTCGAGGATGTCGCCGCCTCGGGCGGCTATATGATCGCGCTGGCCGGTGACGAGATCATCGCCGATCCGTCATCGATCGTCGGTTCTATCGGTGTCGTATCGGCCTCATTCGGCTTCCCCGAGCTTTTGAAGAAGATCGGCGTGGAACGCCGCGTCTATACGGCAGGCTCCAACAAGGTGACGCTCGATCCTTTCCAGCCGGAAAAGAAGGCAGACATCGAGCGGCTGAAATCCTTGCAGCTTGAAATCCACGAAACCTTTATCGACATGGTGAAGGAACGCCGCGGAGCCAAGCTTGCGGAAGACCAGGATCTGTTCACGGGGCTGTTCTGGACCGGCATCAAGGCACAACAGCTTGGCCTGATCGATGGGCTGGGCGATATGCGCAGCTTCCTGCGCAAGACCTATGGCGACAAGGTCAAGCTGAAGCTGGTTGAGCAGAAGCGCAGCCTTTTGGGACGCAAGGTTCCCGGCGTTGACATGGCGCTCGGAAATCTTGATCCGGCTTCCATTGCCGCGCATCTTGGCGACGGCCTGCTTTCCGTGGCAGAGGAAAAGGCGCTCTGGGCGCGTTACGGGCTTTGAAGAATAGTGGGAAAAACAACGCTCCGGCGAAAAACACCGTCGATTTTCCCACCAATGCTTTGAATTCCTTCGTTTCACCATGATATGGTGTCAGAAAGCGGGGCGGGCCGCTTCCCGCCCCTCCATGAACATTCGGGAACATCCGGCGTTTCGGCCTTCGCGATCCGGCAATCCGATGCGCAACCTTAAGGACTTGAGGCCATGCCCCAGCTCATTTTTCTGCTGCTGATCATCGCCGCCGCCTGGTACGGCTACCGCTCGTTCAAGCGTGAAGCCTCGCGCGTATCACAGCGTGTGCGTCAGGCGGAAAAGGAAGCGCAGAACCGGGCTCACGGCACGTTGGTGCAGGACCCCAAAACCGGCGAATATTACGTCAAGAAGGACTGACCTTTCCTTCACGAACAATTGCCGACGAAGCGATGCGATCGCCGTGTTTTCTCGTGTCACGGTCCACCAGCAGAAATGACCCTTTTTCCGAAAACCGAAACACGTGCCGATGCCGGTTCCGCGCCTTCGGTGACGCGCCTGGCTCCCGCCAAGATCAACCTCGCGCTGCATGTGACGGGGCGTCGTGCCGACGGCTATCATCTGCTCGACATGCTGGTGGTCTTTGCCCGCTTCGGCGACGTCATCCGTATCGAACCTGCTGAAGTGGACAGTTTTACGGTCTGCGGTCCTTTTGCCACGGGCATACCGCTCGACGGCGGCAATCTGGTTCTCAAGGCGCGCGAGGCGCTGCGCCAGCAGACACAGCGGGCTTTACCGCCCGTAGCCATCCATCTGGAAAAAAACCTGCCGATTGCTTCCGGCATCGGCGGCGGATCGAGTGACGCAGCCGCCACCCTGCTCGCACTTGATGAGCTATGGGGCCTCGATCTCGGTTTCGAGAAACTGGCCGCGATCGGCCTCGATCTTGGCGCGGACCTGCCCATGTGCCTGCATGGCGCATCGAAGGGGACGCCACTTGCCGCGCGCGGCATCGGCGAAGACCTGACTCCGGTTGCCGGTTTCCCGGCCTTGCCCATGCTGCTCGTCAATGACGGAACAGCCGTTGCGACCCCGGATGTCTTTCGCGCGCTCGAAAAGCGCGACCATCCGACGCTGGCACTTGCCTCCCACCCGGATATCGGACCTCTTTGCGCTTATCTGCAGACGACCCGCAACGATCTCCTTTCCCCTGCATTGAAACTCGCACCACGGATCGGTGACAAGCTCGAACTTCTTCGCCAGAGCGGATCGCTTTACGCACAGATGTCCGGTTCCGGTGCGACGTGCTACGCCATCTACGAAGACATTGCCGCCACCGAACGGGCAGCCGAACACCTCTCAACCGAAAGACCGGACTGGTTCGTCGTCGCGACCCAAAGCGTCCCCTCTCCCAAGAATAATTTCTGACCCCCATCGGGTGTGAAACCCTTCAAAATCGCCTGATTGTTCACTCTCATTGGACAATATATTGGGACAGACTGTTCGTGCTTTTTGAACAAAAGGTCTTCTACAACAGTTTTGTGAAGGCTGATATATAACACAATATATTGAATTTATTATATAATTTAGAATTATCCGTTCTGATTTCAAAAAATTGGCTGCACGAATGTGTGATCAAGAAAACATTTTCGTGACTGGAACTTTTGCTCACTGTCACCCATTTCAGCTGCATCGGAACGACGAACAAAACGCCGCTCCACTTTCCAAGGAGATAGGAAAAATGAAAAAGATTGTTCTTGCTGCCGCTGCCCTTGCTCTTACCGCCGGTGCCGCCTTTGCAGAAAACCCACGCGTTGGCGAACCTGCCGATCTTTACGCAAACGACCGCACCCCGGTCGCTTCCCAGAAGGTCGACTACACTGCTCCCGCTTCGATCGGCCAGTCCTCGTTCCAGGACGGTTCGGCTCATCGCTTCGGTGACGCATCGCCTTCGAGCTACCAGAACTAAGTCTTTTCCCAAGACTTGACGACTTGACGCAGGGCGTCGTCAGTGGCCTCCCAGCCGATGACGCCCGGTAAATTCCGGAGCTGGATATTCCTCCCAACCGTCCAGCTTCACCCAGTTATCTCCCCGATGGATGGCATGGTCGCCACCCGGGAGCCCCGGAAAGGCTTCTATGCCATCCGAAGGGGCGGTTTGTTTCAATGCATTTGTGCGACGCCGAATGTGTCCATTTGACCGCAAAATGCTTCAGAAGGATTATGAAAATGAAGAAGTTTGCTCTTGCTGCCGTTGCCGTTGCCCTTAGCGCCGGTGCTGCTTTCGCTGAAAACCCGCATGTCGGCGAACCGGCCGATCTTTATGCAAATGACCGCACGCCGGTTGCAACGCAGAGCCAGAAGCTCGACTACACGGCTCCTGCCTCGATCCAGAAGGCTCCGGTCTATGAGAACGGCTCGGCTCATCGCTTCGGCGACGCTTCGCCGTCCAGCTACGAGAACTAATCCAGACAGCATGTCTGTTGAAAAAGGCGAAGCTTCAGGCTTCGCCTTTTTGTTTGTTCAGGCTTCGTCGGGCGGCAGTATGGAATGTTTGAGCCGGACCGGCTTCAAACGCTGCGGAAGCTGTGCGAACGACACGCCGTCGAGCAACAGCGGCTTTACGACATCAAGGCGAACCAGCAGTCCGGCATCAAGCGTCGCCTTGTGGCCGAAGACTTTGCGGACCGCCCCGAACCCGCCATCTTCCGGCAGCGAAAAACGCGCGGCACCACCGCCATGCTCCATGTGTCGGCGGAGAACTTCCTCCCACCCCTCCTGCGGAATGGAACCGGGCCTCAGCAGCAGCACCCATGGCGTGCGGATTTCATCGAGCGCGGTCTCGATATCCATTTCCGCATGGAACGCACAGCCGGCACCCAGCGCGACCAGGGCGGTCTCATCCGACGAGCCCCTGTCGATGACCGACACACGTCGCAGCAACCCCTCCACGACCGCCGGCACCAAAGCCGAAAGCGTGTGAGCCAGCGCTCTCTCGGAATTCAGGGTTTCTATGACGACTGACAACATGCCCGCTTCATATATCAAGAATGGGTGAGCGGAAAGCTGACACTTTTATGTTCTTGATTTGTTCTAATTCTTGTTATAGGAATAGATTCATCAGAACAGAGTCGCGTGGCAGCACGGCACGCACCGTAGAACAGCTCCCGATCTTTGAAGGACGCTGTCCCGGCTGGGTTTCGTCGTGACCCTACAAAGCCAGATGTTTCCATGCAGGGAGACGAAGATGGAAGTGATCCAGCAGGCAGATATCATCAAGCAGGCCGACAGGGCTGCCTTCGGTAGCGGGCGCGCGGATCACGCCAATGCGGTGATCGGCGAGGCCGGATTGCGCATCGATCACGCCCGCAGGCGCGGACGGGGAGCGGGCATCAATCCGACCGGGCGCTTCGAGCCGACCACGCGCCACGACTTCGACGATGGCTGGACTACGCTTGAGGAGCTGCCGCCGTTCAAGACCGACGTGCAGATCGAAAAGCCGCGGACGATCATCACCCGCAATGATTCACCTGACATCAGTTTCGACCGCTCGATCAATCCCTATCGCGGCTGCGAGCATGGCTGCATCTATTGCTTTGCCCGCCCGACCCACAGCTACATGGGACTTTCTGCCGGTCTCGATTTCGAATCCCGTCTCTTTGCCAAGCCGGATGCCCCGCGTCTCCTGGAGCGCGAACTGGCCAAGCCCGGTTACCAGCCGAAGACCATCGCCATCGGCACCAATACGGACCCTTATCAGCCGGTCGAAAAGAAGTGGCGCATCATGCGCGAAATTCTTGAAGTGCTGGAGGCCGCCAATCATCCCGTCGGCATCGTGACGAAATCCGCTCTGGTCGTGCGGGATATCGATATTCTTGGTCGCATGGCCGAGAAAGGACTGGCAAAGGTCGCCTTGTCGGTCACGACGCTCGACGCCCATCTGTCGCGCACGATGGAGCCGCGCGCCTCGACGCCGACGCTGAGGCTGCAGGCCATCCGCAAACTGGCCGATGTGGGCATTCCCGCCTCGGTCATGATGGGACCGGTCATCCCCGGCATCAACGATCACGAGATCGAACGCATTCTGGATGCCGCCTATGCGCAGGGTGCGCGGGAGGCAGGCTATGTCCTGCTGCGCCTGCCGCTCGAAGTCGCGCCCTTGTTCAAGGACTGGCTGCTGCGCAATTATCCGGATCGCTACCGCCACGTCATGTCGCTGGTGCGTTCCATGCGCGACGGCAAGGATTATGATGCCGAATGGGGCAAGCGCATGCGCGGCACGGGTCCATATGCATGGCAGATCGGTCGCCGTTTCGAAATCACCGCGCGCAAGCTCGGCTTCAATGCACGCCGCCTTCAGTTGCGCACCGATCTGTTCGAGCCGGTCGAAAAGGGAGGCAAGCAGCTTTCGCTGTTCTAGAGAATTTCCAGCAAAAGCGTGTGCCGGTTTTGCGTTTGATAAGGCGATAAAACAAATAGCCGGAGCGGTTTCCGCGTTTCTCTGCGAGGGAACCGCTGTGGAATAAACACAAAGGGGCAGCCTGGCCCCGCGTCGCTTTTCAACCTGCTCGACCTGCCAGTTGTCTGTTGAATTTCCGTCTGATTGTCCTTCAGACGGAGGGGCCGCCTGCTTTCACGCCACCATCCTCAAGCAGGGCCCTTGCGGAGAATCGGAAGCAATGCGAGCATTGCCGCCAAATGAAACGCTCGGCTTCTGATTCTCCGCTCCTCTTTGACATCCCGATCGCGCCTGACTTCTCGGAAGAGAAAAGGCTGCTTTCGCGTGGCTTGAAACATATCGTCGGCATAGATGAGGCCGGACGCGGCCCCCTTGCGGGGCCGGTGGTTGCCGCTGCCGTCGTGCTCGATATCGACAACCTCCCGGACGGGCTGGACGATTCCAAGCGGCTTACGGCTGCGAGACGCGAAGCGCTCTACGAAATCATTCTGGCGAAGGCCATCACCGTTTCGGTTGCAAGCCTCAGCGCCCGCAGCATCGACGGAAGCGATATCAGGAAGGCCGCGCTGGAAGCCATGCGGCGCGCTTCCATCGGGCTGACCCTGCGCCCATGTCACGCGCTGATCGATGGCCGCGATGTGCCGCCGGGGCTTGCTTGCCCCGGTTCGGCGCTTGTCAAAGGGGATCAGCGCTCCATTTCGATCGCTGCCGCTTCCATCGTCGCCAAGGTAACGCGGGACCGCATGATGATCCGGGCCGGTGCAGCGCATCCACCCTACGGGTTGGAAATTCATGCGGGCTATGCCACCGAAAGGCACCGTGCCGCCATCGAGACGGCGGGGCCCGTGCCCGGCATCCACCGCTACACCTTCGCCCCCATCAAAGATCGCTTCGGCGTTTAAACCGTCGCCAGCCTGGCAGCAAAGCCGAACAGCAGCGCCGCAAAGCCCCAGCGCTGGACCGACTGTATGGCCGGATAACGTTTGAACAGGGTTCCGAGCGATGAGCCTGTAAAGGCATAGAGCGTATCGAACAACAATCCGACCGTGGTCATGACGCCGCCCAGAACCGCAAATTGCAGCGCTATACTGCCATTTCCCGGATGGACGAACTGCGGCAGCAGGACGGAACAGAACAGCAGCGCTTTCGGGTTGAGCAGATTGGTGAGAAGGCCCTTGCGGGCCGAAGCCAGATAGGACCGCCGTTCACGCACCCCGCCAACCGCATCCACTGTCGGCAGAGGATGGCGGATGATCCCTATGGCAAGCCAGACGAGATAACAGGCGCTGACGATCCGCACGCACTGGAACGCCACAGGAAAGGCATGCAGAAGCGCCGCCAGACCGAGCGCGGCAAGGGCCACATGGCACGTGCGCGCGATTGCGAGGCCAGCGGCGGTTGCCAGCGCATGGGCCCTGCCCTGCGCCGCGCCGGTCTGGAGCAGCAGAAGCATGTCCGGCCCAGGAATAAGAAATGCAGCAGCAAGTGCGCCCGCGTATAACCACATCTCGCTCATTATATCGCCTGTAAGGATCGTGCCAAATTGGCCGCGACGCAGAGGCTCATCGAAAATGATGCCGATTGCGAAGCAGTTTCATGTCGCAGAATATCCGGGGACGACAGCGTATGTCCTTGCGATTTGTGCCGCATTTCTTTCTCGTTTTGATATAATCAGCCAACAGCCCCACTCAAGTTGCCGGATCATGCCAAAACTTAAGCTAGATGCCATCGACCGCAAGATACTCACGGCACTTCAGGAAGACGCCCGGCTCTCCAATGTCCAGCTGGCCGAGAAAATCGGCCTTTCGCCCTCTCCCTGCCTGCGCCGCGTCAGGATGCTCGAAAAGGCGGGCGTCATCCGGGGCTATCATGCAGCACTGGATCGCAATGCGGTCGGACTTGGCCTGACTGTCTTCGTCGGCATTCGCGTGGAGCGTCATCACGAGGAAACGGCCACCGCGTTCCGTACCTCCGTGCAGAACCTGCCCGAGGTGTTCTCCTGTCATCTCGTATCCGGGGAATCCGATTTTCTGTTGCAGGTCGTGGTGGCCGATCTCGCAGCCTATGAACGGTTTCTATCCGGCACGCTGCTGCGCCTTCCGGGCGTGATCGACATTCGGAGCAATTTTGCTATCCAGACGGTCAAATCGCAGGGAGAGCTGCCGCTTGCGCATCTGACCGAGAACGAAGACTGACTGCACTTCTGTCCATCGGAGCCTGTCATGCCAGACATCGTCAATGCGGTTCTCCCCGGGTCCCAAGGCATTCTTCTGGGCCGACGCAGCCCGGATCGTCGGGCCTACCCCAACCGGTGGAGTTTTCCGGGCGGGCATGTCGAAGCCGGGGAAGACCTTGATTGCGCACTGCAACGAGAAATCCACGAGGAACTCGGACTCACGCTCCGCTCGTTTTCCTTTCTCACGACGATAGAGATCGCAAAACCGGCAGCTTCATTCCATCTCTATACCGTTACCACATGGGACGGTCAGCCTGCCATTCGCGACCGGGAGCACACCGAGCTGCGATGGTTCACGCCGCAGGAAGCAGAGGCATTGGATGACCTTGCGCTCGAAGAGTACCGCCTGTTGTTCCGCAGATTGGGCGGCACGGAAACCGGCCTCGGATCCGACCGGTTTTAAAAACCTTTTCTCGACGTAAAACAAAAACGCCGCCCTTTCGAGGCGGCGTTTTTCTGAAAATTGTGCGAGCCGTGATCAGTTCAGGTTCGTCTTGACCTGAGACAAGGCATCCTTGAACAGGTTGCCTGCAACCTTTGCATCGACCTTTTCGGCAACGATCTTGCCGGCTGCGGCGACTGCGAGGTCGACCGCCGATGCGCGGACCGCATTGATGGCATCGACTTCAGCCGTTGCGATCTTCTGCTCGGCAAGCTTGTTGCGGCGTGCAACATATTCTTCCGTCGCGCGCTTGGCGTCTTCGAGAAGCGCCTTGGCTTCACGTTCGGCGGAAGCAACGATATCGCTTGCTTCCTTTTCGGCTTCCTTGCGCTTGCGATGATATTCGGCCAGCAGCTGCTGGGCTTCTTCGCGAAGCGTGCGTGCTTCTTCCAGCTCGTTCTTGATGCGGTCAGCGCGCTCGTCGAGCGACCGGCCGACCATGCCCGGAACCTTCAGATAGGCGAGGATCGCCAGAAAGATGATGAGGCCAATCAGTGCCCAGAATGTAGCGTCCATTGTCCTCTCCTCAGGCGTTGGCGGCCTTGACGGCTGCTGTTACCGATGCCTTGTCGGCCTTGGTGCCCAGAAGCTGCTCGACGATCTCCGCCGTGGTTTCCTCGGCAATGTTGCCGACGTCGTTCATGGCCTTGGCCTTGATCGCGGCGATGCGTTCTTCGGCTTCCTTGAGCTTGCCTTCGAGGGCTGCCTCGGCGGAAGCGCGTTCTGCGTCGGCTTCGCCCTTGCCCTTTTCGCGTGCGGCTTCTGCAATCGAAGCCGCCTTGGTGCGGGCCTGGGCCAGTTCCTGCTCATAGGCAGCGATAGCGTTGTCGGCATCCTGCTTGAGGCGGGCTGCCTGCTCGAGATCCTGAGCGATGCGGTCGCGACGGGTTTCGATCACGCCGCCGATGCGCGGCAGAACCACGCGCGACATGAACAGATAAAAAAGCCCGAAGGTGATCGCCAGCCACAGGAGCTGCGAAGCGTAATGGGTGGAATCAAACGGCGGGAATACGCCGCTGCCGTGTCCGGCATCGTGAGCGACCCCGGTTTCGGTGTGCACAGCATCGGCTGCGCCGTGCTCGCCAGCAGCAGGTGCCGGTTGCGATTCGGTGGCGGTTTGGGCAAACGCCGTGGACACGAACATCCAGATTTCCCCTTTAATCCAGCACGATCCGATCCCGATGGAGAAAGACCATGCCTTACTCAGACGACATATGCAAAGGCCAGCCGCGCCTGCATCTTCCAGCGGAACATGACCTCAAGGACCATGTTCCTAAAGCTGCTTCGCGGCCAGCCCGTTTCTTGCGACCGTTGATTAGACGGCGAAGAGGAGCAGAAGCGCGATGAGCAGCGAGAAGATGCCCAGAGCTTCCGTAACGGCGAAACCGAACACCAGACGGCCGAACTGGCTGTCAGCAGCGGACGGGTTGCGCAGAGCGCCGGAGAGGTAGTTGCCGAAGATATTGCCGAGGCCGAGAGCCGTACCGGCCATACCGAAACAGGCGAGACCGGCGCCGATGTACTTTGCTGCTTCCGCTTCCATGTTAAGCTCCTTCTGGATTGAATATAAGCGCGGATTTCAGTTCTGGCGGTCGCCCGCCGGCTTGAACTCAGTGTCCCGGATGTACAGCGTCGTTGATGTACATGCAGGTGAGAACGGTAAACACGTAGGCCTGCAGGAAGGCTACGAGGAATTCGAGTGCGGTGATCGCAACCGTCATGATCAGCGGCAGGACAGCGCCGCCGATGCCGATCGGGCCGAGGGCTGCCAGCGAGACGACGAAGCCCGCAAAAACCTTGAGCGTGATGTGACCGGCAAGCATGTTCGCAAAGAGACGAACCGAGAGGCTGATCGGACGCGACAGGAACGAGATGATTTCAATGGCGACAACCAGCGGCACGATGATGCCGGGAACGCCGCTGGGCACGAACAGCTTGAGGAAGCCGAAGCCGTGCTTGAAGAAACCGTAGATGATGACCGTGCCGATGACCAGAACGGCAAGGGCGAAGGTCACGATGATCTGGCTCGTAACCGTATAGAAATACGGGAAAAGACCGAGAAAGTTTGCGACCAGAACGAACATGAACAGCGAGAAGACGAAGGGGAAGAACTTCATGCCCTTCGACCCTGCTGAATCCCGCAGGCTGGTGGCCACGAATTCGTAAGCCATTTCCGAAACCGACTGAAGACGGGTCGGGATCAGGCCGCGGCCCGAAGACGTCAGATAAAGAAAGCCCGAAGCGACCACGACGGTTGCGACCATGAAGGCCGAAACATTCGTGAACGACAGGTCAACACCGCCTACGTCGATGGGAATCCACCGGGAAACCTGGAACTGATGGATCGGATCGTTCGCCACCTTAACCTCGTCTGTCTTCCCTGCCCGAAGGCAATTTGGCCTGCCCGAAGGCACTTCGCTTGCCCGAAGGCAACGTTGCTTGCCCAAGGGCGTTTCAGTCTCGGACCAGAAGGCCCACTTGTTCACTTACACTTGAACGAACTTTACCGTGAAGCCCGTCAAGCCCTATTTCTTGTCGTTCTTTTCCGCGCTAGATTTGATGTTGCCCTGTTCGGCAACATATCCAGCGGAACGAAGCACGTTGAGGACGCCCGCACCGAAGCCCAGAAGGAGAAATACGATCAATCCCCAGGGCGACGTACCGGCGACACGATCGATGAACCAGCCTATCAGCGCACCGACCAGAACCCCTGCGATGAACTCGCTGGAAATCTTCATGGCCTGCGCGACCGAACTTGCAGTCGCCGATCGCTCATCCTCGGAAGCCGGCTGCTTGAACACACCTTTTTTGGCCAGTTCGGCCTCCAGGCGATTCAGACGCTGATCCAGCTCCCCGGAACCGGGCTCATTCCTCGCATTCTTGATCGCACCGGATGGCTTTCCGGGCTCAGTCCCGCGCGCCATTGGCAGCTCCTTTTTTCAAGAAATACGAGGATTTCAATCCCATTTCCAAGTTGCGCGCAACATATTGACACGCCGTCCGCTAGTCAAGGCGGTGCAGGCATTGGTCCAGAAGGTTTTTTATCCAGCAATCTCAATTACTTAGATATTGGTGCGACTCATTTTCCGACCAAAGAACCAGATTGGCCACATTATTGGCCAAAAAAACGGAATCGATTTTGGAGGATCGCGCCATATTCGGGTCCGGTCGAAAGCCGGTCATATGCGCCTGTTCGGGCTTTTAGTCCGCTAACAAAAACGTGAGTTTGAACGGGCCGATCCAGTTACTGCCGCAGACAGGATACTCAGCTCCACCCGCCGCCATAGGTCCGATAGAAAACGTGAAGGCCGATCTTGGTGACCTTCTTCATGGTCGGCGCCCAGAACGGACGAACATAGGTCGCGTGATAATGGGTGGCGGAGCCGACTTCCGGCAGCCATATCTGACCGGCGGAGACAGTCTTTGCCACCTGCTGGGCCATGCGCCATTGCGGCATTTCGGTTACGCGGTGTTTCTGGCCGTCACAGGCAAACGAAAACTGGCAGGCATTGAGCCAGTCGCGGTTCTGATAGACCACGCCGCAGATCGTTCCCGGATAGGCGGGATTGCGCACGCGGTTGAGGACGACCTGAGCGACCGCGACCTGTCCCTTCACCGTTTCGCCCCGGGCTTCATAATAGACGGCTTCGGCAAGGCACTTCTGCTCGCTCTTGCTGAAGGCGAAAGGCGGCAGCGGCGTCGCGGCCCATTCATGATCCTGTTCGCTGATAGGCGGCACGAAGCGCCCTTCGTCCGGCTGCGGCTTCAGGATGCTTTCGAAAGGCGATGTCTTGCCGTAGTCCGGCGTCGCAGGCGCATAACCAAGGGCCAGCACATCCGGCTGGTCATTGGTAATGAGCTTGGCAAGCTGGGTCGGCATTTCGGCGCGCGGCTTCGGCGGCTGAACCGCATGGAACGCCATGGTGATGGCGACTTCCTTGCCTTCCAGCTTGCTGGAGAAAGCCATTTTCGCGTCCGTCTTTTCAGGCGGACGCGTGATCATGCTGATCTTTTCAAACATGCTGCCGGCGGTGAAGGCCTTGGCCGGCGCCTTGGGCTTTACCGAGACGAGACGGCCCGTCTTGTCGGCGCGATGGATGCGGTTTTCATCGGGGTTCGGATCGTCCGGGCCGAGCTTTGCCGTCTTGCGCCCGCCCGACAGCGCAACGCGGCCTATGCCCGGCACCTCGATGCCGTTGTTGGCGATGCTGCCCGTCACGGTCGTTGCATCGACGAAGGGCATTTCGGCCTGATGGACGGAGCCGACCGGCGCCTTGGCGACGAAGGCAGTCCAGCGGTGCGTTCCCATGTCCGCCGACGGCACGAGGCTTGCCATGTCCTGAAAGGCAATCGCATTGGAATTGAAGAGATAGGTAATGGCAGCCAGAACCAGCGGCACCAGACGGTGCGGTTTATGGACTGTCTGGCGAGGCTTTGCGCGGACGGCGTAATAGCGCCCCTCCTCCGGGCAATAGCCCGTGACAGGGTAATGCCACACCGGCTCGGCAACGGCCTTCCTTCGACCAAACAGCGCTCGTAAAGATACAAGACGCACCGCACACTCCACTCACACTGACTGAACCATGCCGGTGATAACGGAGTATTAACCTTGTCCTATGGGTTGGGGACACGCTTGCAGCTCTGGCGAATACAGTCATTATCAGCAGCGCGTTAACCATGAACGAATATGGTTAATGCGGGGTTTAAGCGAATTCCGCTTTACAGATTGCGGACAGCTACGGTGAGGAGGTGCATCATGGATAAGGTCACGGGCGGCTGCCTGTGCGGCAAAGTCCGCTTCGAAGCGGTGGGACAGCCATACCGGGTCGGCATCTGCCATTGCCTCGATTGTCGCAAGCATCATGGCGCGCTGTTTCATGCCTCGGCGATATTTCCCGAGACTGCGGTTACGGTCGAGGGAGAAACCGGCGACTATGCGGGACGGCATTTCTGCCCACGCTGCGGGTCGTCCGTTTTTGGCCACAGCGGCGATGAGATCGAAATCAACCTCGGTTCGCTCGATGCGCCGGATCAGTTCAAGCCGACCTATGAACTCTGGACCATCCGCCGCGAAAGCTGGCTGCCGCCTTTCCCGGACATGCATGGCTATGAGCGCGACCGCGATGGGGCAAGCCGGTTCGAGGAGGGAATTTATGGAGACGCTTGAAAATCGGAATTATCACGCTGGCTTTTTTCTGAGGGGAATGATGAACACACGCTTTTCGCCTGCCTGTGCCGCAGTTCTGCTTGCTGTTGCGTTGGCTCTTCCGGCAGGGAGTGCCTTTGCCAAATCCGCCTGTGATGGCGTGACGACCACGCTCACCAAACAGCAGAAAACAGACTACAGGTCGCTCATCGCACAAAGTCTCGGCAAGAAAGTCAAACCAGCTTCCGTCAGCATCGAGAGCTTCATGCAATATGGCAACTGGTCTGTCGTCTATGCGGATGTTCCGGTGGCTGATCCCGGCTATTTCTTCTTCGATCTTTCCGGCAAGTCGCCCAAACTGAAGGACGTCTGGGGCGGGATGGCTGAAAGAGACGAGATGCCCGATCTGGTCAAATGGGCGGAGAAGCTCGGCGCCAACAAGGAAATCGCCGCCTGCTTTGCCGATACGGCAACTGCTCCTTGAGTTATGCAGTGACTTCACAGACCATGTTCGACTTGTGAAAGCCCCAATCATCTGTGAAAAGCCGGCAGATACTGACCTGTTCAAAGCGAGCACCATGTTCAAGAAAACCCTCTTCGCCGTGGTGCTCTTCGCCATCGCATTATTCGGCTATACGAAGGTCATGGCCAGGATAAGCCTGTCCGAGCCGCCGCTTGCCGCACCGTCCGAACAACAGGCCGATGCGATCAGGGTTGAAAAGGCTAACCGCCAGATGACGCTGTTGCGCGACGGCGGGCCAATCGGCACCTATCGCATATCGCTCGGCAGCAACGGCGATGGCGGTCACAAACAGCGCGAAGGCGATGAAAAGACGCCGGAAGGGCACTACGTCATCGACTGGCGCAACCCGCGCTCAATGGCGCATCTGAGCCTGCATATTTCCTATCCCAACGAAAACGACAAACAGGCCGCAGCGGCTGCCGGTCATGCACCGGGCGGCAATATCATGATCCACGGCCTGCCGAATGGCTGGGGCTGGCTTAAATCGGCACACCGGCTCTGGGACTGGACCGATGGCTGCATTCGTCACCGATGCGGAGATGCGTGACATATGGGCAAGGGTTCCGACCGGAACGCCGATAGAAATTCTGCCCTGACGGCCAGTGACGTATCGCTAGCCTTCCAGACTGTCTCCAGAGCATTTCCGGTTTTCATTGAATCACTGGAAATGCTCTGTTTGTTTTTACGCATGTCTTTATCCCGAAACCGGTTCGCATTTTCGGGAGACATGCTCTAGCTCTTCACCGACCAGCGTTCGATATCCGCACTCTGCCCGATCAGTGCGAGGCCGTTGGCAATGGAATCGAACTGGTTCGAGCTTGTCACCTCGGCATTGGGAAAGCGGCTTTCAAACACGGTGCGGATGACCGGCACGAAAGACGTGCCGCCTGTGAGGAAAACCCGGTCGATAGACGAGGTTTCCAGCTCCGCTTTCTCGACCGCCTGTTGCACCGAGTTTTCGATCTGGCGCACATCGTCCGCGATCCAGTTTTCGAAATCGTTGCGGGTAATGTCGGAACGGATTTCAAAATCATCCGCCTTGAAGTGCAGTTCCGACATGCGCTGCGATGAAAGCCGCACTTTCAGGTCCGATACGGCGCGATAGATTTCGTAGCCATAATCGTTCTCGATCAGGTTGATGAAATGTTCGAGCGGCTTGGGGTCAACCGCTTGCCGGGCCAGTTCGTCCAGATCGCGGATGGTGGCCGGAGAGTTCATCAGGAACAGCGTGTTCCAGCGCGCAAAATTTGCATAATAATGGTTCGGCACAGTCAGCCTCTTGCCGAAGGACTGATATTCCGTCCCTTTTCCAAGCAGCGGCGACACGGCATTGTCGATGATGCGGTAATCGAACGTATCGCCAGCAATACCGACACCCGTCTGGCTGAGCGGCGTGAAACTCAGGCCTTGCCTGCCCACGTCGAACCGCACGATGGAAAAGTCGCTGGTGCCGCCGCCAAAGTCGGCCACCAGAACGGTGGACGCGGCCGTCAGTTCCTGCGCATAAAAATAAGCGGCGGCGACAGGCTCATAGACATAATGAATGTCGGTGAAGCCGAACGCCCGGAACGCCTTTTCATAGCGCTGCATGGCCAGCGCTTCATCGGGCGAAGCACCCGCAAAGATTACTGGCCTGCCGATGACCACGCGATTGCCCTTTGGCGGCAGGCGGTCGCCCAACCGCGCGGCAACCGTTTCGAGGAAAGTGGTCAGAATATCCTCGAACTTGAACCGCTTGCCGAAAACCGGCGTGTCGGTGAAGGACTTCGATGCCGCGAATGTCTTGAACGATTGCAGCATGCGCGTGGAGTGCGGCGCGTTGACGAATACGTCCATCGCCCATGGCCCACTTTCGACGGTGCGCTCGCCGGTTTCACGATCCTGCCAGAAGCAGAGAACCGAACGGTAGCCGGTGATATCAACCCCATCCTTCGGCACACTCAGAACCGCCGTCGTGCCATCCGCTGCGGCAACGGAAAGAACCGTGTTGGTCGTGCCAAAATCGATGCCCAATGTCACGCCATCAAATGGGCTCTGGTCAGCCTTCGTCATCACTGCACCTTTTTTGGAGGAAATCGGGGAGCGGGCGGATTAGCAGCCGTCGCAGCCAAGCTCAACCCGAAAGTGTGGATTTGGCGCAGACTAGAGCATGTCTCCCGAAAGTGGGAACCGGTTTCGGGTCAAAGACATGCGATAAAACAAACAGATAGCACATCCCGAAAAGTGTGAAACGCCTACGCAGGGAAATCAGTCCACTGGACTGATTTCTGATCCTGCTTCGATCGGATAAGATGCGCGTAAAAACAAACAGAGCATTTCCAATGATTCATCAGAAACAGAAAATGCTCTAGGAAAAAAGGAGCGGCCTCAATGAAACAGAAGGCGCTCCTTCTAGAAAATGAAAACGCCCATGTCATTTCAACTAAATTATGAGATTCCGACGCTGGACTTATTCAGCCAGATTTGATTGACCGGGAACATCAATTTGTCCAATAATACAGGAAATTTCTAAATGTCTGATGAAGTGACTGAGCATATCCCAATTGGCGGCGGACTCCTTCTCTTGCTATTGGGAATTATCATTAATCTATTATTCAGCGCTTATATGATATATATTTATATCAAAATATCATATATTATGAATATTGGCTTCGGATCACAGTCTCTTAATTTTTCATATCACATATTGATAAACATAATATTTTTCATTGGATCATTATACGCGCTATACGCAAACTATTATTATCTGAAGGCCTTCAGGTATTTCATGGTAATATTCCTGTTTGCCTCCGGCATATTGAATATGCTGCCAACCCTTTTTGCAGAACCCGCAACCGCAGCGGAGTCCGACGCCAGCGGTTTTGTGCTGCTTCTATCATGGCTGCCAGCAATTATATGGGTCCCCTACCTTCTCTATTCCGCAAGACCGAAGCGAACCTATGTTTACGATAAGTCTAATAATCCATGGCTATCGAAATGACGGCAAGCCTGACGCGGCTGCAGACGACAACAAAAAGCCCGGATCGCTCCGGGCTTTTTTTACTTCTTCTTTTTGGCGCGGCCTGCGAACGGATTGTCCGAGGTACGCAAGGAAAGCCTGATCGGCACGCCCGGCATGTCGAAGGTTTCGCGCAGGCCGTTGATGAGATAGCGCACATAGGATTGCGGCATCGCATCGGGGCGCGAGCAGGACACGACGAAGCCCGGCGGGCGGGTCTTTACCTGCGTCATATACTTGACCTTGAGGCGGCGTCCCGAAACTGCCGGCGGCGGCTGGTGCGCGATGACGCCTGCCAGCCAGCGGTTGAGACGCCCGGTCGAAACACGGCGGTTCCAGATTTCGTGGGTCTTGACGACATTCTCCATGAGCTTGTCGATGCCCTGCCCGCGCTCGCCGGAAATCGGCACAGCACGCAGCCCACGCACCTGCGGCAGCAGGCGGGCCGTCTTTTCGTAAAGATCGGCAAGAACCATCTGGCGGTCTTCGATCAGATCCCATTTGTTGAATGCGATGATCGGCGCACGGCCCTCACGGATGATGAGATCGGCGATCTGCAAATCCTGCTTCTCGAACGGGATGGTCGCATCAAGGACGATGATCACGACTTCCGCAAAACGGATCGCGCGCAGGCCGTCGGCGACCGACAGCTTTTCGAGCTTTTCCTGCACGCGCGACTTGCGGCGCAGGCCAGCCGTATCAAACAGCTTGATCTTGCGGTCGCGCCATTCCCAATCGACCGAGATCGAGTCACGCGTAATGCCCGCTTCCGGTCCGGTCAGCAGGCGGTCTTCGCCCAGCATGGTGTTGATGAGCGTGGACTTGCCGGCATTCGGGCGTCCGACGATGGCGATGCGCATCGGCTTGGTCGCATCATAGGCCGGGATTTCTTCTTCATCCGGGTCTTCGATGTCGTCGCCGATCAGTTCACCGACAACCTTCGGCGTGAAAACCTCGTCCTCGGCTTCCTCTTCCTTCTCGTCGGCAAAGACGCGCTCTTCGCCCAGAAGCTCGACAATGGCGTCGCGCAGGTCGGGCATGCCCTGACCGTGCTCGGCGGAGATCGGGCATGGTTCGCCGAGGCCAAGCTGGAAAGCGTCGTACATGCCGGATTGCGCGCCGCGCGCTTCCGCCTTGTTGGCCACCAGCACGACCGGCTTGCCGGAACGGCGAACCACTTCGGCAAAGGTGCTGTCGGTCGGCGTCAGGCCGTTCTTGGCATCGATGACGAACAGGATAACGTCGGCTTCCTGAATGGCAGCCTCGGTCTGGGCGCGCATCCGCGCTTCCAGGCTGTCATTGGCAGCTTCTTCAAGACCCGCCGTATCGATAACCTGAAACTTCAAATCGTAGAGCTTGGCATCGTGGATGCGCCGGTCGCGCGTGACGCCCGGCAGGTCATCGACCAGCGCCAGCTTGCGGCCGACGAGGCGATTGAACAGCGTGGACTTGCCGACATTGGGACGCCCGACGATGGCGACTGTAAAACCCATGGAAGAAGATAACTCCAAAACTTGCGAATTTATGTGCTTTGCGCGTCAGGCACCTTGACGCCTGCGCTGCGCATCAGATCGAGCATCGTGTTGGACCGCTGGCGGATATTGGCCGGGGCCAGACTGTCATTGGCGATCTGCTGGAACAGCTTGACCGCATCGTCGAAACGTTCGGCCTTCCATGCGGCCAGGCCCAGGGCCTCCCGCGCGCTGGAGCGCATCGGATTGCCGTCAGCGGAAAGCGTTTCCACGCGCTTGGCCACATCGTCATAGGAACCGCTGTCGACCAGCAGATAACCGGCGCGCAGGCGCGCGACATCGCGCAGCGGCGCAGGCACGGCATTGTCGGCAGCGACGTCGTCGAACGCTTTCACGGCACCGGCGGCATCACCCTTGTCGGCGATGACCGATGCGGCGCGAAGACGCGCCAGCACCGGATAGGAGCCGTAGCCGGTCTTTTCCAGATCGGCGAGCGCGGCGAGCGCCTCGTCGTTCTTGCCTTCCGAGGCGAGATCCAGCGCGGCCAGGAACTTGTCGCCGGAAGCGGAAGCCTTGCTGTCGGTCCAGTGCTGATAGCCGACCCAGCCAGCCGTCCCCAGAACGATGGCCACGGCGGCGCCGATCACCAGCGGACCGAAATTCCGCCAGACCTGCTTTGCCCGTTCCGAACGGATTTCCTCGTTTACCTCGCGAATGAAACTGTCGTCTGCCATGGACCTGCCACTAAAGCCAAATTGATGTTCGATATTTATGCGTTCTGGCGCTTTTAGTCGGAATTCGCGCCAGATGTAAGACCCGTATGCGAAATAAGCCAACACATGCATTACAAAGTGCATTCCGGTCCGACAATCGCCTTATTCAAGAACTAGCCACGGAATTTCCGGAACTGTTTCCCCTCCCCCTCGTTTAGTGGTCCATGCGCTTTCTGTCCCCCCGCTCATTTCTGCTTTCAGCCCTTGCTCTTTCCACCTGCGCCGCGCAGGCGGAACCGGTGCCCGCAAAGCCGCAATATGTGCTGATCTCCTTCGACGGTGCCCATGACAATGCACTGTGGACCCGCTCGCGCGAACTGGCGAAGAAGAACAACGCCCACTTCACCTATTTCCTGTCCTGCGTCTTCCTGATGACCAGACAGGACCGGCGCGATTACCAGCCGCCGCACAAGCGGGCGGGTTCGTCCAATGTCGGCTTCGCGCTCAGCCGTGATGAAGTCGTCGCGCGTCTTGGCAATATCTGGCAGGCGCATCTGGAGGGAAACGAGATTGCCAGCCATGGCTGCGGCCATTTCGACGGCACCGACTGGTCGACCGCCGACTGGGACAAGGAGATAAGGGAATTTCGTCGCATCACCGCCGACGCCTACAGGAATAACGGCATCGACGGCGAGCCGGAAGGCTGGCGCGACTTCGCGCTGAAGGGCATAAACGGCTTCCGCGCGCCCTATCTCGCCGCGTCGAAGCCGGTGCAGGACGCGCTGAAGGCAAACGGCTTTCGCTATCAGGCATCGTCCGTCACCCGCGGCCCGGAAGCGCCGATCCTCGCCGGTCAGTTCGCTTCATTCGGATTGCCGCTTATCCCGGAAGGCCCGTCGCAGCGTCCCATCGTGGCCATGGACTATAATCTCTATGTCCGCCACTCGAAGGGCAAGGAAGCGCCGCAGCAATCGTCAGCTTTCGAGGAACGGGCCTACAAGGCTTTCCGGGCGGCGTTCGACAAGCAATATGCGGGCGAGCGCATTCCGCTTCAGCTCGGCTTTCATTTCGTGCTGATGAATGACGGCGCCTACTGGCGCGCCATGGAACGGCTGGTGGCGGAAGTCTGCACCAGGCCGGATGTCAAATGCACGACCTATGGCGATTATCTGGACAGTCTCGACAAGGAGACGGTCCACGCAGGCCAGAACCGATCCTGACTTCAGGCCGAAGGCACTGTTTCCAGATTACCGCGATCGGCCGATGGCAACGGCTCGTCATGGATAGTCGCCTCGAACGCCCTCAGGCGCTTGTAGATCGACAACAGCTCGATGATCGTCGTCCACGATTTGACGAGATACTGGAACGACTCCTGTACCTGCGAAAATACATTGATGATCTGGTTCATCAGGCCAAGCGTCAGCTTTCCAGCCACGATGGACGGTATGAGGATCAGGGTCGCGAAAATATTGTCGGCCTGTAGATAGAAAATGCGGGCAACGTTGAAATAGACATAGTGGAAATAGAGCCGGAAATAATTGTGCCGGACGTTGCGGAACAATTCGGCCATTGTGACTGGCCCGGCGCGATCGTCATGATCTTCACCATAGACGAGTTCCTTGCGGTAAGCCGCTTCCACCCGCTGGTTGTTGAACTCCAGTCCCGGCAGCTTGATGCCGACCAGCGCCAGCAGACCGGTCCCGAAGGCAGCCCAGAAAACAGCCGCCCATACAAGCGCATGTGGTATTGTGCCGATAACCGGCAACTCGGTGATTTTCTCGGAAAAGCTGAACAGGACCGGCAGAAAGGCGATCAGCGTCAGAATAGCTTTCACCAGATTGACACCGAGCTGTTCCAGCGTCGTTGAAAAGCGCATCGTATCTTCCTGCACACGCTGTGCAGCGCCTTCGATGGAACGCAGTTTCGGCCAGTACCTGACATAATAGTCATTCATCGCCGTGCGCCATCGGAAGATATAATGGCTGACGAAGAAGAGGCTCAAAACGCTGACCGTGACGCCAATAAAGGCAATCTTGGCAAACGTGACCAGCCCCCAGTAGAAATCGGTCGCGCTGACGGCGCCGGGTGTTGTCAGCGCCTTCTGTATCATGTCGTAGAACGGCCCATACCATGCATTGACCGCCACACTGGCCTGCACGCCGAAATAGGTGGTGAACAGGATCAGCGCCGATCCGAGTATCGACCAGCGCTGCCAGGGATGCGGTGAAAACCACGCCCAGAACAGATAGAAGGCGAATATCATCACCGCGAAGTAGATATAGAACCAGAGAAACGGCGCCGACCAGAAGATGCTTGCGCCGATAATCGGCGCGGCGTCGGGCGCCAGCGGCGGCAGGCCGAACACTGCGCCCAGCCGTTCACCTCCCTCGTACCAGCCGATTATCGCCAGCAGGCACCAGATTACGACGGACCAGAAGAACAGTTTCGGACGGGGGAAAAAACGACACAAACACCGGGTTACATCCAACTCCTGAGGAATTATCCTCATAAGAAGCCGGTCCTTGTGCGTTTACCAGTTAAATTCCTGTAAGGTTTTCAACCCGCTGTCTTGGCGGCGCGTCCCGCCACGATGCCCAGCACCGCGACGACCACCAGCGAGAGCGCTGCGGCCAGACTTGCCGACGTGAACGAACCGGAGCGCTGCGCCATGAATCCTGCCACCAGCGGGCCGACGATCTGGCCGATGCTGAAGCACACGGTCATCCGCGCCAGAGCGCGTTTCGGTGAAGACGGTGCGAGCGTGCGGGCAATCTGCAATCCAAACGCCGTCAATGCCATGAAGGTCATGCCCAGAAGCGCACCGCCCACCAATGGACCGAGTGGCGGCGCCAGAACCACGCTGGCCGCGACGCCCACCGCCTCAAGGGTGGCCGTCAGGGCAAATGCGTTGAAGAGACCGAACTTACGGGCTGCGGGAGCCCACAGCCAGATGGAGGGCGCTGCCATCAGGCCGGTCACCACCCACACAGCAGCTTCCATCAGCGGACCGCCATCGGTCGCGCGCACGATTGCAATGAGGAATGTGGCCGTGATCACATAACCGAAGCCGAAGATGCCATAGGCCAATGCCAGTGCATTGAAGGCGAGGCTTTTGGGAAGCGGCGGTTCGCGCGTGCCGCTGTTTCCGCCAACCGGACCTTCCCGGACGAAAGCCGCGACCAGAACGGCCATCACAATGGTGAGAACGGCAGCGCCGATCCAGTCGGCCCGCCAGTCGAGCCCGGCAAGACGGATCAGCGCCACCAGAACGGCAGAAAGCGCAATGCCACTGCCGACGCCGCCGAAATGCAGGGCTCCAAGCCCGGCCCTTTCCGCCGCCGTGACATGACTGAGCACGATTGCCGTGCACAGGATCATCGTCACCGCGCTTATGAAACCCGCCGCAAAGCGGATGATGGAAAACAGCCAGACGCCGTCAAAAAGCGCCATGGCGGCGCAGAGCAAACCGCTGATTATCAGGCCCGCGATCACGCTTGCCCGTTCGATGCCCGCAGACCAGCCATAACCGGCCACGACCGCCCCCAGCAGATAGCCGATATAGTTTGCCGATGCGATGAACCCCGCATCGGCGGCAGTGAAGCCGATATCGGCCATCATCCCGGGCAGGATCGGCGTATAGATGAAACGCCCGATCCCCATGGCGGCAGCCATGGCAAGAAAACCGCCGAAAGCATAGCGAACGGCGGTGCGATGGTGTGAAGATGCTGGCTTGGTCATTTGCAGGGAGGTCTCGGTCATTGGCGGCAAAATAAGCTTCATTCATCCAAGGACAATTGAATTTTTCTGATCGGATCGATCACACGGATTGACACTGAAACCGCTCCCGATCTCCGAAACCCGACGACAGAGTTGGATTTGAACTCTGCCGGAGCAGAACTACAATAGATCTATTGCACTCTCTTGATGGAGGATCAGGATGAACAGGTCGAAATTCTGCCTGTGGGCGACCGTGACGTTCGCCACCGCAGGAGCCGTTCAGGCACAGGAGCTGAAGACCATGGATGATGTGGGCAGCGCGCTGAACGCATGCTGGACTGCGCCTGCGGGCAGCAAGAATTCCGCCGTGACCCTCAGCTTCAGCTTCAAGCGCAACGGCAGCCTGATGGGGCCGCCCCGCCCCAGCGCGATCAACGTTCAGGGGGACGACAAGGCGAAAAAGGCATTCGTGGACGCTGCTATCGACGCGGTTGAAAAATGCACGCCGCTGAAACTTGCGCCCTCGCTGGCAGAGGGTATCGGCGGGAATGTCTTCACCATGCAGTTTCATTCGGCGGATTGATCGATGCCAGACAAGGCGGTTCCCAGGCGTCTGCTGGAAGATCACGTCGCACCATACGATGATCCCATCGCCTTCACACGAGGCCAGACGGTATCCCTGACCGGAGAGGCCGAAATCTGGGACGGCTACCGGTGGTTGTGGGCCGTGGGAGCGGATGGCCGTGCGGGGTGGATTCCCGATAACAGCATCATGGTCAAGGATGATACGGTCATCACTCTGCGCGACTACTCGGCGATGGAACTGACCTGCAACAAAGGTACCATGCTCCACGTCATCGAAGAAACGCATGGATGGGCATGGTGCAGCGCGCCCAATGGATTTTTCGGTTGGGTGCCGGCGAACAAACTTGCCTGACACCCCCCCCCGTTTTGAGCGAGCGAAAAGTTTCTCTTGCGAATCGCATAAGTGCATGCTTATATGACGGCATGAATGAGAACGATATATTCAACGATGTTTTCAGGGCGCTTGCCGATCCGACCCGCCGGATGATCTTCGAGAAGCTGGCATCCGGCAGCATGAATGCCAGTGCGTTGCGGGAAGGGATGGAGATCAGCCAGCCCGCCATGTCGCAGCATCTGGCGGTGTTGCGCGGCGCGGGACTGGTGCGTGAGGAACGTGAGGGGCGCTTCGTCAATTATGAAGTCGATCCGAACGGACTGACCCTCATCGCCAACTGGCTTGCCAAATACCGCGCCTATTGGCCGGAACGTATCGATGCTCTCAAAACCTTGCTGAAGGATATGGACCAATGACCGACCGGCAGGAAGAACACCGCGAAAAAGCGATAGAGCTGGAATATGAGCTGGATGCCGCGCCGCAGAAAGTCTGGCGCGCGATCAGCATTCCGGAATTTCGCGAAAGCTGGCTTCCATCCGAGGCACTGGCCGACCCGGAACCTGCGTCCTGCAAGCCCGGCGAGGAGATCAGCTACCGAATGCGGGAAAACGAACCGCCCTTTCTGGAAAGCATGGTGACGTTCCGCATCGTGCCGGGCATTTCCGGCGGCACCTGTCTGCGCGTCATCCACGAATTGAACGACGCGCGGGTGAAACATGCCGCACCGGTTGCCGCCAACAGCAACCGGATGCCGGTCATGCGCGCCGCCTGAAGCACCCACATCCTGATTTTGGAAGAGAGGAGTTCGCCCATGCGCGAAACGATGCAACTCGTCCCTATGGTCGTCGAACAGTCGAGCCGCGGCGAAAGGTCGTTCGATATCTATTCGCGCCTGCTGCGCGAGCGGATCATCTTTCTCAATGGCGAAGTGAACGACACCGTATCCGCGCTGATCTGCGCGCAATTGCTGTTTCTGGAAGCGGAAAATTCCAAACAGCCGATCAATCTCTATATCAACTCGCCGGGCGGCGTCGTGACCAGCGGCCTCGCGATCTATGACACGATGCGCTATGTCCGCGCGCCGGTGCACACGCTCTGCATGGGGACGGCCCGTTCCATGGGTTCCTTCCTGCTGATGGCGGGGGAGCACGGCCATCGCGCCGCCCTTCCCAATGCGAACCTGCTTGTTCACCAGCCTTCCGGCGGCTTTCAGGGGCAGGCATCGGACATTTTCATCCATGCCGAGGAAGCCCAGCGAACCAAGCGGCTGATGACGCGTCTTTACGCCGAACATTGCGGCCGCACCTATGAAGAGGTGGAACGCGCGCTTGACCGTGATAATTTCATGACTGCGGAAGCGGGTCTCGAATGGGGATTGATCGACCGCATTCTGGAACGGCGGGAAGTTGCGGCGGCCTGAGAAGCAGGGTCTTCTGTCGCCAGCAGCGTTGTATATGTCCCCCGGGAACAGTATCAACACCGGATGGATAGAAATCACGCAGCAATCCCCGAAGAAGCGGCAAAGGCCCTGATCGTCCTGCAGGAATGCCTGGGGTCATCCTTGCAGGCCCTATATCTGCATGGCTCCGCCGTGAATGGCGGCCTTCGCCCCAACAGCGACGTCGACCTGCTGGCGGTCTGTGACCGGAATCCGGCACCTGAAACCAGTGCGCTTCTCGTTGATCGGCTGATGCAGATATCGGGCCGGCACCCGGTCGCCCCGGGAATGCCCCGATGCCTGGAGGTGATGCTCTTTCTGCGGCAGGACCTCGCCGCATCTCGCTATCCTGCGCGGTGCGCCTTCATCTATGGAGAATGGCTGCGTGACGAATTCGAGGCCGGGATCGTGCCGCAGGCCCATACCGACCCTGAATATACACTGGTGCTCGCGCAAGCCGGCCAAGAAGCAATAAGCCTTGTCGGCCCCACGCGGGAGCATCTTCTGCCGTCCGTGCCGCAAGGAGACGTGCGACGGGCGATTGCCGATGCCTTGCCTGCCCTTATCGGCAACCTTGCAGGCGATGAGCGCAATGTCCTGCTGACGCTGGCGCGGATGTGGTACACGCTCGAAACCGGAACATTCGTGCCGAAGGACGCCGCCGCCGAATGGGCGCTGCCCCTTGTTTCCCCCGAAACCGCAGCAGCCCTTGCGCTCGCGCAGGCGGCCTATCGGGGCGCGGCTGTCGACGACTGGCAAAGCCATCCCCTGCTCGCAGGGCAGGCGGCTGAGGAACTGGCACATCAGGTGCGGCTGCTTTTCTGAAAATCTTCAGGCCGCGGCTTCATCCTTTTGCCGCTGCGCAGGCACCGGAACGCTGTCGGGAATATCCGAATGCAGGAAGTGCAGAAGCGTGTCCTGAACCGACGACAGCCGGTGCGCGCAATCGCGCCAGCCGAACGGAATATCCTTCGGCATGGACGGAATCCGGCGCGGCTCCTGCCCTTCCTCCAACTCGCAATTGGCAATGACTACCTGCAAGGCTTCCATCAGCCATGGCGGCGGCGGCGCCTCCTTCTTGCGCAGCGCATTGCCCAGCGCTTCACCGAACAGCAGCGCCGATGCGTAAAGTCGGATGCCGCGCCGATCATAACGGCCCGCCATTTCCGTGACCTCGCGCGCCACCAGCCGCCCGCGCAGCGACCAGCGCGCATTGCTGCGGGCCAGTGCGATGCCATCGCCCAATGCGATCACCGCCCGGTGGGCCGAGGTAAACTGGTTGATCGCACTTTGCGCCCGCACCGGGTCCTGCTTTTCCAGCGCCACGGCCGATTGTTTCAGGCCCTTTGCCAGCCGGTCGAGCAGGCCCCGAGCAGCCTTGTCGATCAGAAGCAACGGGCTCGGTGTCATCAAAATCTGGCTGAACAGCAAGCCCACGCCCGCCCCGACCAGAACATCGACCAGCCGCGTCACGCCCGCGACCTGCGGCCCCATGGCGAGAACCAGAATCGCCGAAACGCCCGACTGAATGGCGATTGCAGGCGCCATGCCGAAAGAGGTTGCCAGCACCATGGCAACGAAAGTCACGATGCTGGTGTGGAAGACCGGAACAGTTTCGGGCAAAAGCAGCGAAAGCTCCCCGACCAGCACGCCTGTCGTGACGCCGACGACCACGCCGATCGCCTGCTTGCCGTGGTTGGGCAGGTTCGGCGCCAGACAGATCACCGCCGTCACCATGGCGAAAACGGGTTTCGGCTGGTCCAGAAGCAGCTGGCAGATCAGCCATGCGACGCCGCCTGCAAAGGAAGCGATCAGGGAATCGCGCCAGCTCGCAGACCATTGCTGAACGATCTTCTTGGCGCGCTGCCGCATCGATTTCTCCATCTGCTTACCGGCAGCTATCTATGGCAGCATTTTCCCGCCTCAAGGCTTGAAGAAGTTTTCGTACTGGTCCGGCTTGAAACCGACCGTCAGCTCTCCATCCCTGTCGAGAACCGGGCGCTTGACCATGGAAGGCTGCGCCAGCATCAGTGCCCGCGCCCTGCCCGCGTCAACGTTCTGGCGTTCTTCCTCCGGCAGTTTGCGAAACGTCGTTCCGGCGCGGTTGAGCAGCTGCTCCCACGGAACGCTTTTCAGAAAGCGGTCGAGCGTTTCGCCGTCCAGCCCTTCCTTCTTGTAATCGTGGAACGCAAAGTCGATGCCATGGTCTTCAAGCCAGGTGCGCGCCTTCTTCATGGTGTCGCAGTTCTTGATACCGTAGATGGTCACGCTCATATCCGACTCCTTTGATCGCTCAGAGCGTGGTGTTTTCAAGTTGAACCATTATCCCGCTCCAAACTTTTTGTTTGAGCATGTTTTTATCCGAAAACCGTTTCCCACTTTTCGGAATCATGCTCCAGCCGCGATCAAAGGCGATCGAAACGCCGGTTTCAACCTCTATCTGGAATCGTGAAAGATTATGCCCAGCGTATGCCGCTTGCCGGAACGGATGCGGCTGACGCCATGCCGCATCTTGACGCGATAATCGCCGCGCGTCCCCTGCATCGGACGGTCATTGACCGCGAAGACCACGCCGTCGCCCTGCCGGAGCGGAACGACCTCGGCCCGGCTCTGCATGCGCGGGCGCTGTTCGGTCAGGACGAATTCACCGCCCGTAAAATCCTTCTCCGGCTCGGACAGCAAAATCGCCACCTGCAACGGAAAGGCGATATCGCCGTAAATATCCTGATGCAGGCAATTATAGTCGCCCTCGACATATTGCAGGATGAGCGGTGTGGGACGCGTCTGCCCTGCCGCGTGGCACCGCTCCAGGAAGGCATCATGGGTGGGCGGAAACCGGACATCCGATCCCAGTCTTTCGCTCCACCGATTGGCGATGGGAGCCAACTGAAAATAGAGCTTCTGGCGCAGATTCCAAATTAAGGCAGGAATGGGATTTGCGTAATATTTGTATTCTCCGCGCCCAAAACCGTGTTTTCGCATCGAAATCACCGTTCGAAATGCGGCCAAGGTGTGATAACCTGCGGCAATCTCGTGGCAATCCTGTGGCGAAATTATGTTTTCGAGAATTGTGGCACCGAACTGGTCGAGTTCGGCGCCGATTTTTTGCCAGTCATAGGCGGGAATATTCTGGCCCTGCATGGGTTCATTTTTATTCATGCCTGGCCCTCCCGCTTCAGGAGATCGCGCTTGCGCTCGACACCCCAGCGATAGCCGGAAAGGCCGCCATCGTTGCGCACCACGCGGTGGCACGGAACCGCGACCGCGATCTTGTTCGCCGCGCAGGCCTGCGCCACCGCACGCACCGATTTCGGTGCGCCGATGCGCTCGGCAATTTCTGTATAACTTACTGTTTTACCGACCGGAATTTCTCGCAAAGCCTGCCAGACGCGTTGCTGGAACGCGGTTCCCTGCAGATCAAGCGGCAGGTCGAGCCCGATGCGCGGCGCTTCGACGAAACCGACCACCTCGGCGACCATATCCTCGAAATCGCGGTCCGCACCGATGAGATTGGCCTGCGGAAAACGCTTTTCCAGGTCACGGATCAGTTCTTCCGGGTCGTCACCCATCAAAATGGCGCAGACGCCCTTGTCGCTCGCCGCCACCAGCACCGCGCCCAGCGTCGACTGGCCGATGGCAAAACGGATATCCGCATTCTTGCCGCCCTGCTTGTAAGCCTTTGGAGTCATTCCCAAAATCCCATCCGAAGCCTCATAGAAGCGGCTGCTGGAATTGTAACCGGCATCATAGATGGCGTCGGTTACGCGGATTTCCGGCGCATCGAGCGCCGCCCGCATCTTCCTCGCGCGATGCGCATCCGCATAGGCTTTCGGGGTCAGTCCCGTGAACTCCTTGAATATGCGATGGAAATGGGCCGGGCTTGCCTTTACCGAAGCCGCTATTTCTTCAAGGGATGGCACTTCTTCCGCCGTTTCGATGAAACGGCAGGCAGAGGCCACCATCTCGGCATAGCGGGTGCTGTTCTGCGTCGCCAGCGTTTCGGACAGATGCGGCTTGCAGCGCATGCATGGCCGGAACCCGGCGCGTTCGGCATCCTCGCAACCGTCGAAGAACTGCACGTTCTCGCGCTTTCCGCGCCGCGACGGGCAGGACGGGCGGCAATAGACGCCGGTGGTGCGCACAGCATAGACAAATGCCCCGTCCGACGCCTTGTCGCGGTCGAGCACCTTCTGCCAGCGGCTTTCATCGGGGTCGTGGGTCTTCATGGTCATAAGGTTCATGTCCGTATTCCTTCAATATGAGCATGAAGGAAGGCTAATGCCACCGCGTCGAAGCTACACTCCGCTGCTTGCTTTCAAATTCGAAACGGCGCCGTTGCACAGTCTGTTCACAAATAAGGAACATGCAAGCTTCCAGCTTTTATACCATGATATGAAAGGTAAACAGGGAGAAGACCATGACGACAATCGGCTTCATCATCGATGGCAAGGAAACACCATCCGCTTCCGGCAAGACATTCGACCGCAAGGACCCCGTCACCGGAAAGGTCGCCACTACAGCGCCTGCGGCCAGCCTTGCCGATGTCGACGCGGTTGCGAAATCTGCCGCGAAAGCCTTTGAAAGCTGGTCGGAAACCGGGCCGGGCGAGCGTCGTGCACTGCTGAACAAGGCGGCTGACCTGATGGAAAGCCGCGCCGATGAATTCATCCGCCTCATGTTGGAAGAAACCGGCGCAACCGCGCCTTGGTCGGGCTTCAACGTCCATCTCGGCGCCGGTGTGCTGCGCGAAGCGGCAGCGCTCACCACGCAGATCACCGGCGAGATCATCCCTTCGGACAAGCCCGGCATCGTTTCCATGGCAGTGCGCCAGCCGGTTGGCGTGGTGCTTGGCATGGCGCCATGGAATGCGCCGGTCATTCTGGGCGTGCGCGCCGTTGCAGCCGCCCTCGCCTGCGGCAACACGGTTATCCTGCGGTCGTCCGAATCCTGCCCCGGCGTTCATCACCTGATCGTCAAGACACTCAACGATGCTGGCTTCCCCGCCGGTGTGGTCAATGTGATTTCCAATGCCCCTGAGGACGCGCCGGAAATTGTGGCGGCCCTTGTTGCTCATCCGTCCATCCGCCGCATCAACTTCACCGGCTCCACCCATGTCGGCAAGATCATCGCCAAACAGGCCGCGGAGCATCTGAAGCCCGTGCTGCTGGAACTGGGGGGCAAGGCGCCCTTCATCGTGCTGGAGGATGCCGATCTCGATCAGGCGGTCGATGCGGCAGCTTTTGGCGCTTTCATGAATCAGGGCCAGATCTGCATGTCCACGGAACGCTTTATCGTGCATGAGAAGGTGGCGGATGTCTTTGCGGAAAAACTTGCCGCCAAGGCAAGATCACTACCCGCTGGCGATCCGCGCGGCAATGTCGTGCTCGGTTCGCTGGTCGATCTCAAATCCGCCGAGCGCATGGATGCGCTCATCCAGGATGCCGTGTCGAAAGGCGGCAAGGTTCTGGCGGGCGGCAAGCGTGAAGGCTCCATCGTTGAGGCGACGGTCATCGATCACGTGACGTCCGACATGAACATTTACACGCAGGAATCCTTCGGGCCGGTGAAACCTATCATCCGCGTCAGGGATGCCGAAGAGGCGATCCGCGTGGCCAACGACACCGAATATGGCCTTTCATCCGCGATCTTCAGCCAGGATGTGAAAAGGGCGCTGGCGCTTTCAAAAAAGCTTGCGACCGGCATCTGCCACATCAATGGCCCGACGGTCGCAGACGAAGCGCAGATGCCCTTCGGCGGCGTGAAATCTTCCGGCTATGGCCGTTTCGGCGGAAAGGCCGTCATCAACGAATTTACCGACCTGCGCTGGATCACCATCGAGGGCCCGCAGCATTATCCGTTTTGAATCAGAAAGGGCGGAGCTTTCAACTCCGCCCTTTCATCATCGGTGTCCGTTCAAGACTTTCGCGCTTCCTTGATCGCCTCGATCAGCTCCGGCTCCTTCATCACTCCGCCATAGAGCTTGGTGCCGATGACGAAGGAAGGCGTGCCACCGAAATTGAAGGCTTCGCCCTGATCCATATTGCGCTCAAGAATGGCATTGATGCGCTTGGAATCAGCCTTATAGGCCGCATTGAGCTTCGCCGGATCGAGTCCGCCCTTTTTCAGCGCCGCATCCACCTGTTCCGGCGTAAGGCGACCGGGCGTCGCCATCAACGCTTCCATCGCCTTTACATAGTTGCCGGATTTTTCCGCCGCCAGAACGAGGCGCGCGGCATAGGCGGACGTGTCGCCGAAGATGATCCAGTCCTTCATGACAAGGCGCACATTGCCGTCATTCCTGACCACGCGCATCAGTTCGGCATGCCCCTTCTTGCAGTAAGGGCACTGGTAATCGAAATATTCGACAATGGTGACATTGCCGTTAGGATTGCCCAGAACCGGGATTTCCTTGTCGTAGAGTACTTCCGCAACCGTCGGAACACGCTGGGCGAGGCTCTCGCCGCCCGAAATCGCTATCGTTGCGGCGCCCGCCGCCGTTGCGGCCAGTATCTGACGACGATTCATCATGAGCTTGCTCCTTTGCCCGACTTTGCTTCAGACTGGGATTTATCCAACACCACGACACGCGCACCGGCGCTGGCGCGCTTGTAGAGATCGAGTATGTCCTGATTGTAGAGGCGGATGCAGCCGGACGACGCAGCCTTGCCGACGGACCATGGCTCGTTGGTGCCGTGAATGCGGTAAAGCGTGTCCTTGCCATCGCGATAGAGATAGAGCGCACGGGCACCGAGCGGGTTGCGGATGCCACCTTCGAGGCCATTGGCGTATTTTGCGTAATGCTCCGGATTGCGTTTGATCATGTTGGCTGTCGGCGTCCAGCGCGGCCATTGCGACTTGTAGGCAACCTTGGCATCGCCTGAGAAGGTCAGTCCGGCGCGACCGACCCCCACCGAATAACGGATTGCCTTGCCGCCCGGCTGCACGAGATAGAGATAGCGCGCATAGGGATCAACCACGATCGTGCCCACCGGCTCGTTCGTGGCATAGTCAACTTCCCGACGCAGATTGCGATCCGCGATCTTACTGACATCAAGTGCGGGAATGAGATTGCCGCGGTCGTTCACCGCGCCATACATGGTCTCATATTCACTCTTCGCCGTCTGCATTTCCGGCGCAGGCTGGCTCACGGGTTCGGCTGCAACAGGCTCGGGCCTGAAGGCCACCGGCTGCGGCATGGTGACGGCGATGGGCCGCTCCGCAGATGCGGTCGTGCATGCCGCGGCAACAAAAGGCAGACAGGCCACCACGGCCATCCGCAGCAGTGATTTCCGCGCGTTCTGTTTGTGAATCGATACAGTCAATTCTCTTGCCCCCGGGCCATCTTGAAATCCTTACATCCTTTGTCGCCGGAGCATTCTCCAGAACTATTGGAAATGCTCTATCTCTTTGTCTTTACGCATTATCCAACGCAAAACCGCTTCGCACTTTTGCTGGAAATGCTCTAGTCAGCGCTCACAAGACCGACCGAACGTTCGATGGAAGCGGTCGTGATATCGCCCACCAGTCTGGTTCCCTCCGGTTCCTTGCTGATGCGATTGAAGAAGATCATCGTCGGCGGCCCGGCCACGCCGAGCTTTGCCATCAGGTCGGCATTGCCCGCTGTGAGCTCGGAAATATCCGCCTTGACAAGCTGGTAACCTTCCAGCGCCTTCTTCACGCCAGCGTCGGGCAAAACCCGGCGCTCCACGGTGGAACAGCTTACGCACCAGTCCGCCGTGAAATAGACAAGCGTCGGCTTGTCGCCGCGCGCCTCGCCAAGTTTCTCCTGAAGGGAAGAAACAGTCTCGACCGGCGCAAATTGCAGCGCGGCCAGATTCTGGTTGCCGCCACGGTTACCGAATGCGGCCAGCGGTTGCAACGGGTCTTTTCCGCCCGAAGCCACGCCGAGCATCAAAATGACGCCGTAGACGAATGCCGCCGTGCCGATGGTGCGGGCGACAACGCTGCGTCCCGGAATTTTGAGGAATGCGAAACTTGCGGTCCCGAAAAGCAGGAGCGCCCACAGCACCATATCGACACCCGGCGGCAGAAGGGGAGCCGCCATGAAGATCGCGGTCGCGAGAAAACCGAAGCCGAAGATCTGCTTTACCGTTTCCATCCATGCGCCTGCGCGCGGAAGCGTGCCAGCGCCAAGCGTGGCGAAGGCAATGAGCGGCAATCCCTTGCCGATGCCGAGCGCAAAGAGCGCGGAAGCGCCAAGCGCGACATTGGCAGTCTGCGCGATATAGATAAGCGCGCCTGCAAGTGGCGCCGTAACGCAAGGGCCGACGATCAGCACGGACGAAAAGCCGAGAATGGCAGCCGACCGCTTCGAGCCTGTCCGCTGCTGGCCATGGGGACCAGTCCGCGACGAAATCGCGCTGACCCATGAATTGGGAAGCTGTATCTGGAAGAGGCCGAACATGGAGAGCGCGAGCAGCACGAATAATCCTGCCAGCACGAGTGCCGTCCATTTCGATTGCAGCACCATCTGCAGGTTCTGTCCCGACCAGCCTGCGATTGCGCCGACCACGGCAAAACCCAGCGCCAGGCTGACGACATAGGTGGCGGAAAGCACGAAGCCGCGTTTTGCGGTCAGCTTCTCCCCTTCACGCGCCAGCGTTCCGGCAAGGATGGGGTAGATGGGAAAGACGCAAGGGGTGAAAGCAAGCAGCACGCCGAAAGCCAGAAATGCCGCGATCACCAGCCCGGTGCCGCCACGATCCACCAGCCCCTCGACCATGCCCTTTTCGGGTGCAAGGGCAAATGCCGCCTTTGGTGGAGCGGCTGGCACCGCAGCCGGTGTGAAGGTCGGTGTGAAGGTCGGCGTCTGCGCCAGCAGCTTGGCCTTTTGGCCCTTCTCGCTCGAAACTGCGAGCGTGACCGGATCGACCGTCCTGGTTTCCGGGCGGTAGCAGATGCCGTCTTCCTGACAGCCCTGATAGGTGAGTTCCAGCGGCTCTGTATCCGCCTTCACGCTTGCCGTGGCGTGGGTGTAATAGACTTCAAGCCGCCCGAAATTCGGGTCGTCCTTTGGCTGTCCGGGCTGCGTGTCGACGGCAAGCGGATTTCCCTGCCCGTCCTTCGCCGCTATATGGTCGCGATAAAGATAATAACCGTCCGCGATCTGCCAGTTGAGTACCAGCCGGCCATCCGTGTCCTTCAATACGCTCAGGCGGAATGCCTGATCGACCGGCAGCGGGTTTGCCGCCGAGGCCGGGGCGAGTACGAGGAACAAACCGATGAACAAGCTGGCGAGGCCCGCAAGGAGACGCATTACGATTTTCCGCATAATTCGATTCGGACAAATTGATTATGTTGCAAATGGCGAATGTCCCCGCCACCTTAAGGCAGCCTTAAGCTGGCGCAGGGAAAAGCCCGTGCGGGGTTAAACACCAATAAAGGCAGAAACAGGAACTCATGCGCATACTCGTGGTGGAAGACGACACGATCCTTCTCGACGGACTGACTGTAGGGCTTGGGCTTGCCGGTTTCACCGTGGATGCCGTGTCGAACTGCTGCGACGCGGAAGCAGCGCTTGCCGCGCAGAACTATAACGCGGTGGTGCTCGACCTGATGCTGCCCGATGGCTCGGGCCTCGACATTCTGAAATCCATGCGGCGCGGACGCGACGAGACGCCGGTTCTGCTGCTGACCGCGCGCGATCAGGTGCCCGAGCGCATTGCGGGGCTCGATGCCGGTGCGGACGATTATGTCGGCAAACCCTTCGACCTGCATGAGCTTGCGGCCCGCGTGCGCGCCGTCGCCCGGCGCGGCGCAGGACGCGCCAATGCCCTGCTTGAATGGCGCGGCGTGGAACTGGACCCGGCGGAGATGTCCGTGCGCTTCCATGGCGAACCCGTGCGGCTGACCCGGCGCGAATTCTCGATCCTGCGCACCTTGATGGAGCGGCCCGCCGCCACCTTCTCCAAATCCTCGCTGGAGGAAGCGCTTTACGGCTGGCAGGAGGAAGTGGAGAGCAACGCGGTGGAGGTGCATATCCACCACCTGCGCTCCAAGCTTGGCTCCGATTATATCGAAACCGTGCGCGGGGTCGGTTACCGGCTGGCGGGAGCAAGGACATGAATTCCATTCGCAGCCGTCTCACCGGCATCCTGATCGGCGTCACCTGCGTCGTCTGGCTTTTCGCGGTCGTGTGGATCCATATCAGCACCCAGTCACAGCTTGAAAAGGTGCTCGATGCGCGCCTCATGGAAGCCGCGCGGATGGTCAACTCGCTTTTGACAGACCATCGGGTCGCGGTTGGCCCGGATGGAGATGGCGGGCAATTGTCGTTGAAGCCGATGCCCGATTTTCCGCTCTATGACCGGCAGCTTTTCTGCCAGATATGGGCTCTCGACGGCAAGCTTGTGGGACGTTCCGAAAGCGCGCCCGGCGTGCGGCTCACCAATATCGCGAACGGCTTTTCGGATACGGAAGTTGCGGGCGACCGCTGGCGCGTGTTCGCGGTGGAAAATACCCAGCTCGGCCTGCGCGTCATGGTCGGCGACAGCCTGAGCGTTCGCGAAAGGCTGGTGCAGAATGTCGTGACCGGGCTTGTGCTGCCCGCGCTGTTGATGCTGCCCGTTCTGGCGCTCATGATCTGGTTGTGCGTAAGGCGCGGTCTCGATCCTCTGAGCCGTCTTGCATCCGTGCTTTCAAAGCGCCAGGCGCAGGATTTGCGGCCGCTTCCCGAACACAACCTGCCCAAAGAGATTGCGCCTGCCGTCACCGCGCTGAACGGGCTTTTCCAACGCGTCGAGGAGGCGCGCGAGCGTGAGCGCAATTTCGCGATCTTTGCCGCGCATGAACTGAAGACGCCGCTCGCCGGATTGAAGACGCAGGCGCAGATTGCCGAAAGCGCAAAGGACGAAACGATGCGCGCCAATGCGGTGCGCCAGATCGCGGCGGGGGTCGACCGCACCACCCGTCTCACCAATCAGCTTCTCGACCTCGCCGCACTCGAGACCGGAGACGACATTGAAGCACCGGCATGCGAACCGGCGTGCCAGCTTCTCGTTGCGGTGTCCACCGACATGCGGATGCTTGCGGCGCAGCGCGGCGTTTCCATCGAACTGCCGGGCAACATGCCGCTGGTACAATTGCCCTTCCCGCACCTCTTCACGCTAGCCGCGCGCAACCTGATCGAAAACGCCGTCAACCACTCGCCCGGCAACGGCACCGTGCGCTGCCGCCTTGAAGCCGCAGGCGACAAGCTCAAGCTGGTCGTCGAGGATGACGGGCCCGGCATTCCCGAAAGCGAAATGCCGCACGTGACCGAGCGTTTCTTCCGCGGCGCAAATCGCAATGAAACCGGCAGCGGCCTTGGGCTTCCCATCGTGAAAATGGCGGTGGAGCGTATGGGCGGCGAATTGCACCTGCAAAACCGCCCGCAAGGGGGCTTAAGCGCGTCGATCATCGTGCCGGGCACCGTCGTCGGATGACGGCCATCTGAAACAGAACCACGGCGCGCATCGAACAAGGCTCATTCCCCTGCTTTCAGGCGTTTGAGCCCGTGTCTTTGATTTAGATCAATGACACCTGCTCCCCGAGCGCAGATAGCGAACCTATCGCTATTGCTGCCTCATCCGAGGCGGCTCTTGTCATGCGCTGCGAGGGGATTTCATGAACTACGCCGCTGGAACAGTCCTTTCCGGTCTGGGGGCACTTTTTGCTGTGCTTCTGGCCGGATTTTCCCATGATGAGCTGTTCAGAACCCATATGTGGATTCTGTTCGCTACACTGGCCATCTTCACCATTCTTCTGATGCGGAATGCCAATTACGGCCTGACGCCCAAAAAGGTCGACCAGTCCGCCTATATGGACGGCCCAATCCGCTACGGCGTCATCGCAACGGTTTTCTGGGGCGTGACCGGTTTTCTGGTCGGCGTCGTCATCGCCGCGCAGCTCGCCTTTCCCGATCTCAATCTGGAACCCTATCTGAACTTCGGCCGCCTGCGCCCGCTGCACACATCTGCGGTGATTTTCGCGTTCGGCGGCAATGCGCTGATTGCATCGTCCTTCTATGTCGTGCAGCGTACCTGTCGCGCCCGCCTCATCGGCGGCGATCTGGCATGGTTCGTGTTCTGGGGCTACCAGCTTTTCATCGTGATGGCCGCGACCGGCTATCTGCTCGGCATCACGCAGAGCCGTGAATATGCGGAACCGGAATGGTATGTCGACATCTGGCTCACCATCGTCTGGGTCGCCTATCTGGTCGTCTTCCTCGGCACGATCCTGAAGCGCAAGGAGCCGCATATCTATGTGGCGAACTGGTTCTACCTGTCCTTCATCATCACCATCGCCATGCTGCATATCGTCAACAACCTGGCGATCCCTGTCTCGTTCCTCGGCGTGAAGAGCTATTCCGCCTTCGCGGGCGTGCAGGATGCGGTGACGCAGTGGTGGTATGGGCACAACGCCGTCGCCTTCTTCCTGACCGTGCCGTTCCTGGCCATGATGTATTATTTCGTGCCGAAGCAGGCAGAGCGTCCGATCTATTCCTACCGCCTGTCGATCGTGCACTTCTGGTCGATCATCTTCCTCTATATCTGGGCCGGCCCGCACCATCTGCACTATACCGCCGTTCCCGACTGGGCGCAGACGCTCGGCATGGTCTTCTCCATCATGCTGTGGATGCCGTCCTGGGGTGGCATGATCAACGGCCTGATGACGCTTTCGGGCGCATGGGACAAGGTCCGCACCGATCCGATCATCCGCCTGATGGTTGCCGCCATCGCCTTCTACGGCATGGCGACCTTTGAAGGCCCGATGCTGTCGATCAAGGCCGTCAACTCGCTGTCGCACTATACGGACTGGACCATCGGTCACGTTCATGCGGGCGCGCTTGGCTGGAACGGCATGATCTCGTTTGCCGCCGTCTATTATCTCGCACCGAAGCTGTGGAACCGCCAGCGGCTCTATTCGATCCGCATGGTCAACTGGCACTTCTGGCTGGCGACGCTCGGCATCGTTCTCTACGCGGCTGCCATGTGGGTTGCCGGTATCCAGCAGGGCCTGATGTGGCGCGAATACGACGATCAGGGCTTCCTCGTCTATTCCTTCGCGGAAACCGTGCTCGCCATGTTCCCCTACTACGTCATCCGTACGCTTGGCGGCGTGCTCTACCTCGCCGGTGGCTTCGTGATGGCCTGGAACGTCTATCAGACCATTCGCGGCAATCTGCGCAACGAAGCCCCAATGGGCGGCACCCGGACTGTAGCCGGTGCGACCATGCAGCCTGCCGAATAAGGAGCGTGTGATTTATGTCGATACTAAAGAACCACTCCAAGCTGGAGAAAAACGCAACGCTGCTGCTGATCGCATCGCTCGCCGTGGTCACGGTCGGCGGCATCGTTGAAATCGCACCGCTCTTCTATCTCGAGAACACCATCGAGAAGGTGGAGGGCATGCGCCCCTACTCGCCGCTGGAACTCGCGGGCCGCGACGTCTATGTGCGTGAGGGCTGCTATCTCTGCCACAGCCAGATGATCCGCCCGTTCCGCGATGAAGTGGAACGTTACGGCCATTACAGTCTGGCTGCGGAATCCATGTACGACCATTCGTTCCAGTGGGGCTCCAAGCGCACGGGGCCTGACCTCGCCCGCGTCGGCGGCCGCTATTCGAACGAGTGGCACGTGCAGCACCTTGTCCGTCCGCGCGACGTGGTGCCGGAATCGGTCATGCCAAGCTATGCATTCCTGAAGGACCGTCCGCTGGAGGCTTCCAACATTGCGGCCAATCTGAAAGCCAATGCGGCGGTCGGCGTACCCTACAGCCAGGAAATGATCGACAACGCGCTTGACGATCTGAAGGCACAGGCCACGCCGGATGCCGACACGACCGGCGTCGAGGCACGCTATCCCAAGGCCAAGGTCGGCGATTTCGACGGCAATCCGCAGATGATCTCGGAGATGGACGCTCTCATCGCCTATCTCCAGATGCTCGGAACGCTCGTCGATTTCTCGACCTACGACCAGTCCCCCAAAGCGAGATAAAGCGGAGATTTAGCGATGGATTACAACACCATGCGCACTTTCGCCGATAGCTGGGGTCTGCTCGGCATGGCGCTCTTTTTTCTCTTCGTCGTTCTCTACGCCTTCCGGCCAGGCAGCAAGCAGATAGCCGACCACGCGAAGGACATTCCTTTCAAGGATGACGCAAATGACTGACAAGCAAATCGACGAAGTAACCGGCGTAGCGACCACCGGCCACGAATGGGACGGCATCAAGGAACTGGACAATCCTATGCCCCGCTGGTGGCTGTGGACATTCTACGCGACGATCTTCTGGGCGCTTGCCTATGTGATCGCCTATCCGGCATGGCCGCTGATCTCAAGTTCCACCGGCGGCATGCTCGGGTGGTCGAGCCGCGGCGCTTTCTGGGAAGAAACCGCCCGCATCGACAGCGAGCGGCAGGGCATCATCGACCAGATCAAGGCCAAGGACGTCCACGAGATTCTGGCGGATGAAAACCTGCGCCAATATGCGATTGCCGGTGGCGCTGCTGCCTTCCGCGTCAATTGCGTGCAGTGCCACGGCTCTGGCGCGCAGGGTGCGCCCGGCTATCCCAACCTCAATGATGACGACTGGCTGTGGGGCGGTTCGATCGACGACATCCTGACGACCATCCGTCATGGCGTGCGCTCGAAGGACGATGCCGACACCCGTATTTCCGAAATGCCCGCCTTTGTGGACGTTCTGGAACCGCAGCAGATCCGCGATGTCGCCGCCTATGTGGTGAGCCTCTCGGGCACACCGCACAACCCCGCCATGGTGCCGGAAGGCAAGAAGGTTTTCGCAGAGAACTGCGCCGTCTGCCATGGCGCGGATGCCAAGGGCCTGCGCGAGTTCGGCGCACCGGACCTGACGGACGCCATCTGGTTCTACGGCTCCGGCGAGGACGCCATCGTGCGTCAGGTCTCGCATCCCAAGCACGGCGTCATGCCCGCATGGGAAACACGCCTCGGAGACGCAACCGTCAAGCAGCTTGCCATCTTCGTCCATTCGTTGGGCGGCGGTGAATAGCTGGGGCACAAGCCCCAGCTACAGGGCAGTAAGGCAATAGGGCAGTAAGGCAGTAGGGAAATGAGAAACTAGGGACAGTATTGATCGCGGCCATCACATACTGCCCTATTGCCTTACTGCCCTATTGACCTCCTCTCCCCAAGGAGCAAAAAAATGTCAGACGATGTCGAACGCATTGACGTTCAGGCAGTCAACTCCCCCAAAACCCGCCAATCGCTTTATGCGGCGCGGGTGAAGATTTTTCCGAAGCGCGTGCAGGGCGAGTTCCGGCGCTTCAAGTGGATTGTCATGCTCATTACGCTCGGCATCTACTATCTGACGCCATGGCTGCGCTGGGATCGCGGCCCCTATGCGCCGGATCAGGCGGTCCTGATCGATCTTGCCAATCGGCGCTTCTATTTCTTCTTCATCGAAATCTGGCCGCAGGAATTCTACTACGTCGCGGGCCTGCTCATCATGGCGGGCCTCGGTCTGTTTCTCGTGACCTCCGTCGCGGGTCGCGCCTGGTGCGGCTATACCTGCCCGCAGACCGTCTGGGTCGATCTTTACCTCGTCGTCGAACGCGCCATCGAAGGCGACCGCAATGCGCGCATGAAGCTCGACAAGGCGCCATGGACCTTTGACAAGCTGTGGAAGCGCGTGAGCAAACATTCCATCTGGTTGCTGATCGGCGTGCTGACCGGGGGCGCATGGATTTTCTATTTCGCCGACGCGCCGCAACTGCTCATGGATTTCGTGACCGGTCAGGCAGCGCCTGTCGCCTATTTCACCGTCGCCATCCTCACCGCCACCACCTATGTTTTCGGCGGGCTGATGCGCGAGCAGGTCTGCACCTATATGTGCCCGTGGCCGCGAATTCAGGCCGCAATGCTGGACGAAAATTCGCTCACCGTCACCTATAATGACTGGCGCGGCGAGCCGCGCTCACGCCATTCCAAGAAGGCGATTGCCGCTGGTGAAACCGTGGGCGATTGCGTGGATTGCAATGCCTGCGTGGCCGCCTGCCCGATGGGTATCGACATTCGCGACGGGCAGCAGCTCGAATGCATCACCTGCGCGCTGTGCATCGACGCCTGCAATACGGTGATGGACAAGATCGACAAGCCCCGTGGCCTCATCTCCTATGCGACGCTGGCCGATTACAACGCCAACATGGCGCTCGCGACCAATAATGGCACGGCGCCGATCGATCCCGCCCGCGTCTACAGGGCGCAGAACAGCTTCTCTGACAAGGTGCAGAACCTGTCATGGAAGAAGGTGCTGCGCCCGCGCAGCATGTTCTACTTCGCCGTATGGGCGCTGATCGGCCTGACGCTCGTCATCTCGCTGTCGACGCGCCAGCGCATCGGCATCAACGTGCTGCATGACCGCAACCCGCAATATGTGCTTCTGTCGGACGGTTCGATCCGCAACGGTTACACGGTCAAGCTGCTCAACATGATCCCGACGCCGCGCACCTTCCGCCTTTCCATCGAGGGCCTGCCGGGCGCTACGCTGACCGTTCAGGACGAAACCGCGGATGCGAACGGCAATTACGACGTGCCGGTGGAGCCGGACCGCCTGAAGACATTGCGCGTGTTCGTCACCATGCCGCATGATGCGATTACCGAACATCGCCACGACTATGAAATCGAAGTGCGTGACGCGGACGGCGCGGAACACGCACGCTACAAGGCAACTTTCATGGCACCGGAGGGCAGATAATGTCGATCAAGTCGAAAACCGCAGGCACGTTCACCGGCTGGCACATGCTGGGCATCATGGTCGCTTTCTTCGGCGTCATCATCGCTGTCAACCTGACCATGGCCTATAACGCGATCCATAGCTGGAGCGGGCTGGTGGTGCAGAACACCTATGTCGCCAGCCAGGAATTCAATGACAAGGCCCAGACCGGCAAGGAACAGGCTGCGCTGAATTGGCAGTCGAAGCCGGCTTATGAGAACGGCATCTTCACCTGGCGGCTCGCCGACCATGAAGGAAAGGCCGTCGCCATGACCGGCGGTACGGTGGAGTTCAAGCGTCCGGTCGGTGACGTGAACGATACCAAGGTCACGCTGAGCGTCCGCGAGCCCGGAATGCTGACCGCACCGCTGGAACTTGGCGAGGGCGCGTGGATCATGGAAGTGAATGCAGATGCGGGTCTTGAAGACCCTTATCGCCATATCATCCGCGTTCTGGTGAAGGATGGGAGAATGCTATGAGCTGCTGCGTCGAGAATGCACAGATAGCGACCGTCGTTCAGGCCGTCTCGGCAGATGAAATGCAGGTCGCAAGCCGCGCGCTTGGAGACGGTTTTCGCCAGCTCGACCTGTCGGTTCCCGGCGTTCATTGCGGCCTGTGCATCAAGAATATCGAAGAGACGCTCGGCAAGATCACAGGGGTTGCCTATGTCCGCGTCAACCTCACCGGCCGCCGTGTGACCGTGCGCTGGAAGGATGGCGAGACGCCGCCCGATGTGGTCGATCCGCTTCGCAGGCTCGGTTACGAAGCGCATATCTTCGACATGGCGCAGGAGAAAGACCCGACCTTCACGCGGCTTCTGATCGCGCTTGGCGTCGCGGCCTTTGCTTCCAGCAATGTGATGCTTTTGTCGGTCGCCGTCTGGTCGGGCGCGGATGCGGCGACACGCGATATGTTCCACTGGATTTCCGGCCTCATCGCCCTGCCGACGCTGATCTATTCGGGCCGGATTTTCTATGTTTCCGCATGGAATGCGCTGCGTGCGCAGCGCGTCAACATGGATGTGCCGATTGCGCTTGCCATCACGCTTGCCTTTGGCATGAGTGTCTATGAAACCCTGCATCATGGCCAGCATGCCTATTTCGATGCATCGGTGACCTTGCTGTTCTTCCTGCTGATCGGCCGCACGCTCGACTACATGATGCGCGCCCGCGCCCGTTCCGCAGTCCGAGGTCTGGCGCAGCTTGGCTCCCGCGGCGCGGTGGTGATCGGCGATGATAACCAACGCAATTACCTGCCGGTCAACGAAATCCGCCCCGGCATGCGCATCATCCTTGCAGCAGGTGAGCGCGTACCCGTTGATGCAAAGGTAGAGGAAGGCCGTTCGGAACTCGATTGCGCCATTGCATCGGGTGAAAGCGATGCCGTGCCTGTCGGTCCGGGCTCCGACATTCGCGCGGGCACGCTCAACCTTTCCACGCCGCTCGTCATTCGGGCGACGGCGGAAGCAAAGGATTCCTTCCTCGCTGAAATGGTGCGGCTGATGGACGTCGCAGAAGGCGGACGCGCCTATTACCGTCGTCTTGCCGACCGCGCTTCCGAACTCTATGTGCCGATGGTCCACACCATCGCCTTCCTCGCCTTCGTCGGCTGGATGTTCTACACCGGCGGGGACTGGTATCGCTCGATCTATATCGCGATCTGCACCCTCATCATCACCTGCCCTTGCGCGCTCGCCCTTGCGGTGCCGATTGTGCAGGTAGTTGCGGCGCGGCGCCTGTTTGAAAACGGCATCATGATCAAGGACGGCTCCGCCATGGAGCGGATGGCCGAGGTGGACACTGCCATTTTCGACAAGACCGGCACTTTGACGCTCGGTCAGCCGAGGCTGATCGATGCCGACGCCATCGATCCCCATAATCTGGAGATCGCAGCCGAGTTGTCGCTTTATTCGCGCCATCCGCTGTCGCGGGCGCTGGCGCTGTTCTCGGGCGCAAAGCCGATGACCGCCTTTACCCGCATCGAGGAAGTGCCGGGCGCAGGCATCGAAGCCGAACTCAACGGTTCCATCTATCGGCTTGGCAAGCGCGACTGGGCGGACGACAGCGCCACGATGGTTCATGCCGATGGCCCCGAGACCTGTCTTTCCATCGATGGGAAGCTGGTTGAAACCTTCCGCTTTGAAGACAGCCCGCGCGAGGACGCTGCCGGAGCCATCGCCACACTGAAGCGCAACGGGCTGAAGCTTGGCATCATTTCCGGCGACCGCCTGCCTGCCGTCGAGAGGCTTGCCGGTTATCTCGGCGTCAATGATTTCCGGGCGGAAGTGCTGCCTGCCGACAAGTCGGAGCTGGTGCAGAAACTGTCAGCCGAAGGCAGCAAGGTGCTGATGGTTGGCGATGGGTTGAACGATGCGCCCGCCCTCGTCGCGGCCCATGTTTCCATGGCGCCCGCGACGGCCGCCGATATTGGCCGCAATGCAGCCGATTTCGTCTTCCTGCGTGAAAGCCTGTCGGCAGTGCCGCTTGCCTTCGCCGTATCGAAGGAAGCAGGCCGGTTGATCAGCCAGAATTTTGCGCTTTCCATCGGCTATAATATCATAGCCGTGCCGATCGCGATTTTCGGCTATGTCACCCCGCTGGTGGCGGCGCTTTCTATGTCGCTGTCGTCCATCGTGGTCGTGAGCAACGCATTGCGGTTGCGCGCCGGAAAACAAAAGCAGCAGACGCAGAAGACCATCGCGCCTGTTGCCGTCATCAAGGAAGCGCACAAATGAGCGGACTTATCTTTCTCATTCCCATCGCGCTGTTTCTGGGCTTGCTCGGCCTCGTCGCCTTTCTCTGGTCGTTGAAAAACGGCCAGTATGAGGATCTCGACGGCGCAGCAAACCGCATCCTGCTGGACGACGAAACTAGTCCGTTATCAAAATAGCCCGCAAATCATTGACATTCGTGCCGGTTGGCCCCGGCACGAACAGATCGCCGATGGCGTCGAATGCCGTCCATGCGTCGTTGTTGGCGAGACGCGCAGCGCCATCCTCGCCCGCCTTTTGCAGGCGCGAAACCGTGGAACCATCGGCAAAGGCTCCGGCATTGTCTTCCGAGCCGTCAATGCCGTCCGTGTCGGCGGCGAGCGCATGGATGTTGTCATAGCCATCGATGTCGAGCGCGAATGACAGCAGGAACTCGCTGTTGCGCCCACCTTTGCCACCTCCCGGGCCACCCTTGCCGCGAATGGTGACAGTCGTTTCGCCGCCCGACAGAATGACCACGGGTTTCTTGAACGGGCGGTCGCGGTCGGCCACTTCGCGGGCAATCGCCGCATGGACATGCGCCACTTCCCGCGCCTCACCTTCCATTGAATCGGACAGGATCACCGCTTCCACACCATGACGCCGGGCTTCCTTCACCGCCGCATCCAGCGAGACGGCAGCGGAAGCAATCACCCGGACCTCGTTTCGAGCGAAAACCTCGTCGTCCGGTTTCGGCGCATGGGCGGCTTCGCTCCTGATGTGATCAAGCGCTGCCTGTGGCAGTTCGAGCCTGTAGCGTTCGATGATCTTCAAGGCCTCGTCGCGGCTGGTTGCGTCCGGCACGGTCGGCCCGGAAGCGACGAAGGCCGGGTTGTCGCCGGGAATATCCGAAACGACCAGCGAGAACACTTTTGCCGGATGCGCGGCGGCGGCGAGCCTGCCGCCCTTGATCGTCGACAGGTGCTTGCGGATGGCATTCATCGCCGAAATAGGCGCGCCGGAGGCGAGCAATGCCTTGTTGACGGCGATCTCATCTTGCAACGTCAGACCTTCCGGCGGCGACGGCAGCAGCGCCGATCCGCCGCCCGAGACAAGCGCCACCACGAGATCGTCTTCCGTGAGGCCGGACACGGCATCGAACAGCCGCTTCGAGGCTTGAAGCCCCGCCTCGTCGGGAACCGGATGCGCGGCCTCGATGATCTCGATGTGCTGGCAAGGTGTGCCATAGCCATAGCGCGTCACCACCACGCCCTCCAGCGGGGCATCGTGTTTTTCAGCCCAGGCGCGCTCGAAAGCCGCCGCCATCTGCGCCGATCCCTTGCCCGCGCCGATGACAATCGTTCGTCCCTTCGGCTTGGCCGGGAGATTGGCGCGGATCACCAGTTCTGGATCGGCAGCCGCAACAGCTGCGTCGAACAGGCTGGTCAGAAACTTCTTGGGATCGGTGATGGCAGACATGAGTTTCCCGATGCTGGCGTGTTAACGGCGGCACTATTCCCCGCCCGAGATCTAAAATCAATGGAGCCGGCTACCTCCTCCAAGCAGCCAGCTCCGCCCTCTCCCTCCAGAGAGTTCGCCTGAGACGTCAAGCCACGTCGTGGTTCGCCATCCTCTCGAGAGCACGTACCAGACCCGAATGGTCGAGACCGTCATCGCCATGCGCCGCGCAGGAGTTGAACAGCTCCTGTGCCGTGGCCGTGTTCGGCAGCGAAACGCCGAGTGCCTTTGCGCCTTGCAGTGCGAGGTTCAAATCCTTCTGGTGCAGGGAAATACGGAATCCCGGATCGAAGGTGCGCTTGATCATGCGTTCGCCATGCACTTCGAGAATGCGGGACGATGCAAAGCCACCCATCAGGGCTTCGCGCACCTTTGCCGGATCCGCGCCTGCCTTGGAAGCGAAGACCAGTGCTTCAGCCACGGCTTCGATATTGAGCGCGACAATGATCTGGTTTGCGACCTTGGTCGTCTGGCCATCGCCGCAATCGCCGACGAGGGTGATGTTCTTGCCCATAAGCTTCAGAAGCGGCAGCGCACGGTCAAACGATTCCTGCGAACCGCCTGCCATGATGGAGAGGCTGGCGTTCTTCGCGCCCACCTCGCCGCCCGAAACCGGCGCATCGACATATTCGGCGCCCGTTGCGCGGACCTTCTTTGCGAATTCCTTCGTCTCGATGGGCGAGATCGAGCTCATGTCGATGAGTAGCTTGCCTTTGCCGAGCCCCCCGATTGCGCCGCCTTCACCGAAGATGACTTCGGCCACCTGCGGCGTATCGGGAAGCATGAGAATAACCGTATCGCATTCTTCCGCGACGGCCTTCGGCGTATCCACGATTTGCAGACCGTTATCGATCAGTTCCTGACGCGGCGGAGGATTGAACCTCGAGGTGACGATCTGATTTCCGGCATCCTGCAGATGACGCGCCATCGGCGTGCCCATGATCCCCAGTCCGATGAAGCCTATCTTGGCCATGTCGTATACTCCCTAATCAAAATTATGCAGTCAGCCGTTCGGCTTCATGGTGTTTGAACCAGCTGAGACCTTCCTCGGTTGTGGTCTTCGGCTTGTATTCGCAGCCGATCCAGCCTTTGTATCCGGCGTTTTTCAGCGCTTCGAACACGTTGGGATAATTGATCTCGCCGGTCCCCGGCTCATTGCGGCCCGGATTGTCGGCAAGCTGGATATGAGCGATCAGCGGCTTGTAGCGTTCATAGGTCGCGACCAGTTCGCCGCGTGTGCGCTGCTGGTGGTAAAGGTCATACTGGATGAACAGGTTGTTGCTGCCCACTTCATCGATGATCGAAACCGCCTGCTCCACCGTGTTGAGGTAGAAGCCGGGAATGTCGTAGTGGTTGATCGGCTCGATCAGCAGGCGGATGCCGTGCTTGCCCAGTTCCTTCGCGGCCAGACGCAGATTGCTGACGAAAGTGGCGCGCAGCACATCCGGATCGACACCTTGCGGGGCAATGCCCGAAAGACAATTGACCTGGGAGCAGTTGAGCGTGGTGGCATAGTCGATGGCATCGGCCACGCCGCGACGGAAATCATCGACCCGATCCGGCAGAACCGCAATGCCGCGCTCTCCCCCAGCCCAGTTGCCCGCAGGCAGGTTATGCAGGACCTGCGCCAGATTATGTCTGGTCAGCGCCGCCTTCAGCTCGTGCCGGTTGAACTCATAGGGAAAGAGATATTCCACCCCGGTAAACCCGGCCTTTGCCGCCAATGCGAAGCGGTCCATGAAGGGTACTTCGTTGAAAAGCATTGTGAGATTGGCTGCAAATCTCGGCATTTTCGCCTCCTTGTAATTCTCTGTTTGCGCAATTCTGGAAAAAAGCCGTTTCACAATTTTCCTCGAATTACCTTCCACGTTGTTCTTTTCCCTCATCCTGAGGAGCCCTCCCGAGCTTGTCGAAGGGAGGCGTCTCGAACGACGAAGGAAGATGCATCGTGCCTGCCCTCGTCCTCGACCCTTCGACGGGCTCAGGATGATGCTTCGCTGCGCTCCGCACCTCAGGATGAGGGAGATACGGAGCATTAAATCGGCAACACGTTAATCCAAAAGTGCTGCGATAGCGGTCGGTGCATCTTCGCCGCGTTCTGCCAGTTCCTCGAATTCGACGACCTGATCGATGTCGATACCCATGGAAATATTGGTAACGCGTTCGAGGATGAATTCCAGAACCACCGGCACCTGATGCTCCGCCATCAGCGCTTTTGCCTGTTCAAAACTTTCGGCAAACTGGTTGGGGCTGCGAACCCGGATTGCCTTGCAACCCAAACCTTCAGCGACCGCCACGTGATCGACGCCATAGCCCTTTTCCGCATCGCCACCGGCATTGATGTTGTCGAAGGCAAGGCTGACCTCGAAATCCATGTTGAAGCCGCGCTGCGCCTGACGGATGAGGCCGAGATAGGAATTGTTCACGACCACATGAATGTAAGGCAGCTTGTGCTGTGCGCCGACCGCCAGTTCCTCGATCAGGAACTGGAAATCATAATCGCCGGAAAGCGCCACGATCGGACGGTCGGGATCGGCGGCACGGACACCGAGCGCTGCTGGCAGTGTCCAGCCAAGCGGACCGGCCTGACCGCAATTGATCCAGTTGCGCGGACGATAGACATGCAGGAACTGCGCACCGGCGATCTGGCTGAGGCCGATGGTCGTCACATAGCAGGTATCGCGACCGAACGCCTTGTTCATCTCTTCATAGACACGCTGCGGCTTCAGCGGAGTCTGGTCGAAATGTGTCTTGCGCAGCATGGTGCGCTTGCGCTCCTGGCACTCTTTGGCCCAGCCCGACCAGTCGCGCAGCTTGCCTGCCGACTTCCATTCGGTCGCAACGTCCAGCAGCAGCTTCAGCGCCTTGCCCGCATCCGAAACGATACCGAAATCCGGCGCGAATACACGGCCGATCTGGGTCGGCTCAATATCGATATGGATGAACTTGCGGTCCTTCCTGTAGGTGTCGACATTGCCGGTATGACGGTTCGCCCAGCGGTTGCCGATGCCGATGACGACATCGGAGGCCAGCAGATTGGCGTTGCCGTAGCGGTGCGAGGTCTGGAGACCGCACATGCCCGCCATCAGGCGGTGGTCGTCCGGGATGACGCCCCAGCCCATCAGGGTCGGGATGACCGGAATGCCGGTGATTTCGGCGAATTCGACCAGAAGGTCGGACGCATCGGCGTTGATGATGCCGCCACCGGCCACGATCAGCGGGCGTTCCGCCTCGTTCAGCATGGCGAGCGCCTTTTCGGCCTGTGCCCGCGTGGCAGCTGGCTTATAGGCTTCCATCGGCTGGTAAGTGTCGATGTCGAACTCGATTTCGGCAAGCTGGACATCGATCGGCAGGTCGATGAGGACCGGACCGGGACGGCCCGACTTCATGATGTGGAACGCCTTCTGGAAGACATAAGGCACCAAAGCCGGTTCCATGACCGTGACCGCCCATTTGGTGACGGGGGCCGCGATCTTGGCGATATCGACGGCCTGAAAGTCTTCCTTGTCGAGACGTGCGCGCGGCGCCTGACCGGTGATGCAGAGGATCGGGATCGAATCGGCGGAAGCCGAATAGAGACCTGTAATCATATCCGTTCCGGCCGGGCCGGAGGTGCCGATGCACAGGCCGATATTGCCATGCTTTGCACGGGTGTAGCCTTCGGCCATATGCGAAGCGCCTTCGACATGACGTGCCAGTATATGGCGGATCGAGCCGCGCGCCTTCATCGCCGAATAAAACGGATTGATCGCTGCGCCCGGTACACCGAAAGCACAATTGATCCCTTCTCTCTCCAGCACAAGCACGGCTGCATCGACTGCACGCATTCTGGCCATGGCCATTCCTCCTATGGAACTCTAATCCATTTACCAATGCTATTATCAAAAAATGGAAATGCATATCACTATATGGAAATAAAGATTTTCAACGGAACGGAGATAATCCGCCTACGTCTTTCCGAGTAGCAATGGATGCGATAGTGATAATTCCTGAGTTTAGGCGGGATTCGGAGACGGTGATGGAACAGGCGAAGGTAAAGCGGGGCCGCAAGGCGGCGGAAAACGCAGCGCCCTCGTCTGTGCAGGTTCTCGATCGAAGCCTGAAGCTGCTGGCATTGATCGCAGAGAATGACGGCTCGACATTGACCGATCTTGCCGATGCGAGCGGCATGGCGCCTTCCACCGTGCACCGCCTGCTGTCGTCGCTGGCCAATCACGGAATGGTTTCCCACGACCTGGAAAGCGGCGACTGGACCATCGGCGTCAAGGCTTTCGAGATCGGCAATGCCTTTCGCCGGTTCCGCAAGCTCGGCATTCTGGCGCGCCCCTATCTCAAGACATTGATGGAAACGAGCGGCGAGACCGCCAATATCGGCGTCGAGGACGGCGGCGATGTCGTGTTCATCTCGCAGATTGAAAGCCATGCGCCGATGCGCGCCTTTTTCCGGCCCGGACGGCGCGGGCCTATCCATGCGTCCGGCATCGGCAAGGCCATATTGTCCACCTGGTCGGACAAGGAAATCGCCCATGCCCTGTCGGGGCGCGCGCTCGAACACTTTACGCAGCGCACGCTCGACAGCCTGCCCGCGCTATTGAAAGACATTCAGGCAACGCGGACGCGCGGATGGTCTGTCGACGATGAAGAACATACACTCGGCATGTGCTGCATCGCCGCGCCGATTTTCAATGAATATGGCGAGGCGATTGCCGGCATTTCCGTTTCCGGCCCTGCCGTGCGCCTGCCGAAAAAGAAGCTCGAGGAATTCGGGCCGCTCATCCGCTCCACCGCCGATGAGCTGACCCGCGCCATGGGCGGCAAACGCCCGGAAGAGTTTTAACGCACAGTGAATTTGGGCTAATCGACGCTCTGCGCCCCTCTTTCCCTCATCCTGAGGAGCTTCCTCGAGTTTGTCGACGGGGAGCGTCTCGAAGAGCTGAGGGAAACCGCGCTGCGCGTGCCCTCGTCCTTCGAGGCTTCGCCTCGCTCCGCACCTCAGGATGAGGGAGAAGCGCAGCGATGACGCTTTATAGTTCAGCCTTGAGCGGCTTGCCGGCCACATAGGTTTCAATGACGGCACGGTCATCGCCCAACGTCTGCAACAGGAACAGCTCCTGTTCCAGCGTCGCGCCAGCCGCCATGCGAAGCCGCATCGGCGATGTGGCGGACGAATCCAGCACCACGATATCGGCTTCGGTGCCTTCATCCAATGTACCGATCCTGTCTTCCATGGAGAGCGCGCGGGCATTGCCGAGCGTCGCCATGTAGAAGGACTGGAACGGGTTCAGGCGGTTTCCACGCAGTTGCTGGACCTTGTAGCCCTCATCCATGGTACGCAGCATCGAGAAACTCGTGCCGCCGCCGACATCGGTCGCCACCGCCATGCGCACGCCCGATGCTTTCAGGCGGTCGCGGTCGAAGAGGCCCGAGCCGAGGAACAGGTTGGAGGTCGGGCAGAAGACGGCAATCGAGCCGGTTTCCGCCATGACGCGCACTTCGCGGTCTTCCAGATGGATGGAATGGCCGAGCAGGGTCTTGTTTCCCAGAAGGCCGTAATGCTCGTAAATACCGAGATAGTCGGGCGCATCCGGGTAAAGCGACTTGGTGAAGGTGATTTCGTCGTGGTTTTCCGACAAATGCGTCTGGATGTAGCTGCCGGGGTGCTCACGGACAAGCGCCTGACTTGCTTCGAGCTGCTCCGGCGTGGAGGTGATGGCAAAGCGCGGCGTGATCACGTAATCGAGGCGGCCCTTGCCCTGCCAGCGCGCGATCAGCGCCTTTGTGTCGTCATAACCCGACTGTGCAGTGTCGCAGAGGGCAGGCGGCGCGTTGCGGTCCATCATCACCTTGCCGCCGAGCATACGCATGTTGCGATGCTGCGAGGCGCGGAAATAGGCATCCACGCTTTGCGGATGCACGGAGCAATAAGCGACTGCCGTGGTGGTGCCGTGGCGGATCAGCTCGTCCAGAAAGCGCTCCGCGATGAATTCGGCATGCTGCTCGTCGGCGAATTTCTGCTCGGCCACGAACGTATAGGTGTTGAGCCATTCCAGAAGATTGGCTGCATAGGAAGCGACGACCTGCGTCTGTGGGTAATGGATATGCGTGTCGATGAAGCCGGGCAGGATCAGGTGCGGGCGATGGTCGGCGACTTTTACGTCGCTGCCTGCCTCGGTACTGACTTCAGCATAATCGCCAAGACGCAGGATACGGCCATCTTCGACCAGAACGGCGCCGTCTTCGATATAGCGGTAGGCGGCATTGTCATCGAGACTCTGCGGCTCGTCACGAAAGGTCAGCACGCGGCCGCGGATCAGAAGCTTGGTCATTGTGGTCTTGGTCCCTTATTTCGAGCCTTGCGTGGCGGACTGGTACCAGGAGGCAAGAAGCTGGCGTTCTTCCTCGCTCACGCCGGTAACGTTGGCGGGCGGCATGGCATGCGAACGGCCTGCCTGCAAATAGATTTCACGCGCATGGGCCGCGATATCCCGGTCTGTGTCGAGCACGACGCCCTTCGGCGGCGCGATGATGCCTTCCCAGCCCGGCTCCTTGGCGTGGCACATGGCGCAGCGCCCCAGAACGGTATCCCGCACTTTTCCAAAGTGCGGGTCCGAGATGAAGGACTGCTGCAAGGCAGAGATTTTCTGTTCTTCCGGCTCGCCGGTCAGCACCTTCGGCACAGTCGAGAGCCAGATGATGACGATGAACAGGATGACCGTTACCAGCCAGGTCCAGGTCGGGCTGCCCTTGCGGGCATGCTGCGTGTTGAACCAGTGGCGGATCGTGACGCCCATCAGGAACACCAGCGAAGCGATTATCCAGTTGAACTGCGTCCCGAAAGCCAGCGGATAGTGGTTCGACAGCATCAGGAACAGAACCGGCAGCGTCAGATAGTTGTTGTGGGTCGAACGCTGCTTGGCGATCTTGCCGTATTTCGGGTCCGGCTTGCGGCCTGCGATCAGATCCGCCACCACGATCTTCTGGTTCGGGATAATGATCATGAACACATTGGCGGACATGATCGTCGCGGTGAAGGCGCCCAGATGCAGGAAGGCGGCGCGTCCCGTGAACAGATGCGTATAGCCCCAGGCCACCACGACCAGAATACAGTAGAGAATGACCATCAGGAGCGTATCGCTCTTGCCGAGCATCAGCTTGCAGATCGTGTTGTAGGCGATCCAGCCGAAGGCCAGCGAGGCAATCGAAATGCCGATGGCGACCGGGCGCGAGACGTCGAGGACGTTCGGATCGATCAGGTAGAGATCGGCACCGGCATAGTAGACGATGCAGAGCAGCGTGAAACCCGACAGCCAGGTGGCGTAGGATTCCCATTTGAACCAGGTCAGGTGTTCCGGCATTTCGGCGGGCGCAACCAGATATTTCTGGATGTGGTAGAAACCGCCACCGTGGACCTGCCATTCCTCGCCGTGCGCGCCTTCCGGCAGGCCGGGGCGCTGGCGCAAGCCCAGATCGAGCGCGATGAAGTAAAAGGACGAGCCGATCCACGCAATCGCGGTAATCACGTGCAGCCACCGCGCTGCGAAGCCCAGCCAGTCCCAGGCTACGGCGAAATCATACATCAGGGACTCCCATTTCTTATCCCGTTTCTTGAGCCAATTCTTAGCCCATTGTTCGTTGTTGCATTATGTGCCAAAGGAATCAGGTTCAGGGAACGTCACATCACGACCAGCACTTTCAAAAAAATCTAGACAATCGTGGAGGGGACGTATGTCATATCTTGATAATCTGCGCGTTTTTGTGCGCGTTGTCGAATTGGGAAATCTATCCGCGGCGGGCCGCGATCAGCGCGCATCGCCGGCAGTTGCAAGCAATCGAATCAAGGAGTTGGAGAAGCACCTGGGAGTGAGGCTCTTCAACCGGACGACGCGCAAGCTCACGCCGACCGAACATGGCCGCGTATTCTATGACGGTGCATTGAAAATCCTCGAAGCCGTGGATGAAGCGGAAGCGGCCGTGGCGGAACTGGCGAAAAATCCGAAGGGATCGATTCGCATCACCGCGCCGCTTGGCTTCGGCAGACGGCTGATCGCATCGGGGATCCCGGAGTTTCACGACAAATATCCCGACATCGAAGTGCGGCTCCGCCTCTCCGATCATGAAGTGGACATCATGAGCGAAGGCGTCGATGTGGCTTTCAAGCTCGGTGTTCTGGAAAATTCCAATCTGCGCATGCGGGGCATCATGAATTGCGAACGCGTGATCTGCGCGGCGCCCGCATATCTTGAGAAACACGGGGTTCCGCACTCACCGGACGAGTTGCTGGGCGACAAGCATGACTGTCTCCTGCTGCGTTTTCCGGGCTCGAAGGAATATTACTGGTCGCTGCAAACCGCGGAAGGCCTGCGCAAGTTTGAAGTCACCGGGCCATATGACTCCGATGACGGCGACGTATTGACGCAATGGGCGCTCGGCGGGCGGGGCATCATCAACAAGCCGCTGTTTGAAGTGAAGGAATATATCCGCGAAGGACGGCTGGTTCCCATCCTCGAAAACGCCCCACCCGCTCCGATCCAGCTAGCTGCGATCTATCCGCACAAGCGCTTTCAGGACCCGAAGGTGCGTCTCATCATCGATTTCATGACGGAACGGTGCCAGCGACTGATCCGCGAGGCTTTGGCATAGAGCGGCTGAAACCGCTCTATACTTCTCTGCGGCCTCGGGAACGCCAAAAAAAACGCCCGATCAGGCGGGCTGCGAGACACATGCGGAGGTCAGAACCGCCGTCAGAACTTCGGCAGCGACCAATGCTGCGATGACTTCTGGCCTCTTGTCCTTCACGACGGCTCCGCCGACCGGGCAGACGAGATTTTCAAAAAGATCGTCGCTGCCCATTTCGCGCTTCAACCAATTCTTGAAAGTGGCCTTCTTGGTCTTCGAGCCGATCATGCCGACATAGACGGCATCGCCCCGCTGCAAAGCCTCGGTAACGATGAGAAAATCCAGCGCATGGTCGTGGGTGAGGACGATGAAGGCGCTGCCCGGAGGGGCGGAACGCACCACCTGCTCAGGCATCGCCGATAGACAGGTCTCGACGCCCGGCACATCGCAGGCCATCAGTTCGGCCTCCCGCGTATCCACCAGAACGACCCGGACGGGCGTGAACGAAAGCGCATTTGCCAGCGCATCGCCGACATGGCCCGCACCGAACACATAGACATGCGGGCGCGTGGCTATTTCGGCATCGACCTTGCCGACAAGCTCGTCGGTGAGCCCGCGATTGACACGTTTGAAGCTCAGGCCCACCCGTCCGCCGCAACATTGGCCGATTTCCGGGCCGAGTGGGACGTCCATGGGTGTGTCCCTGCCGCCAGCCAAGATTTTCCGGGCATGGTCTATAGCCATATATTCGAGCTGACCGCCCCCGATGGTCCGAAAGATCATATCGCGGGCAACCAGCATCCACGCCCCCGCATCGCGGGGCGCGGAACCTTTCACATCGGTGACTTCCACCAGCACACTATCGGGACGCCGGTTGAGAAAAGCCCGGATATCGTCGCGTGCGCCCGGCATTTTTCTAGCCCTTTTGCTTGCGGAGCCGCTCAATGGCCATCAGCACGCGTTCCGGTGTTGCAGGCGCATCAAGACGCGGGCAGAACTTGTAATCCGCCACGCTGGCGACGGCATCGGCCAGAGCGTGCAGCACCGACAGGCCCAGCGGCAGCGGCGGCTCGCCGACAGCCTTGGAGCGATGGATCGTCGGCTCATATGCCTCCGACCAGTCGGTCAGCGCCACGTTGAATATCTTGGGCCGGTCGGAAGCCAGCGGAATCTTGTAGGTGGATGGCGCATGGGTGCGAAGCCGCCCCTTGTCGTCCCACACAAGTTCCTCCGTCGTCAGCCAGCCCATGCCCTGCACGAAGCCGCCTTCAACCTGACCGATATCGATGGCGCGGTTCAGGGAACGCCCGGTATCATGCAGAATATCGGTGCGCTCCACCACATATTCGCCAGTCAGAGTGTCGACGGAAACTTCGGAACAGGCTGCTCCGTAAGCATAGTAGTAGAAAGCATGACCGCGACCCTTGGCCCGGTCCCAATGGATTTTCGGCGTCTTGTAGTGACCTGCCGCCGAAAGCTGCACGCGACCGATAAAGGCCTGCTTGACGAGATCGTTGAAGCTGATTTCCTGATTGCCGACCCGAACGCGGTTGGGAAGAAAGACAATCTGATCTTCCGGCACCTGATATTGCTGGGCCGCGAAATGGATAAGGCGCTTCTTGATCTGGCGGGCTGCGTCCTGTGCTGCCATTCCGTTAAGATCGGCCCCGGAAGAAGCTGCAGTCGGCGCGGTGTTCGGCACCTTGGCGGTCGTCGTCGCGGTGATCTTCACCCGGTCGATGTCGATCTGGAATTCCTCGGCCACCACCTGCGCCACCTTCATATGGAGCCCCTGCCCCATTTCCGTGCCGCCATGGTTCATATGCACCGAACCGTCATTATAGACATGCACCAGAGCGCCAGCCTGATTGGACTCCGTCTTGGTGAAGGAAATGCCGAATTTCACCGGGGTCAGTGCGATGCCGCGTTTGACATAGCGGCTTTTGGCGTTGAATTCACGGATCGCTTCGCGGCGCTTTGCGTAATCGGAGCTTTCCTCCAGTTCCGCAACGATGCGCTGGATAATGCAATCCTCCACCTTCTGGTGATAGGGCGTGACGTTGCGCGTGCCGCCTTTACCCATTTCATCGTAGAAATTGCGCTTGCGGATTTCCAGCGGGTCCTTGCCGACAGCGAAAGCCACTTCATCGATCACGCGTTCCGCACCGACCATGCCCTGCGGCCCGCCGAAGCCGCGAAACGCCGTGTTCGACACTGTGTTCGTGTAAAGCGGCGCCGACTGCGCATGAACTGCCGGAAAGAAATAGGCGTTGTCACAGTGGAACAAGGCGCGGTCGCCGACAGGTCCGGAAAGGTCAGCCGAGAACCCGGCATTGAGGGCAAACAGATAATCGATGCCCAGAATATTGCCTTCATCGTCGAAGCCGACTTCATAATCGATGACGAAGCCGTGGCGCTTCCCGGTCGAGGTCATGTCCTCGTCGCGGTCGAGCCTGATCTTCATGGCACGCTTGTGCTTCTTGGCCGCGATGGCTGCAATCGCCGCCCACTGGTTGGCCTGCGTTTCCTTGCCGCCGAAGCCGCCGCCCATGCGACGCACTTCCACCGTCACGGAATGGCTCGGAACGCCCAGCGCATGGGCGACCAGATGCTGGGTTTCGCTCGGTCCCTGCGTGGAGCAATAGACGGTGACGTCCTCATCCTCGCCGGGGATAGCCAGCGAAACCTGCCCTTCAAGATAGAAGTGATCCTGCCCGCCGAGATACATGCGGTTCTTGATGCGATGCGGTGCGGCATCGATGGCCGCGCGTGCATCGCCGCGCTTCAGCGTCAGCGGCGTGGTGACAAGCCGGTCCTTCAGACCATCCAGCCCATCGATGGAATAGATGCCCGCTGCTTCCTCATATTCGATTTTCGCCAGACGTGCGGCGCGGCGCGCCTGATCGCGGGTTTTGGCGATAACCGCAAAGATCGGCTGGCCGTGAAACTCGACCTTGTCGACAGCGAAGATCGGATCGTCATGCATGCCCGACGGCGAAACATCGTTCTCGCCGGGCACGTCCTTATAGGTCAGCACGTCGATCACGCCGGGAGCGGCGCGAACCGCTGACAAATCGATCGACTTGAAAGAACCATGTGCGACGGAAGAAAACCCGAGACCGATGTGCAGCGTGCCTTCGGGCTCCGGTATATCGTCGATATAGACAGCCGTTCCCGTCACATGCTTGTGCGCGGAATCGTGCTTCTGGTCGGTCGCCACACCACCGACGATACGGGCCGCTTTCAGTGCGTTTGCAGGATGCTTGTTCATGATTGCCTCCTCACGCCGCGGCGATTTCAGCCGCGCGCAGCGGCGTGTAACTGCCTTCCGTTTCGGCGAAGAAACGCCGCAACAGATTGCGCGCCGCGAGCAGCCGGTACTCGGCAGTCGCGCGCATATCGCTCAAGGGCGTATAATCTTGCGAATAGGCTTCCAGCGCCGCTTCAACGCTCGCCTCTGTCCAGGGCTTGGCCGTCAGTGCTGCCTCCACCGCGCTTGCCCGCTTCGGCGTTGCCGCCATGCCGCCATAGGCGATGCGAACGGTCGCCACATTGCCTGCCGCGTCGAGCGTCAGATGGAAAGCGCCGAGCGTCGCGGTAATGTCTTCCTCAAAACGCTTCGACACTTTGTAAATGGCAAAATGGCTGTTTTCCGCCGGCACCGGCACATGCACGGCCTCGACGAATTCGCCAGCCCCGCGGTCCTGTTTGCCATAGGCGATGAAGAACTCTTCCAGAGGGATGGTGCGTCGCTCCGCCCCTTTGCGCAAGGTGAGCTTTGCACCAAGTGCGATCAGCGGCGGCGGCGTGTCGCCAATCGGCGAACCATTGGCGATATTGCCGCCGATGGTTCCCATATTGCGCACCTGTTCGCCGCCGATGCGGTTGATGAGCTGGCCGAGCTGGGGAATACGTCTGGCGAGGAAGCCGAAGGCTTCCGTGTAGGTGACGCCCGCGCCGATGGTGATGACACCATTTTCCTCGCGCATGAAACGCAGTTCATCCAGATGGCCGATGAAGACGACCGGAGAAATGTCGCGCATCATCTTGGTGACCCAAAGGCCCACATCGGTGGAACCGGCGACGATGGTCGCCTTCGGCTCCGCTGCCAGAATGGAGGCAAAATCGTCGAGATCGGCAGGCACGATCAACCGGTCCCGGCCTTCGCCCACTTCCACCCGCACGCCGTCGCGCATCGCCGCCAGTTGTTCCAGCACGAGTGCGCGTTCGGCTGCGAGCGGATCTTCCGTTGCCGTGCCATAATCGGAAATGGCGCGCGCGGCGCGCATGATCGCCTCATAGCCGGTGCAACGGCAAAGATTGCCCTGCAATGCCTTTTCAATCTCGGCATCGGCAGGCATCGGTTCGCGCATCCACAAGGCGTAGAGCGACATGACAAAGCCCGGCGTGCAGAAACCGCACTGCGAGCCGTGAAACTCGATCATGGCCTTCTGCACGGGATGCAGACCGCCATCCGCTCCGCGCAGATGTTCGATCGTCACGACATGACAACCATCCAGCGAACCCATGAAGCGGATGCAGGCATCGACGCTCTCATAAACCAGCTTGCCGTCGGAAATCTTGCCGACCAGCACCGTGCACGCACCGCAATCGCCTTCGCCGCAGCCTTCCTTGGTGCCGCGCAGCTTGGCGGACAGCCGCAGATAGTCGAGCAGCGTTTCGGTCGGCGAAACACGGTCGAGTTCGATCTTTTCACCGTTCAGAAGAAAGCGGATCGTGTGTCGCACAGACTGGTTCATGGCGCTTAGCTCCCGCGATAGGTGGAATAGGAAAAGGGCGAAACGAGAAGCGGTACATGATAATGCGCTTTTTCGTCTGAAATGCCAAAGCGCAAAGGAACGACGTCAAGGAACGGTACGGCATCGTCAGTCTTGCCGAAATATTCGCCGACATGAAACAGAAGCTCGTAGGAACCGGCCCGCAAGTTGTCCCCCGACAGCAGCGGCTCATTGCAGCGGCCATCGTCATTGGTGCGAATTTCACGGATGGGTTCTGCCTGCTGATTCTCGATGCGGCGCAACTCGATGCGCAGATTTGCTGCCGGCTTGCCGCTTACCGTGTCGAGGACATGCGTCGTCAACCGGCCATCACCGCTCTTTTCCTGACCCATTTGCACTCCTGCCGCTCTTCGATTCTCCTGCCGTCCCGACTGGAGAACTTACAAGCTTTTGATTTCCGGTGGTTTATTTCGGCCCGATATCGGCATCGGCTGTGGGGCCGCAACCACACCATGTTCCCAGCATTCAGTATTTCGCGATCCTGCGCATTGGGAAAGATGGTTATCGTTGGATGTCTTTCAAATTTTTGAAGGGGAATAATAGCGATAAATCTTTATTATCATGGGTAAAACGAACGAATACGAGGGAAGACCCGCAATGAAATATCCGCGCAATCTCGTCGGCTATGGACGCAACACACCAGATCCGCGCTGGCCGGGAGGGGCGAACATCGCCGTGCAGTTCGTCGTCAATTACGAGGAAGGCGGCGAATGCTGCGTTCTTGATGGCGATCCGGCGTCCGAATGCCTGCTTTCCGAGATTGTCGGCGCTCAAGCCTGGCAGGGCCAGCGCAACCTCAATATGGAATCAATCTACGAATATGGCGCCCGTTCCGGCTTCTGGCGCCTGTGGCGCGCATTCACCCGCCGCAACATGCCCGTAACCGTCTATGGCGTGGCGCTTGCCATGGCGAGGAACCCCGAAGCCGTCGCCGCCATGAAGGAAGCGGATTGGGAAATCGCCAGCCATGGACTGCGCTGGTGGGAATATAAGGACGTTCCCGAAGAGATTGAGCGCGAGCACATCCGCGAAGCCGTGCGCCTTCATACGGAAATCACCGGTTCGCGCCCGCTCGGCATCTATCAGGGCAAGCCGTCCGACAACACGCTGAAACTGGTGATGGAGGAAGGCGGGTTCCTCTATTCCGCCGATTCCTATGCCGATGAACTGCCCTACTGGGTGCAGGGGCCGAAGGAGCCGCACCTGATCGTGCCCTATACGCTGGACGCCAATGACATGCGCTTTGCCACGCCGCAGGGTTTCAATTCCGGCGACCAGTTCTTCACCTATCTGAAAGACACGTTCGACGTGCTCTATCGCGAAGGTGCCGAAGGCGCGCCGAAGATGATGTCCATCGGCCTGCATTGCCGTCTTGTCGGGCGTCCGGGCCGCGTGGCCGCGCTGGAACGCTTCCTCGATTACGTGCAGAGCCATGACAAGGTCTGGGTCGCCAAACGCGTCGATATCGCCCGGCACTGGCATGAAAACTACAAGCCGGCCGTTGCGGACGTCGTGCCTTCCAGCGCTGAAAAAAACGCATTCGTCGCGCGCTATGGCAGCATTTTCGAACATTCGCCCTGGATCGCGGAACGTGCCTACGATGCGGGCCTCACCGTGGAGGAAGACACCGCTTCGGGTCTCGCCGCAGCCATGACCAGGGTGTTCCGCGCCGCCACGCCGGAGGAACGGCTGGCCGTGCTGAAAGCGCACCCTGACCTTGCCGGCAAGCTGGCACAGGCAAAACGCCTGACCGCGGAATCGACCGCCGAACAGGCTGGCGCCGGTCTCGACGCGCTGACGGACGCGGAAAAGCAGTCCTTCACCGAACTGAACGATGCCTATACCGCGAAGTTCGGCTTTCCCTTCATCATCGCCGTGAGGGGGCGAAACAAAAAGGAAATCCTCGACGCTTTCCAGCGCCGCGTTTCCAATGATCGTGATACGGAATTTGAAACCGCCTGCGCTCAGGTGGAACGCATCGCCCTGCTGCGCCTCAAGGATATTCTGCCCGAAGCGCTTTATTGATCCCCGCCGCCCGGAGGTTCGCTTCCGGGCGCTTTTATTTTACGATTTCACGGCTGACCTTCTGATGCGTCGTGGATGCAGCTTCTCACATAAGGAATTCCCCACATGGGCAACGACAAGAACAATCGCACCTATTATGCACCGACGGGCGGCCTGCCGCCGCAGACGCAGCTTCTCACCGATCGCGCCATGTTCACCGAAGCCTATGCGATCATTCCAAAGGGCACATTCAGCGACATCGTGACGAGCTTCCTGCCCTTCTGGGACAAGACGCGGCTCTGGGTGATTGCGCGGCCCCTCTCCGGCTTTGCCGAGACCTTCTCGCAATATATCATGGAAGTGCAGCCGGACGGCGGCAGCGATCGCACCGAACTGGATGAGGGCGCGGAAGGCGTACTGTTCGTGGTCGAAGGTGAGATCACCGTCACGGTGGCGGGCAAGTCCCATACGCTGACCGAGGGTGGCTACGCCTATCTGCCGCCGAAGAGCGGCTGGACGTTGCGCAACAACGGCGCGGCTACGGCCCGCTTCCATTGGGTGCGCAAGGCTTATGAATATGTCGATGGCCTCGACGTTCCGGAACCACTGTTCCTCAACGAAAAGGATATTGCGCCTAACCCCATGCCAGACACCAATGGCGCCTGGGCAACGACGCGCTTTGTCGATCCGAACGACCTGCGCCACGACATGCATGTAACCATCGTTACGTTCGAGCCGGGCGGAGTCATTCCGTTTGCCGAAACCCATGTCATGGAGCACGGGCTTTACGTGCTGGAAGGAAAAGCCGTCTATCGGCTCAATCAGGACTGGGTGGAAGTGGAGGCCGGCGATTTCATGTGGCTGCGCGCCTTCTGCCCGCAGGCCTGTTATGCAGGCGGCCCCGGCAAGTTCCGCTACCTGCTCTACAAGGACGTCAACCGGCACATGAAGCTTTCGCGATAGGCGACCAGCATATCCACCACTTGCATATCGACCGAAGGCCGGGCACGTCCCGGCCTTTTTCCTTGGTTGGAATGCAAATAAAAACGGCGAGCCGAAGCTCGCCGTACCATTCTTCCGACTGGAGATCAGATTTGAAAACAGCGCAGTCCTTCTACGCTATCGAATGGTTCCTTAAACATAGGACAAGAATATAAGAATTCAAATTACAATTTTGTTAAACCGATGCATCCATCTCCCGCATGCATCTTGCATTTCAATAATATTCATTCAACTCGATAAAATACTATAGCAACAAAATTTAAAAGAATTCATCTCCGTTACACCAAGTGAACGGACAAATCGGGTTTTCAGATGAGACCCGGGAGGCCAGGACGAGCCTCCCGGATCAACATTCGCATATCCTATGCAAACCGCGTCGCAGTTTGCTGGAAATGCGTTAGAACGAGCGCTGGAAGCGAACCATGCCCTGCCAGGCGTCCTTGCCCTTGAGGTAGGACTTGTCGTCCTGCCACTTGGTATAGGAAACTTCCGGCGTAACCGTGAAGCCCGGAACCATTTCATAGGCTACGTTGGCAGTGGCTGCGAAAGTCTTGCTGCCATCATAAGCTGCCTGCGCATTGAAGATCGCCTTGTCGGTAACCTTGAATGCCGCTCCGCCCCAGACTGCCCAGTCACCACCCCAGGTGCCGTAGAAGCTGCTGATTGCACGGACGGAACCGAGCACATTGCCATTTCCATCGGTCTGCGTGATGTATTGGTCCTTGTTGGACTTGTAACCGCCCATCGCCCAGATCGAGAAACGGTCCGTAATGTTCACATCAGCGCGGACCTTGCCCGCCCACTCTTCGTTGCGCGCATCATAGGCGGCGACGCCCGCGATCTTGCCCCAGCCGGCTTCATACTTCAGGCCACCGACGACATGCGGCGTGTAATCCTTGATGACGCCGTTGAAGCCGTATTTGCCGTCCGTATCGTCATTGTTGCCCTGTTCGAGCGACAGAATGGCGGAGAAGCCGTTGCCGCCGGTGAAGGTATAGCTGATCAGGTTCGTGCGATAGCCGCCCGCGAGGATCACGTCATCGTTGATGACATTGCCGAGATAGCCCGGAAAGGTAACAAAGGCCGATTCATCAAGACCGACACGCAGGCCGCCCAGCTGGATATAGGCGTAGCGCAGCGAACCGGACGAACCCTCAACACCATTGCCCCAATCGTAACGGGTTTCAGCAAAGGTCTTCAAAGTGCCCAGTTCGGTTTCCGAAACGGTCGTCATGTCCAGCGTGAAGCGAGCCTTGTTATCCCAGGTATCACGGCGCGTATCGGCATTGTTACCATCGACAAAACCGCGACCGTAGACATTGTTGCCGCCAGTGACGTCGTAACGAACATAACCGGAGATGCGCAGGCAGGTTTCGGTACCCGGAATGTAGAAATATCCCGCACCATAGGCATCACAAACGCGAACATATTCAACGGACTCAGGCTCGGGCGTTACAATAGCATCCGCAGCATATGCCCCGGTGGTTGCAACCAGCGCCGCAGTCGAGCCGAACAACAAGCTCTTGATTTTCATTTCACTATCTCCAGAATTTTTCAGACGAGACGTGATAGAATGAATTATTCAAAACCATCAATTCCAATTTTAGAATAAAACTTTGTTATGAAAGCATATGTGTCAATTTTAGCACTAATTATGAACTTCTTTACTTATAAGCATTTTATAACTCAGAATTTATATCTCAATTAATATTTCCAATGTATTCAAGCTAACAATTTTTATCGAACTATTTCTACATCTCCTTACACATAAAAATAAACGGGGCCCGAAGGCCCCGTTTACAAGCATCTGCATCTGGCGCGTCTTTCTACCCGGTCGACCGGATCAGCGCCCACCTCCCTCAGCGGCTACTTGCCTGCCGCCTGCTGCGCATAGACATAGCTGTCATAGGTATATTCAGCGACGCGGAACCATTCGAAACCTTCGTCACGGAATTTCTTCCACGACGGATAGATCTTCGCCCATGCCGGATTCTTCTCGTTATATTCCGCATAGAGTTCGAAGGCGACCTTGTAGGCAGCATCCAGAACGTCACGCGGCAATGGCTGAAGCTTTACGCCCTTGGACACCAGCGATCGGATCGCGGCGGTGTTTTTCACGTCGTAAAGTGCGATCATATTCTGGGTCGCGGCTTCGGCAGCCGTATTGAGCGCAACCTTGTAGGCCTCAGGCAGGCTTTCATACTGCTGCTTGTTGATGAAGAAGTGCACCGAAGCACCGCCTTCCCAGAAGGCCGGATAATAATAGTAAGGCGCGATCTGGTAGAAGCCGAGCTTCTCGTCGTCATAGGGGCCGACCCATTCGGCGGCGTCGATCGTGCCGCGCTCCAGCGACGGATAAATGTCGCCGCCCGGAAGCTGCTGCGGAACGACGCCGAGCCGCGACATGACCTCACCGGCAACACCGGCGATGCGCATCTTCAGACCCTTGAGATCCTCAAGGCTCTTGATTTCCTTGCGATACCAGCCGCCCATCTGCGCAGCGGTGTTGCCCCCGACAATACCCACGATGCCGTAATCGGCGAGGAAGGCATTATAAAGCTCGTTGCCGCCGCCGTGATAAAGCCATGCGTTTTGCAGGCGCGTATTCATGCCGAAAGGAATGGCCGTGCCGATGGCAAAGGCCGGGTTCTTGCCGGTGAAGTAATAGCCGCAGGTATGCGCCATTTCGACGGTATTAGCCTGAACCGCATCGATGGCCTGCGGGCCCGGCACGATTTCACCAGCCTGGAAGACCTGAATCTGAAACTTGCCGTCGGTCATCTTCGATACGGCGTTCGCCATGAAGACCGCGCCGCCATAGATGGTATCCAGATTGTTCGGAAAGCCCGAAGTCAGCCGCCAGCGCAGCGTCGGCAATTCCTGCGCGATCGCGGGAGTTGCGAGTGCCGCTCCGCTCGTTGCGGCGGCAGCGCCGATTGCTGCACCCTTGGTCAGAAATGTACGACGGCTCAAATCCTGTTTCATGTGTCTCCTCCAAAGTTTGTTCTGGTTTTATTGGGCCTGCTCGATGCTCGTTTCCCCTCATTGAGCAGGCTTTTGCCGTTGGTCCTTGTCCTGCCCGAAGCTCGGCTGCGGCGAGCCGAATGACGGTGCGGGCAAGGGTTCGTTCGATGGCGCGGGCGCTCCAAAAGGTGGCGGAGCCGCGCCGAACGGATTGCCGCCGCCGGCATCGGGCATCGGCACGTTGATCTGGATTGACGCCGGATCGGCCTGCGGATGGCCGCTCTTGTAGTGGGTCACGATGCCCGGGAAGGCGATGATGATGCCGACCATGACAAGCTGGATTAAGAGGAACGGGATCGATCCCATATAGATCTGACCCGACGTCACCGGCTGGATGGTCGCCCCCGTTACCTTATCCTTGTAGGGACGCGATGGCGCCACTGAACGCAGATAGAAGAGCGAGAAGCCGAACGGCGGATGCATGAATGATGTCTGCATGTTGACCGCCAGCATGACGCCGAACCAGACCAGGTCGATGCCAAGGCTGTCGGCGACGGGCGCCAGAAGCGGGATGATGATGAAGGCCAGCTCGAAATAATCGAGGAAGAAGGCCAGGAAGAACACCAGTATGTTGGCGACGATCAGGAAGCCGATCTCGCCGCCGGGAATGGAGGTCATCAGGTGCTCGACCCATATGTGTCCGTTGACGCCGTAGAAGGTGAGCGAAAACACGCGGGCGCCGAGCAGAATGAAGATGACGAAGGAGGACAGTTTCGCCGTGGCATAAAGCGCCGATTTCAGCATCGTCATGTTGAGGCGGCGGTTGATAATGGCCAGAAAGAGCGCGCCGACCGCGCCCATGGCGCCGCCTTCCGTTGGCGTTGCAACGCCGATGAAGATCGTTCCCAGCACCAGGAAGATCAGCACCAGCGGCGGGACGAGCGAGATCACCACGCGCTGCAGCAGTCTCCAGCCTTTCAGGGTGCGGGCCTGCGGTGGCAGCGCGGGCACCGAATCGGGCCGCAGGATCGCCATGCCGATGATGAAGGCGCAGTAGAAGCCGACGAGCAGCAGGCCGGGAACCAGCGCGCCCTTGTACATATCGCCGACCGAGCGGCCCAACTGGTCGGCAAGAACGATCAGAACGAGGCTTGGCGGAATGATCTGTGCCAGCGTGCCGGAGGCGGCAATCGTGCCGCTCGCCACTTTGCGATCATAGCCGTAGCGTAGCATGATCGGGAGCGAAATCAGCCCCATGGAAATGACCGAAGCGGCGACCACGCCGGTCGTTGCCGCCAGAAGCGCGCCGACGACGATAACGGCAAAGGCGAGACCGCCGCGCACCGGACCGAAAAGCTGCCCGATGGTATCGAGCAGTTCTTCCGCCATGCCGCTTCGCTCCAGTATCAACCCCATGAAGGTGAAGAAGGGAATGGCGAGCAATGTCTCGTTCGACATCTGCCCGAAGATGCGGTCCGGTATGGCACCGAACAGATTGACCGGCAGCAGGCCCATTTCGATGCCGACGAAACCGAAGGCGAAGCCCACGAAAGCCAGCGCGAAGGCAACCGGATAGCCGAGCAAAAGCACGACCACCAGCGACAGGAACATCAGCGGGGCGAGATTTTCCGCAATAAAAGCAATCATGTCCGTTCCCCTCAGAGCGCCTGGGCTTCCGCATCTTCAATGGCGACCGTGTCCGGTATGCGCCCTTGAAGAATTGCGATGCGCTTGATGAGTTCGGAGATGCCCTGCAATGCAAGCAGGCCGAAGCCGATGGGTATCAGCACCCAGACCGGCCAGAGAACCAGCCCTCCGGTATTGTTGGAGGTCTCGCCGCTGGCGATCTTTGCTTCCACGATGGGCCAGGAGAGGTAAATCGTGATGAGGCAGAAAGGCAGGAGGAAAAAGATCGTACCGAAAATTTCGACCAGAAGCTGTGTCCGTCGCGAATAGCGGCTGTAAAGAAGATCGACCTTCACATGCTCGCTGTGCAAGAGCGTATATCCGGCTGCGATCAGGAAGACCGCCGAGAACAGATACCATTGCGCTTCCAGCCATGCATTCGAACTGACATTGAACAGCTTGCGCGAAACCGCGTTGATGGCACTGATGAGCACGGCCACCAGTATGAGCCACGATACGGATTTTCCGATGATATTATTGGCCGCGTCGATAGCGCGCGACAACGCCAGCAAGACTGACATCGCTCCTCCCCTTCTGTTCCGCCTCCTCAAGCGGTTTTGGGGCGGATGATAGGACCGGCGAATCCGCCTCGCAAGCGGACGAAAGTTCTAAGGAACAAAGGACTACCCATTAGTGGGTAAGGCGAAATCAGCAGTCAGTAGCCGATGCCGGTTATGGCGAAGACAGGCGCAACCGGTTTTCTATGGCGTAGCGCGTAAGCCCCGCCGTGCTGGCAATTCCAAGCTTCTTCTTGATGTTCTTGCGGTGGGTTTCAACGGTTGCTTCCGAAATGCCGAGCCTGATTGCAATCTCGCGATTGCTGCCGCCTTCGGCCACCAGCACCAGCACATCGTTCTCGCGAACGGACAAACCTTCCGACTTCCTCTCGCCGCTGTCGAGCAGCGCTTCCGAAACGCCGGACGAGAAATAGGTTCCGCCTGACGCGACCGCATGAATGGCGGCCACGATTTCTGCCGTGGACACGTCCTTCAAGACATATCCCGAAGCCCCACGCATGATCGAGGTCGAGATATATTCGCGGCTGTCGTGCATGGACAGCATGAGGATACGGATGCCCGGAAACTGCTTCTTGAACAGTTCGATGGCGTCGATACCGTTGAGAAGTGGCATATTGATATCCATCAGGACCACATCCGGGTTGACGGCAAGCGCCAGTTCGAGAGCGGCCCGCGCATTGGAAGCCGCGCCAGCAACATCAATATCGTCATAGGTTTCGAGTACAGCCCGCAAACCGTCCAGCACCAGCGGGTGGTTGTCCACGAGCAATACGCGAATCTTGCATTCATTCGTCATGCGACTTCCGGTTCCCGCTTTCTTTCTGTTGCCGACTGCGGCAGGCGCGCGGTCAGTTGCGTACCATCTGCGCTGGTTTCAACCAACAGCACCCCGCCGAAATGTGCCATCCGTTCCTGCATATTTCGCAGGCCAAGTCCGGAAAGCGGATCCTTCAAATCACGCGCGGTGAAACCATTGCCATCATCGGCAACCGTCATCGTCACCTTGCCACCGGCTTCCCAGAGTCGGATGTTCACCTGGCTCGCGCCGGAATGACGCTCCACATTGGTGAGCGCCTCCTGCACGACACGATAAAGCGCAGTGCTTGCCTCCGGCTTCAGCGTCTCGCTCAACCCGCTCGCTTCCAGTCGGGTTTCAATGCCGGTCCGTTCAGAGAAATGCTCACACAGGGCCTTGAGCGCGACGGTCAGGCCAAGGTCATCCAGAATGCGTGGACGCAGATCATGCGAAAGCCGTCGCACTTCCTTGATTGCGCCGTTGAGCGCGTCCGATGCCTTTTCGATTGCAAGCGGCGCCCCCCCGCTGCCCATTCTCACCTGACGGCTCGCAAGGTCGATGGCGTAGCGGACGCCGACGAGATTTTGGGAAATGCCGTCGTGAAGCTCCCGCGCCAGTCGCGCCCGTTCCTCCTCCTGCGTATCGATGATGCGCTGCGCCAGTTCCTTCAGCTTGGTATCCGCCATGCGCCGCTCACGCAGGTTGAGCAGCATGCAGGTCGCGAAGACGAGCATCACAGCCGGAACGGCGATCAGACTGACAATGAGGAAGGTTGTGCGGATATTGGCGCGAAAATCCGCATTTGCGGCGGCAGTCTGCACATAGACATCATCGAGATAGACACCCGTTCCCAGCATCCATTTCCATTTATCCAGACCGACCGCGAAGGAAAGCTTGTCGGCCATTTCGCCGCTCGACGGCTTTTCCCACTTGTATTGGTGCAGTCCGCCACCCTCCTTGGCCTTGCCGATCAGATTGGCGATGACGCGATCCCCGTCCGGATCGACGAGGTCGAGCCAGTTGTGGCCCGGACGGAAGGTCTGGCGCGGATGAACGACATTATTGCCGTCATAATCATAGACGAAGAAATAGCCGTCGCGACCATAATCGAGCGAGGTCAGTATCTCGCGCACCTTTTCCATGGCCGCGGTATCGTCGGGACCGGCCTCGTCGTAAATCTGCTGTATGGAGGAAAGGGCCAGATTGGTGAGATTGAGAAGCTCGGTCTCCTTGGCTTTCAGCATATTCTTCTCGAAAGTTGCGATGCTGCTCTGCACAAGATTGGCCGATTGCCAGGTAATAAAGGCCGTGACCGTCAATATGGCCACGATGAGCGGCACAATCGCCAGTGCAACGATCTGGTAGCGTAGCGTCACGTTCTCTCCTCCCGGCGTCCCAGGCCGACCTTTCAGCCGATGACTTTAAAGTTCCCGGCTTGCCAGGAAAAGGGGCGCGGGGAAAAACCTGACGCCGGAAGAGACGCAACCGCACAAGAAGCAATATATTGATAGCTATTTATATAACTAAAATACAAACAACGATCGCAGTTGATGACGCGAATATTTTATGCTCAATATCATTTTCTTGAACACTGTCTCGGAGTATACAGCTCCGGGAGCCATTCATTTCAGAGAGAATCTATTTATGAAAACCTATCGTGTAATCGGTCTTGCATTCACGCTCGCAACCATTTCAGGCGCTTCGTCCTTTGCTGCCCCGCTTCCCGGCGGCGCCAGCAATCTACAGGAAACCTATGAGGACTGGACTGTTTCCTGTCAGAACCAGAAAGACACCAGCATCTGCGTGATGCGTCAGGAGCAGAGCAGCACGCAGACCGGCCAGCGCGTTCTGACGGCGGAACTGCGCAATGTCGCGGGCAAGGTTGAAGGCGTCCTGCTGATGCCGTTCGGCCTTGATCTCGCTAAGGGTGCGGCCCTCAAGATCGATGACGCAGCCGCACCGAATCTCGCTTTCTCAACCTGCCTGCCGCAGGGCTGTCTGGCCCCAGTAAGCTTCGACGCCAAGCAGGTTGCCGCCCTCAAGGCCGGCACCAATATCAACGTCACCACGACAGCCCTGAGCCCAAGCCAGCCGGTTGCCTTCAAGGTTTCGCTGAAAGGCTTCGGGGCTGCCCTCGACCGCATCATTGCGCTGACGAAGTAAGTCGCAGGATCAGATCGTCAAAGCCATACGCCCGCCGGGCGTATGGCTTTTTTATTGGCGCGCTCAGGCAGGACGAGCCGAAACATGTGCAAGATGCCTGCGCCATCGCAGTGTCATCAACACCGCCACAATGCCGAGACCCGCGGCAAGACCGAGCCAGATACCGACACCGCCAAGCTCGAACTTGAACGCAAGCAATGCGCCGAGCGGCAAGCCCACGCCCCAATAGCCAAACAGAGCCAGGAACATCGGCACGCGGGTATCCCGCAGGCCGCGCAACATGCCTGCTGCAACGGCTTGTGCGCCGTCGACGATCTGGAAAAGTGCTGCCAGCGCCAGGAAAGTCACCGCCAGTTCCATCACCGGCAGGTTCTGCGGGTCGTGCAGATCAAGGAAGACGCCTATGAACAAGCGAGGGATGAGCACCATAAGCAGCCCCATGACCGCCATGAAGCCCACACCGAGCGCGTAGGCACTCCAGCCCGCATAGGCAATCGCCTTGGGGTGGCCGGCGCCGTAAGCACGGCCCACACGCACGGTTGCCACCTGTCCGAAACCGAGCGGCACCATGAAACTGAGCGATGCGATCTGGATCGCCACGGCGTGAGCCGCCATGGCAGTCGGGCCGATGCGGCCCATCATGACCACCGCGGCATAGAAGATGGAGGTCTCGAACACGAAAGTGAGCGCCATTGGAATGCCGATACGCCACAGTTCAAGCAGGCGCGCCCAGTCGGGACGCCAGAAACGGCCGAACAGGTGATAGCGGCGGAAACGGCGATGGCGCAGGGTGATGAAGGCAAGTCCGAGGAACATCATCGTGCTTGATGCCGTGGTGGCGATACCGGCGCCATGCAACTCCATGCGCCGAAAGCCGAAATGGCCGAAAATCAGCGTCCAGCCCGCAAGCGCGTTGAAACCGATCGCAAGGGCTGCAATGAGCAGCGTCCACATCGGCTTTTCCATCGCCGCAAAAAATGAGCGCAGCACGATATAGCCCAGATAAGGCAACAGCGCCCATTGCAGCGTGTGCATGAAATCCGTCGAGCGGGCGGCGATGTCCGGACGCTGGCCGAGAAACAGGAAGATTTCCTCGCAATGCCAGAGCACGACCCAGACCGGGACCGCGATCATGATTGCGGTCCAGAAACCCTGACGAACGGTGCGGCGCACATCACGCACCGAATGACGGTTCTTGCCAAGCGCAATGGCGATCATCGGCATCACTGCCGAGACAAGCCCCATCGAGAAGATCATCAGCGTATGATAGAAGCTCGTCGCGAGCAAAGCCGAGGCGAGCGTGTCCGCTCCGAGCCGGCCGATAAAGATGACATCGGTCGCCGTCAGCGCGGCCTGCGAAAGATTGGTGAAGATCAGCGGCCAGCCGAGTGTCAGCGCCGCGACCATCTCCCTGCCCCAGCGTTGCGTGCCGGATTCATGGGGCTGCTCAAAGCCCGCATTGTTTGTCCTGTCCATAGTCCGCTCCCCGAAGCATCCGGGGCCGTCAACCCGCCGGATGTTCCATTTGAATGAGGCCACGCCCCGGAACATCAGAGACCATGTCAATCTGAGAAGAGGCGCGGAAATACGATCATCGACCGTCCCATGCCGGCTAAGGGCGTTTGTCGCTGCAAGCGCGACTTCGCCCCAACTTTTCGGGTTGCTCAATTTCTATTGGGAACGTTGTGTATGTTCCAGAAACTGATCCGGAGCCAAGCGGGCTGCGCATCGATTTGCACAAAATTAGAGCAACATGGATATCAGACTTGCTCAAAGAAGCAACACGTCTCGAAATGGATTTTTCGTCTATGGACACATGGAGGAATCAAATCCTCATTCTGACGCGAAAGCGTCATTGCCTGTCCGATAAAGGATTGACGCTTATGGCCTAACCGGTAGGAATGATTGCATTAATTGGAAGGAGGCGTCATGCGCAGCACCAAAGTCATCCATATTGTCGGCTGTCATGCGGAGGGCGAAGTCGGCGATGTCATCGTCGGCGGTGTGGCTCCACCTCCGGGTGCAACGGTATGGGAACAATCGCGCTTCATCGCCAGCGACGAGACCTTGCGCAATTTCGTGCTCAACGAACCGCGCGGCGGGGTGTTCCGCCACGTCAATCTGCTGGTGCCGCGCAAAGACCCGCGCGCGCAGATGGGCTTCATCATCATGGAGCCTGCGGATACGCCGCCGATGTCCGGTTCGAACTCGATCTGCGTCTCGACCGTGCTTTTGGACAGCGGCATCATTCCGATGCAGGAGCCGGTAACCCGCATGGTGCTGGAAGCGCCAGGCGGGCTTATCGAGGTGGAAGCGGAGTGCCGCAATGGCAAGGCCGAGCGCATCAGCGTGCGCAATGTTCCATCTTTCGCCGACCGACTGGATGCGACGCTTGAAGTCGAGGGACTTGGTACTCTCACCGTCGATACCGCCTATGGCGGCGATAGTTTTGTTATTGTGGATGCGGCTCAGATTGGCATGAAGATCGAACCCGGTCAGGCGCGGGAACTGGCCGAGATTGGCGTCAAGATCACCAAGGCTGCCAATGAACAATTGGGCTTCCGTCACCCGGAAAAAGACTGGAACCACATTTCCTTCTGCCAGATCACCGAGCCGGTAACACGGGAGGGCGACGTGCTGACGGGCGTGAACACCGTTGCCATTCGCCCGGCCAAACTCGACCGCTCGCCGACCGGAACGGGCTGCTCGGCGCGCATGGCCGTGCTGCACGCCAAGGGCCAGATGAAGGTCGGCGAGAAATTCATCGGCAAGTCCGTGCTGGGTACTGAGTTTCATTGTCGGCTCGACAAGACGCTTGAGCTTGGTGGCAAGCCAGCCATCAGCCCCATTATTTCCGGTCGCGCATGGGTGACAGGAACCTCACAGCTCATGCTCGATCCAAGCGATCCATTTCCCGGTGGATACCGGCTGTCGGATACCTGGCCGCGTGGCGACTGAGGTTCAGGCGCGGACGGTCTGCAAATCGCGCTTCTCTTCGCTTCCGGTGCTCATGTACCCTAGAGCGTTCCGATCTGATTGGATCAGATCGGCGCTCTAATTCTTTGTTTTCACGCGCATCTTTCCCGAAAACCGTTTCACACTTTTCGGGATGCGCTCTAAAGTACATTCCGCTCCGGTTCTCGAGAAACACCATTTTCGTCTCGTCATCACCAGAATCTCAATCACCCCGCGCACCTTCTTTACCCGCGCTCTTCTGGCCTCTTTATCGAGCGCCACACCCCTCACCCTGAGGTGCGGAGCGAAGCGCAGCCTCGAAGGGCGATCCTTCGAGACGGCCCTGCGGGCCTCCTCATCAGGATGAGGATCGAGAAAATAAAAACCCCGCCGAAGCGGGGTTTTCTTCATTCATCCGGATCGCATGCTTATGCGAAGTCGAGCGCGCGGTCGCCGTCTTCATCCTTGATGCGGGATGGCAGGCCGATCTGGTTCAGGATGTGGAGGAATGGCTTTGGATCAAGCTCTTCCACATTGACCATCTTCTTCACGTCCCATTCGCCCGAAGCGATGAGGATTGCGGCTGCAACCGGCGGAACGCCAGCGGTGTAGGAAATGCCCTGCGAACCCACTTCGTTATAGGCGTCCTTGTGGTCGGCAACGTTATAGATGAAGACTTCCTTCTCCTTGCCGTCCTTGGTGCCCTTGACGAAATCGCCAATGCAGGTCTTGCCGGTATAGTCCGGCGCCAGCGACGATGGATCGGGCAGCACAGCCTTCACTACCTTGAGCGGCACGACTTCCAGACCTTCGGCGGTCTTGACCGGCTGTTCGGACAGGAGGCCCAGATTGTTCAGCACCGTGAAGACGTTGATATAGTGATCGCCGAAGCCCATCCAGAAACGCACGTCGGCGTTCGGATAGTTCTTCGACAGCGAGTGCACCTCATCATGGCCGGTCATATAGGCCTTGCTCGGACCGACGACCGGCAGGTCGAAGGTGTGGCCGACTTCGAACATCTTGTTCGACTGCCAGGCGCCGTTCTGCCAGGAATAAACCGTGCCGGTGAACTCACGGAAATTGATTTCCGGGTCGAAATTGGTCGAAAACCAGCGGCCATGTGAACCGGCATTGATGTCGACGATGTCAATGGATTTGACTTCATCGAGATAATCGTCGGCAGCAAGACGCGCATAGGCATTGACCACGCCCGGATCGAAGCCAATGCCGAGAATGGCGGTAATGCCCTTCTCTTCGCATTCCTTGAGGTGCTTCCATTCGTAATTGCCATACCATGGCGGGGTCTCGCAGATCTTCTTCGGGTCTTCATGGATTGCGGTGTCCATGTAAGCCACGCCCGTATCGATACAGGCGCGAAGAACCGACATATTGAGGAAGGCCGAGCCGACATTGATGACGATCTGAACGCCCGTCTTCCGGATCAGGGCCTTGGTGGCCTCCACATCCATTGCGTCCAGCGCATGCGCTTCCAGCTTCACCTCCGTCTTGAGGCTCTTCTTTTCATGCACGCTATCGATAATCTTGCGGCATTTCTCAACCGTGCGGGACGCAATATGGATATCGCCCAATATGTCAGAGTTTTGCGCACATTTATGTGCAACAACCTGTGCCACGCCCCCGGCGCCGATAATGAGAACGTTCTTCTTCATTTTCTGTCGATGCTTCCTCTTCCAGCGGTTTCCCGCGTCTTTGTAGTTAACTGACGCATTATCCTGCGCAAAACCGCTTCGCACTTTTGCTGGAAATGCTTGTATTTCCCGTCCCGATTGCCTTCTCATTCGGAACACATGAGTTCGTTGCAGCGTGAAGCCGCAACAGGATCTTTACGAAAGCGACCCTTCAAAATCCGCGTAATCAAATTCGCGGACAACTCTGACCGTGCCGTCCAGTTCACGCACGGCAATGGCTGGCATTTTCACGCCATTAAACCAGTTCTTTTTGACCATGGTATAACCGGCCGCATCCTCGAATGAGAGGCGGTCGCCGATGGCAAGCGGCTTGTCGAAAGTGAACTCGCCGAAAATATCGCCAGCAAGGCAGGACTTGCCGCAAACCATGTAGCTGTGCTCGCCATTGTTCGGCGCCATCTTCGCCTTTTCGCGATAGATCAGCAGATCGAGCATATGCGCCTCGATCGAGCTATCGACGATGGCAAGGTTCTTGCCATTGAACAGCGTGTCGAGCACCGTCACTTCCAGCGTCGTGGTCCTGGTGATCGAGGCTTCGCCCGGCTCCAGATAGACCTGAATGCCGAACTTTTCCGAAAACGCCTTCAGTCGTGCGCAGAACTCATCGACCGGATAATCATCGCCGGTGAAGTGGATGCCGCCGCCAAGGCTCACCCATTCGACGCGGTTGAGAAGCGAGCCGAACTTTTGTTCGATGTCGGTCAGCATCCGGTCGAAAAGACCAAAGTCGGAATTTTCGCAATTGTTATGGATCATGAAGCCAGTCACGCGATCCATGACTTTTTCAACCTTCGCCACATCCCATTCGCCAAGACGGCTGAAGGGACGTGCCGGATCGGCAAGATCGAAGCTCGAAGACGAGATGCCCGGATTGAGGCGCAGCCCGCGCTTGATGCCCGACGCCTTGTCAGCAAAGCGTTCGAGCTGGCCAATCGAATTGAAGATGATCTTGTCGGCGTGGCTGATGACCTCATCTATCTCATTATCGGCATAGGCCACGCTATAGGCATGGGTTTCGCCGCCGAATCTTTCATGGCCAAGACGCACTTCATTGAGCGAAGACGAGGTGGTGCCGTCCATATATTCGCTCATCAGATCAAATACCGACCAGGTGGCGAAGCATTTCAGCGCGAGCAGTGCCTTGGCGCCGGATTTCTCGCGCACATAGGCAACCTTTTCCATGTTGCGCTTCAGCTTGGTCTTGTCGATCAGGTAGTAGGGCGTCTGGATCATGGGCGTTCCGGGTCATTCAATGGGAAAATCTGGCCTCGCCAGCAAGTCTGGTCTGCCAAGTTGAGGAAACATCAGGCGGTTTCCCAAATTATTTGAAGGCTTATAGGAAGCTTGTGACAGAAACACAAATCCGCCACAGCATTATCGGGAAAATTTCCCCATAAGCCATCGCGGATTACTTCCCTGCCTCCAGGGCTCGCGTCTCATATAGAGCTTTTTATCAGGATTTGAACCCCTTCCCTTCCCGCTCTACCCGCTCCGCCGTTTTCGTTGAAAGTCTTTGCCGGTGCCCCTGGCTTTTATACGACTGGATGGCCCGCTACGATTGGTGAGTATCGTCAAATTAATTAAACAAGCATTTGCTTGACAAATTACGAGCACGAGCGTAGCCGTTGTTTCCATGTTCAGGGCGACTTCATCAGGTATTCGCCCACGCAATGACAGCCAAAGGAAAATCAGATGCAGGATCACAAGCCGACCGCCGGTTGGGGAGACCTGTTCGCAGGCAGGAACGCTATCGTATCGCTGACGCTCGTCGGCGGCGTGGCGCTTCACGCCATCAACGTGTTCATTGCCACAACCATCCTCCCGACGGTGGTCGCCGACATTGGCGGCATGGATTATTACGCGTGGAACACGGCGCTGTTCGTGACCGCATCCATTCTCGGCTCCGCCCTTGTGCCGCGCCTGCTCTCGCGTGCAGGCCCGCGCAGCGCCTATCTGGTCGCAGCGTGCATCTTTGCTGCGGGAACCCTGACTTGCGGCCTCGCGCCCTCCATGCCCGTCATGCTGGCGGGGCGCGCCATTCAGGGTCTTGGCGGCGGCATGATGCTCGCCCTGTCATATTCAATGATCCGCATCGTCTTTGATGAATCGCTATGGCCCCGCGCCATCGGCCTCGTTTCCGGCATGTGGGGTGTTGCCACGCTTGTCGGCCCGGCGATTGGCGGCGTTTTTGCGGAACTCGGCATGTGGCGCGCTGCCTTCTGGTCGCTTGCGCCCGTGATCGCCGTGTTCACCATCATGGCCATGACGGTTCTGCCCCGCGAATCCGGTTCCGCTGCCAGCAATGACCGGCTGGCATGGCCACAGCTCATTCTTCTGACCGCTGCCGTCCTTGCCGTTTCCGCCGGAAGCATTTCGTCGGAACTGACGCTGAATGCCGGCGGCGTCGCACTCGCAATCGTCTTGCTGCTTCTCCTCGCAGCCGTCGAAAAGAAGGCCAGCCGACGCATTCTTCCGAAAGGGTCTTTCAGTATCCGGAAACTCGGCGCGCTTTATCTGACGCTCGCCTTCCTCAGCGCGTCCGTTACCAGTTCGGAAGTCTTCGTACCGCTGTTCTTTCAGGTGCTGCATAACCAGTCGCCGCTTGTCGCTGGATATCTGGCAGCAATCATGGGCGGCAGCTGGACACTTGGCTCGATCGGGTCGTCGGGGATTGCCGCCGGGCGCACCGACCGCGTTATTCTCGCCGCCCCCGTCATGGGCGTAGCCGGGATGATCACGCTGGCCGTCCTCATTCCGGCAGGAAGCGAAGGTCATTGGTACGATCTGCTGCCGATCTGCATCGCGCTCGCAGTCATCGGTTTCGGCGTGGGGCTGACATGGCCGCACCTGCTGACCGGCATTTTCAAGCGCGCGGACGCAGAAGATCAGAACCTTGCATCCGCCTCCGTGACCATGGTGCAGCTTTTCACAACCGCCCTTGGCGCAGCACTTGCCGGAATGGTTGCCAATATGGCTGGCCTCACCAATCCCGGCGGCTTTGCAGGCACCGCACATGCCGCGCTCTGGCTCTTTTCCGGCTTCGCCATTCTGTCCGCACTGGCGTTCGTGTCGGCGCTCGCTCTCGTCCGCAGCGCAAGACAGCCGCAAACGGCACGATGCTGAGAATTATCAGGCGGCGGACGAAATAACGTAGGCGCAGCGCCGCGCACCGGCCAGAATATGTTCGGTTCGGTTTACAGAAACATCAGGACCAAGCACGGCCCTGAATACCTGAAGCTCCGCACGGCAGAAGCCCTGGCAGGCGTCCGCGGCAGCGCAGATCGGGCAGTGATTTTCGATGAAGAGCCAGGAGCCATCCTCCTGCTTTTCGGCATCGGCCATGTAACCTTCCGCCGAGCGGATCGCGGCAAGTTCCAGCACCCGCTCGCCGAGCGGCAGATCTTTCAGGCGCGCCTGATACTGACGGCGGGTCTCGGATTCGCGGTGAGCGATCAGGGTGTCCAGCGCGTCTTCACCGAGAATGCTGCGAACGGAATGGAGAAGCTGGACCGTCAAATCGGCATGTGTATCGGGGAAGCGCCTGTTGCCGGTCTCGGTCAGGTCCCAGAATTGAGACGGACGTCCGACCCCCTGCGAAACGGAATGCGGCGCGACCAAACCTTCTTCAGCCAGTCGCACCAGTTGTTGGCGGACCGCTTCGCCGGTCGTTCCCAGATGCTCGCCGATTGTAGCTGCCGTCTGGGCGCCTCGCATCTTAAGCGTGAGCATAACGCGCTCGGCGGGAGAACGTGCTACCGAAGCGTCGGTATTTAGAAAGTCATTCCTTGACATATTGACGATTTTCTATTTAAAGAAGAATTATCTTGTTAAATAAGCTATCTACCCCACTTTAGCAAGATAGTTATCAAATGACGGCACTCAACCGGCGTCCAGCAACAGATTGACGGACCTGACGGTCCGTACCGCGACGGCGTACGTAACAAGGAGTTTTGAAATGAGCTTCACCTTGCCCCCGCTTCCCTATGCAACCAACGCGCTCGAGGGCGTGGGAATGGGGACGGAAACGCTTGAGCTGCATCATGGCAAGCATCATCAGGCTTATGTGACTGCCCTCAACGGATTCGTAGAAAAGAACGATGCGCTCAAGGGTAAGTCGCTCGAAGAAATCATTCTCCTTGCCAAGGACAAGGCCGATCTAGCCCCGGTGTTCAACAATGCCGGCCAGCACTGGAATCACAATCTGTTCTGGCAGAACCTGTCTGCTTCCGGTGGCCGCCTTCCCGGCGCGCTGGAGAAGAAAATCACCGAAGATTTCGGCGGTGTCGACCAGTTCAAGGAAGCCTTCAAGACCGCAGCCGTCGGCCAGTTCGGTTCGGGATGGGCATGGCTGGTTCTGGCCGATGACGGCAAGCTCAAGGTCACCAAGACGCCGAACGGCTCCAATCCGCTGGCAACCGGCGAAGGCAAGGCGCTATTAGGGCTTGATGTCTGGGAGCATAGCTATTATCTCGATTTCCGTAATCGTCGGCCTGACTATGTAACGAATTTCCTCGACAAGCTGGCCAATTACGAATTCGCGGAAGCCACCCTGAAGGCAGCATGACGCGCTTACATTGATTGCGATCAAGGCGTTTTGCCTGCAGGAAATGCAGACTCCACGGAGCTGCGTGACTGTGGGCAAAATGCGGCAATGACCAAAACGACCGATCCATCCACGGGCGCCGTCCTCCCAAGCGGTGCAGGAGCAAGACAGAGACAGTTCCGAAAATGAGCAGCAACTTCAATCAGGAAACCGTCACCGACATCCATCACTGGACCGATACGCTGTTTTCCTTCCGCACCACGCGCGACCCCGGCTTTCGCTTCCAGAGCGGCCAGTTCATCATGATGGGGCTGGAAGTAAACGGCAAGCCGCTTACGCGCGCTTATTCGATTGCCTCGAGCCTTTACGAAGACGGGCTGGAATTCTTCTCGATCAAGGTGCCGAACGGTCCGCTGACCTCCAAGCTGCAGCATCTGAAGGTTGGCGACCAGATCATCCTGTCCAAGAAGCCGGTCGGCACGCTGCTCTACGACAATCTGAAACCGGGCAAGAATCTCTGGCTGCTCTCGACCGGCACCGGTCTTGCGCCGTTCCTGTCGATCATTCGCGATCTGGAAGCCTATGAACGTTTCGAAAAGATCATTCTTGTTCATGGCGTGCGTCACGTTGCGGAACTCGCCTATACGGATTTCATTTCCAACGAACTGCCGCAGGATGAATTCCTTGGCGAAATGGTCAAGAAGCAGCTCATCTACTACCCGACAGTCACGCGTGAGCCCTACAAGAATCGTGGCCGCCTGACCGACCTCATTCGTTCAGGACAGCTGTTCACCGATGTTGGCCTGCCAGAATTCAATCATGACGACGACCGCATGATGCTCTGCGGCAGCCCGGAAATGCTGGCCGAAACAAAGCAGATACTTGAAGAGCGCAGTTTCAAGGAAGGCAGCCAGAGCGAAGCCGGACACTACGTCATCGAGAAGGCGTTCGTGGAGAAGTAAGCCTGCCGAAACGGGCTAGACTGTTAATGGAGGGAGGCATCAGCCTTCCTTTTTCTTTGCCCGTTCTCGGGTGCGCGTCTGCCGAAAACTGGAACAGGCTCGGGGAAAACAAAGAACAGGACGCTCTAAGCCCGTACCGCCTGCAAGAAAAACGCCTTAACGCCCGCGACCATTTCCGTTCGATCCATCATATCGGGGTTGGAGATGATTTCATCGACCGCACCGTGCAGCGCGTTGAAAAGGAGCACAGCCGTCAAACGCGGATTGGAGATTTTCCATGCACCTGCGGAATTGCCGTCGGTCAACAACGCATCGAGCCGGACGATCGCCGGATTTTCCTGCTTCAGGCGCCGCAGGGGCGGATGAAAATCATGGAACACCATGTCGTGTATCCTGTAATTGTCCAGATAGCCGGCAATACCCGTCTCGGCCCACGCTACCAGCTTTCCGTGCCAGTCATCGGCCGGATACTGGCCCAACTGACGCTCCAGCCCCTCGCAGAACCCGTCGATAAATCGCTCCCGCAAGGCGATCAGGATGTCGTCCTTGCTGCGAAAATGCAGATAGAACGTACCTTTTGCTACATCGGCAAGGCGGACAATTTCATCCACGCTCGTCGCCGCGAAGCCCTTTTCGAGGAAGAGGGCTTCGGCCGCAGCCATCAACTCATCGCGACGTATTTCAGCGGGCTTGGTGCGGGGTTTGGACTTGGTGGCGGTCGGCGGCAAAGCAATCTCCGGAACTTCAGGATGCCGCCAATCTACCCCGGATTGCCGCCCTGTCAAAAACAAGACTGTTTGGCCGAACCACGCGGTCTTCCAGCCAGTGCAGCGCTGCCTCGACATTGGAGAAGGTGCCAGCCGGAACACGGAACAGCTTTTCAGCGTCCATGCGGCTTGCCTGTTCATACACAGATTCGGGCACGATATTCACCATCCCCAGCACCTGTTCGCGAATGCGCTGCGCATTGCGCTGAAACCATTGCTTGACTTCACGCGCCGATCCTTCCGGATGCGTGAGAGCATCCTCGTCCAGAAACCGGCGGATCGTGACAAAGGGCTTTCCTTCATCAAGCCAGCGGTTCCAGGCATCAAAGAATTCACGGGTCTCCTCCATGGTCGATGCGCCCTTCGACAGGGTGATCACGTAGGGCCAGTTTTCCGTATGATGAAGCATTACGCTCCCTCCTGATCGATATTCCTGAATTTCGCAGCAATGTTGCCGCTGCGAGCCGTGACAACGATCCGGCGACCCGCACGCACACAAGCAGGTGTCCGAACCGCCGCACGACTCATGACTGACTATCAGTCAGTGAATTTGTGACACGAAAATATGAATATTACAATCATGTTTTGAAGGGAGTTTGTTGCCCGAATTTGGAAGGCGCCGGGCGCAGACCAAACCGCAGCCCACCCCGGCACCATGTGTCGGGTTTTGCAGCGAACAGGTCCGAATATTCGGGAAGATTGCGGGCTATTGCCTCAGCCATTCAATTCAAAATCGAGCCCGATATCGAGGTTTGGCGCGCTGTGCGTCGTCCAGCCGACCGAAATCAGATCGACACCGCTTGCGGCAACAGCGGCGACCGTTTCCGGTGTGATGCCGCCCGAAGCTTCCGAAATGGCGCGGCCATCGATGATCGATACAGCCTCGCGCAACTGGGCCGGTGACATATTGTCGAGCAGAACTGCGTCCACACCCACCGCCATTGCTTCATCAAGCTGTTGCAGCGTGTCAACTTCAACCTCGATCTTGACCATATGGCCAGCACCGGCCTTGGCGCGCTCGATGGCTTCGCGCACGCCGCCCGCGACTGCGATGTGGTTGTCCTTGATGAGCACCGCATCATAGAGCGCGAAGCGATGGTTCATACCCCCGCCTGCCCTGACCGCATATTTCTGCAAGGCACGCAGCCCCGGCGTCGTCTTGCGCGTGCAGACAATGGAAGCCCCGGTTCCCGCGACCGCCTTCACCAGATTGGCCGTTGCCGTGGCGATACCGGACAGGTGACCGAGAAAATTGAGCGCCGTTCGCTCACCCGCCAGGATCGACCGCGAACTGCCGGAAACGCGGGCAATGTCGCTCCCTTTTTCAAGAAACTGGCCATCCCGGGTCAAGCGCTCGAATGTGACGTCCGGATCGACCAGACGAAACGCCATTTCAGCCACATCCAGCCCGGCGATGACACCCGGCTGGCGCAGGCTGAACAGCATGGCCGAACGGTGATCCTCCGGTACGACGGCATTGCTGGTGATATCACCGGCAAGCCCCAGATCTTCCAGAAGCGCGGCGCGCACCAGCGGTTCGACAACAAGCGGAGACAGGTGCGGCAGGTTCATGAAGCTATCCTGGAAATTCGGTTTGGATCGTTTATCTCGCGAGCCTGCGCGAACGCCGTCTCGAATGTGTGAAATCGGCGTCTGGCGATTGCATCCTTTTGCGGATGATCGATGCGGGCATGGCTGCCGCGCGACTCGCACCGTTCATAGGCCGCCACCGCAGCGACCAGCGCCACCGCGGCGGCATCGTCTGACTCAGCGAGCGGAAGAAGGGTGGTGACCGCCACGCGCAAACCTTCTTCATCGCGCAACAGTCCTAGATGACTGGAAACGACGCGCCTTACCGGTTCAGGATCGGTATCTCCGGGCAGGCTAACAGGCGCGATTTGGCGAGCACCGATCACTTCGTCATCCACAAGGGCGTGAGCGGCGCGCAGCCCCATTGCCGCAGCTTCGAGCAAAGAATTGCTGGCAAGCCGGTTCGCGCCATGCAGGCCGGTGCAGGCAGCTTCACCAACAGCCCACAAGCCGGGTATCGTGCTGCGCCCGTCAGCGTCGGTCTTGATGCCGCCCATGTGGTAATGGGTGGCGGGCCGCACCGGAATGGGGTCGCGCGAAGGGTCGATGCCATGCTGCCTGCAAAGCGCATCGATACCCGGGAAGCGGGTTGCAAAACCTGCCCCCAGAGCCGCCCGCGCATCGAGGAAAACCTTTCGACCTTGGCCGATCTCGCTGCCAATGGCACGGGCAACGACATCGCGTGGGGCCAGCTCGCGGCCCGGAATGTCGGCCATGAACCGCTCACCGCGATCATTGATGAGCTCAGCGCGTTCGCCGCGCACCGCTTCGCTGACCAGCGGCAGACGCGGTGCAGAGACGGCAAGTGCAGTCGGGTGAAATTGCACAAACTCCATATCGGCAAGCACTGCGCCCGCACGACCCGCCAAAGCAGCCCCCTGCCCTAGATTGCCAAGCGGCGTGGTCGTTGCCTTATAGAGCCCCCCGATACCACCGGTCGCCAGAACCACCGCGCGCGCGGCAACCGGCCCAACATTCTCCAGGCAGGCACCGACCACACGGCCATCCTGCTTGATGAGCCGCAGGGCGCGGGTGTTTTCCATGACGGTGATCGAGGGCGTTGCCCGAACCTTCGCGATCAAAGCGCGCATGATGCCAGCGCCCGTCGCATCACCATCGACATGGACGATACGATGGCGACTGTGCGCGGCTTCCAGACCAAGGGAGAACGAACCGTCGGCCTTGCGGTCGAAGCGCACGCCATGGGCTTCCAGAGCAGCAATGACGTCCGCGCCTGCTGCTATGATTTCCGCAGCAACCGCCGCATCGCAGAGGCCATCGCCTGCTGCAATCGTGTCGGCCAGATGCAGCGCCGCACTGTCGTCCGCCCCGATACCCGCAGCGATCCCGCCCTGCGCCAAAGTGCTGGAACCGGACAGGCCAAGGCTTCCCGCTGTCACCAGCAGGACCGGCTGGGGTGATAGCGTCAGCGCGGTCATCAGCCCGGCAAGTCCACTGCCGACGATGAGAACCGGGACCGTCCGGGCGTTTATCATATTGCCAGCATCCGTTCGACGGCGCGCCGGGCCGGTTCCATCAAAGCGGCATCGACGACCACTTCATGACGATTGTTTTCCAATGCATCGCGGATATTGGCGAGGGTGATCCGCTTCATATGCGGACAAAGATTGCAAGGGCGGATGAACTCCACATCCGGGTGATCAACGGCGACATTGTCGCTCATCGAGCATTCGGTCAAAAGCACCACGCGCTGCGGCTTCTTCTGACCGACATAGTCCGACATGACTGCCGTGGAACCGGCAAAATCGGCTGCCTCCACCACTTCCGGCGGGCATTCCGGATGCGCCAGAACCATGACGCCGGGATGGCTTTCGCGCAGTTCACGAATATCGTCCGGGGTGAAACGCTCATGCACCTCGCAATGGCCATGCCAGGCGAGGATTTCCACGTCTGTTTCACGCGCCACGTTCTGGGCCAGAAACTCGTCGGGTATCATCAGCACACGCGGCACACCGAGCGATTCCACCACCTTTTTGGCGTTGCCGGAGGTGCAGCAAATGTCGGACGCCGCCTTCACGGCAGCCGATGTGTTGACATAGGTGATGATCGGCACGCCCGGATGCGCCTCGCGCAAAAGCGCCACGTCTTGCGGCGTGATGCTGTCGGCCAGCGAACAGCCCGCGCCCATATCGGGGATCAGCACTGTCTTGCCGGGGTTGAGCAGCTTGGCCGTTTCGGCCATGAAATGCACCCCCGCCAGCACGATCACATCGGCATCGACTTCAGCCGCCTTGCGTGCCAGCGCCAGACTGTCGCCGACAATGTCGGCCACGCAGTGGAAGATTTCCGGCGTCTGGTAATTATGCGCGAGGATGACGGCATTGCGCTTTTTCTTCAACTCGAGAATGGCCGCGACATCGTCCTCGAAGCCGAGCCACTCTGCCTTTGGCAACACGCGGGCCACCCGGTCATAAAGTTGCGAAACGGAAACATGATCGTTCACGGTGGCCTCCAAGGTCACTTACGCATTTCCATTATACTCAATGTGAGCATTTCATAATCGCAACCTTATACTCGATTCGAGTATATTGTCAATCGCGGGAGATTGGCAGCTTGGCTCCAGCCAGATGACGCTCGGAAAGGGCGCGTTCCTCGACAATCGAGTAGCGGAAACGGAAGAGCTTTGCCGGGCGTCCGCCGGTTTCGCTGTGGCTTTCGCCGGTCTCTTCGACCAGATCCTGCTGTTCGATCAGGCGGCGGAAATTCTGCTTATGCAGGCGCAGACCCGCCAGCGCTTCGACGGTGCGCTGCAATTGCAGCAGGGTGAAACTTTCCGGCATCAGCTCGAATACCACCGGGCGATATTTGATCTTGGCGCGCAGCCGCGCAATCGCCGTGGCAAGGATGCGACGATGATCGGCAAACATGGAGCGACCGTTCTCATCTTCCTGCATACCGGCTTCGGCCACCAGACCAGCCTCGAACAGCAGCTCATAGCGTTGCAGCACAAGGTCTTCATTCCAGCGCCCGTTCCAATCTCCGCTCTCAAAGCCGAAGGTGAAGGCGATCCGCCGCATGCGCTGCGCCGTCAGTTCGGGCGTCTCTGCCCGATAGGCCCAGACGAGCAGCGCGTTGTTGAGGTGCTCCATGATGGCCGGTTCGCCCTGGCGGTGATCTTCCCACGGCAGATAATCATACCAGCCGCGCCATCCCGCCTGCCCCGCAGCGGCGTCGCTTTCGCGTACCAGGCCCAGATAGCTGATTGAGATGATACGCTCGCCCTGTGCATGCCGGTCCCGATCGGCAAAGGTGTAGAGCTGCTCCAGATATCCGACCGGATGTGCGGTTTCCGACTGCACCCAGGCGCGCAGGCCTGCTTGCAGAGAGCGATGCTCGCTCTCGAACGGACCGGATGGCAGGGCCTGCCCTCCCCGCACGGTCATGACGCGCGGCTGTTCGCCGGTAACAGCTGCCAGCACGGCTATCAATTCGGTATGGGCAATATCGTCAGTCACGGCCGCTCCAGAAAACACTTCCGGCATTGAACGTGATTGAGCAACGAATACAAGGCGCTGCGCGTTACCGGCCACAGCTTTCAGCGCTTAAGCCTTGTTCCCTGCTCCGAAAACATGTTCCGGCCCCGGAAAAGCGCGCGCCCGCACCTCCTCGGCATAGGCTTTGGCCGCATCCGAGACCTCTGGCGCCAGATGCGCAAAACGCTTCACGAAGCGCGGCGTGAAATCCTGAAAAAGCCCCAGCATGTCGTCTGAAACCAATATTTGTCCATCGCAGGCAGCAGATGCCCCGATGCCGACCGTTGGGATGGCAAGCGATGCGGTGATCTCACGCGCCAGCGGCTCCACCGTGCCTTCGATCACCAGCGCAAAAGCGCCCGCATCGGCAATGGCCTGTGCATCGCGGCGAATTTGGTCGGCCTCTTCATCACCGCGTCCGAGCGAGCGGAAGCCGCCGACCGTGTTGACCTGCTGCGGCATCAGACCGACATGGCCGAACACGGGAATGCCGCGCTTGACGAGGAAAGCAACCGTTTCCGCCATCTCCTCGCCGCCTTCGAGCTTCACGCCGTCGCAGCCGGTTTCCTGCATGACGCGCGCAGCGTTACGGAACGCCTGTTCCTTCGATTCCTGATAGGAACCGAACGGCATATCGACGATAACACAGGCCTTCTCCACGCCGCGCATCACCGCCTGCCCATGGGCGATCATCATGTCGAGCGTTACGGCAAGAGTGGAATCCAGGCCGTAGAGCACCATGCCGAGCGAGTCGCCGACCAGCAGCAGGTCGCAATGCGGATCGAGCAGCCGCGCAATCGGCGTCGTATAGGCGGTCAGGCTGACAATGGGGCGTTCGCCCTTCATGGCCTGGATGGATTTAGGCGTCAGCCGCTTCTGTTTGACGGGTGCGCTCATTTCAGGCTGCCCTTTCCTGCGCGACATGTGCGATGACGCGGTTATCGAGAAGCCGCGTCGCGCCGAGACGAACGAACAGCGCAATGAGAACCGGGCGCCCCTGTACAGCTGTCAGGCGTTCCAGGGTTTCAGGGTCGCGCAACGCGACTACTTCGGGCGTTGCCAGCGGTTCGGTAGCGATGAAGGCGCGAATTGCGGCTTCCACCGCATCAGGATCATCCATGCCGGAGCGATAGAGGCGCTCAGCCTCGTCGAGCGCTTTCGGCACGATGACGGCGGCTGCGCGCTGTTCTGGCGTCAGATAGACATTGCGCGACGAACAGGCGAGGCCGTCATCCTCACGCACGGTCTCGACGCCGACGACGCGCACCGGAATGGCCATGTCTTCCACCATGCGGCGGATGATGACGAGTTGCTGAAAGTCCTTCTCGCCGAAATAAGCAGTATCCGGCCCTACGATATTGAAGAGCTTGCTGACCACCGTCGCGACACCGGCGAAGTGGCCGGGACGCGCCTCGCCTTCCATCTGGTTGCCGAGCGTGGGTACATCCACAACCGTCTGCATGGGACGCGGATACATGTCGCTGACCGCTGGCGCGAAAAGATAATCGACACTGGCCCCGCGCAGCAGAGTTGCGTCGCGCTCCAGATCCCGAGGATATTTGTCGAGGTCTTCATTTGCGCCGAACTGCAATGGATTGACGAAGATGGACACGACAGTCACATCGTTTTCCGCCCTGGATCGATGAACCAGTTCAAGATGGCCTTTATGGAGATAGCCCATGGTCGGCACAAAGCCGATGCGTTTTCCAGCCCGCCTTGCGGGCGCCAGAGCCTGACGCAACTCCTCTATGGTGCGGATGATCTGCATGAGGTCCTCCTCGCGACCGAAATTGTTGGCCGCGAGTCCTACAGCGTCAGCTTAAATATGACAACTGCCGAGGCAGATGCCTTCCCGACTGCCTCACTGCGTCGGGATCGTCACCGCGCCGACCGTATTGCCGACAGCACGACCGAAACGATCAATCTGCTCGTCATAGGTTTTGCGCGTATTGGGATCGAACACCGCAATCGGCGCCGTGACCACCAGCGAAGCCGCCGTCCCGACCCCCTGCGCCGTCCCTATCGCGACTGCACCCAGACGATCGCCGAGACCGACCTGCGAATCCGTGATGGTCTGGCCCGCGACGAGACGCTTGCCGATCAGCTGCACGACTTCCGGGCTCGCGGCAAACTTGCCATGGTTGAGACGGTCTCCCGCCTTAAGCTGCGTCAGATCGATGACGGTGATGCCCGCTCTTTCCAGTTCGGAACGATAAGGCTCGATCGACGGGTCTATCTGGCCCAGGCGGTCGATATTGCCCGAAATGCGCCGGGACAATGCAAGCGCCTTGTCGTCCCGCGAGGTGAACAACGTGAAACGGGGATGCTGCTTGCCCATGGCAAGAAACTGCTTCGAGAACACATCGACGTCGAGATCGGGCGAGGCCAGAATGACATCCGTGATCTTGGCATTCACACGACCATCGCGAATAGCCATCTGCCGCAAGGCCTCGACCGTCAGCCAGCTGCCCATGGAATGGGCCATGACCGTGATATCCTTGACCTCGGGCTCGCGCACGATGGCTCGCAGGATCTGCTCCAGCGCATCGCGGGAATAGTTGGTGCTTTCCTTGTCGTAATTGTAGTCGAACACGCTGGCGCGCGACGGCCAGGTGAAAATGACCGGCGCTACATCGGCGCCCGAATCATGCACGATCTGCGCGAAGCGATAAACAGAATCCTCAAACGTATTGTTGAAACCGTGCACGAACACCATCACGCGGCGGCTCTTGGTCAGGTGCGGACGAACCCAGCCTGCCATTTCCACGTCCGTCTTGACCGGCGTCACGCTGACGGTGGTGAAATCCTTCTGCGGATTGGGCGGCAGCTTCTTCGGCCACTGCACTTCACCCGCCTTGCGGTTTTTCTCCGGGGGAATGGATACGACGATCTCATTGAGCGATACGAGCTTGTCGCGCTCGCCGGAGAAAAGAATGCCGGGGTTATCGGACGGGCGGCGGGTGGTCGCGACGACGAGGTTGACCTTCGTCGTGCCGGGAGAGGCAGTATCGCCGATTGGAACGAGCACGCCTTCAGGGCGGCTGGCGCAACCGGTGAGCAGAGATACTAGAACAAGCAACGCAGGGGCAGACCAAGAAAAAATGCGCCGCAAAACCATACTCCCTAACACTACGCCAGCAGGGCTCTTACACCCGAATTTTGAAGGTTAACATATTCTTTACGTGAAACCTTCTGCCAAGCCCCCAATTATCCACCGTTGTCGAAAGACCAGCGGTTGCGGCTTATGGGTTACACACTGTTCAACAGCTGATACTTTCCCCGCAGTCAGCCCTGCCCGATATATCCGCCAACAGCAACTCCGTTTCTGAAGGAGGCACACATATGGCATTGGAACTGACAGGGCTGCACCATCTGACAGCCATTACCGCCGATGCGCCCGGCAACCGGCGCTTCTACACCGACACGCTCGGGCTTCGGCTCGTCAAGAAGACCGTCAATCAGGACGACACCAGCGCCTATCACCTGTTCTATGCGGACGGGCTGGCTTCGCCCGGTACCGACATCACCTTTTTCGACTGGCCGGTACAGCGCGAACAGCGCGGCACCAATAGCGTCGCCCGCACCGGCTTGCGCGTGAACGGGGTCGAAAGTCTTGAATGGTGGCGAAAGCATCTGACTGAGAAGGGCGTCCAGACGAGCGACATTTTCGAAGCTGCGGGACGCGCCGTTCTCGACTTCGAGGACCCCGAGGGACAGCGGCTGCGCCTGACCGATGACGGCGGCGCGGGTGAAGCGCATAGCTGGGCACGAAGCCCGGTTCCCGTGGAAAGGCAGATCAGGGGGCTCGGTCCGATCACGCTCAGCGTTCCTGAACTGGCGCCGACCCAGATCATCCTGGAAAAGGTGATGAACATGCGTCAGACCGGCGACTATGCTTCACCCGATGGCGAAGGCCATGTCCATGTCTTCTCGATGGGACCGGGTGGTGCGGCAGCCGAACTGCATGTCGCCGTACAGCCGAATCTGCCGACCGCGTGGCAGGGTGCAGGTGCCGTACATCACGTCGCATTTCGCACACCGGATCAGGAAAGTATGCAGGAATGGGTCGAGCGCCTGCGGTCCGTTCGCATGCCGTCAAGCGGCGAGGTGGAGCGCTATTATTTCCGCTCACTCTACTTCCGCGAGCCGAACGGCATCCTGTTTGAAATCGCCACGGACGGCCCCGGCTTCGCGGTCGATGAACCACTGGAAAGCCTTGGCGAAAGCCTGTCGCTTCCGCCTTTCCTTGAAGGAAAGCGTGAAGCTATCGAGCGAAATCTGAAACCGCTTGATTAATATAAAAAGGGCTGCGGAGCTCTCCGCAGCCCTTTTACTTATATCTTGTCGCGAAGCCAGTCGCTTGCGATGCGGATATCTTCATCGATGAGCGCATGGCCCGCTTCGACTGTGCTGACGGTAAGCGCCGCTCCATCTTCTCGCAGGACTTTTTCCAGCGTTCCGGCCTCGTCGCCAAAAGGATCGGAAGCACCTTTCATCAGAAGCACCGAAGCATCGGACAAATCCGCCCCTTCGGGCTGTTCTTCCAGAACTTCCTGCCCGCGCAGAAGGATCGCCGTGCGAACTACGTGCGGATGCAGGCGCATGAATGCGGCCAGCAAGTTGGCGCCGTTGGAGTTCCCGATGAATGCCGTCCGGTCCGGTTCGATGCCATAGGCAGCAACGGCTCCCTCCACGAAAGCCCTGAATGCCTCGGCTTCAAACCGGATATCGGCCTGATCGAACCGCTTGAGGTCAAAGCGGCGGAACCAGCGCTGGATACCCTCCTCCGTGCTGCGTCCACGCACGCCCAGAAGGGTTGCGCGCGGCGCCACCTTACGGGCGAAGGGCATCAGGTCATTTTCGTTTCCGCCAGTGCCGTGCAGGAGCACCAGCGTGCTGCCATCGGCATCTTCCGGCTGGTGTATCCGGTGAATGAAAGGCAGGTCGCGGTAGATCACTCGCTCCTCGCCCGGCAGAGCGAATTGCGGCATCCGTACCCGGATCGCATCCGCCTTTTCTTCATTGCCCGGCGGCACGAACAGAAATTTCCCCAGTTCTTCAACCGGCTCGTCTATCGTGAAGCCCGGCGCATCGGTTGCAAATTCGAACAGCGTTCCGGCCGGTTCGCGCACATAGAGCGAAGTGAAATATTTGCGGTCGTGCACATTGACGGCACTGGAATTGAGCTTTGAAAGCTCCTTCTCCGCCCTATCCACTTCACCCGCGTCAGCGGCACGAAAAGCAACATGGTCGGCGATGCCGGTACCCGGAATGCCCGGCCAGAAGCCGCCCGCATCGCGCACATCGATGGCGTCGCCCGAATCCGACAAGAGACGCTCTATCGTGCCTTCTTTGGCCACCGATCGGAAGCCGAAATGACGCTCGATGAAACGGGCAGTCTGCTCCGGGGTTTCGGACAGGACGGTCGCGGCGCGCAAGCGCCTGACCGCGAAAGCGGCGGGTATACCCTCGCTTTCCCAGGCATCATTGGCCGCAAGATCGCAGCCGACCAGCTTCACAATCACTCCGTCAGGATCGCGCAGGCGCAGGACCGGTTCGCCGAATTCCTGCACCGGCCCTTCGGACGGCACATGATAGCGCAGCGCGCGCTCCAGCCAGAAACCGATGGCAGTTCGATCTATAGCCAGCGCAATCTCGCCAACCTGTCCATGACCGACGCGGCCCCTGGAGCCATCCTCCCAAACCAGAAACGTGACCAGCGATCCGGGTGTGCCGGTACGATCCCCGTAGAACAGGTGGAGCTGCTCGGCATCCTCGAATCCACCCGTCTGCTTGACGATGCGCAGCCCCAGAAAGCCAACGTAGAAATCGACATTCGCCTGCACTTTTCTGGTGATGAGGGTGATGTGGTGGATGCCGCTTGTCATGGACGCTTCTTCCCAATTTCAGAACCTGGACCAGAAATAGAGTAGAGGCCGCGGCTTGCCTATGGGCTTGCGCGGTTACGCATTGTCAACGCATCAGAACAAATAGGGGAAGCTGAAAAAGAAAAAGGCCGCGCGGGAGGAGGATGCGCGGCCTGATCTTGAATACGGCTTGGGAGGAGGAGTGCCGTATTCCTTATCGAGTTCTGGGAGGAGGAGTGAACTCGATGAAGAGATGTTTACCCGGCACCTCCCTCAGCAGCAACGACCATTAATGCATATCAGTTATGCAAAGACGTTGACGCTCAAGAAAAAGGCAAGGCCCCTGGAGCGGTTCTGTTTTCACAGGTCCGTTCAAAACCACTCTAACCAATTGTTTTCATGAAAGTGCCCACGCACATAAGACACCGGTTTCCGGGCGTTTATAGAAAGTGAGCGATCAGAGGCGCGGCCAGCACATTCACCAGTCCTACAAGCACCATGACCAGCCCGGCAATGGAACCTTCCTCACTGCCGATCTGATGCGCCTTCGCAACACCGGCGCCGTGGGCGCCCATGCCGAAAAGGGCACCGCGTGCCAGCGCCGAGCGGATGGGCAGCCAGTTGAGCATGACTTCGCCCATCGCCGCGCCAAACACGCCGGTGAGCACCACAAAGATGGCAGTCAGATCCGGCGTGCCGCCAATGTCGCCAGAAACCGTCATCGCAAATGGCGTACTCATCGAGCGGGGCATCAGGCTGAGGCTGATAGATTCGTTGAGTCCCAACAGATGAGCCAGTCCCCATGCGGAAGCCATTGCCGACGAGCTTCCCACCACCACCCCTGCCAGAAGCACCGGCCAATAGCGGCGGATCGTGGCACGCTGCTGATAGATCGGAATTGCAAAGGCAACAGTTGCAGGTCCCAACAGTGCGACCAGCCAGTGGGTGGCGCTGAAATAGCCGCGATAGTTCTGGTTGAGCCCGATGACGAGCGCCATCAGCAACAGGGGCGTGACGGCAAGCGGCGTCAGCCACCACTGGGGAAAACGGCGATAGACGCGCTTGGCCGCGAGATAAAGCAGGATCGTTGCGGCGGACCAGAAAAGCGTCGCTACAAGCGGGTTACTTAGCGACATAACGCAGGCTCCACCGGTAGCAGAGGTCGACCGTCAATGCGGTGACGCTCATCACCGTCAATGTGCCCAGCAAAATCACGGCCATGATCTTGAGGCCAAGCAGGCCTATCAACTCCTGATGCTCAAGGACCGCAAGAACCGCAGGAACGAAGAAGAGCAGCATCTCCGCCAGAAACCACTCCGCTCCGCGCTTCATGCTGAAGAGGCTGATGCGCCCGCTCAGAAGGAGAGCCAGCACCAGCGCCATGCCGACAATGCCACCGGGAAGCGGGAGGCCGACCAGGCGAACGAAGAACTCACCCGCCAGCCAGAAGCCAACCAGCGTCGCAATCTGCATCAGGCGGCTGTGATGCAATGCGTAACGAAACCGGATCAGGAGGCTGTGGGCGTTCATGTGCTTTTCCAATAGGAACCGAGGCATTTTCATCGATGAATATAGGCTGGGAGGTGCTATTCTAGAAATGAATTGATTTCATTGCAGCTATTCCGTAATAGAATGGCTCATGAATTTGCGCAGCTTCCAGGCATTTGTCGAAGTGGTGCGGCAGGGCGGCTTTTCCGCTGCCGCAAAAGCCATCAACGCGACCCAATCGACCGTCAGCAAGGCGGTGAGGCAGCTTGAGGACGAATTGGGGCTGGTCCTGCTTGATCGTGAAGTTTCGCCCTCGCGGCTCACTGCGGCAGGCGAGATCGTTTTCCGTCGCGCGCTCGCGATGCTGGCGGAAAAGGACGACATGTTGGCCGAACTCAATGAACTGCGCGGCCTCAAGCGCGGCCTCCTGAGGCTCGGGCTGCCGCCCATCGGCTCCAGCGTGCTTTTTGCGCCCGTTTTCGCAGCCTATACGAAGCTTTATCCGCAGATCGACATTCAACTGGTCGAGCACGGCAGCAGAAGGCTGGAGGAACTGCTGCTGGCGGGCGATGTGGAACTCGCGGCTTCGCTTCTGCCGGTTGGAGACAGTTTCGAATGGCAGGATGTGCGATGCGAACCGGTTGTGGCGCTGCTCCCGACCGATCACGCGAAGGCACAAGGCGATGGCGTTTCGCTGCGCGATATCGCCAGCCTGCCTTTCATTCTTTTCGAGAGCGGCTTTGCCCTCAATCATATCATCCTTGATGCATGTCGTTCGCATGGGTTCTCTCCGAACGTGGCGGTCCGTTCCAGCCAGATCGACTTCATCGTTGAACTGGTGGCAGCGGGCATGGGGATCGGCTTTCTGCCGAAAATGATCGCGGAACAGCGGCATCACCCCGGCGTGCGCATTCACAAGATCAAAGGCGCGGACGTGAGCTGGCATCTGGCGTTGATCTGGCGAAAAGGTGCATTCCTGTCTCACGCCGCTCGGGCATGGCTCGAGCTCAGCAAAGCCCGAACCGGCGCTGCATCATCTTGAAACACCCGCCATATCGCCTATCTCAGATAGACATACCGACTGGATAAGTGCCTTCGGCACCACTTCAGCCATAGGCCCGTGTGTAGAATATTGCTCTACCCACCCGTTTCAAAGCGCATGACGCCTGAAACCGCCGACGGATTTCTGCTCTGCGCGTCATCAGAAGGAGGCTATGATGGAAGGTCAGGTTATATTCTATAAGGACGACAGGATACTCTACCGGCACCATATCGACGTGCAGGAAGACGATTATTCAAAGGGCGTCAACGATGCGCTCATTGCCTTTCAGCGTAACTATGCTGGCTTCGACCTCGCAAGTGACAACATTCACATCCGTTTCAAGAAACCGGGCGATGTGTAAGTTTCGGAGGTTTCCTGCGGATCGGTTCAGGGTCGCGTTTCCAAAAGAACAACGACCCTGACTTGTTCACGCGAAAGCGGCTTCGCGAGCAACGCGATGAATATCTGTACGGGAAAGCCCCAGATCGGAAAGCTCGCGGTCTGTGCAGCCGCTGAGTTCGCGAACGTTTTCGCGATATTGCATCCAGCGATGGAAGTGGGTACGAAGATTCATTGTGGTATCCCCTTTTTTATCTTCCTCCCGAGTGTGAGCTTCCGCCTTCCTGTGCCGTTTGAGAAGTGCATTTCCTGCATGGCAGCCGTGATCGCAGCGAAATCCCAGCATTTCCACCGGATTTCAATTTCTTCCGAGAAATAGTCTCCAAATATCGCATTCATTATGTAATTCTGGTTTAGAGATGCCCGCTATTTCACAGTCGGCCGTGGTTCGTTCTATTTTGAGTTGGAGTGCATGAAAAAGACCTTGATCATCGTCGGCAACGCGCCTTTGCCGCGCGATCTGTCTGCCGAAGTGGATGCAGCGGATTTTGTTGTCCGTTTCAATGAACCCAAACAATCAATCGGCATGAGTGGCACCCGGACGGATCTCCTGATGCTGGCAACCTCCAGCAAGCCCATGCAGCGGCGTCTGCGCGATCCGGGCTTCGTACAGACACCCACCTTCAAGGCCGCCAAGGAAGTGATGCTGGCCTATCATCCCAGTATCATCCGCAAATATCACCCCCGCCCGAATTTCCTTTCCCGCCTCAAGGGACGGCGCGGTGACTGGACCATGCAGACCGTTGAGGTTGTCGGTTCTGCCGGCAAGGAAATCCGGATCATGCCGCCCCAGTTCTATCTGGCCGGGTGCAAAGAGCTGGGCGTAACCGAAGAGAACATAAGCAAAGTCTTTCCAAGTACTGGTTTTTTTGGCATCTGGTACATGCTCGAAAAGTGCCCGCAGGAAAGCTGGGACGTGAAAATCTGCGGCTTCACCTGGGAAGGATGGAAACGTCACACCTGGGGGGATGAGCGCAGCTGGGTTGAGCAAAAGGTCGAGTCCGGGCGTATCAGCCTTATTCAATGACGCTGCACATACCTATAATTTTCGGCAGAAGGCGTGAGAACGATCACGAGGCAATCGCTTTAAAGGAGCATATGAATGAGTGAACCGTTGCGCATTTTCATCGGGTGGGATTCTCGCGAGCCCATCGCATACGACGTCGCCAAAGCATCGGCGTTGAAGCATTCCTCTATTCCGTTGGAAATCGTGCCGATCAAGCTGCAGGATCTTGTGGAACAGGGAGCCTACACGCGAGAAGTCGACCCGCTGGCGTCGACTGAGTTTACCTATTCGCGTTTTTTCACGCCATGGCTTGCGGGCTATAAGGGCTGGGCACTTTTTTGCGATTGCGACTTCCTTTTCCTCGGCGATATTGCTGGCCTTCAATCCTATAACGATCCCTCGAAAGCCGTTTATTGCGTTCAGCACGATTATCAGCCCAAAGACAGCGTGAAGATGGATGGCAAGGTACAGACCAGCTATCCGCGCAAGAACTGGTCTTCCTGCATGCTGTTCAACTGCGAGCATCCCTCGACGCGCAAGCTGACGCCCGAACTGGTCAACCGCGAAAGCGGGGCCTATCTGCACCGTATGCAGTGGGCTGCCGACGATGAAATCGGTGCGTTGCCGACGGATTACAACTGGCTTGAAGGCTGGAACGAGAAGCCGGAAACCGGACTGCCGAAAGTCGTCCATTACACACGTGGCGGGCCGTGGTTCAAGGACTGGCAGAATGTCGACTACGCCGATTTGTGGCGGGCGGAAGCCGATCGTGTCGAGCCGGGCTGGCAGCCTGTCTGATCTGCAAAATTCCTGGAGCTTTTCCATGTGTTCCAAGGTAAATAGGGACCATGAACGAAACGCGTCCTGACATTACCGCGAGTGACGGCCCGCAGAGGGCCGTCAAGGCTTTCATCATCCATCTGGAGCGCGCCACCGACCGCCAGCCCCAGGTCGAAGAGCTTATTCGAAAGCTGCCGATTGAAACAGACGTCGTCAACGCTGTCGACGGTCGCACGCTCGATGCGCAAACGATCAGCCGTGTCTATCGGCGGTCGGCACACAAGCCCCGCTATCCATTTCAACTCAGCACCAATGAAATTGCCTGTTTCCTTTCGCACCGGAAGGCCTGGCAGGCTATTGTCGATCAAGGGCTGGACGCAGGTCTGGTGCTGGAAGATGATGTGGAACTGACGCCGGAATTTGCCGCAGCCTATTCCGCCGCATGCCAGCTTCTCAAAGCCGACAGTTTTATCCGCTTTCCCTTTCGCGAGCGGGAAAGCGGTCGGGTGGTACTGACGACGGAAGGTGCACGCATCATCGAGCCGGTGCCGGTCGGCCTCGGCATGGTGGCGCAGCTTATCGGGCGGGAAGCCGCGCAACGGCTGCTCTCGGCTACCGAAGTCTTCGACCGCCCTGTAGACACCACCGCGCAAATGAACTGGGTAACCGGGCTGAAACCACTGTCCGTCCTTCCGGGCGGCGTGAAAGAAATATCGGTGCAGCTGGGCGGCAGTACGATCCAGAAATCGCGTTCCCTGCCAGACAAGCTGAAGCGTGAAATCTTGCGCCCGCTCTATCGCTGGAAGATAAAATCGCGCTCGCGCGCAGCTGTTTGAGGTTCTCGTGCCCGTTCCGATTCTTCTTTATCACCAGATAGACGTGCCGCCGACGCACCGCGCCCCCTATCGCAGCATGATCGTTCATCCGGATCGCTTTCGCCAGCAGATGGCGTGGCTGAAAAGGCTGGGTTATCGCGGCCTGTCGGTGCGGGACGCACTGCCTTACATCTACGGCAAAAAGCAGGGCAAAGTTGCTGTCATCACCTTTGACGATGGTTTCGAGAACGTCTTCCGCAACGCCCTGCCCGTGTTGCAGGAGTTCGGCTTCACCGCCACAAACTATTTCGTCGCCAACCAGATTGGCGGTTTCAATCTTTGGGATCAGAAGATCGGCGTCGCGCCCGCCACCTGCATGAGCGTTGCGGAATTGCGAGAATGGGCAGAGCTCGGGCATGAAGTTGGTTCGCATACGCTCGACCATATCTTACTTCCAGACGCGAGCGAAAAGGATGCCATAGCGCAGATTCACCAATCGCGGACAAGGATCGAGGACGTGCTCGGCAGCGAAGTCACCTCTTTCGCCTATCCTTACGGTGGAGAAAACGCAGCGACACGCAAGATCGTCGAAGCGGCAGGTTATACAAACGCGACGACGACGGAAAAACGCCGCGCAAGACCAACTGACGATCCGTTCGGCATTCCACGCCTTACGATCAGGCGCAATGATATGTTGTTTCAGTTCCTGCGTAAGACCTTTACGCGCTAATGCGGCACTTCGGTCCCGCTGCCGGCTTTATATCTCGCAAATCGGCCATGAAGCCACGTTCAACGAGACCGGCAGGGCCTGTGTATTGCAACGAGCCTTCGTAAACGAGTGACAGGTCATCCGAAAAACGCTCGTTTTCAACGATTGCCCTGTAATGCTCGGCCCCGCCCGCGTGGCTCTTTTCCGAGGCGATACGTTTGAATTCGCTGACCGAGAGCGATGAAAACCGATAATGGAGAAGCGCCCCGGTAGCGGGTAGAAAATTACGGAAACACGGTCCCGGCCCGTGAATGCTGCCTCGGCGATAATCCGTTTTCCCGTCGACCCAAATCAACGGGAATTTTGAAAGGCGCATGCTGCGTCCGAACAGGCGCAAACGCGGTCCACCACGCACAGCTACGCCAAACTTTTCCGGCGTCACCGTATAGCCGTCGCCATCGAAATGTGAGGACACCTCGAATGGATATCTGGTCCCATCATCGACAAAAACCCCTTCGCGCAGCAAACCGCCGGGATACATATCGATCATCGGCGCCAGGCATCGGCGAATTCCATTCTGCTCCAGTTCCTCGATAAACGAGTGGATATTCCGCTGTTCCATTCTTGGAAACACGAAGAATTCGTCGGCATCAACAGACAGATACCAGCGCCCGCGCCCATACAGATTGAACAGAGCATCGCGCCAGGCACGGCCGCGGTCGGCCTCTGCATAACGGATGCTCGAGGAGTACAGATCCACATCTGGGGCGCCGGATAATATTTCGGCCGTACCATCGTCCGACCGGTCGTCAACGACGATGAAGCGCGTAACACCCATCTCGCGATAATAGCGCAAAAAGGATTTGATGTAGGCTGCTGCATTGCGCACCACGAACACGAGCGGCAGATCATCGTGCTTCAAAGTCTGGAAGCTTCCAGCTGTGGCGACAAGATTTGCCTTGTTTTTTCGGTTTGGAACCGAAAACTGCACATGACGCCATAGCAATCGCAAATGTCGCATCGGGGAAGCGCCCCAATAGGCGTTCCAATCGCCAGTGTTTGAGGCTGGATAGTTCATCGCCGAGCGCGTTGATTTCATGCAAATGCCGCGTTTTGTGTTGGATGCTGGAAACAGCTGGCGATTTTTGGCTGCTTATTCAAGCAACTCTGCGTCGAAACCAATCACTCTGCGCGATATTCCGATATGGTTCGTGATGAACAATGGTTGTCATTATTGCCAGTATCGAGCCTACTTGCTTGATTTCAATCAATGCTGCTTCATTCAAACGTGGCAAATTGCCCATCAATGCGCCATGGACGGCAAGTGCCAAAAGCGCTAGTTAGGGCACAGACCAAGGAGCGCATTATGGACTATCGCCGTTTTTTCGAAGAAGCGATCGACCAGTTGCACGCCGAGAAGCGTTACCGCGTTTTTGCAGATCTTGAACGTATTGTCGGACGTTTCCCCCGAGCTATCTGGCGCAACAATGGCACTGCCCGCGAAATCACCGTCTGGTGTTCGAATGACTATCTTGGCATGGGCCACCATGCCGATGTCATCAAGGCTATGTGCGACACGGCCGGGAATGCTGGCTCAGGTTCCGGCGGAACGCGCAATATTTCCGGCAATAATCACCCGCTCGTCGAACTGGAAAACGAACTCGCTGATTTGCACGGCAAGGAAGCCGGACTCGTTTTCACATCGGGCTTTGTCTCCAACGAAGCCTCGATTTCCACGATTGCCCGATTGCTGCCGAACTGTCTTATCCTATCTGACGAGTTGAACCATGCTTCGATGATCGAAGGCGTGCGCCGCTCGGGTGCGGAGAAGAAGATTTTCCGTCACAATGACGTCGAGCATCTGGAACAGCTGTTGAAGGCTGCCGATCCTGCGCGCGCAAAGCTGATCGTGTTCGAATCCGTCTATTCCATGGATGGCGATATCGCGCCGATCGAGAAGATCGCCGATCTGGCCGATAAATACAATGCCATGACCTATATCGATGAAGTTCATGCGGTCGGCATGTATGGCGCACGCGGTGGTGGCATTACCGAACGCGATGGCCTTGCACATCGCATCGATATTATCGAGGGCACGCTTGCCAAGGCTTTCGGCGCTCTCGGCGGCTACATTACCGGCTCGCGTGCGATTGTCGATGCGGTGCGCTCCTACGCACCGGGCTTCATCTTCACCACTTCCCTGCCCCCGGCAGTCGCTGCAGCAGCGACGGCTGCGATCCGGCACCTGAAGACCTCGCAGGTGGAGCGCGACGGCCAGCAACGTCAGGCGCGGCGCGCCAAGGATGTACTTTCTGCCGCCGGTTTGCCCGTCATGTCGTCGGAAACCCACATCGTGCCCATTCTGGTCGGCGATCCCGAGCTTTGCAAAAAGGCCAGCGACCGCCTGCTTGAAGTGCATGGCATCTATATCCAGCCGATCAACTATCCGACCGTTCCGCGCGGCACCGAAAGATTGCGCATCACGCCGTCGCCCCTGCATGATGACGCCTTGATCGACGGTCTCAAGGAGGCACTTCTGGAAGTGTGGAACACGCTCGGCATCCCCTACGCCGAACCCACTGTCTCGCAGCCCGCCAGTTCCGAGCGGATCATTCCGCTGATGGTCTCCAAGGCCGGCGGCTGACAAGCAGGATCATTGGAACAAAAGGCCGGTTCAACCGGCCTTTTTGCTGTCTCAGAAGATGAGCGTGGCCGCGAGAGCCGCAAGATATAGCCCCGCTCCGAACCATAGATGCGTCACTATACTCCATCCCCGGGCGGCCCAGGGCTTCGGCGTCTTTCGTGCGGCGATCCCCGCCCCCATGCCGGGCTGCATGACGAGGAATGGAGCAGCAACGGTCAACAATCCGAAGGCAAGCGCTGGCAGGAGCTTCGGCGATGCCATCCACTCAAGCCCGCCAGCAGCAACCAAACCAGCCGCAAACAGCACGCCGATGGCGTAATGAACGCCCCAGCCAAGAAGTTTCTCTCCTCGAACCGGCGGGCTGGCGGTGATCCGCTCGTGCACGAAGCGCCCTTCCAGCATATGACCGAACCAGCGTCCCACCAGCCCATAATCCAGGCTAGCAACGCCGAACAGCCGCGCTCTCGCCATAGTCCAGATATCCGTTATGAGTGTCGCTCCCACTCCGATGAAAACGATCTGCAAAACAAGCATTTACCTTTCCTTTCCACTTGCGTGGATCATTGAAAAGGCGGACCATACAAGTTAAAGCCGACTTGAGGTCAATATGAAAGATATAGACATTGCGGAAGTTGCGAAAGTGACAGGCATTCCCGCGTCAACCCTGCGATACTATGAAGAAAGGGGGCTGATCGCCTCACACAGCCGACGGGGCTTGCGCCGCGTTTTTGATCCCGGCGTTGTGACCAAGCTATCCCTGATCGCCCTCGGACAGGCGGCTGGCTTTTCGCTCGATGACATTGCGGGCATGTTCGGCCCCGACGGCCATGTTTCGATCAGTCGCGAAACCCTGTCTGCGAAGGCGGATGATCTCGACCGTACAATCGCCCATCTTGCGGCACTTCGAGACGGGCTGCGCCACGCAGCGACCTGTCCCGCTAAAAGCCATATGGAGTGCCCGACCTTCCAGCGTCTGATGAAGGTGGCGGCAGGCCGCAGCCCCCGCCCTTCAACCGGGAAGCGATGAGTTCAACGCTTTTCGATCCAGTGCACAAGCCGCCTTGCGGCCTCTTCCACCTGTTCTGGGTCGCGGCAGAAGCAAAGTCGGAAGAACCCTTCGCCACCAAGGCCAAATGCGCTGCCTGGCGCCAGGCCAACATTGGCATTGTCCACCATGTCGATAGCTGCCTTGACCGAATCCTCGACGCCATCCACGCCGAAGAACAGATAAAATGCACCCTGTGGAGGAGTGAGGCGAACCTTGCCCGTCGCCAATAGCGCGGCGCACAGGCTATCGCGCGTGGAACGGGCGCGCTCAACCTGCATCGAAATGAAGGCGTCGCCCTCATCGAGAGCCGTAACGGCACCACGCTGCATGAATTGCGCAACGCCCGAATTCGAATACTGGATCAGGTTTTCAATAACCGGTCCCAGCGACGGGTGCACAGTCATCCAACCAATACGCCAGCCCGTCATCGCCCAGTTTTTGGAGAAGGAATTGACAAAGATGATGCGGTCATCCGGCTCCATAATATCCATGAAGGAGGGAGCACGACCGCCGCCATAATAGAAGTGGGTATAAATCTCGTCGGCGATGATCCACAGGCCCTGTTTGCGCGCCAGATCAAGAATGAATTGCAAAGTTTCCCGATCCGCCGTCCAGCCGGTGGGATTGGAGGGGGTATTGACGAATAGGGCCTTTGTGCGGGGTGTGGTGGCGGCTGCAATCTTCTCCGGATCAAGCATCCAGCCGTTGTCCCCGAATTCCAGTTCGACCGGGACCGGCGTGACGCCAGCAAGACCAGCCGCACCGACAAAATTGGGCCAGGCCGGGGAGAGATAGATCGCTTCTTCACCTGCTCCAACGGTTGCTGTCAGCGCCATTTCGATGGCATGCATACCCGAACCGGTGACATAGAAGTTCTCGGGCTTTAGAGCGAGTGGAAAATGCCGCGCATGATAGCGAGCCAGCGCTTCCCGCAACTCCGGTATGCCTGCCTGCCAGGTATAGAAGGTCTCTCCGTCAGAAATGCCTTTTTGAGCCGCGGCGCGAATGAAATCCGGCGTAGAAAGATCGCCCTCGCCTACCCACAGCGGAATAAGTCCTTCGCGTCCGCGCCCATGATTGGCGACCGCCACAATCCCGCTTTCCGGTGACTGGGCTGCTTCCCGACGAAGATTGGCGATGAGCGTCATGATTTCCCCGCGTTGGATCTGGATTTTGACTTCGTGCTTATCAAGGCCCGGTAGCGAAATCACGCGGCTTTTTGTGATGGTCTGATCAAACGCATTTATGGATCAAAAGAAACGGGGCCAAAAGGCCCCGTTTCATCCGTCAGTTCCTGGGCAATCAGGCTTTCTGCTTTGCCAGAAGATCGCGGATTTCGGTCAGCAGAACCTCTTCGCGCGGTGCTTCCGGTTCCGGCTTTGCTTCTTCCTTCTTCTTCATGCGGTTCATCGCTTTCACCACCAGGAACAATACCCACGCGATGATAAGGAAATTGATGAGAAGAGTGATGAAGTTGCCGTAGGCGATGGTCGCACCGGCGTCGCGGGCAGCTGCCAGCGTGGTCTTGGGTTCACCTGCCAGCTGTATGAACATGTTCGAAAAGTCGATACCGCCGGTGATAAGACCGATGATCGGCATGATGATGTCATTGACGATGGAGTTGACGAGGCCGCCGAACGCCCCGCCGATGATAACACCGATGGCCAGATCGACCATATTGCCCTTCAGGGCGAATTCCTTGAATTCCTTGAGCATTGCTGTCTCCCTCACGAACGCGGACCGCTTGGGCCGTCCTGCCACGGTGGCGTTCGTCAAATCAACCTGGGCACCAGAAAAACTGGCAGTGGATGGCAAAGCCGTCTTCCACAAATGGAACCGAAAGCGCTTTGTCATTTCAAACGCAGTCCTGAAAAGGGCCCTGCACTTTCAGGATCACACTGTCAGTTTGTAGACGAAAATTACCAAAGAAAAGATAAAGCGGCAGAAACGCACTGTTTTTGATCAATAATCTTGCGCGATCGCACTGAAAGTGCTTGCGTCATTCGTGATCGAGGAGTGAGGGAACAAGCCGGCTATGCAGGGCTGGGGTATTATTGGCGCCGCCTTTTTGTATCTGCTGCTGCTCTTTGCGGTAGCCAGCATCGGCGACCGGCGCACGTCGCGCTGGAACAGTGCCCCGCGCCCATATATCTACGCGCTCAGCCTGGCCGTCTACTGCACATCCTGGACGTTTTTTGGCTCTGTCGGCTTGTCGGCGCAGCGCGGACTTGAATTTCTCGGCATCTATATCGGCCCCATTCTCGTCTTCACGCTCGGCAACCGTTTGCTGCGGCATATCGTTCGACTGGCGAAGTCCGAACACATCACATCGATCGCCGATTTTCTCGCTGCACGCTACGGCAAAAGCTTTGGTGTCGCGTCACTTGCGACCTGCATCGCAGCCGTCGGCTCGATCCCCTACATCGCGCTCCAGCTCAAAGCCGTTTCCGGGAGTGTCGGCCTCGTCATGGAACATTACGGATCGGCCGTCGATCCGTCAGTATTCATATTCGGCGATATTTCCCTGCCAGTCGCCGCCGTGCTTGCCGTCTTTGCGATTCTCTTCGGCACGCGCCATACCGACGCCACCGAGCACCAGAACGGCCTCATTCTGGCGGTGGCCCTGGAATCGGTCATCAAGCTGTGCGCCTTCCTGACCGTCGGTTTTGCCTGCACTTTCTTCCTGTTCGGCGCTCCGTCGCAACTGATCAACCAGATATCCCAGTCGCCGGAGGCGCTGGAAGCGTTTCACTATCAGACGTCCATCGGCACATGGATCGTGCAAAGCGCACTTAGCGCCGCGGCCATCATCATGCTGCCGCGCCAATTCCATGTAACCGTGGTGGAAAGCCGGAGTGAAAAGGAACTGCGAACCGCCTCGTGGCTCTTCCCGGTTTATCTGGTGCTCATCAATATCTTCGTGTTTCCCATCGCGCTGATCGGCGTGATGACACTCGGAGGCAATGTCAGCGGAGACCTGTATGTTCTGGCCCTGCCGCTGGCTGCTGGTGCTCACTGGCTTGCCCTCGTGGCCTTTCTCGGCGGGTTGTCGGCGGCAACCGCGATGGTTATCGTCGCCTGCGTCGCGCTTTCGATCATGATTTCCAATCATCTGGTGCTGCCGCTTTTCATACGGCGGCTGGCCAAGCAACAGGCAGCAGAACAGCGCGACCTGACTAAAATCATTCTGAACACCCGCCGCCTCACCATTATTGGCATTCTGGCGCTGGCGTTTGCCTATTATCGCTTCACCTCCAACAATATCCACCTGGCTTCGATCGGCTTCGTTTCCTTTGCTGCGATTGCCCAATTCGTGCCTGCCTTCATTGGCGGGCTGTTCTGGCGCAATGCCAACGGACGCGGTGCGATGCTGGGTCTTTCGACCGGCTTTCTGGTCTGGGCCTACACTTTGCTGCTGCCCACCATGGCGCCGGAAAATGCCGCCATTTTGCGCGATGGTTTTCTCGGGTTCACCGCGTTGCGGCCGGAAGCACTTTTTGGAACCAATGCGCTACCCCTGACCAACGGCGTGATGTGGAGCCTTGCGGCCAATACGCTTTTCTACGTTCTGGGATCCCTTTCGCGCGCCTCGACGCCGCTGGAACGCATTCAGGCCAGCATCTTCCTGCCGCGTTATGTGATCGGCACACCGACCCTGAAGCGCTTTCGCACGACTGTCACCGTCGCCGAATTGAAGGCCACCATGGCGCGCTATCTCGGCGCCGAACGCGTGGAGCGCGCTTTCCTTCGTTTTGAAGGAAGGGAACAGCGGCGACTTGATCCCGGCATGACCGTCGATACGCCTTTGATCCGCCATGCGGAGCAACTGCTTGGTACGGCAGTCGGCTCTGCATCGGCGCGCCTTGTCCTGTCACTGCTGTTGCAAAAGGGCGATGCGTCCGGCCGCGATGCGCGACAACTCCTGGACGATGCTTCAACGGCCTTGCAGCAAAACCGCGACCTGCTGCAAACCGCGCTCGACCAGATGGAACAAGGCATCACGGTTTTCGACAAGGACTTGAGGCTCACCTGCTGGAACCGGCAGTTCCGCCAGCTTTTCGATCTTCCCGATGAGGTGATGCAGGTCGGGATACCCGTTTCCGAAATCGTGGAACAGCTGCATCGTCGCGGCGACATATCTTTCACCGGCCAGAACAGCGCCATACGCTCGCTCGCGGCTGTGCGCCGTCCATGGCGCATCAATATGAAATCCACCGGCAAGGTGCTGGAAATTCAGTCCAATCCCATGCCGGATGGGGGCATCGTCGCGACATATACCGATATCACGGCGGCGGTCGAAGCGGATGTCACGCGCCAGAAGGCGGCTGAGATGCTCGAGCAGCGCGTGGCGGATCGCACGGCGGAACTGACCCGCGTCAACCAGCAGCTTGCCAAGGCGCAAGCCGCGGCGGAAGAAGCCAATCAGGGGAAGACACGATTTCTTGCGGCTGCCGGGCACGACATTCTGCAACCGCTTAACGCGGCAAGACTGTACAGTACCGCGCTTGCCGAAAGACTGGGGCGTTCCGAAACCAGCGAATTCGCACGCAATATCGACTCCTCACTGGAAGCTGTGGAAGCCATTCTCGGTATGGTGCTGGATATTTCACGGCTGGACACCGGATCGCTCAAACCCGAACTCTCGGTATTTCGTCTCGACAAACTGATGAGCCAGATTGCAACCGATTTCACACCGCTTGCAGCCGCCAAGGGGCTGAAACTGCGCGTTGTCCCGTCAAGCATCGTGGTCAAGACGGATCGCAACATGCTGCGGCGCCTGATCCAGAACCTCGTCTCCAATTCGATCAAGTATAGCCGCAGGGGCGGTATCTTGCTCGGCGTCCGCCGCCGTGGTTCCTTTGTGGAGTTGCAGGTGCTCGATACCGGAATCGGCATTCCTCCCCAAAAGCTGAAACTCGTCTTCCGCGAGTTCACCCGGCTCGATGAGGGAATGCGGGAAGCCGAAGGCCTTGGCCTTGGCCTTTCCATCGTTGACCGCATCGCGAGGCTCTTGTCGCTGCCGCTCGCGCTGGCTTCGACGCCCGGCAAGGGGACGATGTTCACCCTGCGCATTCCTGTCTCGCAGGAAAAGGTGCCCGCTGACGAAGTGAAGAACCGCCGCGGGCTGCAACGGGCGCTGGAACTGACGGGGCTCGATGTTCTCTGCATCGACAATGACGCCAGCATCCTGTCGGGAATGGAAACGCTGCTTCGTGGATGGGGGTGCCAGATTGCGACACTGCGCAGCGGAACTGCGCTGAAATCATACTGCACCGACCATTCCCGCCCGCCGGATGTGATCGTCGCGGATTATCATCTGCTGAACGAAAACGGCCTCGATATGATCGGTTTTGCCCGCGAAACGTTCCAGACCGAAATACCGGCCATCCTCCTGACAGCCGATCGCTCCAAGGAAGTGCGCCAACGCGCCGAGGATGAAAACGTCACTGTCTTGCACAAGCCGCTTCGTCCCGCGGCGCTCCGTTCGCTGCTATCGCATTTTCATCATGCGAGGCAGGACAATGCATCGGCGCAGAATGCCGCTCAGTAACGGACTGTCCGGAACATTTCCTGGTTAAATTGAGCCTCGCAATGCTCTATCCAATTGTCTCCCAGTTTCGGGAGACGTGCCCTAATCCGTGTTCAGCGCATCATTGCCGATGCGCGACAGGAGAATGACCGCCTGTGTGCGGCTGTCGACCCCGAGTTTCTGCAGCACTGCCGAAACATGCGCCTTGACCGTGGCTTCCGACACGCCAAGCTCATAGGCGATCTGCTTGTTCAACAGCCCCTCCGCCAACATGGTCAGCACGCGCGTCTGCTGCGGCGTCAATGTGCGCAACCGCGCGATGAGCGCCTCGATTTCCGGGTCGTGCGCATGATCCAATTCAATATCGGCTGGTGTCCAGATATCGCCAGCCAGAACAGTGCTCACGGCCTCGCCAATGGTTTCCATGCTGGCGGATTTCGATATGAACCCAGAGGCGCCGAGCTCGACCGCATGACGGATTGTCGCCGCATCGTCGGTTGCCGAAACGATGATGATTGGAAGTGCGGGCTGCAAGGCCTTCAACGTCACCAGACCGGAAAGCCCAGTACCGCCCGGCATCGTCAGATCCAACAGCAGAAGGTCGATATCCTCTCGCTCGCCGACCAGTTTCTTTACGGCGTCGAAATCGCCAACTTCGATGATTTCCACGCTTTGCGACTGTCCGGAAAGGACCTGTCTCAATGCCCCCCGGAAAAGCGGATGATCGTCAGCGATGATAAAATGCATGTGCCTCGCGCGCCATTGTTTCAGGTCTCCTCCCCTCGCGGTGCAGGCCAATCAGCCAATCACTCCGTTTTATGCCGTTTTTTGGCTCGGGCAACCAAAATTCACGTTGCTAATCCCTTTTCGCATTACTCATTGCCGCCATCTGGCCGCATTGTATGTTAGGTTATGCGCTGAAAGTAACATAAGAGCGGCCCGACCAGCGAAATGGGGGGACCAAAAGGCATTTCATGACGCGCAATACGCTTTATCCCGAAATCCAACCGTTCAAGGAAGAGATGCTGCAGGTCTCTTCGCTGCATCGAATCCACGTCGAGCAATGCGGCAACCCGGACGGCAAGCCGGTCATCATGATCCATGGCGGCCCCGGCGGTGGAATCACGCCGACGATGCGTCGCCTGCATGACCCGGAGCGCTATCGCATAATCCTGTTCGACCAGCGTGGATGTGGCCGTTCCACCCCGCATGCGGAACTGCGCGAAAACACGACCTGGGACCTTGTCGCGGACATGGAGCATATTCGCGCGCATCTCGGCATCGACAAGTGGCAGGTGTTCGGCGGCTCCTGGGGAGCGACCCTCGGCCTTGCCTATGCGCAATCCCATCCGGATCGGGTCGCAGAACTTATCCTGCGCGGTATCTTCATGGTTCGCCGTTTCGAAGTCGACTGGACCTATTCCAACGGCGCAAGCATTCTCTTCCCTGATCATTTCGAGGCCTATCAGGAGCATATACCGGAAGCAGAGCGCGGCGATATGATCGCTGCCTATTACAAGCGCCTCACCGATCGCAACCCGCAGGTGCAGCTTGAAGCGGCCCGACGCTGGGCGCGCTGGGAAGGCTCGATCATTTCGCTTTTGCCCGATCCGGCGCGTGTCGATGCCTTCGGTGAAGACCAGTACGCCATCGCTTTTGCGCGTATCGAATGCCACTATTTCCAGAACCGTGGCTTCCTCGATTCCGACGACCAGCTTCTGAGGAACGTCGACCGCATCCGGCATATTCCCGGTGTGATCGTGCATGGCCGCTATGATGTCTGCACGCCGTTCATCAATGCCTGGCAGTTGAAGAAGATGTGGCCTGAAGCCGATCTCAAAATCGTCGAGGACGCCGGACACGCCGTTACGGAACCCGGTATCACCCACGAATTGATAGAGGCGACAAAGCGTTTCGCGCAATAGGGCGAAACGCACTCACATTTGCTGGAAATGCTCAAGGAAAAATGGCGCCGTGCGGCGCCTTTTTCCTTGCTGTCAGGTCCGTCCACCCGGAAGGGTTCCGTTGTCCGGCTTTTCCGGCTCGCTGTCGAAACTCTTCGCTATGTCCATAAAGCGCCGCATGAACCGTTCCATATAGCTCATGGATTGCTCAAACTCCTGCTCCGTCGGCAAGCCCGAAGCAGTACTTCCGCCTTTCCCTTCAAGAGCGGAGACCTTGTCCTCAAGCTTCTTCACGCGATCCTGCAGGCTGGCAATGTCGTTCTCATAAGCCTCGCGATCTTCGGTCGCCATCTTGCACACGAGTTGTCCCTGCTGCTCCACGCAGGTCGAGATCGCGCCGGTTCGGGTGTCCAGACGGACATAGCCGTTTTCCGTCCCTTCCAGCCGATAACGCCCGTTTTCCTGCGCCAGCGCATTGGCCGGGGCAAGCGCTGAACCAAGAACAGCAACAGCAGCCAGATTGCGGACCATCAATGTCTTTCTGTTCAACATAAGGCTATTCCCTTCAGCTTCTCTTTGAGGTGTCCCCATCATATGGGACGTTTACGACGAAAATCGAACATGCGGGACTTTGATTTCCGAAGAAATTCGGTCTAGAGAGCACCCATGACCAATGAGATCATCTATAAGATCGCTCCGCGCGGGCTTTGGGCGCAGGCGGAACAGGCTGGTAATTTTACCGGGGCTCCAGTTGATATTGCGGATGGCTATATCCATTTCTCTACTGGAACACAGGTGCGGGAAACGGCAGCTAAACATTTTGCGGGCCAGCGGGATCTGCTTCTGATCAGTGTGAATGCTTCTGCGCTCGGCGCGGCATTGAAGTTTGAAGTTTCACGCGGCGGGGCCCTTTTTCCTCATCTCTACGGCACGCTGCCGCTTGCAGCCGTTTTGAAGGTTGAACCCCTGCCGTTGGGCGACGATGGTCTTCACATTTTTCCGGAGCTGGAAAGTTAATGAGCGGGCTTTTTGAAACTCTCGGGCGACGCGCCCTTTTCGCCTTCGATGCAGAACAGGCACATGGTCTTTCCATCGCGGGCCTGAAGACAGGTCTGGTGACCTGCGGTGCGCCGAACGATCCGGCGCTTTCCGTCAAGGTTGCGGGATTGCAGTTTCCAAATCCGCTCGGCATGGCAGCGGGCTACGACAAGAATGCCGAAGTGCCGGACGCCCTGTTGAAGCTCGGTTTCGGCTTCACGGAAATCGGCACCATCACGCCGCGCCCGCAAAGCGGCAATCCGCGCCCGCGCATTTTTCGGCTCGTGGATGACAGGGCCGTTATCAATCGGCTGGGCTTCAACAATGAAGGCCATGATGCTGCGTTTAAGCGCCTGTCGCAACGCGCCGGCAAGAGCGGTATCGTGGGCGTCAATATCGGCGCCAACAAGGATGCCGAAGACCGCATTGCCGATTATGTTGCCGGTATCCGTCGCTTCTATCAGCTGGCGCGCTACTTCACCGTCAATATTTCTTCGCCCAACACGCCGGGACTGCGCAACCTTCAGGCCCGCGACAGTCTGCGTGAACTGTTGAGCCGCGTGCTGGAAGCGCGCAACGAAGAAGGCAAGATGTGCACGCTGAAGCGTCCGGTTTTTCTCAAGATCGCCCCCGATCTGGCCGATGAAGAACTGGACGACATCGCTGCCGAGGCAACTGAACAGAAGCTCGATGGCATCATCATATCCAACACGACGCTTTCACGCACCGGATTGAAAAGCGCGGACAACCTGAACGAAACAGGCGGGCTTTCCGGGGTACCGCTTTTCGAGCGCTCCACCATCGTCCTTGCCAAGATGCGCGAGCGCGTCGGCCCCGACATGCCATTGATCGGCGTCGGCGGCGTGGATAGCGCTGAAACGGCGCTGACAAAGTTCAAGGCCGGTGCCGATCTGGTCCAGCTTTATACAGGCCTCATCTATCGCGGACCGAACCTGCCCGCCGAAATCGTGCGTGGCCTGTCGGCGGCGGTGAAACGCGAGGGCGTTGCCAACATCGCCGCACTGCGCGACCGGGACACCAGCGACTGGGCGAAGCGTGACCTGCCCGCCTGAGAGCCGGGTCACATAATGAATTCTGTACGATAACGTCGCGGCAGAATCGCCAGAAGCAAAACTCCGCGAATTGACAGAAACAGGTTGAGAGCCAGCCAGAGCCCGTGATTGCCCATCACGGGTTTTGCCGCATAAAGAACTGCCAGAAAGAAGCCGAGCGACAGGAACATCATGTTGCGCATATCGCGCGACCATGTGGCGCCGATATAAACCCCGTCCATATGGAAGGCCAGCAGTCCCGTCATACCTGTCAGCGCCGCCCAGGGCAGGTATTTCAAGGCTTCAGCGTGAACGTCTTCCGCCTTGGACAGTAGCCCGATGATCGCATCGCCAAACACCAGCAGGAAAAAGGCAATGACGCTGGCCATGACCAGCCCCCAGACGAAAGTGAGCTTGGCGCCGCGCACGAACGCAGGACTGTAGCGCGCGCCAATAGACCGTCCGACAATCTGTTCGGCGGCTGCCGCCATGCCGTCCAGGAAGAAACCGGCGATGAGGAAGAAGTTCATCAAGACAGCATTGGCCGCCAGTGTGACCGGGCCGAGATCGGACCCTGCCCGCGTGAAGAACGCGAAGGCCGTGAGAAGCAGGAAGGAGCGGATCATGATGTCGCGATTGACCGCGAACATGCGCAGGATTCCTTGCTTCTGGAATATCCGCGCCCGGTCCGGACGCAGTGACGCATCCTTTCGGAAATGCCGCAGCACGATGAACATGCCGACGAGAGCGGCAACCGTTTCGCCGGTCACGGTCGCCCAGGCAACGCCAGTAACGCCCCAGCCCCACTCCAGCCCGAGGATAATGCAGAGCACGATATTGATGCCGTTGAGGAGCACCTGAAGGCCGAGGCCGACAATACCCTGTCCACGTCCGAGAACCAGTCCGAGGATTGAATAGTTGATGAGCGCAACCGGCGCCGACAACATGCGGATCGACACATAGGTCGCCATTGCTTCCTGCGTTGCAGACGTCGGATGCATGAAGGTGGACGAGACGCCGATGATGATCGGCAGGCACAGTATCATCAGGCTGCCGGCAATGACCGCGATGATGATTGCCCGCCAGAAGATCGCCTGCTCTTCCACGGCGTCTTCCGCACCCATGGCCTGTGCAACCAGTCCGGTCGTGCCGGAACGCAGGAAATTGAATATCGACAGCAGGAAATCGAAGACCAGCGCGCCAATCGCCAGCCCCCCGATCAGCTCGGCCTGTCCCATCTGGCCGACGACGCCCATATCAACAAGTCCGAGAAGCGGCGTGGTGATCGCAGCAAGCGTCATGGGAATGGCGATCAACATCACCATCCTGTGTGTTACTTCGAACGGCCTTGTTGCGCCACCACGCTGCAGCGACTGATCCATGATGCTTGTCCCGAATATTCCCCTCAGATCAAAACGATCTACTCTGGAATCAATCGAAACTACAGATAATTCGGCCACCGCATTGTCGCAGTTCCTGACAACCGACTGTCAGGAGAATGAGGGATCAAAGTCCGAGCACCATGGCCCAATATATATAAGTTGGTTTGGTTTCTGGTGTTGCCCAGGCGAGACCATAATGCTCGAAGGTCGGATCGAGCATGTTCTTGCGATGGCCGGGCGATTTCATCCAGGCATCGAAGACGGCCTGTGTACTGCGCTGTCCCGATGCGACATTCTCTGCCGCCGGACCCCGTATACCTGCCTGCCGCAGTCGCGCCACGAAACCATTGCCCCAACCGACGCTATGACCGATCTTTCCATAACCCGCCATGCGCCTGGCCTGGTAAAGCGCGGCTTTCTCCAGCTTGGAATCCGTCGCCATCAAAGGCAGTCCGTTTGCCTTTCGAATAGCGTTGAAAATAGCGGTGGGATCGTCGTCACCTGCCGCCCATGCCGCCTTCCACGGCATTGCCGACATCGCGACAGCTCCTCCTGCAAGGATCAGAAAGCCCCGCCGGTTGAGTGTTAAACCTTGTTTTTGCTGCATGCCTGTCTGAGCTACCCAGTTACCGAATTGATTTCATTTCCGGTAGCTGAGGATACGGAGCAAAATAAAGGCAGGAATGACGACGGCAGCGCCAAGAATGAGATAATCGACAAAGCCTGCAATTGCCGAAAAGCCCATATTCCAAAGGCGGAGGAAGAAATCGCGGATGCCGTACAAGATGTCGTAGGGCGTCCAGTGAAATGCGCTCATGACCACGCCAACCACCATCGAAATCAGCATCAGCTTGATCAGAACGCGGGCCGGGGTATCGCCAAGAAAACGGTTTACACCATCCGACATGCAAATCTCCTGTGTGGTTATTGGTTAGAGCGGATGCTCTCAAGTTGAAACGTCGTCCCGCTCTAAACTTTTGTTTGAGCATAATTCCGAAAACCGGTTCCCACTTTTCGGAATCATGTTTTAAAGCGACAGATTCTTCGCGCAAGAAATAGGCTCTCCGTACAGCCTGCGCAAGTTCTACCCTCGCCTCAGCGCTGCTTGCGGTACTCGCGCGGGGCTTTCTGCTTTTGGCGCGAGAACGACCGGTTCATGCTGCGCGTATCGGTAAAGCCGCTTGCAACAGCCACTTCCAACAGTGACAGGCTTGTCTCCGACAAGAGCTCCTTGGCCTTCTTAACCCGCAGTTCTTCGCGGACCTCGAACGCCGTCCGCTCAAGGGCAAGCTTGAACCCACGCTCCATCTGGCGGACGGAAATTCCCAATCGGCGCGCTACATCAATCATCGGCACCGGGTCTTCCAGCGTTTCCTCGAAAATGCGGATTGCCTTGCGGATCATCGGCGAGCGCACGCCGTTGAAGCTCAGCGCCGGTTGTTCGGAACGCACAAGCTCATAAGGGATCATGAGGATGGACGCACTCTTGCGCGCCAGTTCCTCCGAAATCTCGTTCTGGATGATGGACAGCGCCAGTGACGCCGTGCCAAGCCCGCCCGCGCAGGTGAAGTGCCTGCCGCTACGATGAAACAGGCTCGTCGTATCGGCTGTATATCCGTCGAAAAGCTCCAGAAAATCGTCGCGATGGAACCAGCTGACGCAGCAATTGCGGTCCGGCAGAAGGTCTGCTTCCGCCAGCAGAAAGGCAGCCGTGCAGAGGCCCACCACCGTCTTGCCGCGCCGGTCCGCACGCTTGATGAGATCGACCAGCGCCTGCTGTCTGGGCCGATACTGCGCAAGCAACCCGCCGACGACTGCCACATAATCACAATCGTCGAGTTCGCCTATGGGAGCGGTCGGCTCGATCACCATGCCGGAGCTGGAGGTGACAGGATCTCCCGACAGCGTACATATTTTCCACGCACAGCGTATCTGACGGCTCTTGTCGCGATCATCGGCGGCAAGGCGGAAGGGATCGAGGAAAAGGCTGAGTGCACTCAGCGTAAAACCGGGCAAAGCAACAATGCCCACCGACAGCCTGCGGTGCGGGGCATCTGTTGCGGCTTGAACCTTCTTGTCCCGATCCCGTTCAGTTCCGTTCGTCACGTCGACCCTGCTCCTCCACCAGATTTATATTTGCTTGGAGGAGCCTATTATAGTCAACGAAAATGCTTGGAAAGCTTCAACTGCTGCGCCTGATAGTTGGAGCCGAGATCGACACCATAAAGTGCAGATGGGCGATGGAGCATATGTTCGTAAACCAGCCGCCCGACGATCTGCCCATGCTCCAGAATGAATGGAACCTCGTGGCTGCGGACTTCCAGAACGGCGCGACTTCCGGTTCCGCCCGCAGCGCTGTGCCCGAAGCCCGGATCGAAAAAGCCTGCATAATGGACGCGGAATTCGCCCACCAGCGGGTCGAAGGGCGTCATTTCAGCGGCATAAAGCGGCGGGACATGCACTGCCTCGCGCGAAACGAGAATATAGAATTCATCCGGATCAAGCACGAGTTCGCGCGAACCCCGATCATAGATCGGCTCCCAGAAATCAAGGATGTCGTGCGCCGCACGCTTGTCCACATCCACCACAGCCGTATGGTGCTTGCCGCGATAGCCAATCAGCCGGTCAGGACCACCTGAAAGATCAACCGACAACGCAATGCCACCGCCGGAGATGTTCGGCATTTCCGCTGCGACCAGCGTTTCGGCCTTGTGCAATGCAGCAAGTTCCGCCTCGTCAAGCTGGGCACGTCCCTTGCGGAAGCGTATCTGCGACAGGCGCGATCCGGTGCGCACGACGATAGGAAATGTGCGCGGGCTGACTTCCAGATAGAGCGGGCCGTTGTATCCGGCGGGCACCTTATCGAATTCCTGCGCTCCGTCGGCGATGACGCGGGTGAAGATATCGAGGCGGCCCGTTGAACTTTTCGGATTTGCCGACGCGGAAAGGTCAGGCGACAGCGCCAGGCTTTCGAGAAGCGGAACGATGTAAACGCAGCCCGTTTCCAGAACGGCTCCTGCCGTCAGGTCGATCTCGTGCAGTTTCAACCGTTCCAGCTTTTCGATGACCGGCGTCCCGGGTCCCGGCATGAAGGAAGCGCGAACACGATAGGCTTTTGCGCCGAGCCTCAGGTCAAGGCTCGCGGGCTGTATCTGGTCGGGATCAAGGGCGCGCGGCGACGCCAGCAAACCGCTTTCAAACAGCGCGGAAATATCCGCGTCCGCCAGAATTCCAGCATCTTTCTGCGTCATCGACCCGATACTCCGTAGCCTAAAGCATGTCGTACTTTGTCGTAATCAAGCGACATGCTTTAATCTCTTGTTTTCACGCATATCTCCCGAAACCGGTTCCCGATTTCGAAAGTCATGCTCTAGGCATTGCTTGACAAAGACCATTGACCGCTCGGGGCCTCAATGCCAACCCTTCCAACCGCTAGAAACCGGGTTTTCCGCAGGAATCAGAGTATTTTCATGGCGCCCCGGATGCGCTTTTCGAGAAATGCGTTGGTTTCGGCATTGACGGCTCCGCGCAAGAGGCATAATGGAAAACTGTTCCGTGGTGATTTGGCCGGCCGGCTTGCAGCCACGTTAAAGAATTCGCTAAAAAAGGCCGCGGTTCGTTACCGGCCTTTTGCGTTTTCGCAAGGCCGGTTTTTTATTGGCCGCCGAGGCTCGACACTCCTGCCCCGGCCGACCAGCTTTTCGACAGGTTGGAAAAATGACGACTGAGAATACCCGCAAATTTCGCGCTGCAACCGAACTCGTGCATGCCGGATCGCTTCGCTCCGGATTTGCCGAAATGTCGGAAGCGATGTTTCTGACGCAGGGCTTCCTTTATCCCAATGCCGAAGCCGCCGAAGCGCGGTTCAAGGGCGAGGATCCGGGTTTCATCTATTCGCGTTACGCTAACCCGACCACCGACATGTTTGAAAAGCGCATGTGCGCGCTGGAAGGCGCCGAAGAAGCACGCGCCACCGCCTCCGGCATGGCTGCGGTCGCGGCTGCCATTCTTTGTCAGGTGCAGGCCGGGGATCACGTGATTTCGGCTCGCGCCGTCTTCGGCTCCTGTCGCTACATCGTCGAGACGATCTTGCCGAAATACGGCGTCGAAATCTCGATCATCGATGGTTCCAACATCGAAAACTGGAAAGCGGCTGTTCGCCCGAACACCAAGGTGATGTTCCTTGAAAGCCCGTCCAACCCGACGCTCGAAATCATCGACATTGCTGCCGTTGCGCAGGTCGCCAACGAAGCAGGCGCCAAGCTGATCGTCGACAATGTTTTCGCAACCCCGCTATTCCAGAAGCCGCTGGAGCTCGGTGCACATATCGTCGTTTATTCTGCGACGAAGCACATTGACGGTCAGGGGCGCTGCCTTGGCGGCGTGGTCCTCTCCGACCGCGAATGGATTGAAAACACCCTGCAGGATTATTTCCGTCACACGGGTCCGGGCCTTAGCCCATTCAACGCGTGGATCATGCTGAAAGGCCTTGAAACACTGTCCGTGCGTGTACGCCAGCAGACGCTGTCGGCGGCAGCAGTTGCCGACTTCCTCGCAGGCAAGCCGGGCGTGAAGCGCGTGATCTATCCGGGACGGGCGGACCATCCGCAGGCCGACATCATCGCCAAGCAGATGACCGGTGGCTCAACACTCATCGCCCTGGAGCTGGAAGGCGGCAAGGAGGCAGCGTTCAAATTCCAGAACGCCTTGCAGGTCTTCAGCATCTCCAACAATCTGGGCGACGCGAAAAGCCTTATTACTCACCCGGCAACCACGACGCACAAGAACCTTACCGACGAGGCCAAGGCCGAACTGGGTATTTCGGACGGCCTGCTTCGGATATCGCTTGGCCTTGAGGATACGGACGACCTTGTGGAAGACGTGGAAGCAGCGTTGAAGGTCGCTCGCTGAACAGCCACTTCCCACATTGTGGCATTTAGGCTGCAAACAGAGGCCCAAACGATGCAATTTCCGGAGATTTCGGCAATTGCATCGTATTTTCTGCCCCACATTGTTGACCCTCCCGCAACTTTAGCGATAGGAGGAGCGAAAAAGCGGCGTCCGTAAACTGAACGACGAACCGTTGAGTAGACAGCATCATTGCGATCCGGATTGCAGGGTGCCAGGGCCGATGTGAATGTAGGGCGGTGCGCATGTATAGAGCGGTAACGCGGGGGATCGAGGTTTCTGTCGAGCCTTTCTATCTGGAAGATCAGTCGGACCCCGATGAAAACCGTTATGTCTGGGGTTATCGTATAACGATCGCCAACAATTCGACGGAAACCGTACAACTTCGCTCGCGTTACTGGCAGATTACCGACGCAAACGGGCACGTCGAAGAGGTGCGCGGCGCGGGTGTGGTTGGCGAACAGCCGACACTTGAGCCCGGCGATTCATTTCAATATTCCTCGGGCTGCCCATTAACCACCACCTCAGGCGTCATGGTGGGACGGTACCAGATGCAGGGTAATGGCGGCAGCATGTTCGAAGTCGATATCCCCGCCTTCTCGCTTGACATGCCGGACCTGCGACGCACCTTGAATTGAAGATATCCCAGCATTTTGCGAAGGCAGATGACGAACAGAGTACAACTCTGTTCTTTGCCTTTTTCGGGCCGCCGCCCCCGAAGAAAAGCGCGCTCGATTTTCAACAGGGCGCGCAATCCGGCGCCCGGTGAGAAAGTTTTTAAACGCGTTCGATCAGAAAGTAAGTCGTTGGTCCCGGTGGGTTCGGCAGAACAGAAACATTGTTCCAAAGCTCGACATTGAGTCCATCCGTTCCGTCACCCGTTATCGCCGGAGGCTGCACCACGCCATCCAGTCCGACCGGGGACAAGCGCCAGGCCGTGTTGATCGGCATCTTGAACCAGACATGCCCAACCTTGATCTGCACCGGCAAGGTGCCAAAGCTGCTGACAGTCTTTTCTTCGTTGTCGGCGAAGACCATGTCGGTATTACGTGCATCCGTGGCGAAGATCAGCAATAGCTTGCTGCTGTCCGCTACCCTCTCGCCATCGAGCGAAGAAACTGCCAGCATGCCCGCACCGGAAGCCGAACCGACCCAGAGCTGCCCGAGTTGTACCGGCTGGGTGATGGATGAGAATGCAAGTGCTTCCGTATGCTGCGTGACAACCCGCATCTGTTTCGCCGCACTATCAAGCCTGATCTCTCCGGTATCGCTGACATATATCCCCGATGCTGCATCGCTCGGATTTGTCGCAGCCAAAACTCCATTGCTCCGCAGGAATGCGATGGCGTCCGCACGGGTGCTAATCTGGCGAGGGGAACCGACCGTCACAGCGTCTGGTGCGAACGGAGCATCGCCTTGTGCGAAACGAGACATTAGCGACATGATCGTCACCGCATCCGGTTCCTGCATGTCCAGCCTCGCCAGATTTCCGACATCCTGTATCTGCGCCACCACACGATGCAACGCTTTCGCAACGTCTCCACGGCGGAAGAGCAGCGCCGACAGGGTTTCGCCAGCACGGGCAACGGGATCAAGTGCCGTGCGGTAAGGACGGATATACTGTTCGTTAAAATCGCTACCGCCATAGCCAAGGGCAAGTGCTCCATTGCTATGCCGGCACAGAATATCCCAGTCCTGCAGAGCGGCATAAGCCGGCATTGCAAGCCCCGCTTCGTAGCGATGCCTGTTCCAGAAAACGTGATGATACTCCGTCATCACAAATGGCTTTGCTGCCAGACGTGTCGCAGCCGCATTGCGGACATACGCCACCGCGCCGTCAAACGAACTGGTCTGGAATATCGGCCCCGTCATAGTGTCGTTCGGATCATGATAGGTATTCATCGCCACCGCCTGTTGATTGCGGCGTGTGAGCGTGGTCTGGATGCCATATCCATTATTATAGGGTGCTATGATACCCCTGAAGCCCATCGCATGGATGCAGTCGCCCATTTTCTTCGCCGTCTCGGTTTCAACCGACACGCAGAAACTTGCAAAATCGCGCAGCCGTTTGGACGCGGCATACCGGTTTGAAGGCAGGGCAACCGTGGTGTTTTCAATTTGCTCGGTATCCAGCAACTCGCCGCCCCAGGCAGCCTGCAAGACAGCCGTGGTACCATATTGCTCCCCAGCCAAGCATTGAACGGCCGCTTCAATTCCGCCAACGCCTGGAGGTCGCCGTTGGCGTAAACCCACGAGTTGAACACCAATCCATTCTCATTGAACGGCACGACCATAGCCATAGCCGGGTCTTCGAAAGGCACAAGCCCGGTATAGGGATTGACCGTCCCGAAGATATCGACCTGAAAGCGCAGCCAATGGCCGAAAGCCGCATTTTCAACATGCGTCTTGAGTTTCAGCCGGCCTTCCGTCCCCCAGCGGTCCGTTACGCCGCCCAACGCGCCCGCATTGGATGTGAGGCCATCGACGACCCAGTATATGCCGTTATGCTTCAACGCGGCCATGTAGTAGCGGAACCGATCAAGAATATCCTGTCGGTATTCGAAATCCTGAAGCTGCCCCTCCATCAAAGCGATGTCGAGAAAATGGAACCGTGCGCAATTATATCCATGACGACGCAACTGAACGGCCATCCTGTCCGCTGTCACATGGTCGGGAATAGTTGCAATGGCTCCGCACAGTAGCCGATATGGAACGGTCGGATTGCTCTGCAAGGCGATGTGACCGTCCGAATTGACGATGAGCCGTCGCTCCTCGTCAATCGGCGGATTTGGTAGGAATGTCGAAAAATCGAGCGGACTGCCAGCCTCGATCTCGAGATTCTGCTGGGTAACCGGTATCCAAATGTCGGGCATATCGTATCTCCACAATTGACTGGTGGAGAATAAAAGCCTGCCCGAACACGGGGATAAATTCCTACTAATTATCTACGCATCAGTTCCCGAACTCTGCCGGATTAAACGAATAGATTTTCGAGCAAAATTCGCAAGTTACGGAAATCTTTCCGTTTTCCGCGCTTTCCGTAATTTCCTCGGCCGTGAAGCCTGACAGCACGCCGGAAATTTTCTCTCGCGAGCACGAGCATTCGTCTAGCACAGGCACAGATTCGAACACACGCACACCGCGTTCATGGAACAGCCGGTAAAGCAGCCGTTCCGAGCCGACTTGCGGGTCGGTCAGTTCCGAACTTTCAATCGTACCCACCAGCGAGCGAGCCTCGTCCCAGGCGTCATCTTCCGGATGGAAGGCGGCCTCGGCTCCGTCCTCGTCGCCACCCGGCAAGTCGGGGATGCGCGCGCGCAATTCGGATTCCGGCAGGAATTGAATAATCAGCCCGCCAGCCCGCCACTGTTCGACAGGTTTCCCGTCGGCGCCACGCTCGACAAGCTTGGCGACACTCAGTTTGAGGTCGGTTGGAATCTGTTCCGACTGACGGAAATAGGTCGTAGCGATTTCTTCCAGCGTGGAACCATCCAGCGCGACGATGCCTTGATAGCGCTGGGTGTAAGCACCCTGGTCGACTGTGAATGCAAGCGTACCCCGTCCCAGCAGTTCCTCCGGCTTCGTCTTGTTTGCGGCAATCGCTTCCTTCAGGCGCTCCGCGTCAAAACGTGCATAGGCACGGACTGAACGCGGCGTGCGGAAATCGACCACCAGCATGTCGACGGGACCGTCGGACTGCGTCTGGAAGATAAACTTGCCTTCGAATTTGAGCGAGGTGCCAAGCAATACGGTCAGAACCGTTGCTTCCCCCAGCAGACGGGCCACTTCTTCGGGATAGTTATGGCGTTTCAGAATGCCGTCGATGCTCGGGCCGAGCTGAACCGCGCGACCGCGCACGTCGAGCCCCTCCACCTGGAAGGGCACGACCGCGTCATCGCCTGCGAAGTCGAAATCGCCCAGATTGACGTGGATGTTCTCGACTTCGATATGCTCGTTGCTGGTCTTGTCAGCCAAGTTATGCTCCCAAACCGCGGCCTTGCAGGCACCACGCCAGAATGGCTTTCTGGGCATGAAGCCTGTTTTCCGCTTCGTCGAATACGACCGATTGCGGTCCATCGATCACTTCATCCGTCACTTCCTCGCCGCGATGGGCGGGCAGGCAGTGCATGAAAAGCGCCTTTGGATCAGCTTTTTCCATCAGTCGCGCATTGACCTGATAGGGCATGAAAACGTTGTGGCCGCGAGCATGATCTTCCTGCCCCATCGAAACCCACGTGTCGGTCACGATGCAATCCGCACCGCTCGCCGCCCGTTCCGGATCGGTGGTGGACATGATGTTCGCGCCGTTCGCCTTCGCCCAATCGACATATTGCGACTTGGGTTCGCTGCCTTCCGGCGTTGCGATATTGACGTTGAAATCAAAACGCGCCGCGGCTTCAACCAGCGAGTGGAGGACGTTGTTGCCATCCCCCATCCAGGCAAAGGTCTTGCCTTTGATCGGGCCGCGATGTTCCTCATATGTAAGAACGTCGGCCATGATTTGACAAGGGTGCGTGTCATCCGTCAGTGCATTGATGACCGGAACGGTCGCATATTCGGCAAGTTCGAGCATCCGGTCATGCGATGTGGTGCGGATCATGATCGCATCGACATAGCGCGACAGGACCTTCGCCGTGTCGGCGATGGTTTCGCTGCGCCCGAGCTGCATTTCCGAGCCGGTCAGCATGATTGTCTCGCCGCCCAGCTGGCGCATGCCGACATCGAAGGACACGCGCGTACGGGTGGAGGGCTTTTCGAAGATCATCGCAAGCACCTTGCCTGCGAATGGCTTCTCCATTTCTCCAGCCTTGAGGCGCGCCTTGCGTGCCTTGGCGTCTTCCATGATCGCACGAAGCTCCGATGCAGGCACAGCGGAGAGGTCGATAAAGTGTTTGATCCCGTTATCGTTAGCCATGATATCACGCTGTCTTACTGGTCGGATTTGCAGTTGCGAGCCGTTCGACCGCCATTTCGATGCGCTTCAATGCTTCGCGCGCTTCTTCGGGCGTCGTGATCAGCGGCGGAAGCAGACGGACGACATTGTCTCCGGCCCCGACGCTCAAGAAATGCTCGTCACGGAGAGCCTGAATGAGACTGGTATTCGGCACGACGCACTTGATACCGATCAACAGGCCACGACCACGCACTTCCGAAACGACGTCCGGGTAGCGGTCGATGACGGAGGCGAGCCCTTGTTTCATGACCAGAGCGGTAGCCTGGACATTTTCGAGGAAGCCATCGGCCAGAACAACATCAAGAACCGCATTGCCGACAGCCATGGCCAGCGGGTTGCCGCCGTAGGTCGTGCCGTGAACACCCGCCGTCATGCCTTTGGCAGCTTCGGCAGTTGCGAGGCAGGCGCCCATCGGGAAGCCGCCGCCGATACCCTTGGCGACCGCCATGATGTCTGGCTTGATACCGGCCCATTCATGCGCGAACAGCTTGCCGGTGCGACCGACGCCGGTCTGCACTTCGTCAAGGATCAGCAGAAGGCCCTTCTCATCGCAGATCTGGCGCAGCATACGCATGAATTCTTCCGGGAAACCGCGCAGACCGCCTTCGCCCTGAACGGGTTCAAGCAGGATACCGGCGGTCTCGTCGGTGATGGCTGCGCGCAATGCCGCCTCATCGCCGAACGGCACCTGATCGAAACCGTCGACCTTCGGGCCGAAACCTTCGAGATACTTGGCCTGACCGCCCGCGGCAATTGTGGCCAGCGTGCGGCCGTGGAAAGCACCCTCAAAAGTCACAATGCGGAAGCGTTCGGGATGACCGCTCACATAATGATAGCGGCGTGCGGTCTTGATCGCGCACTCGAGTGCTTCAGCGCCGGAATTGGTGAAAAAGACCTTGTCGGCAAAAGTGCTTTCGACAAGGCGCCGCCCCAGCTTTTCCTGCGCCGGAATTTCATAAACGTTGGACAGATGCCAGAGCTTGTCAGCCTGCGCCTTCAGCGTTTCCACCAGATGCGGATGCGAATGACCAAGCGAGTTCACAGCAATGCCCGCCGCGAAATCGAGATAACGTTCACCGCTTTCGGTAATAAGCCAGATGCCCTCACCTCGCTCGAAGCGCAGAGCCGCACGATTATAGGTGTCGTAAAGCGGTTGCACGGTCGTAGCGTCGGTCATAGCATCAGGCCTCCAAAGCCCATATTAGCAGCTTGCCCGGCTGCGCCGGCAAAGCTGTGTTTTCCCATAAACAGTCCTCAGGCACCCGAAACGGTTCCCACCTTTCGACGAGCGCCCAACACCCCATTCCAAGCCGTCACGAAACTACGAGTAGACATGAGAGGAATGGGCTCAGACCCACGCTTCCTAGCCTGAGCCTTCGGTAGAAATAAAAAACCGCCCTCTGGGCGGCATATTTATCTCGCGCGTATATTGGCGTTCGCAGAAAAAATGTCAATCAAAGCAAGCGAGGTTTGAGGGCCATCTTTCGACATGAGTTCATGCATTTTCGCGCTCTTGCAGCACTCCGGCATCGAAGGTGGCTTTACGTAGACACCCATACTATATAGTGAATGGCCTTTCCCTGGCTGAGACTGCCAGACGACGTTGCCTATTTCGCAAGTCCGCGATGTTCCATCCTGAAACAATCCGGGTTTTCAGTTCTGAAGCAATTGCGTGCAAAATTTCGGGGCGGATCAAATAAAAACCGTCTTTGGCACCCAAGTTGGGGAAAACCGTAAAAATGGAATCCGCCTGACAAGGCTATCCCTTGTCATGGAGTCGTTGGATATTGTAGTTTCTTTTTAGAGATTAAAGCTACATTTCGTGCGGCGGACCTAGTCACCCGGATAGATATGGTGTTTTTGCTCGGAGCGATCCGAGAACACTGCCGGATTCCGGATAACGAAAATGATTGGAGCCCAGGGCGATGAACTGGACAGACGAACGCGTCGAACTACTGAAGAAACTGTGGAGCGAGGGCTTGAGCGCGAGCCAGATCGCAGCGCAGCTTGGCGGCGTCAGCCGTAATGCAGTGATCGGCAAAGTGCACCGTTTGAAGCTTTCGGGCCGTGGCAAGACCACGACCGCTGCTCCGCGCAGCAAGAAAGTCAATACGGTTGCCGCAGCGCCACGTCCTGCAGCACAACATTCAACCGGTGTACACACCACGACCATGCGCACGGCCACGGTGACCAAGACGGTCGGCGCGACGGCCCTCCAGGTGGACTATGCCGTGGACGTTGTTGCGGAAACAGTGGTGAAGCCTGCTTCCGACGTGGTGGTGCCTATTTCCCGCAGGCTCTCGCTGTTGCAGTTGAGCGAACGCACCTGCAAGTGGCCGATCGGCGACCCGCTGAACGAAGACTTCCATTTCTGCGGCCATGAATCCGGTGAATCGAGCCCATATTGCAGCTACCATTCGCGTCTGGCTTTTCAGCCGACCGCAGAGCGTCGCCGGGCACGCTGATTTAAGGAAAGTAAGGGAATAAGGGAGTGTGCCGAACGTGTTCGGCAGCTCCCTTTTTCTATTTCAGCATTTCCGCAATGCCCGAACTAAAAAAGCACATATGCGATATGATTATCGTCGGGCAGGGAAACGCGGATAAGTTGCTGGTTGCAGCACGGGGCGACTTTGGGAACAGGTTCTTCTCCCATATCCCCTACTTTCCTATTCCCTCAATCCTTCCTCATAAACCTTCAGCGTGCGATCAGCGATCCCGCTCCAGCTATAGTCCCGTGCGATCCAGTCGATCATTTCCTGCGACTGCTCGCTTGTCAGAGGTTGATCGATTTTCCGCCGCAGCGCATCCTTCAACGCATCCACATCGCCCAGTGGAAAGTAGCTATCCTTCGAAAGTCCGACTTCCACATTTGCAGTGATATCGCTTGCAAGCACGTTCAAGCCGTATCCCATGGCTTCGAGGAGCGCGATCGGCATCCCCTCATGGCTGGAAGGCAGGACGAATAGTGCGGCCTGACTGAACAAGGCCGACAGTTCCTCCCCCTGAAGCGCGCCCGTCAGCACAACGCCGGGTACAGCCGCAGCCCTTTCACGAACGGTTCCGGCATATTCAGCCGTATATTCCGCTGATCCGATCAGGGCCAGTTTCAAGGAAGGATCGGCAAGTTTTGCAAAGGCTTCAATAAGATCAAGCTGACGTTTTTCCGGAACGATCCGCGCCACCAGAGCAATGTAGCGTTTGGGATCAAGGCCGTGCTTTTCCAGCCACGTCGTGTCTTGGCAGGCCGGACGAAGCGTGACCCCATTGGGAATGAAAGTGATCGGCACATGATAATGCTGCTGCATGGTTTTTGCGATATCGTTGGACACCGCGATGCGCGCATTTGCAAAACGCATCCCGCACCATTCGCCAAGCTTCAGCATTGCGCGTGCAAGCCGTCCCCACTTCTGCCGATTGTAGTCAAAACCATGATGGGTCACGACCGTGCGTAGTCCGAACAGACGTGCCAGCGGAACCGCAAGAGCCGGACCGATCGCATGAATGTGCAGGACATCCGGGCGAGTGAAACCTGCCCGCAGCACGCCCAGCACCGTATGCACAATTGCCTCGAACTTCATGGAGGTCGGCGCCCAGCTTGGCGTCACCTCTACGCCCTCCCAGACATAAGGCTGCTTTTTCTCAAGATAAGGACGGCGTCCGATCACCTCGACATCCCAGCCCTTTGTCACATAGAGCCGGGCGAGCTCTTCGACGTGTTTTTCCACGCCCCCCTGCACATTGGGGACACCGCGCAGGCCCAGCATCATGACGCGAGGTCTTTTATCGCTTCGCACCATCAAAACGCTCCCAACCCGGCATAGAGTTCCAGCGTCCGGTTTCTGTACGCCTCTGGCGAGAATTCATGGCCGGCCCACATGCGGCCTGCCTCTCCCATCTTGCGCCGCGCCTGCGGGGTCAACCGCGCAAAATCGCGCAGGACGCGGGCGAGATCGTCGATATCGCCCGTACGCGAAACCATCCCGGTCTCGCTCTCGATAATCATTTCGGGAATTCCGCCAATGTCGGCGCCGATCACCGGCACCCCAAGTGCGTAGGCTTCTAGAATACTGATCGGCGCGTTCTCATACCATTCAGACGGCAGAACGAGCGCTTTCGCCTCGCCGATAAGCTGATGCAGCCTTTCGCCCGAGACATAGCCTGCAAAGGTGACATCTCCGCCCGCCTCAGCCGCGAGCGCCTTCAAGGATTCTTCCTCCGGCCCAGTGCCCGCAATGACAAGTTTCTGTCCAGCAAGAGCCGCTGAGCGAATGAGAGTACCAATCCCCTTTTCCGGCGCCAGCCGTCCGACATAGGCGAAATAATCGCCTTCATCCGCATAGGGCTTCAGGTCGTCCGTGTGGGCGAAGTTGGGGATATAGACCAGCTTTTCTTCCGGCCATCCCCATTCGGCGAGCTTTGCAATATAGAAACGGCTCGGCACAACGATACGGTCAAGCGTATTGCGATAAAGGCCAAGCATGCGATGGATCGCTGTCTCGACGAAAACCAGTCCGCTCAGCGCTGTGGAATCCTTGATGCATTTGTGGAGCGCCACATTGTAGATGCGTCCGCCCTTGCAGCGCTCGCAGATCTGGTTGTGGGACAGCATCTTATAGGCCGGACAGGCAAGTTTAAGGTCGTGCGCCGTCATGACCGTCGGAATTCCAGCCTCTTTCAAAACCGGAAAAATCGACGGCGATAGATGATGATAGATATTATGCGCATGCGCGACGTTGGGGCGAAAGTGCTCGATCAATGCCTTGATCCGGTCCCGCGCCTCCCATGAATAGATGATCTTACCCGCCTGCACGACTTTGGTGAACGGGCTGCTTTCCCGGCCATACTCGATTTCGGAAACAAAATAGGAAGACCAGTCGGAGGGAAAATTATCCGGATGCTGCATGGCAAACGGTGCGGTTTGCCAGCCGATCTCCGAAAACAGTTTGATGTGGTCGAGAAAAACAGTTTCGGCGCCGCCACGCCGATAAAAATAGTTATTAATCGCCAGCAGACGATGGGCCGTATCATTCACATGCGTCAAACAGCACCTCGTTGCGCGCTGGAGCGTTTCGATTTGATTGAACAAATCGGCGCGTCTCAGCAGTTTGTCTTTTGATGCGCATCTTATCCGAAAACCGTTTCACGTTTTTCGGGATGCGCTTCAAGGCGCGCCACCGCCTCGCGGACAGAAAGAATGGTCGCCCCGCTTTTCACCGCATGGGATACGAGGCGCTCGAAGGTCTCAGGCCTGCACCCGAATTCAGTCGGCGTATCGCTGATATCATGCGTATAAAAGACGAGCCAGCCAGGATTGGCACTAAGGTCATCGATCCAGCGGGTCTGGCGTGCAGCCCCGTCGTCCGGCTGTCTTATTTCCACTGCCTGCAAAAAGGCAAGATCGATCATGCCGCGATTGATACGATTGCCACCGCCGCGACAGGTCGCGTAACGGTCAGCAAATAACCGCCGTGTCATCATGGAAGATGCGCAATATGGATAAGCGAAATTGCGTGGCATGCCACGATTAGGCTCGAACGCATCGAGATAGGCCGTGTTGCGGTCCAGGTCAGCTGCTATTTCCCCCGCTCCGAAATAAGGGACCTTGAGATGGTTGTAGGTATGGCAACCCAGCTCGTGCCCCCCTTCAACCAGCTTCCGGCACCCTTCCTGCGTGATCAGGTTCCTCTCGTGCTCCTTCGTGCCCACCATGCTGCCGGCAATATAAAAAGTGCCATGGACGCCGTGCTTGTTAAGGATCGCAGCTCCGGCGCTTTCCGCCGTGTCGGGTACATCGTCGAACGTAAAAGTGATGATCCGTTCGTTGGCTGGCAAGCAGAACGGGCGCAACGGAAACCGGCGACTGATGCTGTCGTTCAGCCGAATGGCGTACCATTCCAGACGTCTGCGCGCCCTCTCGAGACTATCCATTTCCGCCATTGCCCCAGCTCCCCAAGCTGTTTCAGACAAGCCTTGCCTTAGCCTGCAAGCGCAATCCGAAGACAGCAACCATGATACAGAACCATAGTGCCCCACCGTTCTGAAAGAACGTACTTTCCATACAAGACATATATAATCCGTAAAGCCAAAGGCGAATGTAAAGCAGCGTTAATATAGGGTCGTTGTCTGTGCTTTCCGCTTCCCTAATATATCGAAGCGGCAAAATCATTACCCAGATGAGTGTCAGAATGAGACCAATAATGCCAGCATTGATCATCATATCGAGGAATGAATTATGCGCATTGAAGGCGGCAACCGCCCAGCTTGCACCGCCGCCGCCTGCATAGACCATTTCGGGCGTTTTCCAAAACGAGTCCAGACCGTAGCCGAAAATCGGCTTGGCCGAGATCGCAGAGAATGCAAGTTTCCAGATATCAGAACGGTTTGTAAAACTGGCGTCAACTCCCAAGCTTTCTACAAGCTCGCGCAGTGGATCGAAGACAGCGGCCCCTACGGCAACAATGTTGAAGGCCGCGATCCCGCCGACTGCAATGAAAACACGCGTCCATTTCCACCGCACGAACACCAGCGACATCACCACGATAAAAGGCAACATGGCCGTCGATGTCTTGCCGCCTGTATGCAGTACGAAAAAAACGCAAAGGGCGACAATCAGCAGACCTGTTATCGGCAAACCGCGTTTCCGGATGTAAAGCCCCAGAAAACTCATCAGCACCAAAGATGCGGCGGCGGCATTCTTGTGCGGATAGTGACCGCGCCAGGCGCCAGCCAGCATGGGCTCAAGGACTTCAGTGCCCTGATGAATAGCGCGCTGCGGCATGAAAATTACGCCGAAATAGGCAAATGCCAGCGTTATCAGTGAGCCGATTGCCAGCAACCGCGCCATCTGGCGTTCCGACTGCGGCAACATAAGAAAGATGCTCGCGTTCAAGGCAGTCAGGATAGACAGCACGACTTTCTTGCTGGCGATCATGGGGTGGGCCGACAGCAAAGCCGTCAGGAGAAGCCAGAAGAAAACGAGCCCCATCAAAATGCGCGGCTGCATGATGACACTGCGCATGGAGCTGTTCAATCCGCAGATCAGAAAGCCGCCCGTCAAGAAGAGAGTGACAAGCTGGTTGAAGGAACTGGAGTCGGCGGCTTTGGCTGTGACACCGGTCACCGCACCAATGTCGGGATAGGGATTGCTGCCTATCCACATAAACAGGAACATGCACAGAAAAAGGCCAGCTCCGACAGCTGACGAGACTCGCGGCTGTATCTCCTCACGGTAATGAACAGACAGCTCAGCCAAGGTCAGATCGTACCTTCCCGATTTCTGCGCCACGCACCAAGATAGCCGAGGCCGAGCGCCAGCACCACACCAAGTCCCATACCGGCAATACCGCCTCCCGCACCGAGCACCAGCGTCTTCGGAGGCCAGCTCCGGCCGATCGGCGGAATGGCCGTAGAAATGATCCGTATATTGGTCGCATCCAGTTGCTGGCGCTGGCTCGTCTCCGACGAGCGGGTCAGAAAGGTGTTGTAGATCGACACTTTCGCGGCCATGTCACGTTCGAGGTCCGAAAGCTGGACTTGCGCGTCATTGTCAAGCGCGACCGCTGAACGGGCCGAAGCGGCCTGGGCGTTGAGCAACGCGACAACGGCATTTGCCTGATCCAGATCAACCTTCGCGGATTGCAGGATGCGCGCCCGTTCCTGCGCCATTTGCTGCTCCAGACCGGCAAGCTGCCGCTCCGTATTTATCAATTCGGGATACCGTGGCCCATAGGTCATCGCGAGAGCGTCGTAGCGCTGTTTCAGCGATGCATATTGTCCGCGCAGGTTCGTCATCGTAGGCGACTGCAATGTACTTGCAGGACTGACAGCGCTGCCGGTGTCCCTCGTCAGTTCCTCGTAGCGCGTGCTTGCGTCGGCAACTCGCGCCTTGGCGTCAACCAGCTTGGAATTGATCTGCGTCATGGACTGGGTGCTGACAAGTTCGCCGCCGGCGGTCTGCAAGCCATGCGCCCTGCGAAACGCGGCAACTTTCTCTTCCGCTTCTGTCGCGGCCTTTTGCAGCGAAGCCAGACGTTCCGATAGGGCCGCAGCCGCCCGCCCCGCCCCATCGGCATCCGCCTGGGCGACTTCTTCCTGAAAGGCGTTTGCGAGAGAATCCGCAACCTTCACCGATTTTTCCGGATTATCCGTCCAGACGGCAATCGTGACCAGATAGGATCGTTCAGGCCGCGTAACGGTAATGCGCTGCGACAGGGCGCGCACCGCAGCCAGCGTATCGTCCTTCGGCCCTGCAGGCTTGCTGAGTCCAAGCATGGCCCGCAGATCGAAGGCTGGCGGAGGCGGGACGAACTCCTCGTCTTCATTCAATTTCAAATCCGTTACGACCCGCCGGAGCACGTTGCCGGAAGTCAGGATGCGCATCTTGCTTTCAATGTCGAGAATCTGGCTGTCCGCCTGAAGGCTCTGGGCATAGACGTCATTGGGCAGCAACTGAAGGCCCGATGGGGGCACCAGCAAATCGGTATAGGCTGTATATCGGGGCTTTGCCGTCATGCCGTATGCAAGGCCCGCCAGGCCGCCGATGATCGCGAGCGCCGCTATCAAAATCCACCGGGCACGCATCCAGGCCAGCGCTTCAAACAGGTCGATTTCAGGCAACATCAGCCCGTTGTGAGCGGGCGCGATTGTTTCGGTGGTCTTCTCTTCTTCGCGGATGATATGCGTTTCGCGCCGGGCTGCGCGCAACCGCTCATCTACGGGGACCGGATTTTCACCAGCGGCCTCCGTTACCCGTGCTTTCGAAGCGAGGTCACGCAACGTATACATTAGTTGCCCCTAAAGTTCACTCGACAGCGCGAACATGGCGCCACTGTTTTCCTTAGACTTAAAGATTAAAAAATTCGGTTAATGAAAGGCAATCATCCGCAATGGTGTCACCAAAATGCCTATGAGGATCATTTAGTCTTGCAGTTTGCGACAAATTTCCGTCGACGTGCTTGGCACCTTGTGTTTTTCAGGATTAAGAGAAAACGGAGCATATGCTGCACCATCAGAAATTCAACAAAAAGCACTCCGCTTCACTACGGTCCGGACCGGCCCGAAAATTCGGTATGAAAATTTGAAACGCCATTGGTCGACATTACTGTCCTACGCAGCTTCTAGCGGCAGCCTTTTTGCAGCAAACATCGCACAGCTTTTTACATTTGCCTTGTTGGCGCGGTATCTTGGTTCCCATGAGTTTGGCCTGTTCGTAACCGTAATGGCCGTAACCAATATCGCTACGTTCATCTGTGGCCTGGGCGGAGCAGAATGCCTCGTGCGTCGCGTCGCGCAGGACCGGACGATCTACCCCGCGATGCTCGGCCACAATCTCATTCTCATCGCGATTACCGGCATTGTCCTCGTCGCCGCCGGAATGATCATATTGCCGCTCTGGCTTTACAACTCTCCCGAATTTACAGGAAACCTGTTCGGGCTTTTCCTGCTGCTCGTCACCAACATCGTGCTTATGCGCCTCATCCTGCTGGTCGAGCAGATTTATATCGCACATACCGACTTCGTATCCGCCAATCTCTCCGTCGTCGGCTTCGCCATTGCCCGAACCATTGCGGCAGCAATCGCCTGCCTTCTATTCGGTGTCTCCACTGTCGTCGGGTGGGCCTATTGGCAGTTTGGAGCCCATGTACTGGTCGCCGTGGTCTACGCACTGTTTCTGCGCAGGCTCGGACGGCCGCAATATATGATCGTGCGCGACGAAATACGGCTAGGCGTGATGTTTGCTTCGCAATTCATCTTCAAGGCTGTGCGCCAGAATGCAGACCTGCTGCTCCTCGGCACATTGATGCCGCCAAGCGTCGTCGGCAGTTACGGCGTCACACGTCGTATCATCGACAGCAGCACCTTGACCGTCGAGGCGATGAACCGTCTGGTCTATCCTCATCTGGCGCGCGCCAGCGCAAACGGCATCCATCATGCCCTGCCGATCACGATGCGCCTGCTTGGGGCCGCGTTTGCAATCGGCATATTGACGTCGCTGGCCGTGTTTATCATCGCGCCCTATCTGCCCTATCTGTTTGGCAGTGAGTATGACACGCTCGTTTCGTTCTGCCGCACACTTTGCTGGATTACCGTGTTTGTTGCCCTGTGGTCGATAGCGGTCGATCTTCTGGGTGCCGCCAGCCAGCACAGCTATCGCACGGCCGTCCTCAACACAGGCAATATTCTCGGCGCGCCGCTTCTGGCACTGGCAACGTGGTACGCGCCGATCACGGGAACTTTCGCCGCCATTTACGCAATTGAAATCAGTATTGTGCTGGCATCATGGGGATGTGTTATCTACCTCGTTCGTCGGAGTCGTGACGCAGAAGAGAAGAAAGCGGTTTCAACAGTGGGGGCTTAGATGGCGGATATCTCGACCTCGGCAAACGACGTCAAATCGCGGCGCGTTCGCGCAATGAAGATTGATGATATCCCGGCGATCCGAACCCTGTTTCAGCGAGTTTTTCGCCCACATTCGAAGTCATGTAACGAAACTTTCGATCAGTATTTTCAGCGATTTTTCTTCGAGAACCCCTATTACGACCCTGCGATTGGCAGTGTTGTGCACGAGGACGAGCGCGGCGAGATCGACAGCGCACTCTCGGTCTTGCCCATCCCTTACAAGGTCAATGGGAAAAGTGTCATGGGGCGGTTGGTTTGCGCTTTCATGATGAAGCCGGAGGTCTCCCCGCGCGGCGCCGCTGAACTGACCCTTACCCTGCGTCCGAGCGAAAAGTTATTCAATTTCACCGACAGCGCAGCCCCCGTAAGTCTCAGGCATTCCGAAGCGATCGGCGGAATTGTTCTCAGTGCGCATGGTCTGGGATGGACACGGGTGTTTCAGGCCGCCAGCTACGTGGCCAATTACGTCGCCGAACGGCGTCCAATCCTCGGAGGGCGCGGGACAAGCTCGCTTGGCAAAATGCTCAATCCCCTTTTTCCCCTCCCGCCAATCAAGAAGGCCCCCAGGTCGCAAGCGAATGTGACGGAAATAGCGAAGGACGAGGCTGTCTCGCTCATTTCCGGTTTCCTGCAAGGCTATTGCGCACATCCGGACTGGACGGAAAACGACATCAACTGGCTGCTGGACATGGCGGCGGGGAACCAGGCGGCCGGTATCTTGCGGTTCTGCAAGATCAGCGAACAATCCGGGGGTCCGAGCGCCCTCTTCTGCTACTACAGCCGTCCCAATGGCATGGCGGAAGTTCTGAATGTCGTTGCAAAAGCCGGGGCGGAAAAACCTGCTGTCGAAGCGATGTTGCTCCATCTGCAGGAGGAAGGACATATCGCGGCCCAAGGCCGCGTGGATCCGCGCTATCTCAATGCGCTCTCGCAGCAATCCATCATGTTCTTTCGTCTCAAAGCCAATGTCTGTGTTGTCACCGCAAACGAGGACATACTAGGCGCGATCCAGCGCAATGATATCTTTATTGGCGGACTTGCCGGGGAAAGCTGGAGCAGGTTGTCGACGGATTTCTATTGAACAGCAAGCTTCCTTTCCAGAAGGAAGAAAGTGGTCGGTCCGGCTTTGCCCGCACCATTATCCAAACGGAAAGCGATCGGGCCAGACCCGGCGGCTACTCGTTCGTGGACCTTGCCATCTAGACCAACCGGCGAGAGCGTCCATGACACCGTGTTTCCCGCCATGTTCACATCCACTCGATTGCGCAGCAAAGTGACCGGCAGACGTCCCCAGTCTTCAATAACCTTCTCTGCCTTGTCACGGAAACGCATATCGGAATTCCGTGCATCGCTGGCGAAAATGACAAGCAGCTTTTCGCTGTCCTTCAGCACCTTTCCATCAATTGCCGAAACGGCAAACAACCCCCTCGCCTCCGCATTGCCGAGGGACAGCTCACTTAATGTCACGGGGTCTCTCAACTCGGCAAAGGCAATGGCCTCGGTCTCAGGTGTAACCACCTGCATCCGCTGCCTGTTGCGGTCGAGCATGATCTGGCCTGTAGCGCTTTCAAACAAGCCTTGCGACGGATCAGTGGCATTCTCCCGCGGCAGAAGTTCTGCGCCCTTCAAACGCTGCAACACGTTGTCGAGCGATACGTTCCGATAGTCCACCGCAACCGAGTTTTGTAGTCCCTGCGGCCAGGCCTGCTCTTTCGTCGCCAAACCGATCCCTCCGACAAGCGCCAACGGCTTCAGTCGCGCCGGTTCTCGAAACTCAAGCGATTCACCAAGACTCGTCTCTCCCTGCATCATGAACGGCACATTGAAAGCTGCCGTTTCGACGTCGCCCCTGCGAAACAGCAGCGATGCCAGTGTCTCACCGGCACGAGCGACGGGATCTACAGCGAAGGTATAGGGGATGATGCGCTGACGGAATGGAGCTGCCTCGTCGAATGCAAGTGTCAGCGGCCCCTGACCATGGCGGCAGATACCATCCCAGCCCTGCAAAGCGGCATAGGCTGGCATCACTATTCCGGCTTCATAGCGATAATGGTTCCAGAACAGGTGCTCGTATTCTGTTGCGAGAAAAGGCCGTCCGAGCCAGCGTCCGGCGGCGATTTCACCGACGTAGGAAGCGGCGTCGGCAATCGAACTCGTATCCTTGATTTCGGTACCGGGGTTCAGGGTTCCGATCCAGTCGTGGTAGGTATTGGCAACGACCGCCTGCTGGTTCTGTCGCGAAAGAGCCGTCTGGACCGTGAACCAGTTGTTATAGGGAGCGACGAGGCCGCGATAACCAAGATCGCGGAACGCCTGCTCCAGACGTTGGGTCAACAACCGTTCTCTCTCAACCAGAAAAGCATGAAAATCCCGCAATCGTCCGCCGCCGCCGCTCCGGCTTTCCGGCAACTGGACAGTTTGCTGTTCAAGGTTTTCGCCGGAGGCCAAACCGCCCCAGGCTCGTGACAAGGCACGGGTATCCGCATATCGTTTTTTCAGAAAAGCATTGAATGCAGGACGATAGCCTGTCCAGAATGTTGTCCCGTCAGCGTGCTCATGCACAAAGCTTGTAAACTCAATGCCATTTTCGTTGAAAGGAACGATCAGCGCGAGCGCGGGGTCGTGCAAAGGTGCAAGTCCCGTATAAGGATTGACCGTCGCGAAGACTTCTTTTTGAAAACGCAGCCAATGATCGAATGCCGCATCGTCCATATAGATCCCGCGCTTCAGGTTGCCGTCCACGCCCCAGCGATCGATGTCCTTGCCGCCCAGGGCGCCGCTTTCGGACGTCAGTCCGTCGATAATCCAGTAGATGCCTTCGCGCTTGAACGCAGCCATCAGATAGCGCATCCGGTCAAGGGCTTCAGGGCGGAAGTCGAAATCCCGCGCCTGTCCGAGCATCAGATCGGCATCGACGAAGTAAAACCGGGCTATATTGTAACCGTGCAGACGAAGCTGCCGCACATATCGATCGATAAAGGCATGATCCACCGCCCCCGACGACGGCGGTCCCCAGGCAATTGACGCACATTGCAGCCGGAGCGCCTCGCCCGGCTTGTCAGCCTGAGCGAAATGCCCATAGGGATTTGCGATCAGACGATTTTTTTCTTCGATCGGCGTATTGACCAGAAACCCCGAAAAATCGAGAGGGCTCCCGGCGGAGATTTCGAGATTGTTTTCTTTGACGGGAAGCCATTCTTCAGCACCGGCGCCGGACACTGCGAGGCCGATAAACAAGGCGGATAAGGCCAGTCGCCGAATGTCCATCAGGGCTCCCTTATAACCTTGCTCTCAATCCAGTCGGTCGGTTTACGGCGTGGCTGAAAAAAGCCAAGGGGCAGTGCTGCTGCATGGAATATCCATGCAACCACCGCGTAGACACCAAGCTCGATACTACGCGTTCGGACGCACATTGCCCCGAACGGCGCCGCGGCGACGATGGCCGCCACAACAACTGCAGGAAGCCATCCCGGCACGAAAAACAGAGCGGCCACAATGACCAGCCACCAGAGATAGACCGCGGCCCAAAGGCGCAATTCCGGCAGTTCGCGAAACAGATTTTTTTGATGCGGCTGCCCCATCGCAGCACGCAATACTTCGCCGGTGCCACGCAGGTATTTGCTTTTCCAGCGACGAACCAGGAGTTTGTAGGCATTCATCGTATAGCCGAAATGCTGCACGAACGGCCGGTCCAGACGATGGAGTTTCCACCCATGGCTTCGCAGGCGAACACCGGCATCGAACTCTTCGTGACCATGCAGATTGCGATCCGAGAAATATCCGGCCTGCTCGATGGCGCTGCGCCTGTAAAGTCCGCCGCCGTTCATCCGGTCGATATCACCTGTCCGTGCTTCGGGCGAATGTCGTTTTGAACGGCGCTGGAATTCCAGACTTTCCAGAACCTGATCCACGACATGGCCGGTCACGCCACCGGCATCGGGGTGACTGTCGAGATAAGCAAGGGCGGCGGGCAGAAAATCCGGCTCAATTATCATGTCGCCATCGATCAGGCAGATAAAAGGCTGGGTCGAATACTGAAAACCCAGCTGCGGGCCGAGGCCGCAACTGGCCTGGGCCGGAGGTTCGATCTGCACGATCCTGATCGGATAGGCCCGTGCGATCTCGATCGTGCGGTCGGTAGACCCGCTGTCGGCTACGATCACTTCCACTTTTCCGCCGGGCAAGGCTTTCAGGGCGCTTTCAACCGCCCCGGCGATGCGCTTTTCCTCGTTCAAGGTTTTGATGATAATCGAAACAGACATCGTTGCCCTATTTGTGAAAAAGCACCCGCGAAGCAATTTGGGATCGGGACCAAACTAGCCAGAACTTCATAGTTTTTTTTGGTTTCAAATCCAATAAACACTTCAACTATAAAATGAGATTCGGTGCGCTCGGAATACTGAAAGCCTTTTATGTTGACCAAAGATTTTGACATCCGGGTTTTCAGCAACACGGAACAGCTATCCATAGACTGGCCGGACGCCGATGACAAAACCGGCTGCGCATTTTTTGTCTTTCAGTCCAAACCCTTTATCCGGGCATGGGAAGCGAGCTATGGGCAAGAACCCGGCGTACAGCTGTGCTTGACCGAAGTTCGCCAGACTGACGGTACACCGCTTCTTTTCCTGCCGCTCTTTATCACACGCGTCTGCGGTTCCCGGGTCCTTTCATTTATCGATGGGGGCGTAAGCGATTACAATGCCCCTATCGTCTTTCCGGCTGCAACACAGCTTTCGCATGATGCCGCAATGCGCGTCCTCGCAGCTGTGCTTGCATCGGTTCCCTCTCACGATGTCGTTGCGCTCTGCAAAATGCCGGAACATATCGAGGGTCTTATCAATCCCTTATGGTCGGTAACGGACCGCTTTTCCGGTGCATCCACGCACACGATGTCACTGGTGCGTCCGATCGCGGAAATAGAAAAATCCATACAGGGTATCGGCAATATCAAAAAACGTGACCGAGCATTTCAGAAGCTGGAAGGGGCCCGGTTTCTTATAGCGCAGACCGAAGCTGAGCGCCGGTCTGTTCTGGATGCCATGTTCCGCCAGAAACAGCGGCGTTTTGAAGAAACTATGGTTCCCGGTTTCGATGCACATCCTGAAAAACGGCGCTTCTTGGAAGAAGCGACAGAGCAACTCGCCCGACATGGCGCCCTGCAACTGTCCGCGCTGGCCGTGGGCGAAACCATATTGGCTACACTGTGGAGCGTCGTCCGCAATGGCCATTATTGCGCAATGATCATAACGTTCGAGAACGGCATGTGGAGCAAGTTTTCCCCCGGAAAACTGCTGATATTGCGCCTGTTATCTGCGCTCAAGGCTGACGGTTACACCATTTTCGATCTGGGCTTTGGCGACGAGCCATGGAAGTCCGGCATATGCGACCGAACGACACCTCTGCGTGATTATATTCGTCCGGTCACTTTACGTGGGCGCATTTCGCTTAGCCTCGCCCGTTGCCTGAAAAGACTGAGAGAGACCTCCCTCTACGCCAAGCTGCGCCCGTTGAAATGGAGGCTCTTGCGCAAGTTCGGCTAGGCTATCTATGCCGCACGTTTCGGCAGCCGCACGGTAAATGTCGAGCCTTCGCCCAGTTGTGAGCGAACGACCAGACGTCCGCGGTGCCGGGCGAGAATATGTTTGACGATGGCAAGGCCAAGACCTGTGCCCTTCTGAGCCCGGCTCGTTTCCACATCGATCCGATAGAACCGCTCCGTCAGGCGCGGCAGATGCTCGGCCGCGATGCCTGGACCAAAATCCTGAACGGACGCCACGACCTCCGGAGAACTGCCGCTATCGTCCTCATCCAGTTTGACGATGACGCGCTTTCCAGCCTGACCATATTTGCAGGCATTCTCCACGAGATTCTGGAAAACCTGGATAAGCTCATCACGCGCGCCGGTGACCATGACGGGATGATCCGGCAATACCCGCTCGATATTGATATCGAGGCCTGCGGCCAGCGGCGCCAGCGTGTCGGCAACGTGATTGAGAATGGAAGTCATGTCGACGCATTCATTGACGGTCAGATGGGCCCGCATTTCCAGTCGCGACAAAGACAAAAGATCATCGATCAGGCGCGACATGCGTTCGGCCTGTTTCTGCATGATATCCAGAAAGCGATCGCGGGCAGCCGCGTCATTTCGCGCTGGCCCCTGCAGCGTTTCGATAAATCCGCGCAGCGAAGCGAGCGGCGTGCGCAACTCGTGGCTCGCATTCGCGATGAAATCCGAGCGCATGCGGTCGATGCGCCGTGTTTCGCTTTGGTCGCGAAACAGCAGGACAAAAAGTTCGGGTCTGCCGTCCTTGCCCGGCAACGCCTTGACCATGGCCTTGAACCAGCGATCGATCGGGACGCGCTCGAAATATTCTATGCTGCGTGCTTCGCCATCGGCGATTACCCCTTGAATAAGTGCGTGCATTTCCGGCGCCCGAAACCGCAGATAGAGCGCTGTGCCCGTCTCCAGAGACTGAAATGCTTCGATAGCCGCTGAATTGGTGAACAACACCGTGCCGCCATGATCGAAGACAACCATCGGGTCGGTCAGAAGGTCTGCCAGGCGCTCGCCGGACACTCCCGCCATTTCGTTGGGCGCTATATTCTTTACCGGCACTTCATCCGGTTCACTGCTTGCAACTTCGCTTGCGAGCCACACGGCGCCGAGCATGACCACGGCCAGCAGACCAGCGCGAAACCAGAAGGGGAGATCGAGAGCCAGCACGCAGACGGCGAGAACCATGCTGGCGATCACGACACCTTTGACCCGAAGAAGCGGTTCGAAAATCGACTTCTCCGCTTCAGGTTCTGGACCGGTGTGATTGCCTGCCTCGCTCATGCTGCTTCCTCTGCGGTTGTGGCATCGATCTTGGAGCGCGATGTTCTAAGCTCATCCCGCTCTAAATTTTTGTTCAAGCATGTTTTCACCCGAAAACCGGTTCCCGCTTTTCGGTATCATGTTTTATCCGGAAATGTCCGGACGTCCTTTACGTAGCTTCCAAACAGCCCATATCATGCCTTGATATAAACGAAAGGGAATTGCCGTGGGTGACAGTTCGAAGACAGCTAACAAAAAGAAAGACAAAAAAGACGAGGCAAAATCAGGCGACAAGCCAATCAAGCTCAAAATTGGAGGCGAGACGCGGACGTTCGACATAAACGATCCCACGCTGCCGAAATGGATCGACGACAATGCGTTGCGCTCAGGCGGATATCCCTATCCGTCCAAGATGAAGTCGGAAGAATATGAGGAAACGCTGGAGCGGCTTCAGATCGAACTCGTCAAACTTCAATATTGGCTTCAGGATACTGGCGGGCGTGTCATCAGCGTTTTTGAAGGCCGGGACGCTGCCGGCAAGGGCGGAACCATCTTTACAATCCGCGAGTTCATGAACCCCAGAACCGCGCGCAACGTCGCCCTGCCGAAGCCAACCGAAACAGAACAGGGCCAATGGTATTTCCAGCGTTACGTCGCGCATTTCCCAACTGCTGGCGAGTTCGTCACGTTTGATCGTTCATGGTACAACCGGGCCGGCGTGGAACGCGTCATGGGGTTCTGCACCCCGGCGCAGCTCGAAACCTTCCTGACCGAAACGCCCGATTTCGAGCGCATGATCGTGACGGATGGCATCCATCTTTTCAAATTCTGGCTGGATATCGGCCAGGAAATGCAGCTCAAGCGCTTTCACGAGCGGCGCCACAGCCCTCTCAAGAACTGGAAGTTCTCGCCGATGGACGTGGCCGGCATTTCTCGCTGGAATGATTACTCCGATGCATTGCACACCATGCTAGAAAGGACGGATACGGGCTACGCGCCCTGGACCATCATCCGTTCGAATGACAAGAGACGCGCCAGACTGGCAGCAATCCGGCGCATTCTTTTGACGCTGCCCTATGAGGGAAGAGACCTTCAGGCCATCGGGGCCGAGGATCAATCAATCATCGGACGCGGCTCAACATTCCTCACCTCGTCATCGGTGGAGATGTAAAACAGGCTTGGCTGGTGCGGTGTCTTCTCCCAAAGATGCGGCACATGCACCAGCTGCCATAGCGCGCGCCAGGCCGCAATTGAGATCAGCACCCAATATACCGGGATCGAGAACAGGTACGCATACCCTCCCAGTTCCGTTGGCTCCATCGTTCTCGCTCCCAGAAGGTAGAAACTCAGATAGGCCAGCAGAATGTTCGTCACATCGATCCCCAATAGCCAGATACTGTGTGTGGTCAGCGGCCCGAACAGCATTGCGATCAGCAGGAAGGCGAACATGGCGAGCATCAAAGGATGCAGAAGCGCCGAACCGATTATTCCCAGGGTATAGACCTGATTGACGGAGTACCTGAACCAGCCAAGCTCGCGCCAGGTATTGTGCGGCTGGCGTCCATGGACGAGCCATGTCTGCATCCAGCCCTTGAGCCAGCGTGTCCGCTGCTTGCGCCAGACGTCATAGTTTACGGGCGCATCTTCAATCGTGCCACGCGTGATGACACCGATACGATACCCGAAACGAGCAAGCCTCACGCCGAGATCGGCATCTTCCGTGACGTTGTAGGCGTCCCAGCCGCCGACCTCCTCCAGACAGGACCGCCGAAAATGATTGGAGGTTCCTCCGAGGGGAATAACGTGTCCCCGGGAAGCCAGCCAAGGCAGCAGCCCGCGGAAAAGCGCTGCATATTCAAAGGCGAACATTCGCGTCAGCAGATTGTGGCGAAAATTCCCGATGATGAGCGGCGCCTGCACGCAGGCCAGCTTGTCGCCTTCGACCTGAAAGGTCTGCCATGCTTCAAGCAACTGGTCAGGATGAGGGCGGTCCTCGGCATCGAAGACCGCGACGATCTCCCCTCGGGCAAACTGCAATGCATAATTCAACGCTTTCGGTTTCGTCTTGGGTCCGCCGGACGGCACGAGAACCAGTTCAAAATTCGATGGCAGCCCCACACGACGTATCGCGGCGATCGTATCGAAATCGTCCTTCTCGCAGACAAGCTTGATATCGAGTTTGCTGGCGGGCCAGTTCAGGCGTTTCAAGCTCGTTACAAGCTGGCCTATCACCTCCTGTTCCCGATATAGCGGGACCAGCACGGAATAAATCGGCAGATCGCGCGGCCTGCTTTTCCTGATCTCCAGAAATTTCAGCCGCCGTCCGGCAACCGCTGCGAACAGACGGATCATCACACAGCCGAAGAAGAATAATGACAGTGCTACATGGAGAACAAGGAGAGTGGTCGCGGGCCAATTGAACATGCAGGCGAAAAGCGCGTAAACCGCCATGGCGATGATAAATGCCTGCGGCGTATCGAGAACGCGCGAGGCGGACAGCGATTGCGGTGTCATTTCATAGGCTCTGGCGATCAGATCCTTTTGATGCCGCTGCCGCATGACCTGTTTCAGGAGCGTCGGCGTGCAAATCCGTATCCGGTTCTTCAACTGCGGTGTCGCAAGCACATAGTCCCGAAGCGTCCGGATGCGATTTTCCGAAGGCGCTATATAGAGATAGCTGCTTCCATCTGCGCCGAGCACCATAACCTGCCCCACATCGATGAAGGCCGACGGCTTTTCTTCCCCCGATACGAAAATACGGGACGGCAAGGCTTCGTTTGTGAACTCCAATGTCAAAAGATCTGCTATGGCTGCATAAAGGTCCGATTCTGCAACATCACCCCGCTGAACCAGCTCCACGCAAAACGACGTTCCGTGGCGGGCAGCCGCACTATATGCCCCAAGCAACGCCTCTCTCGATACGCCGCATTGTTCCAGTCTGGCTGATATGGCGCTGCATATCTCCAGATCGAACGCAGTCGATACACTACTCATAGTACCCCCGCACTACTGAATATTTGTTATTTTTATTTTATATATGTACTTATATACTAATTTTACCGAACGCTTTATTAGTTAATTATTTCGGTAAAATTACAATCGGAAGGTAATATACTCCAACAGAATTGCAACCTTTATTTTCATGGTACTTTTGGTGAATATTGGAGAGGCAATCGATTGTGCGGTTAACGCGAAATTATAAAAAAGAGAGCAGAGACGGGTCATGAAACGCCACCTTCCAAGACTGCTGATCGCGCTGGCATCCGCATGTGGTATTCATAGCGCGCAGGCTTCCGACACAGAGCCCCAGGCTCCGTCCTTCATCAACCAGAGGGAGCGCCTGCCCTTGCCGTCCCTGCAAGCGCTCACACGGTTGAGGTTCATTACAACCGTGGACTTTCCACCGTTCAATATGCTCGGCGACCGGGGGCAGCTTTCTGGCTATAATATCGACCTTGCCAAGGCCCTTTGCCGTCAATTGGGCGTCGACGACATATGTCAGATCGAAGCTGTCCCATGGAACGAGCTGGAAGAGCGCCTGCTCAGCGGACAGGCTGAAGCCATACTGGCGGGGTGGAAGCCAACCGAAGAAAACCGGGAACAATTTGCCTATACACGGGCCTATATGCGGCTGCCTGCGCGTTTTGCGACGACCAATGCCAGCACCTTTAACGATGATCCGGTGACGGCCACGAAGGGCAAGACCGTCGGCGTCGTTGCAGGTACCGCCCATGAACAATTGTTGAAAAGCTATTTTCCCGACGCAGTCGCAAAACCTTACCCCGATGAACCGAGCATGCTCGCCGATCTCAAGAGCGGCAAGATCGGCACCGTCTTTCAGGATGGCATGTCGCTTTCCGTGTGGCTTAACAGTCCCGAGGGCCATGCATGCTGCGCCTTCGCAGCCGGTCCCTATCTGGCACCCCAGTATCTTGGCACCGGGCTGAGTATTGCCGTTGCGCAGAAAAACGCTCCCCTTGTCAGCGCCTTCGATAATGCACTGCAAGCCTTGCAGCAGAAGGGCACGCTGACGGAGCTTTACCTGCGCTATTTCCCGAACAGCTTTTACTGATCCGGATATCGGACGGGCGGGTCCTTGAATTCGTCCGCCCATTGCGTGCCATTTTGACGCAGGAGAATACTGCTGCCAACCGAATTTTCAGATATTTTTGAAATTTCCGATATATCGATACTTACAGTATAAAAGTAAAATTGTTTTCCATCAAATAAATAGCCCGGAAAACGCGTCTTTATAGCGACACAGCAATAGACAAATCAGGATAAGTTGCGCCGCTTTTAGCACAAGAGAGACGACAAATACATCCATTTATTTTGACTTGAACAAATCCGGCTCCGATCAATAATCAAGGTGAGGGAGAAGGAGGATATATACAATGTTCGATGGCGTACCTGCTCAATGGCACAAGACTCCGGAACAAACAAAACGCTCGCCGAATGAAGCCGCCTATGTGTTTCTGGGCATCATGCTCGCAGCACTCAGCGTGCCGGCGACGTTCCTAGGCTGGGCAATCGTTCAAAGTATCGCATCGCTTTTCTAGAGCGGTTCCTGTTCTAACAGAATCGCCGGAACCGCTCTAACTATTTGTTTTATCGCATTATCCAACACAAAACCGTTTCACACTTTTGCTGGATATGCTCTAGAGCCGGGCAGTCCTCGTCCGAAGACCGGTCATCAACCATTTCCCCCCTGGCAGCAGTGCGGGTGCAGGATGCAAAAAGCCCCGCCTTTCGGCGGGGCTTTTGTTTGCAACTTGAAGCGGGCTAGACCTGATTATCAGCCTGCGGATTGGGGCTGATCGTTTCATTCACGTCTTCATCTTCCGGCCTCTTCGGAGGCTTTCGTGCAATCAGGCTATAGAACATCGGAATGAAGAAGGTGGCGATGAACGTTGCCGCCAACATGCCGCCGATGACGCCCGTACCGATGGAGTGACGGCTTGCCGAACCGGCACCCGTGCTGATCGCCAGCGGCACCACGCCCAGAATGAAGGCGAGCGAGGTCATCACGATCGGACGGAAGCGCAGACGAGCCGCCGACGCCGCCGCCTCGATGGCGGATTTGCCGGTCTCTCGTTCGAGCACCGCGAACTCCACGATCAAAATCGCGTTCTTCGCCGCCAGACCTATGAGTGTCACCAGACCAATCTGGAAGTAGACGTCATTGGTGAGCCCGCGCAGATCGGTCGCCAGCAACGCGCCGAAGATTGCGAAAGGCACCGCCGTTATGACGGCAAGCGGCAGGCTCCAGCGTTCGTACTGCGCAGCAAGGATCAGGAACACCATGACAAGGCCGAAGATCATGGCCTGCGTGCCCGTGCCGCTGGTGGTCACTTCCTGATAGGCCGAGCCGGTCCATGCAATCTGATAGCCCTGCGGGAGAACCTCCGCAGCCACTTCCTGCATCGCCTTGATCGCGTCGCCGGAGGTGAAGCCCGGTGCCGGATTACCGGTGATCTTGGCCGCGTTGAAGGCATTGAAGCGTTCGAGTTGATCAGGGCCGACAATACGCTTGACGGTCACGAGTGCATCGAGCGGGATCATGCTGCCGGAATTGGCACGGACGAAGACATGCTTGAGATCGCTCGGATCACGACGGAACTCGGCTTCCGACTGCAAGTTGACCTGATAGTTGCGACCAAACAGCGTAAAGTCGTTGACGTAGAGGCTGCCGAAGGTTGCCTGCATTGCCGTGAATACAGAGTTGATCGGCACACCCATGGCCTTCGCCTTTTCGCGATCAAGCTGGATGTCATACTGCGGAACGTTCGGATCGAACGTCGTGCGCACACCCTGCAACTCCGGCCGCTTGACTGCAGCCTCGGTAATGAGCTTGGTCGCCCGCGTCAGCGAATCCACACCGCCGCCCGTGCGATCCTGAACATAGAGTTCAAAGCCGCCCGTCGTGCTGAGACCCATGATCGGAGGCGGGTTGAACGCAAGAACAAGACCGTCCTTGATCCCCGCATTCATCCCCATGATGGCACCGGGAAGATTGCGCGCATCGGTTTCAGGCGTTGTGCGTTCCTTCCAGTCCTTGAGCATGATGAACATCGTGCCGGCACTAGTTTTCAGACCGCCCGACAGAAGGTCGAAGCCGGATACCGCGAAGACGCTTTCCACAGCAGGGTTTTTCCGGATATTCGCACTCGCCTGATCGAGAACCGCCGTTGTACGTTCCAGAGAGGCGGCCGGAGGAAGCACCGCAACGCTGAACAGGAAGCCCTGATCCTCATCCGGCAACAGCGATCCCGGCACCCTTTCGAAAAGATAGTAGGTGGCGCCAAGAAGGCCCGCAAAAATGACCAGCCCGATTGCAGCGCGCTTCAGGAAGAAGCGAACGCCGCGGGAATAGCCGTCCGTCACCCGCTCGAAGAAGCGGTTGAAGATGCGGAACGGCAGCATCGGCTCATGATGACCCGGCTTCAGGATAAGCGCGCAAAGCGCCGGTGTCAGGGTCAGGGCCACGAGACCCGACAATGTCACCGAAATCGCGATGGTCACGGCGAACTGCTTGTACATTTCGCCAACCAGACCGCCCATGAAGGCGACCGGAATGAACACCGCACACAGCACAAGGACAATCGCAATCACCGGCCCCGTCACTTCGCCCATGGCCTTGATGGCGGCCTTGCGCGGCGACAGTTTTTCCGTCGTCATGATACGTTCGACGTTTTCCAGCACCACGATGGCGTCGTCGACCACGATACCGATTGCCAGCACCAGACCGAAGAGCGTCAGGAGGTTGATGGAGAAGCCCAGCACATACATGCCCGCGAAAGTACCGATAATCGAGATCGGCACCGCGATGATCGGGATAAGCGTCGCCCGCCAGTTCTGCAGGAAGATGAACACCACCAGCACGACGAGAATGATCGCCTCGATGAAGGTGTGAATCACTTCCTCGATGGAGACCTTGATGAACTTCGTCGTATCGAACGGGATCGAATAGTCGATACCCGCCGGGAAGCTTGCCTTCAGCTCATCCATACGGTTCTGAATGAGTTCCATCGTGTTGAGCGCGTTGGCGCCCGGCTGCAGATAGATTGCAATCGGGACGGCCGAGGTGCCGTTCAGATTACTGTCGACGAGATAGCTTTCCGTGCCGAGTTCGACACGCGCAACGTCCTTGAGACGGAGCGTAGCCGCATTGGGGCTCGAACGAAGGATAATGTTCTCGAATGCCGCGGCATCCGGGAGGCGTCCCTGCGTGGTCGCGGTATAGGTGAACGGCCCGGCTTGCGGGTCAGGCTGATCGCCGAAGCGGCCTGCTGCAAACTGCGCGTTCTGTTCCTGAATGGCGGTCGAGACATCGCTCGGCGTCAGGTTATACTGCGCCAGCTTGTCGGGACGCAGCCAGATACGCATCGAATAATCGATGTTGCCGAGAAGCTGCACGTCGCCAACGCCCTGAAGACGCTTGAGGTCGTCAACCACATTGAGAAGCGCATAGTTGCCGACATAGGTGCGATCGTAGCGATCGCTGTCGGAGAACATGGCGACCATGCCCAGAATTGTGGTGGAACGCTTGTCCACCGTGACGCCAAGACGCTGCACTTCCTGCGGAAGCGAGGAAGTCGCACGCTGCACGCGATTGTTGACGTTGATCGTGGCCTGATCCGGATCGGTGCCCAGGGCAAAGGTCACGGTCAGCTGCATCGTGCCGCTGCCGAGGCTCGAGGACTGCATATAGAGCATGTTCTCGACGCCGTTGATCTGCTGCTCCAACGGCGCGGCAACGGTCTGCGCGACCGTTTCGGCGCTGGCGCCGGGATAGGTCGCGCTGACAACCACCTGCGGCGGCGTCAGTTCGGGATACTGTGCAATCGGCAGAATCCGGATACAGATCAGGCCTGCCAGCACGAGCACAATAGAGATGACCGCCGCGAAAACGGGGCGGTCGACGAAAAATCTGTTCATTGCTTGCCTGCCGCCTGTTCTTTGCCAGCTTCGGCACCCGCCTTGCCCGGCGATGTGCTGTTGCCTGCTTCGGTAGCTGCGTCGACCGGATTAACGGGCTTGCCCGGGGCTGCCTTGATAAGCCCTTCGCTAATGACGCGGTCACCTGCGTTGAGACCTTCGGAAACCAGCCAGGCGTCGCTCAGTTCGCGAGCAACGGTGATCGGCCGAACTTCGACGATATTGTCCTTGTTGACCACGTAAACGAACTGCGTTTGCGGCCCCTGGAGCAATGCGGCCTTCGGGATGGTGATCGCATCCTTGACCTGGATGCCAAGAATGACAGCACGAACGAACTGACCCGGGATCAGGCGACGCTTGGGATTCTCGACCACCGCACGGGCACCGAGCGTACCCGTTTCCGTATCGAGCGACGAAGAGGTGAAGTCGATCGTTCCTTCGTGGTCATAAGCCTGCCCGTCCCCGAACAGAACCTTGATCTTGAGACGGTCGGCATCTTCGCCCGTCGCACCGCGCTCGGCGCGCAAACGGTCGATTTCAGCGGCTTCCGTGTCCGTGAAGGAGAAGTTCACATAGACCGGGTCGAGCTGGGTAATCGAGGTCAGAAGACTGGAAGACGCATCCGTGCCGATAAGGCTGCCCTCATTGACCTGTTCGAGACTGGTGATACCGCTGATGGGCGCCGTCACCTTGGTATAGCTCAGATTGAGTTCAGCCGTGCGCAGCTGCGCCTTGGCTGCGGCGACAGACGCCTTGTTCAGGTCGCGCGTCGCGAAAGCCGAATCACGAACGGCTGTGCTCTGCACCTTCTGCTGGACCAGCTGTTCCGCACGCTCCGCGTCGCGGATGGATTGCTGATACTGCGCCTCGGCCTGTGCCACCTGTGCCTGGGCCTTTTCAAGCTCCGCCTGGTAAGGTGCCGGGTCTATTTCGAACAACACGTCGCCAGCCTTGACTTCCGTGCCTTCGATGAAATTGCGGTGGAGCAATATCCCGCCTACACGCGCACGCACCTGAACGTCGCGATAGGCACTGATACGCGCCGCATATTCGTAGGTGACAGGTACATCATGCGGCTCGACCACGGTAACAGATACCTGTGGCGGTGGCGGCGTTGCGCCGCCGGGTGCCTGCGCCAGAACGGGTTGCCCCGCAAAGACAAGAAAAGCGGCCCCTGCCGCAAAAAGCCGAATGGAACGGTTCAAAGTCATGGTGGGAGTGCCCTTGCTGTCGCGCGGTGCTGCCAATTTAACATACACGAGTGTTTGTAAATACGATCTACCGTGTTATAGTCAATCGCTCAATATTACAGATCACGAATGAGTTACCCGGATTCAAGTGGCGAACTAAGCCATCAGACTGCATTCACCCGAGAGAAATCATGCGAAGAACGAAAGCCGAGGCAGCCGAAACCCGGGAAGCCATTCTGGTGGCTGCCGAGCAGGTTTTCCTCGAGCGTGGTGTCAACCAATCTACACTGATGGAAATTGCCTGTCATGCCGGAGTGACGCGGGGTGCGATTTATTTCCACTTCCGCGACAAGGTGGAGATTCTTCGCACCATCATCGGCAATGTCCGGTTTCCGCAAGAAGAAATCATGCTGCAGGCTGCGGCCGTCAACCACCCCAATCCGATGCATGTGCTCGAGCAATCGATCATTCAGGCGCTGCAGCTTTTCTCGAACAACGAGCGTCAGCAGAACATTTTCATCATTATCAACCAGCGATGCGAATTCGTCGGCGAAATGGCCCCGCTTGAAGATCGCCTTCGCGAAGCGCGCGCCAACGTCCTCTCCCTGTTCGCAGGATTGCTGGACGTGGCTGCAAGACGCGGGGAACTTTCAAAGGAATGGACCGCAGACACGGCGGCACCGATCCTGCTGTCCCTTCTAAGCGGCCTTCTCAACGAATGGTTGCGAGGCGACCGGAACTATGATCTTGTGACCTATGGCGGCAGGGCAATCTCGATACTCGTTCAATCTCTTAGAAATCCGGCATTCGAAGCTCATCAAACATAGTTGTCGGGCCCAATTTCGATATGCCTGACCCGCCGGACAGGCTATTTCCACGATGGCCGGTTTCAACCAATCGTGATTGTCAAACCGCAAAATTGGGAGAGACGCTCGACTCTTTTATAATTTACGCTTACGTCAATGTAACTCTTGCGAAGAGATTAAAACTCGACCACATTTACCAATGAGGAAGCCTTCCGGGGGGCGGATGGCTTGGGAGACGGCGGGCGCACATGCGGCCCAATTTAGGACGGAGCGATCCGGGGAGAAGAAATGGCGAAAAAGACGACTGGGCAAAGTGCATCCGTAGTTGAATCCATGACCGCGGGATCGCCAGCCAATGGCGCGCCGACGCAGGAAAAGATCTGGTTCAAATCATATCCGGCTGGCGTTCCGCACGAGATCGATCTGAGCACGGCGACTTCCATCGGCGATATGATTCTGGCATCTTGCCGGCAATTCGCCTCCAGCCCGGCCTTCACTTGCATGGGCAAGGATTTGTCCTACAAGGAACTCGACGAATATTCGCGTGCGCTGGCTGCTTTTCTCCAGTCGCGCGGTCTCGTGAAGGGCGACCGCGTTGCGGTGATGATGCCAAATATCCTGCATTATCCGATTGCCTTCACGGCTATTCTCCGCGCAGGTTTCGTCGTTGTAAACGTCAATCCGCTATATACGCCGCGAGAGCTGGAACATCAGTTGAAGGATTCCGGCGCCAAAGCATTGATCGTTTTGGAAAATTTTGCATCGACGGTGGAAAAGACCCTCAATTCGATCAACGTTCCCAACATAATCGTCGCGTCCATGGGCGACATGCACGGGTTCAAGGGCCACATCATCAATCTGGTCGTGCGCCGCGTGAAGAAAATGGTGCCAGCATGGACCATTCCGGGGCATGTCCGTTTCAAGGACGCATTGGCTCAGGGTCGCGCCCTATCCTTCAACCCGGTTCCGGTACAGGGTTCCGACCTTGCCTTCCTGCAATATACCGGAGGCACGACCGGCATCTCGAAAGGCGCGATGCTGACCCATAGCAATATTCTCGCGAATGTTGAGCAGATGCACGGCTGGATGGAGGTCGCGTTCCGCAACAAGGGCAAGCCGAAGGCGCTGAATTTCGTATGTGCGCTGCCGCTTTATCACATCTTCGCGCTTACCGTGAATGCGATGATCGGCATCAAGCTCGGCGCACGAAACATCCTCATTCCCAATCCGCGTGACATTCCCGGCTTCGTGAAAGAACTGAAGAAATATCCCTTCCATATCTTCCCGGGCCTCAACACGCTATTCAACGGCCTCATGAACAATCCCGATTTCCAGACCCTGGATTTCAAGCCGCTGGTTCTGACGCTGGGCGGCGGCATGGCCGTGCAACGTCCTGTCGCCGAACGTTGGCATAATATGACCGGCTGCCACATCATGGAGGGTTATGGGCTTTCCGAAACGTCGCCCGTCGCCTGCGCCAACGCGCTTGATTCAACCGAGTTCTCCGGAACCATCGGCCTGCCGATGCCGTCAACCGATGTTGCGATCCGCGATGATGACGGAAACGACCTCGCTCTCGGTGAGGTCGGCGAAATCTGCGTGCGCGGACCTCAGGTGATGACGGGTTACTGGAACCGCCCGGACGAAACCAAGCGTGCAATCATGCCCGACGGATTTTTCCGGACCGGCGACATGGGTTTCATGGACGAGCGGGGCTATACCAAAATCGTCGACCGCAAGAAGGACATGATCCTTGTTTCGGGCTTCAATGTTTATCCGAATGAAATCGAGGAAGTGGCCGCAGGTCATCCGGGCATCGTGGAATCGGCTGCCATTGGCATACCGAACGAACATTCCGGCGAAGTCGTGAAACTGTTCGTCGTGCGCAGCGATCTCAACCTCACTGAAGACGAAGTCAAAGCCTATTGCGCCGAGCGCCTTACCAATTACAAGCGCCCGCGCGAAGTCGAGTTCCGCGAAAGCCTGCCGAAAAGCAATGTCGGCAAGATCTTGCGCCGCGAACTTCGTGACTGAGAACGGTAAAACTTGAAAACAAATGTGGCCGGACTTTCATCCGGCCGCATTTGTTTCAGACAGCATCAGGCAGAGGGTGGCGCTAAGGGCTGCACGATCTCCTGAAACGGTGCCAGCGCTTCGCATCGAGCGGCCAGACCAGTCAATGACGGGTATTTCTGCTCATCGAAGAGATGTGGATGGGCTTCACGAAGAAAGCGCAGTGCACAGGTCGCAGCAATATCGGCATGCCCGATATCATCTCCGAACCAATATGGTGATTTTCGTTCTGAAAGATCGTTCTCCAGCACATCCAGCACCCGGGCGATCTGCGTTTCGCAACGCTCTACCCAAACGTTTGATTTTTCGCTTCGCAGCAAACCTTCATAGAGCAGGCTTACGGCTTTATCGGCAAGACCGGTAGAAAGCGCGCATATCTTCAATGCCTGACGACGCTCGGCACCTTTTGGCGCGATCAACGGAGGTTTGCCGTCGGCGATCTCATCGAGATAGTCGAGTATCGCCGCGCTTTCGATCGCGACCTCTCCATTATCCAGTACAAGCGTCGGCACGCGGCTCAGCGGATTGAATTCCGCAAGCCTGTCACGATCACCGAATGTCGACCATGGTTTGTGTTCAAATGGCAGGCCGTAAAGCCGCATGGCGATAGCGACACGCCGCACAAAAGGAGAATCATACTGGCCGATCAGGATCATGGGTATAGCTCGCCGCGAACGTTAAACGTCCTGCCATGCTACTCCATGCCAATTCCGCCGCAAGAGCAGCAAGAATGAATTGTCGTGACGCTTCCATTCAATCCGGTGAATGGAAGCGACGACTTAACGTTTCAGCAATTCGGGCAGCCCCGCCACGCTATCCAGCACGATATCGGCGTGGGGTTCCAGTGCTTCGCGAGGACTGTTGCCCGATAGAACGCCGACTGCCAGTCCCGCACCGGCTGCGTGGGCTGTCTCCAGGTCATGAAGATTGTCGCCGACCATGGCGATCTCATGCGGAGCCAGCCCCAGCTTTTCTGCAAAATAAAGCAGGGGATCGGGATAGGGTTTTGGACGCGCCGCCGTGTTGTAGCCGATCACCACGTCGAAAAAACCGTCGATACCCAGCGCTTTGGCCGTGGCATGCGCGCCAGCCTCGGAATCGTTGGTGGCGATACCAAGCCGGAACCCCATGGCGCGAAGCGTTTCGAGCGTTTCATGCAAAGCTTCTACGGCCACAGCAGACCGTGCGCCTTCGGTGACGCAGTAAGCGTCATATTCTTCGATAAGCTCGCGCGATTGCTCGGACACCAAATCCGGGTGCCAAAGCGAAACAATGTCTTCGACCGTACCGGCCGCGATGACTGAATTGGCCCGGAAACGCTCGGTCAGCCAGTCATAGCCCCCGGCATCGAGCAATGCGCGGGCCTGTAGTTCATCCCCTTTTGCGGCTCGCTGCGCAAGCTGCCAGGAGATTGAAAACCAGGTTCGGTCGAAGTCGATCAAGGTGCCGTCCTTGTCGAAGAGGACGGCACGGATCGATCGGATGCGTTCTTCGGAAAGCTTTTCGCTCATGCTTCCAGCGCGCCGGCACGCTTCTTGACGGCAGAAGGCTTCACCCCCAGCAATTTGAGAAGATCGTCGCCACGGCGCACATAGCGCAGCGAACGACGGGTCAAAATGCGCCCGTCCTGTGGTGCCGTGAGCGTAATGTCGCCTTCCGGTTCACCCGGTTTCGTAACCACCGTCACGAGCTTCGCGCCTGCTTTGACTTCGTCGCCGGGCGCTACATGATAGAGCACCATGCCGCCCTCCGGCGCCCGCAGCATCTCGACATGCGAGAGCGGCGTGACAAGCCCCTTATACTCGGTTTCGAGCTTCACATTGTCGTCGCGAACGACACCGCGATGTACGAGGAATTTATACAAGCCCTCGGCGTCACCCTTCCCCATATCGGGGTAAACATCGCTCAAGCCGCGAAATTCGACCGTCGTCACCGCGCGGCGCTTCATGTTGCGCTTGTCCGCAGGCAATTGCAGGACAGGATGCGCGCAGGCTTCCTCAAAAGCTGCGTCGGCGGTCGTATCCCATGCGAGGATCGCCGTCGAATTGAGCGCAATTGCCAGATCTTTCATGTCCTCGGCAAATTCTTCAGCGATGTAGACGTAGTTTTCGCTCTCGTCGTCGCAATGCAGATCGAGAACGATGTCGTTCGGCAGAGCCAGCTTCAAAAGGGTCGCCTTCAGGCGCTGCGCCAGTGAGATCGGCGCATCCGGCTCCGGCAGTTCAGACGTATTGAAATCCGGCAGCAGCGGGAAGGCGCGGTTGAAATTGGTCAGCGAGAAGGTTTCGAAGCGACCGAGATGCTGATGGGCCTGCCACTGGTTGGAGCCGATAGGATTTGCCTGTGGAACAACGGTGATATTGCCGAGAACGCGCCCTTCCTCGGCCGCCTTCTTCAACATCGGAACCAGGAAATGAAGAGCCGCCTGCCCAGGAAGTTCGGCACCGTGAAGCGACGATTGCAAATAGGCGGAAGGCGCATCGCTGTCCTTACCGGCAAAGCGCAGCACGCGCAACTCGATGGCATTTCCCGGTACATCGCCGGCAAATTTTACAATCTCGGTTTTCATTTCATGTCCCATTCTATTCCTCATGAAGAGAGCCGGATTACAAACCCGGCTCTCTTTCATTTCTAATTGTGCAGAGAATGCCGTCAAGCTTTCCTTCGCGCATGCAGATGGGCGACAAGCCCTTGTGTGGAAGCGTCACGACCATCGCTGGTTTGCTCGCCTGAGACAACCGGCAAGAGTTCGGTGGCAAGTTCCTTGCCAAGCTCGACGCCCCATTGATCGAAAGCGTTGATGCCGAAAATCTGCGCCTCGACGAAAACACGATGCTCATAGAGCGCGACCAGACGCCCGAAAGCAAACGGGTCAAGCTTGTCGTGAACCAGCGTCAGGGACGGACGGTTGCCAGAGAAGACGCGATGCGGCGCAATGCGTTCCACTTCGCTTTCGGCAAGGTTCTTCGCCTTCAACTGCGCGCGGGCTTCGTCCAGCGTGCGCCCCTTCATCAAGGCTTCCGACTGCGCAAGGCAGTTTGCGAGCAGCATTTCATGCTGGTGGTCAAGATGCTTTTCATGACCCTTGGCCGCAACGATGAATTCGAGCGGGATGGTGTCGGTACCCTGATGTAGAAGCTGGAAGAAGGCGTGCTGGCCGTTGGTGCCGGGCTCGCCCCATACGACCGGGCCGGTCGGGCCGGAAACCGGCGTCCCATCAACCGTGACGCTCTTCCCGTTCGATTCCATATCCAGCTGCTGCAGATAGGCAGGCAGGCGGGCCAGACGCTGATCGTAGGGAATGATCGCACGGCTGCCATAGCCGCAGATGGCACGGTGCCAGTAACCGATGAGGCCGAGCCACATCGGCAGGTTCTTTTCCAGCGGCGCGTCGCGGAAATGCACATCCATCGAATGCGCGCCGGCCAGAAACTTGCGGAAATTGTCCGGTCCAATCGCGATCATGACCGGCAGGCCGATGGCCGACCACACCGAATATCGTCCGCCGACCCAGTCCCAGAAACCGAAAACCCGATCTTCGGCTATGCCAAAGGCGGCTACCTTGTCCAGCGCCGTCGAGACTGCCGCGAAATGGGCCCCCACGGCTGCTTCGCCAAGCGCATCGGCTATCCATTTGCGCGCGGTCTGCGCATTGGTCATGGTTTCGATGGTCGTGAAGGTCTTGGAAGCGATAATGACGAGCGTCGTCGCGGGATCAAGGATGCCGAGCGTATCGGCAATATGAGCGCCGTCGATATTGGAGACGAAATGCGCGCGCGGGCCATCATGATAGGGAGAAAGCGCGAGCGTCGCCATGACGGGACCCAGGTCGGAGCCGCCAATGCCGATATTGACGATATCGGTGATCTTCTTGCCGGTTGCGCCCTTGATAGCGCCCGACCGGATGCCATCCGAAAATGCCGCCATACGGTCCAGCACTTCCTTCACGTCCGGCAGGACATTGTGTCCGTCAACGAGCACTTCCTTCGAGGAAGTATCGCGCAGCGCGACGTGGAGAACGGCACGATCCTCGGTATTGTTGATATGCTCGCCTGCAAACATCGCCGCGCGACGGCCTTCAACATCGGCAGCAACGGCCAGTTCCTTGAGGAGCCCGATCGTTTCGTCGTTGACCCGGCATTTCGACCAGTCCAACAGAAGGTCATCCAGGGACAACGAATACCGCTCGAACCGACCCGGGTCCGATTTGAACGCTGCCCGCATGTCCTGCGGAGCCGAATCTGCCCAATGCTTTTTCAGCTTTGCGACCGTTGCTTCAAGCTTCGTCGCGTCTCTTGCCATGATGCTACTCCCGAATCAAATCGATTTAATTGCGGACATTAAGCGCTTTAGAGAGGATTTGCGGCAAATAAATTACCGAACTTCCAATTTGGACAGGGTGTCATATACACCATATTGATCAATTTAGGGTGATCCATCCAGGAGTGAACCATGGACCTGACTGGAGAAGAGCGGATAGCGGCACCTAGACAAGCAGTCTGGGATGCGCTGAACGACATTGAGACGCTGAAATCCTGCATTCCCGGCTGTGAAGACATCGAACGAATTTCGGACACGGAAATACGGGCTGCGCTCAAGGTGAGTTTCGGAATCCTTAAGGTCCGCTTTCACGGGATTCTAGAATTGTCGAATATGAAACCGCCGATCTCCTATACGATCTCTGGCCACGGTGAAGGTTCCATAGCCGGGTTTGCGCATGGGGCGACCGACGTGCGTCTGGATGAAGATGGCGAGGATACTATTCTGTCCTACGCCATACGTGGCGATGCGGGCGGCAAGGTAGCTCAGATCGGCACGAAACTGCTCGGTTCGGTCGCACGCAAAATCGCAGACCGCTTCTTCGCCAATATCGCAGAAGCGGCGTCGAACGCCGCCGCAAAAACGACCTGATCAGGCTTCATTCTTGTAAAGCTGTAACGATCTTCCTTAACAACCAAGTATTCAAAGTTTCGAATACTTCCTGAAAGTCCGCTGGCATGAAACCCAGAGATATCGCGACCTATGTTTTTCTTTCCGTAGCATGGGGATTATCGTTCCTCGTGGTCTTGCGCGTCGTAGAAGCCTTTGGCTGGGTCGGCGCGGTGGCTTTCCGCTCCTTCATTGCGGCCGGAACGCTCTTTGCAATTGCGAAACTCTCCGGCCGCAGGCTGGATTTTCAGGCTGGCTGGAAACCTTTTGCCGTGGTTGGCGCAACCACGGTTGCGGGCCAGCTGATCGGCCTTTCTTATGGCACCCCGCTGATCGGAACGGCGATGGCCGCGATCTGCGTGGCATCCATTCCGCTCTTCTCGATGATCATCAGCCAGTTCTGGGGGCTTGAGCGCATTACGTCGCGCGGGCTTGTCGGGCTGCTGCTCGGCGTTACCGGCATCGTGCTCTTGGTTGGTTTCCCGGCTGTTGCCGTCACGCCCGCCTTCATCATGGGCTGTGTCGCCGTACTTTTCTCCTGCTTTTCCGCAGCTTTCGGCAGCAACTATGCCAGCCGCCGCCTTTCCGGCACCGGTTCGTGGGAAACCACCATCGGCGCATTCGTTTTTGGCGGCATCCTCTCCTTGCCGCTCATTTTCGCGGTGCCTGTGCCAGCCATGCCGGGGTTGGCTGATTTTGGATATCTGCTCATCTCGGCCTGCGTGATGAGCGCCCTCACCTATGTGCTTTATTTCAAGCTGGTCGGAAGTGTAGGGCCGACGAAGGCCATCAGCGTCGAGTTCGTCGTGACGGTCATCGCGGTTCTGGTAGGCGCCGTCTTCCTGAAGGAGCAGCTTTCCCTGATCCAGTTCGTCGGGGCCGCCGTCATCATCAGTGGTTGCGCCCTGGTGCTAAGCTCCCGCCCCGCACTTCCCAAGGAGACGGAAACTCTCCCTGAACCGACAAGCGCGATAGAGGCAAGAAACGGCCTCAAGTCCGACCCGTTGTGATCACGCATTTCCGCCGAACATTGAAGGCCCGTGCTTGCAAAGCCGGGCCTTCTTCATGAACGCGCCCATTTCCATAAATTGACCAGATGATAAAAAATTTGACCTTCCGAGAAAATCTGTCATCCTGTCCTTAACGGGCATCATGCGGCGGCAAAGATCGCAGCCCGGGACATAGTTGCGGCGCGCAAAGGGAACCCGCGCCTGAACAAGCAAAAATGGGAGATGCGGTCGATGAGATCAGCAGAGAATTCGCCTATTGATGCAATTGATAATCCGGGACACGCAAACGGGCCTGACATCCGTGGGGCAAGGCTTGACAAGGCCGACTATGCGCATGTTTTCGACGATCTGCATCCACCGCTTACCAAGCACGAAGCCCTGGTCGAGTCCGATCGCTGCTATTTCTGCTACGACGCTCCGTGCATGAATGCCTGCCCTACGGGCATCGATATTCCGATGTTCATTCGACAGATCAATGCGGGCAATCCGGTTGGGGCTGCGAAGACAATCCTTTCGGAAAACATTCTGGGCGGCATGTGCGCACGCGTTTGCCCGACAGAAACGCTCTGCGAAGAAGTGTGCGTTCGCGAAATTTCGGAAGGCAAGCCGGTCAAGATCGGCGAATTGCAGCGCTATGCCACCGACGTTCTGATGGAAACCGGCAATCATCCATTCAAGCGCGCGCCTGAAACCGGCAAGCACATTGCCGTGGTTGGCGCGGGTCCGGCAGGTATCTCCGCTGCCCATCGCCTTGCCATGCATGGCCATAAGGTGACCATCTTCGAAGCCCGGCCCAAAGGCGGCGGCCTCAACGAATATGGTATCGCGGCCTACAAGACGGTCAATAATTTCGCGCAGCGCGAACTCGAATTCGTGCTCAAGATCGGTGCGATCAATGTCGAATATAACCAGACGCTCGGTCAGGACATCACGATCGAGGCGCTGAAAGCCGGCTATGACGCGGTCTTCCTCGGAATGGGCATGCCGGGCGTCAATGATCTGGGCCTTTTGGGCGAAGACGCGCCAAACGTTATCGATGCGGTCGACTACATCGCCAATCTGCGCCAGGCAAAAGACCTGTCGTCCCTGCCCGTCGGCCGCAACGTGGTGGTCATCGGTGGCGGCATGACCGCAGTGGACGTAGCGATCCAGACCAAGAAGCTCGGCGCTGAAAACGTGACCATCGTCTATCGCCGCGGTCAGGAAAACATGAATGCCAGCGCCTATGAACAGGAACTGGCACAGATTCACGGCGTGGTCATCCGCCACTGGCTGCAACCCCACGCGCTTGAACGGAACGAAGACGGCACCGTCAATGCCGTGGTGTTTGAATATACCGCTATCGAAGACGGCAGGCTTTCCGGCACCGGGGAATATCTCATTCTTGAAGCCGATCAGGTCTTCAAGGCTATCGGCCAGAAGTTCGAACCGGAACCGCTGGCGGGTTCGGGCATCGGGCTGTCCCGGGGACGGATCAGCGTCGACGACGAACGTCGCACGTCGGTCGAGGGCATATGGGCAGGCGGTGATTGCGTGGCAGGCGGCAAGGACCTGACCGTCGCATCGGTGGAAGATGGCAAGGTCGCCGCTGAATCGATCCATGCAACGCTGATCAAACGCCCCCAGGCAATCGAAGGTTTTGCCGATGCAGTGCTTTCAGGAGGCGCGCTCCATGCCCCGGCATCGGCTGTGCGGGACCGCGGCGTTCATCTGGGCCAGGAACAGGGCTGAGGAGATAGAAAATGGCTGATCTTTCAACGAATTTCCTCGGCATCAAGTCCCCCAATCCGTTCTGGCTGGCTTCGGCCCCGCCGACCGACAAAGCCTATAATGTCGAGCGTGCGTTCAAGGCCGGCTGGGGCGGCGTGGTCTGGAAGACGCTTGGCGCGGAAGGCCCGCCGGTGGTCAATGTCAATGGGCCGCGCTATGGCGCGATCCATGGTGCCGACCGCCGTCTGCTCGGTCTTAACAATATCGAGCTGATTACCGACAGGCCGCTCGAAGTCAATCTGCGTGAAATGAAGGAAGTGAAGATGCGCTGGCCCGACCGCGCATTGATCGCTTCGATCATGGTGCCATGCGAGGAAGAAGCATGGAAGGCCATCCTGCCTCTGGTGGAAGAAACCGGCGCTGACGGTATCGAGCTGAACTTTGGCTGTCCGCACGGCATGAGCGAGCGCGGCATGGGTGCGGCCGTCGGTCAGGTGCCGGAATATGTGGCCATGGTGGTCAAGTGGTGCAAGCAGTATAGCCGGATGCCGGTGATCACCAAGCTGACGCCGAACATCACCGATATTCGCAAGCCTGCTCGTGGCGCGCATGCGGCGGGGACCGATGCGGTGTCGCTGATCAACACGATCAATTCCATCGTGTCGGTCGATCTGGACAGCATGTCGCCGATCCCGTCCATTGATGGTCGCGGCAGCCACGGCGGCTATTGCGGCCCTGCGGTCAAGCCGATTGCGCTCAACATGGTGGCGGAAATCGCACGCGATCCTGAAACGCGCGGCCTGCCGATTTCAGGCATCGGCGGCATCACCACCTGGCGCGATGCGGCAGAATTCATCGCTCTCGGCTGCGGCACGGTGCAGGTCTGCACGGCTGCGATGACCTATGGTTTCAAGGTCGTTCAGGAAATGATCGACGGTCTTTCCGACTGGATGGACAGCAAGGGTTATCAGACGCTGGATGATTTCCGCGGCATGGCCGTGGGCCACGTCAGCGACTGGCAATATCTCAACCTCAACTACGTCACCAAGGCGCGGATCAATCAGGATCTCTGCATCAAATGCGGGCGTTGCCATATTGCCTGCGAGGACACCTCGCACCAGGCAATCACCAATCTGGTCAATGGCGCGCGCCACTTTGAGGTGATCGACGAGGAATGCGTCGGCTGCAATCTCTGCGTCAATGTCTGCCCGGTCGAGGACTGCATCACGATGGAGCAGATCGGCGGTTTCGATCCGCGCACCAAGGAACCGATCCCGGCGCAATATGCCAACTGGACGACTCATCCGAACAATCCGATGGCGGTGAAAGAGGCTGCGGAATAAAACAAAACGCCGGGCAAAAGCCCGGCGTTTTCATTTTAGATAGATTATTTAGCTGCTGACGCGCATTCCCTTTTCCGGCTCGAACACATGGCTCGTGGCCGGATCGATGGCAATGGTCAGCACGTCGCCGGGGCGCACCGTCAGCCGCTCGCGGAACAGGCAGGTAATCGGCTGGTTGCCGAGCTTGCCCATCACCATGATTTCCGAGCCGGTCGGCTCGACGATTTCGACCGTGACCGGCACGCCCGTGTCGGCGATCTTCATATGCTCGGGGCGCATGCCATAAACGGCCTTGCCCGAAAGGCTTGCATAATCGCCTTCAGGAAGCGGCATACGGAAGCCGCCATCGGCCACAAACGAGCCTTCCTCGATCTTGCCGTTGACGAAGTTCATCGATGGAGACCCGATGAAGCCCGCGACAAACATATTGGCCGGACGGTCATAAAGATCGAGCGGTGCGCCGATCTGCTCCACCAGACCATCGCGCATGACAACTATCTTGTCCGCCATGGTCATCGCTTCGATCTGATCGTGGGTCACGTAGATCGTGGTGGTCTTCAGGCGCTGATGCAGACCCTTGATCTCACCGCGCATCTGCACACGCAGCTTGGCGTCGAGATTGGACAGCGGCTCATCGAACAGAAACACTTGCGGGTCACGAACAATCGCACGGCCCATGGCCACGCGCTGGCGCTGGCCGCCGGAAAGCTGGCGCGGAAAACGGTCGAGCAGCTTGTTGAGGCCGAGGATTTCAGCGGCGCGCGCCACACGACTGTCGCGTTCTTCCTTCGGAGCGTTCTTCAGCATGAGCGCGAAGCCCATATTGTCGGCCACCGTCATATGCGGATAGAGCGCATAATTCTGGAACACCATGGCGATATCGCGTTCCTTGGCGCGCAGGTCGTTGACGACGCGCGGACCAATGGCGATTTCGCCGTCGCTGATCTCCTCAAGCCCTGCGATCATTCGCAGAAGCGTCGATTTTCCGCAGCCCGACGGGCCGACCAGCACGACGAATTCACCGTCCTGAATATCGACTGACACGCCATGCAACACGCCGACATTGCCATATTTCTTGATTGCATTTCGGATGGATACAGATGCCATCTTGAACCTCGACTCTTATTTGACGGCGCCTGCGGTCAGACCTGCAACGATCTGGCGCTGTGCGAAAACGGTTAGCAGCAGGACCGGCAATGTGACCACGAGGGCGGCGGCTGCAAGCGGACCCCAGCTGACCTGTTCAAAGGACAGCATGTTATAAACTGCGACCGGCAGGGTGCGTGTCTCGCGGCTTGCGAGCACGATGCCGAAGACGAAATTGTTCCACGAGAAGATCACCGCCAGAATGAGCGAAACCACGATTCCGGGCTTGGCAATCGGCAGGGCGACTTTCATGAACACCTGCCACGAGGAAGCACCGTCGATAATGGCTGCTTCTTCCAGCTCCATCGGTGTCGTCTCGAAATAGCCGATCATGATCCAGATCACGATTGGAACGGTGACGACCAGATGGATGATGATCTGCGGCCAGAGCGTGCCGAGCAGACCGAGCGTCTGGAACAGAAGGAACAGCGGGATCAGGTAGGACAGACCCGGCGTCATGCGGGCAATCATGATAACGATCGCCGATTTGTGCGCCTTGAGCCGCGCAATGCCATATCCCGCCGGAACACCGACCAGCAGCGCAAGCAGGGTCGCCATGCCGGTCACAATAAGGCTGTTCCAGAAATAGAGCAGAAAGTCGTTCGCGGCGAAAATCTCGGTATAGTTCGACCAGGCGAAACGCTCCGGGATCAGGATTGGCGGATAAGCGCCATTGTCGATTTCATATTTCAGCGAAAGCGACAGCATCCAGACGAAGAAGAAGATCGCAGGCGACACGATGATGAAGACCAGAAGTGCCGTGCCAAGCTTCGAAAGAATTGATTTGCGTGCCATGGTCGGTCCTCAGGCGTTCCACTTGGTCCGCTGACGAAGAGCCAGGAGAACCAGCGACATGGCGATAATGACAATGAAGAACACCACGGCAATCGCCGATGCGTAGCCTATGTCGTAATAGGAGAACGCCACATTATAGAGATAGATATTGATGGTTTCCGACGCGGTTCCCGGACCGCCCTGCGTCATCGCATAGATGATGTCGAAGCTTTTCAGTGCATCGATCGAGCGGATGATGACAGCCACCATGATGAAGGGCAGGATCATCGGAAGGGTGATATAGCGGAATTTCTGCCAACCATTGGCGCCATCGATTTCCGCGCTTTCAAAGGGATCGCGCGGCATGGAAGCAAGGCCGCCGAGCACGATCAGCATGACAAGCGGCGTCCACTGCCAGGTTTCAACAGCCACCAGCGACGGGATGACCGTGTTCTGGTTGAATATCCATTCCTGGGGCGGAATGCCGACCAGCGACAGAAGATAGTTCAGAACGCCGAGCTGCGGGTGATACATCATCGTCCAGACCAGAGCGACGGCAACCGGTGTGGCCATCATCGGCATGACGAAGATGCCGCGCAGGAGCCCGCGCATCGGCAGTTTGCTGTCAAAGACCAGCGCTGCGATCGTGCCCAGAACCATCGGAGCCACGACCGACAGAACCGTATAGACAACCGTATGCCACATGGATTCCCAGAAGCGCATGTCGGCGGCAAGACGCAGATAATTGTCGAAGCCGACGAAGCTCTGCTCGCCGCCCAGTTGCCACTGGTTGGTACTCATCCAGAGCGTAAACACCCATGGGAAGACGATCACCGCCCCGACGGTGATCAAGGCTGGAAGAACAAACGGCCAGTAGCTTGGCCGCAAGCGGCTCTTGCCAGTCTTGGTGGAGGAAGCTGCCGCAGCAACTCCCGTTTTTGCTCCTGTCGGGGCGGCAGATGTCATTTTCCTTCGCTCCGTGCGAGGACCGGACGGAATTCTTCCGTCGCGCGTTTCATTTCGGCTTCCGCGTCGGCGCCGTTCAGCAGATTGGTGAGGCCCACGCCGATGATGTCGCGGAATTCCGTGACGGGCACGATGACCGGCAGGCAGAGCTGGCTGATCGGGGCCGACTTGGAGAGGGCTTCCACCCAGCCTTCCGGCATGGTGACGCCCTTGCGCACGGCTTCATCGTCGATGACCGACTTGCGGAACGGAACCCCCGACCCCGACTGCAGCAGGCGAGCGCCCATTTCCTTGGAAATGGCCCACTGGCAGTAGAGATATGCGGCTTCCTTGTTCTTGGAGGCTTCGGTCACGCCGATGCCGTCGCCGGTCGTCGGTGCTGCCTGTGCATTCGGGCCTGCCGGCATGACGCCATAGCCGACCTTGCCGACGACGCGCGACTTGTTCGGGTCTTCGAGCGGCGGGGCAAAACCGATACCGTCGAGCCACATGCCGACGCGACCCTGCAGGAAGTTCGACTGGCATTCTGCCCAGTTGAAGCCCGCAACGCCGGGAGGTGCCGATTTGGTCATCAGGCGCTGATAGAGCTTGGCGGCTTCGATGCCTTCAGCCGAATCCGTCTGAAGGTTGCCATCGGCGTCAACCGACTGCTTGCCATAGCCGAGCAGGAGGCTGGTATAGACCGGCGCATTGGCATTCTTCATGCCACGCGCGACAAAACCATAGGTGTTGGTCGATGGATCGGTGAGCGCTTCGGCGGCGGCGACCAGCTCTTCGAAGGTCTTCGGAAATTCGATGCCCTTGGCGGCAAAGAGTTCCTTGTTCCAGTAGATGATCCAGTAATCGACCGAGAATGGCAGCGCGCCGAAACGGCCATTGGCGTCCTTGGCGAAGGTCAGGCCGGCACTTGCGAAATCATCTTCCGTGAGCGATGCATCCGTCAGCGTCGGGTCTTTCAGGAACGGGTTCAGGTCGGCAAGCCAGCCGCCCTTTTCGAACTGGCGCTTCTGGACGTGATAGCTGATATGGATGACGTCGAAGCTCGGGCGGCCGGACGTCAGCTCGATCACCGCCTTCTGGCGCTGCTGCTGTTCAGGCATCTGCTCGGAATGCACCTTGATGCCGGTCAGTTCCTCGAATTCCTTCTGGTATTTCTGAAGGATTTCACCACGCGGGCTCTTGATGAGGTTTACTTCAAGCGTGGTACCGGCAAACTTTTTCCAGTCGACTTTCGACTGGGCGAAAGACGGGCTGATGCCCGTCATGCCCGATGCAGCAATTGCCGCCGAGCCCGCCAGGAACTGGCGACGTGTTGGACGTAATAGATTCATTGCATGCTCCTCCCCAATATTCCGTCGGCCCGGCAACTCCTCTTGCCCGGGCTCTGGTCGTTAAATCTGCAAAGCCAGTTTCCGTGCATTGTTGATGTGAACGGCAATGGCATCCATGGCTGTTTGCGGGTCGCGTGTTTCGATTGCAGCGAGGACAGCCAGATGTTCCTGCATGACCGGAATGACGCGACCGGTGATGCGGAAACGTTCCTGATTGATCAGGCGCATCTTGATCGTGTTGGTCTGATAGGCGCGCCAGATGATTTCATTATCGAGCGAGCCGACAATCGTATCGTGCAGGCTCCAGTCGATAGTCTGCGCCCGCGCCTCCAGTTCCGGCGTTTCACCTTCCGCCATCGCGCGTTCCAGAGTTTCCTCATGTTCCGCACGCAATGCGCGCAGCAATTCGTCGGACGCTGATTGGCAGAAAATCGCCACCGACTCTTTCTCGATAAAGAGGCGGAACTGAAACGCTTCGCGGATCAGATTGAGATCGATATGGGCGATCTGAAGCCCGCGCTGCGGCACGGTCTTGATAAGGCCTTCCGCTTCAAGGCGCGGGATCAGTTCGCGGATAGCGCCCAGCGGCAAGCCCGTCATGGTGACGAGCTGGCGCTGCGAAACGAACTGGCCCGGATGAAAATCACGCGCCAGCAAATGCTGGGTGAAGCTCTGATAAGCCTTGTCCCGCAATTTCACCGGTTCGTTGTGATCTTCGGCCAAATCCGTTCCCCCTCTATCCTTTCAGGCTTATGCCGCCTTCAGGCCGCTTTTGCCATATGCAAACGGTCGAATACACTACCAATTGCATCGCAGTCCGCATCATTGAGCGAAATCAGGGGCGCGCGCACACGCCGCCATTCCTTGTCACCCGTATGGCGCGCCACCATGGCCTTGACCGCTGGCGTTACCGGATAGTTCAGCAATTGCTGTACTGCGGCCACCAGTTCGGCATCGTCCTGTCCGTCATTGATCATGCGCAGAAGACGGTCGGGGAACAGATTGGCCATGCCGGAAATCGCGCCCTGCCCGCCAAGGCGCACGCCGGCTGCAAGGTCGCGCTCGTCGCCGATGAGGATCGCGATGTCCTTATGCGCAGCAAGCAGTTTTTCGGTATAGGCCCAATTGCCGGAAGAATCCTTCACGCCAATGATGATGTCACCAAAAGCTGCACGCAGGCGGCTGATGAGATCGACCGAAAGCTCGACCGCTGTAACCGACGGGATATTGTAGACAATGATGCCGCGCGCATCATCACCAAGACCCTTGAAAACAGCCGAAAACCAGTTGAACAGGCCTTCATCGGAGAGGTTCTTGAAATAGGAAGGCGGTGCGAGGAGAATGGCCTTGCAGCCGCGGCGCAGCGCATCGCCAGCCTGGAGGACAGCGTCGGCAACCGAGTTTTCCATCACGCCCACGACAATGCTGGAGGCCGGAAAACCGCCTGCCACAAATGCATCGAGAAGAGCGGCGCGCTCGGCATCAGCAATCGACGACCCTTCGCCGGTGGTGCCAAACAGGGTCACGCTCGAGCAGCCATTATCGAGCCGCGCGCGTGCATGCTTCAGCGCACGGCTGACATCGATCTTGCCATCTGCGTCGAATGGCGTGGTGAGCGCTGCAGAGAGACCGAAACGCTCCTGCCCGGAATGATTATGTGCCAAGACTGGCTCCTCCCCAATTTGAACTTTAAGCTGGCACATACTAACATGTTAGTAAAGAGTCAATTCGGGTTCAGTGTGTAATTGCATGATTTTCGGAGAATGGGAGAGAAAGCAAATTACCAGAAATGCGAGCAAGTTCAGCGCGCTGACATCTCCCTCCCTCATCCTGAGGAGTTGTTGAAAACAGCGTCTCGAAGGACGAGGGGCGAGGTCCGGAGACAATCAACTTATTGGGTCGGAACAATCCCGGTTTCGATGAAGGAAAGCACTTCCTGCGGGCGCGGCGAACCGGCCCGCCCGCCGAAGCGCGCGCATTTGATCGCCGCAGCCGCATTGGCAAAGCGAATGATGTCCGTCATCGGTTTGCCTTCCACCAGACCCCATGCAAAAGCGCCATGGAACACGTCGCCTGCGGCCAGCGTATCCACTGCATCGACCTTGAAACCGGGCATGTGAGAAACCGGTTTGCCCGCGCCTTCGCTCCAATAGCAGCCTTCCGCTCCGGCGGTGACCGCTGTGAACACATCATGGCGATCAGCTAAAATGCGGACACATTCACGCAAATCCGTCGTGCCCGCGACGCTGATTGCAGCGGGTTCCGATGCAACGATATGGGTTGCAAGGGGCAGCAACGTTTCGAGCAATTCAACCGGCGCGGTATCCGCGTCCAGTATGGCTGGAATACCGGCATCGCGCGCGGCACGCAGCGCAATCTCAGCCGCCCATGGCCAGCGAACATCGGTCATCACGGCGGCATAGGCTCCCGCTGCAATGGGAGGCACCACATCGGACGGGCTTGCCAGCCTGCGATCATAAAAAGGCACGATGATGCGTTCGCCGCTCGCATCAACGAGGATTGACGAAAATGCCGTGCGGGCGTCTTCCAGCCGCCGGATATAGGCACAATCGACGCCTTCGGCCTGAAGCTCCGCGACGGCACGATCCCCAACCGCGTCAATCCCCGCAGAAGCCCAGAGCGCCACATCGCCGCCAAGCCGGGCAATCGCTGCGGCTGCGCTCGAAGCCATGCCGGCCGCTATTTCGACGGCCTCACGGGGCAGATATTTGCCTGCCGCATGAGGAAGCACATCAAGGCGCAAGATGGTGTCCATGGTAAGGGCACCGACACAGAGAATTCTGGATGCCATGATTACGAAATGAGACCTTCCGAGCGAAGCGTCGTCCAGAACTCCTCGGGGATCGACTGCTCGAACCAGACCACGTTCTGCCTGATCTGTTCCGGCGAGCGGACACCGATCAGAATGGAGCTGACGGCCTCGTGTCTCATCGGGAACTGCATGGCCGCGGCGGCGAGCGGTACATGATACTCATCGCAAATATCGTGCAGGCGATTGGTGCGTGCGATGATTTCGGCAGGCGCATCGGCATAATCGAACTTCTGTTCGCCGCCGCGCGGTGCCGCGAGAATACCGGAATTGAAAACCCCGGCAATCACCAGAGCCATGCCACGCTTCTGCGCCAATGGCAGGAATTCCTTTTCCGAAACCTGATCGAGCAGCGAATAACGGCCCGCCAGAAGCGAGCAGTCGAGATCAGCCTCTTCAAGCGCGTCGCGAATGATCTGCCATTCGTTTACGCCAAGACCGAAGCCCTTGATATTTCCCGCCTCGCGCAATTCGGTGAGCGCGCGGAAACCGCCGCCCTTAGTCAGTGCGTTCCAGTGGATTTCTTGCCGGTCGCCATGGGTCACACGGCCAATATCGTGAACATAGAGCAGATCGATTTCAGGAAAGCCGAGACGCTGCTGGCTGTCATCGAAGCTCCGCATGATGCCATCATAGCTGTAATCAAAGACCTCACGAAAATTGAGGCCATTGTGCCAGCCGGAATCGAACGGATTTTTCGGCAGCGCAGGCGGCAATGTGCGACCCGCACGCTCGTTGGCCATCAGGCGGCCGACCTTGGTTGAAACAACGGCGCGCTCGCTCTTTTCACGCAGCATATCGCCGAGAATGTGCTCGCTGCGGCCATAGCCATACATCGGCGCACTGTCGTAATAACGGATGCCGCTATTCCAGCCGGCTTCCAGCAAAGCGTCGGCGTCAGAGCGGGAAACGGGCGCATAAAGCCCACCCAGAGGTGCAGTTCCCAGACCAAGCGCCGTTACGGTCAAGCCGGTACGGCCAAGCGTTCGCTTTTCGGATGCCTTCAAATGCATGGATATCTCCTCAACAACGGCGACGAACGCCGCACTCCTTATTCAGCGCTTCGTGATCCAAAAACCGCTCGCACGTTTTTAGATGCGCTGCCTCTTTCAACGCATCTTATCCAAAAACCGCTTCGCACTTTTTGGGATGCGCTGCCTCTTCCAGCGATTGATAGGAGCAAGCTTGTCGAAGCGCAATCGGAAAAGCATGCGCATGCGAACAGTCTATTCACTTGCGAATAAACCGTCCTTGACAGCCGCAAATTTCCTGCCGATATTACTATGATGTCAGACCAATTTTAAAACAAATAAGGGAACGGGTCTGGACGGATTGCGCTGCGATTGTCTGGGGCAGTCCGGAAAAATGGAGGCAGAATGAAAGATCGCAGGCTGTTGCAGATCGCGCCGCTACCGCCGATGGATCGCGCCCGGCAGGTAACCGATGCGCTCGCCAATTACATCGCCACCGCGCATCTTCAGGCCGGAGACCGCCTTCCCGCTGAACGCGAACTGATGACCGCTCTCGCTGTCGGCCGCTCCACCATTCGTGAAGCAATCCGCCACTTTCAGGCCCTCGGGGTGATCGAAGCGCGCAAGGGTAGCGGCACCTATCTGCTCAAGCCTATTTCGGCTGCAACCATCCATATGCCGCTTTCATTCGATCCCGCGCAGTTGCGCGATGCATTGCTGCAATCGCTTGAAGTGCGCCGTGGCATCGAAGCCGAGGCCAGCATGGTCGCTGCCCGCAAACGCACGGCTGAGGACCTCGTGGTCATCGAGCGCAATCTCGATGAGATGGAGCGCGTTCACATCGCGGAAGGCACGTCCGGCCCCGAGGATCTGGCGTTCCATCTCGCCATTTACGACGCGACCCACAACCCGCTTTTCAGGCAATTGCTCGAGCAGATGCGCGAGGCCTTCCTGCGTTTCTGGGATCATCCGTTCGAGCGGGTAGACTTCGCGCGGCGGACCTTTCCGTTCCACCGCACCCTCTTCAACGCCATCGTGGCTCAGGACCCTGAAACCGCGCGGCAGGAAACACTCAAAATCCTCGACATTGTCGAGGAAGACATCAAGGAAATGTCCAAATGACTGACGGGATGGACCCGCTGGATTTCGCAGCGCTTACAGTCGCCCATGATGAAGGCAATGCTTTCGACGCAGTGGTTCCGCCCATCGTGCAGACTTCGCTTTTCACCTTTCCAAGCTATGACGACATGGTCGCCTCCTATCGGGGCGAAAAGGTTCGGCCCATCTACACGCGCGGCCTCAACCCGACCGTGCGCGCATTTGAAGAAATGCTGGCGAAACTCGAAGGCGGCGAAGATGCGCTCGGTTTTGCCAGCGGCATGGCCGCGATCTCCTCGAGCGTGCTGGCTTTCGTCAAGCCCGGCGACCGCATTGTCGCCGTGCGCCATGTCTATCCCGATGCGTTCCGGCTTTTCGGCACTATCCTGAAACGTATGCAGGTGCAGGTCGACTATGTCGATGGCCGCGACGAAGAGGCGGTCGCAAAGGCCCTGCCCGGCGCAAAGCTCTTCTACATGGAAAGCCCGACAAGCTGGATCATGGAAGCCCATGATGTCGGCGCCTTGGCAACGATTGCCAAGCAACATGGCGTGTTAAGCATCATCGACAACAGCTGGGCCAGCCCGATCTTCCAACGTCCGCTGTCGCTGGGCGTCGATCTCGTCGTGCATTCGGCATCGAAATATCTTGGCGGCCATAGCGATGTCGTGGCCGGTGTCGTGACCGGCTCGAAAGCGCTGATCAACGCGATCCGCGCGGAAACCTATCCATATCTCGGCGGCAAGCTTTCGCCCTTTGATGCCTGGCTTCTGGTGCGTGGCATGCGCACCTTGCCGACCCGCATGAAGGCGCATGAGGCATCGGCGCTGGAAATCGCAAAGCGGCTTCAGGCGCTGGATGTGGTTGAAACCGTGTGCCATCCCGCCCTTGCCAACCGCTTGCCTGCGGGCCTGCATGGCACCTCCGGCCTGTTCTCGGTCATCTTCCGCGAAGGCGTGAACATTCGCGAATTCTGCAATCATCTCGATCTGTTCAAGCTCGGCGTGAGCTGGGGTGGACATGAAAGCCTGATCGTGCCGGGCGAAGTCGTGCTGCAGCAGAAGGCGCAGCCCAATTCGGCGCATACGTTCGGCATCGATCCGCGCTCCGTGCGCCTGCATGTCGGACTGGAAGGAACGGAAGCGCTGTGGCGGGATATTGAAGGAGCGCTCGCAGCATCGACCGTGTGAATAAAACAGTGAGGAGCAATAAGGGGAACTGCAATGAAAAAACTAATAGCAGCCGCATTCGCAACCATGCTTTTGAGCGGTACGGCGCTTGCCGATACCACCTTGAAGCTTGTTGAAGTCATCACCAGTCCCGAGCGCACAAAGACGCTTGAATCCATCGTCGCCAAGTTCGAGGCGGCCAATCCGGGCACCAAGGTGGAAATCATTTCGCTGCCATGGGGCGAATCCTTCCAGAAATTCGCCACCATGGTTTCAGCGGGCGAAATCCCCGACGTCATGGAAATGCCGGACACCTGGGTCTCGCTCTATGGCAATAACGGCATGCTGGAGAATCTCGAGCCTTATCTCGAAAAATGGGAAACCACATCCGACCTCACCGAGCGCGCGCTTGAGCTTGGCCGCAGCGTCAACAACACAGCCTATACGCTGCCCTATGGCTTCTATCTGAACGCCATGTTCTACAACAAGAAGCTGCTGAGCGAGGCAGGCGTTTCCGAACCGCCGAAGACGCTGGATGAATTTGTCGAAGCCTCCAAGAAGATCGCCGCCCTTCCCGGCAAATCCGGCTATTGCATGCGCGGTGGTCCCGGCGGGCTGAATGGCTGGGTGATCTTTGCCGCTTCCATGGCGGGCAACAACAAGTTCTTCAATGAAGACGGCACCTCGACCATGAACAGCGAAGGCTGGAAAAAGGGCATCACCTGGATGGTCGATCTTTACAAGAACGGCCTTGCACCGAAGGACAGCGTCAACTGGGGCTTCAATGAAACCGTAGCCGGTTTCTACAGCGGCACCTGCGCCTTCCTCAATCAGGACCCGGATGCGCTGATCGCCATTGCCGAACGCATGAAGCCGGAAGATTTCGGCGTCGCCATCATGCCGAAGGGCCCGGACGGCAAGACCTTCCCGACCATCGGCTTTGCCGGCTGGTCGATGATGAGCGCGAGCAAGAACAAGGATCTTTCCTGGAAACTGATCTCGATGCTCGAAGGCCCGGAAGGCAACATCGAGTGGAACAAGCGGACCGGCGCGTTGCCGGTTCTCAAATCGGCCCAGAACGATCCGTTCTACAGCGGCGAGCAGTTCAAGGGCTGGTTCGATGAACTGGCCGACAAGAACGTCGTTCCAACCGTGATGCCGACCTATCTGGAAGAATTTGCCTTCTTCAAGGATTCGCTCGTCATCAAGACCTCGCAGGAAGCGCTTCTCGGCGACATCACGCCGGACCAGCTGGCCGACCAGTGGGCAGAATATCTGACCAAGGCACAGCAGAAGCACCTCGCCAAGCAATAGCACCACGAACGATTGGCAGGCGCGGAGTTTTCGCGCCTGCTCATCCTCTTCATGCAATCCCCGCGAAGGGAAAAATGATGACCGACACCGCTTCCATAAAGGCCCCGGTGCGCAACGAAGTGCCAAGGCAGGACCAGCGCAGCTTTTTGCAGCAGCTTGCGCACGCCTCCGAACCCTATCTCTACAGCGCCCCTGCGCTCATCCTCATCGGCGCCATCATGCTGGTTCCGCTGATCCTCGGCGTCTCCTATGCCTTTCGCGACATTCAGTTGCTCAACCCGTTTTCGGGCGGCTTCGTGGGGCTTGATCACTTCCGCGAGCTTGCCACCGATCAGGCTTTCTATCGTTCCTTGAAGAACACGCTCTGGTGGACCGGCTGCTCGGTGCTGCTGCAATTCGTGTTCGGACTTATTCTGGCCCTGCTGCTCGACAAGCCGTTTGCGGGGCGTGGGCTGGCACAGGCGCTGATCTTCCTGCCATGGGCCGTGCCGACATTTCTCACCGGCCTCAACTGGGCCTGGCTGTTCAACCCGGTGATCGGCCCGCTGCCCCACTGGCTGCATGCAATCGGCATACTGAGCGCGCCAAACAATATCCTGTCCGATCCCAATCTTGCCATGTGGGGCATCATCACCGCAGGTGTGTGGTGGGGCATTCCGTTCTTCGCCATTACCATGCTGGCCGCCTTGCAGGCCATCCCGCGCGATCTTTATGAAGCGGCGGCGATCGATGGTGCAGGCCCCGTGCAGCGTTTTCTGTCGATCACGCTTCCTTACCTCGCGCCGACCATGGCCATCACCATTCTGCTGCGCACCGTCTGGATCGCCAACAGCGCCGACCTGATTGTCGTTATGACCGGCGGCGGCCCTGCCGACCGGACGCAGATCGTTGCAAGCTACATCTTCACACAAGCCTTCAAGCGGCTCGATTTCGGTTATGCCTCGGCCATCGCGATGGTCCTGCTTGTCCTGCTGATGGTCTATTCGATGCTCATCGTGCTGTTGCGCCAGACGCTTCTGAACAAGGATTGAGCCATGCCCAACCGTAAAATCTACCTTGCCGGCGCGCATCGCATTGCCATTCTCCTGTTCGTCCTGTTTGCACTGTTTCCGATCTTCTGGCTGGGGAAGGTCTCCGTCACGCCCAATGATCTGCTTTACAGCGAGGGCGTGCGGCTCTGGCCGTCGCGCATGACGTTCGACCACTTCAGCCATGTATTGAACAACAGTTCGTTTCCGCTGTTCTTCCGCAACAGCCTGATCGTGTCCGGATCGACCGCCATCATCGTCACGCTGCTGGCATCGCTTTCCGGCTATGCGCTGTCGCGGTTCAACTTCCGCGCCAAATACTGGATCGTGGCGCTGATGCTGCTGACGCAGATGTTTCCGCTCGTGATGCTGATTGCGCCGATCTACAAGATCATGGCGCCGCTCGGCCTTACCAACAGCCTGCTCGGCCTCGTCATCGTCTACTCGGCCTTCAACGTGCCTTTTGCCACCTTCCTGATGCAGTCGTTCTTCGATGGCATTCCAAAGGATCTGGAAGAAGCCGCGAAGATCGACGGCGCAACGCAGTTCATGGCCTTCCGCCAGATCATCCTGCCGCTGACCCTGCCCGGCATTGCCGCAACGCTCGGCTTTGTCTTCACCGCTGCGTGGAGCGAGCTTCTGTTCGCGCTGATGCTGATTTCCGGCAATGATTCCGCCACCTTCCCAGTCGGACTGTTGAGCTTCGTCTCAAAGTTCTCGGTCGATTTCGGACAGATGATGGCAGCGGGCGTGCTTGCGCTCATCCCGGCCTGCGTCTTCTTCTTCCTCATTCAACGATATCTCGTGCAGGGCCTCACGGCTGGCGCGGTAAAAGGCTGAAAGGATTTTTCCCTATGGCTTCCATCGATATTCAGTCGGTCCGCAAAAGCTATGGCGAACATGCTGTTCTGCACGGCGTTGATCTTGAGATCAAAGATGGCGAATTCATCGTGCTGGTCGGCCCGTCCGGCTGCGGCAAGTCCACGCTTCTGCGCATGATCGCCGGGCTTGAAGACATCACCTCGGGTCAGGTGCAGATCAGCGGGAAGCGCGTCAATGAACTAGCCCCCAAGGATCGCGACATCGCGATGGTGTTCCAGTCCTATGCGCTCTATCCACATATGAGTGTGGCCGACAATATGAGCTACAGCATGCGGCTGCGTAAAACACCAAAGGAGAAGATCGCGAGCGCCATTCAGTCGACCGCCGCCAAGCTTGGCCTTGAGCCTTTGCTGGAACGCCGTCCGAAAGCGCTCTCCGGTGGCCAGCGTCAGCGTGTTGCCATGGGCCGCGCCATCGTGCGCCAGCCCAAGGCCTTCCTCTTCGACGAGCCGCTCTCCAATCTCGATGCACGACTGCGCGAGCAGATGCGCGCTGAAATCAAGAAGCTGCACGGTGAACTGAAAGCCACGTCCATCTATGTGACACATGACCAGATCGAAGCCATGACATTGGCCGACCGCATCGTCGCCATGCATGGTGGTGTGGTGCAGCAGGTTGGCTCGCCGCTGGAGCTTTACGACCGGCCCGCCAATCTTTTCGTGGCGGGCTTCATCGGCTCACCGGCCATGAACTTTCTCGATGTGGCCTATCTCGAACAGGATGGCGGTCCGCGTCTGAAACTCAAGGACGGTACGCTCATCGCATTGCCGCAGCCCTTGAACCTCAAGGACGGCGCCAAAGCGACGCTCGGCATTCGTCCCGAGCATGTCCATATCGAGAAATCCGCGGGCCTTCCCGCCGATGTCGATCTGGTGGAGCCGACCGGCTTCGGCATCATCCTGCATCTCGGCCTGCATGGATTGCCGTTCAAGATTTTCACGCTGGACCGCGATGCGCTGCACATGCAGGGCTCAATTCAGGTGAGCTTTCCGGCACAGCACCTCCACCTTTTCGATGGCGAAGGAAACCGGGTGGAGCCGCGAGCAGTTCAGTAATCCGTGGCGAAGCGCGCCTGGATGCTCTGCGACAACAGGGCGACCGGGCGCGTCGTGTCGCCCGGCGGGTTCCACAAAAGCTCCTCGATCTCGCTTGAGGCAACCGGAACCTGACCGTCTTTCAAAGTGAGGTGAAACAGTTCCGCCTCCACCGTCGCGTCGGCCTCATTGGCGGCAGGCGCTGCCATTTTTGCAGCATAACGCAACTGGCTCTCGTCAATGAGAATGCCAAGCTCTTCCTCGATCTCGCGGATGAGCGCGATTTCAGGCTGCTCGCCTGCGTCGATCTTGCCGCCGGGCTGGAAGAAAATTTCGCTGCCGCGCTTGCGCACGAGAAGGAAACGGCCCGCCTCATCGCGGACGATGGCTGCTGAAATTCGAATCGTCTTCATGAGGGCGGACTTTCGTCTCGCGGGCGAATGCCGTCAAGAATGATGGCACTCACCGCCCGGGCTGTTTCGTCGTAAAATCCGGCTTCCTCCGAACGGCGGCCGAGAACGGCTGCGACCTGAACGGAAAAATCCGAATAGTGCTGCGTTACCGCCCATATGGTGAAAATCAGATGATACGGGTCGACCGGAGCCAGGCGCTTTTCCGCAATCCATCGGTGGATGACCGCCGCCTTTTCATCGACCAGTTGCTTCAGATGCCCCTTCAGAAAATCGGAAATCGCCGGTGCGCCGTGCAATATCTCATTGGCAAAGAGGCGCGAAGCCTCCGGTTTCTTCGCCGACATTTCGAGCTTCAGCCGGATGTAGCGCCGCAATTCCTCCAGCGGATCGCCGTCTGGGTCGATGTGCTCGAAAGGCTCCAGCCAGCTCGCCAGCGTGTCTTCCAGCACGGTCACATAAATATTCTGCTTGCGCGGGAAATAATAAAGCAGGTTTGGTTTCGACATTCCCGCCTTCTCGGCGATCTGATCGACCGTCGAGCCACGAAAGCCGTAAGCAGAAAAAACCTCCAGCGCTGCATCAAGGATAAGCCTGCGATTTATGCCCTGAATGCGCGTCGCGCCTTCCGACCTGTCGTTCGACATCCTGTCGTTTTCGACCGCCTCGGTGCGTGAGTCTGAAGGAGCTGTGGCCATTTGACACCTTTCAGCAGCATAGAATTTTTCAAAAGCGCTTGACCATGTTCAAAGGCTCTTCTAGCCTGCAATTTGACCAACTAGTCAAGTTTTTGCGCAAGGCAAGAATATTGTGGCCAAAGAGCCGGGTCACGGGAACATATATTGGCGGGTGAATGTGGGCCAGAAATATAATGGCCCGGATTTGAACGCCCATACATAATGCGGAGGCAGAGCGCATGGTGCTCACCAGCAATCTTAGAGTCAATGGCGATCGCCTTTGGGACAGTCTGATGGACATGGCCCGGATCGGTCCCGGTGTGCGCGGTGGCAACAATCGCCAGACCCTGACCGATGAAGATGGCGAAGGCCGCAAGCTGTTTCAGAGCTGGTGCGAAAAATCCGGGCTTTCGATGGGCGTCGACACGATGGGGAACATGTTCTTCATGCGTCCCGGCGAAGATGCCGATGCCGATCCCGTTTATATGGGCAGCCATCTGGACACACAGCCGACCGGCGGCAAGTTCGACGGCGTGCTGGGCGTACTCGGCGGGCTCGAAGTCATGCGCACGCTCAACGATATGAACATCAAGACGAAACGGCCCATCGTCGTCGTCAACTGGACGAATGAGGAAGGCACGCGCTTTGCGCCCGCCATGCTCTCGTCCGGTGTGTTTGCCGGTGTGCACGAACAGGACTGGGCCTACCAGCGCACCGACGCCAAGGGCAAGAAATTCGGCGATGAGCTGGAGCGCATCGGCTGGAAAGGCGATGAACCGGTCGGCAGCCGCAAGATCCATGCGATGTTCGAGCTTCACATCGAACAGGGGCCGATCCTCGAAGCCGAACACAAGGATATCGGCGTCGTCACCCACGGCCAGGGGCTGTGGTGGCTGCAAGTAACATTGACCGGCAAGGAAGCGCATACCGGTTCCACGCCGATGAAGATGCGCAAGAATGCAAGCCTCGGCCTTGGCCGCATGCTGCAGCTCGTCAACGAGATCGCCATGTCGCACCAGCCGGACGCGGTGGGTGGCGTCGGCCATATCGACGTATCGCCCAATTCGCGCAATGTGCTCCCCGGCCAGATCGTTTTCACCGTCGATTTCCGCTCGCCCAACCAGGCCGTGCTGGACGACATGAAAGCGCGTTTTGAAAAGGAAGCGCCGAAGATCGCGGCGGAACTGGGCATCGGCATCGAGATCGAAGTGGCGGGGCATTTCGACCCCGTGACATTCGACAATGGCTGCGTGGAGGCTATCCGCAATGCGGCGGAACGGCTTGGCTACAGCCACCGCAATATCGTTTCGGGCGCAGGCCATGATGCCTGCTGGGTCAATCGCGTAGCGCCGACCGCCATGGTCATGTGCCCCTGCATCGATGGCCTCAGCCATAACGAAGACGAGGACATTTCGAAAGAATGGGCGTCGGCGGGAACCGACGTGCTTCTGCATGCAGTATTGGAGACCGCTGAAATTGTGAGTTGATTTCGGGCTTCTCCGATACTGCTACTGTTCGCAACAAAACCAAAAGGGGAACGACGAACAATGGCAAAGGTCATCAAAGGCGGAACCGTCATCACGGCTGACCGCACCTTTAAAGCCGATGTTCTCATCGAAGGCGAGAAGATCGTTGCCGTCGGCGACAATCTCTCCGGCGATGAAGTGATCGATGCATCCGGCTGCTATATCATGCCCGGCGGCATCGACCCGCACACCCATTTGCAGATGCCCTTCATGGGCACCTATTCCTCCGACGATTTCGATACCGGCACCGCAGCCGCGCTTGCGGGCGGCACCACGATGGTGGTCGATTTCGTCCTGCCCGGCTCGGAGGGCAATCTTCTGGAAGCGTTGCAGGAATGGTTCCAGAAAGCGGGCAAGGCGCGCACCGACTATTCGTTCCACATGGCCATCACCGGCTGGAACGAGCGAACCTTCAACGAAATGGCCGAAGTGGTGAAGCGCGGCATCAACACCTTCAAGCATTTCATGGCCTACAAGGGCGCGCTGATGGTGAACGATGACGAGATGTTCGCTTCTTTCCAGCGCTGCGCGGAACTTGGCGCCATGCCGCTCGTCCATGCCGAAAACGGCGATATCGTCGCACAATTGCAGGCGAAGCTGATGGCCGAAGGCAATGACGGGCCGGAAGCGCATGCCTATTCCCGCCCGCCCGAAGTCGAAGGCGAAGCCACCAACCGCGCCATCATGATTGCCGATCAGGCAGGCGTGCCACTCTATGTCGTGCATGTGTCCTGCGAACAAAGCCATGAGGCGATCCGCCGTGCGCGCCAGAAGGGAATGCGCGTTTTCGGCGAGCCCCTGATCCAGCATCTGACGCTCGATGAAAGCGAATATCACAACCGGGACTGGGACTATGCGGCCCGCCGCGTCATGTCGCCGCCGTTCCGTGACAAGGCCAATCAGGACAGTCTTTGGGCTGGCCTTGCGGCAGGAAGCCTGCAATGCGTTGCGACTGACCATTGCGCTTTCACCACCGAGCAGAAGCGCTACGGCATCGGCAATTTCACCAAGATTCCAAACGGAACGGGTGGGCTGGAAGAACGCATGCCGGTGCTGTGGTCGCGCGGCGTGCGCACCGGGCGCTTGACGCCAAACGAATTCGTGGCCGTTACCTCAACCAACATCGCCAAGATATTGAACATCTATCCGCAGAAAGGCGCCGTGCTGCCGGGTGCGGATGCCGATCTTGTCATCTGGGACCCGGAGGCCACCAGGAAGGTTTCCGCAAAGACCCAGCATTCCTCCATCGACTACAACGTGTTCGAGGGCTTTGAACTCAAGGGCCTGCCGAAGATGACGCTTTCCCGCGGGCGCGTTGCTTTCGACAAGGGTAACGTCACGGCGGAACCCGGCGACGGACGCTTCATCGAGCGCGAGCCGAATGGCGCCGTCAATCGGGCGCTGTCGCAATGGAAGGAAATCGTTGCGCCGCGCAAGGTGGAGCGCAGCGCCGAACATATGCCGATAGGGGTCTGACACATGGCCATCGTCCAGCTTCGGGAACCGCGCATGAGTTTGAATGACAGCATGGCCCCGAAGGGGGGCGAGGCATATGCGCAGACCGTGATCGACATCAAGGACCTGTCGCTCGTCTTCGAGACGAATGACGGGCCGGTCCATGCGCTGTCGAATATCGATCTCGCCGTCAGGCGCGGCGAGTTCGTTTCCTTCATCGGCCCTTCGGGATGCGGCAAGACGACGTTGATGCGTGTCGTCGCCGATCTCGAACGGCCCACCTCCGGCTCCGTCACCGTGAACGGGAAAACACCGGAACAGGCCCGCCTCGACCGGTCCTATGGTTATGTGTTTCAGGCGGCAGCCCTGTTTCCGTGGCGCACCATCGAAGACAATATCAGCCTGCCGCTGGAGATCATGGGCTTCTCCAGGGCCGAAAGGCGCGAGCGGATCGAAAAGAACCTCGCGCTCGTCAATCTCTCAGGCTTCGGCAAGAAATATCCGTGGCAGCTTTCCGGCGGCATGCAACAGCGCGCATCGATCGCACGCGCCCTCTCCTTCGATCCCGACATGCTGCTGATGGACGAGCCTTTCGGCGCGCTCGACGAAATCGTGCGCGATCACCTCAACGAACAGCTTCTCAAGCTATGGGCCGCGACGCGCAAGACCGTGATTTTCGTCACGCACTCGATCCCGGAAGCGGTGTTTCTTTCCACGAAGATCGTCGTCATGAGCCCGCGCCCGGGGCGAATACATGAAATCATCGATTGCGACCTTGGCCCCGACAGGCCGCTGGAAATCAGGGAATCGGAAGCATTCCTGAAAATTGCCCACCGGGTCCGTGAAGGTCTGCGTCTGGGGCATATTCATGAGTGAGCGCGCGCCTCAACCGCATTGTGCCGGAGATCGCCCATGAAAGGTTTTCTGCGCGACAGATTCATTCCGGTGACGACCATACTCGCCGTCATCATTGCGCTCTGGTATGGGCTGGCGATTGTGCTCAATGCGCCGTTTGAACGGGATCAGGCTACCCGCGCGGGGACGGAAATCACCTTCTCAACGCTCGTCGCCAATACGATGCATCAGGAGCGGCCGGTCCTGCCCGCGCCGCATCAGGTGGCCGAGGAAATCTGGAAGACCGTCTTCGGGGTCAAGCCCAGCTCCAAGCGCAGCCTCGTCTATCACGGGTGGGTGACATTATCCTCCACCTTGCTGGGTTTCGTGCTGGGGTCGGCGCTGGGCGTCCTCCTTGCTGTCGGCATTGTCCATTCCCGCACGCTCGACAAGAGCCTGATGCCGTGGATCATCACCTCACAGACGATCCCGATCCTCGCCATCGCGCCGATGATCATCGTGGTGCTGAATGCCGTCGGCATATCCGGCCTGCTGCCCAAGGCGATCATCTCGACCTATCTCTCCTTCTTTCCGGTGGCTGTCGGCATGGTGAAGGGGCTGAGATCGCCCGACGTGATGCATCTCGACCTTATGCGCACCTATAATGCATCAAGATCGCAGGTTTTCTGGAAGCTGCGCTGGCCTGCGGCCATGCCGTTTCTTTTCACGTCGATGCAGATCGCCGTCGCCATCAGCCTCGTCGGCGCCATCGTGGGTGAGTTGCCGACCGGAGCGGTTGCGGGACTGGGTGCGCGGCTGCTTGCAGGTTCTTATTACGGCCAGACCGTGCAGATATGGGCTGCTCTCGTTGCCGCTGCCCTGATGGCCGCCGTGCTGGTTGCGCTGATCGGCATCGCAGCGCAGCTCGTGAACCGGCGCATGGGCGCGAAGCCGGAAAGGGCAGCAGCATGATGACAGGCATTCTTTCCGTCATGGCGCTCATTGCCGGCTCCTGGCTGCTCGTGGGTTGGGTGGCAAGCCTGAAGACCCGCAATCCCGTTGGCCAGAAGATGCTGGATATCGCCGTGCCGGCGCTGTTCGGCCTCGCGATGCTGCTGCTCTGGGAAGTAACGGTCCGGCTCTTCGCCATCCCGCAGGTTCTCCTGCCAGCACCTTCGGCGATCTGGGCGCGCATAGCCGCGTCCGTGCCGATCCTCTGGGTGGATTTCAGGCAGACTTTCCTCAAGGCCGTCATCATCGGCTATGCCGCCGGATGCGGCCTTGGTTTCATCACCGCCATCATCGCGGACCGGATTCCGTTCCTGCGCAAGGGGCTGCTGCCGCTCGGCAATCTGGCCGCAGCGCTTCCCATCGTCGGCGTCGCGCCGATCATGGTGATGTGGTTCGGTTTCGACTGGCAGTCAAAGGCAGCGGTCGTCATCATCATGACCTTCTTCCCGATGCTGGTGAATACGGTCGCGGGGCTTGCCAGTGCCGGGGCGATGGAACGGGACATGATGGAAACCTACGGCTCCAGCTACTGGCAGACATTGTTCAAGCTGCGTCTGCCAGCGGCCATGCCCTTCATATTCAACGCTCTCAAAATCAATTCCACCCTGGCGCTGATCGGCGCGATCGTGGCGGAATTTTTCGGCACGCCGATCGTCGGCATGGGCTTCCGCATCTCGGCGGAAATCGGGCGCATGAATGTGGACATGGTCTGGGCGGAAATCTTCGTCGCCGCGCTTGCCGGTTCGCTCTCTTACGGGCTGATCGCGCTGATCGAGCGCAGACTGACATTCTGGCACCCTTCATACAGGAGGACCTAAGCCCGAATATTTGGCATCTGCAAACATAAGGCAGACCAAAGCGCATTCAGAAAAGCGGAAACCGGTTTTCGGAATACGCCTGATAAAAAGAACCAGAGGAGAACGGAAATGAAAAAGGCAATTTCTTTATGCCTTGGGACTGCGGGGCTGGCGCTCGCTCTTATGAGCAGTTCGGCAATGGCTGCCGACAAGCTGACCTTGCAGCTCAAATGGGTGACGCAGGGGCAGTTCGCCGGCTACTATGTGGCCAAGGACAAGGGCTTCTACGAGGAAGAAAATCTCGACGTCGATATCAAGCCGGGCGGGCCGGACGTCGCTCCGCCGCAGGTGATTGCCGGCGGCGGCGCAGATGTCGTGGTCGACTGGATGCCCTCGGCGCTTGCGACGCGCGAAAAAGGCGTCCCGCTCGTCAACATCGCGCAGCCCTTCAAGAAGTCCGGCATGATGCTGACCTGCCGCAAGGACACCAACATCACCAAGCCGGAAGATTTTCGCGGCCGCACCCTTGGCGTCTGGTTTGGCGGCAATGAATACCCATTCCTGTCTTGGATGAGCCATCTGAAAATCCCGACCGAGGGCGGCAAGGACGGCGTGACGGTGCTGAAGCAGGGCTTCAATGTCGACCCGCTGATCCAGAAGCAGGCCGACTGCATTTCCACCATGACCTATAATGAATACTGGCAGGTGATCGATGCGGGCATTCCGGCCGACCAGCTTGTCGTTTTCCCTTATGAAGAACAGGGCGTCGCGACACTGGAAGACGGGCTTTACGTGCTGGAAAAGAGCCTCGACGATCCGGCGATGGTCGACAAGCTGGCCCGCTTTGTCCGCGCCTCGATGAAGGGCTGGAACTATGCATCCGAAAATCCGGGGGAAGCTGCCGATATCGTGCTCGACAATGATGCCTCCGGCGCGCAGACCAAGAAAGTCCAGGAGCGTATGGTCAAGGAAATCGGCAAGCTGGTCGATGGTTCCGATGGCACCCTCGACGTGGCAGCTGCCGACCGTACGGTGGAAACCCTGCTCGGCGGCGGTTCCGATCCGGTCATCACCAAGAAACCGGAAGGCGCGTGGACCGCGAAGATCACCGACGCCATGAAGAAGTGATCGCTTTCGGAGCGCCTTTCATTCTGATTGGATCATGCTCTGAAATGAGAAAAGAAAACCGGCCCCAAAGGCCGGTTTTCTGTTTTTGATTTGCGTTTTCGCAACCTGATCCCGCCGGTTTCCACCTTTGGGGACGTGCTCAAGCCTATTCCGCCGGTTCAGCCGCCCCGCCTCTTTGCGGCTTTCCCTTGAGCGCCTGATTGAGTTCCCGTTCAAGCCGCGCTTCTTCCTCTGCCTTGGGCTGCGTGAAGCGTCCAAGCAGCAGATAGGCGACCGGCGTCACATAGAGCGTCGCGATGGTTGCAAGACCAAGACCGCCGACAATGACCCAGCCCAGAGCCACGCGGGCTTCCGCACCGGCACCGCTCGCCAAAATCAGGGGCACGCCGCCCAGAACTGCGCAGATCATGGTCATGCAGACAGGACGGAGACGAATATTGGATGCTTCCTCGATTGCCTCGCGAACGCTCAAGCCCTTGTCACGCAACTGATCCGCAAACTCGACGATCAGGATACCGTTCTTGGCCATGATGCCGACCAGAAGCACAAGGCCGATCTGGCTATAGACGTTCAGGCTGGTGCCGGTAAGCAGCATGGCGAAAACGGCGCAGCCCAGCCCCAGCGGAACGGTGGCCATCACAATCAGGGCGCTGACAAAGCTTTCGAACTGTGCCGCCAGCACCAGAAGAATGATGATGATGGCAAAGCCGAACACCATGGCGAGACCGCTGGACGTTTCGCTGAGTGTGGAAGCTTCGGCCAGCGGAATGATGTGACTGCCCGGCGGCAACAGAGGCGCTGCGATCTCCTGCGCGGCCTTGTAGGCGTCGCCCAGGGCAAAATCGTCGCGCAGGTTTGTCGTGATCGAGACCGAACGCTGGCGCGTCTCGCGATCAAGCTGCGGCGGAACCGCCTTCTCGACAACCGAAGCGATGGACGACATAGGCACATAACGGCCGTCCGTCGTCTTCATGAAAATGTTTTCAAGATCGGTCGGATCGTTGATCGGATTGGTGGTGGCGACGAGTTTCACATCGAAACTGCGATCCCCGACATAGACCGATCCTATCTTGCGGCCGTCCAGCACGGATTGCACGGCATTGGCGAGCCCGGTGATATCGATACCCAGATCCGAGGCCCGCTCGCGATTGATCTCGACGGACAATTGCGGCTGGGTCGGTTCCACGGAAAGGCGCGGCTGCACGAAGCGCGGGTCCTTTTCCAGCGCGGCGACAACCGCCTGCGCCGCAGGCTGCAGCTTGGCGTAGTCGCTGCCCACAATGGCGAACTGCAAGCCGTTGCCCGCGCCGCGAATACCAAGGCTGTTGGGCTGGGTGGTGAATATGCGCACCGCCGTTATGCCTTTGATGCGCTGGGTAATGTCAGCCATGATCTCCTGCTGGCTGCGCGCGCGTTCCTTCCACGGCGCCAGCGTCAGGACGACGAAGCCGTTATTGGCCGATCCGCCGGAACCCGCAATGGCATAGGTGGTGGTGATTTCGCCACTGTCGCGCAGCGGCTGGATCGCTTCCTCGATCCGGTCGAGCTGTGACTGAAGGAACTCCACGCTGATGCCTTGCGGCCCGTTGATGCGCAGCAACGCGACGGCACGATCTTCCGATGGCGTCAGTTCCTGACGGATCAGGCCATAGCCGACAAAGGATGCACCGGCGAAAAGCAGGGCGACGAGCACAACCACGAACGGCGCCGACAGGCAGAGATGCAGCGTCTTCTTGTAAAACGCAGCAAGTCCACCGCCGATCCGGCGCAGGAAAAGCGGGCCATGACCGCCATCCTCGCCATTGCCTTCCTTGAGAAAGCGGGAGGCGAGCATCGGGCAAAGCGTCAGCGCCACCACGGAAGACAGCAGCACCGCAATCGCCAGAACGAAGCCGAATTCGCGGAACAGACCGCCCGCCTGCCCCGGCAGGAATGAAATCGGCACGAAGACCGCCGCCAGCGTGAGCGTGGTGGCGATGACGGCAAAGAAGACTTCCTGCGTGCCGAGCACGGCAGCGGCGCGTGGCCCCATGCCCTGATTGCGCCGCCGCACAACATTTTCCAGCACCACGATGGCGTCATCGACCACGAGGCCTGTCGCCAGCACCAGCGCCAGCAAGGTCAGGATATTGACGGAAAACCCTGCCAGATAGATGGCCGCGATCGTGCCGATAAGGGCGACGGGCATGGACAAGGCCGGAATGAGCGTCGCGCGTATATCCCACAGGAACATGAAGATAATTGCCACGACGATGATCACCGACGCGATCAGCGCGATTTCCACCTCGTGGATAGCGCCATTGATGAAGTTTGCATCGTCACTGGTGACGGCAATATTGACGCCCGCAGGCAAGGTCTTCTGCAGATTGGCGACCGCTGCGCGAATGCCTTCCGAAATGTCGAGCGTGTTCGACTGCGCCTGACGGACGATGCCGAGACCGATTGCCGTCTTGCCGTTGGAGCGAACCGCGGAACTTTCGATATCCGGCCCCAGCGTAACGGTCGCGACGTCGCGAATCTGCGTGCGTCCGCTGATATAGACGTTTTCGAAATCCTCCGGCTTTTCCAGATTGGCCGTGGCGCGAACCACGATGGACTGATCGGCGCTGCGCAGCGAACCGGCAGGGGCGTCCAGCCCCATGGAGGAAAGCGCCTTGGTTATATCGGCAATGGTCAGGCCATAGCTTGCAAGGCGCGCCTGATTGATATCGATGCGGAAAATCTTGTCGCGGTCACCGTTGATCTGGACGTCGGCGACGCCCGGAACGGCGGACAGGATATCCTGAATCTGGTCTTCGACCAGCACCGTCATGTCATCGACAGACATGGTGTCGGACGTAACCGCCAGACGCATCACCGCATCGGCATTGGAGTCCGCCTTGATGATGCGGGACGGGTCCGCCTCTTCCGGCACGTCATTGGCAACGCGGGAGATCGCATCCCGCATGTCGGCGGCTGCGACATTGAGGTCCACGCCGTCGTTGAACTCCACCGTGACGCGGCTTCGCTCAAAAGACGATGTGGAGGAAATGGATTTCACGCCGGAGACGCGCGCCACCGCGTTTTCAAGGACCTGCGTCAACTGGCGGTCGATGGTTTCAGCGGACGCGCCCTTGAAATCCGTGCTGATCGTCACGACGGGCCGGTCGACGTCCGGCAGTTCGCGGATATCGACGCCCGTGAAAGCGGCCAGACCCGCAACAACGATCAGAACATTGATAACGAATGCAAAGACGGGACGGCGGATGAACAGCGCCGTCGATCCGCCTTTGTCGGATGAGGAATTGTGACCGGTCACGTTGTCGTCCTCATCCTGCGGTCCGCTTTGCCGAGGCCGGGTCCGCCAGTGCCGTACCCTGCTCGTCCTTCACGCGTACGGGTGCGGCGTCCCGCACGGTCTGGACGCCCTGCGTGACGATCAGGTCGCCCTGCTTCACCGGACCGTCGATGAGGATATTTGTTGAATTGCGCTGAACGATACGCGCGTCGATCTTGCGGGCTACGCCGTCCTCGACGCGCCAGACATAGGAACCGTCGGCGCCCCACTGGATGGCCAGCGGATCGACCGAGGGATAGCGGTCGCCCGGGAAAAGAACGGTGACGGAAAACGACATGCCGGCGCGCAGGCGATCCTGCGTGTTGGGGACTTCTGCACGGACGTGCAGCGTGCGGCTGGCTTCGTCCAGCATGTTGTCCACGGCGTTGATTTCGCCGCTATAGGTCTCGCCGGGAAAAGCGGTCGATTCCGCCGTCAAGGGCTGTCCGACCTTGATCTGGGGCGCGAACCGTTCCGGCACCCAAATATCGATCAGCACTTTCGACCGGTCATCGATGCGGCCGATGGACGTCTGTGCGGTGATGTAATTGCCCACATTGACGGGCAGGATGCCGACGATGCCGGAAATCGGCGCACGGACCGTGCGGCGGCTCAGGGCGAGCTGGGCGTCCTGCAAGGCAAGCTGCGCATTGGCGACCGCCAGTTCCGTTTCGACCACCTGAACTTCCGTTGCCGTGTTCGTCGCCCGCAATTTTGCGATGCGCTGGCGGGTCGTCTGCGCATCCTTCAATGCTGTTTCCGCCTTGGCGACGGCGATCTTCTCCGTCTCGGCATCAAGTTCTGCGACCGGATCGCCTTCCTTCACCATGTCGCCAGCCTTGACGTAAAGCTTCGTCATGTAACCGCTGGAATATGGGGTTATCGAAACGGTGCTGAGAGCCCGTGCCGAGCCGATAGCCGTCAACCGGTTGTTGATGGTCTCTTCGCCCGCCGCTTCCACGACGACCAGCGGCGCAGACCGCCCGCCCCCGTTCCTGGGCGCTTCGCCCGTTGCGGCGGCCTTCACCACATCGGACTTGTTCTTATATGCATACCAGCCGCCGATGGCGGCCGCGGCGATGAGCAGGCACAAGGCAATCTGCTTCCAGGATTTCATTCAGCTCTCCGGCGAGGTGTACCGTCGCCCTGACGGACCTCGTATTCGAAACCATTATGTCGGGCGCGGAAAATGCCAGCAAATAGTATCAGAATGATGATTGCCTTCACATTGCGCAAATCACGCATTCCCCGGGCAGGACCAGAAGAAATACGGATTTTTCCGGCTACGATTTTGCATAGAGGCCTCGCACCGTCGAGTTAAATTTCGGTAATGCTGCGCATGAAGTGCGCGGAACCGGGCGCGTTTTTAACCGATTGAACAAAGGCTGTTGGATTTATCGGTCGGCTCCATATATAGGAGGCTACCTTTATGAATTGCGTTTCGACGGCAGACCGGTTTAGGCACCGCGGCAATTGGGCCGGTTCGCCTTGAATTGGAAGCAGGCTATGGCGGTTGTTGAAAAGACCACGGACACGGGCGCGCTTTCCCCCGAAGCGGCCTCTCGGACTGCGACCGTCGAGCGGCTCTCTCCAACCCAGTTTACACGACTGCCCTGGCGCAACCGGCTTTCAAGCAAGCTCCTGCTGCTGACCGCGCTCGCAGTGCTGATCACCGAAGTTCTGATCTTCGTCCCGTCCGTGGCCAATATGCGCGTGCGCTGGATGAGTTCCCGGCTCGATACGGTGGGCGCCGTCAGCGAAGTGCTGGCGGCCAGCGGCAACATGGATGTGCCGCGCGAAATCCAGGACAAGGTGCTTCTGGCCACCGGCACCAAGGCGATCGCCATGCGTGAAGCCGGGGCGTCGCGCCTGCTCGCCATGTCGGAGGTTCCCGGCAGGATCGATCAGGTCATCGATCTGAACAATATCAGCGAAGCGGCGGCCATTTGGGATGCATTCGGCACCTTGTTCAATGGCGGGGAGAGAACGCTGCGAATCTTCGGTTCGGTTTCATCCTCCGGTTCGCCGGACCGTGTCATCGAAATTGTCACCTCCGATGCGCCGCTTCGCCACGCCATGCTCGTCTATGCGCGCAACGTCACTTTCATATCCCTCATCATTTCCGTGATAGCGGCAAGCCTGATCTATCTGATCATCCATGAAATGCTGCTGCGGCCGGTGCGCATCATGCATCGCAACATGATCGACTTCGCATCGTCTCCCGACAATCCCGCGCTCATTCTCGTTCCGGAAAATCGCAAGGACGAATTCGGCATCGCCCAGCGCCAGATATCCCATATTCAGAGCGACCTCCAGCGAACGCTGAAGGAGCAGAAACACCTCGCCGATCTCGGCCTCGCCGTTTCCAAGATCAACCACGACATGCGCAATATCCTGGCGTCGGCACAGCTGATGTCGGACAGGCTTGCCGATACCGAAGACCCGATGGTGCAGCGGTTCGCACCCAAACTCATTCGCACGCTCAGCCGTGCGATCAGCTATTCCGAAAGCGTGATGGCCTATGGCCGTTCGCAGGAAGCGCCGCCGCGTCCGCGCCGCGTCCTGCTGCACACCATTATCGCGGACGTGCAGGAAACCCTGAGTCCCAGCTCCGAAAGCAGCATCGAGTTCGAGAATCTCGTTCCGGAAGATTTTGAGCTGAATGTCGATTCGGAGCAGTTGTTCCGGGTCCTGAGCAATCTCTGCCGAAATTCCGTTCAGGCCATGGAGCGTGACCAGACGACTGATGTCGCGACGGTCAAGCGACTAACGATTTCGGCGGGAAGAATCGGGACGACGACGATCATCGGCGTCGAGGATACCGGCCCCGGCCTGCCGCAAAAGGCGCGCGACAATCTTTTCACGGCATTCCGTGGCTCGACGCGCAGCGACGGCACCGGCCTCGGGCTTGCCATTGCGCAGGAACTGGTTCGCGCGCATGGCGGCACAATCGAGCTTCGCGAGGACCGCCCTGTTGGCGCGCATTTCGAGATTCGCATCCCTGATTTGCAGATGCGCCGCGAAGACCGCAGCAACCAGCGCACCGAAGAGAACGCCTAGACAATCTGCCGTTGCACCGGCTCCGGCCGAAAAGCCCGGAAATGCGAGACCTGACAAGAAATCTTCACAGAACCACATTTTTTTCTAAGAAGACGCTTGCATTTAGCGATTTGTCCGATTATCAACCGCCCATCGCCGCAGCGAGCGGCACACAGGCAAGCACCCGTAGCTCAGCTGGATAGAGCACCAGACTACGAATCTGGGGGTCAGAGGTTCGAATCCTTTCGGGTGCGCCATTCCCTTCCTGGTTGATTTTATGCACAGTTCGGCGTTGGCGCTGCCGGCGTGGGGCTGGCATGTTCCCGTCCCCGGCGGCACAAAAGCGCGCTGAAACAACTCCCATTTTTGAAGACATGATCCCGTAACGAGCTGCGCTCAACGCAGCTCCAGCCCGCCATTCTCGACGATGAAGTCGATAATCTCCGGCACGCCTTTGCCGCGATGGAGATCGGTGAAACCAAACGGTCGCGTGCCGCGCATCCGCGCCGCATCCCCCTGCATGACGTCGAGATCGACGTGCACATGAGGGGCAAGATCGCTCTTGTTGATCACCAGGAAATCCGACCGCGTGATGCCCGGTCCGCCCTTGCGCGGAATTTCCTCGCCCTGACAAACCGAGATGACATAAAGCGTCAGATCCGCCAGATCGGGCGAGAACGTGGCCGCCAGATTGTCGCCGCCGGATTCGATGAAGACGATATCCAGATCCGGAATCCGCCGGTTCATTTCGGCAATTGCCTGCAGATTGATGGAGGCGTCCTCGCGGATCGCCGTGTGCGGGCATCCGCCCGTCTCGACGCCCATGATCCGCTCCTCGGGCAAGGCCTGGGAACGAGCCAGAATTAGGGCGTCCTCCTGCGTGTAGATATCATTGGTAATCACGGCGACCGAATATTTATCGCGCATCGCCTTGCAGAGCTTTTCGGTCAGCGTCGTCTTTCCCGATCCCACCGGCCCGCCAATGCCGATGCGCAAGGGTCCGTTTTTCTGTGTCATGTGCGAAAAAGCCTCGAATGTTGGGGTTCGTGTTTCATGGCCATGATGTCGCTAATGCCAGTAAATATCAGTCGTGGTGATGGTGATGATGTTCATGGTCATGGTCGTGATGGCCATGATGATGTCCGTGATCATGATGCGAATGGCCACCCGCATATGCACCGCGCAGCGGACTGAAAATTGCCGTTACATCCGCCACCTTGGCGCCAAGCCCCTCGAGCATCGCCTTGATGACATGATCGCGAAGAATGAAGATACGGTCATTCTCGATCTGTGCCGCCAGATGCCGGTTGCCGATATGCCAGGCGAGTTCGGCTATGTGGAGCGGATCGCGCCCGCGGATTTCGTAGAGTTCCTCACTTGCAGCGCGGATTTCAATTTCGCGTCCGTCGTCCAGAACGAGCCTGTCTCCGTGACCCAGCACAACCGGCTCCGCGAAATCGACAAGCACCTTCTCGCCGCCCTCCAGAGCAATGGCTTTGCGCCGCAGATGGCGTTCATCGCGTTCAAGAACGGCGTGGCCCGCAGGCACAGCATCGATCACCTCATCCGCACGAATAATGGCAGTGGCACGAAACATTTGTTTGCCTCTCAAGCTCAAAACAAGAAGTAACGCAGCGCCACGGGCGCGACGCCAACACGGCACAACACTATTGGGAACTATGAAGTGTTACCAATGCCGTCTCTTATATTGGCCACTGCAAATATCCGTTTGTCCAGCCCAATTGTATTTCGGAGTTCCACGACAGGTTACTTTTGGTCGTCGGCCTTCCGATCCGTCCCTATCATCCGACGCGCGTCAACGCCGGCTGCGCAACCGTCTTTCGATAGAGGTGCCAGGTCGCATGTCCGAGAATGGGCAGCACCAGGGCCAGTCCGGCAAACATGGTGGCGAAGCCCACGACCAGCATAGCGGTTACAATTGCCGCCCAAAGCAGCGCTTCCAGGGGATTGCGCCAGACGACCCGCAATGATGTCGCGATAGCCGCCGCAGCCCCGCAATCCTGATCGAGCAGCATCGGAAAGGTGACGATCGTCAAGCACAGGACGACGATTGCAAAAAGGAAACCAATGCCACAACCGGCGAAAATAAGACTGCGCCCCTCTTCCGTCGATGACACCTGATTGATCAACATCGAGAAGCTCTCGGGCGGCATGGGGCCGAAATAGTGAACATAGAGATTTTGTGCCACCAACAACCACGCAATGAAGATGGCGAAAAGGAAGGAGCCGACGGCCACGATCGACGGCAATGCCGGGGAGCGGCTGACATCGAAAGCGCGCCTCCAGCTCGGGTCCATTTTCTCCTCGCGGCGCCTGCTCATTTCATAAAGCGGCAAGGCGGCAACCGGCCCGATCAACGCGAAGCCGGACATGAGGGGGAACAGGAGCGGCAGCGCATTTGCGTTGGTGCTCCAATAGGTGATGAACAACCCGGCCAGCGGATATATGAGACAAAGAAAAACGTAATGCGATGGCTTCGCCCAGAAGTCGTCGAAACCCAAACGCAGGGCATCGAATACATCCGCCATCTGGATGCGCTTGACTTCCGGATAAAAGGCAGTCTGGTCCCGACCTGCAATTACATGAAACTGTGCCATGACGCTCCTCCTGCGGGTTAGCAGTCCTGACGGCAAGGGCGGGGGTCAGGACAGGCCTGCACGCAATTTCCGGCTTTCACATGATCAGCGGATAATCCGCGTGAAGCCTGACGATCAGGCAGGCAGTATACATCGAAAAGAGCGGCTGCGAAAGAAAGGCGGCATGGCAGGATTGAGCCCGCCTGAACGAATATCCCATTCGCACGACACAGCGCTTTTCCAAACGTCAGCGAGATCAACCAAATATGATCTGTTCATCGAACCGAGATGTGCTAGTGCCAGTCACGGAAAATAGCAGCTCGGGAATGCAGTTAAATGGAATGGATCCCTATAGGCTTGATGGCATTCAAGGTTATCGTGTTGGGCGTGGCCATGTTCTTTGCCATCAAATTTCATTATGATGAGGGCAAGAAGAAGAAAAACAAGGAAGGCGGCACGTAAAAGCCCGCCGCGGAACGAGTGCCCCGCCGAAGCGGGGCCGGCGTGATCTGCGCCGACAGCATTAAAGCTGCAAATGCCGAGCGTCTTGCAAAGAATGTGAACAGGCGGTGCTGGTTGCGTAGCTGGTCCGGTCGGCTGTCCAATGCGGGATGGGCGCACACCGATGCGCATCAGCTCTCCTCCCCAACAAAGGGTGAAGCCAAATTTGCGTTGAATATCAGGAGGAAATGGTGCTGCGAGAGAGGATTGAAATCCACACCTCAGCAACCAAGCCTTTGAAAACATTGATCTTTTCTTGACCCTATTTTGATAGATGTACCACCTGCGGGCCACTTTATAAGCCTCACACGGGGACGGCGCTGAGGCGGGGCTTAGAAAAATCCAGGTGTGTATATTTCCGCGTATATCACTGACACAGCTAGTTGCAGGACTTGCAACTCATCCTAGAATAATGCTTCATTTAGGCTGTATACATGGGGGGGGGGGTAAAATGGGCGATTTTGCTTATACTAACGTACCGGGAAAGATTAGGCCTTTACTGGAAAAAATTCGAACTGTCGGCGTTCCGCAAAAGGCAACAACGGCGTGGCTCAAGTCAATTGGCTTCACCTCCAGTAATGACAAGTCATTGATAGGTGTCCTGAAATTTATCGGATTAATCGATAGTTCTGGAACGCCGACTCCAGTCTGGAGCTCTTTCCGGGGAGCTCGTCACAAAGCTATTCTGGGAGAGGCGATCCAAAAGGGCTATACGGACCTCTATGCGGTCTATCCTGACGCCCATACTAGATCCAACACTGAAATAGGACACGTTTTTAGTACGAGTTCTAGCGCTGGTCAGCAGGTAATCTCGAAGACTGTGGCGACATTCAAGGCGTTGGTGGCTGAGGCTGAATTTTCGTCAACGCCAACGCACACCGATGCATCAACTCACAACACGGCTCTCCATACAGCACCGACCAATTCTCAGGAACAGGAGCTGTCGCGTCCAAATGCTCAGCAAGGACCGGCGGTTCATATTGATATTCAAGTTCATATCTCGCCAGAGTCAACCGCAGAGCAGATCGATAAAATCTTCGAAAGCATGGCGAAACATTTATACGGTCGCAGTGTCGGCTAATGGATCGGCTAAAAAACATTGTGCTGACCGCAAAGACTATTCACTCGGAGCTTTCGGATGATCTGAGACCGCCGGAAGAAGGGTTACTTGCTAAATCCCAAGTAGTCATCAACAAGTCGCTTGTTAAAGGGACTCGAGGGTACATTGAACGAATCGCCAATCAAGTAAATGGGGCCTACGAAAACGGTTGGTACGACGCCGCTGCCGTCATGCTCCGGCGGTTAATTGAAACATTGATAATTGAGGCTTTCGAGAAGCATTCGATCTCAGACCGGATCAAAAATTCGGCCGGGGATTTCTTTTTTCTACGTGACCTGATTCACATCACTATCAATGAGAAGAGTTGGAACCTAGGGCGGAATGCGAAGCAGGCATTGCCAAAGTTGAAGGATATTGGCGATAAATCAGCTCACAGTCGCCGCTATCTGGCACATCGCAGCGACATTGAGCAGCTTATTCCAGATATCCGCGTTGTGGTTCAAGAACTCATATATCTCGCCGGTTTGAAGTAGTAACGACGAGGTTTATGGATTCGAGTTAGAAACTTTCCAGCTGCGGCGCCACCCGAACCCAAATTTTTGCAGACCAAAACCGGCCGAACGCTGGTCTTTCGATCTTTGGATTTTGTTTGCATTTACCGTTGGTTGGCTCTCAAATGTTGCCGTGAATTATACAGGATACGTGAATAACAGTAGCTTCCCAAAACCTCGACAAGGCAGCATCGGCCTCCCTGTAACGAGCTTTGGCCTCTGCCGGGTCTTTCGTCGCCACCGAGATCTTGACGCTTTCGCCTACAGAGACGGACTTGAGGCCCACGGGCGAGCAACGGACTTGCCCTTAGACTTTTACTTCAAGTCAACCGGAAGCTTCCACCTGAAATTGTAGGCGCCGGTCTCCGGATGCTTGTAAGGTGAAGACATAGACAAATTCGTAGGGACCACCTCTGTGAACCAGAAGTCAGCAAAAAGTCTTTGTTTTTCAGGAAGTTCCGTCAATTCAAGAAGATAGAATGGTGCTGCGAGAGAGGATTGAACTCTCGACCTCTCCCTTACCAAGGGAGTGCTCTACCACTGAGCTACCGCAGCAATCTCTTGAGTGCGGCGGACTTCTGCCACATCATTACGCAAATCGCAAGCAAGCAATTGCATTTCTTTTCACATAATGTGGAAATCTGCCGAACACGCATCTGAAACCCGCTTTTCCGGCCCTTTTTCCCGTAGTAGAAGACCGTCATGAGCGATACGACCACCAACAAAGAGAAACAAATCCAATCCGACCAGCGCAAAAAGCGCCGAGCCGAGGAACTGCGCGCGAATCTCATGCGCCGCAAAGCGCAATTGAGATCGCGGCGCGCAGGCGAAGCCGATGAACGAAACGACGGCATCACCGCTGCCAGCGACGACACCGACTGAGAATCACGACGACAAAGCCTTTCTTGAAGATAGGGAGGCTCTGCGGTAAAAGCTCATTTCTGTTCTTCGCAGCGATATCGTCCTTTTGTGATTCGTATTTGACGTAATTTGGCCGCAAGACTCGTAATTTCATCACGCAACGCCTCCGCGCCGTAACGGCCGCTGGATTTGGTGCAAATTTATCGGGCAAGGTATCGGCCCAGAAGGTGACACAGCATGGATCGCATCAAAATCGTCGGCGGTAACAAGCTCAACGGCATCATTCCAATCTCCGGCGCCAAGAACGCCGCCCTGCCCTTGATGATCGCCTCGCTTCTGACCGACGATACGCTGACGCTCGAAAACGTGCCGCATCTGGCCGATGTCGAGCAGTTGATACGCATCCTGAGCAACCACGGCGTCGACTATTCGGTGAATGGGCGTCGCGAGCACCAGAACGGCGCCTATTCGCGCACCATTCACTTCACCGCCCGCAACATCGTCGATACGACCGCGCCTTATGAGCTTGTGTCGAAGATGCGGGCCAGCTTCTGGGTCATCGGGCCGCTTCTGGCGCGCACCGGCGAGGCAACCGTCTCGCTGCCGGGCGGTTGCGCCATCGGAACCCGCCCCGTGGACCTGCTGCTGGAATCGCTTCAGGCGCTGGGTGCGCAAATCGACATCGAAAACGGATATGCCAAGGCGCGCGCGCCGAAGGGCGGCCTTGTGGGTGCCCGCTACAGCTTCCCGAAAGTGTCTGTCGGCGCGACCCATGTCATGCTGATGGCAGCGGCCCTCGCCAAGGGAGAAACGATCATCGAGAATGCGGCCCGCGAGCCGGAAGTCGTCAATCTCGCCGACTGCCTCAACGCAATGGGCGCAAAAATCACTGGCGCGGGCACCAGCACCATCCAGGTGGAAGGCGTGACCAGCCTTTCGGGCGCACGCGTTCGCGTCATTCCCGACCGTATCGAGACCGGCACCTACGCGATGGCCGTTGCGATGACGGGCGGCGACGTGCTTCTGGAAGGCGCGCAGGAAAGCCTGCTGTCGTCGGCTCTGGACACGCTGCGTCAGGCGGGTGCCGAGATCACCGAGACGAATAGCGGCCTGCGCGTGGTGCGCAACGGCCATGGCATCCAGCCGGTCGACGTCACCACCGACCCCTTCCCCGGCTTCCCGACCGACTTGCAGGCGCAGTTCATGGGCCTGATGACCAAGGCGAAGGGCACTTCGCGCATCACGGAAACCATTTTTGAAAATCGCTTCATGCACGTGCAGGAACTGGCGCGTCTCGGCGCAAAGATCTCCCTGTCCGGCCAGACGGCAACCGTCGAAGGCGTGGAGCGCCTGAAAGGCGCACAGGTGATGGCGACGGACCTGCGCGCATCGGTTTCCCTGGTGATCGCGGGCCTCGCCGCCGAGGGCGAAACCATGGTCAACCGCGTCTATCACCTGGATCGCGGCTTCGAGCGGCTGGAAGAAAAACTGTCCCGCTGCGGCGCGTTGGTGGAACGCATCAGTGGTTGATAGGGCCGAGCGGAGCGGCTTTCATTGCTCCGCTCTTTTCTTATTTCCCTTTAAGAAGCCCATGGACAGCGACAGGCTTGAAAAGCCTGTCGATTTTTTTGTTTCGGCATGCCAAGTTGATCAACAATCAGGCGGGTGGTTGATTTCCCCGCCGCCGGGAACAGTTATTAACCGATAACGGGAAAGTGGTGTTGGAGTATGGATATGCTGAAGCTCGTGGCGCTGGATGAGGAGGATTTGCAGGTCCTGTCGGCTCATCTTCAGGACGCGGTTTTGAAAGTATCCGACCTTCAATATCTCGCCAATGAAAAGCGCTTCATCCTGACGGCGAACCGTTTCGTCTGGGAAGAAAGCAAGCCGCGCTTCCTGCGCAAGCCGCAATATCAGCGCCGCCGCACCGCCCTGCACTTCAACCGCGTGATTGCCGCCCGGGCAACCGGGATAGACCGCCAGAAGCCGGATGAGGTGCTTTCCCTCATGGCCGTTCAGTTCACCGCTGGGGAAACACCTGCCGGAACAATAGAACTGACTTTTTCGGCAAATGCGGCTATCCGTCTTGAAGTGGAATGCATTGAGGCGCAAATGACGGACCTTGGCGCGGCATGGGAAACAGAATCGCTTCCTCGCCATAACGTCTGAAAGAAGGTCACACGAGACCGTCTTTCGTCAGCCGGACGCCGCTCTGGCGAGCAGATTTGGCTGGCAAGCAGATTTGGCAGATTTGAAGGAACAGAAGCGTGGTCAAGACGCTCAGACAAACCGATCCCGATTTCGAGAGTAATTTCGCGACATTTCTGGCAAGCAAGCGCGAGGCGTCCGAGGATGTCGATCGTGCGGCCCGCGAGATCGTTGAGCGGGTGCGGCGCGAAGGCGACAGCGCGCTCATCGATTATTCCCGCCGTTTCGACCGGATCGATCTTGATAAAATCGGCATCGCGGTAACCGAAGCCGAAGTCGATGCGGCTTTCGAGACAGCGCCCGCCTCGACAATCGAGGCGCTGAAACTTGCACATGAGCGCATCGAGAAGCACCATGCGCGGCAATTGCCGAAGGATGACCGTTACACCGATGCGCTGGGCGTCGAGCTTGGCTCGCGCTGGACGGCCATCGAGGCCGTGGGGCTTTATGTTCCGGGCGGCACGGCAAGCTATCCCAGTTCCGTCCTGATGAATGCCGTTCCTGCCAAGGTAGCGGGCGTGGAACGCATCGTCATGGTCGTCCCGGCGCCCGATGGCATTCTCAATCCACTGGTGCTGGTGGCCGCACGTCTGGCCGGCGTTTCCGAAATCTACCGCGTCGGCGGGGCGCAGGCTATCGCGGCCCTTGCCTATGGCACCGAAACGATCAAGCCCGTCGCCAAGATCGTCGGCCCCGGCAACGCCTATGTTGCTGCCGCCAAGCGCATCGTCTTCGGCACGGTCGGCATCGACATGATCGCAGGCCCATCGGAAGTTCTGGTCATTGCCGACAAGGACAACAATCCCGACTGGATCGCCGCTGACCTGCTTGCCCAGGCAGAGCACGATTCTGCCGCGCAATCGATCCTCATGACCAATGATGAAGCGCTGGCGATAGCGGTGGAGGAAGCTGTCGAACGCCAGCTCCGCAACCTGCCGCGCGCGCAAACCGCAGCCGCGAGCTGGCGCGATTTCGGGGCCGTCATTCTGGTCGAGGATTTTGAAGCCGCCATTCCGCTTGCCAACCGCATTGCAGCTGAGCATCTGGAAATCGCCACCGCTGACCCGGAAGCCTTGCTGCCAAAAATCCGCAATGCCGGATCGATCTTCATCGGCGGGTATACGCCGGAAGTGATCGGCGATTATGTCGGCGGCTGCAACCACGTTTTGCCGACGGCGCGCTCGGCGCGTTTTTCGTCCGGACTTTCGGTTCTCGACTACATGAAACGCACGTCGCTTCTCAAGCTCGGCCCCGATCAGCTGCGCGTACTCGGGCCTGCGGCAATCGAAATTGCCCGCGCTGAAGGCCTCGATGCCCACGCCCAGTCCGTCGCCATCCGGTTGAACCTATGAGGTGACATGACTGCCGGTGTTCCAAATGCCCGCCTTATTGACGTCGAGCTCGATGAATCCATCGGGCGTTCGACGCCTGACGTCGAGCATGAACGCGCGGTAGCCATCTTCGATCTCATCGAGGAAAACTCCTTCCACCCGATCGGGGACGATACGGGCGGACCTTACCGCCTGAAGCTCTCGCTGATGGAATCACGGCTGATTTTCGCCATCGCACGGGAAACCGGCGAGGATGTCGCAACCCATATTCTCTCGCTCACGCCCTTGCGCCGCGTCGTGCGGGACTATTTCATGATTTGCGAAAGCTATTACCAGGCGATCCGCTCGGCGACGCCAAGCAAGATCGAGGCAATCGACATGGGGCGGCGCGGCCTGCACAATGAAGGGTCGCAAACGCTCCAGGCGCGGCTGAAGGGCAAGATCGAGGTTGACTTCAACACGGCGCGGCGGCTTTTCACCCTTGTCTGCGTCCTGCACTGGAGGGGTTGATCACTGATGGTCATCACTGATGTCCCTCCCCGAAAATCCAGCGCCGACGGCAATGAAGATCATAAACCACGCCTGCCCAAGTCTCTGCTTTTCGTCTGCGGCAAGAATTCAATTCGCTCGCCGATCGCGGAATTACTTGCAAGACAGGCCCTTCCCCCCAATATTTATGTAGCATCCGCAGGCGTGAAGCGGGGCGAGCGCGATCCGTTTGTCGATGCAGTCCTTCAGGAAGAAGGCCTGTCGCTCGACAATCGGCAGCCACGTGGCCTCGAAGAACTGGCGGATGGTTATTTCGATCTGATCGTAACGCTGACGCCGCTTGCCCACCACACCGTGCTGGAACGGATGCGCGGTTTCTCGGTCGATGTGGAATATTGGCCGACGCCGGACCCGACATTGGTAACGGGCAGCAGAAGCCAGATCATGGCGGCCTATCGCGATGTGCGTGACCGCCTGAAACGCCAGATCATGCACCGTTTTGACCAGCAATAAGTTCGCCGAATTCCGTTGTTCACAAATGCCGCCTAATCATATAGGTTCCGCGCAAATTCCGACCTACCGCATCGGCCCGAAAATCGGAATCGATTTCGGAAAGCACGATGCGTAGATTCAATAAATCAGAGCGTCCTTTGTGCGTCCCAGAGACGCACGGCGTTCTAAAGCCCGCTCAAGAGCGCATTTTATCGAAGAAAGAAACAGGTATCGCATGGCGAAAGAAGAAGTCCTAGAATTTCCGGGTGTTGTTACGGAACTGCTGCCCAATGCTATGTTCCGGGTGAAGCTCGAGAACGAACATGAAATCATCGCCCATACGGCTGGCCGTATGCGCAAGAATCGCATCCGCGTTCTGGCCGGTGACAAGGTGCTGGTTGAAATGACCCCTTACGACCTGACCAAGGGCCGCATCACCTACCGCTTCAAGTAAGCAATCCGTTCCAGGAAATGTCTAGTCGATGAGCGCGCAACACAAGCTGGTTCTAGCCTCCGGTTCTCCACGCAGGATCGAGCTTCTGGGGCAGGCAGGCATCGAACCGGACCATATTTATCCGGCCGATATAGCTGAAACGCCGCAGCGCGCGGAACACCCGCGCTCGCTGGCGCGCCGTCTGTCGCGGGAAAAGGCGCGCAAGGCACAGGAATTGTTGAAGGACGATGCGAATTTCGCACATGCCTTCATTCTTGCCGCCGATACGGTCGTGGCCGTTGGCCGGCGCATTCTCCCCAAGACCGAGATTGCCGACGAGGCGAGAGAATGCCTGCGCCTGCTTTCCGGGCGCACGCACAAGGTATTCACCGGCGTGAGCCTTGTCTTGCCAAATGGAAATCTGCGCCACACACTGGTGGAAACGCGGCTTCGCTTCGAGCGGCTCTCCCGCCAGCAGATGGATGCCTATCTTTCATCCGGCGAATGGCGCGGGAAAGCGGGCGGCTACGCCATCCAGGGACTGGCAGGCAGCTTCGTCGTGAAGCTGGTCGGGTCCTATACGAACGTGGTGGGATTGCCGCTGCAGGAAACCGTAAGCCTGCTGAACGATGTCGATTATCCGGTTTACGCCAACTGGGGCAGCGGGAAAGTCTGAGAGCAGACATGAGTGACAAGAAGGACATATCGGCAGCAGCAGGCGCACGCGTGACGCCATTGCGTCCGACGCGCCCCTGCCCGGAATGCGGAAAACCTTCCACGCGCGAATCCTATCCCTTCTGTTCGCCCCGGTGCAAAAGCATCGACCTCAATCGCTGGCTGTCCGGCAGCTATGTGCTGCCGGGAAAGCCGATTGATGAAGAGGAAGAAGAAGGCAACTAGCCTCTTCCAAATCAGCTTCCGCCAATAAAATCAGTTACTTAACAAAGATGTGAGAAAAGCTGATAAAAATTGCGATACGGTGCTGGACAGCGCGAAATTTAATGCTATAACCCACCCACTTCCGGCGGGAACCAACACCGCCCAGAACAAGCAGATCGCTTGTTACGGATGCCCGGATAGCTCAGTTGGTAGAGCAGCGGATTGAAAATCCGCGTGTCGGTGGTTCGAATCCGCCTCCGGGCACCACTCCAAAATCAAATAAATTTAAAGAGCTATTCCGGATCAAGGCTCATATTTGCCCGGAATATGGGTTGCAACATTGTCCATGCAACATTCGGTGCAACACGTTGACAGGTGATTCCTGCCGCGCGTCATGTAACCTACAAATCACGTTTATATTGACCAGATCGGCGATGTGATCTATAGGTTACGCATGATCGAAGTCCGCCAAACCACCTTTTTCACCAAGTGGCTTGATGAGCTTCGTGATACCAATGCACGGTTGCGGATTGTCACTCGGATCCGCCGCATGGAACTGGGCAATCCCGACGATGTGAAATCTTGTCGGCGAAGGCGTGAGCGAAATGCGCATTACATACGGCCCCGGCTATCGGGTTTATTTCGTATCTATGGGATCAACTATCGTTGTTCTGCTGTGTGGCGGCGACAAGTCATCACAGGGCCGGGATATCGCGCTGGCGAAACAAATGGCGAAGGAGATTTAGAATGGTCCTTGAAACCACCCGTTTTGATGTTCTTGATCACCTCAAGACGCCGGAAGAGCGTGTTGCCTATCTGGAAGCGGCATTTGAAGATGGCGACCCTTCCCTTATTGCGCATGCTCTTGGTGACGTAGCCCGTTCCATCGGCATGACTGCTGTCGCTAAAGAAGCCGGAATTACCCGTGAAGCCCTTTACCGCTCCCTGAGCGAGAACGGCGATCCAAAACTATCGACCCTGCTCGGCGTCATAAAGGCCCTTGGCCTGCACCTGTCTGTCACAGCCACGAATAAACGCGCCGCTTGACACTACGGTTGTAAAGTCGCCATGCCGTGGCGAAAAGAGTGATTTTCGCACACCAGAAGCTTCGCTTGATCCCAAAAAGTTGCAGGCTTTTCAGGATTATGCGAATGCAAATTGCTCTTTGCAGTCCTGCATCCCGAAGAATGCAACTGTAGTGCCAAGTTTCAGCCGGTTCTCCATATAAGGAAATTTCCATGCTCTGGACATTGTTCGGCATCCTTTCAGGTGCCTGTATTGCTATTCAGGCCCCCATCAATGCAGCATTGGCTCGGGGTCTGGGGTCGCCGGTGACTGCCGCCGCGATTTCGTTCCTTTCCGGTGCTGTGATCCTTGCGATCATTGCCGGGATCACCGCGCGCGCGACCGGCGCAATGCCGGCCTTCAATGTGCCTGCGGGCTGGCTGTTCGTGGCTGGCGGTGCGCTTGGCTGTATCTATGTGACGGCATCGGTGCTGCTGACGCCACGCATCGGCGCTGCCGCCGTGATGGGTCTGGCGGTCGCCGGACAGTTGATGGCCGGGCTCGCCGCCGACCGTATCGGCTTCATGGGCGTTGCCGTGCGTGAAATCACCGCCGGACGCGTCGCCGGTGCCGTTTTGCTGCTGAGCGGCGCGCTGATGATCCGCTTCCTATAAGCAGAAAGGCCGCGCTTTTCAGCGCGGCCTTGTTTCCGGTGCAGAAACCGATCTCAGCCCCTGAACGTATATTCCGCAATCGACTGCGGCTTCATCTCGATGGAGAAGCCCGGCAGCGACGGCGGCATATAGGCCGCGTTCCTGATGACGCACGGATCGATGAAGTGTTCGTGCAGATGATCGACATATTCGATCACGCGGCCTTCCTTGGTGCCTGAAACGGCCACATAGTCGATCATCGACAGGTGCTGCACATATTCGCACAAGCCGACGCCGCCCGCATGCGGCCAGACCGGCTTGCCAAACTTGGCCGCAATCAGCAACACCGCCAGAACTTCGTTCAGGCCACCCATGCGGCACGAATCGATCTGGACGATGTCGATGGCGCCTTCCGCGATGAACTGCTTGAACATGATGCGGTTCTGGCACATTTCGCCAGTCGCAACCTTCACCTCGCCAATGGCTTCGCGAATCTTGCGATGGCCGGCAACATCGTCCGGGCTGGTCGGTTCCTCGATGAAGAACGGCTTGGAGAAGGCCAGCTTGTTGACCCACTCGATTGCCTGATCGACTTCCCACACCTGGTTGGCGTCGATCATCAGGTAACGGTCCGGGCCGATCACTTCGCGCGCAATGGTGAGGCGGCGAATATCGTCCTCGAGATCGCGGCCGACCTTCATCTTGACGTGGTTGAAGCCCTCGTCGATGGCTTCCTGACACAGACGGCGCAGCTTGTCGTCGTCATAGCCGAGCCAGCCAGCCGAGGTCGTGTAACAGGCATAGCCTTCCGCTTCGAGCGTGGCGATGCGCCCGGCCTTGCCGGCTTCCGCCTTGCGCAGGATTTCGACAGCCTCGTCGCGCGTCAGCGCATCGGTGAGGTAGCGATAATCGACGATATCGGCGATTTCCTCTGGCGACATGTCGGCAACAAGCCGCCATACCGGCTTGCCAGCCTGCTTTGCAGCCAGGTCCCAGAAGGCGTTGACGACAGCGCCTGTTGCAAGATGCATGGCACCCTTGTCCGGGCCGATCCAGCGCAACTGGCTGTCACCGGTCAGATAGCGCCAGAATTTTCCAGGCGCCGCCCGGAAATCCTCCAGCGAGGCGCCGACCACCAGATGCCGCATGGCGAGAATCGCCTGGCAGCAGATATCGTTGCCGCGACCGATGGTAAAGGTGAGGCCGTGCCCCTTCAGCGCCTCGTCATCCGTATCGAGAATGACATAGGCCGCAGAGTAATCCGGGTCCGGGTTCATCGCGTCGGAACCGTCCAGACTTTGGGAAGTCGGGAAACGCAGATCGAAGACGCGCAGATCAGTGATTTTGGTCATGATTTATCCGTGATCAGGGCGTGGTCCCGAAACAGCAAAGCCGGTTCGGGACCATGCTCAAACAAAGCCTAGATGTCGGCGCGCACGTTCTGCTTCTGGCTGCCGAGGCCTTCGATGCCAAGTTCCACGACGTCGCCAGCCTTGAGATAGCGAGGCGGCTTCATGCCCATGCCGACGCCGGGAGGTGTGCCGGTGGAGATGATATCGCCCGGCTGCAAGGACATGAACTGCGACAGGTAGGAAACGAGGTGGCGAATGCCGTAGATCATCGTCTTCGACGAACCGTTCTGCATGGTCTCGCCATTGACCTTGAGCCACATGCCGAGGTTTTCCGGGTCTTCGATCTCATCTTTCGTCACCAGCCACGGACCGGTCGGGCCAAACGTGTCGCAGGACTTGCCCTTCGTCCACTGGCCCTGACGCTCGATCTGGAAGGCGCGTTCCGACACATCATGGATGGTGCAATAGCCGGCCACGTAGTGGAGCGCGTCTTCTTCCGAGACATATTTCGCGGTCTTGCCGATGACGATGCCAAGTTCGACTTCCCAGTCGGTCTTTTCCGAACCGCGCGGGATGACGAGATCGTCATTGGGGCCGACGATGGCGGACGTTGCCTTCATGAAGATGATCGGTTCCGGCGGGACCGCCGCGCCGGTTTCGGCGGCGTGATCGGAATAGTTGAGGCCGATGCAGATGAACTTGCCGGTGCCTGCAACGCAAGGACCAAGGCGCGGATTGCCTTCGACCTTCGGCAGCGAATTGACGTCGATCGCGCCGAGCTTGGCCAGTGCATCCGGGGCAAGCGCCGCGCCGGAGAGGTCGCCTACATGGGCGGAGAGATCGCGGATCGCGCCATCGGCATCGAGAATGCCCGGCTTTTCCTGACCGGCTTCACCGTAACGAAGAAATTTCATGAGTTTACTCCTTTGAGGGGATGAAAGAGAGGGCGTCAGGGTGGTCGACGCTCTGGCTGCGCCATTTGCAGGCCGCCAGAGCTTGAATATCGACCGCCCTAGATCGTCCAGCCTCCGTCAATGTTGTAGGCCTGGCCGGTGGTGTAGGTCGCACCGGCGAGATAAACGGCGAGATCGGCGATTTCTTCCGGCTGGCCAATGCGGCCGATCGGCTGGCGGGCGATGAAGGCTGCGCGCTGCTCTTCATAATCGCCCTGCGCGCGCAAGCGGTCCTGCAGGGACGGGCTTTCCACCGTACCGGGGCAAATGGCGTTGCAGCGGATGCCCTTGGCAACATAATCGGCGGCGACGGCCTTCGTCAGGCCGATAACTGCGGCCTTGGTGACGCCATAGGCAAAGCGGTTCGGCACGCCCTTCACGCTGGAAGCGACCGAGGCCATGTTGACGATGGCGCCGTCCTTGCGTTCCAGCATGCCCGGCAGCACGGCGCGGATGGTGCGGATCATCGAACGGATGTTGAGATTGACCGCAAAATCGAGGTCTTCGTCCTTCATTTCGAGGATCGAGCCGCCATGGACGACACCGGCGCAGTTGAACAGGATATCCACCTGCCCGATTTCGGCGACAAGCGCCTTCACCTGCTCATCGTCAAGCACGTTGAGCTTGCGGGTGATGATGCCGTTGACGCCTTCGATCTCCTTGAGAGCATCGGTATTGATGTCGGTCGCGTAGACCTTCGCGCCCGCCTCCGCAAAGGCCAGTGCGCTTGCACGGCCGATCCCTTGCGCTGCGGCTGTCACCAGCGCGGTCTTTGCATCAAAACGTATCGTCATTTCCAAGCCTTCCGTTCGACAAGCAGGATGTGGTCGTCCCGCTGATTAAGCGTATTTCCGATATGAACCGCAGACGATCATAACCATGGGAAAAAGCAACCGGGTTGATGAGCATCGCCGTGATGCCGAGCGCCGCTTGCAAGGATCGGGGTGCCGTGGGCAAGATCGCAGATGCGATCCGTAGCAGCGCGCTATTCCACGCCCCGCGCCAACAGGGCGGCTCCCGCCCGGCAGCACGCCTCGAAACTCACCTTGCACCCTGGCCTCCCGGCGACGCTCCTCAACTCGCCCCCAATTGTAAATCATTTATTTATATGCAAACATATTACGCAAATCCGGTCAAGGCTTTCTCTGCCTGTTTGCACCTTTCGAATCCGCGGTCCTTCGTATATGAAGAATGATATTCACAAGGGGAGTTCACTTGGAAACAGAGGATCGCTATCGCGCCCCGGCGCTGGACAAGGGCCTGGATATTCTGGAACTGCTTGCGAGCGTGGACGGGGGCCTGACGCAGGCAGAGATTGCCAAACACCTCGACCGCAGCCCCAATGAATTCTACCGGATGCTGGACCGGCTGGTGAAGCGCGGTTATGTGACGAAGCTGGAAGGCGACCGCTATTCGCTGACCCTCAAGCTGTTCGGTCTGGCGCATCTTCATGCCCCGGTGCGCAGGCTTGCTTCCTTTGCCACGCCCTTCATGCGTGAACTCGCGGACCGCTCCAGACAGGCCAACCAGCTTGCGGTGTTCGACCGCGGGTCTGTCGTTGTCATCGCACAGCAGGAAGCCCCGGATTACTGGGGAATTTCGATCCGCGTCGGCTCGCATATCAGCCTGTTCGACACCGGTTCCGGCCATGTGCTTCTCGCCTTCCGTTCTCCCGAAGAACGCAAGATGATGATTGCCGAATATGCAAGGGACGTTGAAAGCGTAAAGCTTGATCAAGACTTCTACGAGCGCCTCGACCAGATTCGCGAACGCGGTTATGAAATGATGCCGAGCGCCCAGGTGGCGGGCGTCTATAATCTCTCGGCGCCCATCCTCGGCCCGGACGGTACCTGCATAGCCTCGCTGACCTGCCCCTATGTGACGCTCGTCAACTCGGCTTCCGCCCCCGACATCACACAGACCATCGGCCTGCTGCAAAAGACTGTCCAGGATCTGTCGAAACTGGTGGGCTCCGATATCGGAGCTGCCGAGTAGAGCGTATCCCCAAAAGCGGAAGACCCCCAATTCTTATTTGAAAACTCTCTTCTTTTTTGAAACTATGCGGGAGGAGGACGTTTTCATGATTATCGATACCCATCTGCATCTGATCGACAAAAGCGCGCTGAATTATCCATGGCTCGACGGCGTTCCGGCCCTCAATCGCGACTTCCTGTTCGAGACCTATCGGAAGCAGGCAGAGCGCTGCGGCATCGAGGCGGCGTTGCATATGGAAGTGGATGTGGCAGCCGATGCCATTCAGGCTGAAACGGACCATATTCAGGAGATTTCCAGACGATCGGGTGATTTCATCAAGGGCGCAATCGCCTCCTGCCGCCCGGAAGAACCGGGCTTTGCGGAATATCTGGAACGCCAGCGCAGCAATCCCTTCGTCAAAGGCTTTCGCCGCGTGTTGCATGTCGTGCCGGACGATGTTTCCGAGGGCGCGCTTTTCCGGGAGAATATCAAGCGGCTCGAAGGCACCGGCCTGACCTTCGATCTTTGCACCCTTCCCCACCAGATCGACAAGGTGCTGGCACTGGCCGATCTCGCGCCCGGCGTACAATTCGTGCTCGATCACTGCGGCGTGCCGGATATAAAGTCGGGCGCGCTGGAAAGCTGGCAGAAGGGCATCAGCGAGATTTCGCAGCGCGACAATGTGACGGCGAAGATTTCCGGCGTGGTGGCCTATGCGGACCCGGAAAACTGGACCGTCGATACGATGCGGCCCTATGTCGAACATGTCATCCGGTCATTCGGCTGGGACCGTGTGGTGTGGGGAAGCGACTGGCCCGTCTGCACATTGGCAACCAATGCCGATGCCGGGCTTTCCACATGGGTGGCGACAACCCATGCGCTTCTTGAAGGATGCAGCAACGACGAAAAAACGCGCCTGTTGTCCGCGAATGCAATCCGTCTCTGGAAGCTTTAAAGGACAGAGGCGGATACCCGGAGCGTTTTCCCTCAGCCCTTCGAGACGCCGTTTTCAACGGCTCCTCAGGATGAGGGAAGGAGATGTCGCATCAAGCCCTCAAGGCAAAAACGCCGTCCGGTGGGGCGGCGTCTTTTCGATCAGATTGCGAGTTCGACCTCATTGCTGGCCAGTTCCAGCAAGGTCCACACATGATCGGCGAATGAATTCCACACTTCGATGCGGTAATGATCCGCATCCCATTTCAGCAGGATGATCTGGGCACGGTCGAAGATGGTGCGCGCAGCGCCCGGTGCCTGCATTTCAGCCAGATTGAGCGGAGACGCGGCATTGAGCAGCCATTCCGCCTGCGGGCCGGTAATGTCGATGCCGGTTTCGCGATGGCTCACTTCCGTCAGGCTGTGCGGCTCTGTTTCATAAAGCCCGGCGAAAGCCTGCGTGATGGCGGCACCCTTGCCTTCATCAGCCCAGATATACCATTCATCCGGTCCGATACAGGCAACGGCAATATCATCCGTGCGGACAAGATCGCCGATCTTCGCCGGGATTTTTGCGCCCAGCGCCCTTTCAGCCAGGGCCAGCTTTGCCGGACCGATGCGCAGGACGAAGCGGGCGGCATCGTCCGCCGCATGGATTTCCAGACGACCGGGAATGACGACCTTGCGGTTCGAATAAGGTTTGGTTTCAACAAGCATGGTTCAATCCTTATCCATTAAGCCTTGTGCCTTCGGGGTCATAGAAGACCATGCCCGAAACTGTCGCCTCGTGCACGCTGCCATCCGGCATCGGCATGTAAAGCGTTTCACCCATGCGAGCCTTGCCGCCTGACACCAGCGCCATGGCGATGGACCGCCCGAGCGTCTCGCTCCAATAGGACGAGGTGACATGGCCAAGCATGGTCATCGGCAACGGCTGTTTTGGGTCGGCAACAATCTGCGCGCCTTCTTCCAGCACCAGCTTCGGATCATTGGTGAGCAGGCCCACGAGATGCTTGCGATCCGATTTCAGCATGTCCGGACGGGTGAGCGAACGCTTGCCGACGAAATCCGGCTTCTGCTTGCCGACGGCCCAGCCAAGGCTTGCATCGTCCGGCGTCACGGTGCCATCCGTGTCCTGACCGACGATGATATAGCCCTTTTCGGCGCGCAGGACGTGCATGGTTTCGGTGCCGTAAGGCGTGATGTCATATTGCTGGCCGGCCTCATAAAGCGCCTTCCACAGTGACAGGCCATAGCGCGCAGGCACGTTGATTTCATAGCCCAGTTCGCCGGTGAAGCTCATGCGGAACAGACGCGCAGGCACGCCGAGGAATTTGCATTCCGCAACCGACATATGCGGGAAGGCTTCGTCGGAAATATCCAGCCCTTCAACCATTGGCTCGATGAGCTTGCGCGCATTGGGGCCATTGATCGCGACCACGGCCCATTGCTCGGTGGTCGAGGTCAACGAGACTTTCAGCTCCGGCCATTCGGTCTGAAGATAGTCTTCCATCATGTTGAGAACACGCGCGGCACCGCCGGTCGTGGTGGTCACATGGAAGCGATCCTGCGTCAGGCGACCGACGACACCATCATCACGGATGAAGCCATCTTCGCCAAGCAGCAGACCATAGCGGCAGCGCCCGACGCCAAGCTTCGTCCATGGATTGGTGTACATGCGGTTCATGAATTCCGCTGCATCCGGGCCGACAACTTCGATCTTGCCGAGCGTGGAGGCATCGAACATGCCGAGCGACTGGCGGGTCGCCTTGCATTCACGCGCCACGGCCTGATGCATGTCTTCGCCGGTTTTCGGGAAATACCATGCGCGCCGCCACAGCGACACCGGCTCGAAAGCTGCGCCATGCTGTTCGGCCCAGCTATCGATCGGCGTCTTGCGCGTGACATCAAACAGTTTGCCGCGATTATAACCGCAGAAGGCGCCAAAGGTCGTCGGCGTATAGGGCGGACGGAAGGTGGTGAGACCCACCTGCGGCGTCGGGCGCTTGAGCGCATCGGCTGCAACGGCCAGACCGTTGATGTTCGACGTCTTGCCCTGATCGGTCGCCATGCCGTTGGTGGTATAGCGCTTGACGTGCTCAATGGAGTGGAAGCCCTCGCGCACGGCCAGACGAATATCCTTGGCGGTCACATCGTTCTGGAAATCGATGAAAGCCTTGGCCTTGCCCGGATCGCGATCGGTCGGCAGTTCGCGACAGCTTACGCCGTCGCAGATAAAATCACCGGCCACAGCATAGTCTGATGGCTTGGCCTTGTGCCCGGCATCAGTGGCTGCCGCGGCACCCGCTTCCGCACCCTCACGCAAGGCGGCAGCCAGATCGAAATTGCCATTGCCCGCACCGGCACAGCGGCTTTCCTCGGTTGGCTTGCCCGGCAGATAGATCTGCCGTGCGTCATCCCAGACCAGCGAGCCTTTTGTGTGCGAGAACAGATGCACGCTCGGATTCCAGCCGCCGGACATCAGCAGCACATCGCAGGCAATCGTGCGGGCAGCGCCGACAGAGCCATTGGAAACCGGATTGACGCGCACGGACGACACGCGGTGGCGTCCGCCGGTATCCGTCACCGTCCAGCCGGTAAGCGTCTCGATGCCGAGCATCTTCGCGCGGTTGACGAGGCTGTCGGCAACGCTTGAACGCACATCGATGATGGCCGGAACCTTGACGCCTGCGACCGCGAGATCGAAGGCCGCAAGCCATGCGCTGTCATGCGAGGTGACGACCACGGCCTGATTGCCGACCTTGACGCCATAGCGGTTGAGATAGGTGCGGGCGGCGGATGCCAGCATCACGCCCGGACGGTCGTTGCCGGCAAAGACCAGCGGCTTTTCGATGGAACCCTGCGCCAGCACGACTTGGCTAGCGCGCACGCGCCACATGCGTTCACGCGGGGCATTGGAAGCGGGTTTGGCCTGATGATCGGTCAGGCGCTCGCAAAGGCCGACCATGTTCTGGTGATAATAGCCTATGGCCGTGGTGCGTGGCAGAAGCGTGACATTCGGATTGGCCTTGAGCGCGGCAATGGTTTCGCTGAGCCAGTCCCAGCTTGCGCGGCCATTGATGACCGGCTCCGGCTCCGACAGAAGCGAGCCGCCAAATTCCGCCTGCTCGTCGCAGATGATTACCTTGGCACCGCTTTTCGCGGCCTCAAGTGCTGCGGCAAGACCGGCAGGCCCGCCACCGGCGATCAGCACATCGCAGAAGGCATAGCGGCTGGCATAGGTGTCGGGATCGGGCTCGGAGGGCGACTTGCCAAGACCGGCTGCGCCACGGATGAATGGCTCATAGACCTTGTTCCAGAAGCTCTTCGGCCACATGAAGGTCTTGTAGTAAAAGCCTGCCGAGAAGAACATGTAGAAGGCGTCGTTGATCGCGCCGACATCGTGCTTCAGCGACGGCCAGTGGTTCTGGGTTTCGGCCTTGAGGCCGTCATAGAGTTCCAGCACCGTTGCGCGGGTGTTCGGCTCGAAGCGGCCCAGCCCGCGTGAAACGCCCATCAGCGCATTCGGCTCTTCGGAACCGGCGGAAAGAATGCCGCGCGGGCGGTGATATTTGAACGAACGACCGGCCAGATGCTCGCCATTGGCAAGCATGGCGGAAGCCAGCGTATCGCCCTCGAAGCCGGAATAGGACTTGCCGTTGAAGGTGAACCGCACGGACTTGGCCTTGTTGACGCGGCCTTTGTTATGAATGCGCATATCGGTCATTATTTCGTCTCCGCAGCCGGAGTTGCTGCCAAAGCAGGACGGGGTTCACCGGCCTTGTAGGTCATCGCGAACTTGTCGCTCACCGTGTCGCGCACCGCATTGAAGAAGCGGCCGCAGCCATTGATATGCCGCCAGCGTTCAAAATGGGTGCCGCGCGGATTGGAGCGCGTGAACAGGAAATCGCGCCATTCGTCGTCGGAAAGCGCCGATGGATCGGCAGGGCGCGCGATATGCGCTTCGCCTGCATAGGCAAATTCCAGTTCCGGACGTTCCATCTCGCAATAAGGGCAACGGATTAAAAGCATATCATACCTCCCTTAGTGCGCGACGGCGGCAGCAGCCGCTTCGTCGATCAGGCGACCGGTGGTGAAGCGTTCAAGCGTGAAGGGTGCGTTAATCCAGTGCGGCTCATCGCGGGCAATCGTATGCGCGAAGACATGCGCCGAACCCGGCGTCGCCTTGAAGCCGCCGGTGCCCCAGCCGCAATTGACATAAAGCCCCGGCACCGGCGTCTTGCCGATGATCGGGGAGCGATCCGGCGTGACGTCGACGATACCGCCCCATTTGCGCAGCATCCGCATGCGGGTGAAGATCGGGAAGACTTCGCAGATGGCCGCAAGCGTGTGCTCGATCAGCGGCAGGCCGCCGCGCTGGCTGTAGGACACATACTGGTCGGTGCCGGAACCGATCACCAGTTCGCCCTTGTCGGACTGGCTGATATAGGCATGGACCGTGTTGGACATGACCACGCAAGGGAAGATCGGCTTGACCGGCTCGGACACCAGCGCCTGCAGCGGGAAGCTTTCAAGCGGCATGCGAACGCCTGCCGTATCCATGACAATCGACGTGCTGCCCGCAGCCGATACCGCCACCTTCTTCGCCTTGATGAAGCCGCGTGGCGTATCGACGCCGGTGACGCGGCCCGAAGCATCGCGGCGGATGGCCGTGACAGGGCAATTCTGGATGATATCGACGCCGCGCTCGGTCGCCCCGCGCGCATAGCCCCAGGCGACCGCATCGTGGCGGGCCACGCCGCCGCGCCGCTGCAAGGTGGCGCCCACAACCGGATAACGCGCATTGGGGGAAATATCGAGCGGCGGGCAATATTCCTTCGCCTGCTCCTTGGTCAGCCATTCATTGTCGATACCGTTGAGGCGGTTGGCGTGAATGTGACGCTTGAAGCTCTGCACGTCATGCACCGTATGCGCCAGCATCATGACGCCGCGCTGCGAGAACATGACGTTGTAGTTGAGGTCCTGGCTCAGACCCTCCCACAGCTTCATCGCATGTTCGTAGAGATGCGCGCTCTCGTCATAGAGATAGTTGGAGCGGATGATGGTGGTGTTGCGGCCCGTATTGCCGCCGCCGAGCCAGCCCTTTTCGATGACGGCGACATTGGTGATGCCGTGCTCCTTGGCCAGATAATAGGCGGCACCCAGGCCATGCCCGCCCGCGCCGACGATGATCACGTCATATTCGGCCTTGGGTTCGGCATTGGGCCATTGCGGCTTCCAGTTCTTGTTGCCGGACAGCGCATTTTTAATAATCGAAGCTGCAGAAAAACGGGACATAGACAACCACCAGTTTCGCGGCCGCAAGCGCCCTTCCGGCACATGCGAAGCCTTTGATGATATTTCTATTGTTTCCGTTTCAAACCCGACAGCAGGCTTGCGTCAAAAGACGCCACAAATACGACATGGCCACCATTTCGCGACATCCCGTCCGACGCCGGCGAGCCTGCCTGCGCCTGCAACGGGACGGTAAAGCAGTTTCAAAAATGGCCCCTGTAAAATAGGACAACATTATTGTCCTTTTTCCTTTTCTTTTGTTGCGCAAAGGTCTACGCATTCTTTCGTAAAATCGCGTCCAAAATAAAAGAAACGCAAGAAAGGTGATTCCGTGACTAAGGAGAATCTACTCGAAAGCGCACTCGTTCGTCTGGACGAGGCGGCAAGCCACATCAACATCGATGCGGATGTCATCGAGAAGCTGAAATATGCACGTGAGACCATGAAAGTGCGACTGATGATTCGCATGGACGATGGTTCGCGCAAATCCTTTCTTGCGTGGCGCTGCCGCTACGACGACACGCGCGGACCGACCAAGGGCGGCATTCGCTACCATCCGGAATCGACCGCCGAAGAAGTCGAGACGCTGGCCTTCTGGATGACATTCAAATGCGCGGTCATGAACCTTCCCTATGGCGGCGGCAAGGGTGCCATCCAGGTCGATCCGCGCCAGCTTTCCAAGGCTGAGCTTGAGCGCCTTTCGCGCGCCTATATCCAGGCTTTCTCCGGCATCATCGGCCCGGACCGCGATATTCCGGCACCGGACGTCTACACCAATTCCATGATCATGGGCTGGATGGCCGACGAATATTCCCAGATCGTCGGGCAGTCCTCGCCTGCCGTCATCACCGGCAAGCCGCTGGCGCTCGGCGGTTCGCTCGGCCGCAACGATGCGACGGCGCGCGGCGGCTTCTATCTCGTGCGCCATCTGGCGCAGGATCTGGGCCTTGCTTCGCAGCTTCGCGTCACGGTTCAGGGTTTCGGCAATGCCGGACAGTTCATCGCCAAGCTGATGGCAGGCGACGGGCACAAGATCGTTGCCGTTTCGGATTCGTCCGGCGCCGTCTACTGCGCCAGCGGCCTTGATCTCGACCTGCTGATGCAGGCCAAGGAACAGGGCAAGTCGGTCGTTTCCACCGCCGGCAAGAATGGCCACGAAGCCATCTCCGCCGATGAGCTGCTTGCAGCCGAATGCGATGTTCTGGTGCCGAGCGCCATGGAAAATATGATCCATGCGGACAATGCGGCATCCATCAAGGCCAGGCTGATCGTCGAGCTGGCCAATGGCCCCGTGACGCCGGAAGCCGACAGGATACTGGGAGAAAACGGCGTCGTCGTTCTGCCGGATATCCTGGCCAATGCCGGTGGCGTGACGGTTTCCTATTTCGAATGGGTGCAGAACCGCCAGGGCTATTACTGGACGCTCGAAGAAATCCATGAGCGCCTGAAAACCATCATGGAACGCGAAGGCCGCGCCATCTGGAACCATGCCAAGCAGCACAATGTGACGGTTCGCTCGGCAGCCTATGTCCACGCGCTGCAGCGCCTTGCACAGGCCATCGAAGCACACGGCACGCAAAGCGATTTCATCGGCTGATCGAGCCCCCTGACATCACCCCTCCTGCCAGCCTGCTGTCAGGAGGGGTGTCGAACGACGGTTTCCTTTTCCCGCTCGCGCTATAGTTTACCTTCACGAGGAAAAACCAGCGCGATGGGATGAAAAGCATGTCGTACGGAAATCTATTCAAGGGAAGTGCCGTCGCACTTGCCCTCCTTGCGGGCGCAATCCAGTTTTCCAGCGTCGCGCAGGCACAGGTGGTCGTCTCTTCCAAGATCGACACGGAAGGCGGCGTTCTCGGCAACATCATTCTGGCCGTTCTCAACGCAAATGGCATCCAGACCACGGATCGCATCCAGCTTGGCGCCACGCCCGTGGTGCGCAAGGCGATCACCGCAGGCGAAATCGACATTTACCCCGAATATACGGGCAATGCGGCCTTCTTCTTCAACAAGGCGGACGACCCGCTGTGGAAAGACGCCGCCAAGGCGTTCGAGACTGCGAAGAAGCTAGATTACGACGCCAACAAGATTGTCTGGCTCGCCCCCTCGCCCGCAAACAACACCTGGGGCATTGCGGTGCGCAAGGACGTCGCCGACGAAAACAAGCTTACGAACCTGAGCGAATTCGGAAAATACATTTCAGGCGGCGGAAAGGTCATTCTGGCCGCATCGTCTGAATTCGTGAATTCGGCGGCCGCCCTGCCAGCCTTCCAGACCGCCTACAGCTTCACCCTGAAACCCGACCAGCTGATCACGCTTTCAGGCGGCGACACGGCCGCGACCATCGCAGCCGCCGCCAACCAGACCAACGGCGCCAATGCGGCCATGGTCTACGGCACCGATGGCGGCATCGCGCCGTCCGGGCTTGTCGTGCTCGAGGACGACAAGCATGTGCAGCCGGTCTATCAGCCCGCCCCGATCATCCGGGAAGAGATTTTGAAGAAAAACCCGAAAATCGAGGAGCTGCTGAAGCCCGTTTTCGCAAAGCTCGATCTCACGACCCTTCAGGAACTCAACGGTCGCGTGCAGCTCGGCGGTGAACCGGCAAAGGCTGTCGCGGAGGAGTTTCTCAAGACCAACGGCTTTCTGAAATAGGCGCGGGTATTTGCCGGGCATGAGTGCAGCACATGAGACGATCCGGGCAAATGGCACCAAGGGCTTGCTTGCCCATATAGACAAGCTCGGACTGGTCATTGCGGCAATCGGCCTGTCGGGTTTGCTCCTGCCTTTTGCGAACTTTCGGGCAAACCGCATCGTTCAGGGTGAGCCGCGCCATGTTTTCGACGCCCTGCCGACCGAACTGGCGCTGGCGCTTGCCGCTATCGTGGCGGGAGGGCTGCTGATCGGGCTAGTTCGCAGCAATAATTGGCTGCGGCTCGTGACGGCTCTGCTCTGTCTTGCGACGGTGCTGGCGGCGATCGGGCTTGCCGCGACATATCTCTCGCCCGAAGGAAACAATTACGCACGCGTTTCTCCGGCTTCCGGCTTCTGGCTATTGTTTTTTGCCAGCGCCCTTTATGTCGCCGATGGGCTGGTCCGGCTGCGGGCCGGTCCGTTCCTGCGTGTGGGACTGCTGGTCGTTGCAGGTCTGCTTCTGGCGCTTCTGCTTTCGTCGGGCCTGTGGGACAGCATCTCCTTCATGAAGGAATATCAAGGCCGGGCGGACAGCTTCTGGAATGAAGCACAACGGCACATAGCGCTGGCGCTGGGGTCGCTCCTCGCGGCAACCATCGTCGGCATTCCGCTCGGACTTGTCTGCCATCGTGTGCCGAAACTGCGCGCTTTCGTTCTGAACAGCCTCAATATCGTGCAGACCATTCCGTCGATGGCGCTGTTCGGTATCCTGATTGCGCCGCTGAGCTGGGTCGCCACCCAGTTTCCATGGGTCGGCGACCTCGGTATTCGCGGTATCGGCGCGGCACCGGCATTCGTCGCGCTTTTTCTCTATTCGCTGCTGCCAATCGTGGCCAACACCGTGGCAGGGCTGGCACAGGTGCCGGAGCCGGTGACGGATGCCGCGCGCGGCATGGGCATGACGCGCCTGCAACGCCTCTTCAAGACCGAGTTTCCGCTGGCATTTCCCGTTATCCTCACCGGCATACGCATCGTCATGGTGCAGAATATCGGCCTGACGACCATCGCGGCGCTGATCGGCGGCGGCGGCTTCGGAACTTTCGTCTTTCAGGGCATCGGCCAGACGGCGATGGACCTCGTCCTCCTGGGCGCCCTGCCGACCGTTCTTCTCGCCTTTGCAGCCGCCGTCATCCTCGATGCCGCGATAGAAATCACCGAGAAAGGCAGCTCCCTATGATCGAGTTCGACCATATCACGAAGCGCTATAACGGGCGCGCAGCGGTCGACGCCGTGAGCTTCACCATCGAGCCGCACAGTATCGCCGCCATTGTCGGGACTTCGGGATCGGGCAAAACCACCTTGCTGCGGATGGTCAATCGTCTGGTCGAGCCGACCGATGGAGAAATCCGCATCGATGGGCGCAGCATCATGGATGAACCCGGCCATGTCCTGCGGCGGCGGATCGGCTATGTCATCCAGCAGAACGGGCTTTTTCCGCATCGCACCGTGGCGGAGAATATTGCAACGGTTCCGCTGCTGCTCGGATGGGATAAACAGCGCATCGACAGGCGCGTCGATGAATTGCTGGACCTTTTCCAGCTGGAAGCTGCCGACTATCGCGACCGCTATCCGCACGAACTTTCCGGAGGGCAACAGCAGCGCGTCGGCGTGGCGCGGGCGCTTGCCGCCGGTCCGAACATCCTTCTCATGGACGAGCCGTTCGGGGCGCTCGATCCGGTTATCCGGGCCAAGGCGCAGGAAGACCTGAAGGCGATCCAGAGGCGGCTCGGCACGACCATAATCCTTGTCACGCACGACATGGAGGAAGCGATCTCGCTGGGCGACCGGATCGCAGTCATGGATGACGGAAAACTGCTGCAATATGGTCCACCGGCGGAAATCCTTGCTCGTCCGGCAACCGATTTCGTCGAACGCCTTGTCGGTACGGGCGAGCGGCCCTTCCGTCTCCTTTCCCTGATGGACCTGAAAACCGTGCTCCAGCCGGGCGATGCGAGCGGTGAAACCCTGCCGGTAACGGCATCGCAACGCGATGCGCTTGCCGCACTCCTGTGGTCCGGGCGTAAGGCGCTTCCCGTTCTCGACGCGGAAGGACGCCCGCTCGGCCGGGTCACGCTCGACAGGCTTCTGCATCAGGCAGAGCGTCCGGCATGAGATTGCTCGTCTCCATTGTCCCGCGCGTCATGCTTCTGGGCATCCTGCTCCTGTTCCTGGCACGGCCCCGGCTGTTCGAGCCGCTGTTTCGCCCGCTCGTCGATGAAGGCGTGCCAGCCATCTATGATCGCGCCAGCTTCGTGACATTGACCTTGCAGCATCTGGGCCTCGTGGCGCTCGCAACACTTGCCGCGACACTCGTGGCCGTCTCGATGGCGATCTTCGTGACCAGAAAGCACGGCGCTGAGTTTCTGCCGCTTTCACGCAGCCTCGTGAACATAGGGCAGACTTTTCCTCCGGTCGCGGTGCTGGCGCTGGCCGTTCCCATCTTCGGTTTCGGAGACAAGCCGACCCTGATCGCCCTCTTCCTCTATGGCCTGCTTCCGATCTTTGAAAACACGCTGACGGGGCTGACCACCTTGCCATCGCCGGTTGTCGAAGCTGCGCGCGGCATGGGGATGACCAGCGCCCAAAGGCTAGTGAAAATCGAGGTTCCGCTGGCCATGCCGGTCATTCTGGCAGGCATCAGGCTTTCCGCCGTGATCAGCCTTGCCACTGCCACCATCGGGTCCACAGTCGCTGCCAGAACCCTTGGCGAAGTCATCATTGCCGGGCTGATTTCCAACAATCTCGCCTTTGTTTTGCAGGGCGGGCTCGTCGTGGCCGCACTTGCCATTCTCATCTTCGATGGGTTTCAGGCAATTGAGCATTATCTCCTTAAACGTTCCGGACGAACCGGAATCGCTCTTTGAAAGATGCCTCCGCATTCCTATATCCTTGGCTGGAACCAGCCAGCGAGGAACGGGATGAACATCGGGCAGGCAGCTGCAGCATCTGGCATATCGGCGAAGATGATCCGCCATTATGAAACAATCGGGCTCATCGAAGCCGCCGAGAGGACCGGTTCGGGTTACCGCGTCTATACGCAGAAAGATGTCGAAACCCTGCGCTTCATCCGCCGCAGCCGCGATCTCGGTTTTCAGGTTGAGCAGATCAAGGAACTGCTGGCGCTCTGGCGTGACCGCAACCGCGCATCGGCTGACGTGAAGAAGGTGGCGCTTGGCCATGTCGAGGAGCTGGAAGCCAAGATGCGCCAGTTGCAGGAAATGGCCGATACGCTGCGCTACCTCGCCAAGAACTGCCACGGCGACAACCGTCCCGATTGCCCGATCATCCACCAGCTTGCCGAAAACAGTGCCGAGAGCCGCAAACGTCCGGCCCCGCGCAAGGGCGAATTGCTGCACGGCAAGATCTGAGATCATCAAATGAAAACGCCGGGATTGCTCCCGGCGTTTTTCATTCATATCGCTGCCTCAGCTCTTCGGCAGCGTATAGGCGATTACATAATCGCCCGGTTTGGTCCCGACCGAACCATGCCCGCCCGCCACCATCAGGACGAACTGCTGGTCGCCGACCGTATAGGTCATCGGGGTCGACTGGCCGCCAGCCGGAAGCCGGGCCTCCCAGAGCTGCTTGCCGGAAGTCAGGTCATAGGCGCGCAGATAGTCGTCCACTGCCGCGCCCAGGAAGACGACGCCGCCAGCGGTGATCATCGGGCCGCCGATACCCGGCACGCCCACCTTCAACGGAAGCGGAACCGGCGACATGTCGCGGATCGTCCCGTTGCGATGCTTGTAGGCAATCTTGCCGGTGCGCAGGTCCACCCCGGCGACATAGCCCCATGGCGGCGTCTGGCAGGGAATGCCGAGCGGACCGAGGAACGGCCCCATGAACACGCCATAGGGCGCGCCATCATTGCGGTTCAGGCCCTGCTCGCTTCCCTTTTCATCCTGTCCTTTCGGCGGGATGTCGGCGCGTGGAACCAGACGCGAGGTGAAGGCGAGATAGGTCGGCATGCCGAACATCACCTGCCGGACCGGATCGACCGCCACGCTACCCCAGTTGAACACGCCGAAATTGCCGGGATAGACAATCGTTCCCCGCAAGGAAGGCGGCGTATAGCGGCCTTCATAAAACAGCTGGTGGAACTTGATGCGGCAGGCGAGCTGATCGAACATCGTCACGCCCCACATGTCGCTTTCGCGCAAGGGCGGCGGGCTGAAAGTCAGATCGGAGATCGGCTGCGTGGGAGCCGTATGGTCTTCCGGTATAGCGCCGGTCGGTGCGGGGATTTCCCTGACCGGAATGATCGGTTCGCCGCTGCGCCGATCAAGGACGTAGAGATCGCCCTGCTTGGTCGGGCCGACCAGCGCCGGAACCCCGTTGATATCCAGCAGGACCGGCTGGGCCGGAACGTCCATGTCCCACAGATCATGGTGGACCGTCTGGCGCACCCAGCGAACCTGTCCGGTGTTCACGTCGAGCGCAACGATGGAGGAGGAATATTTCTCCACATTCTCGCTGCGGTCCATGCCGAGCTGGTCCGGCACCTTGTTGCCGAGCGGCACAAAGACCAGTCCGAGCTTTTCATCCACGCTCGAAACCGACCAGCTGTTCGGAGAGTTCGTCGTATAGTGCTCGCCTTCGGGAAGCGGCGTGGTCACATCCGGATTGCCGGAATCCCAGTTCCACAACAGTTGCCCGGTGCGGATATCGAAGGCGCGAATGACGCCCGACTGTTCCTGCGTCGAGTAATTATCATTGACGGCGCCGCCGACGATGATCTTGTCCCCGACAACGACCGGGGGCGAGGTGGAGTAATAATAGCCTGCCGGATTATATTTCATGCCGTGGCTGAGATCGAGCGTCCCGCCATTGGCGAAATCCGTGCAGATTTCCCCGGTTGCCGTATCCAGCGCAATCAACCTTGCATCGGACGTCGGCAGATAGACCCGCTCGGCGCATTTCGCGCCCGCCGTTGCCGTTGCATCCTTCCAGTAGCTGACGCCGCGGCAGGTCTGGTGCTGGCGGTCCGTATTGAAGCCGACCTTCGGGTCGAACTTCCACTTTTCCTTGCCCGTCGCCGCATCCAGCGCAATAGCCCAGTTATGCGGGGTGCACAGATAGAGCGAATCGCCAATCTTGAGCGGCGTGACCTGATAGGTCGTTTCGCCCACATCCTGCGGCTGCTTCACGTCGCCGGTCTGGTACTGCCAGGCAACCTGGAGTTTGGCGACGTTCTCAGGCGTTACCTGTGTCAGCGGCGAATAGCGCTGGCCGTAAGGCGTTCGACCGTATTGATGCCATTCGCCATCGGGCACGTTGCCGCCGAGATCGGGCGTCGCAGCCACTTTTTCGGTCGGCAGGTCGCCTGCGATATTGTAGGTATCCTGCGTTATCGCATAACCGGCAACCAGGATTGCGATCACCGATGCCACGGCCAGCGGCAGGCCGCTGTCGCCTGCCCCCTTGTTCAGTGGCCTCCTGATCCATGGCGTCAGCAGCCAGAATCCCAGCAGCACGATGACACCGCCGCGTGCGCCGAGCTGCCACCAGTCGAAGCCGACTTCGTAAACTGCCCAGCCAAGCGATCCGAGAATGACGAGAGCGTAAACCCATAGTGCGGCGCCGCTGCGCCGCGAAAGCAGAACGGCGGTCAGCAAAAAGCCGATCGCCGAAAGTATGTAATACCAGCTGCCGCCCAGCAGGGCGAGCCAGATGCCGCCTGCTCCGAGCGAAAACCCGATCAAAAGAAGTACGAGAGAAGTTAACCAGATAAGCAAGATATTACCCCCTTCCAGTACAATCGGCGTTCCGTCGCCGATGCGGGAAAACCGTGCGGACCAACCGCTCACCAATTTCGAGGCATTCCTGATATGGCCAGATATGGTTGCAAGTCTCGCAGCATTCGGTCTGCCGGACAACTCCCTACTGCGTGCCTATCCACATAGGCGAACATGGAAAAAATCCAGAGCGGCAGACGTATCTTTCCATGGTCCGATCAGGAGACCCAATCAGGGGAAATGAGCGCCGCCCGTGATTAAGGCAAAGTGGCGGCAAAGGGTGTTTACGCACTCAAAAGGCGCAAAACAGCACACAAACGTGCATTTTTTCGCCCGGAAATTGTGGCGAAGGAATGGCGAAACTGTGCAACTTATGTCTTTTACGCGGCTTTTTCGAGATATCAGGCGGAGCCGCGCATGATGAGATGGCTGTCCAGACGCCGGATTTCCTTCTCGACTGCCGCCCCGCTTTCCTGCGCATTGATCCGCGAGAAAAGCATGTCGAGACCCAGTTGCGCGATTTGCCGGTAGTCCTGCGCAACCGTCGTCAGCGGCGGACAGGTGAAGCGGCTGAGAGGATGGTCGTCGTGACCGGCGACCCGAAGATCGCAGCCTTCTTCGCGCCCGACATGCCGCCGCCGTTCGAATGCTGCAGAAATGACGCCGAAGGCCAGGCGATCATTGGCGCATAGAACGGTTCGCGTCGGAAACCCGCCGCGATCCAGAATCCGGCCTGCTTCCTGATAACCCAGTTCCTCGAAATTCCAGTTCTTGGCCGTGATGGGAAGCACGATCGGTTCGACCCCCAGCCTCTCCATGGTTTCGATATAGGCCGAACGCCGTTCCAGCGCGTTCTGGTTTACCGCCGGCATTTCGAGGAAGCAGGGATGTTCGCCCGTTCGATAGAGATATTCGGTAATGTTGCCGATGCTCTGGCGATTATCGGTGCCGACAAAGGGCTGATCGTCGCCGATACGGCTGTCGAGAAAAACCGCAGGCGTCGAATCCGACAGGCTGGAAAGCAGCTTCGCATCCGTCTCAAAACCGAGCGGAGCCATCAGAACGCCCGCGATCTTGAGAGACATGAGCGTGCGCATCGCCCGCGCCTCGAGTTTCCTCTCGCCATGCGACGACAGAACGATCGGCCAGTAGCCTTCCGCCAGGCAGCGCATTTCGATCTGGCGGATGATTTCCGCATAGAACGGATCGGAAATATGGGGGACGATGACGCCGATGTTCTTCGGCTTCTTGCGGTTGAGGCTGACCGCGAAGATGTTGGGCTGATAGTTGTAATCCTTCAGCGCCTTTTCGATACGAAGGCGCGTCGAGGGCTTTACGCTTTCGGGATTGTCGAAATATTTCGAGACCGTGGGACGGGACAATCCGCTTGCTGCTGCGAACTCTTCCATCGTCCTGATCTTCTGTTCGGTCATGCCCTGCTTTTCCCCTCGGGGTATCATAGCGATTTTACGGCGCCATCCAATTTGTTTCCATGCGTAAATTTTTTTCCGTTGAGACGCAACAAATTTCAACGGGCAGTCCTTCGGCGATCCACGCTTTCCTGTTCCTGCGGCGGCTCGTACGCGCCCATTACGCTCAACTTCAATCGTTATAATTTTTACACGTGAAAAATTTTATATTGACACGTTGAACAAGCTCTATCATGTCTAGGGAAGCTCTTCGTGAGCTGGAGGCCCTGCCCTTCGGGAGGTTTGAAGTTGGCGACGACTGATGAACCTGCAGGAAAAACCCTTGTTCATGTCCCTATAGAAGGACGCCCCGGCGAGCGCCGGTCATTCGGAGGAAATCATGTTTCGCAAATCGCTCAGCCGTATTCTCTTTTCCGGCGTAGCCCTGGCCATGATGGCAGGCGCTGCATCTGCCGAAGGCATCGGCGCATCGCTTCTCACCCAGCAGCATCCGTTCTACATCTCGCTTGCAGACGCGATGAAGAAGGAAGCGCAGGCAGAGAATGTGCCGCTGGAAATCGCCATCGCCAATCAGGACCTGAGCAAGCAGCTCGCCGATGTGGAAGATTTCATCACCAAGGGCGTCGACGTCATCGTCATCTCGCCGGTTGACAGCAAGGGCGTTCGCTCGGCCATCAACAAGGCCCAGAAGGCAGGCATCAAGGTCATTACCGTCGATGTTCCGGCCAACAATGTCGATGTGACCTCCTTTGTCGGCACGGACAATTTCGCGGGCGGCGAAAAGGCCGCCGAACTGATGGCGAAGTCCATCGGTGAAAAGGGCAATGTCGCCGTTATCGATTACCCGACGGTCCAGTCGGTCGTCGATCGCATCGAAGGCTTCAAGAAGGGCATCGCCAAATATCCGGACATCAAGATCGTTGCGATCCAGCCGGGCATCACCCGTCCGGAAGCACTTTCGGCTGCACAGAACATCCTGCAGGCCAACCCGGATATCGTCGGCATCTTCGGCTTCGGCGACGACGCCGCACTGGCCGCTGCCTCGGCGGTGAAGTCGGCCAAGCTTGAAAGCCAGGTCAAGGTCATCGGTTTCGACGGCATGGAAGAAGCCCGCAACGCCGTGAAGAACGACCCAGTCATGGTTGGCGTTATTGCCCAGTATCCCGACCAGATGGGCAAGGTTGCGGTTGAAACCGCTGCCAAGGTCATCAAGGGTGAGGAAGTTCCGGCCAAGCAGCCGATCGTTCCGGGTGTCGTCACCAAGGACGGCGAAACCAGGTAACACCGCGTGAAACAGCGACGCTCCTCCCAGTCGCTGTTTCCATTCTGCGTGCGGCGGCCCGGCGAACACCACGCGCCTGCCGCCGCCGCATCCCTTTTGATCGCGGATTTCGTTCGAGCGAAGTCCCGCCGATAGACTGACAACGGAGAATGGAGGCCCCAAGAGTGACAGATACTGTGACAGCCGCCAAATCCGAACGAAAAGCCGTTTCGGACACCGTTCTCGAGATTCGCGATGTGGCAAAATCCTTCGGCCCGGTGGTCGCGCTGAAGCGCATGAACCTGACCGTGCGTCGGGGCCGCGTCCATACGTTGCTCGGTGAGAACGGCGCCGGCAAATCCACGCTGATGAAGATCCTGGCCGGCGTGTTCAAGCCGACTTCGGGAACGATACAGCTCAAAGGCGCATCCTATGCGCCGAAAGACCCGCGCGATGCCCGCGCAAACGGCATTGCCATCGTCTTTCAGGAACTGAGCCTGTCACGCAATCTCAGCGTCGCCGAAAACATCTTCGCCAATCACGAGCCAAGCCGCTTCGGCTTCATCCGGGAGCGCGAGCTGAACGCCGCCGCCGAAAAGCTGATCGAAGAGCTTGGCCTGCCGGTCGATCCGCGCGCGAAGGTCGGCGACCTGTCGATTGCCCAGCGCCAGCTCGTTGAAATCGCCAAGGGCCTCAGCCAGCCCGCAGACGTCGTCATTCTGGACGAGCCGACCTCGTCGCTTTCCGACAGCGAAGCGGAAATCCTGTTCTCGATCATCGAGCGCCTGAAAGCACGCGGCACCGCCGTCATCTACATCTCGCACCGCATGGAAGAAATCATGCGGCTTTCCGACGATATTACTGTCGTGCGCGACGGCGAATATGTCACGACCACCGAAAAGAGCGAGACCACCATCGAGCGGCTGATCGCCCTCATGGTCGGCCGTGAGATGAACGACATTTATCCACCGCGCGTCGCGCCAAGGCCATCGGCGAGCGTGGCGCCCATCCTTGAAACGAAGAACCTTTCGGTCGCGGGCAAGTTTCACGATGTTTCCATCGGTGTGAAGCCCGGTGAAGTTCTGGGCCTTTTCGGACTGGTCGGCTCCGGCCGTTCGGACGTCATGAAGGCGCTGTTCGGGATGCTGCGGCCAACGGGTGAAATCCGCCTCGACGGAAAGCCTGTCGCCCTCTCCTCGCCGTCCGATGCCATTCGCCACGGCATTGCTTTCGTGACCGAAAACCGCAAGGAAGAAGGCCTCGTTCTTCCGCACAGCGTGGAACGCAACATCAACATGGTCGGGCTCGGCCAGCTGGCAGGCCCGTTCGGGCTCATGCGGTCCAGTGCGGAGCGTTCTGCCGCCAGGGCGGAAGTGCTGCGGCTTGCCATCAAGACAGCTTCGCTGGATACGGTTGCCGGATCGCTCAGCGGCGGCAACCAGCAGAAGATCGTGCTGGCAAAATGGCTCCAGACAAAACCGCGCATTCTCATTCTCGATGAGCCGACACGCGGCGTCGATGTGGGCGCGAAATTCGAAATCTACCGCATCATCCGTGAACTTGCCGCCAATGGCGCGGCGATCCTGATGGTTTCCTCCGAACTGCCGGAAGTGCTGGGCCTCAGCGACCGCGTGGCCGTCATGCACAACAAGCATGTCGCCGCCATCGTCGATGCCGATGGCCTTACGCCGGAAACCGTCATGAGCTACGCAGCAGGAATGCATCAATGAGCAATGCAGATATTCACAAGAAAGCCGTGGACGCCGAGGTCCGCCGTTCGCTTTTCAGCTCCCCGCTGGTGCGCCAATATGGCGGCATCATCATCTCGCTGGCCGTGCTCTGCGTGGTCTTCGCGGTGCTCAATCCGCGCTTTCTCGCCTTCAACAACTTCATGAACATCATGCAGCAGGTGGCGGTGATCGCCGTCGCCGCCTATGGCATGACCTATGTGATCCTGCTCGGTGAAATCGATCTTTCCATCGGTTCGATCATCGCCGTATCCGGCATGGTGGCGGCTCAGGCCTTCGCCATGGGCTTCGGCTTCGTGCCGACGGTCGTTTTCACCCTTGCGGCGGGCGCCATCATGGGCGGGCTGAACGGTGTGCTTTCGGCAAAGCTGATGCTGCCATCCTTCATCGTCACGGTCGCGACCATGGGCATCTATCGCGGCATGGTCAGCCTGCCAACCAATGGCGCGCCCGAAATCATCGACAATGATGCATGGCTTGCCATCGGTTCGGAAAGCTGGCTCGGCCTGCCGATCATCATCTGGATCGTCGGCGTCCTGTTCATCTTCAACTATATCCTCCTGTCGAAGACGGTCTTCGGTCGCCGCATCTATCTGTCGGGCGGCAACAAGGAAGCGGCGATCTATTCCGGTATCCGCGTCGACCGCATCAAGATCATCGTCTTCATGCTTTCCGGCGTCATGGCGGCGATCAGCGGCATCCTGCTTTCGTCGCGCCTGTCCTCGGCGCAGACCAATGCGGGCATGGGTTACGAACTCGACGCCATTGCCGCGGTCGTGCTTGGCGGCACCTCGCTTGCCGGCGGCGTCGGCACCATGGTCGGCACCATTCTTGGCGCGCTCATCATCGGCGTCATCAACAATGGCATGAACATGCTGTCCGTACCCTATTTCTATCAGCTCATCGTCAAGGGCGTGGTCATTCTGGTCGCCGTCTGGCTCGACGTGCGCTCGAAATCCATGCGCACGTAATCGCGGTGCCCCATATGAAGAAGATCATCACCATCGGCGAGATCGTCGTCGAAATCATGGCCGTGGAAACCGGTAACGGTTTCAAGTCCGCCATCCCATTGATCGGCCCGTTCGCTTCCGGCGCGCCCGCGATCTTCATCGATCAGGCCGCCCGGATGGGCCAGCCATGCGGCATGGTCAGCGCGGTCGGCAATGACGATTTCGGCGCGCTCAATGTCGAGCGCCTGCAAAGAGACGGCGTGGATGTTTCGGCCATAGGCGTGCATCCGACAGCGGCGACCGGCAGCGCCTTCGTGCGCTATCGCCCGGACGGCAATCGCGATTTCATCTTCAATATCAAGCACAGCGCATGCAGCGCCATCGGCCTGACACCGGAAGCCGAAAGGCTGATCGAGACCGCCGATCACCTGCATATCATGGGTTCGGCGCTCTTCTCCGAAGGCATTGTTTCGGCGATCCACGAGGCGACGATCCGCATCAAGGCGAAGGGCGGCACCGTGTCCTTCGACCCGAATATCCGCAAGGAAATGCTGGAATTGCCCGGCATGCGTCAGGCATTGGCCCATGCGCTGGAGAATACCGACCTGTTCATGCCGAGCGGCCCGGAAATCTTCCTCTTCACCAGGGCGACCGAAGAAAAGGCCGCCGTGGAAGAATTGCTGGCGCGCGGCATCAAGGCCGTCGTCATCAAGCGCGGCGCGGAAGGCGCCAGCTATTTCGACCAGTCCGGCGAAGTTTTCGCGCCCGCTTTCAAGGTCGATGAAATCGACCCGACCGGCGCGGGCGACAGTTTTGGCGCGGCATTCGTCACCTGCTGGCTGCGCGACATGGCACCGAAGGACGCTCTCGTCATCGCCAATGCCACCGGCGCGCGCGCCGTTGGCGTCAAGGGGCCGATGGAGGGCACCTCGACCATGGCCGAAATCGATGCCTTCCTTCAGAAATACGGAGTTCCAGCATGAGCAGCACGAAAGTTCTGAGCGCACTTCCCGCACGTTACGCCAGCGGGGTTCGTGGCGGCATCACGTCGATCTGCTCTGCGCATCCTCTGGTGATCGAAGCTGCCCTCCTTGAAGGCGTTGCAACCGACACGGATGTGCTGATCGAGGCCACCTGCAATCAGGTCAATCAGGATGGCGGCTATACCGGCATGACGCCTGCCGACTTCCGCCGTTTTGTGGAAGAAATCGCCGCCCGCGTCGGCTTCGACACCAGGCGGCTTATTCTGGGTGGCGACCATCTTGGTCCCAACCCGTGGAAGCACCTGCCCGCCGAGGAAGCCCTTGCGAAGTCGGACGTCATGATCGACGCTTTCGTGCGCGCGGGCTTCACCAAGATCCATCTCGACACGTCGATGGGCTGCGCTGGCGAGCCGGTCGCCCTGCCCGATGCCGTGACCGCCGAGCGCGCGGCGCGGCTTGCAAAAGTTTCGGAAACTGCCGCCCGTGAAGCCGGCTACGATCTGCCGGTCTACATCATCGGCACCGAAGTGCCGATCCCCGGCGGCGCGATGGAAGAAATCGAAGAGCTGGAACTGACCAGGCCGGACGCGGCGGTCGAAACCGTCGCCATTCACCGCAAGGCTTTCGCAGCGCTCGGACTGGACGATGCCTTTGCCCGCGCCATCGGCGTCGTGGTGCAGCCGGGCGTCGAGTTCGGCAACGAGAATGTCGTGTTCTACGACAGCGAGAAGGCGACGGCGCTGAGCGGCGTTCTCGGCGAAATGCCGCAATTCGTGTTCGAAGCCCATTCGACCGACTATCAGCCGGTGGAAGCGCTTTCCGATCTGGTTCATGATGGTTTTGCCATTTTGAAAGTCGGTCCCGGCCTGACTTTCGCGCTGCGCGAGGCGCTCTATGGCCTCGACCAGATTGCGGCCTTCCTTGACAAGCTGCCGGAAGAGGAAACCCTGCGCGGCAAGATGGAAACGCTGCTTCTGGCCGAGCCGAAGAACTGGGAAAAATACTACCACGGGGACGCGGAAGAACTGCGCCTGCAACGCCATTTTTCCTATAGCGACCGCATTCGCTATTACTGGCCGCATCCGGTGGCGACGGCTGCCGTGGATGCACTTTTGAAGCGTCTGGAAGGCCGCAAGATACCGGAAACGCTGATCAGCCAGTATCTCGGCACGCTCTATCCGGCAGTCGCGGCAGGAGCGGTCGCAGCAACGCCGCATGCACTGATGGTCGAAGCCGTCCGCAATGTCGTGCGGACTTACGGCAAGGCTGTAGGCACCCACTAAAACAAAGGCGCGGTCAAAGCTTCCAGCCACTTAGCTAAATGCGGAATCGGGTCAGCGGTAGTCCTTAAACTGCGGATTGTCAGGGTTGTTGCTTATGAAGAACTTTTCTCCGGAAGGCGAAAAGGCAAACAAGCTCGCCCCTTCTATTATTCGTTCAAATCGCGGATAATAGTCTTCGGCGATTTTAGGGGACAAATCGGTGCACATGAAGCGATTTGAAGTCTACGCAAATGACGTTTTGGTCGGCACCAGCTCTCTTGAGAGCGGCGATCCGCCTATGGGCGTTGCCTTTGGCAGCCTGCTGACGACACCGTCCTTCCATACTGATCTGATCGATAGGGGCGTTCTGACCGTCAAGTTCGATGGCGTATCGATTCCGTCAAGCGGAGGCGTTGTTATCGAAGACTATTCCGAAGAAGCGAATGAAATCCTCGTCACCATCCTCGGAATAGATCATCAGCTTTATGAAGAATTGTTCCCGGAGCATGTAGCGGCATACCAAGCACAATTCTAGAGCGGTTCCTGTTTCAACAGAATCGCCGGAACCGCTCTAACTATTTGTTTTATCGCATTATCCTACGCAAAACCGCTTCGCACTTTTGCTGGAAATGCTCTGAAACAAAAAGGCGCGGTCAAAACCGCGCCTTTCTTGTTCACGCCTCTATCGGGCTTTTGAAGGCCTTGAGCCGCAAGGCGTTGCTCAGGACAAAAATGCTCGAGAAAGCCATGGCGCCCGCCGCCAGAACCGGTGACAACAGCGTGCCGGTGAAGGGATAGAGAACACCCGCCGCGACGGGAATCAGGGCAACGTTATAGGCGAAGGCCCAGAACAGGTTCTCGCCGATGTTGCGGATCGTCGCCTTCGATATGGCGATGGCATTGACCACGCCGCGCAGATCGCCCGACATCAGCACCACGTCAGCACTTTCAATCGCGATATCCGTTCCGGTGCCAATCGCGATACCGACATCGGCAGCGGCGAGCGCGGGCGCGTCGTTGATGCCGTCGCCGACAAAGGCGATCCGCTTGCCGCCCGCCGAAAGGCGTTTCAGCGCCTCGACCTTGCCGTCCGGCAGCACTTCCGCAACCACTTCATCGATGCCCAGACGTTTCGCGATGGCCTCAGCCGTGCGGCGATTGTCGCCGGTGATCATCGCGACCTTCAGCCCCTGCTCGTGAAGGGCGGCAATGGCCGCTGGCGTGGTTTCCTTCATCGGGTCGGCGACGGTCAGGATCGCCGCCAGCTTGCCGTCAATGGCCGCATAGAGCGGAGACTGTCCTTCATCGCCGAGGCGCTTCGCATCATCGGCAAAGGCAGCAACATCAGCCCCAAGCTTCGCCATGTAACGGTCGGCACCGATGGCCACCTCATGGCCGGAAACCTGCGCCTTCAAGCCGAAACCGGGGACTGCTTCAAAAGCCGATACGTCCGCGAGCTTCAATCCCTTCGCCTTCGCGGCTTCCACGATCGCGTCGGCAATCGGGTGTTCGGAGCGGGCTTCGACGGCTGCAACAAGCGCCAGAAGCTCGTCACTGTCGAAGCCCTCGACCGTTGCGAAATGCGCGAGTGCGGGTTTACCTTGCGTCAGCGTACCGGTCTTGTCGACGGCGATTACGGAAGCGTCGCGCAAGGTCTGCAATGCATCACCACGGCGGAACAGGACGCCAAATTCGGCCGCACGACCGGTGCCAACCATGATCGATGTCGGCGTGGCGAGGCCCATGGCGCACGGGCAGGCAATGATGAGAACCGCAATGGCGTTCACCAGCGCGTAACCGAGCATTCCCGTGCCGCCAATCGCCAGCCACAGCGCGAAGGTCAGGGCGGCGGCGACCATAACCGCGGGGACGAACCAGCCCGTCACCTTGTCGACCATGGCCTGAATGGGCAGCTTGTCGGCCTGCGCGTCCTCGACCATGCGGATGATCTGCGAAATCACCATGTCGCGGCCAACCTTGGTGGCGCGAAAGGTGAAGGCGCCGGTCTTGTTGATCGTGCCGCCGACCACTTCCGCGCCCTTTTCCTTGGCGACAGGCACGGGCTCGCCGGTGATCATCGATTCATCGACATAGGACGAACCTTCGATCACTTCGCCGTCGACCGGCACTTTCTCGCCGGGACGAACCTGTACGACATCGCCTGCGCGAACATCTTCGAGCGGCACGTCGACCGTTTCGCCGTCACGCACGACACGCGCCGACTTCGCCTGCAAGCCGACCAGCCGACTGATAGCCGCACTGGTGCGCCCCTTGGCGCGCGCTTCCAGAAAACGCCCGATCAGGATCAGCGTGACGATGACGGCTGCGGCTTCAAAATAGACGTTTACCGTGCCTTCAGGCAGCACCGCCGGGAAAAAGGTCGCGACGACGGAGAAGCCCCAGGCTGCGAGCGTACCCACCACCACGAGCGAATTCATGTCCGGCGTGCCGCGCAGGAGCGTCGGGATGCCCTTCCTGAAAAACCGCAAACCGGGGCCAAACAGGACCAGCGTCGTCAGCACGAGTTGCAGATACCAGCTGTTCTGCATGCCGATACGGTCCATGACGAACATATGAACCGCCGGGATGAGATGCGACCCCATTTCCAGCACGAAGACGGGCAATGTCAGAAGGGCGGCAAGGATGACGCTTTTCTTCAGCTCTGCCGCTTCCGCATCCCGCTTTTCGGACTGGGTTTCCTGCCTGTCGCTGCCCTGCCCGTCATCAAGCGACCGCGCCTCATAGCCGGCAGCTTCAACGGCCTTGACAAGCTCGCCGACCGACACCTGCCCGGCCAGATCGACATGCGCCCGCTCCGTTGCAAGGTTGACGCTGGCGCGGGTCACGCCCGGCACGCCGTTCAAAGCCTTTTCGACCTTGCTGACGCAGGACGCGCAGCTCATGCCCTCGATGGCCAGATCGATGCTGGCGGCGGGCACTTCATAACCCGCCTTGCGAATGGCATCGATCACCGACGGCAAATCCGGCGCGCCCTTGAAAGTCACGTCGGCGCGTTCTGTTGCGAGATTGACGGACACCTTGTCGACGCCAGGAACCTTGGCGACAGCTTTTTCCACGGACGACACGCATGAAGCGCAACTCATCCCTTCGACAGGGACAGGAAAGCTGATGGTTTCGTGATTTACAGGCTTGTTCATGGCAATCCCTTTCACCGCCCGGGAAGGGCATAATTCGAGAGTTGCTCTTTAAATAGTCCTTCCCACCGTTGGAAGGTCAAGCCCTTTTCGACACAAGTTCCATATGGATATTGCGTTTGTCGCGAATGCGGCTCCCCGGCCTTTCAGGAGATGTTTCTAAATCGGCAAGGTGTTATGCGCCGCGACCAGCCCCAGCCCGGCATTGCTGCGATTCTGGATAAAGGAAGGCACGTCGCCCGCAGGCATTGGCCGACCTGTGAGGAAACCCTGAACCTCGCCAAACCGTTCCGACTTCAAGCGTTCAAGCTGCTGTGCGGTTTCCACGCCTTCCGCCGTGGTGACAATATTGAAACCGGCGCCAAGCGTCGCCACGGCCTGAATGATCGCGAGGTCACGCGTATCGACCTCGATGCCCGAAACGAAACTGCGGTCGATCTTGATCTTGTCGAACGGGAAGGAACGCAGATAGCTGAGCGACGAATAGCCGGTTCCGAAATCATCCATCGCAATACGGACACCCAGCCGCCGAAGCTCGAACAGCAGCTCGATATTGTTCTTGCTGTTCGAGAGGAAGACCGATTCCGTGATTTCAAGCTCGAGCCTGTCTGGCGAAAGCCGCGCCGCTTCCAGCGCATCGGTAACCGATTGCAGGAGCGTCGTCTGGCTGAACTGGACCGGCGAGAGATTGACGGAAACCTTGATGTCCTCCGGCCAGAGGACAGCTTCCCGGCAGGCCGCTCTCAAGACCCAGTCGCCAATCGGCCCGATCAGCCCGGTTTCTTCCGCCAGTGGAATGAACTCGGCCGGAGAAACCATGCCGCGCTCGGGATGACGCCAGCGGATCAGTGCCTCGAAGCCGGAAATCCTGCCGCTTTCAAGGTTGAAGATCGGCTGGTAGTGAAGCTCGAACTGTTCGTCCAGCAGCGCCTGCCGAAGCTCCCCGGTCATGACGTGACGCTTCTCGGCCGCCAGGCGCAGGGAATGCTGATAAAAACGGAATGTGCGGCGTCCACCGGATTTTGACGCGTAAAGCGCCAGATCGGCGTTACGCATCAACGCATCGGGATTATCGCCATGCAGCGGCGCCTGGGAAATGCCCATGCTGCACGTTACAAATTCCGAATTGCCGACCAGTTTGAACGAGTCCTGAAAAGCCGAAAGCACGCGGTCGGCGAACATCGCGATCTGCCCCAGCGTGCCGCTGCGATAGACGATTGCAAACTCATCGCCGCCCAGCCGCGCGATGAATTCGTCCGGGGTCGTAATCTGTTTCAGCCGACGCGCGACTTCCTGCAAAAGCTGGTCGCCCGCCTGATGGCCGATACTGTCGTTGATGTTCTTGAAATGATCGATGTCGAGATAGAACAATGCGAAAGGCTCGGAATCGCCGCCCTTCTTCAGCAGGCTCTCGACGTGATGGGCAAAATAGGCCCTGTTCGGCAGGCCGGTAAGGCTGTCATGCATGGCGATATGCGCCATGCGCTCCTCGATTTCGCGCCGCTCGGTCACATCCTCAAGAAGGCCGATCAAATAGCGAGGCTCATCGCCTTCGACCGGCGGAATGGAGCATCTTATGATCCGCATCGTGCGCGAGGTTCCATCCTTGCGCTCCACCTTGCGTTCGACGCTCAGCACGTCCCGGCGCCGCATCGCCATGCGGTCCTGCTCGAGAATGACGGCTGCCTCGCGCTTTGGGAAAAGATCAAGGTCGGTAGCGCCGATGGCTTCTTCTATCGGCTGTCCGCTCGCCACGGATGCCGCCTGATTGAAGAGCACGTAACGACCATTATCCTGCATGTCCTTGACGAACACACCAAGCGGCAAGTTGTTGACGAGGCTGTCCAGCAAGGTCTGCGCGTGACTTGCCTGACGATTGGCCTCCGTCACTTCCGTCCTGTCCTGAACGATGGCGAGAATGGCTTCCTTGCCGTCGAACAGCACCTGGCGTCCGTAAGTCAGAACATCGATGGTTTCACCATTGGCGCGCAGATGCTGCCAGCGCTCCGGGCGCTCAAGGTCGCTGCGATCACGAATGGCGGCAAGCATCCGGTCCCGCTCGGTTTGCGGGCGAATATCGAGCACGGTCATGGCCGGGATTTCGTCGGCTGTATAACCATAAAGCCGGTGTGCGGCGTCATTCATCACGATGAAACGCAGCGTTTCCGGGTCGTAAACCCACATGGGTGTCGGATGCGTCGTAAAAAGGATGCGGAAGTCCTGTTCGGACGTGCGCGCCATCGTACCTTCCGCCGAAGCCGAAGCGCCCCCCCGCTTCCTCATCGCATTCCCCTCATCCTACTGATCCTACAGGATTATACGGCTCCACTCCACGAGCGGACCGTCTCGTTTGTTAGTACTATGAGCAACCCGATTCAGATGCACCCCGAGCATAGATTAAAGCCGAGAATTTTAATAAACCATATACAAATTGGGGGTCGATTTAAGGAATTTCTTTAAAATCAGACTTTTTCCATCGCTTGACCGTCCTCAACTTCCGGCCTATGCCTATAGGCGCAAAATTCGTTGGGGTGCCTTCGAAGCAATATCAGGAAAAGTGCCAAGCGGTTTTCCGTCCGGTATTGCGACACAAAAGGCTGAGAGGTGCGTTTTCGCGCCAACCCATTGAACCTGATCCGGGTAATACCTGCGTAGGGAACGGAGTTTGGCGCGTCGCGGACGGGGCAACACCCCAAATGGAGTCTCGGCTCCGACCAGGTTCATGACGTCTCATCTTCCGTTCGGAATGAGAGACGACATGATGGACCAACAGAACAGTTTCTCCCGAACCAAATCAACGAGCGACCCGTCGCGATCCGTGCCGATATGCGTCACGATCGCCGGTTCCGACAGCAGCGGCGGCGCCGGCATTCAGGCCGACCTCAAGACATTTTCCGCGCTTGGTGTCTATGGCGCAAGCGTCATCGCCGCCGTGACCGTGCAGAACACCCGCACGGTCAGCGCCGTGCACGACATCCCGCCTGCCATCGTCGCCGGACAGATCGACGCCGTTTTCAGCGATCTCGACGTGGCGGCGGTGAAGATCGGCATGGTCTCCGTGCCCGAAACCATCGAGGCCATCGCGCGGGGCCTTGCCCATTTTTCCGGCCCCATCGTTCTCGATCCGGTCATGGTGGCAAAGTCGGGCGCCGCGCTCCTGAGTGAAAACGCCATCGCATTGCTGCGCGAGAGGCTGGTGCCGCTCGCCACCCTGCTGACACCCAACCGGCCCGAAGCTGCCTGCCTGCTCGACGCCGATGTGGCGCGCGACGACGCCGAAGCTGAGGCGCAGGGGCGCGCGCTGCTGGAACTTGGCGCAAAGGCCGTCTTGATGAAGGGCGGACATGCGGAAGGCGAAACCTGCGTCGATCTGCTGGTTCGCCGCGACCAGCCGACGCTCCGTGTCGAAGCACTGCGTATCCTGACCGCCAATACCCATGGCACAGGCTGCACGCTCTCTTCAGCCATTGCCGCAGAACTGGCCCGGAACCTGCCGCTGGAAAAGGCGGTGCTGAGCGCGCATGCCTATCTGCAAGCGGCAATCCGCGCCGCCGACAGCCTGAAGATCGGACATGGCCACGGGCCGGTGCATCATTTCCACGGCCTCTGGAAAACCCGGACCGAGGAGATTGCCTGATGCGCATCACCATTATCGGAGCGGGTGTGGCCGGTCTTGCCATCGCCGCCGAGTTCACCGATCAGGGCCATGCTGTGACAGTCATTGCCCGCAGCCCGCAGATCGGCGCCGATTGCTGCTCGTGGCTTGCGGGGGGCATGCTGGCGCCATGGTGCGAGGGCGAAAGCGCCGAAGAACCCGTCGTGCGGCTTGGACAGGAAGCACTCGGCTGGTGGGAAAAGCACGTGTCCGGCGTCAAGCGTGAAGGCACGCTCGTCCTGTCGCACACGCGCGATGCCAGCGAATTGCGTCGCTTCGCCCGCCGGACGGAAGCCTTCGACACAATCGATCAAGCACGCATCGATGCGCTGGAACCCGATCTGGCCGGACGTTTCCGGCAGGGTCTGTTCTTCGCGCGTGAAGGGCATCTCGATCCGCGCAGGACCCTGATCGAACTGGCCGGAAACCTGCAACGAAAAGGCGTCGTCTTCCATCTCGGCACGGAAGCGGACGCAGGGACAATCGACGCGGATATCCTAGTCGATGCCCGGGGCCTTGCCGCACGGGATGCGCTGCCGGACCTCCGCGGCGTCAAGGGCGAGATGCTGGTTGTCCGATCCCGCGACATCAATCTTTCGCGGCCCGTACGGCTCCTGCATCCCCGCATTCCGCTTTACATCGTGCCGCGTGGCGACGGCGTGCACATGATCGGCGCGACCATGATCGAAAGCGGCGAGCGGTCCGGGATCAGCGTGCGCTCCACGCTGGAACTTCTGAGTGCCGCCTATGCCCTGCATCCGGCCTTCGGCGAGGCGGAAATTCTCGAAACCGGGGTCGATGCGCGCCCGGCCTTTCCCGACAACCTGCCCCGCGTCAGACGGCGCGGCAAAACCATCTATGTCAACGGGCTTTACCGCCACGGCTTCCTGCTCTCGCCGGCGATGGCGCGCATGGCGGTCGCCGCTGCGACCGCACCCGAAACCAGGCCCGAATTTGTGGAGGACTATGCATGACAATCGTGCTGAACGGTGAAGTCGTCACCACGACAGCCGCCAATCTGGCGGCGCTGCTCATCGAAATCGAACTGGATGAAGCGGTTGTCGCAACGGCGCTCAACGGCGAATTCGTGGCCAGCGACGAGCGCGAAGCCGCGATCCTGTCGGCTGGCGACCGCGTCGAAGTTCTGGCCCCGATGCAGGGAGGCTGAGATGCTGGAATTTTATGGCAGGAAGTTTGAAAGCCGCCTGCTGCTCGGCACGGCGCAATATCCGTCACCGGCCATATTGGCCGATGCGGTGCGCGCCTCGCAAAGCGGTATCGTTACCGTCTCGCTGCGCCGCGAAAGCGGCGAGGCCCGCGCCGGACAGGATTTCTGGGCGCTGATCCGGGAACTGGGCGTCGCTGTTCTGCCGAACACGGCGGGCTGTCACACGGCCCGCGAAGCTGTCACCACGGCAAAAATGGCGCGGGAAATCTTCGGCACCAACTGGATCAAGCTCGAAGTCATCGGCGACCATGACACATTGCAGCCCGACCCGTTCGGCCTTGTGGAAGCGGCGCGCACGCTGTGCGACGACGGCTTCGAGGTCTTTCCCTATATGAATGACGATCTGGTCGTCGCGGAAAAGCTTCTCGAGGCCGGTTGCAAGGTGCTGATGCCGTGGGGCGCGCCCATCGGCTCGGGCCGTGGCCTGAACAATCCTTATGCGCTCAAAACCATGCGGGCGCATTTCCCCGACATTCCGCTTGTCGTCGATGCAGGCATCGGCGTGCCGTCCCATGCGGCGGCGGCAATGGAGCTGGGCTTCGACGCCGTGCTCATCAACACCGCCGTCGCCAAGGCTGGCGATCCCGTCGCCATGGCACGCGGTTTCGCGCTTGCCGTCGAAGCCGGTCGGCTCGCCTTCGAGGCGGACGCCATCGAAGCCCGCGACATGGCCGCACCATCCACCCCTCTTCTCGGAAAGGCATTTTTGTAATGGCCCTCGATCCGTTCTACCCCATCTTCGACAGCGCGAGCTGGCTGGAGCGCATGGTGCCGCTCGGCGTCAGGCTGGTGCAGTTGCGCGTCAAGGACAAGAGCGAGCCGGAACTGCGCGGTGAAATCCGCGCCGCCCGCGAGATATGCCTTGCCCATGACTGCCAGCTGATCGTCAACGACTATTGGAAACTGGCGCTGGAGGAAGGCTGCGACTTCATCCATCTGGGCCAGGAAGACCTCAACGATGCCGATCTCGATGCCATTCGCGCCGGTGGCCTGAAGCTCGGCGTTTCAAGCCATGACGAAGCGGAACTGGACCGCGCATTGTCGGTTAAGCCTGACTATATCGCGCTCGGCCCCGTCTATCCGACCATCCTGAAAAAGATGAAATGGCACGAGCAGGGCCTGCCTCGTCTCGGCCAATGGAAGGCACGCATCGGCGACATTCCGCTGGTGGGCATCGGCGGTATGAGCGTCGAGCGCGCGCCGGGCGTTTTCGAAGCGGGCGCCGACATCGTTTCCGTCGTCACCGACATCACACTCAATGCCGACCCTGAAAGCCGCCTGCGCCAATGGATCGAAACCACGCGCGCTTATGCAGGCCATGCTCTGGAGCAAACCCTATGAAAAAGACTGCCTTTGCCGCCCTGTTCGGCCTCGCCCTCACCACTGCCACTTCGGCTCACGCCGATGACAAGCTGAAGCTCATTCTCGACTGGTATGCGAACCCCGATCATGGCCCGATCATCGTTGCCGACAAGCTCGGCTACTTCAAGGATGCGGGGCTGGACGTGGAAATCGTCGCTCCTGCCGACGCCTCGACCCCGACCAAGATGGTCGCGGCGGGGCAGGCCGATCTCGCCGTCTCCTATCAGCAGCAGGTGCATCTTCAGGTCCATGAGGGTCTGCCGCTCGTCCGTGTCGGCACATTGATCGACTCGCCGCTCAACTGCCTGATGGCCCGCGACGACGGCTCGGTGAATTCCATTGCCGATCTCAAGGGCAAGAAGATCGGCTATTCGGTCGCGGGCGTGGAGGAAACGCTCCTCGGGACCATTCTCGGACAGCATGGCGTGAAGCTTTCCGACGTTGAACTCATCAATGTAAATTTCTCGCTTGCGCCATCGCTGATGTCGAAGCAGGTCGATGCGGTGATGGGTGCCTATCGCAATGTCGAACTGAACCAGATGGCCGTCGAAGGCGTGCCGGGCAAATGCTTCTTTGTCGAGGAAGAAGGCGTGCCGGTTTATGACGAGCTGGTCTATGTCGCGGCCACGACCGGGCTCGACGCGGCGGAAAAGGACAAGATTTCCCGCTTCCTGTCGGCCACCGAGAAGGCCGCGCAGTATATCGTCAATCACCCGGACAAGGGTTTCGAGCTGTTCTCGTCCTACAGCACCGAACTCAAGGACGAATTGAACCAGCGCGCCTGGAAAGACACCGTCGCGCGCTTTTCACGCGCACCTGCCAGCCTCGATACCGGCCGCTGGCGTCGCTATGAGGCTTATCTCAAGGAGCACAATCTGGTGCCTTCCGTCCTGCCGGTCGAAAAATTCGCCATCGACGTCAATGCCGAAGGGAGCAAGTCATGAGCCAGCCGCAGCCGCATTATTCATCCGAACTGTTCACGCGCCTTCGCGCAGCGACGCTTGATGACTGGAAGCCCTATATCGAGCATGAATTCGTGCGGGGTCTTGGCGATGGCACGTTGCCCAAGGCGGCCTTCCTGCATTATCTGCGTCAGGATTATGTCTATCTGCATCACTATGCCCGCGCCTTCGCGCTCGGTGTGGTCAAGGCCAATAGCTTGCAGGAAACCCGGCTCTGCGCCCAGATCATGCATCGGCTGACGGTGACGGAGCTGCCGCTTCATGTCGGCATCTGCGGCCGCGAAGGCATCAGCGAGGATGCGCTTTACGCCACGAAGGAAGAGCCGGAAAACCTCGCCTACACGCGCTATGTGCTCGATTGCGGACAGGCGGGCGATTTCCTCGACCTGCTGACCGCGCTCGTGCCCTGCGCGCATGGCTATGGCGAGATCGGCCTCAATCTCGCTGTGACGGCCCGCCCCGGCACGCCCTATCAGGAGTGGATCGATACCTATGCGGGGCCTGATTATCAGGACATGTGCCACACGGTGGGCAAGCTGTTCGATCAGGCCGCTCGGGATCGCATCGGCGATGACTTCGAGAAAAGCCCGCGCTGGCCAAGGCTCTGCCAGATTTTTGCCACCGCAAGCAGGCTCGAAGCCGAGTTCTGGTCGATGGGGTTGAAGGCCGGATAGTGACCGAAGCGCTCTCGAACCGAAGCCGAATGAAACGCGCTGCCGATGGTCTGCTGTCGGCAGCGGTGGCGCTCGCCATCTGGCAGGCGGTGGTGAGCATCGGCCAGATGCCGCGCTTCATCCTGCCGGGTCCGCTCGATGTCGTGCAGGCGCTGATCGGCAATGCCGGGCTGATTGCCGAGAACGCCATCGCCACCATCGGCGAAGTGCTGGGCGGCCTCGTCCTTGGCAGTGCGGTCGGCATTGCGACCGCCATCTGCCTGATGATGTCGCCACTGGCGCAGCGCCTCGTCATGCCCGCCATGGTGTTCAGCCAGGCGATCCCGATCTTCGCGCTCGCCCCCATCCTGACCTTGTGGCTCGGCTACGGCCCCGCATCGAAGATTGCGGTCACGGTGCTGATGATCTTCTTTCCCGTCGTTTCGACCTTCTTCGACGGCATGCGGCGCACCGAAACGAGCCTGATCGACGCGGCGGAAATCCTGGGGGCCGGACGCATGGCGATCCTGTTTCGCATCCGCATCCCCTCCGCCTTTCCTTCGCTGGCGTCGGGCCTGAGCCTCGCTGCGGTCTATGCCCCCATCGGCGCCGTGGTGGGAGAATGGGTCGGGGCATCCAAGGGGCTCGGCTATCTGATGCTGCTCGCCAATGGACGGGCCAAGGTGGACCTGATGTTCGCCTGCCTGTTCGTTCTGGCGGCTTTCACCATGCTGCTGCACGGCACGGTGTCGCATTTCGCCCGCAAGCTTGCCGTCTGGCCGCGAAAAGCCGCATAAAAAAACCGGCGGGAAACCGCCGGTTTTCATGTTTGTTCAAACTGCCATCAGGCCAGCGTGTAGGCCGTCTTCACCGTCGTGTAGAACTCGGCGGCGTAGCGGCCCTGCTCGCGCGGACCGTAGCTCGAACCCTTGCGCCCGCCGAACGGCACATGGAAATCGACGCCGGCGGTCGGCAGATTGACCATCACCATGCCCGCTTCCGAATTGCGCTTGAAATGCGTGGCGTGCTTCAGGCTCGTCGTGCAGATGCCCGACGACAGGCCGAAATTCGTATCGTTGGCGGTGGCAAGCGCTTCTTCATAATCCTTGACGCGGATCACCGAAGCGACCGGGCCGAAGATTTCCTCGCGGCTGATGCGCATCTGGTTGGTGGCTTCCGTGAACAGCGCAGGCTGGAGATAGAAGCCCGGCGTTTCGCGGTTGAGGCGCTCGCCGCCAAAGGCAAGCTTCGCGCCTTCCTTGCGGCCGATCTCGATATAGTCCATGTCCTGCTTGAGCTGGCTTTCATCGACCACCGGGCCGATATGGGTGCCCTGCTTCAGCGCATTGTCGACCACGACGGTCTTCAGCTTTTCAATGGCGGCGGCAACGAACTTGTCGTGGATGCCTTCCGTCACGATGATGCGCGAGGAAGCCGTGCAGCGCTGGCCGGTGGAGAAGAAGGCGGAATTGACGACCGATTCCACAGCCACATTCAGATCGGCGTCATCGAGAACCACGACCGGGTTCTTGCCGCCCATTTCGAGCTGGAAGCGACGATTGTGCTCGATGGATGCAGCCGCAACGCGCTTGCCCGTGCCGGTGGAACCGGTGAAGGTAACGGCATTGACGTCGGCGCTGTCCAGAATGGTCTGGCCGACCACGGAACCCTTGCCCATGACGAGATTGAGAACGCCCTTTGGAAGACCGGCGCGATGCAGGATATCGACAATCGCCCAGGAGCAGCCCGGCACGAGGTCAGCCGGCTTGAAAACGATCGTGTTGCCATAGCAGAGCGCCGGCGCGATCTTCCATGCCGGAATGGCGATCGGGAAATTCCACGGCGTGATGATGCCGACGACGCCGACAGGCTCGCGGGTGATTTCGACGCCGATGCCGGGGCGCGCAGAAGGCAGAACTTCGCCTGCCAGACGCAGGGCTTCGCCCGCGAAGAAATCGAAAATCTGGCTGGCGCGGATGGTTTCGCCGATGCCCTCGGCCAGCGTCTTGCCTTCCTCACGCGACAGGAGACGGCCAAGCTCGTCCTTGCGCGCCAGGATCTCGTCTGCGGTTTTGCGCAGGATCGCATGGCGCTCCAGAATGCCGGAGCGCGACCATGCCGGGAAGGCGGCTTTCGCGGCGGCAATGGCCGCCTTGGTGTCTTCAGCCGTTGCGCGCGCATAGGTTCCAACGACATCATTGGTGTCCGAAGGATTGATGTTGGCGATCCCGTCGCCGCCGACCCATTCGCCCGCGATCAGATTTTGATGTACCGTCATGAACTCTCCCTGTGCGCCGCACGGCTCTGATATATCTCAGAACGACCCTTCACCCATGAGCGGCGGAATTGCAAGACCGGAGCCGTCCTGTAACGCAAAAAGTGAAAATAAGCCCCGGGCCTAGGCCTTGAAAGGCCTGCCTTGCAAATTTGTCACAGTCAATGACCAGTTGGAAAAATTGTCATTTTTCGCCTTGGCAAATATTTTTGCTCATTTATTGTGCACCTATCCGCAACACTGGCAAGAGGTATGAGATGCGTGTCTATTACCCATTCCCGATGGTGCCCAGTGTTCGCGCGGGCGCTTCCAAGCTTTAAGTCCTTGGCCCGCGATGCAGGCTGAGGCCTGAACGCCCTCCCTAAAGGGGCACATTCCAAAACTTCCAAATTTGCCGCAGCCGTTACCGGCTGCTTGTTTTGTCTTTGTTTTCACGCATCGTCCGACGCCGAACCGCTTCGCACTTTTGCTGAAAATGCTTTTAAAGGAACCAGAATCCGCCCGAACGCGGCCTGGTATTGTAGATATGACTCGGTTTCGCATCAATTTCCGGGGACCTGCTTTCCGCAACGTCCTCGGCTACACTTTCGGCCACTGGCGAAGTCAGCCCGTGCGGCTGACGCTGATGATAATCGGCATGCTGCTCGCAACAGCCGCAGATGTTCTGACCCCGCTCTATTCCGGGCGGCTGGTCGACGCGCTTTCACTGGGCAATGACGGCGCATGGGATGCGGCCATTCATGCGCTGATCGTCCTGCTTGCGCTGGGTGCATTGGCGCTGATCACGCGCCAGCTGACCTTCTATGTCATCACCGACTTCACCTTGAAGATCATGAGCGACATGGCAGCCAGCTCGTTCCGCAGGCTGCAGCGGTTCTCGACCGACTGGCATGCCAATGCCTTTGCCGGATCGACCGTGCGCAAGGTCTCGCGGGCCATGTGGGCGCTCGACCTTCTCAACGATACGCTGATCGTGGCCCTGCTGCCATCGGTCCTGATGCTGCTCGGCTCGGTCGCACTTTTATCGTGGTACTGGCCGCTGATGGGCCTGCTGGTCGCCATTGGTTCGGTGCTGTTCATCGTCTGCACCATCGTGATCTCGCTCGGCTTCGTCGCCCCTGCGGCAACGCTTGCCAATAGCTGGGACACGCGCATGGGCGGCGCCTTGGCCGATGCCATTTCGTGCAATGCGGTTGTGAAGGCGTTCGGTGCGGAAAGCCGCGAAGATATGCGTCTTGCCAAGGTCGTCACCAAGTGGCGCGGCCGCACACGCCGCACATGGCTGATCGGTACGCTGAACGGCTTCATCCAGGGTGCGAACCTTCTGGTGATGCGCGGCGTCGTCATTGCCTTTGCGCTCTATCTGTGGAGCCAGGGCAAGGCAACGGCGGGCGATATCACCTTCGTCCTGACCGCCTTCTTCATGTTGCAGGGCTATCTGCGCGATGTGGGCATGCATATCCGCAACCTGCAGCGCTCGGTCAACGACATGGAGGAACTGGTCGATATCGAGGCGCAGCCTTACGGTATTGCCGACAAGCCGGGTGCTCCGGCCATCAAAATTGGAAATGGCGAGATCACTTTCGATCACGTCACCTTCCATTATGGCAATCACGAATCCGCCCTCTATCGCGACTTCTCGGTCAAGATCGAGGCTGGCGAGCGCGTCGGTCTGGTCGGTCATTCGGGTTCGGGCAAGACGACTTTCGTCAAGCTGATCCAGCGGCTTTACGATGTCAGCGGCGGCGCTATCCGCATTGACGGGCAGAACATCGCCGATGTCACGCAGGCATCGCTCCGATCGCAGATCGCCATCGTGCAGCAGGAGCCGATCCTGTTTCACCGGACGCTGGCCGAGAACATCGCCTATGCCCGCCCCGGTGCGACGCAGGCCGAGATCGAGGAAGCTGCGAAGCTTGCGAGCGCGCACGACTTCATCAGCCGCCTGCCGAAAGGCTATGCAACGCTTGTCGGTGAACGCGGCGTGAAGCTTTCGGGCGGTGAGCGCCAGCGTGTCGCCATTGCCCGTGCGTTTCTGGCAAATGCACCGATCCTTATTCTGGACGAGGCGACGTCGAGCCTCGATTCGGAATCGGAGGTGCTGATCCAGCAGGCGATGGAACGGCTGATGGTGGGCCGCACGACGCTTGTCATCGCACACCGGCTTTCGACGGTGCGGGCGCTTGACCGGCTGCTGGTCTTCGACAAGGGCAAGATCCTCGAAGAAGGCGACCATGATGCGCTTATCCGCAAGCCGGACGGCATCTACCGCCGCCTGTTCGAGCGTCAGGCGCTGGAACTGACCAAGGGGCTGGAAGACGTCTTTTCGTAATCCAGTCTCCCATGTCGCCACCCACAGGGCCGGATGATTCCGGCCCTGTCTTCGTTTCATATTCCCTATCTCTTTGTTTTTTCGCATGTCTTCGACCCGAAACCGCTTTCCGCTTTCGGGAGACATGCGCCATTCATCATCCGTTCAGATCACGGTGCGTATCACTCGCAGCCCAAGCGTGGCCCAAACGTGAGTTGACATTTCCATGACAGAAATGTGACAGGATTTTTGTGAAAATATGGGAGTTGGTGAGTAAAACATGCCGGGTGTGATGGAAAATACCGCAGCGCGTCGCTGGAGCGATGCCGCGATTTTCGGGCCTGCCCGTATTGCCTGGCCGCTGCGTCTGGCCGCCATCGCGCTTGCTTCCATGGTGCTTTCGACCCTGCTGGTTTTCGCCATCGAATGGATCGTGCGCGGCTCGTTCACCGATACGATGCAGTTCTTCCGCACACCGCACAAGCCCGCATGGACGACCGTGGCGCTTTTCGTCGTCGTGCTCACCGCAAGCGACGCTATTTTCGGGCGCATCCATTATGGCTTCATCGTCGTCGGGCCGCTGGCGCTGATTGCCGCCACGACCGCCCGTGAAAAAAGCCTTTATCTCGGCGACCCGCTCTATCCGAGCGATTTTCTCTATGCCCGTCAGATCGTGGATCTTCTGCCGCTGCTGGTGCGCGACCGGCCATGGAGCGCGGTGGGCATAGCCCTGCTGCTCATCGCCTCGGCAGCCTTGATGATCACCGTGACGCTGTTCTGGTGGCGGCGTTTCGACCCGATCCCGTGGAAGGGGCGGATGCTGCGTCTTGCCTTCGCGCTGCCGCTGCTCGCCTGGTTCGCGGTCATTTCTGATTATGCGAGTTTTTCGCTGGCCCGGGACCGTCTGCGCATTCTGCCCATCATGTGGGACCAGAAGGAAAATTACGCGCATAACGGCTTCACCATGGCTTTCATCCTGAATGTGCCGATGGCAACCGTCTTCGCGCCGGAGGGATATTCCCCGGAGGCGATTGCCGCCATCGAACCGCCCGCGCAGCTCATCCCTGCCGCATTCGACAGCAGCAAGCCGGACGTCATCATGGTGATGAGCGAATCCTTCTGGGATCCGACGCGCCTTCCCGGCGTGGCCTTCAGCGCCGATCCGATCCCGACAGTGCGTGCGGAACAGTCCGGCCATGTCTTCTCGCCGGAATTTGGCGGCATGACCGCCAATGTCGAGTTCGAAGCTCTGACCGGGTTTTCCAAGGCGTTCCTGCCTTCGGGCAGCATTCCGTACCAGCAATATATCCGTCGCCCGCTTCCCTCGCTTGCAAGCTTTTTCAAGGATCAGGGTTACGCCACGCGGGCCATCCATCCCTATCGCCAATGGTTCTGGAACCGTGGTCCCGTCTATGAAAGCATGGGCTTCGACCGGTTCATGTCAGAGGAAAACATGCCGCCGCTGGAAAAGCGCGGGGCGCTGGCGTCCGACGCTGCCTTGACCGATGAAATCATCCGCGAAGCAGACTCCATGGATGCTCCGTTCTTCTTCTTCGCCGTTTCTCTTCAGGGACATGGCCCATACGAGGCCAACCGCTATCCGGATTCCAAACTCGAGGTGCAGACCGACGCCAGCGAGCATACCCGCCAGTCGATCCGCTCCTATTCGCAAGGGGCGATGGATGCCGATGCAAGCCTTGCAAGGCTGATGGAGTGGGCATCCAAGCGTGACCGCGAAACCATTCTCGTCTTCTTCGGCGACCATCTGCCGCCACTCGGCCCCGTCTATGTCGAGACCGGCTTCATGGCAAACCGGGTTGCAAGCCGCACCGCATCTGCCGAAGATATGATGCTGCAGCACGAAACCCCGCTGGTTCTCTGGTCAAACAAGCGTGGAGCCGAACGGGGAACGGGCACGATCAGCCCCGCCTTCCTGCCGCTGCACATTCTGGACATGGCCGGGATGCAGCACCCCTATTACACCGGTTTCCTGCGCCAGTTGCACGAGCGCTACCGGGTCGTTGACAATCATGCGGTGTTTGACCGGTCGGAGAATGCCGAAGAGGGCTGGCAACAACGGCCGCCCTTCCCGCCCCTGCTGCGCGATTATCAGATGCTGCAATATGACATGATCTTCGGCAGCAATTTTGCCCGCGAGCGCTTCTTCCCCTCGCATCCCGAACAGAGTTAGACGGGTCTATACCGGCGCCTTGCCGGACGACTGGCGGATGACGAGTTTATAATCAATCTGTCGCGAAGCCGACAAATGGCCGGTTTCGATCTGTTTCAAGAGCATGTCCGCCGCGTCGCGGGTCATCTCGAAAATCGGCTGGCGGACAGTGGTGATCTGCGGCGAGACCATGCTGGCGATAGCGCTGTCATCGAAGCCCACCACCGTCAGCTGGTCGGGTATCGCAACATTATGGTCATAGGCGACCTGCATGACGGCAGCCGCCATATCGTCGTTTGACGCAAACACCGCCGTCGGCGGCTCATCGAGCGAAAGCAGTTTCTTTCCGGCAGCAAGGCCGCTTGCGAAACTGAAACCACCCTGCACCTCGTAATCCGGGTTACGCTCGATCCCCGCCTGCTCCAGCGCGCGCCGATAGCCCGCCAGGCGCAGTTCCGCCGAACGATGGGTTGGATCGCCAATGACGATGGCGATCCGGCGATGGCCGAGTTTCAGAAGATATTCCATGAGATCGAAGGCGGCAGCCCCGTCATCAATCGTGACGCTGTCGGTCGGATGGACATTCACATCGCCCGCGACCCGCGCAAATGGCATCGCCGATGCCGTCAGTTCAGCGAGGATTTCAGGATCGTCCGACATGGGCGGCGTCACGATGATGCCGTCGAGGCCGGAGGCATGCGCCGTTTCGATCAGCGCGCCTCGAATATCATCCCGATTTTCGACGGGAAAGATCAGCAGGCGGTATCGCGTGTCGCGCAGCCGTTCCAGCGCACCCATCTGCAATTCGGTGACGTAGCTGGCGCTCGGATTTTCGAAGAAAAGACCGATCAGGTGAGACCGGCGTTCGACAAGGTTGCGGGCGGCGGCATTGGGGCGGTATCGCAACTCGCTTCCCGCCTGCCGGACCTTTTCGCGGATGGCCTCGCGCACATTCGGTTCGTCATTATAGACGCGTGAAACTGTCTTGATCGACACACCGGCAAGGCGTGCCACATCATGAATGGTTGCTCGTTTTCCTGCTGCGGCCATATCGGATCGTCTCCCTCCCTCTCCGATCTATCCTTCTGTTTTCACGCATTATCCGACGCAAAACCGCTTCGCACTTTTGCTGGAAATGCTCTAACCGCTTCGCCGCAAAACGAAAAGAGAAATCAGGGAATTGAGCAGACCCGCGATCGCGTCAGAAAGCGAACCTCGCGGCCATTGTCGAGGGAAAACATGCCTCCGCGTCCGGGAACGACATCGATGATGAGTTCGGTATGTTTCCAGGCTTCATATTGGGGACCGCTGATATAGACCGGAGCACCACCGATTTCTCCGAGTTTCACGTCCGTGTCGCCCACGATGAATTCGCCTTGCGGATAGCACATCGGCGATGACCCATCGCAACAACCACCCGACTGGTGGAACATGATCGGCCCATATTCGGCCTGTAATTCCCGGATGAGATCAAGTGCGGCCGGTGTGGCGCTCACCTGTCCGGGGTCCGTATCGGGGCTTTTCTCCGCCATATCCTCCTCCCGGGAAGACGAGCGGGCACTTGTGCAATGCCCGCCCGGATGTGCATTCTACCGCATTCGATGCGGCACGGGGCATTATTGCGTGAGGTCCATGACCACGCGGCCTTCGATGTTGCCCTGCCGCATATCGTCAAAGATGGAGTTGATATCCTCCAGCTTTTCCGTGCGGATGGTGGCTCGCACCTTGCCATCACCGGCAAAATCGAGCGACTCCTGCAGATCGAGCCGGGTGCCGACAATCGATCCGCGCACTGTAACGCCGTTCAGCACCATATTGAAGATGGAAAGCGGGAAGTCGCCGGGCGGCAGGCCGTTCAGCGAGACCGTGCCGCCGCGCGACACCATGCCCAGCGCCTGTTCAAAGGCGATCGGCGAAACCGCCGTAACCAGCACGCCCTGCGCGCCGCCATCGGTTTCCTTCTTGATATAGGCTGCCGGATCGTTATGCGTCTTGGCGTTGACGGTTACAGTTGCGCCAAGCCTGCGCGCAAGGTCGAGCTTTTTGTCGTCGATATCGACAGCAGCAACATTGAGCCCCATGGCCCTGGCATATTGCACCGCCATATGGCCCAGTCCGCCCACGCCGGAGATGACAACCCAGTCGCCGGGCTTCGTATCCGTAACCTTGAGGCCCTTGTAGACCGTTACGCCCGCACACAGGACCGGCGCGATTTCGTTGAAATCGATGCTCTTCGGCAAATGGCCGACGAAATTGGGATCGGCAACCACATATTCGGCAAAGCCGCCATTGACCGAATAGCCCGTATTCTCCTGTGCCTCGCAGAGCGTTTCCCAGCCGCCCAGGCAATGGCGGCAATGTCCGCATGCGGTGTAAAGCCAGGGAACGCCGACCCGGTCACCTTCCTTCACATGTTTGACGCCGCTACCCACGGCAGAGACGTAACCGACGCCCTCATGGCCCGGAATGAACGGGGGATTGGGCTTGACCGGCCAATCGCCCTCGGCTGCGTGCAGATCGGTATGGCAAACGCCCGACGCCTGAATGGCCACCTGTATCTGGCCGGGGCCGGGTACGGGTACCGGCACTTCTTCAATTGTCAGGGGCTTTCCGAATGCGCGCACCACGGCGGCTTTCATTGTCTTTGCCATGAAGTTTCTCCTTCGTTGTCGAACTGAGCTGGCTTCCTGGGGGACGGAAGAAATGTGAAAATTCGCAGTCATGGACAAAAGGTCGCCCGGGCGTTTCCGCCCAGGCCCCTTGGGAGGGTATTGGGAATCGTTAAAGTCGACGCAATACTGGCATGAAGAGCGATCCCGACCCTTGATTGAACGCAATGCGAAGACGTTTTCTCCGCATTGCGTCTGCCGGGAGTTCTAGAAGAAGCCCAGCTTCTTCGGGCTGTAGCTCACAAGCATGTTCTTGGTGTTCTGATAATGGTCGAGCATCTTCAGATGGTTTTCGCGACCGATACCCGACTGCTTGTAACCGCCGAATGCCGCATGGGCCGGATAGGCATGGTAGCAGTTGGTCCACACACGGCCAGCCTGAATGGCCCGTCCGAAGCGATAGGCGCGGGTCCCGTCACGGGTCCATATGCCGGCGCCGAGGCCGTAAAGCGTATCATTGGCAATCGATAGCGCTTCGGCATCGTCCTTGAAGGTAGCGACGGACACGACCGGACCGAAGATTTCCTCCTGGAAGATGCGCATTTTGTTGTTGCCCTTGAACACCGTCGGCTTGACGTAATAGCCACCGGCGAGATCGCCCGGCAGAATATTGCGCTCGCCGCCGGTCAGCACTTCCGCCCCTTCCTGACGGCCGATATCGAGATAGCTCAGGATTTTTTCCAGTTGCTCGCTGGATGCCTGCGCACCGATCATCGTGGCCGGATCGAGCGGGTCGCCCTGCACGATGGCCTCCACGCGCTTCAGCGCTTTTTCCATGAACCGGTCGTAGATCGATTCATGGACAAGCGCGCGGCTCGGACAGGTGCAGACTTCGCCCTGATTGAGCGCGAACATCACGAAGCCTTCGATGGCCTTGTCGAGGAAATCGTCATCTTCCGCAGCAACATCCTTGAAGAAGATATTCGGCGACTTGCCGCCCAGTTCCAGCGTAACCGGAATGAGGTTCTGGCTGGCATATTGCATGATCAGGCGTCCGGTCGTCGTTTCGCCGGTGAAGGCGATCTTGGCGATGCGCGGGCTCGAGGCGAGCGGCTTGCCTGCCTCGAGGCCGAAGCCGTTGACGACATTGACGACACCGGGCGGCAACAGATCGCCGATCAGCTCCATGAGCACCAGGATCGATGCCGGTGTCTGCTCAGCCGGTTTCAGAACGACGCAGTTGCCTGCCGCAAGGGCGGGCGCAAGTTTCCACGTCGCCATGAGGATCGGGAAGTTCCAGGGAATGATCTGGCCGACGACGCCGAGCGGTTCATGAAAATGATAGGCGACCGTGTCGTGATCGATTTCCGAAATGCCGCCTTCCTGGGCGCGAATGACGCCTGCGAAATAGCGGAAATGGTCTATGGCGAGCGGCAGGTCGGCATTGGTCGTTTCACGGATCGGCTTGCCGTTGTCCCACGTTTCGGCAGCCGCCAGCGCGGGCAGGTTTTCCTCAATCCGGTCGGCGATGCGATTGAGGATAAGCGCGCGTTCAGCCGCGCTCGTCTTGCCCCAGGCATCCTTGGCGGCATGCGCTGCGTCGAGCGCCGCTTCAATGTCAGCGGCATCCGAACGGGCTATTTCGCAAAGCACCTGTCCGTTGACGGGCGACGTGTTATCGAAATAGCGCCCCGATTTGGGCTCGACCCATTTGCCGCCGATGAAGTTTCCGTAACGCTTTGCAAAAGCCGGCTTCACGGTCCGGCTGAATTCAACCTTGTTCATGACATCCTCCCAGAAACAACGCTGCTCCTACAGCGCTTCATGGTTGAGGATCGCGCGGGAGCGGGGAAGAGTCATCCCACGCATTCAAGCTCGCAAGATCATGTGTCGCAATATTGAGACAGTTTCGCCCGCCTATTTCAGCGTGGCTTCATCAATGGGCGCGAATGATCTTCAGACGGTTCAGCTTGCGGTGCAGCGTCGCCCGGCTGATGCCCAGAAGCTGCGCCGCAAAGGAAATATTACCCTCCGCGCGGGCGAGTGCCCGCAGGATCACCCCGCGCTCCGATTCCGCCATGTCCTCGCGCGGGTCGGCGGGCGTCCCCAGAAGATCGGCGGCGGGCAAGGGGCCTGCCAGCGCATCATCGTCAAGCTCCAGCGCAAGGCGCGCCGCGCGCGTCGCGCCGACGACGAGATCGTCCTTGTCGACGGCGATCAGCGCGCCGCCGGTGCGGTCCGGGCTTGGCGCCAGCATGATGCGCGCATCAGGAAAAGCCTGACGGAAATTTTCAGCCTCGATGCGGCGCGCAGCGTCGATAACGGCCACCGATATAAGCTGCGCGAAAGCCTCGGTCAGATCGGCGCGGCAGGAGGAGACATCAAGCGCTGCCATCAGGCGCCCCTGATGGTCATGGATGGGAGCGACCGTGCAGGAAAGCCCGATATTGCGCGTGTGGAAATGCTGGTCGCGATGGATCGTCAGCGGGCGCTGTTCAACGATGCAGGTGCCAATGCCGTTGGTGCCTTCGCTCTGTTCGCTCCAGACCGCGCCGGTCCAAAGCCCCCACCGGTAGAAGGTGTCGTCATCGCCCGGTGCGCCGCGCCGTTCGACCGGCACGCCTTCGCTGTCGGCCAGCAGCACACAGCAGCCAACGCCGCCGACGGCCAGATAAAGGCGGTCCATACTGGCTTGCGCTATGCTGACGAGGCGTTCGATCCGTTGATGGGCGGTTCGGAACTCGCCATCGGAAAGTGTGCGCACCGATCCCGGTTCGGCAGGGTCGAGCCCGTGCAGTTCCGCCGAGCGCCGCCACGAGGCGACGAGAGCAGACCGTGCAGCCCCACCCGCCGTCGTGATTGCGGATTGGATGCGGTCAGCATGTGTCCGGTCTTGCGGTGTGCCCATCTTTTCCTCCCAGGAAGGCTGGAACCCGCTGTATGGGAGAATAATGACTGCTCAAAACACAACTGGCAAGTGCGGCCAGAGCGGCTCCTGTTCTAACAGAATCGCCGGAACCGCTCTAACTATTTGTTCTATCGCATTATCCAACGCAAAACCGTTTCACACTTTTGCTGGAAATGCTCTAAAGATCGAGAGGGTCAGGCGACGCGTGCCGGTTTCAGATATTCCTCAAGCGAGGAAACATCCGCCGCATTGAGGCGAAGTCCGAGTTTCGTGCGCCGCCACAAGATATCCTCGGCGCTGACTGCCCACTCATTCTCCTGAAGATACCGCACTTCGGCTTCGTAAAGGTCGGCGCCGAAATATTGTCCGAGGTCGGTCAGGGAAGCGGCACCCTTGAGCAGGCTGTGGATACGCGTTCCATATTGCCGGAACAGCCGCCGCGCATGGGCCGGGGCGAGGAAGGAATAAGCGGCGTTTACCTTCTGCAACTCACGCTCGAACTCGACATCCACGAAATCGCCGCCGGGCAACGGGGCGGCATGGGTCCATGGCGCTCCCTTCTGCCCCAGCCGCTGCTCGATCTTTTCCAGCATATGTTCGGCAAGCCGGCGCGCCGTGGTCAGCTTACCGCCGAACACATTGATCAGGGGAGCAAGCCCATCAGGCGCATCCTCTTTCAGCACGTAATCGCGGGTCGCTTCCTGCGCCTTGCTCGCGCCGTCATCATAAAGCGGACGCACACCGGAATAGGTCCACACGATATCCGCGCGACTGACGGGTTCCTTGAAATATTCGCTGGCGGCCGCGCAGAGATAGTCGGTCTCGCTGTCGGTGATCGCGACCTTGGCCGGATCGCCCTCATAGTCCTGATCGGTCGTGCCGATCAGGGTAAAATCATCTTCATAGGGAATGGCGAAGATGATGCGCCCGTCATTGTTCTGGAAGAAATAGGAGCGCGGATCGGAGAATTTCCTGCGCACCACGATATGGCTGCCCTGAACGAGGCGGACATTGTGAAGCTGGCGATCTCCCTCCACGCCCTGCAGCACCTTGTCGGCCCAGGGGCCAGCGGCATTGACCAGCAGGCGGGCGCGAACCTCTTCGCGCTCGTGCGTGTCGGTATCTTCCAATGTGATGGTCCAGCATTCCCGGTCACGGCGGGCCGCTACGACCCTGGTCCGGGTGCGGATCATCGCGCCGCGATCCGCCGCATCCCGGGCGGTCAGGGCGACGAAGCGCGCATCGTCGACCCAGCAGTCCGAATATTCAAATGCCTTGGTAAAAAGCGGCTTCAAGGGCGCGGCCGCGGGATCGGAGCGCATATCGAGCGTCCGCGTGGCGGCAAGCTTTTTGCGTCCGCCCAGATGGTCGTAGAGGAACAGCCCCAGTCTCAGCAGCCATGCAGGGCGCACTCCGCCCTTGTGATAAGGCAGCACGAACCGCATCGGATGAATGATGTGCGGTGCATTGGCCCACAGCACTTCCCGCTCCATCAACGCCTCTCGCACCAGACGAAATTCATAATGCTCGAGATAGCGCAATCCGCCATGGATGAGCTTGGTGGCCCGCGAGGATGTGCCGCTGGCCAGATCGTTCATCTCGGCCAGGCCAACCGAAAATCCCCGGCCAATCGCGTCGCGCGCGATACCGCATCCATTGATGCCGCCGCCGATTACAAAAATGTCGAATAGTTTCTCTTGCGCCATGGCGAACCCCGAAGACCGCTCTCCGAAAACCAAAGCGAATATAATTCATTTAATACGAAAGCAAATCGAAAATAAACGAAACTAGGACTCTTTTTCCCCTGTCGGGCTTTCGCCAAGGGTTTCAATCAGTTCGACCTCGTTTTCCCGGCACAGGTTCCGCAACTGGTCCGACGGGCAGTGATCGGTAATGAATGTGTCGATCTGCGATATATGGCCGATGCGCACCGGCGCGGTTCGCTCCAGCTTTGTGGCGTCGGTCACGAGGATGACATGCCGGGCATTGGCAATGATTGCCTGCGCCACTTTCACTTCGCGGAAATCGAAATCGAGCAGCGCTCCGTCCTCGTCCATGGCCGAGGCTCCGATGATCGCGTAATCGACCTTGAACTGCCGGATGAAATCAACGGCGGCTTCGCCGACGATCCCCCCGTCCGACGGGCGCACGACACCGCCCGCGACCACTACCTCGATCGAGGCGTGAACCCGCAATGTATTGGCAACATTGATATTATTGGTGATGACCATCAGATTGTCATGGTCGACCAGTGCTTGACTGACGGCTTCTGTCGTGGTGCCGATATTGATGAACAAAGAAGCGCCATCGGGAATGATCTCTGCGGCAGCGCGCCCGATCGCTTCCTTCTCATGCGCCGCGATGCGACGCCGCGCCTCATATTCCATGTTCTCGACGCCGGACGGATAAAGCGCCCCACCATGGATCCGACGCAGCATCCGAGCCCGGCAGAGGTCGTTCAGGTCCTTGCGCACCGTTTGCGGCGTCACCTCGAATGCCGCGGCAAGATCGTCCACCAGAACCTGCCCCTGTTTGCGAGCGAGCTCTAGAATTGCGTTGTGACGGGGAGTGAGCTGCATTGTTGTCCTGAGGCTGGCATTATTCTGATCGCGTCCGGATAATTTCGCGGTTTTTCAATAGAAAGCAACCACTTCAGCCGGAACAATTTTCGACATACGCCGCCTTTCTTCAGCCGCTGAAGCAGAATGGCCGTTTTGCCCGGCGCAGAAACGCAGGAAAAATCTGCACGTCAGGCAAGCAGGACCGGGTGCCGGCGCTCCCAATGTGGAGCAACGACACCGGACCAAACGAGAAATGATGATTTAATCGAGATCGAATTTTTCGCCATACATCCGGTGCAGCTTGCAAGCCACTTCCGTACGGTTTGCGGCGCCGATCTTTTTCATGATGTTATGGACATGCGCCTTCACTGTACCCTCGCTCATGCCGAGTTCGAAGGCGATGATCTTGTTCGACTTGCCGATCCGGATCGCATGGACAACCTCGATCTCGCGCGCGGTGAGCAGTTCTCCCAGAACGTCGTCGTCGATATCGGCCGGCGCGGTCTGAAAAACCATGGAAGCAGGCACATACATGCCGCCGGCGGTGGCAAGATGAATGGCCTCGACACAGACTTTTATATCGACCGAGGTCGGAATATAGCCGCGAGCGCCGATTTCCATGGCACGTACGACCTGAGCCCACTCCTCGCGTTCAGCGAGAAATACGACCGGCACCGGACGCCAGAGCTCGATCACAGCTTGCAGCTTTTCTGAGAAAAATGGGTCCGCCAGTCGCTTCGAACCTATATTGATCAGAACAACAGCAATATCCTCGGTTGGATCTGCCAGTTCGATCGTCGCTTGTGTTTCTACGGGAAGCTTGAGCCCGTTCAGCACAAGCCCGTTATAAAGACATTGCCGTTCAAGATTGCTCTTGCATACCAGCAACAGGCGCCGTTCCCGTACGGCCTCAATACCCGAAGCACCCCCCCTGTCATCCCCGTGCTCCGGAGCAGTCCAAATGCTATCCCCTCTTACTTCCAACATGTGATGCTCCCGGCATACTCAAGTTGCTCTATGTTTATGCATCCTACTATTACTTTCGTCAGAGACGAGTGTTTTCCAATGCTTACATGGATAGAGCCCTATCCATGACCAGCGTGAATATTGCTATCGGGAAATAATCGTGTCATTAACTTATGTTAGCAATGCATAAAATTTATGACCACTTGTAAGAAAGACTTGAACGGCAGGAGATATAGCCTCTATATCTTTGGTTTAGTTGATTTCCGACTTTACTGAAATTTGAGAAGCTCAAGACGGAATTTGAGTAACTCTTGCTCGAGGATATTCATGCTCACTGGCGGAAATATCCCTCGATTATTCATGTGTTCTTCCAAGCGGAAGATCGCCCTGTAGTTTTCAGAAAATGTTTGGAGCGCATTTCGATTTGCTTAGATGAGATCAGCGCCCTAACTGTTCGTCTTAATGCGCATTCTTGCCGAAAGGCCGTTTCACACATATCAAAATATGCTCCAACGGGTTAAAAATGCACAGTGGCAGGCAGACCACAGACCCATCGACTGAAGCGCTCATTGGTTTATTGGAGGCCTCTCCAATTTTCGCCAAGCTCGGAGCGCGGGAGATAGACGCGCTTTCTTCTCTCACCATTATCGAAGGCGACTTTGCCGCCGATGCCGCGATCATCAGGCAGGGAGAACAAATCAGAAGCCTTCATCTCGTTCGTTCCGGCTGGGGATGTGTCTATCGCGATCTGGCCAGCGGCGAGAGGCAGATCATCGACTTTCCCATGCGGAGCGATTTTCTGGGGCTGCGAACGGCGGACGGTTACAGCTATAACACCATCACGGCAATCACGCCCATGTCGGTGTTCGAAATTCCGCTCGTCTCTCTCGAGGCCTCCATTGAATACGCACCGCGCCTCAGCCTGATCTTCATAGAGCTTCTCGCGCGCCAGCGATCCCTGCTTATCGAGCATCTTACCAATATCGGGTGCCGCGCTGCCTTCGTCCGCACCGCGCATCTGTTTCTCGAGCTCTCCGACCGCGTGCAATCCTCGGGCATGGGCGATGCGAATTCCTTCTATTGCCCGCTGACACAATATCAGCTTGCCGATGCACTGGGGCTGACGCCAATTCATCTCAACCGGATGCTGCGCGACTTGCGGGAAGAAGGGCTGATCCTGTTCCGCTCAAACCGGGTGGAAATTCTGGACCGGAAGCGCGTAGCCGCCCTTGCCCAGTACGACGGAGAGTTCATGCGGATGTCGGTTTTCGGGAAAGAAGAATGACAACCGATGTAAGTACTCTATCCCACAGACCCCACATTAATGGTAGGTGCTGTTTCCCGCTTTATTTCCGCTTTGGGGCTCTCCTGGGCAGTTCACCCTCTGGCCGAGGCGGATATGGCTTCAAGTTTTTAGGCGGCGACCATGAGTTGACCTTCGGTAGCGACTTTTTGATGCCTCGCTGATGAAGGTAAAGACCTGCTGTCAAGTACGCGTCCTCAAGCGCTCCGTGCCGTTGTCCGATACGTGATAAACCTATTCGGGCCAAGCAGTCATCGAGCTTGGCGGACTGGCCAGACCATATTTCTCGCGACCGCTCCATGGTGCAGAATACCGGATGGGGGAGCATATCCACTTCCGCCTTCCGAAACTCCCGTTGCACATAGCGCATATCGAAATCTGCGTTATGTGCCACGATTTCATCCGCCCAATCGAACCACTTACGGATTGGAGCGGCAAGATCAGAAAACAAGTCCTGATATCGTGTCATCCAATTATCGTAGCCATGCACGGCTTCGGCCTGCGGATGGCTGTCTTTCCTTGGATCGAATATCAGATGTAGAGACTGGTGAAGAAGTTCATCACCTTCGATTTTGACCGCCCCTATGGTCACGATGCGGTCGTATGGCAACAGTCCAGTCGTTTCCGTATCGACTACAATTACTCGCTTCTTGCGTGTATGGACCGCTGGGTTTGATAACTCGTCCATGCCTCCCCCCTATTTTTCGGGAATGAAGCATATTTCAGGTTGCAGAATGGTGTAGCTTTTCGCCGCAGCATAGAAAAATCACCGCGTAGGGCGCCATCTTGCATTTCAATGGGAGAAGATCAGCAAGCCGAAACCAATAAATCGGGGAATATCCAAGTTGATCAGTAACTTGAAAGATGGTCGGAGTGAGAGGATTCGAACCTCCGACCCCCTCGTCCCGAACGAGGTGCGCTACCAGGCTGCGCTACACTCCGTGACCATGTGGCCTTGACCATTGAGGCGGCTTATAACGCTCCAGATTTCAAGCCGCAAGAGCATCTTGTCGTTTTTTTGAATGCCGAACCCGAAAAGCTGGAAAGAGCTTCAAACGGTCTCGAAAACCGGCAGCGTCCCGCCGCCAAACGCCACAAAATTGGGGTTGGCAAAACCGGCGACACCTTCGCTGGCGCGCTGGCCATAGGAGAGCGGTATCCCCTCGAAAGTGGTCGTTAGACCGCCTGCGGCGCGCAGCACGGCATCGCCTGCCGCCGTATCCCACTCCATGGTGGGACCGAAACGCGGGTAAATATCGGCTTCGCCGCTGGCAATAAGGCAGAACTTCAGCGACGAACCGATGGAAACGCAGTTGGTGATCCGGTTGTCGTTCAAGAATTTTTCCGTTTCCGGATTTTTATGGGACCGGCTGCAAACCGCCACCTGCTCGGCTCCATGAACGCGCACCCCTATCCCCCGCCGTGTTCCCAGCGCGTGATCCTTGGTCGTGGTTATTTCTTCCGCACCGCTGCCGGTTCCGACAAACAAGCGATTGCGAACGGGTGCATAAACGATGCCGAGAACCGGAGCGCCATCCTCGATCAGGCCGATATTCACCGTGAAATCGCCGTTGCGCAGCAGAAATTCACGGGTTCCATCCAGAGGATCAACCAGTAGAAACCGCCGTCCCAGTTGCGCGGGCAGACGTCCCGCCGCCACTTCCTCTTCAGCCACGACCGGAATATCCGGGGCGACCGAAGCCAGTGCGGAAAGGATGATGGCCTCCGCGTCACGATCTGCTTCCGTGACCGGAGAAGAATCTTTCTTGCTTTGAACCGCGCAACCATTCGCATAGTGCTTCATGATCGTGCGGCCCGCCTCCAATGCGGCTTCCAGCAGCACGGCAAGCATTGCTTCGCCGCTCGGATCGGCTTTCGGGGAGGCTGAAATCTTCATTTGCTCAGATTGACCAGGTATCGCTGCCATAGCTGCCGATGATACCACGCTCGGCAAGATACTTTTCTACTTCCGCGACGAGTTCGTCAACGTCCCGGCCCGTCGTGTTCAGCCGAAGCTCGGGCGATACCGGCGGTTCATAGGGAGAATCGATACCGGTAAAAGCCTTTATCTCGCCGCGCAGGGCCTGCGCATAAAGCCCTTTCGGATCGCGGGCAATGCATTCCTCTATCGGCGTATCGACGAAGATTTCGACAAATTCACCTTCAGGCAGCCGGGAACGAATGCGATCCCGCTCGGCCCGAAAAGGCGAGATGAAGGAGACGAGCACCACCAGACCTGCATCGGTCATCAAACGGGCAACCTCACCGACGCGGCGGATATTTTCTGCCCTGTCTTCCTCGGAAAAACCCAGATCGCTGTTGAGCCCGTGGCGAACATTGTCGCCGTCGAGCAGATAGGTGTGCTTGCCGAGCGCGTGCAGCCGCTGTTCCAGCCGGTTGGCGATGGTGGATTTGCCGGAGCCGGACAGGCCCGTAAACCACAGCACAGCCGGTTTCTGGAATTTCTGCGCAGCGCGGGCCTGCTTGTCGAGATCGAAGGACTGCAGGTGCACGTTCGTCGCCTGACGAAGCGCGCTGTCGATCATTCCAGCCCCAACGGTCGCATTGGTAAGCCGGTCGATCAGGACGAATGCGCCCGTTACGCGATTGTCAGTGTAGGGGTCGAATGCAATCTGATCCACGGTCTGGAGATGGCAAAGCCCGATCTCGTTGAGGTCGAGGCGGGATGCATCCTTCCGGGTGAAGCTGTCAACGTCAGTCCTGTACACGATCTCATTGATCGTTACCGGCGTCTGATCGGTCTCGGTGCGCAGCAGATAGGAGCGGCCGGGATGCAAGGCATCCTCACCGAACCAGACTATATTGGCGGAGAAACGATCCGCCACTTCGGGCCGTGATTCCGTCCCCACCAGCATATTGCCGCGCGAGACCTCAATCTCATCCTCGAGCACCAAAGTGACAGCCTGTCCTTCGGAAGCCCGTGTCAGATCGTCGTCATAGGTGGCGATGCGTTTGACGCGGGAGGTCTTGCCTGATTTGGCTACCACGACGGCATCGCCGGCGCTGATCGAACCGGATGCGACGGTGCCGGAGAAACCGCGAAAATCGAGATTGGGCCGGTTCACATATTGCACCGGGAACCGAAAAGGCTTTGCCGCCACTTCCGTGTCGATGCGCACGGTCTCCAGATGTTCGAGCAAATGCGGCCCCTGGTACCAGCCCATGCGGGCGGATGGCAGGGTGACATTGTCGCCAAAGCGTGCCGAAAGCGGGATCGGCTGGATGCTGGCAAAGCCAAGCTCCTTTGCGAAGCCCATATAGTCGGCAACGATGCGCTCAAAGGCCTCTTTCGAGAAATCGACGAGATCGATCTTGTTCACCGCCAGAACGATGTGGCGAATACCGAGCGCCGACGCAATGAAGGAATGGCGGCGTGTCTGGGTCAGCACACCCTGACGGGCGTCGACCAGCACGATGGCAAGATCGGCTGTCGATGCGCCCGTCGCCATGTTGCGCGTATATTGCGCATGACCCGGCGTGTCCGCGACGATGAACTTGCGGCGGGGCGTCGAAAAGAAGCGATAGGCGACATCGATGGTGATGCCCTGCTCCCGCTCGGCCTCCAGACCGTCTACCAGAAGCGCGAAATCGAAATCGTCGTCGGTCGTTCCGAACTTGCGGCTGTCGTTCTTCAATGACGCTAGCTGGTCCTCGAAGATCAGTTTCGTGTCGTAAAGCAGACGCCCGATGAGCGTTGACTTTCCATCATCCACCGAGCCGCAGGTGAGGAAGCGCAGCAGTGTCTTGCGTTCCTGATCGGCCAGAAAATCGCTGACTGCGGCATTGGTCGCAACAGGCTTGATTATAGCATTCATCAGAAATAGCCCTCGCGCTTCTTCTTCTCCATCGACCCGGCCTCGTCACGATCGATGGCGCGACCTTGTCGCTCGGATGTACGGGCGATCAACATTTCCTCGACAATCCCGGAGAGGTCCGCCGCACTGGATTCAATTGCGCCGGTCAGCGGATAGCAGCCAAGCGTGCGGAATCGCACCAGCCGGTTTTCCACCTGTTCGCCCGGGCGCAATTTCATGCGCTCGTCATCGACCATGATCAGCATGCCATCGCGCTCGACCACCGGGCGATGCGCGGCAAAATAAAGCGGGACGATGGGGATGTTCTCTTGCAGGATATATTGCCAGATATCGAGTTCGGTCCAGTTCGAGAGCGGAAAGACGCGGATCGATTCTCCAGCGGAAACGCGCGTATTGTAAATCTTCCACATTTCAGGCCGCTGGTTCTTCGGATCCCAACCGTGCTGTGCGTTACGGAAGGAAAAGATACGCTCCTTGGCGCGTGATTTTTCTTCGTCGCGGCGGGCGCCGCCGAAAGCAGCATCGAACTTGTATTTGTCGAGCGCCTGCCGCAAGGCGACCGTCTTCATCACATGGGTATGGACATTCGACCCGTGGCTGAAAGGTCCGACGCCCTCGCGCACGCCATCCTCGTTGATATGCACGAGCAGCTCAAAACCCTTTTCGCGGGCCTGCGCATCGCGAAACTCGATCATTTCGCGGAACTTCCAGGTCGTATCGACATGCAGAAAGGGAAATGGCGGCGGCGCCGGATAGAATGCCTTCATCGCCAGATGCAGCATCACCGACGAATCCTTGCCGACCGAGTAAAGCATCACAGGGTTGGAAAATGTTGCCGCAACCTCACGAAAAATATGGATCGCCTCCGCTTCGAGGCGCTGCAGATGCGTCAGGTTCTTGGTCAGGGATGCATGATGCACGACTACTTACTCCCGGCAACCGGATGGGGTCCAGAGCAGTTCCATCCAAACGGAGTTTGGAACCGCTCTATCTCTTTGTTTTTTCGCATTATCCAACGCAAAACCGCTTTGCGCTTTTGGCTGGAAATGCTCGAACGCGGGAGGGATGCCCAAGGTCAGAAAACGGGCTTTCATCCGGCGCAGATGCGGCAAAAGCCACAGTGCGCGCATTGTCGTGAAATGATGCGGGAAAGTGAAAGAAACCTATCGCGTATTGCAACTGGCTTGCGCGAAAAACTTACCGTATTTGCGAGCGGGGCCGGAACAAACTTGCGCGTGCTCGCAAAAGCCGATTTTCCGCCAAGTTACGGAAAATCCTACAATTTTTGTGCTATTAAACAGATTTTCCGTTCCGGAGCCGCCCGTCCGCCGGACGGCTCCAGAGCAAATTATTATCTGGCGAGGCTTGCCTGAACATCGTTCAGCGCCGCCTCCAGTGCGGACACCATCGTATCGATCTGCTGATCGTTGATGATGAGCGGCGGGCAGAAGGCGAGCGTGTCGCCCATTGCGCGCGAAATCACGCCGCGTTCCTGCAGGGCTGCATTTGCCTGCGCGCCCAGTGCGCCGGCTTGTTCAAGGCCTGTCTTGGCCTGCTTGTCTGTGACAAGTTCGACACCGGCAATAAGACCGACGCCGCGCACTTCGCCGACCAGCGGGTGATCCTGCAAATCACGCAGGCGCTTCTGCATATAGGCGCCGCGGTCCCGCGCATTGGCAACCAGTTGGCGCTCTTCAATGATCGCAAGGTTTTCCAATGCCACAGCCGCCGCCACCGGATGGCCCGATGCTGTGAAGCCGGTACCAAGCGTGCCGATCTTATGGCTTTCCTCGGCAATCGGCGCATAGACGCGCTCATTGATGAGGAATGCTGAGATTGGCAGATAGGATGACGAAAGCTGCTTCGACATGACCAGGATGTCCGGCTTGATGTCAAATGTCTGGCTGCCGAACAGGTTGCCTGTCCGTCCGAAACCGCAGATGACTTCGTCTGCGACCAGCAGAATGTCGTAGCGCTTGAGAACAGCCTGCACCTTTTCCCAGTAGGTTCTCGGCGGCACGACCACGCCCCCAGCGCCCATCACCGGCTCGCCGATGAAAGCGGCAATGGTGTGCGGACCTTCCGCGAGAATCAGTTGTTCCAGTTCATCGGCCAGCCGCGTTGCGAACTGCTCCTCGGTCTCACCCGCCTGCCCTTCGCGATAATGATGCGGACAGCCCGTATGCAATATCCGGTCGATCGGCAGATCGAAGGAGCGGTGATTGTTGGGCAGTCCTGTCAGGCTGGCTGAGGCAATCGTCACGCCGTGATAGCCGCGCTTGCGCGAAATGATTTTCTTGCGCTCCGGTTCGCCCAGCGCGTTGGAGCGATACCAGATCAGCTTGATGACGGTATCATTGGCTTCGGAACCTGAATTGGTGAAATAAGCCTTACTCATCGGCACGGGAGCCATCGAAACGAGCTTTTCAGCCAGATCGATGACGGGACCATGCGAACGATAGGAGAAGGTATGATAGAAGGGCAGCTTCTTCATCTGCCGCGCAGCCGCTTCCGCCAGACGCGGCTCCGAAAAGCCGACGCCGACACTCCAAAGCCCGGACATCGCCTCGATGTAACGCTTGCCCGTTACATCCTCGACATAAATGCCGTCGCCGCGCTCGATGACAAGCGGGCCCTCCGCCTCAAGTCGGACAGCATCGGTGTAGGAATGCAGATGATAACGGATATCGCGGGCTTCGAGAGAGTTTGGCTGAGCAGTCATTCATTGATCCTCCGGAAAGATAATGAATTTGTAGCCCGTTTCAGAAAAAGCGCAAACCGGAAGCTGCTGAAAAATGCCCTTCGGAACAAACCGCCGAGGGACTTGGGAAGTATTTAGAGAAGTCCGAACGTGCGCGCCTTGGCGACCGCCTGAACCTTATTGACCGCAACCAGCTTTGTAAGCACGTTGCTGATGTGAAAATTCACCGTGCGTGTGGATATATTGAGGATCGTGCCGATGATTTCGGCCGTCTTTCCTTCACTCGTCCACCGCAGAATTTCCCGCTCACGCATCGTCAGGTTCACTTCCGACACGCAGTTCATGGTTGGAACATCGAGATGTTCATACATCGCCAGATGCAGCAGGTTGGCCACGATCTGCAATTGACGCCGCAACATTGAAATCTCGCCGGACGACAGCGCCGGACCGCTTCTGAGAAAGGACAGCATTCCAAACACGCCTTGCGCGGCCCAGCACGGTTGCGAAATGCCGACCCTGATGCCGAAGCGCTGGGCATCTGTCCATATCTGCGGAGCCTCCGCAAACAGCTTCGATGACCAGACCAGCGGCTCGATGCTGTTCAACGCCTTGCGAACCAACGGATCTATGTCCGCATATTTTTTGTCGGCATAATGATCGGTCCATTCCTGGGGCAACGAGCCAAAACTAAGCCATTTGACCACGCCGTTCAGCAGTGGAATGCGCATGAGATAGGCCGTGTGTGCAAATCCGCACTGTCTGGCATAGGTATCTATGTATTCAAGGAGCTGTCCGGCATCGTCAGCAGATTGCATGGATTCATAAATTTGTTCCCATTTCATTGCAGACATCCCAATTAAAGACTAATTTTGAATTTATTAAAATGTGGCGCCCTTACATAAAACAGTTGCGCGATTGATGGCTACCACAACCATCAGTTTCTGACTATATAGCAAAATAGTTTCATATGAACTCAAAGTGATAAATTGTGAATATTTTTATCACAACAGTCGGTTACTAAATTAGCACTAAATGAAATACTTTGACTTCCCATACAGCCGCGAGCAGATCTGCGCTTCCGCTGCCGGAATAGCCAAAAACCTCCAACTGTTTCTTGTAAGCACTTCCGAATGGAACCCGTTTCATACTCCGCTGGAAATGCTCCTGCACCGCCGAACCTGAAACCGATTTGCATTCAGGAACAGTAGAGCCCTCTGACAGGTTCGGCAAACCTGTCAGAATGACTAGTATTTGAGATATGATTAATAGACGCCGGTGAGCGAGAGGCCCGCGACGGCCGGTCAGGCCGCCGCATCCTCGTCTTTTCCAGCGCCCGGCAGATAATTGAGTATAGGGCCGAGCCAGCGCTCCACTTCCTCGACCGCCATGCCCTTGCGCGCCGCATAATCCTCGACCTGATCGCGCTCCACCTTGGCCACGCCGAAATAGTAGCTTTCCGGATGGCCGATATAGAGGCCCGATACCGAGGAGCCAGGCCACATGGCGTAGCTTTCGGTCAGTTCCACGCCCGTATTCGCAGTCGCGTCCAAAAGGTGGAAAAGTGTCGTCTTTTCGGTATGGTCCGGCTGGGCCGGATAACCCGGAGCCGGACGAATGCCCTTATACGGTTCCCAGATCAGCTCTTCCGGCGTATAGGTTTCGTCGGAAGCATAGGCCCAGAACTCCTTGCGCACCCGTTCATGCATCAATTCAGCAAAGGCTTCCGCGAAGCGGTCAGCCAGTGCCTTCACAAGAATGGCCGAGTAATCATCGTTGGCGCGCTCAAAACGTTCGGCTATCGCCACTTCGCCAATGCCCGCAGTCACGACGAAGCCGCCGACATAATCCTGCTTTCCGCTCTCGACCGGCGCCACGAAGTCGGACATGGCCACGTTCGGACGGCCATCGCGCTTGCTCAATTGCTGGCGCAGCGTGAAGAAGGTGGCAAGTTCCTGCTTCCGGCTTTCATCGGTGAAAAGACGAATATCGTCCCCTACCGCATTGGCTGGCCAGAAGCCGACGACAGCTTTTGGCGCGAACCAATTTTCGTCGATGATCTTTTTCAGCATGGCCTGCGCATCGGCCCAGAGCTGGCGAGCGGCCTCGCCCTGCTTTTCATCTTCCAGAATCGCCGGATAGCGGCCCTTCAGTTCCCATGTCTGGAAGAAAGGCGTCCAGTCGATATAGCGGGCGATCTCCGTCAGGTCGTAATCATCGAAGGTTCTGGTGCCGGTGAAGGTCGGCTTTCTCGGTACAAAGCTCTCCCAGTCGAGCTTGTGCGCATTGGCGCGAGCGCGGGCGAGCGGCAGGCGCTGCTTTTCCGCTTCGTTGCGTGCATGGGCGGCTGCTACCTTGGCATATTCCCCGCGCAGGCCATCGATATAGGCCTGCTTGCCTTCCGGCGACAGCAGGCTGGATACCACGCCGACGGCGCGGCTGGCATCGATGACATAAACGGCCTGCCCACGTTCGTAGCGCGGATGGATTTTCACCGCCGTATGAACACGGCTGGTCGTGGCGCCGCCGATCAGCAGCGGAATGTCGAAACCTTCCCGTTCCATTTCCGCAGCGACATGCACCATTTCGTCAAGCGACGGCGTGATGAGGCCCGAAAGGCCGATCACATCCACTTTTTCGTCACGCGCCACCTGCAAAATCTTTTGCGAAGGCACCATGACGCCGAGATCGATGATCTCGTAATTGTTGCAGGCCAGCACGACGCCAACGATATTCTTGCCGATATCGTGCACGTCGCCCTTGACCGTTGCCATCAGCACCTTGCCGGCGCTCTGACGTTCACCGCCACCGATGCCATTTTCGGCGTTAAGGCGTTTTTCCTCCTCCATGTAAGGCAGGAGCACGGCCACGGCCTGCTTCATCACACGGGCGGACTTCACCACCTGCGGCAAGAACATCTTGCCCGCGCCGAACAGATCGCCAACCACGTTCATGCCGGCCATCAGCGGGCCTTCGATGACATGCAGGGGGCGTTCGGCAGACTGGCGCGCTTCTTCCGTATCGGCTTCGATATATTCGGTAATGCCGTTGACCAGCGCATGTTCAAGACGCTTTTCAACCGGCCATTCGCGCCATGTCAGATCCTGCGCCTTGGCTTCCTTCGAGCCGGAGTCGCGGAACCGCTCGGCGATTTCCAGCAGGCGCTCGGTCGAATCGGAGCGGCGATTGAGCACCACATCCTCGCAAGCCTCTCGCAGCTCCGGATCGATCGTGTCGTAAACCGCCAGCTGCCCGGCATTGACGATGCCCATATCCATGCCCGCCTGAATGGCATGATAGAGGAACACGGCATGCATCGCCTCACGCACCGGCTCATTGCCGCGGAACGAGAAGGACAGGTTCGACACGCCGCCCGACACATGCACATGCGGCAGGGTGGCGATGATCTGTCGGGTCGCCTCGATAAAGTCGACGCCGTAATTATTGTGTTCCTCGATACCGGTCGCGACGGCAAAGATATTCGGATCGAAAATGATGTCTTCCGGTGCAAAACCAACCTGTTCCGTCAGGATTTTGTAAGCGCGGGTACAGATTTCGACCTTGCGGGCTTCCGTGTCGGCCTGCCCGGTTTCATCGAAAGCCATCACGACCACCGCCGCGCCATAGGCGCGGACAAGCCTGGCGTGATGAATGAAGGCTTCCTCGCCTTCCTTCATCGAGATGGAATTGACCACCGCCTTGCCCTGAACGCATTTCAGGCCAGCCTCGATCACCTCCCATTTGGAGCTGTCGATCATGATCGGCACGCGGGCAATATCCGGCTCGGCGGCAATCAGATTGAGAAATTCGACCATCGCCTTTTCGGAATCGATCAGGCCCTCATCCATATTGATGTCGATGATCTGCGCGCCATTGGCGACCTGATCCCGCGCGACATCGAGGGCTGCAGAAAAATCACCGGCCTTGATCAGCTTGCGGAAGCGCGCGGAGCCCGTCACGTTGGTGCGCTCGCCCACATTGACGAAGGGAATGTCCTTGGTCAGCGTGAATGGCTCAAGGCCCGACAGACGCATCAGCGGCGCAACCTTGACGGGCTTGCGCGGGGGATGTTTTGCGACAGCCTCGGCGATGGCGCGGATGTGTTCCGGCGTCGAACCGCAGCAGCCGCCAACCACATTGACCAGACCGTCACGGGCAAAGCCCTCGATCTGTGCGGCCATTGCTTCCGGCGTTTCATCATACTGGCCGAACTCGTTCGGCAGACCGGCATTCGGATAGGCGCAGACAAAGGTATCGGCAATCGACGACAATTCGTCGAGATGCGCACGCATGGCATTGGCACCCAGCGCACAGTTGAGACCGATAGTGAATGGCCTGGCATGACGCAGCGAATGCCAGAATGCGGTCGGCGTCTGGCCCGACAGCGTGCGGCCGGAAAGATCGGTGATCGTGCCGGAAATCATTACCGGCAGAAAAATGCCTTTTTCCGCAAACACTTCCTCACAAGCAAAGACAGCCGCCTTGGCATTGAGCGTATCAAAGATGGTTTCGATCAGGATGATGTCGGAGCCGCCGTCGATCAGCCCCCTGATCTGCTCGGCATAGGCAATGCGCAGGTCGTCGAAGGTGACAGCACGAAAACCGGGATTGTTGACATCCGGCGACAGGCTCGCGGTGCGGTTTGTCGGCCCGAGAGCACCGGCAACGAAGCGGCGGCGACCATCCTTCTGCTCGGCACGCAGGGCGGCGCGGCGGGCAAGGCGCGCGCCATCGCGGTTCAGCTCATAAACCTGATCTTCCATGCCGTAATCGGCCTGGGCAATCCTCGTGGAGGAGAAGGTGTTGGTTTCGAGAATATCCGCGCCCGCAATGGCGTAGGCGTAGTGGATTTCCTCGATAGCCTTGGGCTGCGTCAGCGTCAGAAGGTCGTTGTTGCCCTGAAGCTGGCAATCGCAGGCACCGAAACGCTCACCGCGAAAATGCTCTTCATGAAAACCAAGCCCCTGGATCTGGGTTCCCATCGCGCCATCGAGGATCAGGATGCGCTCACGCGCCGCCTTGGTGAGAGCTGCCAGTACTTCGGAGCCATCCGGCTGCGCTGCCGTTGCACCAAAAAGACCTTCGAGGGAAGAGGCCATAAAACACCGCCTGTATTCTGTCTGTTACCAGGCAAGGGGGCCGGTTCGCGACGTCAAACCGGAATTGCCTGCCATACGCATCTTGCGAAGGTCGCTTAATGACATAAACATATCTTTATGTCAATTCGGAAGCCGTTCTCCAATCGCGTTGCCGGGGCATCAACGATCTGTTGCCGGATCCAAGAAATTGTGACTGCGGAGGGCCACCGCTCTGCCATAATGTAGGGCGTAAATGGGCGCAGGGACGAAATGTATTGTTTATTTTTGCGCGCATCCTGACCGAAGACGGTTTCGCATTTTCGGGATGCGCTGTGAGGAGAGACCAATGAAAAAGTTTGCTTATTCCCTGTTTGCCGCATGCCTGTCACTCGGCTTGGGACTATCCGCAGCTTCCGGGACTGCGAATGCGGCGCAACCATCTGCGATGGCGACGCCGTCCGCACAGACTTCGGCGCCGAATGTGCATCAGGTCCAGTATTACGATTACCGGGGCGATCGTCGCTACTGGCGCGAACATCGCCGCCACTGGCGGCATGACTACCCGCGTTACCGTCCACACTATCGCTATGACCGACGCTATTGGGGACCGCCGCCTGCCTACCGCTACCGTGCAGCGCCGGTCTATCGCGGCGGCAACCCGCATGTACGCTGGTGCTACAATCGTTATCGCTCCTATCGAGCCTATGATAACACATTCCAGCCCAATTACGGGCCGCGGCGCCAGTGCTATTCGCCATATCTCTAAAACGAACAAGCCCCGGTTTCCCGGGGCTTTTTCTAAATGAACTGGCTCAAAAATCAGGTAACATAAGCACCGATGGAAGCCGCGACGAGGCCGATTGCGACCGCAATCATCACGCCATAGACGCGCGGCTTGTCGAAAAGAACGGCGAAAGCTGAAAACCAGCCGACGACCGCCGCGCCAAGCGCGAATAAAAAGCCCGGCTTGTCGCCGTGGTACAGGTTGGCCGCCATGAGACCGCCGATGATCAGCGCGCCAAAAACGATCATCAACCCTGTGGCATATCGCTCGTAATCGTCCATTTAAATTCCTCGGTTCCGCTCCCGCCGTGACAGGTGCCGGAAACTTTCGTCAATCCATTTGGCCATTTAAGGGCATTGGCCGGTCGCTTTCACACAATCATTATTCGTGTCGTTCTTCAACCATTTCGCTGCGCCATTTTCGGCAATTGTTGCGACTTTTCACGTGAACGTTCTGTAGCGGCCCGATAAGCGCCCCGATAAGCGGCCCAATAAGCGGCATTGTCGTGATCAAAACCGTGCTAACATCACAGTCATGGAATCGTCAGGCGTCACCATTTTCGAAACAGAAATCGGACCGTGCGGCATCGCGTGGCGCGGCGAGAAAATCGTTGGCGTCGAAATCGGGGATGCCGACGAAAAGGAAACCCGGTATCGTCTGCGCGAGCGGTTTCCCGGGGCAGACGATAACGAGGTGCCAGCTTTCGTTACCCGGGCAGTCGAGGGTGTGCGTGCGCTTCTGGCCGGAGCCGATGTTGATTTTTCGGGCACGCCGCTAGCGCTCGATGCCCAACCTGACCTCAACCGGCAGGTTTATGAAATCATCCTCGAACTGAAAACGGGCGAGACCACAACCTACGGCGCAATTGCCCGACGGATCGGTGATGTGAGTCTCTCACAGGCTGTCGGCTATGCACTGGGCAAAAATCCGTTCCCGATCATCGTTCCCTGTCACCGGGTGCTCGGCTCAAATGGCAAGGTCGGCGGCTTTTCGGCGGCGGGTGGCACGGCGACGAAGCTCAGGCTTCTCAATATCGAACGGGCCAGAACGTCCAGCGAGCCCGATCTTTTTGGCGGCCTGCCATTGCAGGAAAGGCCGCAGGCCGACTGGTAGTTATCATTTGCGAACGCAAAACCGTTTCGCGCTTGGCTCGAAAATGCTTCAGCCCTTGTCCGTCACCACATCTGCGGAAAAACGCAATTCGCGCATGGGACGCACAAGCTGTGTCGTGGCGTCATAAGTTGGATGCTTCTTGAAAGCGAAAAGCGCTTCCTCATCCTTGAACTCGGCATAGACAACCAGATCAATGCGGTCGCACATCGGGTCGACCTTGGAATTCGGCAGGACTTCAAAAAGGTCAGCGTGGGGAATGGCGGCAAGTTGCTCCAATCCTCTTTTGACAGTCTCGATATCCTGATCTTGCCTGATGCTGAAGAAAACAATGTGCCGGATCACGCCGCGACTCCCTGAAATTGGTGAGGCGTGTCTAGCGCATCAAGGCGTGCAGAAAAATGGCAAATTTGAGCGATGCGCCTAACTTGCCTTGACGCGACGCCAGGCAAACCCGCCCTCTTCCGGAATGGAACCGCGACCCGGCTGATAATAGCCGGGGGTATCGACAAGCCGGTTTTCATCAAGCCGCTTCTGCGCGACCTTGTTTGTCACCTGCAATGTGTCGAAGCCCGTGCGCAGCATCAGGCTCGCCTGATCGATCAGCACGTCACCAACGGCGCGCAATTCGCCCAAAAAACCTTCGCGGCGCAAAATCTCGGCCTTGGAATAGGAGCGTCCGTCATTGAATGCCGGAAACTGCAAGGCGATCAACGGTATGCTGCCAAGATCGCCCAGAAGCGGATCGATTGCTTCGCCCGGCGCAACCGTAACGCCGATCCGGCGGTTGGAGGCGCGGCGGCGCTCCTCATCCAGCCCGAGCCAGATGGCCAGCGGAATGATGACAGCCGAAGCATCGCCCGCTGCGTCCAGATCGTCGGCAAAGACATAGTCGTCCTCGCGAAAGCCATCGGCAGACCAGAGTTTTGTTTCGTTGATTTCGCTCATTTCCGGTCTGTGGCTCCCAATGTTTTAAGGCTGTCGGCAAGACCCGTCAGATGGATGCCGCATTCTGTCTTTTCCGATCCAGCCCAGCGTCCGGCACGTTGATCCTCGCCATCGCTCACGGGGCGCGTGCATGGCATGCAGCCGATGGAGCGATAGCCCTGCGCGGTGAGCGGATGCGGCGGCAGATCGTGCTTTTCGGCATAGGCCTTCAAGTCCGCCGCCTGCCAGCGCGCCAGCGGATTGATACGGATGCGCGGGCCGACCGATTCAAATACCGGCAAACTTTCACGGGTCGATGCCTGAAACTGCTTGCGGCCTGTCATCCAGGCCCGATAGGGCGCGACAGCCCGCGCCATCGGCTCGACCTTGCGGATGAAGCAGCAGCGGTCCTTGTCGGTCATCGACAGGGCGCCGAACGGGTCTTCGCTTTTGAGACTTTCCTCGACGGGAAGAATGTCCTGCACATCGGTCAGACCAAGCCGGTCCACCAGATCGTGCCGATAATCGAGCGTCGCCCGGAAATGCTTTCCCGTATCCAGAAACAGAACCGGGGTCGCCGGGTCGATTTCCGAGATCATATGCAAAAGCACCGCCGATTCCGCGCCGAAGGAAGACACGACCGCGATCTGCCCCCCATAGAGTTCATGCGTGGCAAGCGCGATCACTTCCTGCGGGGAAGATGCGCCGTGGCTAGCCTCAAGAAGGCGGGCTTCGGCGGCAGCACTTTCTTCGGCATCAAGCTGCACGGCTGAGTTCTCCATAAAGCGCGCGTTTGAACGGCTCCATTCCGACGCGGCGATAGGCGGCAAGGAAGGTCTCCTCCGCGCTCTCACGCAAGGCGAGATAGGTGTCCACCACCGTCTCGATGGCATCCACCACGTCTTCCGAGGAGAAACCGCGACCGGTGATTTCACCGATGGCCGATTGCTCGTCCGCCGAACCGCCAAGCGTGATCTGATAGAGTTCCTCACCCTTCTTCTCGACGCCCAGAATGCCGATATGGCCGACATGATGATGGCCGCAGGCATTGATGCAGCCCGAAATCTTGATCTTCAGATCGCCGATTTCGAGCTGGCGCTGCTGGTCGCCGAAGCGCTCGGAAATGCGCTGCGCCACCGGAATGGAACGCGCATTGGCAAGCGCGCAATAGTCGAGACCCGGGCAGGCGATAATGTCGGTGATGAGACCGGCATTGGGCGTCACCAGACCATCCGATTGCAAGAGATCGTAGACGGCGGCGAGATCGGCCTTGGCGACGTGGGGCAGAACCAGATTCTGCTCGTGGCTCACCCGGATTTCATCGAAAGAATAGGTTGCAGCAATATCCGCGACCAGCTCCATCTGTTCAGCGCTTGCGTCACCCGGAATGCCGCCGATAGGCTTGAGCGAAATGGTGACGACCGCGTAATCCGGGTGCTTATGCGGCGTGACATTACGGGCAACCCAGCTCGCGAAAGCCGGATCGGCCCTTTGCGTGACGGCCAGTATCTCCCAGCCTTCCGGCCGCTGCGGCAGGTTCGGCATACGGAAATAGCTTTCGATGGCGTCAATATCGCGCTGCGGCAGCTTCAACTCACCGTAACGGATGTCTTCCCATTCGGCATCGATCTCGCGGGTCAGTTCCTCCACGCCCGTTTCGTGGACGAGAATCTTGATGCGCGCCTTGTACTTGTTATCGCGGCGACCATGCAGATTATAGACGCGGACGATTGCCGTCACATAGGTCAGCATGTCCTCGATAGGCAGGAAGTCGCGGATTTTCTTCGCCACCATCGGCGTGCGGCCCTGACCGCCGCCAATATAGACGGCCAGCCCCAGATCGCCTGCCTCGTTCTTCTTCAGCTGCAAGCCGATGTCATGCACCTGAATGGCGGCGCGGTCATGCTCCGAGCCGACAATGGCGATCTTGAACTTGCGCGGCAGATAGGAAAACTCCGGATGCAGCGACGACCACTGGCGCAGGATTTCCGCGAATGGGCGCGGGTCGGCAACCTCATCGGCGGCAGCGCCTGCGAAATGATCGGCAGTCACGTTGCGAATGCAATTGCCCGAGGTCTGGATGGCGTGCATCTCGACTTCCGCCAGTTCCTCCAGAATGCGGGGCACGTCCTTCAATGCAGGCCAGTTGTACTGGATATTCTGGCGCGTGGTGAAATGGCCGAACCCACGGTCATAGACGCGCGCGATGTGGCCGAGCTTGCGCAACTGGCGGCTCGACAGCGTGCCATAGGGAATGGCCACGCGCAGCATGTAGGCGTGCAATTGCAGATAAAGGCCATTCATCAGGCGCAACGGCTTGAACTGGTCCTCAGTCAACTCGCCCGCCAGACGGCGCTCGACCTGATCCTTGAACTGGGCAACACGGGCCGCAACGAAATCGCGGTCGAATTCATCATAACGATACATAGGCTAGGTCCAAATCCGCAATCAGGAAGCGCGCTTCAATTCAGGCTTGTCGAGAGGCAAATCGCCGAAGGTCACGATGGTCGGGCCGGAGAGACGGATGCGTTCGCGCAAGCGGATCGGGTAAAGCCCCTCCTCGCGCTCCTCGACATCGATCACGTTCACATCCACAACCAGATTGGCTTTCGCGGCAATCTTTCCCGCGTCTTCCAGCGCCTCGACGGCCTCCGCATGACGGGCGACCAGCGCGCCGTCGATGGTTTCCTGCCAGGAGCCATCGGCACCAAGCCACACAGCCTGCCCGTCGATGAGGCGGTTTGCAGTGAGAACTTTTACGACCATTTCCAAACTCCAAACTTTTGTTAACCGCGCATCCTGCGCTCTAACTTTTTGTTTTTGAGCGCATCTTGTCCGAAAACCGCTGCACACTTTTCGGGATGCGCTCTTAGGCTGCGACGGAAACCGGCTTGAGCGCCAGCGCTTCGGCTTTGTCGATCGCTGCACCGGCGACCGCATCGCCAATGATCACCATGACCGGGCCGGAAAGCTCCTTGCGGCTTTCGAGATCCGGCAAATCCTTCAACGTTCCGTGGAACAGGCGCTTGTCCTGACGGCTTGCGTTTTCCACGACTGCCACGGCAGTATCTTCGTGCAGGCCCGCCGCAATCAGGCGCGCGGCAACGGAAGCCGCGACCGTCGAGCCCATATAGACGGCGATAGTTGCACCGGAGACGGCAAGTTTTGCCCAGCCCGGCAGCACATCGCCTGTCATGTCGTGGCCGGTCGTAAACACCAGCGACGACGCGACACCGCGCAGCGTCAGCGGCAGTTCCATATCGGCTGCGGCGGCGAAGGCCGAAGTAATACCGGGCACGATCTCGAAGCCGATGCCGGCGGCACGCAATGCCGCCATTTCCTCGCCTGCGCGTCCAAACACCAGCGGATCGCCGGATTTAAGCCGAACGACGCGCTTGCCTTCCCGGCCGAGCGTTACCAGCAGGCGGTTGATCTCTTCCTGGCTCTTGGAATGGCAGCCCTTGCGCTTGCCGACGGCAAGGCGTTCCGCGTCACGGCGGCCCATGGCAATAACACTCTCCGGCACCAGGGCATCATGCACGATCACATCGGCTTCCATCAAAGCGCGGTGCGCCCGCAAGGTCAAAAGGTCCTCAGCGCCGGGACCGGCACCCACCAGCCAGACATAGCCGGATGCGTCCAGCGGCCGCTCCATGAGATCATTGGCAGCGCGATAAGCCCCTTCACGGTCGCCATCTTCAATGGCGCGCGAAACGCTGCCCGAAAAGAAACCGCGCCAGAAGCTGCGACGCGCCAGCCCTTTCGGCAGCACGCGCTCGACCAGCGGACGCCAGCTTTCGGCAAAATGCGCAAGCTCGCCGAGGCGGGGCGAAAAGGCGGCATCGATCCGTGCACGAACCATCTGCGCCAGTACCGGGGCCGAACCTTCGGTGCCGATGGCGATCGCGATGGGTGCGCGGTTGACGATGGCCGGCGTCAGAAAATCGCAAAGCGCAGGCCGGTCCACCACATTCACCGGAACCTTCTGCGCTTTGGCCTGTGCAGCGACGGCGCGATCCTGTGCTTCATCGCCGGTCGCGACGAAGACGAGCTTTGCGCCTTCCAGCTGTTCGCTGGCAAAGGGAGCTGCGACATGCTCCACATCATGCGCGGCGATGAAATCGGCCAGATGGCGTTCCGTTTCCTCGGCGACGATGCGAATGCGGGCGGAGGTCTGCGCCACGAGGCGCGCCTTGTTCAAGGCTTCCTCGCCGCCGCCAACGACGACAACCACCTCTTCCGAAACCCGGAAGAAGGCGGGAAAATCAGCCAGCAGACGCTTCTGCGAAAAAGACATGAGCACCATCCTTTGAAGCATTTCCAGCGAAAGCGGATACCGGTTTCGTGTCTGGAAAAGCATCAGGCAACAAGACGGTGCTATTATTCATGGAAGGGCCTTGCTTTATAAGAAACGCCCTTGCGCGCGAAAATCTCGCCGCGCATCACTTTTTCTCAAATCAGGCAATTGCAGGATTTTCATTCCCGGAAGCGGAGCAAATATACTCTACAATTTTTATAGGATTTACATAGACTTATAAGTAATTGCGGCTGGTGAAGAATGCTGGCACATGCTTCGGCCACCGCCTCGGCAGCACGGCGATCAGGTCGAAACGCAGCGACAGTCGGGCATGATCGGGCTGGCGTTGCAGCCAGAGATCGGCTGCGGCTTCGATACGGTGCATGGCTTGCGGCGTGACGGCCAGTTGGGCCGCTTCGAGGCTGTTCCGCGCCTTGACCTCGACGATGAGCACCAGATCGCCGCGCCGGGCGATCAGGTCGATCTCGCCAAGCCTTGTGCGATAACGCCGCGCGACGACCCGAAAACCCTTGAGGAGAAGCACCATCGAAGCAAAGCGCTCGGCGCTGTGTCCGCGAACGAAAGCGGTTCGCTTTTTCTCGCGGAGGTCTGTCATGGCTGATCCGATTTCAGTTGCATGAGGCGCTGATAGAGCACCGATTTCTGCCCGCCGGTCATACGCGCCGCCTCGCCTGCGGCCTTGGACGGCGGCAGTTCGGCGGCAAGCGACAGAAGCAGCCTGTCGATATCTTCTTCGCTTTGCGCAACAGCATCGCCGACAGGCGGGCCAACCAGCAGCACGACCTCGCCGCGAATACGATCCTCGCCATCGAACTTTTCCGCAAGTTCACCCAGCGATGCCGTGACAACGGTTTCATAGGCCTTGGTCAATTCGCGGCAAAGCGCGCCCGCGCGTTCCGCTCCGAAAGCGGCAGCCATGTCGGCCAGTGTCGCGGCCGTGCGGTTGGGCGACTCGTAGAACACCAGCGTTGCATCGATATTTTTGAGACTCTCAAGCTTCGACAATCGCTGTCCGTGCTTGGACGGCAGGAAGCCGCAGAACATGAAGGCATCGGTCGGCAGGCCGGAAGCGGCAAGTGCGGCCAGAACGGCGGAAGCACCCGGAACAGGCACGACGCGGATGCCCGCCTCGCGCGCCTCCCCCACCAGCCGGAAACCGGGATCGGAAACAAGGGGTGTTCCCGCGTCGGAGACGAGCGCGACGCTTTTGCCCGCCGTCAGCGCAGCAATCAGCTTTTCACCGGCCTCTGCGGCATTGTGCTCGTGATAGCTGATCGGACGGCGCGCTATGCCATAGCGGTCGAGCAGGACGCGGGTGACACGGGTATCCTCGCAAGCCAGAATATCGACGGAAGCCAGCGTTTCAATGCCGCGCAGCGACATATCGCCGAGATTGCCGATAGGGGTCGAGACGATATAAAGCGCAGGCTCCAGCGGCCGGGCACGCATCACCGTGCCGCCTACCACATATTCCCGCCGCTCACCGCCTGTTTCATCCGTCATCATGCGTCCTTCAGTGTCTGAATCAAGCGGCCAGATCGGCGACCAACGCATCCAGCACCAGCGCACCATCCGGCGTTGCGCGGATGAAGCTGCCATCCATCGGTTCGATCATGCCTTCCGCGATCAGTTTCGCCAATCGCTTTTCGTCGACGGCATGGCCCGAAAGCCGCTCGTAACGGGCAAGGTCGATGCCTTCACGCAAGCGCAGGCCCATCATCAGGAACTCGTCGCCTTCCTGCTCGCCATCGAGATATTCTTCCTCGATAATGCCGTGGCCGTTGCGCTCGACCTTGTCCAGCCAGGTTTCCGGGTGTTTTTCGGTCATGGTGACGGTACGCACATCGTTTTCCACGAACCGCCCATGGGCGCCGGGACCGATGCCGACATATTGCCCGTAACGCCAATAGACGAGATTGTGCTGCGACTCGCGCCCGGGCACGGCGTGGTTGGAAATTTCATAGGCTGGCAGTCCGTGCTCAGCCGTCACCCTTTGCGTTTCCTCATAAAGGGCTGCGGCGTGATCCGGGTCGGGCGTCGTCAGCTTGCCCGCCTTCCACAGATTATAGAACTGCGTGCCTTCCTCGATCGTCAGCTGATAGAGCGACAGGTGATCGGCAGCAAGGCCGATGGCTTCCTTCAGCTCCTCGCGCCACGCCTCTATGGTCTGGTTCGGGCGCGCATAGATCAGATCGAACGACAGGCGCGGGAAAATCTCACGCGCCAGCCGGATTGCCGCCTTGGCTTCCTCGACCGAATGCATGCGCCCAAGGCGGCGCAGATCGGGATCGTTGAGCGCCTGAATGCCGAGCGACACGCGATTGACGCCCGCCGCGCGATAGCCGCGAAAGCGATCCGCTTCCACGCTGGTGGGATTTGCCTCCAGCGTCACCTCGATATCCGGTGCAACGGACCAATGGGACGCAATGCCGTCGAGAAGCGCGCCAACCGTTTCGGGCTGCATCAGCGACGGCGTGCCGCCGCCCAGAAATATGCTGGTGATCGTGCGCGGGCCCGTGCGTTCGCGCAGGCATTCCATCTCGCGAAGAAACGCCTCGGAAAAGCGGGCCTGATCGACCGGCTTGTGCCGAACATGGCTGTTGAAGTCGCAGTAGGGACATTTGGCCAGGCAGAACGGCCAGTGCAAATATACGCCGAACGCATCTTCCCCGTTTGCACGCGCGATCGGTATCGCCCCGGCGGTATTTGCGCGGGCAGCGTCCATTGCCTGCAAAGGGGGAAACAGCTTGTTCATTTCGCGGGCGCCGCTTCCACATTGAGCGCTTTTTCGGCAAAAAGCTTGAAGGCACGCGCACGGTGCGACAGGGCGGAAGCGTCGCCCGGTTTCCAGCCATGCTTCTCGTCGGCGGTCATTTCGCCGAAAGTCTTTTCATAGCCGTCAGGCAGGAAAATCGGATCGAAACCGAAACCGGTATTGCCCCGCGGCGGCCAGACAATCGTGCCTTCAACCTCGCCACGGAAATATTCCGCCTCGCCATCCGGCCAGGCAAGGCAGATGACCGATATAAACCGTGCCTTGCGCTGCTGCGGTTCAAGGGCGCCTTTTTCCTGCAGCAGGTTCTCCACCTTCTGCATCGCCATGTCGAAATCGCGCGTACCGTCCTCCGTCTCGGCCCAGTTTGCCGTGTAGACCCCCGGATCACCGTCAAGCGCATCGACCATCATGCCGGAATCGTCCGAAAGGGCGGGCAGTCCCGTTGCTTCGGCAGCCGCGAGCGCCTTGATATAGGCGTTTTCCTCGAAAGTCGTTCCGGTTTCATCCGGCTCCGGCAGGCCAAGAGCAGCTACCGAACTGACCTCGAAACCGAACGGGCCGATCAGGCCGTCGAATTCCTTCAGCTTGCCCGCATTGTGCGAAGCAACGATCAGCTTGCCCTGTTCCAGTTTTCTCATTTTCAGTTCCATAGTTTGGGTTCGGCAATCTCCAGCGAATTGCCGGACGGATCACGGAAGTAAATCGAATGCGCGCCATTCGGCCAATCGAACTCGGCCTCTATCGCCACGCCATGTCTTGCCAGATGGCTGCGCCAGCCTTCCATCTCCTCGCGGCTTGCGGCGAAACAGACATGACCGGGCCCGCTGGTACCGTGGGCCGGTACGGGCAAATGTCCGGCGGGCGGCGGCTTCAACGTTTCTTCCGCCTTGAAGATAAGCAATATACCTTCTCCGCAGCGGAAAAATGCATTGCGCTCGCTGACTTTGCCAACCGGCTCCAGTCCCATCGTTCCCTGATAGAACTCTATCGCCTCGGCGACATCGCGGACATAGAGCGCGGTTTCAAGAATGCGTGCTGCGCGCATGGATGAGGTCTCCTCGATATATGGAGCAGACCTCGTTCCTATCAGGCGACAGCCATTTTCTGCAAGGACACAAGACGGTCAATGCCGCCGCGAGCAAGCTTCATCAGGCTGGCGAATTCTTCTTCCGAGAAAGGCGCACCTTCCGCCGTTCCCTGAATTTCAACGATCCCGCCCTTGCCGGTCATCACGAAATTGCTGTCGGTTTCGGCGACAGAATCTTCCGCATAGTCCAGATCGAGCACCGGCTCGCCTTCATAGATGCCGCAGGAAATCGCGGCGATATGGTCTTTCAGAACCTTCTCGACACGCACCATCTGGCGTGCTTCCATCCAGCGCAGGCATTCATGAAGCGCCACCCAGCCGCCGGTGATAGCCGCCGTGCGGGTGCCGCCATCGGCCTGAATGACGTCGCAGTCCACGGTGATCTGCACTTCGCCGAGCGCCTGCATGTCGACAACGGCGCGGAGGCTTCGTCCGATCAGGCGCTGGATTTCCTGCGTGCGGCCACCCTGCTTGCCAGCGGCGGCTTCGCGGCGCATGCGGTCGCCGGTAGAGCGCGGCAGCATGCCGTATTCCGCCGTGACCCAGCCCTTGCCCGTATTGCGCATCCAGCCCGGCACCTTTTCCTCAAGGCTTGCGGTGCACAGGACATGCGTATCGCCAAACTTGACGAGGCAGGAGCCCTCGGCATGTTTGGAGATGCCGCGTTCGAAAGAGACGGCGCGCATTTCGTCAGCCGCACGCTTGGATGGACGCATTGAGAATTCCTCGATTCATTTACCTGTGCGGCTTTTTAGGCTTCCCACACACAAATAGAAAGGCGCTCTGCCCGAAAAACCGACAGAGATGTTGAGAGCCCTGTCACTATAGCCTAAAGCCTTTGACGCTTTGGCTTGTGCCCTTATATTTGGCCTATGTCATTCGTAAACTTCGCGACCATAATATGATGAAAACGCCGGAACACCAGCTTCTGAGTTCGCTCGACCAGCGTTCGCGCGATATTTTCAGGCTGATTGTGGAAACCTATCTGAACGATGGCGATCCGCTCGGTTCACGCAACCTGTCGCGATTGCTGCCGCACACGCTTTCTCCTGCGACCATCCGCAATGTCATGAGCGACCTGGAGCATCTGGGCCTGATCTATGCGCCGCATGTCTCGGCCGGACGCCTGCCGACGCAGATCGGACTGCGCTTCTTTGTCGACGCATTTCTGGAAGTGGGCGACCTGCCGCCGGAGGAACGCTCCTCCATTGAAGCGCAGGTTCGTTCCGCCGGCACAAACAATTCGGTCGAAAGCGTCCTGACAGAAGCAAGTCAGGTTCTTTCCGGCCTGTCGCGCGGCGCTGGCCTCGTGCTGGCCACCAAGGCGGAAGGCGCGCTCAAACATATCGAATTCGTTCGTCTGGAGCCGACCCGGGCGCTTGCAGTTCTGGTCATGCAGAATGGCGACGTCGAAAACCGCGTTGTCAACCTGCCCGTCGGCATCAGCAATTCGCAACTGGTCGAGGCATCGAATTTCCTCAACGCGCATATTCATGGGCACACGCTTTCCGAAGCCAAGGCGGAGCTGAAAAAACTGACGGAAGAAACGCGGCAGGAACTCGACCAGCTGTCGCAGGAACTGGTTGCCCAGGGACTGGCAGTCTGGAGCGGAGCCGGGACGGATCAACCGGCGCGGCTGATCGTGCGCGGACGCGCCAATCTCCTGGAAAACATCCATGCGCAGGAAGATATCGAGCGGCTCCGCCATCTCTTCGATGACCTTGAAACCAAGGACGGAATGGTCCAGCTGCTCGATCTTGCCGAGGCGGGTTCGGGCGTCCGCATCTTCATCGGTTCGGAGAACAAGCTTTTCTCCCTTTCCGGCTCGTCGCTGGTGGTGGCCCCCTATCGCGACAGCGAGCAAAGGGTTATTGGTGCCCTGGGGGTCATCGGGCCGACACGGCTCAATTATGCGCGGATCGTCCCGATGGTGGACTATACCGCACAGATCGTGTCCCGGCTCCTGCGTTAACTGTGAGACTTGCCGGGACAAACCAAGGCACTGAAAATAGACCTTGATTTTATTGGCATGAAACTCGATATCCGCCCCAGACGATAGTTTGTTTTTCGCATTATCCGACGCAAAGGCTCATGCAGTTTTGCTGGAAATGCTCTATTCAAGACGGAAGTAGCATCATGGCTGACGAAAAAAACAAATCCCAGAACCCCGATCTTGAGCAGCGCGATATCAACAATCCCCGGGATCGTGAGGCGCTCAACCGCGCTGCCGACGAATTTCTGAAGGCGCGCAAGGCCGAAGCCCGTGCAGAAGCTGCCGAGGACGAAGCCGAAGCGGAAGTGGACGATACCGCGAACCGGATTGCCATGCTGGAAGCAGATAATGGCGAACTGAAAGACCAATTGCTGCGCGCTGCCGCCGAAATGGAAAACCTGCGCAAGCGCACCCAGCGCGACGTACAGGACGCGCGTACCTATGCGGTGACCAATTTTGCCCGCGACATGCTGTCGGTTTCCGACAATCTGCGCCGTGCACTCGAGGCTATCCCTGCCGAAGCCATGGCAACCGATGCCAGCCTCAAGTCGCTCGCCGATGGCGTCGAAATGACCGAACGCGCCATGCTCCACGCTCTGGAACGCCACGGCGTCAAGAAGCTGGAACCGGAAGGCCAGAAATTCGACCCGAATTTCCATCAGGCCATGTTCGAAGTGCCGAATGCGGATCTGCCGAATAACACCGTCGTGCAGGTCGTGCAGGATGGTTACGCCATTGGCGACCGCGTTCTGCGCCCGGCCATGGTCGGCGTCTCCAAGGGTGGCCCGAAGGCAACTGCCGACAATGGCGCTGCCGCTCCCGAAGGCAATTCCTGATCCGAACAAAAACCGACGAGAATTGGAGCGGCGGCTTTGTCTGCCGCTCTTTTCATATCTGCGGTCTGGTTTCCGATAACATGCATATTGCTATTGGGACACACCGGTGAAAAGTTGTCACAGAGCATGTTTCCCGAAAGTGGGAACCGGTTTCGGGGGATTCCGGCGTTTCGTTTAAACGGGACATGCTCCGGCATGTGCGGAGGAGAGCAACAGCGTGACGATTCCTGAGTTTTTGAATTTCGCAGGCGTTTTCGTTTTCGCTGCGACCGGTGCTCTTGCCGCCTCGCGCCGGCAGCTCGACATTATCGGCTTTCTGTTCCTTGCCAATATTACCGGTATTGGCGGCGGGACCTTCCGCGATCTGGTGCTCGGCGCGCCGGTTTTCTGGGTCGTCGAGCCCGCCTATCTGCTGGCCGGTACGCTGGCCGCGATCGTCGTCTATTTCACCGCGCACATGGTGGAGTCGCGCTATCGCGTCCTGCTCTGGCTCGATGCCATCGGTATGGCCGCCTATACGGTATTGGGTGCCGCCAAGGGGCTGGCGCTCGGTTTCGGGCCGTCCGTCGCCATCGTGACCGGCATTTCCACGGCCACACTTGGCGGCATATTGCGCGACATGGTGGCTGGCGAGCCTTCCGTGCTGATGCGCCGCGAGATTTATGTCACGGCTTCGCTTGCCGGTGCGTGCCTTTATGTCCTGCTTGCCTGGCTGCATGTCGAACCAGCCATATGCGCAGTGGCGGCGGCTTTGACCGCCTTCGTCATTCGCGGGGGCGCCCTTTATTTCGGCTGGACATTGCCCGTTTATAAAAGCCGTCCCGGGCGCACCGAAGAAGAGCTTCAGCGCGACCGGATAATCAGGCCGGAATAGGCCTTATACCAGCCCGGCCTGGCTTGCGGCTGCCTGCAGGCTGAGTTGCGGGCGCGGGCCCATCTGCTGGATGATCAGGCCTGCCGCCAGCGAACCGAGACGCGCGCAATCTTCAAGCGAACGGTCGTTCGTATAGCCGTACAGGAAACCGGCGGCGTAAAGGTCGCCTGCCCCCGTCGTATCGACCAGCGCATCGATTTCGATGGCGGGAACGGTCAGGGTCTGATCGGGCGTGACCACGACCGCGCCTTTTTCCGAACGGGTGATGATTGAAAGCGCGCAATCCATGCGCATGGAGGCAATCGCCGTTTCGAGCGATTTCGTCTTATAGAGCGACTTGGCCTCGTCCTCATTGGCGAAGACGATATCGACCGTGCGCGAGCGCATAAGCTCCAGAAATTCCTCGCGATACCGGTCCACGCAGAACGGATCGGAAAGCGTCATCGCCATCTGGCGGTTTTTCTCATGCGCGATCTTCGATGCAAGGACGATGGCTTCCTTGGCGCGCGGCGGGTCCCACAGATAGCCTTCGAAATAGGTCACTTTCGCATCGGACACCTTGGACGTTTCGACATCCTCCGGGCCAAGTTCCACACAGGCGCCAAGAAAGGTATTCATCGAGCGTTCGCCGTCCGGCGTCACGAAAATCATGGAACGGGCGGTCGGCGATCCATTTTCCAACGGGCGCGTATCGAAGGCGACGCCCTGCGCGCGGATGTCATGCGCGAAAACACGGCCCAGATGATCGGTCGCGACCTTGCCGAAATAGGCCGATCGTCCGCCGAGACTTGCAACGCCTGCTGCGGTATTTCCGGCGCTGCCGCCGGACATTTCCGTCACCGGGCCTGCAATGCGGCCATAGAGCAATTCGGCACGATCCGCGTCGATCAGGTTCATCGCGCCTTTGACGATACCGTTTGTTTCCAGAAAAGACTCATCAGTGCGCGAAATAATGTCGACAATGGCATTGCCGATGCAAAGGACGTCGAATGTGGCCATGAGCGCGAGAAGCTCCCCTTTTGATTGGTCTCCTGTCCGCCAGAAGCAGATCGGTCACGTGGGTGCCGGTTTAGCCGTTTGCAATCCCTTTGGCTACCCTGCAAGCTTCCCTACCGTGATCGTGCGGCTTGCTTCGGAATGGAGGCATACCTATTTCCATCTTTGTCCACAGTCGGAATTGGGGCCAAAATGATCCTGGATGCTGCCTTGAAGGCTCTGAAGCGCCTGACCACACCGGAATTGCGCGCAGTTTTCTGGAAGACCCTCGGTTTGACGCTGTTGCTGCTAATCGGTCTTTGGGCGGCAGTCCGTCAAATCTTTTTTACTTTTGCCTGGCCATGGATGGAGCAGATATTGCCCGGCATGCCGGATTGGGCAGGCTGGCTCGGCATCGTTGCCGCCATCGTTGCAGGTCTTGGCCTGGCGCTTGTGCTCGCATTGATGATTGCACCCGTTACAGCGCTCGTTGCTGGCCTGTTTCTCGATGATGTCGCCGAAGTGGTCGAACGCGAGGACTATCCGGACGATCCTCGCGGCACGCCGTTGCCGACCGGCCGTTCCATCGTCGTTTCGCTGAAATTTCTCGGCATCGTCATCATCGGCAATATCGCCGCCCTGCTGATGCTGTTCATACCCGGCATCAACCTGATCGCCTTCTTCGTCATCAATGCCTATCTGCTCGGGCGGGAATTCTTCGAGTTTGCGGCCATGCGCTATCGGTCAGAAGCCGAGGCGAAGGCGCTACGGTCACATTATGGCGTGACAGTCTTTCTGGCCGGGCTGCTGATTGCAGGCTTCATGGCGATCCCCATCGTCAACCTTCTCACCCCGCTGTTTGCGGCAACGATGATGGTCCACCTGCACAAGGCGATCTCGCAGCGCGAAAGCAAGCTCACGCCTGCGGCGGCAAGGGGATAAGCGGCGCGGGCACGTCGCAGGTTTTCGCCGGATATTTGCAGATATCCGCAATCACGCATTTCTCACATTCGGGCTTGCGCGCCTTGCACACATAACGGCCATGCAGGATGAGCCAGTGGTGTGCGTGAAGCATGTATTCGGCTGGAATGACCCGGACGAGGATGGCTTCCACGGCCTCCGGCGTCTTGCCGGGCGCAAGACCGATCCGGTTGCCGATGCGCAGGATATGCGTGTCCACCGCCATGGTCGGCTGGCCGAAAGCCATGTTCAGCACCACATTGGCCGTCTTGCGGCCAACGCCCGGCAATTTCACCAGTTCATCCCGGTCGCCGGGAACCTCGCCGCCATGATCGCGGATCAGGGCTTCGGACAGGAGGATGACGTTTTTCGCCTTGTTGCGCCAAAGACCGATGGTGCGGATATAGTCGCCGACCTTCTCCTCGCCGAGCGCCAGCATTTTCTGCGGCGTATCGGCAGCGGCAAAGAGCCCCCGCGTCGCCTTGTTGACGCCTGCGTCGGTGGCCTGCGCCGAAAGAACGACGGCGACAAGAAGCGTGAAAGCATTCACGTGCTCAAGCTCGCCCTTCGGCTCGGGTCTCTGGATGGAGAAACGGCGGAATATCTCGTGAATTTCATCCGCCGTATAAAGCGTGCCCCGCACCCGGCGCTGGGAACGGGCGGGAGATGGGTTCACGGGCGATTTGATTTTGGCCTTTTCCATTCCGCCTCTATAATGGTTTCCCTATCGACAAAACAATCAGCAGCTTGACGCAGGCCCGATGCGGCATTGCGAGAATATCTGAAAACGATGCACCACCCAGACGGCGCGGAACCCGACCGGTTCGACAAACCCATTTTCGAGGCCCTGCTCACGCCCTATCGTTCGCTGGGGCGGACGGGCTTTGCCGTGCTGATGGGAGCCCTGATCGGTTGCTGGATGTTCGTAGGCATTCTTTTCTGGTCCATCGGGGCCTGGCCCATCTTCGGGTTTTTCGGCCTTGATGTCCTGCTCATCTATCTGGCCTTCCGCTGGAATTATCGTGCCGCCCGGGCGCGGGAGGAAATCTCCGTATCGCGCTCCGCCCTGCATATTCGCAAATATGCGGCATCCGGCAAGGTAACCGCGCATCGCTTCAATCCGTTCTGGACACGGTTCAAGGTTGCGCGAAAGCCTGACATTGGCATCACCGGCATGAGCGTCGAGAGCCGCGAAGCGAGCGTCGCGGTCGGAAAGTTCCTCAATCCCGACGATCGGGAAAGCTTCGCCACGGCTTTTGGCGCGGCTCTCGCCGAAGCGCGTCGGTAAGCGCTCCTAAAGTTTCCGGGTATCTTGCGCCTGAACTTCACCTTACGATGGAGTGAAGGAATCCGGATTGGCCCTTGAAGTCAGGCTTTTCACAAGCCATATCAGTTAGCGAAGAGTACGCCGTATGGGTTCTCTTCATAACGGTCGCTTCTCATCAAGGACTGATGCAATGACAAGAATGACACCGTTTTCGAGCCCTCTGCTGCTCGGATTCGACACGATGGAAAAGACGCTGGAACGGATCGCTAAATCCGGCGATGGTTATCCGCCCTATAATATTGAACGCCTGCGTGGCGAGACTGGCTCCGAACGTCTGCGCATCACCCTGGCGGTGGCCGGGTTTTCCAGCGACGACCTCGAAGTCATGACGGAAGACAATCAGCTCGTCATCCGCGGACGCCAGACCGACGATACCGAACGGGAATTTCTGCATCGCGGCATTGCTGCCCGGCAGTTCCAGCGCGTTTTCGTTCTGGCAGACGGCATGCGGGTTCTCGGTTGCGATCTGAAAAACGGCCTTTTGGCCATCGATCTCGACCGCCCGGAACCGGAGCGGCTGATCAAACGAATCAACATAGCGGTGAAAGACTGAAACTGTTCAGTTTTTGTTCAGCACAAGTCCGCTATATTGAAAATGTGAAGCTCTGAAGCGGCATGGTCGCAAATGACATGCCGACGAAATGGAGGCTACGACCATGAACAGACAGATATTCACCGAAAACGAATTCGCCCATCTCGGCGAAGGTGAAGTTGCCTATGTGCGCAAGATCCGTTCTGATGACCTTGCCCGCAGCTTCCCTGCCCTCCCACCGATCGAGCCGGGCCTGGAACTCTGGGCGCTGTTTGGCGCCAGCGGCGAGCCAATCGTGCTTTCCGATGTTCGCGCCACCGCGCTGCAGGGCGCACAGGAGCACGAACTGCGCACCGTGATGCTGCACTGATCTTTGGAGCGATAACGGCCATCGCCGGTATCGCGTCGCTGGCAGCATCTGCCTTCCCGCACATCGTTTCTGCGAGCGGACAAACAAAACCGCCGTTCAAGCTGAACGGCGGTTTTGTTTACGAGAAACTATTTGAACTCAGGCCGCGTTGGACGCTGGCTGAGCGGTCAGGAATGAATAAAGCGCCTGCGCGTCATGCGTGCCGCGCAACTTCGCAACAGTATCGGCGTCGCGCAGCATACGGGCGATGCGCGAGAGAGCCTTCAGATGATCCGCGCCGGCATTTTCCGGCGCGAGAAGCAGAAAAACAAGATCGACAGGCTGATCGTCCAGCGCCTCGAAATCGACCGGGGTTTCCAGACGAGCGAAGATTCCGGCTATTTTGTTGATGTTCGCCAGCTTGCCGTGCGGAATGGCAACGCCATTGCCCACTCCGGTGGAACCGAGGCGTTCACGCTGGAGAATTGTTTCGAAAACTTCGCGCTCAGGGAGACCGGTCAGTTCCGCAGCCTTCTCAGACAGAATCTGCAAAAGCTGCTTTTTGGAGCTGGCTTTCAGCGCAGGGATAATCGCCCCTGGCTGAATCAGATCACTAAGATCCATTCTCTCCGTTCCTTCTTCAATCAGGCCTTTTCAGCCCGGTTTTGGGAAGCGCACGCGGCCGCCGATCGCGGTCCGCTGCGTGCGCTTCAGGTTTGCCGTCAGGCGCGGGGCGCGGCCTGGCGGGTGACCATCGATGGATCGACCCAGCCGATATTGCCGTCCGCCCGACGGTAGACGATATTAACTTCATCATTGCCGGCATTGCGGAATACCAGAACCGGATTCTCGATCAGATCCAGTTCCACGACCGCCGACGCCACCGACATGGTGCGCAGGGCGACGGACGATTCCGCAACGATTGTCGGCGCGTAATCCGCCGGAAGATCCACCTCTTCCTCCGGCAGGGGTGCCATAACACGATATGCAACGTCATCATAGATCGCATCCGGCTGCGTGGCAGGACGCGATTTCAGACGGCGCTTGTAGCGGCGAAGGCGGGTTTCGATCTTGTCCGCAGCCGCTTCGAAAGCCAGTTGCGGATCCTGCGCCTCGCCAGTGCTTTGCAGAGTCGCACCGCTATCGAGGTGCAGGGTGCAATCGGCACTGAAACGCGAACCGGACTTGGTGACCGTAACCTGTCCGGAAAAGCCATGATCGAAATATTTGCCGACCGCTTCGTTAACCCGATCAATGATCCGGGTCGTGAAAGCTTCACCGACGTCCATATGCTTTCCAGATACACGCAGAGTCATTTGGCACACCTCATTTGCGTTACACCACAGAACCCAGTCTAATCACAAGGCGAGCGAAGCGCAAAGCGAACCAGCATCAAAGATGCTTTTCATCCAGTGCGTTTTCCAACCAGATCCATGATGCCGACGAGCTTCTCAGGCGCACTCTCCGCAGAGGTGTTGAAACACCTTCCGAAAAGCCTTTGAAGTCCTGGCTGCTCCCGGAAAAGCCCCTTGACGGGGTGGTTGCCACACATTTCTCTTACGTAACGCCCGGTTAGCGTCACCCGTTCGGGTGACATGCCTTGGAACGCCACATTGTCCTTCCTTCAAACATATGCACAATCGCAATTTCTTCCAGAAATTACGCATTCCCGGACATTTCCTGCAGAAACATATGCTGGAAACGTCAACCTCATGCTTTCTCCCGAAAACCGGCCAATCCGGGAGACATGCTTCAATTCTGCTTTGACGCGGCTTCCGTGTAACGAGCCGTATTACGGACCAGCGCCCCAGTTCACGCTGACTGCCTGTCGTGAAAGCCGGAAAACCGAGGCTTTAATTACGGGCCGCAGCGCGAGCCGGGCTTCTATTGGTTGAAATGGCGCTTGTCAATTGGCCCTCTTGCCAGTTGATCGCCCTGCAATATCGATCTTTTCACAAATCGAGATCGAATTTTTCTGAATGAACAGCGCGACAAGTCAAATATTTTAGAGCGTTCCTCCCCTGTTTTCACAGGAGAACGAAGCTTGAAATACACTTCGGGACCGCCTTGGCGGACGATCAGGAAGCCGACAATCTCGCCTTCTTTTCCCGCCTGCGTTGTACCGATGAGGCAATATTCATCGATTCCCGGTATTTTGCGACCGTTCTTCGCGCAATATCCACACCGTCCTTCTTGAGCGCATCCACGATGGCGTCATCGGAAAGCACGTCGTCAGGCTTTTCGGCGTCAATCATCTGGCGGATGCGATGGCGCACACTTTCGGATGAATGCGCGTCGCCTCCCTCGGAGGAGGCGATGGAAGCATTGAAGAAATAGCGCAATTCAAACACGCCGCGCGGCGTCGCCATGAACTTGTTCGCGGTCACCCGGCTGATAGTGGATTCATGCATGCCGACCGCATCCGCGACAATGCGGAGGTTGAGCGGCTTCAAATGGGTCACCCCGTGGCGCAGAAAACCGTCCTGCTGCCGCACGATTTCCTGCGTGACCTTCAGGATGGTGCGCGCGCGCTGGTCAAGGCTGCGCACAAGCCAGTTCGCCGTCTGCATGCAGTCCGAGAGAAACGCCTTTTCCTCGGCTTTCACCGAGGCGTTCACCTCGGCATAATATTCATTGTTGACGATGAGGCGCGGCATGGCCGCGGCATTCAACTCGATAGCCCAGCCGTCATCGCGCGACGGCGTCACCAGCACGTCCGGCACGATGGCATCGGCGACCGAAATCTCGAACAATGCGCCGGGTTTTGGATCGAGCATGCGGATTTCGGTCAGCATATCGAGAATGTCGGCCTGATCGACGCCGCAAAGTTTCTTGAGCGTCGCGAAGTCGCGCCGCGCCAGAAGATCGAGATTGTCGATCAAAGCTTCCATCGCCGGATCGAACCGATCCTTAAGGCGCAATTGTATCGCCAGGCACTCCCGCAGGTCACGGGCGAAAAGGCCATGGGGATCAAAGGTTTGCGTTACACCCAGCACGCGCTCTATTTCGACCGTTTCCACGCCCAGGTTCTGGGCGAGCCCCACAATATCAACACGCAGATAACCGCTCTCGTCCAGCGCGTCGGCAAGCGCGGTCGCGATGAACCGGTCCATCGTTGCGGAGAAAGTCAGCGCGATCTGTTCCGCCACATGCTCGCTCAGCGAAACCCGGCTCGCGGTGATCTGGTCAATGTCATAAGCGCTGGCCGAAACATATCCGTCGCCGCCGGCGGATTTCCATTGCGCGGCAAGGTCAGGCCCGATCTCATCGGAGCGACCCGGATCGTCGGGAAAGATGTTCTCAAGCGAGCTGTCGAAGGTGGAAGAAAGGCTCTCCGCATCGCCGGAGACTTCCGTCTTGAACCAGTCGTCCTCAGAGGCTTGGGACTCTATTTCCCCCTCACCGGCTTCTCCATCGTCGCGGACGGAATCCGAGCCTGCAAAATCATCATTTGCTGCCTCGATTCGGTCCAGAAGCGGATTTTTTTCGATTTCGGCGTCGAGAAACTGCTCCAGCTCCACATGCGTCATTTGCAGCAGTCTTATCGACTGCATCAACTGGGGAGTCATTACCAGCGTTTGCGACTGACGGAAATCGAGCTTGGGCGACAATGCCATGCGACGTGTTATTCTCCCCGGTTTACCCCTGCCGACCTCCACGGACCGCATGTTCAGGCCGAACGGAATGAAAACTGGTATGAACCTTGCTTGTCAATTCAGAATGCGCGTTTTTCAAGCAAAAGGGGAAATTAGTCGCGGAAGGGATGGGCAAATGTGGAGGCGCACTGTTTCGCGCGCTCCCAGATCATGATGCGTCAACATGGGAATTTGGAGCGCCGACCTGAATTCGTTCAGACCGATGGGCGCTCTAGAGAGTGAACTGGTCGCCGAGATAAAGCCTGCGCACGTCCGGGTTGGCAACGATTTCCGCAGGGCGTCCATGCGTCAGCACCTGACCGGCGTGAATAATGTAAGCGCGATCGATAAGGCCGAGCGTTTCGCGCACATTATGATCGGTGATCAGGACGCCGATGCCGCGGCTGGTCAGATGGCGGACAAGCTGCTGAATATCCGAAACTGCAATCGGATCGACGCCCGCAAAAGGCTCGTCCAGCAGCATGAAATTCGGACGCGAGGCAAGCGCACGGGCAATTTCGAGACGGCGGCGTTCACCGCCGGAAAGCGAAATGGCGGGTGCCTTGCGCAAATGCGCGATGTGAAATTCTTCCAGGAGCGCATCCAGTTCGGACGCGCGCTTGGAACGATCCTTCTCCACCACTTCCAGCACGGCCTTGATGTTGTTTTCCACCGAAAGACCACGAAAAATGGACGCTTCCTGCGGCAGATAGCCAATGCCAAGACGCGAACGGCGATACATCGGCATCGATGTGACATCAAAACCGTCGATCTCGATGGAGCCCGCATCAGCCGGAACAAGGCCGGTCACCATGTAGAAACAGGTAGTCTTGCCGGCACCGTTCGGCCCCAGAATACCGACGGCTTCACCCGCCCGCACGCCGAACGACACGCCATTGACGACCTGACGGCCGCGATAGCTCTTGCAGAGACCGCGTGCCACCAGCGTACCCTTGAGACGCGCCGACTTACCCGGCTGGCCGGGCATGGCTCCGGCAACATCGGATGGTGCGTTCACATTTTGCGATGCGTCTTGCGACCCGTCGGCCTTCTTGTTCCAGAACAATCCCACGCCTGCTCCGGTCAGTTCTGCTTGGGCGCAGCACCGCCCTGCTGTTGATCTTTCGGAGCCATGATGATCGATACGCGACCCTTGGACTGCCCCTTGCAGCTTTCGACATTGGCGCGTCCCGTATCGAGATGCGCGGTCAGCTTGCAGCCGGTCACGACATTGTCGCCATCGGTCAGCACCACCTTCTGGCCCTGGAGAACCATCACCTGGTTCTTGGCATCATAGCGGCCCGTATCGCCGGTTGCGACCTGGGTGCCAGACTTGAGATAGACTTTTCCAGAAATGTCGATGTGATCGATGCTCGATGAATCGAGGCCACCGACGCCGGCACTTCCCGGTTCCGGCGCCTGAGCGTCCCCGTCCTTCTTGGCCTTGTTGTAATAGACCGTCATCTGGCCGGCCTTCAGCAGTGCATCGCCCTGCGAAACGGCAACATTCCCGGTGAAGACCGCAACGCCTTCCTTGTCGCGCATTTCAAGCTTGTCGGCGTCGATCTTTACGGGAGCCTTGCTGTTGGAAAGCTTCAGGCCGTTCACAGCCGCGCCTTCCTGCGCCAGAGAGGCTGCCGGGGCCGCGATCATGCCGAGCGCCAGAACTGCAAATCCCATCCGCAAAGTGCGGGCCATCGTACCCTTGTTCATCTTGCCCGTCTCGCGTTCCATATATCACCAGCTCCCCGAAGCATTCGACCATTCCTGGGCCGACATGCGGTCAGACGCAACATTAAGCACTTTGCGTCCAAATGGGAACATTCGGCATCGCAAAATGCGATCAAAAAAGCGGTTTAGAGCCTGTGGCATTCCGATTGCATCAGAATCACGCTCTAACAATTTGTTTTCGAGCACATTTCAATCCGAAAACCGGCTTCGCAACGTACTCAAGCGCCCGCACAGATATGAATCGGTCCGAACGCTTCGCCTGTCCTCAAATCAGGCTTCCTTTTCAGGGAGCCTTGTTGGGCGAAACAACGCTGCCGTCAACGGTCATTCGAACCTTGTTCTCGAAAATCAGAACCTTGCCGTTGTCCTTGACCTGCATGCTGTCCGCCAGAATATGCGTGCTGCCGCTGCGGATGTCGACGGGCTTGTCGGTCGTGATCTGCCCGCTCTTGAGATTTACGTCCGCAGAATGCATCACCGCACGCAAACCATCATCCGTGGTAACAGTAAAGTCCTTATCAAGTTGCAAACGCCCATTGGCATTGTCGTAGACACCGGACGTCGCCTCGACCTTGGCCATGCCCTTTTCACCAACCGGCAATTCGGCGGAAATGCCTTCCAGTGAAATCGCGCCGCTGTTCTTCGCATCCTGCGTCGCCTTGGCAGCGGTCATCGAATAGGGGCGGTTGTCCTTGGTGTATCCATTGAGGTGCGGGCTCGTCATGACAAGCTTGCCGCTTTCGCCGCCATTATTCACTTCCACCTTTATGGGCGTGTTCGGCGTCGCAAGAAACGTGTACCATGAGAACACGGCCGCCACGATAACAGCAGCCACCGGCAGCGCGGTCTTCAAGACACGAACACGGACCGAATGGCGCTGTGCCGCATGGAAGAGCGCCTCTGCCTTCTCCGACGCCCCAAAACGCATGCCACCCTTGCCGCGACCCTGGGAGGTCACGTTCTGCGGCGCATGGCTGGGTGTCGTGTCGGCGGTCATGTTGCGTTCAGTTCCTCAATGCTTTCCTGGAATTCAATAATCGGCGCGCCTATGTCGCGCTTTTTCATTTCAATAAGGTTTATTTGGGGTGAAATAGACGGTCGCTCAATAGCTTCATACCGCACAAAACACCGCACCCGCCTCCCAACAGGACAGCAAGAACGGTTTATGTGCTTGATAATTCATCCCAATTTGCGCTCTACCAAGATTGGTAGAATGCTAATCAACTCTTTGATATCACAAATCTGGCCCAAATTACAGTCGGGTGTGGCGTCACCATGAAAGCTGAACCGGCAACAAACCGGGAATCGCGCGCGTCGTCATGACTATATATACCCGGTACGGGAGCATTTCGCGAAACAGGAACGATATCCGGCCAGTCCTATTTTTCGAAGAGACTTGCCGCATGCCTTCATTCAAGGCAAAAGGTGAACTGCAAGCGCGAACCACGCTATTTGAACGAACGGATGGACGGGAATGGCTCAAGACGCCGAAGCAATCATTGAACGCCGGAAATTGCGCAGAAAGCTGACAGTCTGGCGCGGAGCGTTCCTGCTTCTGATCGCAGCCCTGATCGCCGGTTTCGCTTCCTGGTCCATGCGCGGCACCAATTTCAGCCAGCCGCACATCGCCAAGGTTCGCATCGAAGGCACCATCTTCGAGAATGAGGAATTGCTGAAGCGCCTCGACAAGATCGCCAGGGACGATGCCGTCAAGGGTGTGATTCTGGTCCTCGATTCGCCGGGCGGAACGACGGTTGGCGGGGAAGCCATTTTTGAAGCCGTCCGCAAGATTGCCGAGAAGAAGCCGGTCGTGACCCAGGTGGGCACGCTCGCCGCGTCCGCGGGCTACATGATTGCCAGCGCATCCGATCATATCATCGCGCGGCAGACATCCATCGTCGGCTCCATCGGGGTCCTGTTTCAATATCCCGACCTCTCGAAGCTTCTCGATACGATCGGCGTGAAAGTCGAAACCATCAAGTCTTCGCCGCTCAAGGCGGAGCCCAACTATTTCAGCCCGGCCAGCGACGAAGCCAAGGGAATGATCAGCAATATGATCATGGATTCCTACGCCTGGTTCGTGGATATTGTCGAAAAACGCCGTTCATTTACGCATGAACAGGCGCTGGCGCTCGCCAATGGCGCCGTTTTCACCGGACGGCAGGCGCTGGACAAGAAGCTGATCGACGGGCTGGGCGGTGAAGAGGAAGCTGTTGCCTGGCTTGCAGGCAAGGGGCTCTCGAAGGATTTGCCTCGCCTGGAATGGAAGCCGGTCAACGACGATACCGGATTTTCGCTGCGCGACCTCATCATTCATGCCGGTGCGCGCCTCATCGGCGTGCCGCAGGAAGCCGATGGCATGTTGAAGCAGATTGCCAAGGAACGCATCTTTCTTGACGGACTTCTTTCGGTTTGGCACGTTGACGGTACGCCTGAAGCGAATTGACGCCGTCCGGGCAAACACACACAATATCCGGCTGATACCGGACGAAACAAACAGAAGAACAGGGGTTTAAAGCCGTGATCAAATCGGAACTCGTTCAGATTATCGCCAGCCGCAATCCGCATCTCTTCCAGCGCGATGTCGAAAACATCGTCGGCGCGGTATTCGACGAGATCACAAACGCCCTTGCCGAAGGCAATCGCGTGGAGCTGCGCGGCTTTGGCGCATTTTCCGTGAAAAACCGCCCTGCCCGCAGTGGGCGCAATCCGCGTACCGGCGAAACGGTGGATGTGGAAGAAAAGTGGGTTCCCTTCTTCAAGACCGGCAAGGAACTGCGCGACCGTCTGAACGGCGCAGTCTGATAGACGCTATGGCGGCAAAACGCATCATCGCCATCATCGTTCTTGTACCGCTCGCCGTGGTTCTGATTGCGTTGTCGGTTGCCAATCGCGCGTCGGTGCAATTCACGATCGATCCGTTCAATCCGGGCAATCCGGCCCTCTCCTATCAAGCACCGCTGTTCCTGTGGCTGTTTGGAGCACTTCTCCTCGGTGTCGTCATCGGCTCCCTGGTGACCTGGTTCACGCAGGGCAAGCATCGGCGCAAGGAACGGATGTACAAGCAGGAGGCGGCCCGCCTGCTTGAACGCAGCACAGCCGCCGAAAAGCGCAATATATCGGTCGCGAATTCCTGAAACGGCCTTTATTCTCGAACCCGGAAGCAAACTTCCGGGTTTTCGACCGCTGAAATATCCTTTGTGCGCGGTTGAACGTCGTTTTCCCCTTCCACACCGGCCCTGTTTATCCTACCTAGACCCCAATCATGATGATTGGAGTTTCGGGTGAAAGCGCCAAAGGGAAAAGGCAAAAAGCCGTCGGGCGGCAAGCAGGAGCGTGGTTTCGAGCGCACAAGACACGATGTGCCACGTCCGGAAAACAAGCTTGAGAGCAGGTTTGAAGGCAAGTCCGATAAGGGCTCATCCTTCAAAAAGCCGCGTCCCCAGTTCGCCAAGGCTGCACCCAGGCCTGCGGACGACAAACCCGCCGCTCCGCTTCGCGAAATCAAGCCCTATGCCGGCGCCCGCCCTGCTGAAAAGCTCCCGCTCATCCTCGAAACGGAACCGTCACCCGATTATGCGCTTCTCGACAGCGGCAATGGGTTGAAGCTCGAGCAATACGGCCCCTATCGGATTGTCCGCCCGGAAGGTCAGGCTATCTGGCTCCCGAACCTGCCTCAGAAAGAGTGGGATCAAGCGGATGCCGTCTTCACCGGCAATACCGATGAGGAAGGCATGGGCCGCTGGGCATTTCCAAAACTGCCGCTCGGTGAAACATGGCCGATGCAGCACGACGGCATTTCCTTTCATGGCCGTTTCACCTCATTCCGCCATGTCGGCGTGTTTCCCGAACAGGCCGCGCACTGGTCGTATATGGATGGGCTTATCCGGGACGGCGTAAAGTCCGGACGCAGCGTGAAAGTGCTCAATCTTTTTGGCTATACGGGCGTCGCCTCGCTGGTGGCGGCACGGGCCGGTGCGGAAGTGACCCATGTGGACGCATCCAAGAAAGCGATCCTGTGGGCGCGGGAAAACCAGGAAATGGCCGGGCTTTCCGACAAACCGATCCGCTGGATCTGCGAAGACGCGATGAAATTCGTGGCTCGCGAGGAACGCCGCGGCAGCTTCTACGACATCATCCTGCTTGATCCGCCTGCCTATGGGCGCGGACCGAGCGGCGAGGTCTGGCAATTGTTCGAGCATCTGCCCGCAATGGTCGATACATGCCGCTCTATCCTGACGCCGAAGCCGCTTGCAGTCATCCTGACCGCCTATTCGATCCGGGCTTCCTTCTTCGCCATTCATGAGCTGATGCGCGACCGTTTCACCGGTCTTGGCGGCACGGTCGAATCGGGCGAACTTATTCTGCGTGAACGTTCCGCCGACCAGTCGAAAGGGCGCGCGCTTTCCACATCCATGTTCAGCCGCTGGGTAGCAAAATGAGCCGTGACGACGATTTCTCAAAAGGCCAACGGACCGAATATTCGAAAGTCGGACAGGTCAAGGAAGTCACCAGCCTTACCAATCCCATTGTGAAGGACCTGCGCTCGCTGGCGCTGAAAAAATTCCGCGACCAGCAGGGCGTGTTCCTCGCCGAAGGGCTGAAGCTTGTCATCGACGCGCTGGAACAGGACTGGCGCATCAAGACGCTTGTCTTTGCGAAATCCGGCAAGGGCAACAAAATGGTTGAGCAGGTTGCCGCCCGCACCTTCGCCAAGGGCGGACTGGTGCTGGAAGTGACCGAGAAGATCATGGCCGCCATTACCCGCCGCGATAATCCGCAGATGGTGGTCGGCGTCTTCGAGCAGCAGTACCGCCCGCTTGCAAGCCTCAAGCCGAAGGGCAACGACGTCTATATCGCGCTCGACCGCGTGCGTGACCCGGGCAATCTTGGCACTGTCATCCGCACCGCGGATGCGGTCGGCGCCAAGGGCGTTATTCTGATCGGCGACACGACCGATCCCTATTCGCTGGAAACCGTGCGCGCCACCATGGGCTCGGTCTTTTCCATGCCGCTCTATAAGGTGAGCGAAGCCGATTTCCTCAACTGGCGCAGAGGCGTGTCCGGTCTCGTCGTCGGCACGCACCTGAAAGGCGCGGTCGACTATCGCACCATTCCCTATGCCAACAAGCCGGTCGTGCTGATGATGGGCAATGAGCAGCAGGGCCTGCCGGACAGCCTTGCCGGAGCCTGCGACAAGCTTGCCCGCATCCCGCAGGCGGGACGTGCCGATTCTCTCAATCTTGCCATCGCCACCGGCGTGATGCTCTACGAAATCCGTCGCGACGCGCTCACGCTTGATGAAAGGGCTTCCGGATGAAGCGGCACGCTGTCTGGTCCTCACTTTTTGTCGTCATTCTCACCATATTGATCGACCAGGGCGTCAAGCATCTGGTGGAAACACGGATGGGCTACGGCCAGCAGATCGACCTTCTGCCGTTCCTCGCATTGTTCCGCACGCACAATGAAGGCATCGCCTTTTCCATGCTGGCCTGGCTGCACGACTGGGGGCTGGTCGCGATCACGGCCGCAGTTATCCTGTTCGTGCTTTATCTGTGGTGGACCAACGCTCCGGACCGCATTTTCGCGCGTTGCGGTTTTGCGCTTGTCGTCGGGGGGGCTATCGGCAATCTGATCGACCGGGTGATGCATGGCTATGTCGTGGACTATATTCTGTTCCACCTGCCGACATGGTCATTCGCCGTGTTCAATCTCGCCGACACGTTCATAACCATCGGCGCTGGACTCATCATTCTGGAAGAATTTCTCGGCTGGCGGCGCGAGCGGGCGGCCCGCTGACAAGGCAGCTTGATCGGTTTCAGCCTTTCGCATAATTTAATCTCGTGAAATTATAAGATTTTTGAAGAGGATACGGTCCATCCACTTGAATTGACACATTGGTGACATGCTTCTGTCATCCTCGCGTAGCACTGAATCTGTAATGCTTCGGCCGAACTGGACGTCGTGTCCACGCAATCTTGTCCGAACATGGATTGGAATGGTTCCTGCTGAAATATCGGTGGGAAAGCCGTTCAGGAATACGTGAATAGACAAATCAGGAGCCATCATCATGACAGTACTGCTTGGAATGGACCAGCAAATCATTGATGATACCGTCATGTCAGGCTTAGAAGCACAACAGGCGCTGTTCGCGTCCGGCGGCGATCCCATCGTTCTGGGACGCATCGGATCGCTGGAAGTACGGCTTGCCAATTCACCTGAGGCCGTGGAAGCCGCGCAGGAATTGCGCTTTCGTGTCTTCTTCGACGAAATGGGTGCGCGCCGCGAAAGCATCGAGGCTGTAGAGCTTCGCGATGCCGACCGCTTCGACGCTATTTGTGATCATCTGCTTGTTTACGATACCGCCCTGCCCGTGCCGGAACACCAACAGATTGTCGGCACCTATCGTCTGATGCGCAGCGATCAGGCCGACAAAGCGCTCGGCTTCTATTCCGCCGATGAATATGACGTGCAGCGTCTGGCCCTTTCGCGCCCCAATCTTCGTCTGCTCGAACTGGGTCGCTCCTGCGTGAAGGCGGAATATCGCTCCAAGCGCACCGTCGAGCTGCTGTGGCAAGGCGCCTGGGCCTATTGCCGACGCCACTCCATCGATGTGATGTTCGGCTGCGCCTCCTTCCACGGGGCCGTGCCTGCCGCGCATGCGCTCGGCCTGTCGTTCCTGCATCACAACTGCCGGGCCACCCCGGACTGGGACGTGCGCGCCCTGCCGCACCGCTATCAGGCCATGGACCTGATGCCGAAGGAAGCCATCAACAACAAGGTTGCACTCTTCTCGATGCCGCCGCTGGTGAAAGGCTATCTGCGCCTTGGCGCGATGATTGGGGATGGTGCGGTGATCGATGAAGCATTCGGCACCACCGATGTGTTCATCATCCTGCCGATTGAGCGCATCTCCAGCCGCTACATTACTTATTACGGCGCTGAAGCGAACAGGTTTGTTTAGTCTGTAGATATTTCCCCTCGCCCTTCGAGACGGCCCTACGGGCCTCCTCAGGATGAGGGGAAATCATCTGGATACCCCTCGCCGAAAAACTCGACGCCCTCACCCTGAGGTGCGGAGCATAGCGAAGCCTCGAAGGGCGAGGGTCCAGATCTCACGCCTTTCCGGCCAGTTCCTTCAACTTATAAATCAGGTCCAGCGCTTCGCGCGGCGTCAGTTCGTCAGGGCTGATGCCTGCCACCGCCTTTGCCAGTTCGCTGTCCTTTGCCGTTGCCTGCGGCTTCGGCTTTTCATGCTGCAAGACGACGGAGAACAGTGGCAGATCATCGATCAGCTTGTCCGCCTTGCCGGAAGTTTCACCGGCTTCCAGCTGGTGCAGAACATCGCGCGCACGATTGACGACCGCCTCGGGCAGACCGGCAAGACGCGCGACCTGCACGCCGTAGGAACGGTCGGCAGCCCCCTTTGCCACCTCATGCAGGAAGACGACATCGTTGTCCCATTCCTTCACCCGCATGGTGACGTTGAAAAGCCGCTCCAGCTTTTCCGAAAGTGCGGTCATTTCGTGGAAATGCGTAGCAAACAGCGCACGGCAGCGGTTCTTCTCATGCAGATATTCGACCGCAGCCCAGGCAATGGAAAGCCCGTCGAAAGTCGCCGTACCGCGCCCGATCTCGTCAAGAATCACCAACGAACGCTCGCCTGCCTGATTGAGGATCGCCGCCGTTTCCACCATTTCGACCATGAAGGTTGAACGCCCGCGCGCCAGATCGTCGGAAGCGCCGACACGGCTGAACAGGCGATCCACGACACCAATCTGCGCGGAACCGGCAGGGACGAAGGAACCCATCTGTGCGAGAATGGCAATCAAAGCGTTCTGGCGCAGGAATGTCGATTTACCGCCCATGTTCGGGCCGGTCAGAAGCCAGATCGCACCGTTTCCCCCATCCGTTTGCGGGGAGAGATCGCAATCATTGGCGACGAACGGATTGGCCGCCTGCCGTCGCAGGGCCTGTTCGACCACCGGATGACGGCCAGCCACGATATTAAAGGACAGGCTGTCATCGACCTGCGGGCGGCAATAGCCCTGCTCATCCGCCAGCACGGCAAGAGCTGCTGAAACGTCGAAAACCGCGAGCGCCGATGCAGCCGCTCGGATGCTGTCGGCATGGGAAACGGCTTCCGCCGTCAGTTCCTCGAACACGGCAAGCTCGATGGACAGGGCGCGGTCTGCGGCATTGGCGATCTTGCTTTCCAGTTCCGCCAGCTCGGTCGTGGTAAAGCGCATCGCATTGGCCATGGTCTGCCGGTGGATGAAACGGCCCTTGGCTTCGTCTGTGTCCGTCATCGCCCCGGCATTGTTGGCCGTCACCTCGATGAAATAGCCAAGCACATTGTTATGCTTGATCTTGAGCGACTTGATGCCGGTCTCTTCTATATAATCAGCCTGGAGACCGGCGATTACGCGGCGTGACTGATCGCGCAAGGCCCGCATTTCATCAAGCTCGGCATTATAGCCTGCCCGCACGAAACCGCCGTCGCGTTTGAGAAGCGGCAATTCGTCGGCCAGGGCCCGGTCAAGATGCGCGGTAAAGATGGCAGGCATGGCGCTGACGGCATCGCGGGCATGTGCCAGTTCGTCCGGCAGCAACGCACTTTCCAACAGATTTGCAATCGTGTGCGCAGCCTCGAAACCTCGCGCGAGGCTGCCCAGATCGCGCGGCCCGCCGCGTCCGACCGCAAGGCGCGAAAGCGCGCGCGGCATATCCGGCACGCCTTTCAGTTCCGCACGCATGGCTTCGCAGAGCGACGGCTCGCTCAGGAACCAGGAAACGGAATCAAGCCGCAGCGCAATTTCCTTCGGATTGGTGAGCGGCGCGGTCAGGCGCTCGGCGAGAAGCCGCGCCCCGCCGCCAGTCACCGTGCGATCAACTGCCTTCAACAGGCTGCCGTCGCGGTTGCCCGACATGGTGCGGGCAAGCTCCAGGCTGGCGCGTGTGGCCGGGTCGATGAAAAGCGTACCGCCCTCATGCTCGCGTTCCGGCCGCATCAGGGGGGGACGCTCGGAAATCTGCGTCTTTTCGATATAGGCAATCGCGCCGGAAATCGCCGACAGCTCGGAGCGGCTGAACTGACCGAAGCCATCCAGCGTCGCGACGTTGAAATAGCGCTGGATACGCGCTTCCGCAGCCGCGCTGTCGAAGAGCGTCGCCGGTTGCGGCGTCACCGCCTTGCCGACCAGATCGAAGACGGGGCGCAATTCCTCATCGTGGAAGGCGCTGTCGGCTACCACCAGCTCACGCGGGTCCACCCGCATCACATCGGCGAAAAGCCGATCGGGCGTTGTTTCCGCCACGCGGAAGGTGCCGGTAGAAATATCGATCCAGGCAAGCGCCAGTGCGCCATCGCCGCGCGTGCGCCCCATCGCCATCAGGAAATTGGCTTGCGCTGGGTCCAGCAGCTTTTCCTCAGTCAGCGTGCCGGGCGTGACGAGGCGGATCACATCGCGCTTCACCACGGATTTGGAGCCGCGCTTCTTCGCTTCCGCCGGGTCTTCAACCTGCTCGCAGACTGCAACCCGGTAGCCCTTGGCGATCAGCTTTTGCAGATAATCGTCGGCGGCATGGACAGGCACGCCGCACATCGGAATATCCTCGCCCAGATGCTTGCCGCGCTTGGTAAGCGTAATGCCCAGCGCCGCAGATGCCTCCACTGCGTCATCGAAGAACAATTCGTAAAAATCGCCCATGCGATAAAAGAGCAGCGAATCGACATTCGCGGCCTTGATCTCGATATATTGCTCCATCATGGGCGTCAGGCGAACGGGCGCTGCCTCGGCGGCATCTTCTTCCGCTTCCAACATATTTTCGCTCGCCTTCGATTCCATCGGTAAACCTTCATTTATTGCCTGGCAAACAATGCCAGGGTCATAAAATTTCGTATTCCATCGTTTTTGGATGAATATCTATTCCCGCAAGCGCTGTTTACACAATGCGTGACTGGCGCTATCGAGGTTCTCCCGCAGATGAAACCGGAGGGAACATGCCAGCCTCGACGCCGAAGGGCAACACATCAGAACGCGCACCCACAGCCAGTGAGAAGGAAGCGCTAGACTTTCACGCGCAGGGTCGCCCGGGCAAGCTGGAGATCAACCCCACCAAGCCCATGACCACGCAGCGCGATCTATCGCTCGCCTATTCTCCGGGCGTTGCCGTGCCGGTGAAGGCAATCGCCGAAGACGCCGCCCGCGCCTATGACTATACGGCGAAGGGCAATCTGGTCGCCGTCATTTCGAACGGCACCGCCATTCTGGGCCTCGGCAATCTGGGCGCGCTCGCATCCAAGCCCGTCATGGAAGGCAAGGCCGTGCTGTTCAAGCGCTTTGCCGATGTCGACTCCATCGATCTTGAAGTCGACACCACCGATATCGACGCTTTCATCAATGCGGTGCGCTATCTCGGCCCCTCCTTCGGCGGCATCAATCTGGAAGATATCAAGGCGCCCGACTGCTTCATCATCGAGAGCCGCCTGCGCGAACTGATGGACATTCCGGTTTTCCATGATGACCAGCATGGAACGGCCATCATCGCCGCCGCCGGCCTCATCAATGCGCTGCATCTGACCGGCCGCGACATGAAGACGACGAAGCTCGTCTGCAATGGCGCGGGCTCAGCCGGCATCGCCTGTATCGAACTCATCAAGGCCATGGGCTTTGCTCCAGAAAACGTCATCCTGTGCGACACCAAGGGCGTCGTCTGGCAGGGCCGCGAAGAGGGCATGAACCAGTGGAAATCCGCGCATGCGGTAAAGACCGACAAGCGGTCGCTGGCGGATGCCATGAATGGCGCGGATGTGGTGTTTGGCCTTTCGGCCAAAGGCGCGTTCACGGAAGACATGGTGCGCTCCATGGCGCCGAACCCGATCATCTTCGCAATGGCCAATCCCGACCCGGAAGTGACGCCTGAAGAAGTGGCGCGCATCCGCGACGACGCCATCGTTGCGACTGGCCGTTCGGATTATCCGAACCAGGTCAACAACGTGCTTGGCTTCCCCTACATCTTCCGCGGCGCGCTCGACGTGCGTGCGACCACCATCAACGATGCGATGAAAATCGCCGCCGTCAACGCGCTGGCCGAACTTGCCCGTGAGGACGTGCCGGACGATGTTGTCGCGGCCTATCAGGGGAGCCGCCCGCGCTTCGGCCCGAACTACATCATCCCGGTGCCGTTCGATCCGCGCCTGCTTGCATCCGTCTCGGCTGCCGTCGCCAAGGCCGCGATGGAAACCGGCGTTGCCGGACGCGCCATTGCCGACATCGAAGGCTACAAGCGCGAACTGTCGGCCCGTCGCGATCCGATCGCCTCGACCCTTCGCGGCATCTATGAACGCGTGCGCCGCCAGCCGAAGCGCATCGTCTTTGCCGAAGGCGAGGAAGAACAGGTGATGCGTGCCGCCGTTTCCTACGTGAACCAGGGGCTCGGCACCGCTATTCTGGTGGGCCGCGAGGAACGGGTGCAGGATACGGCGAAGGCTGCCGGTCTCGACCTCGACCGTCCGGGCATCGAAATCATCAATGCGCGCCTGTCGAGCCGCAATGCGGCTTACGCCGACTATCTCTACGAGAAGTTACAGCGCAAGGGCTATCTGACGCGCGATTGCCACCGCCTCATCAACAATGACCGCAATCATTTTGCGGCATGCATGGTGGCGCTGGGCGATGCCGATGGCATGGTGACGGGCGTGACCCGCAATTATGCGACGGGTCTCGACGACGTGCGCCGCGTCATCGATTCCAAGCCGGGCCATCGCGTGGTTGGTGTTTCCATCGCACTCTGCCGTGGGCGCACCGTGTTCATCGCCGATACTGCGGTCCATGAAATGCCGACCGCAGCCGAGCTTGCCGATATCGCAGTAGAGGCTGCGGGCATGGCGCGCCGCATGGGTTATGTGCCGCGCGTGGCGCTCACCGCCTTCTCGACATTCGGCCATATGGGCGGCGAACGTTCCGCCCGCATTCAGGAAGCCGTCCGCATTCTTGCAACGCGCCATGTGGATTTCGAATTCGACGGCGAAATGAGTGCCGATGTGGCGCTGAACCCGAAGCTGATGGAACAATATCCGTTCATCCGCCTGTCGGGGCCGGCCAATGTGATCGTCACACCCGACAATCACTCTGCGTCGATTGCCGCCGACATGCTGCAGGAACTGGGTGGCGCAACCATCATCGGCCCTCTGCTCGTCGGCCTCGACAAGCCTGCTCAGATCGTCACCATCGGTGCGAAGGATTCCGACATCGTCAATATGGCGGCAATCACCGCCTATAATGCGACGAACTGAAAGATCAGCGAATAGTAAAACGAAGGCCGGGGTCTCCCCGGCCTTTGCTTTTGGATATTCATCATCCATAAAAGCGGCTATAGAGCGGTTCCGGTTAAAACGGAATCGTCGGAACCGCGCTAAGTATTTGTTTTGTCGCATTTGCCACACGCAAAACCGCTTCGCACTTTTGCTGGAAATGCTCTAGGATGGCCATCGTCCACTATCCTTTCCCCGCAAACCGGATCTACATGCCGCATGAGCGCACACGACCTTAAGCTGGAAGAGATCGTCAATCCCGAGACGCTGCGCCGCAAGCTCAACGAACTGGCGGATTCCACGGACGAAAACTACACCAGCCCTACCGTGCGCAAAGTGGTGCTTCAGGCATTGAAGGACGCGCTGGTGCGTGGCCGCGCCAACGCGGAAGGCATGTTGATGAAGGACGGCGGCGGCACGCTCTGCGCCAAACGCCTTTCCTTTCTGATGGACACGCTGATCGAGACGCTGTTCGAATTCGCCACCACCAAAGCCTATCCGATGATCAATCCGTCGAAGGCGGAAAACATGGCCATCGTCGCGGTGGGCGGCTACGGGCGCGGCGGGCTGGCGCCAGGGTCGGATATCGATCTTCTGTTTCTGCTGCCCTACAAGCAGACCCCGTGGGGCGAGCAGGTGGTCGAATACATGCTCTACATGCTGTGGGACATGGGACTGAAAGTCGGACACTCCACGCGCAACATAGATGAGTGTATCCGTCTGGCGCGCGAGGATATGACGATCCGCACGGCAGTTCTCGATGCGCGGTTTCTCACCGGCAATCGCGAGCTCTTCAAATCGCTTGTTGGCCGCTTCGACGAGGAAATCGTCAAGGATACGGGACCTGAATTCATTCAGGCCAAGCTTGCCGAGCGCGACCAGCGCCACCGCAAGGCAGGCGAAACCCGCTATCTGGTCGAGCCTAACGTCAAGGAAGGCAAGGGCGGGCAGCGCGACCTGCATACGCTGTTCTGGATCACCAAGTATTTTTACCGCGTCAAGACGAAGGAAGAACTGGTCAAGCTCGGTGTTCTGTCGCGGGCCGAACTGAAACTGTTCAACAAGGCGGAAGATTTTCTCTGGGCGGTGCGGTGCCACATGCACTTCGCGACGCTTAAGGCAGAAGAGCGGCTTTCCTTCGACATCCAGCCGGAAATCGCCCAACGCCTTGGCTATACGGCGCATCCCGGCCAGAACTATGTCGAACGGTTCATGAAGCATTACTTCCTCGTGGCGAAGGATGTGGGCGATCTCACCCGCATCATCAGCGCTGCGCTGGAGGAGCAGCAGGCCAAGCATGTGCCGGGCTTCAACCGCATCTTCCTCACCTTTTCACGGCGCAAGCGCAAGCTTTCCGCAGACGGCGACTTCGTTTCGGAAAATCACCGCATCAACATCGCGCGGCCCGATGTTTTCAAGGAAGACCCGGTCAATATCATCCGTCTCTTCCATCTGGCGGACAAGCACGGGCTGGAATTTCATCCCGAAGCGATGCAAAGCCTCACCCGCTCCTTGAAACTTATCAACGCCGATCTGCGCGAGAATCCCGAAGCCAACCGGCTTTTTCTCGAAATCCTGACCTCGCCGCGCAATCCCGAACTCATTCTCCGCCGCATGAACGAATCCGGCGTACTCGGAAAGTTCATTCCGGATTTCGGCAAGATCGTCGCCATGATGCAGTTCAACATGTACCACCATTATACGGTGGACGAGCATCTGCTGCGCTGCATCGCCGTGCTGTCGGAAATCGAGCATGGCGAGCTTGAAAACGAACATCCGCTTTCAAACCACCTCATCACCACGGTGAAGCGCGACCGCAACCTGCTTTATGTGGCCCTGCTCTTGCACGACATTGCCAAGGGGCGACCGGAAGACCACTCGGTTGCCGGTGCGCGCATTGCCCGTAAGCTCGGTCCCCGCTTCGGTCTTAGCCCGGCCGAAACCGAAACCGTCGAGTGGCTTGTGCGCGAACATCTGACCATGAGCATGGTGGCGCAATCGCGCGACCTCAATGATCGCAAGACCATCATCGACTTCGCCGATACAGTGCAGACGATGGAGCGGTTGAAGCTTCTCCTGATCCTCACCGTCTGCGACATCAAGGCGGTCGGCCCCGGTGTATGGAACGGCTGGAAGGGCCAGCTTCTGCGCACGCTCTTCTACGAAACCGAGCTGGTCCTGACCGGCGGTTTCTCGGAACTGTCCCGCGCCGACCGTGACTATCAGGCGCGAGAGGCGCTGGCAGAACGGCTTTCCGACTGGCCCAAGGACAAGCGCGATGCCTATCTGGCCCTCCACTACACCAACTATTTCCTGACCGTCAGCCTCGAGGATCAGGTCCGGCACGCCCATTTCATCCGCGAAGCCGACCGCAACGAGCGGGCGCTGGCCACCATGGCGAAGCCGCACACCTTCGAGGCCGTGACCGAAATCACGGTGCTGGCGCCCGACCATCCGCGCCTCCTGTCGATCATCACGGGCGCCTGCGCCGCGGCAGGGGCCAATATCGTCGACGCGCAGATTTTCACCACCGGCGACGGGCGGGCCCTCGATACCATTCTCATCAGCCGTGAATTCGATACCGACGACGACGAGCGCCGCCGTGCCGAACGCGTCGGCAAGGTCATCGAGGACGTCCTGTCCGGCAAGGCGCATTTGCCCGACGTTCTGGCCAAGCGTACCAAGCCAAAGAAGGCCGCCAAGGCTTTCAAGGTGGAGCCGCGTGTCGAGATCAACAACACGTTCTCCAACAAGTTCACAGTCATCGAGGTGGAAGGCCTGGACCGCCCCGGCCTGCTTTCGGAGCTGACCGGCCTTATTTCCGACCTTTCGCTGGATATTGCTTCTGCCCATATCACCACGTTTGGCGAGAAGGTGATTGACAGTTTTTACGTAACCGACCTAGTGGGCCACAAGATTTCAAATGCCACCCGTCAGGGCAATATCAGGCGCAAGCTGCTTGGTGTGCTGGGCGCGGAAAATGGCAGCAAGACAAACGACCGCTCGTCGCAGGCCGCAGCATAGGTTTTTCAGTAAATGAGTTTGGTCAAAAAGTTCGCCACGGTCGCGTCCGGAACGCTGATGAGCCGGATTTTCGGCTTTACCCGCGAGATGTTCATGGCAGCGGCACTCGGCACCGGTCCGGTGGCCGACGCCTTCAATGCCGCTTTCCGTTTCCCGAACACCTTTCGACGGCTCTTTGCCGAAGGCGCCTTCAACTCCGCTTTCGTGCCGCTTTTTGCCAAGGAAATCGAAAAGAACGGCATGGACGGCGCGCGTCGCTTTTCCGAAGAAGTGTTCGGCGTGCTCTTTACCGTGCTCCTGTTCCTGACCATCGTGATGGAACTTTCGATGCCCTTCATCGTGCGAACCGTGATCGCGCCGGGCTTCACCGACGATCCGGTGAAGTTCGAGAACACGGTGCGTCTCGCCGTCATCATGTTCCCCTACCTCGCCTGCATGTCGCTCGCCGCGATGATGGGCGGGATGCTGAATTCGCTGCACCGTTATTTCGCGGCGGCAATAGCCCCGGTCTTTCTCAACATCATCCTGATCGGCGTCCTGGCCGTGGCCTGGTGGCGCGGCTACGATGCGCTGGCCGTGGGATATGGCCTTTCCTGGGGCGTCATGGCTGCGGGCCTGGTGCAGCTTGCCATCGTCTGGATTGCCGTGCGCAATGCAGGCATCAAGATCGGTTTCCGCCGCCCGCGCCTCACGCCCAATGTCAGGCGGCTTCTGGTGCTGGCGCTTCCTGCCGCCATCACCGGCGGCATCACGCAGATCAACCTGCTCATCAACACCAATATCGCGTCGGGCATGGAAGGCGCGGTTTCCTCGCTCGTTTATGCAGACCGCATCTATCAGCTTCCACTCGGTGTCGTCGGCATCGCGGTCGCGACCGTGCTTCTGCCTGAACTGTCACGCGCATTGCGTGGCGGTCACATGAAGGAAGCGTCGAACCTGCAAAACCGTTCAGTCGAGTTCACCTTGTTCCTCACGCTGCCAGCCGCGGCCGCCCTCCTCGTCATGTCGGAGCCAATCGTGCGGCTCCTGTTCGAACGCGGCAAGTTCAGCCCGGATTCCACGCTCGTCGTCTCCAATATTCTGGCGATCTATGGCCTCGGTCTTCCTGCTTTCGTGCTGATAAAGGCGTTCATTCCGGGCTTCTTTGCCCGCGAGGATACCCGCACACCGATGATCTTCGCTGCCATTTCGGTGGCGGTGAATGTCTCGCTTGCCATCTCGCTTTTCCCCCATTTCGGGCCGACGGGCATCGCCACCGCCGAAATCGTCGCTGGGTGGGTCAATGCTGTGCTGCTTTTTGCGACACTGGTGAAGCGGGGCCATTGGGGACAGGATATTCCACTCCTCACCCGCATCCCGCGTCTTCTCGTGGCTGCCGCGATCATGGCTGTCGGCATCCATTTTGCCATCGGCTACTTCGCCCACGAGCTTTCCTCGGCTGCGCCGCTTGTTGTACGGGCGGGAACCGTGACCGCAATCGTCGTTGCCGCAATGGTCGTTTATTTTGGCTTTGCCTTTGGTCTCGGCGGCGCCAATACCGGGATGATCCGCCGCAACATCAAGCGCGGTGCGGCAAAGAAAGCGCCTGAAAGCGAGCAATAATTCGCGCTTGAAAGGCGACTGCGTCTCTGCGAAAAGACCAGCATTCAAAATCCCCGCTCTCCACCGGCGGGGCTAACTTTTTTAGGAAACGATCATGAGCACGTTCAAACCGCTTGTTTTCTCCGGCGCCCAACCGACCGGAAATCTTCACCTCGGCAATTATCTCGGGGCAATCAAGCGGTGGGTAGACATGCAGGACATCAACGACTGCATTTATTGCGTCGTTGATATGCATGCGCTGACCATTTCACCCGATCCAGCCGAGTTGACGAACTCGACCCGGGAAGTGACCGCTGCCTATCTCGCCGCTGGCGTCGATCCGAAGAAGAGCATCGTCTTCAACCAGAGCCGCGTCATGCAGCATGCGGAGCTGGCATGGGTGTTCAACTGCGTCGCGCGCATCGGCTGGATGAGCCGCATGACCCAGTTCAAGGACAAGGCAGGCAAGGATCGCGAAAACGCTTCCCTTGGGCTGTTCGCCTATCCGAGCCTTATGGCCGCCGACATCCTGCTTTACCGCGCCACCGCCGTCCCGGTTGGCGAGGACCAGAAGCAGCATCTGGAACTGACCCGCGATATCGCGCAGAAGTTCAACAACGACTATTCCGACCGTATCGCCTCGCTTGGGGTCGGTGTGGATATGAAGGTCGGTGACGAGCAGGTCTCTGGCTTCTTCCCGCTCACCGAGCCGGTTATTTCCGGCCCGGCCATGCGGATCATGTCGCTGCGCGACGGCACCAAGAAGATGTCGAAGTCCGATCCGTCGGATCTGTCGCGCATCAACCTGATCGACGACGAAGAGACCATCACCAAGAAGATCCGCAAGGCAAAGACCGACTCGGATGGCCTGCCGACGGAACTCGACGGCCTCGACGGACGTCCGGAAGCGGATAATCTGGTTGGCATCTATGCAGCACTTTCCGCTCGATCGAAGGAAGACGTGCTCAACGAATTCGGCGGACGCCAGTTCTCCGAATTCAAGGCATCGCTTGCCGATCTGGCGGTCGCGAAGCTTTCGCCGATCACCCATGAGATGCGTCGGCTGGTGGCTGACCCGGCCTACATCGACAGCGTTCTGCGCGATGGCGGCGAACGGGCCGGCGTGATCGCCGAACAGACCATGCGTCATGTCCGCGACATCGTCGGCTGGCTGCAGAACTAAATCCCGATTGACCAGCGGGCGGCAGCTTTTTTGCTGCCGTCCTCTCCATTCGAAGATCGACTTTCGATCCTCAAGCTCCTGCAAATGTCAGCTTGCAGATGGCCGGTCCCGATGGCAAATTGCGGCCATGGTATCAAAACGACTTAGCCGGGAAGCCGGTCACCGCCGCAAGTTTCTTGCCGTCATCGACGAGACGCCCGAGTGCGGGCGCGCCGTTGCCTATGCCGCACGCCGTGCAAAAAACACGGGCGGCTCGCTCATCCTGCTTTTCGTGATCGATGACTCCGATTTCCAGCAAATTCTGGGCGTCGGCGAAATCATGCGCGCAGAAGCACAGGATCGCGCGCAGGCGGCGCTGGAAAAATTCGCGGCAACCGTGCGCACGGATCAAGGGATCGAGCCGGAAATCAGCATTCGCGAGGGCGAAACCGCCGCAGAGCTGATCAGCCTCATCGAGGAAGATCAGGATATCGCCATTCTGGTTCTGGCTGCCGGTTCGGGCAAGGATGGCCCCGGCCCCCTGGTGCAATCGCTTGCCAGCCGCTCGCAGTTCCCGATCCCGGTCACGGTCATTCCGGCAGGTATGAGCGACGACGACATTGATGCGGTGACCTGATCACCCTATATTGATGGCAACTGATACGCGCAGCATCGGGACAGCACTTGCGTCCACCTGGATCTGCGCTTACGAGAATCGTTCCAAAATCTGAAAGCGGGACAACTGGCATGTTCATCCAGACTGAAACCACGCCCAACCCGGCGACCCTGAAGTTTCTTCCCGGCAAGGTCGTCATGCCGGAAGGCACCGCCGATTTCCGCGACCCTTCCACCGCCGGCAACACGTCGCCGCTCGCAGCCAAGCTTTTTTCGGTTCCGGGCGTAACCGGTGTTTTCTTCGGCTATGATTTCATCACCGTGACGAAGGATGATGGCGAGTGGCAACACTTGAAGCCCGCCATTCTCGGCACGATCATGGAACATTTCATGTCCGGTGCGCCTGCAATGGCAGGTAACAGCAATGCGGATGCCGCCGCTGCCCATGGCGACGAAGAATTCTTCGATGAAGCCGATGCGGAAACCGTCGAAATCATCAAGGAACTGATCGAAACCCGCGTTCGTCCAGCCGTTGCGCAGGACGGCGGCGACATAACGTTCCGTGGCTTTGAAAACGGCACCGTATTCCTGAACATGAAGGGCGCCTGCTCGGGCTGCCCGTCATCGACGGCAACGCTGAAGCACGGCATTCAAAACCTCCTGCGCCATTTCGTGCCGGAAGTGCAGCAGGTCGAACAGATTTGATCTGTTTGAAATTGCAAATGAAAAAGGCCGCGTGAAGCGGCCTTTTTCATATCTGTATCGCCGGGCTTATTGCTTTACGATGACCTTCGCGCCCTGTTCGGTGCGGTCGTAAAGATCCATGATATCCTGATTCATGAGACGGATGCAGCCGGAAGACATTGCCTTGCCGATGGACCACCATTCCGGCGTTCCGTGAAGACGATAGCCCGTGTCACCACCCTTGTTGTAAAGATAAAGGGCGCGCGCGCCGAGCGGATTACGCAGGCCGGGGTCCATGCCATTGCGATATTTTGCAAGTTCCGGCTGGCGCTTGATCATGGCGGAAGGCGGTGTCCAGGTCGGCCATTCGCGCTTCATGGCGACCCGCGCCGTGCCGGACCATTCAAAACCTTCACGCCCGACGCCAATGCCATAGCGCATGGCCTTGCCTTCCGGCATGATGAGGTAAAGGAACTTTTCTCGCGTATCGACGATGATCGTGCCCGGCTTTTCGTCCGTCGGGTATTTGACGATCTGGCGACGATATTGCGGTTGAATCTTTTCGCTCGGGATCGCCGGGACGACATAGCCGGCATCAGTGACCGAGGAATAGGAAGCGGTATAAAATGTGCCGCCTACGGTCGAGCAGCCAGCCAACACACTGCCCAGAAAGAGAGCCGCCGTCAGATTTAGGACGCGAGAATTCATGCATTCCCCCAGATTGGTTCATTCCGTCAATGGGACCGCGATGGGCCGGAGATAGATGCGAATCGTTCGTTGTCGTTGAAGATGGGGCAGTATTGTTAACCAGACGTTAACCGTAAATTGAAAATTCCTTGATTAAGACATTTTTTGGCCATGTTTTGCCCAGCCGCCGCAGTTTTCACCCGGCATGCCGCTCATTTCCGATTGTTTCGCTCCCAAACCGGGCACAAAATGCGCCCATGCCCATTGTGATTCCCAACCAGACCCATCCACTTTCCGACGGCAGGCAGTCTGAGAACGCCATGCTTGTGCGGCGTGGCGTCCAGCGCCTTTTTCTGGAAATGGGACTTGCCACGCTGCCCGAACTGCCGCTGGCGTCGGGCCGGCGCGCCGATCTGATTGCGCTCAGCCGCAAAGGCGAAATCTGGATCGTGGAGATCAAATCATCCATCGAGGACTGGAAGACAGATCGCAAATGGCCGGAATATCGCGCCTATTGCGACCGGCTGTTCTTCGCCACCCACCCGGCAGTGCCGAGCGAAATCTTTCCGCAGGAATGCGGCTTCATTCTCTCTGATGGCTATGGAGCGGAAATTATGCGCGATGCCCCGGAGCACAAATTGCCCGGTGCGACGCGAAAAGCGCTGATGCTTCGCTTTGCGCGGGCGGGTGCCGCCCGCCTGACGATCGCCGAACTGGCCGGTCTCGACGTACCCGAGACGGAAATCGATTGATCTGACAGTCCGAATTAGAGCGCGTCTCGATCTGATTGGATCAGATCGGCGCTCCAGGTTCTTCTATTTTATGCTCTAACGCGGTGCGCGCTTGGCCAGAATGCGCTGCAAAGTGCGGCGGTGCATGTTGAGACGGCGTGCGGTTTCGGAGACATTGCGCTCGCACATTTCGTAAACCCGCTGGATGTGCTCCCAGCGAACCCGGTCGGCGGACATGGGATTTTCCGGCGGCGCAACCTTTTCACCCGGACGGCGGGTCAATGCTGCAAACACCTCATCGGCATCGGCGGGCTTCGACAGATAGTCGATGGCGCCAAGCTTAACGGCATTCACAGCGGTTGCGATATTTCCGTAGCCGGTAAGAACGATAGCGCGCGTGTCAGCGCGGCGCGAGCGAATCGCCTCGATGATGTCGAGACCATTGCCATCGCCGAGCCGCATGTCCACGACCGCATAGGCCGGTGCAGCTGCCTTGGCGGCGGCGATGCCTTCCTCAACCGATTCCGCAGTCGTCACCTGGAAACCCCGGCTCTCCATGGCGCGGGCAAGGCGCTGCAAGAAGGGCTTGTCGTCATCAACCAGAAGGAGGGTCGGATCGTTGCCTATGGCTTCGGTGTCTTCCTGCTTCAAGTCGTCCATCGGGTGCTTCCTGCCTGTATTTTTCTTTCCTTATTGATACCCCTGCGTCAAAAAGTCAAATAGCCACTGAATTGTTGAAGCAATTTCAGCAGGAGGCCCCCCACTGGGACAATGCAAGCCCTTGTATTCAAATGCTATTTTGAAATGCGGACACGAGGATTTGATAGGTACGTGCCCGTAAGCGTCCTTCAGACGGACGTAAATGCGGAACGCGGCCAGACCACCTTTACCTCCGCGCCCTGCCCCGGATTGTTGCGATTGCGGAAGGTGATGTGCGCGCCCGAGCGTTCCAGCAGGGTTTTGGCGATGAAGAGGCCGAGGCCCAAACCGCCGCCATTTCGGGTATTGTCGCGGCTTGTCATATAGGGCTCGCCGATCCGGTCGAGGATTTCCGGTTTGAACCCCTCGCCGTCATCCTGGATGGTTACGCTCACATTGCCGTCAGTCCAGCCCCAGGTGACATTGACTGTCCCGCGCGCAAAATCGACGGCATTCTCCACCAGGTTGCCCAGGCCATAAAGCAGCCCGGGGTTGCGCCGGGTAACGGGTTCCGGCTTCGGACCTTCCATCTTTTGCACGTCGATGGTGATACCGAAGTTGCGGTGCGGCGCGATGACCTCCTCGATGAGCGATGAGAGGGGAAGGCGCGACATGTGTTCCTCGCCTTCGGAGGAAAGACTGGTCAGGCGCCTGAGAATTTCCCGGCATCGCTGGGTCTGCGAATGCAGCAAGGCGATATCTTCGGCAAGGCCCGGATCGGTGGTGTGGGCGCGCTGCATTTCCTTCACCACCAATGCAATGGTTGCAAGCGGCGTGCCCAGTTCATGGGCCGCTGCAGCAGCCAGCCCATCCAGCGCCGACAGATGCTGTTCGCGCTGGAGAATAAGTTCGGCGGCGCTCAATGCGTCGCCCAGCTGGCGCGCTTCCTCGGCGATGCGATAGGCATAGACCGCGGTGAACCCGAGCGCCGAAATGATCGCGCACCAGATGCCGATCACGAACAGGAACGGCAGGTTCAGCGTTTCGCCCGGATACCAGGGCAGCGGTTCGTGCCTGATGGTGAGCACCGATGTACAGGCAACCACCAGCAAGCCAAGCACGAGCGTGTGGCGGGCAGAAAGCGATGTCGCCGAGATGATGACGGGCACGATCATCAGGATGACGAACGGATTTTGCAGGCCGCCGGTAAGATAGAGAAGGCCTGCCAGTTGCAGAATGTCGAATGCCAGAACCAGACTTGCCGCCGCCGGATTGAGCCGATGGTTGGTCGGAAAACGGAAGGCAAGATAAAGGTTGAGCCAGGCCGAACAGGCGATCAGCGCAAAACAGATGCCGACTGCAAACGCAAATTGCAGATAAAGCGCCACGAACATGACTGCGGCGGTCTGTCCCGCAATTGCCAGCCAGCGAACGCGGACCAACGTGGTGAGGCGCGGGCGGCGCGAAAGATTGGAAGCGCGATTCTCGAATTCTGCGTGCATGGGGTCCCTCGTCAGGCCCTTATGAGGCAAGCCCGGACCAGAAAGCAAGCGAAACTGCGTTATCCGGTCGCAGGCCGGATTCAGGTTCCGCGCGGCTTGGCGCGACGGGTCGCTTCCGCATTGGCAGGGTCTTCCGGCCAGACATGCTTCGGATAACGCCCGCGCATGTCGGAGCGCACATCCGCCCATGAACCCTTCCAGAAGCCAGGAAGATCACGGGTGATCTGGATCGGGCGGTGAGCCGGAGAAAGCAGTTCAAGCAGGAGCGGAACCTTGCCGTTGGCGATGGCCGGATGCACGCCAAGACCGAACAGTTCCTGCACGCGGACCGCTATGACAGGCTCCTCCGCATCGTAGCGGATCGGAATATTCGATCCGGTCGGCACTTCGAAATGCGTCGGCGCAAGCTGCTCCACGCTGCGCTGCAAATCGAATGGCACGAGGCTTATCAGGCCGTTTTTCAGCACATGCCCAGGAATGCGGTCGAGCTGTGCTTCACCTGTCAGGAAAGGCAGCAGCCAGTCTTCCAGCCTTTCGACAAGATGTTCATCATCCATGGCGGGCCACGGATCGCCGAGACCACGGTGAAGCCAGCCAAGCCGTCGGCGCAGGATGTCGGCCTCCTTGCTCCACGGCAGGATATCGAGGCCATGTTCACGCACGGCGGCAATCACGCCTTCGTCGGCGGTACTTCCTGAAGGACCGGCGAGCGGCTTCTCGGAAAGAGCGATAGCGCCGATACGCACGGCTTCGCGCGCCCGCAAGGCATTCTTTTCCGGGTCGTAGACAACTTGTCGTCCACTCTCGATTTTGCCGCCCAAGGCAGCGCGGATTTCCGTTTCGCTGACTTCCGCAGCAGAAAGAACACGCGCCCGGCCTGCCTTGCCCGACATATCGGCAACCACCAGCCACGGCGCGCGGCTAAGGCTGATGGCGGGATCAACCTCTCCGCCGCGTCCATTCGCGAGCAGAAACTGCCCCGCCGCCCCACGCGCCTTCGCGATGCGATCCGGATAAGCATCGATGAGCATTCGCCCAATGCTTGAGCCTGCGGCTTCGCCGTTGTTCGGGACATTCGCGGCGAGCCGCCTTGCCAGTCCTTTTGCACGCTGCGCCCGGTCCGAGCGGTCATTGCGAAAACGCGACATACGGGTGTCCAGGTCGGTTTCATTGCCGCCAAGACCGCGTTCGGTCAGCAATACGGCAAGCTCAGCCGCTTTCTGTGCCTCGCCACGCTTGGCCGCCTCCGCAACCATATGCGCCAGACGCGCGGGCAGCGCCAGAGAACGCATTGCTTCGCCATCCGGCGTCAAGCGCCCCGCTTCATCCAGCGCGCCCAGCCGCAACAGCAGAGCCTTAGCCTCTTTCAGCGCGGGCCCCGGCGGAACATCGAGAAAACTGAGCGTCGCCGGATCGGTCACACCCCATGCGGCAGCATCGAGCACCAGCCCGGACAAATCAGCTTCCAGGATTTCCGGCGGCGAGAAAGGGGGGAGCGCTGCCGTCTGTCCCTGATGCCAGAGGCGGATGGCGATGCCGGGTTCGGTACGCCCGGCGCGACCAGCTCGCTGATCGGCACTTGCGCGAGACGTGCGCACGGTTTCAAGGCGCGTCAGTCCCGTGGCCGGTTCATATTTCGGCAGGCGGGCAAGGCCGCTATCGATCACCACGCGCACCCCATCGATCGTGATGGAAGTTTCGGCAATCGAGGTCGCCAGAACGACCTTGCGATGACCAGCCGGTGCAGGCTTGATCGCCGCATCCTGTGCACCGCCTTCCATGGCGCCATAAAGCGGCGCAAGCAGCACGTTGGCCGGAAGCCGGTCATCCAGAAGCCGTGCGGTGCGTTCAATCTCGCCCTGCCCCGGCAGGAAAGCCAGAATGCTGCCTGTCTCTTCGGCCAGCGCATCGCGGATCGCCCGCGCCATCACGTCTTCGATCCGTTCATCGGCCTTGCGGTCGCGATAGCGGATATCGACGGGAAAAGCGCGGCCTTCGCTCTCGATCACCGGTGCATCGCCAAGAAGCGATGCCACACGAGCGCCATCGAGCGTCGCCGACATGACGAGGATTTTGAGATCGTCGCGAAGCGCCGCCTGCACATCGAGCGCCAGCGCCAGACCAAAATCCGCATCGAGGCTGCGCTCGTGGAATTCATCAAACAGAACCGCTGCAACGCCCGTCAAATCCGGATCATCAAGAATCATGCGGGCGAAGACGCCCTCGGTGACGACGAGAATTCTGGTTTTGTCCGACACCTTGCTTTCAAGGCGCATCCGGTAGCCAACGGTTTCGCCCGGCTCCTCGCCGAGAAGCTGCGCCATGCGGCGCGCGGCGGCGCGTGCCGCGAGACGGCGCGGCTCAAGCAGCACGATCATGCCGTCCTTGCGCCAGGCGGCATTCAGCATATGAACCGGCACCAGTGTCGTCTTGCCCGCACCGGGCGGCGCGACAAGGACTGCACTCGCATGATGCGCCAATGCCTCATCCAGTCGAGGCAGAATCTGTGTCACAGGAAGATCGGGCAGGCTCGTCAAATTAGTTTCCGTCAGATAAGGCTTTCGCTTTCGTGCTTATCACACAAGGAGCGCACATGATCCATATTCGAAAATCGAGCAGCAGCGACGCGCCTGCGCTGACCGAAATCTGGCGCGCCAGCGTGCTCGCCACGCATGACTTCCTTAGTCGCGATGATTTCCTGGAAATCGAAAAGCTCGTGGCCGAGCAATATCTGCCCAATGTCGAAGTCTGGCTTGTTGAAGACGCTGGCAAGCCCGTCGGCTTCATGGGCATGAGCGATCATCATATCGACAGCCTGTTCATCGCCCCCGACCAGCGCGGCAAAGGCATCGGCAAACTTATGATCGCCCATGCAAAAGCTGTCGGCAATCCTTTGACCGTCGATGTGAACGAGCAGAACCTGCAAGGCGTCGGCTTTTACCGGCATATGGGATTTGTCGAAACCGGGCGTTCCGAAACAGACGATCAGGGACGCCCTTATCCGCTTCTGCACCTGCAGCTGGCGAACAGTGATTGACGTACTCCCCCGGAGTATATAGATTTCGTTGAAATCGGGAGATTCCATGCCGCATTCACCGGAAGACAAGAAGCGCGCCCTGACGCGTCTGCGCCGCATTCGCGGACAGGCCGAAGCGCTGGAGCGCGCGGTGGAGGCAGGCACCGAATGCGCGGCGCTGCTGCAGCAGATCGCGGCGTTGCGAGGCGCGGCCAACGGACTGATGGCGGAAGTGCTGGAAAGTCATTTCCGCGAGACGTTCGGCCATGAAGCCAATGCCGATCCCGATACGCAAATCGACGAAATCATGCGGATTTTGCGCACCTATCTGAAATAGGCGCGCAACACACAACTGGAAGGGAAACATCGCCATGAAATCACGCGCAGCCGTCGCCTGGGAAGCGAAGAAGCCGCTCACTATCGAAACAGTCGAAATCGGTGGTCCACGGGCTGGCGAAGTGCTGGTCGAAATCATGGCGACAGGCGTTTGCCATACCGATGCCTACACGCTGTCGGGCCTCGATTCCGAGGGCAAATTCCCCGCCATTCTTGGCCATGAAGGCGCGGGCATCGTGCGCGAAGTAGGCGCGGGCGTGACCTCGGTCAAGCCGGGCGATCACGTCATTCCGCTCTACACGCCAGAATGCCGCCAGTGCAAGACCTGCCTGTCGCAGCGCTCGAACCTCTGCACGTCTATCCGCGCCACGCAAGGTCAGGGCCTTATGCCCGACAAGACCACGCGCTTTTCCTGCGATGGCGGCGAAGTGTTCCATTATATGGGCTGCTCCACCTTCTCCAATTTCACCGTTCTGCCGGAAATCGCAGTTGCGAAGGTGCGTGAAGACGCGCCCTTCGACAAGATCTGCTATATCGGTTGCGGCGTGACCACCGGCATCGGCGCGGTGATCTATACCGCAAAGGTTCGCCCCGGCTCCAATGTCGTCGTGTTCGGTCTCGGCGGCATCGGTCTCAATGTCATCCAGGGTGCCCGCATGGTGGGCGCCGACAAGATCATCGGCGTGGACATCAATCCGGCCAAGGTCGAGATGGCTAAGAAATTCGGCATGACCGACTTCATCAACCCGCGTGAGATCGGCAATGACAAGGTGGTGCAGGCCATCCAGGACCTGACCGACGGCGGCGCTGACTATTCCTTCGACGCAACCGGCAATACGGATGTCATGCGTCAGGCGCTGGAATGCTGCCATCGCGGCTGGGGTGAATCGATCATCATCGGCGTGGCCGAAGCGGGCAAGGAAATCGCCACGCGTCCGTTCCAGCTTGTGACGGGACGCGTCTGGAAAGGCACCGCCTTCGGCGGCGCGCGCGGTCGCACCGACGTGCCGAAGATCGTCGACTGGTACATGGAGGGCAAGATCAATATCGACGATCTTATCACCCACACCATGCCGCTCGATGAAATCAACACTGCCTTCGATCTCATGCATGAAGGCAAGTCCATCCGTTCGGTGGTTGTCTACTGATGGCTGAAAAGCTTCTCGTTTCCCGGTGGGACCAACTCGACAACCTGACCCCGCGCGCACTTTATGCGATGCTGAAGCTGCGCGTGGATGTCTTCGTGGTCGAACAGAAATGTCCCTATCCGGAGATCGACGGCAAGGATTTCGAGGCGTTTCACCTGCGCATTGTCGACGGGGAAGAGCTTGCAGCGTCGCTGCGGGTTCTGCCGCCGGAACAGGATGGCAAGCCGGTGAAGATCGGACGCGTGGTCGTGGCGCCGGATTACCGGGGCTACAAGCTCGGCCACCGTCTGATGAAAGAGGCCATCGAATTTGCCCAGGCCCGTTTTCCGGGTACGGCGATCGAGCTTGGCGGACAAAGCCATTTGCAGAAATTCTATGGCTCGTTCGGCTTCGAGGCGATTTCCGACGAATATCTCGAAGACGGCATTCCACATGTCGATATGCGATTGGAACCAAGGGAAACGCTTGCCTGATGTTTCTGCTGCGCCGCCATATGTCGTTCTATCTTGCTGCCCTGGGCGGCGTTGCAGCTTTCATCATTGCGTGGCTTGTCGACAGGGAACTCGCCCCCGTCATCGGGGCCAACTGCTTCTTCGTGTTCTATCTCGCGCTGACGCTCTTTGCGCTGCCAAAACTCACCGCAGCACAGCTGAAAAAACACGCCGCCAGCGCCGATGAACCGGTCTGGATCATCTTCCTTGTGACCTTCGCGACCGTGCTCGTGGCGGTCGTCTCGCTGTTCATCCTGATCAACCGGCAGCCGCAGGCCGATGCCTTCTCGCTGGTGATGACGCTCGCCTCGGTGCCGCTCGGCTGGTTTACCATCCACATGATGGCGGCGCTGCATTACGCGCATGCTTACTGGCAACCCGGCGAACCTGCTGGCAACGATAGCAGCCATGCCAGCCGCCATCGTGGCGGTTTCGAGTTTCCCGGCACACCGGAACCTTCCGGCTGGGATTTTGCCTATTTCGCTTATGTGATCGGCATGACGGCGCAAACGTCCGACACCAGCGTGACAACGCCTGCCATGCGCAGGATCACGCTGCTGCACAGCATCGTCTCCTTCTTCTTCAACACCGTTCTGGTCGCCGCTTCGGTCAATGTTGCGGTGGCGCTCGGAAGCTGAACAAAACCGGGAATTTTCCATGGAAACCATTTCAACCGCAAAGAGCTTTGGTGGAACGCAGGGCGTTTATCGCCACAAGAGCGCGACAAACCAGTGCGACATGACCTTTGCCGTTTTTTTGCCGCCGCAGGCCAAGGATGGACCGGTGCCTGTGCTATGGTATCTGTCGGGCCTCACCTGCACGCATCAGAACGTGATGGACAAGGGTGAATATCGGCAAATGGCCGCAGAATTGGGAATTGCCGTCATTTGCCCTGATACGAGCCCGCGCGGAGACGACATTCCCGATGAACCGGACAACTGGCAATTCGGCAAGGGAGCCGGGTTCTACGTCGATGCGACGCGGGAGCCTTTTGCCAAAAACTATCAGATGTACAGCTACATCACGCAAGAACTGACCGATCTGGTGGGGCGCGAATTTCCACTCGACATGGCGCGGCAGGCGATCACCGGTCATTCCATGGGCGGCCATGGCGCGCTGACCATCGCACTTAAAAACCCGGACCGCTTCAAGTCGGCCTCGGCCTTCGCGCCCATCGTTCAGCCTTCGACGGCGGGCTGGTCCAGACCGGCGCTGGAAAAATATCTGGGCTCCGAAGAGCGGGCCTGGCGTAGCTATGATGCCACGCTGCTTATCGAGGATGGTTACCGCTTCCCGGAATTTCTGGTCGACCAGGGTACAGCCGACGGCTTTCTCGATGAAGGCTTGCGTCCATGGCTTCTGGAAGAAGCCTGCAGGAAAGCCGACATTCCCCTCACGCTCAACATGCGTGAAGGCTATGACCATTCCTATTTCTTCATCTCCACCTTCATGGGCGATCACCTGCGCTGGCACGGGGAGCGTCTGAAGCGCTGATCAGCGTTTCAAAACCTTCATCGGCAGGCCGCCTTGCGGCTGGGTGGTGAGCTTTTGCACCGGCCAAGGCCTTGTCGTTTCGAGCACGTCGAAACGACGGCCGTCGAGCAGGACGGCAAGTGCTATCACCGCCTCCTGCAAGGCAAAGCTCGCGCCGATGCAGACGCGCGGGCCCGCCCCGAACGGCAGATATTGAAAGCGGTCTAGCCTCTCGCGGTTTTCGGGCCAGAAGCGTTCCGGCATGAAGGCATCCGGCTGATCCCAATAGAGCCTGTGGCGGTGAATGACCCATGGCATGACCAGCACGGTTGCGCCCTTCGGGATTTTCAGATCGTCATATGTATCGTCGGTCGCGGCTTCGCGATTGATCGAGGGAGCGGGCGGATAAAGCCGCATCGCCTCCTCGAAGGCCGCGCGCGTGAAAGGCAGAGACGTCAGCCAGTCCTGCGGCGGCAGATCACGCCCGCCCCGTGCAAAAAAGCCGTCGATTTCCGTCTCGATGCGCTCGCGCTCGCGGGGCGCCTTGGCGAGCAGATAGAGCGTCCACCCCAGTGCGCGGGCGGTGGTCTCATGGCCAGCGCCAATGAAGGTGATGATGTTGTCCTCGATCTCGGAGCGGCTCAAGCCATCTGGTCCTTCGGCGCGCAAAAGCAGGGTAAGAAAGTCGCTCGGCACGTCCTCGCCCCTGTCCATGCGGGCTTTGCGTAGCGCGATGGTGTTTGAAACCAGCTCGCGGAAAAAGCCCAGCGATTGCTGTCCGCGCAGGCGCGTGAAGCGCGGCAGCCAGTCGGGCAGCCCCAGAAGATCGAACGGATCAACCCGGCCCATGGTTTCGAACAGCCTGTCGATCTGATGGGCGAAATCATTGGGATCGCCCGCGATCTCGCCCGAAAACAGGGTTTCGGCGAGAATGTCGTAGGTCAGGAGCGTCATGTCATGGGCGACATCGGTAATCGTGCCGGGCGTCTTGTATCGCTCGGCGAACCGAAGCGACCGGTCACGCATGGTCTCGGCAAAACCGCCGATATGGCGCGGCGTGAAAACGGGAGCCATGGCCTTTCGCGACCGCTTCCACACCTGCCCCTCGGCTGTCAGCAGACCGTCGCGCAGCAGCGGACGCAGCACGCGCTGGCGGATGGCGGACATGGGATAATTGGCGGCATTGTCGACCAGCACATGACGGATCAGCCCCGGATCGTTGGCAATGATGGTCTTCATGCCGAACCAGCTGACGGAAATCCAGCGCTCGTTATAGGAAGGCTCGCCCCAAAGCTCGAGCGGGTTCTTGTAGACGACCCGCATCATCTCGAAACGCCCCACGGGCTTTTCCCGCGGACGCGGTGCAGGCGGCACGAATGGTCCCGATCGGTCGCTCACATTCGCAATTTCCATCAAGCGTTCCTTTCGTCATGGAGCGCGTTTCTATCTGATTGGATCAGATCGCCGCCCCAGCTTCATTTAAGCATAATCCGGTCGGATCATGCTTTAAACAGGTCGAGAACGCCCCCGTCAGACCAGATATAAGCGTCAATTGTGGCGGTTCCAGAAGCCGGACGGCAGCCGGATCGCCCTCTTATGGACAGACTGCCGGAATCCCCGGCAAATTTACCGCCAGAATTTGGAAAAATGGCCGTTAGCACCTATATTAAAGCCATGTTTGTCGCGTGATTCGACATATCTTTGAAGCTGCATTCGCAGCGCGTTTTTCGAAAGATTTTCATGAGCGAGATGCCCGAGATGAATTCCGAAGCCCCCGCCGAATATGGCGCGGATTCCATTCGTGTTCTGAAAGGTCTGGATGCCGTTCGCAAGCGCCCCGGCATGTATATCGGCGACACGGATGACGGCTCCGGCCTGCATCATATGGTCTACGAGGTCGTGGACAATGCGATCGACGAAGCGCTGGCAGGACATGCCACGCTTGTGACCGTCACTCTCAACCCGGACGGGTCCTGCACCGTGACCGACAATGGCCGCGGCATCCCGACCGATATCCATAAGGAAGAAGGCGTTTCGGCAGCCGAGGTCATCATGACCCAGCTTCACGCCGGCGGCAAGTTTGACCAGAATTCCTACAAGGTTTCCGGTGGTCTGCACGGCGTCGGCGTGTCTGTTGTGAACGCGCTGTCGATCTGGCTGAAACTGAAGATCCGTCGCGCCGGCAAGATCCACGAGATGAGCTTTACCCACGGCGTTGCCGATGCACCGCTTGTCGTGACGGGTGATGCGGGCGGTGAAACCGGCACGGAAGTCAGCTTCCTGCCTTCGCCGGAAACCTTCTCGATGGTCGAATTCGATTTCGATACGCTGGAGCGTCGTCTGCGCGAACTCGCCTTCCTCAATTCCGGCGTGCGCATCAAGCTTGCCGACCGCCGCCACGCCGATCTGGTGGAACACGAGCTGCACTATGACGGCGGGCTTGTTGAATTCGTGAAATATATCGACCAGAGCAAGAAGCCGCTTCTGGAAGAGCCGATCTATATCCGCAGCGAAAAAGACGGCATGACGGTCGAAGTCGCCATGTGGTGGAACGATTCCTACCATGAGAAGGTGCTGTGCTTCACCAACAACATCCCGCAGCGCGATGGCGGCACGCATCTGGCCGGTTTCCGCGGCGCGCTGACCCGTCAGGTGACGGGCTATGCCGATGCATCGGGCATGACCAAGAAGGAAAAGGTCACGCTTACCGGCGATGATTGCCGCGAAGGCCTGACCGCCGTTCTTTCCGTCAAGGTTCCCGATCCGAAATTCTCGTCGCAGACCAAGGACAAGCTGGTTTCCTCGGAAGTTCGCCCCGTCGTGGAAAGCCTCGTCAACGAAGCGCTTTCGACATGGCTGGAAGAACATCCGGCAGGCGGCAAGGCCGTGGTCGAGAAGGTCATCCAGGCAGCTGCTGCCCGTGAAGCCGCCCGCAAGGCCCGCGACATCACCCGCAAGAGCAATCTCAGCGTGACATCGCTTCCGGGCAAGCTTGCCGACTGTCAGGAACGCGATCCGGCCAAGTCCGAAATCTTCATCGTCGAGGGTGACTCGGCAGGCGGTTCCGCCAAGAGCGGCCGTTCGCGCCAGAACCAGGCCATCCTGCCGCTGCGCGGCAAGATCCTCAACGTGGAACGCGTCCGCTTCGACCGCATGATCTCGTCCGATCAGGTCGGCACGCTGATTACCGCGCTTGGCACGTCGATCGGCAAGGATGAAACGCACGGCTTCAACCCGGACAAGCTGCGCTATCACAAGATCATCATCATGACCGATGCTGACGTCGACGGCGCGCATATCCGCACATTGCTGTTGACCTTCTTCTTCCGCCAGATGCCGGAACTGATCGAGCGCGGCCATATCTATATCGCCCAGCCACCGCTCTATAAGGTGTCGCGCGGCAAGTCCTCGCAATACATCAAGAACGAAGCGGCCTTCGAAGATTTCCTCATCGAGACAGGACTTGAAGAAGCCACGCTGGAAATGGCAAGCGGCGAAGTTCGCGCCGGGCCGGACCTGCGTTCGGTGGTGGAAGATGCACGCACCATGCGTCAGCTTCTGGGCGGCCTTCACACGCGCTATGACCGCCGTGTAGTGGAACAGGCGGCCATTGCCGGGCTGCTCAATCCGGATGCCTCCAAAGACAATGCAACCGCGCAAGCTTCCGCCGATATTGTTGCAAAGCGTCTCGACATGATCTCGGAAGAAACCGAGCGTGGCTGGACAGCCTATGTGACGGAAGATGGTGGCTACCGCTTCGAGCGCATGGTGCGCGGCGTGAAGGACATTGCCGTTCTCGACATGGCGCTGCTCGGTTCTGCCGATGCCCGCCAGATCGACCGTGTGGCTGCACGCCTTTCGGAAGTCTTTGCCGAACCGCCGGTGCTGCGCCGCAAGGACAAGGTGGAAACGCTTTCCGGTCCGATGGCCCTGCTCGATGCGATCTTCGCGACAGGCCGCAAGGGCCTGACCTTGCAGCGCTACAAAGGCCTGGGCGAAATGAACGCCGAACAGCTTTGGGAAACCACGCTTGACCCGAATGTGCGTTCGCTGCTGCAGGTCAAGGTGACGGATGCGACCGACGCGGATTCCTTGTTCTCGCGCCTGATGGGCGACGAGGTGGAGCCGCGCCGCGAGTTCATCCAGGAAAACGCGCTGAGCGTCGCCAATCTGGACGTTTGATAAAGAAAGCAACGGTGTATCGAGCACCGTTGCTTTCTATTGCCTGTCTTTCCTTCCCCATAGGAATGGAAAGCAGGATAGCGGTAAACTGTGCAGGGCCGCGCCAAGCAGGATTGCCAGTCCGCCGAGATAGCTGCGGGCGGACAGGTGCTCGCCGAGGATGCCGGCGGCAAAAACTGCGCTCCAGATCGGCTCGAGGGTATAGAGAAAAGCCGTTGTGACCGGCGGCACATAGCGCTGGAACATGATCGAGATCGCCGTGGGGACCACCGTGGTCGCGATCCCGACATAGCAGGCGCTCCAGTACAATGACGGCTCCCGGTTCAACAGGAGCCTTCCGCTGCCCATCACCAGAACGAGAATGCTGCCATAAGCAGCCATGGTCAGCAGTTCGGATGCAAAAATGATCCATACGTCCGCGTCATCATCCCGCGTTACCCGTTCGGCAACATAGATATAGCTGGTATAGGCCACGGCACCCAGCAGAGCGACGAGATTGCCGACAAATCGGTTTCCAAAGGCGGGCAGGACGCACAAGACACCAATTGCTGCAACGACACCGGCAATCCACGTCTTCCTCCCCGCCCCACGCCCCAGGAAAAGCCATGCAAACGCAACCGCCAGAAGGCCGTTCAGGGCTGGAAACATTGCGGTTTCCGTCGCGGTGGTCAGGTAGAGCGCGCCTGCGCTCAGCAACACCACCGCATAAAGGCTCGTGCCCGCGATCACGCCCCGCAGCAAATCACGCAGCGTGATACGGTGGATCAGGCAGGCGAGGATGAGGACCCCAACCGGAACAGTCCAGAGCAGTTCGAGAGTTGAGAAGAGGAGCGGATCGGTTTCGATGATCCCCGGCTTGGCTACGGTGTAGAACGACGCCCATAGAATGGGATTGAGGGCAAAAGCAAGGAGTGCGATCTTGCGCATCAGCCCCGCTTTCACTTAAAGCGCCGCACATCCATTGTGCATCGGAATGAACACATGGAATTCCAGAAACCCGCAGCAAAATGGCCATACATGCACCGCTCCATTGGCTGTGCGGCCGTCGGGAAAATCAAAGAAATATTATTTTAATCGGAAAGACGAGTGCTGGCTATTTTGAGAAATAGCCGCCTATAAATTCGGCTGTTCTCGGACTTCCAGTGGACTGGCGGTTGACCTCACCTTGATACCAGCCAAAACGACTGGAGCGTTTCTGATTGAGAAACGCTCCATCCGGTCAAATCACTCGCCGCGGCGCTTCTTGCTGTAACCGCCGCCTTCGGGCTTTTTACCGCCCTTTTTGAAGCCGTCTTTCTTGAAGTCGTCTCCACGGGAGAAATCGCGCGGCTTGTCCCACTTGTCGCCCTTCGAGCGGTCGCCTTTGTAGCCGTCGCTCTTGTAGCCGTCGCGGAAGCCGCCTTCCTTGAACTTGTCGCCGCGCGGCTTGAAACCGCCCTTGCCTTCGCGCGGGGCGGCGTCGCCGCCTGCACCTGCCACAGCGGTGCGGATCACGAGGCCCTTTTCGCCGGTGCCGCGTTCTTCGACCGAACGGCGGAACTCGTCAGCCTTGGAGGCTGTGATTTCGAAGCGGGTTTCATTGTCGAAAATCTTGATGGATCCGACATCGCGCTTGGAAACATCGCCCGCCTTGCAGATCAGCGGCAGCAGCCATTTTGGATCGGCGCGATGCTTGCGGCCTGCGGACACCGAGAACCACACGCCGTCAAACTGTGCATTGCGGTCGAAACGTTCGCCCGGTTCGCCACGATCACGACGCTCGAAGCGGTCGCCACGGTCAGAACGCTCGCCTTTTTCAAAACGATCCCGGGGCTTCTTGCCGCCAACCGGATGCACCGGCGCGTCGGAAACTTCTTCCGCTGCCGGGTAGGAAGCCACTTCGCGGTTGAGGAAGGCACTCGCAATCTGTTCGGGCGTATAACGCTCGGTCAGCGCCTTCAGGAGATCCTGATATTCTTCTTCGACCGGCTGGTTGAAGACTTCGGCATTCAGGATGCGCTCATTGGTCTTGCCCTGCACCGCAGCAATGCTTGGCGCGGGGACCGTCTGCGCATCAAGCTTAGCCATGTGCAGAAGGCGCTCGGCCGTGCGGCGGCGCGAGAACGGCACGACCAGCACGCAGGTGCCCTTGCGACCGGCGCGGCCGGTGCGGCCCGAACGGTGCAGCATCGTTTCAGGATTGTTCGGCAGATCGGCGTGGATGACGAGGTCGAGATTGGGCAGATCGATACCGCGCGCGGCAACGTCGGTTGCGACGCAGACGCGGGCGCGGCCATCGCGCATTGCCTGAAGCGCATTGTTGCGTTCGGCCTGGCTCAATTCGCCCGACAGTGCCACAACCGCAAAGCCACGATTGGAAAGCCGGCTTGCCATGTGCTTCACCGCTTCGCGGGTCGAGCAGAAAATGATCGAGTTCTGGCTGTCGTAATAGAGCAGCGTGTTGATGATCGCGTGGTCGCGCTCATGCGGTGGTACCGGCATTGCGACATAGTCGATGTCGGCGTGCTGGCTGGTTTCGCTCTGGACCGTGAGACGAAGCGCGTCGTTCTGGAAGCGCTTGGCAAGCTGGGCAATCGGCTTCGGCACGGTTGCCGAAAACATCAGCGTGCGGCGATCTTCCGGCGCTTCGCCGAGGATGAATTCGAGGTCCTCGCGAAAGCCCATGTCGAGCATTTCGTCGGCTTCATCGAGAACAACCGCGCGCAGTTCCGACATATCGAGGGCATCGCGGGTAATATGGTCGCGCAGGCGTCCCGGCGTGCCGACGACGATATGGGCGCCACGTTCAAGCGCACGGCGTTCGGTGCGGATATCCATGCCGCCGACGCAGGATGCGATGCGCGCGCCGGTATCGGCATAGAGCCATTCCAGCTCGCGGCGAACCTGAAGGGCCAGTTCGCGCGTCGGCGCGATGATCATGGCAAGCGGCGCACCGGCATCGCCGAAACGCAGTTCGTCTTCGAGGATGGTGTTGGCCATTGCAAGGCCGAATGCGACCGTCTTGCCCGATCCGGTCTGTGCGGAAACGAGAAGATCGGCATCGAGCGTTTCGGATGCCAGAACGGCATTTTGAACGGCGGTGAGCGTATTATAACCGCGAGCGGCTAATGCTCCGGACAGAGCCGGAGCGATGGTTTCGGGCAAAGACATGAACCACTTTCACGAAAAAAGCTTCTCAAGCCGTATACCCATTGGTCGCGAACCACATGTCCACGACTCCCCTGACGACCACCGAAGCAACAGAATTAATGCTTCCCTATAGGGTTGGGCCGCTCAGGTCAACCGGCCAAACCTCAATGCGCCTCATCCCAGTTATGCGCTGCACGCGCATCGACATGCAGCGGCACTGCAAGCGAGACGGCAGGCATCGCCGCATTTTCCATGACGTGCCGAACCACGGAAACGGTCTTTTCGACTTCATTTTCCGGCACTTCGAAGATCAGTTCGTCATGCACCTGCAAAAGCATGCGGGCGGCAAGCTTTTCCTTCGCCAAGGCATCTTCCATGCGGATCATGGCACGGCGAATGATGTCGGCCGCAGAACCCTGGATCGGCGCATTGATGGCGGCGCGCTCGTTGAAGGCGCGTATCTGCGGATTGGAGGCCCTGATATCCGGGTAGTGCGCACGGCGGCCGAAAATGGTTTCGACATAGCCATGCTCGCGCGCAAAGGCCTTGGTTGCTTCCATGTAATCCTTGATGCCGGGGAAGCGCTCGAAATAGGTGCGGATATATTGTCCGGCTTCTTCGCGCGGAATCGACAACTGGTTCGCCAGACCGAAGGCGGAAATGCCGTAGATGATGCCGAAATTGATCGCCTTGGCGCGGCGGCGCACTTCCGAAGGCATGCCCTCCACCGGCACGCCGAACATCTCGGATGCGGTCATGGCGTGAATGTCGATGCCGTCTGCAAAGGCCTGCTTCAGTTGCGCGATATCTGCGACATGCGCCAGCACACGCAGCTCGATCTGGCTGTAGTCGGCCGAGATCAGCTTGTTGCCGGGTTCGGCGATGAAGGCCGTCCTGATCTTGCGGCCTTCTGCGGTGCGCACCGGAATATTCTGCAGGTTGGGATCGGATGACGACAGGCGTCCGGTCGAGGTGGACGCCATCGCATAACATGTATGAACGCGTCTGGTTGCAGGGTTTATGAACCCCGGCAACGCATCGGTATAGGTGGATTTCAGCTTGGTGAGCTGTCGCCAGTCCACGATCTTGCGGGGCAGCGGGTGGCCCTCGGCGGCAAGGTCTTCCAGCACCTGCGCGGAGGTGGACCATTGGCCGGTCTTGGTCTTGGATGCGCCGGGCAGGCCCATCTTGCCGAAGAGAATATCACCAAGCTGCTTGGGCGAACCGATGGTAAACTTCTCGCCTGCCAGTTCGTAGATCTCGTCCTCATAGGCCGCGGCGGCCTGCGCCAGATCGCCGGAAAGGCGCGAAAGCACCTGACGGTCGACGGCGATGCCGCGCTCTTCCATGCGCGCCAGCACATCGACCAGCGGACGCTCGAGACGTTCATAAACCGACATCAGCCCTTCTGCGGCGAGGCGCGGTTTCAACACCTGCCAGAGGCGCAGTGTGACATCGGCATCTTCCGCCGCATAGGCCGTCGCCCGGTCGATATCGACCATATCGAACGTGACCGAACTCTTGCCGCTGCCCGCCACGTCCTTGTAGGCAATCGGCGTGTGACCGAGCCAGCGTTCGGACAGCGGGTCCATGCCGTGGCTGCCGGTGCCTGCATCCAGCACATAGGAAATCAGCATCGTATCGTCGAACGACACGGTGTTGATCCCATAGCGCCGCATGATCAGCCAGTCATATTTCATGTTCTGCGCGATCTTGAGGACCGAAGTGTCTTCAAGCACCGTCTTCAAGGCGGCCAGCGCCTCGCCCAGCGGAATCTGCCCCTCCACCATGCCGCCGCCCAGAAGATCGCCCGCACCGGATTTGTGCTGAAGCGGAATGTAAGCGGCTTTGCCCGGCGCAAGCGCCAGCGAAAAGCCGACCAGTTCCGCCTGCATCGGATCAACGGAAGTGGTTTCCGTGTCGAAGGCCAGGAGGCCGATTTCCACTGCTTCGGCCAGCCACAGCTTCAAGGTCGCGATATCGCGAATACAGGTATAGGCGCTGGTATCGACCTTTTGCGCACGCGCCGCTTCCGCGCGTTTGTCGGCAAGCGCGGTCGGTGTGTAGCCGGCTTCTGTTGTGGAAACGGTCACCGTTGCCGTCACGGCCACAACCGTCACTTCGCCATCCGCCTTTGGCGGAATATCCATGTCCGGCCCGTGAAGGTCGGCAGTGGATGCATCGGCGCCCCAGCCGGTCTCCACATGGCTCGGCTCCACCGAGGAAGCATCCGTATCGGTCGCCTCGGCAACACGGCGCGTTAGCGAGGTGAATTCCATGGCCTTGAGGAAACCGATCAGTTTCGGCCCGTTCTGCGGCTCCAGCACAAGCCCGTCCAGATCGACATCCAGCGGCACGTCGTTCTTGAGCGTCACCAGTTCGCGCGCAATCTTGGTCTGGTCGGCAAAGGCCAGAATATTCTCGCGGCGCTTGTTCTGCTTGATTTCCGAGGCGCGGGCCAGAAGCGTGTCGAGATCGCCGAATTCCTCCAGCAACTGCGCCGCGGTCTTTGGGCCGATGCCGGGAATGCCCGGCACATTGTCGGTGCTGTCGCCGGTCAGCGATTGCAGGTCGATCATCTTTTCCGGCGGAACGCCCCATTTCTCGATCACTTCCGGGATCGAAATCTGCTTGTCCTTCATGCTGTCATACATCGACACGCTTGGCGTCACGAGCTGCATGAGGTCCTTGTCGGACGAGACGATGGTGACATCGCCGCCCGCTTCCGCCGCAATGCGGGCGTAGGTCGCGATCAGGTCGTCGGCCTCGAAACCCTCCTTCTCGATGCAGGGCAGGTTGAAGGCGCGCGTCGCCTGACGGATGAGACCGAACTGCGGGATCAGGTCTTCCGGCGGCGCGGTACGGTTGGCCTTGTAATCGGGATAAAGCTCGTTGCGGAAGGTCTTCGACGAATAGTCGAAGATAACCGCGAAATGGGTCGGCACCACGCCCACATCCGTGTTGCGCGCATCCTTCAGGAGCTTCCACAACATGTTGCAGAAGCCCGAGACGGCGCCGACCGGCAGACCGTCCGTCTTGCGGGTCAGCGGTGGCAGGGCATGATAGGCGCGGAAAATGTAACCCGAGCCGTCAACGAGAAAGAGATGATCGCCTTTTTTCATACGGTAGAATTAGAGGAAAGCGGCGCCAAAGGAAACCGCTCCCTTGTCAGGAGAAACAACCGTCCACGTGAAAGAAACCGATCACGTCGCGATAACGGGTTTGTTACAGATTTGTAATCTTCCACGCCCTTGAATAGCCACAGTTGAAAGGCCAAATTCAGGTCATCGACAGTTCGTCGGTCGCCGGTTTTCTGACCCGTCCCCCGTTGGATGCCGGATGTTAGCGGCAGCCTCATTTCCCCTCTCCGGGCTGCCGCTTTGAGTGTAGTGATATGGCCGTTACGGTAACCCCCTCACCGTAACGGCCAATTCATTTTTCGGAGAACGGCTTTCCTTCAAATTGGGTTTCTTCTTGACGACGCTGGTTGTAGTGTGCCGCCAGTTTACGTTACGACTCGTCAGGAAATCTTCATGTCCCAGCAATCGTCTGCGCCATCGCTCGACAAAGTCCTCGCCCATCTCGACAACAATCTCGACAAGAGCCTCGATCGCTTGTTCGATCTCCTGCGGATCAAGTCGATTTCCACCGATCCGGCCTACAAGGCCGATTGCCGCAAGGCCGCCGAATGGCTGGTCGAGGATTTGAAGACGATCGGCTTCGATGCGAGCGTGCGCGATACGCTCGGCCATCCGATGGTGGTTGCCCATCAAGAAGGCGCGACACCCGATGCCCCGCATGTGCTGTTCTACGGCCATTATGACGTGCAGCCGGTCGACCCGCTCAATCTTTGGGAAAACGACCCGTTCGAGCCTGCGATCAAGGATGTGGGAAACGGCCGCAAGATACTGACCGGGCGCGGCACATCCGACGACAAGGGCCAGCTCATGACCTTTGTGGAAGCCTGCCGGGCCTATAAGGCAGTGAATGGCAATCTGCCGGTCAAGGTAACGCTGCTGTTTGAAGGCGAGGAAGAATCCGGTTCGCCCTCGCTCAAGCCTTTCCTCGACGCCAACAAGCAGGAACTGAAAGCCGATGTGGCGCTTGTCTGCGACACGGCCATGTGGGATGCGGAAACGCCTGCGATCAGCGTTGGCCTGCGTGGCCTCGTGGGCGAAGAAATCGTCATCAAGGCAGCAGACCGCGATCTGCATTCCGGCTTCTTCGGCGGAGCTGCGGCAAACCCGATCCATATCCTGACCAGGATTCTGGCTGACCTGCACGACGAAACCGGGCGCGTGACGGTGCCTGACTTCTACGAGGGCGTGGAAGAAACCCCGACGCAGATCCTGAAGTCGTGGGAAAGCCTCGGCCGCACGGCGGAAAATTTCCTCGGTCCGATTGGACTTTCCATCCCGTCCGGTGAGAAAGGCCGCAGCGTGCTGGAACTGACATGGGCGCGCCCAACGGCGGAAGTCAACGGCATTACCGGCGGCTATACCGGAGAAGGCTTCAAGACAGTCATCGCCGCACAGGCTTCCGCCAAGGTTTCGTTCCGCCTCGTCCACAGCCAGGACCCGGTCAAGATTCGCGAATCCTTCCGCACCTTCGTCAAGGAACGCGTGCCCGCCGACTGCTCGGTGGAGTTCCATCCGCATGGCGGCTCGCCAGCCATCCAGCTGCCCTATGATTCACCGCTCGTTTCCAAGGCTAAGGACGCGCTTTCCGACGAATGGCCGAAGCCAGCCGTGCTGATCGCCATGGGCGGCTCGATCCCGATTGTCGGCGATTTCGACAAGTTCCTCGGCATGGAGTCGCTGCTGGTCGGCTTCGGTCTCGAAGATGACCGCATCCATTCGCCCAACGAAAAATACGAGCTGAACTCCTTCCATAAGGGACAGCGCTCATGGGCGCGTATCATGGCGGCTATCGCCGCCAAGTAGGGCACGCATCATGGCGGCTATCGCCGCCAAATAAGGACAGTTAAATGACAATCCGTTTTCATAAGAACGATTTGCCGAACCTCCATCATTATCAGGTCGATGCGGTCGCCATCGATACCGAAACGCTGGGCCTGAATCCGCATCGCGACCGGCTTTGCGTGGTACAGATTTCGCCCGGCGACGGTACGGCGGATGTGATCCAGATCGAAGCAGGACAAAAGAAAGCGCCAAATCTGGTCAAGCTTCTGAAAGATCGCTCGATCACCAAGATCTTTCATTTCGGTCGCTTCGATCTGGCCGTGCTGGCGCACACATTCGGCACCATGCCGCAGCCCGTGTTCTGCACAAAGATCGCATCGAAGCTGACCCGTACCTATACGGACCGTCACGGCCTGAAGGAGCTTTGTAACGAGCTTCTCGACGTTTCGATTTCCAAGCAGCAGCAATCGTCGGACTGGGCGGCGGAGACACTGTCGGCGGCGCAGCTCGAATATGCGGCTTCTGACGTGCTTTACCTGCATCGCCTGAAAGCCGTGCTTGAGCAGCGGCTTGAACGCGACGGCCGTGCCAAGCAGGCCGAAGCCTGCTTCAAGTTCCTGCCGACACGCTCGGAACTCGATCTCATGGGCTGGCCGGAAGACGATATTTTCGCGCATAGCTGAGGCTTGCGTGAAAAGCTCTCCAACCATCAAACGGCGGCGGCAGCCGCCGTTTTCTTTTGCGGAACCTCATCGATATAGGCCCAGGCCGGACGGCGGAACAGAAACCGACCGTAGCCGCTCCACTGGATAAGGCCATAAAGAATGACCGGACCGACGACGCCGCTTGCCGTGGTCAGAAGCGAGACGGTGCCGATATCGCCGACGCCGAGTTTCAGCAGCACCGTGCGGGCAATGGCCATCGGCAGGAAGAAAGCGAGATAGACGACGATCGAATGCGCGCCGAGCCAGCTCAGGCCCCGATGCAGCCAGCTGCCAGCTGGCAGAAGGCTCAGGAGCGAGGAGATGGAGATGATCGCCAGCGCCCCCACCAGACCCAGCAGGAGTGAGACGACCGGCAGATCGCTGACCGCGCCGCGTCCGTCCAGAAGATCACCTGCCGGCGATATCAGCGCGGCGAGACTTTCCGGCACCGGCATGAAGACGAGCATATATTCGACGAGCCCCCAGACGAGCAGTCCGGCAATGCCGATGAGCGGTCGCTGGCGCAGCCAGTCTGCAACCCGGAAGATGGCGGGAGCAAAGGCGTAGCCCGCATAGAAATAGACGAACCGCGAGCAGAATTCGTCCACCATGACCCAGCCCGTATGGATCGGCAGGATTTCCAGCAGTGCCAGCACCGTAAAGGTCACCCCCACCGGAACGCGCTTCAAAGCCCTTGTCGCAATGAAGAAAACGGGCAGGATATAGATGAACCAGAGCGTGCCGAACGGCTCGATGAAAGCCATCAGATAGGCATTCACCACGCCCGAAATTCCGGCTTCGCTGGCGATGCCGGGTGCCTTGAATGCGAACTGGATCGTCAGCCAAAGAATGTAGAAATAGAGGAAGTGCACCACCTTGCGGTCGAGATAGCGCCGCCAGGGCCGGTCGATGACGAGACCGAGGAACAGGCCTGAAATCATGAAGAAATCTGGCATGCGGAAGGGCTTGGCGAAGGCCACCACATAGTGCATCCAGCCTTGCGCGCCGGCAGCCTTCTCCACGCCGAGCGTCGAATGCATCATGACCACGAAGATGATGCAGATGCCCTTTGCAATATCGACCCAGTCGACCCGCTCCCTTACGCCCGTCGTGCCATGCATTTCCATGTTCCCCGCAAGTTTTCCTGCCCTCTATAACCTGAATGGCGGCATAATCACATCCCGAAGAACTTGCGCCTGCCTGCGCCATATTGCGCCTGTCTCCGGTCGAGACTCATCACAAGCGGATCACGGGAACGTGTACTGCGGGGGCGACATTCCCCTTGCTGTGTCCCGTTTGCTACAGACTTTTGACAGCAATCGCTTATATTGGGGATAAATATTGGTTCTGAGACTTTCCTTCAGGAGGTTTATCATGAAGCTCAAGGCCCTTCTTCTTGCATCGACTGTCGCCCTTGTGGCCGCTACGGGCGCAAAGGCTGCCGACGCCGTCATCGAACAGGAACCAGCTCCTGTTGTAGTCGCTCCGTCCTTCACCTGGACCGGCGTCTATATTGGTGGCCAGATCGGCTACGGCTGGGGCAAGTCGAACTTCGACGGCGATGTGTTCAGCTATGGCAATGTCAAGCCGGATGGTTTCCTCGGCGGCGTTTATGCCGGTTATAACTTCGACCTCGGCAACAACGTCGTTCTCGGTATCGACGGTGACGTGACCTATAACGACGTCTCCAAGGATATCGACGTATTCGCCGGCGGCGTCCCAGTTGGCGATTTCGAAACCAAGCTTCGCTGGTCCGGCGCCGTTCGCGCTCGCGTCGGCTATGCGGTTGACCGTTTCATGCCTTACCTTGCTGGCGGTGTGGCCTTCGGCAACATCAAGAACAGCGGCAGCATCGACAATATCGGCAGCTTCTCCGAAAGCAAGACGCTCACCGGCTGGACCGCAGGTGCCGGCGTGGATTACGCCGCGACCGACAACCTGATCGTTCGCCTTGAATATCGCTACACCGACTACGGCGACAAGGACATCGACTTCGGTGGCCTGAACATCAATCAGGACTTCAAGACCAACGAAGTTCGCCTCGGCGTCGCATACAAGTTCTAAGCTCCAGGCAGCTTGTGATTGTGAAGGGCCCCACTCCGGTGGGGCCTTTTTTTGTGCATTGAAGATTTACGTCCCTTTAAACTGCCGCATTTACCCTGCACCGCATTAGGCCCTATTTGCTTTTGCGGCGCAAAACCCCGTAAAGCACGCAGACATTGTTCAAAATGACCGGTCCGCATGACGGCATGGACCGGCAATCGGGTGGGCGGCTCCAGACTGACATGGCATCGCGTGACGACAAAAACCGGCGCATCGAACCTTCCTTCGGTGGCGAAGAGAAAAAAGACGATGAGGTTTTTCGCGTCGACGAGGAGGACCGCATGGCTCGCTCGCAGCAGCGCCGACGCAGGCAATCGGATAGACCGGAACCGCGCGCGTCGCGCCGCGGCAAGAAGAAGCCGCGCGGCTTCTTCGGCTTTGTGCGCCGCTCGATCTACTGGTGCCTGGTGCTGGGTCTGTGGGGCGGCATCGCCTTTGCGGGCATGCTGGTCTATTTCGCGGCCAAGATGCCACCGACGACCGACTGGGCCATTCCCGACCGTCCGCCCAATGTGCGCATTGTCGACGTCAACGGCAACCTGATCGCCAATCGCGGCACGACCGGCGGCGAGGCGGTCAGCCTGCAGGAGATGTCTCCTTTCATCCCGAAGGCGGTCATCGCCATCGAGGACCGCCGCTTCTATTCGCATTTCGGCATCGACCCCATCGGCCTTGCCCGCGCGGTTGTAACCAATGTCGTTTCTGGTCGCGCCGTTCAGGGCGGCTCGACGCTCACGCAGCAGCTTGCCAAGAACCTGTTTCTCTCGCCCGACCGCACGCTGGAACGCAAGGTACAGGAAGTCATGCTCGCCCTGTGGCTCGAGCACAAATACACCAAGGACCAGATTCTGGAGATGTATCTGAACCGGGTTTATCTCGGTTCTGGCGCGTTCGGCGTCGATGCAGCCTCGCGGCGTTATTTCAACAAGTCCGCCAAGGAGGTGAACCTTATGGAAGCGGCGACCTTGGCCGGTCTCCTGAAGGCTCCGTCGCGCCTGTCACCGGCCCGCGATCCGGAAGCCGCCGCCGCGCGCGCCAAGCTGGTGCTGGGCGCGATGCGTGAAGAAGGCATGATCGACGACAGCCAGATGGCCATCGCCGAAAGCGAACCGCCGACACGGGCGCCTTCCTACTGGCAAGGTTCGGAAAACTATGTCGCCGACAAGGTGGTGGCCGCGCTGCCCGAACTGATCGGTGAGGCGAAGGACGACATTACCGTTCAGACCACGATCGATCTCAACCTGCAACGCGCGGGCGAAGACGCTATCAAGGACCAGATTTCCCAGAACGGCAAAAAGATGAATGCGAGCCAGGGCGCGCTGGTTTCCATCGACAGCACCGGCGCGGTTCGCGCCATGGTCGGCGGGGTCGATTATGCCACCAGCCAGTTCGACCGTGTGACGGATGCCCGCCGCCAGCCCGCCTCCTCCTTCAAGCCCTTCGTCTATCTGACGGCGCTTGAACAGGGCCGCACACCGGACTCCGTGCGCAACGACGCACCGGTCCGCATCGGTAAATGGACCCCCAGCAACGACAACGGCAAATATATGGGGCAGGTGACGCTGGCCACAGCACTTTCCCACTCGCTGAACTCCGTCGCCGCACAGCTCGTCATGGAAGTCGGCCCGCAGACCGTGATCGACACGGCGCACAGGCTGGGTGTTCAATCGAAACTCGAGGCCAATGCCTCGCTGGCGCTTGGCACATCGGAAGTGACATTGCTGGAACTGACCGATGCCTATGTGCCATTTGCCAATGGCGGCTATCGCGCGCCGGTCTATTTCATAACCAAAGTGACCGATTCCGAGGACAAGGTTCTCTACCAGAAGGAAGATGGCGTCGGACCGCGCGTCATCGACGAGCGCAATGTCGGCATGATGAACGCGATGCTGCGGCGCACCGTCGAAGACGGGACGGCAAAGCGCGCCGCCTTCGGCTGGCCCGCCGCAGGCAAGACCGGCACCAGCCAGAATTTCCGCGATGCATGGTTCGTCGGCTATACCGCCAACCTCACGACCGGCGTATGGTTCGGCAATGACGATGGCAAGGGCATGAAGCGTGTGTTCGGAGCGACCTTGCCGGTCGCGGCCTGGAAAAGCTTCATGAAGGAAGCGCACAAGGGCGTGCCGATCGCCGAGCTTCCCGGCCATTACGACATCCAGAACATCGTCCCCGGCGGCAGCGACGGCATCGACCCGAATGCGCCCTACGACCCGGGCATGATGCCGCAGGATCCCTATGGCGGCCAGCCGATGGCGGGTAATGGCGATGACGGCTATTGGCCGCCTGCGCCGGATTCCACGATGCGCGGCACCGTCCAGCAGCCCGGTGCCGTGGCCTACCCGGCCAATGCCAACGACGATTTCCGTCCGTTGCCCCCCGGCGATATCGGCGGCGGACAACCGCAACAATCGGGAAAATCCACGACACTGCTCGATATCATAATGGGGAACTCGCAATAGACCTTAGCAACAAAAGTCATTTTAGAAGGAAGGCAGAGAATGAATAGTTCATCGAAACCGGTCTGCCGGATCGTCCGTCCCGGAAACACTTATTCCGGGAAACAGGGCCTTGATTATTTTGAAGGAATTGCAGCCGAAACTGTCGGTTCGGAAGGCATTTGCATGCATCTTCTGACCATCCCGCCGGGTGCCCGCGCCAAGGCCCATCTTCATGCTTCCCACGAGACGGCGATCTATGCGCTTTCCGGCGAAACACATTGCTGGTTCGGCGAAAAGCTTGAGGAGCATGTCATCGTTCGCGAAGGGGAGATGTTCTACATTCCGGCAGGCGTCCCGCATCTTCCCGCCAATCTCAGCGACAAGCCCGCGACAGCCATAATAGCGCGAACCGATCCAAACGAGCAGGAAAGCGTCGTCCTGTTGCCGGAGCTGGAGCAATACGTTCCGCGCTGAGCAAGCCATGAGCGCCGGTTCCCGATGAATTTCTCTCATCGGGAACTGGTGAACCGCGCAGTAGCTCTCACTTTTCAGAATGTGCTCCGATTCCCCTCGAAATCTTGAGCGGCTTGGTCTATTCAAGATCGGAGAGCGAGGTTTCCATGTCCCCAGTCACCAAAACAGACGTTGCCGGTTCCGATACTTCCAAGGCAGATGCCGAACGCAAGACGCTGGTCCTGACCGGCGCCAGCCGTGGTATCGGCCACGCGACAGTGAAGCGCTTTTCGCGCGCCGGATGGCGCGTCATCACCTGCTCGCGACAGGATTTTTCCGACAATTGCCCGTGGCCGGCTGGCCCGGAAGATCACATCAAGGTGGACCTCGCCGATCAGGAGGATGTCGGCAAGGCAATTGCCGAAATCCGGCGCCGTCTCGAAGCCGATGGCAGCAAGCTTCATGCACTGGTCAACAATGCCGGCATTTCGCCCAAGGCGGAAGGCGGACGCCGCATGAATTCCATCGAAACGCCGATGGCAGTCTGGCGCGACGTGTTTCAGGTGAACTTCATGGCCCCGATCATGCTGGCACGCGGCCTGTTCAAGGAACTGGAAGCGGCGCAAGGCTCGGTCGTCAATGTGACCTCGATAGCTGGCAGCCGCGTACACCCCTTCGCTGGCACAGCCTATGCGACATCCAAGGCCGCACTCGCCGCGCTTACCCGCGAGATGGCATCCGATTTCGGCCCCTATGGCATTCGCGTCAATGCCATCGCGCCGGGCGAGATCGATACGGCGATCCTTTCGCCGGGAACCGACAAGCTGGTGGAACAGCTTCCCATGCGCCGCCTCGGCAAGACATCGGAAGTGGCGGAAACCATATACTTCCTTTGCTCCGAAGCCTCATCCTATGTGACCGGCTCGGAAATCCATATCAATGGCGGCCAGCACGTCTGACACCATGCAAGGCGCGGAGATTGAAATTCTCCGCGCTTTTTGTTTATCTCCATTCAATCGATTTAGAACCAGAGAAACGACCGATGATCCTTTGCTGCGGTGAATCCCTGATCGACATGCTGCCCCGTGAAACCGCAGCGGGCGAGACCGCGTTTCAGCCCTTTGCAGGCGGTTCGGTTTTCAATACGGCCATCGCGCTTGGGCGTCTCGACGTTCCGACCGGATTTTTCTCCGGCATCTCGTCGGATTTTTTCGGCGAGATACTGCGCGACACGCTGGCGCGGTCCAATGTTGATTATTCCTTCGCCGCCATCTCGGATCGTCCGACGACGCTGGCTTTCGTGCGCCTGGTGGATGGGCAGGCCCGCTACGCCTTCTACGACGAGAACACGGCGGGCCGCATGCTGGCCGAGAGCGACATGCCCTATGTCGACGACGCCGTCGACGCCATGCTGTTCGGCTGCATCAGCCTGTTTTCCGAGCCGTGCGGCAGTGTCTATGAGGCGCTGATGACGCGCGAGGCGCCTAAGCGGGTCATGTTCCTCGATCCGAATATCCGCACCAGCTTCATCACTGACCGCGAAAGGCATCTGGCCCGCATGAGGCGCATGATCGCGCTTGCCGATATCGTCAAGCTTTCCGACGAAGACCTCGACTGGTTCGGCGAAAAGGGCAGCCACGATGAAATCGCCGCCGAATGGCTGAAGCTTGGGCCTAAACTGGTGGTCATCACCAAGGGTGCGCATGGGGCCGATGCCTATACGGCGCGGGCAACCGTGCGCGTGCCCGGCGTGAAAGTGGACGTGGTCGACACGGTTGGCGCAGGCGATACGGTCAATGCGGGCATTCTCGCCAGCCTTCACAATCAGGGCCTACTCGACAAGGATGCGCTCGAGGACCTTACCGAAGACCAGATTCATTCCGTCGTCGCGCTAGGGGTGCGGGCTGCTGCCGTAACCGTCGCCCGCGCAGGGGCAAACCCGCCATGGGCGCATGAGATGAAGGATTGACGCACGGCAAAGCCGTGACATGATGCCCGCAGGAGCATTGCCAGTTCGCCATTACCAGTAAGGGCATTTCCAGCAAAAGTGCGAAGCGGTTTTGCGCGGACAATGCGCAAAGGAAAGCTGACGCATCATGAGCATCGAATTTCTGCTGACATCCTTCATCATAGTTGCCTCGCCGGGCACCGGCGTGCTGGTAACGCTTGCGGCAGGCCTGTCCCGTGGCGCACGCGCATCGGTCATTGCCGCGCTCGGCTGCACGCTTGGCATCGTGCCGCACATGCTGGCTGCCGTGACCGGGCTTGCTGCCCTGCTCCATGCCAGCGCACTGGCTTTCGAGCTGATGAAATATGCGGGCGTCGCCTATCTGCTCTATATGGCCTGGATGACGCTCAAGGAGCACGGCACGTTGAAAATCGAGACCGATGACGCGCCGCGTTCAGACCGGGAAGTCATCCGGTCTGCGATCCTCGTCAACCTTCTCAACCCCAAACTGTCGATATTCTTCTTTGCCTTCCTGCCGCAATTCGTGAATACGCAGCAGGGCGCAACGGTGGCGCGCATGGTGGAACTGTCGCTCGTCTTCATGGCCATGACATTCGTGGTGTTTGCGATCTACGGCGTCTTTGCCGCTGCCGTCCGTAACCAGATCATCTCACGCCCCGCCGTGCTTGCATGGATGCGCCGCAGCTTTGCAGCCGCCTTCATCGCGCTCGGGGCCAAACTCGCACTGACCGAACGATAGACCATGGCCCAGAACATTTATGACCGCGACGATTTCTTCACAGCCTACAGCCAGTTGCCGCGCTCGGTACACGGGCTGGACGGCGCACCGGAATGGCCCTTTGTACGTTCCCTTCTGCCCGACCTGACAGGCCGCGATGTCGCCGATCTCGGTTGCGGTTTCGGCTGGTTCGCCCGCTTCGCCCGCAAACAGGGCGCGGCCTCTGTCATCGGTTACGACCTTTCGGAAAACATGCTCGAACGCGCGCGCCGCGATACGCCGGATGACGCTGTCCGCTATGTTCAGGCGGACATGGAAGAGCTGGAACTTCCCGAAGCGAGCTTCGATCTCGTCTATAGTTCGCTGGCGTTTCATTATATTCGCGATTTCCCGCGCCTTTTGAAAACGATCCGTGCGGCTTTGCGGCCGGAAGGCCGTTTCGTATTCACGATCGAGCATCCGATTTTCATGGCACCGCTGGCGCCGGGCTGGATCGAAGACCAGAATGGCGGGAAGCACTGGCCTGTCGATCATTATGCCGTGGAGGGCGAGCGGCGGACCGACTGGCTGGCCGAAGGCGTCATCAAATATCACCGTCGTCTCAGCACCACGGTCAACGCCCTGATCGATACAGGATTTGCCATCAATCGCCTGGAGGAATGGCGCCCCTCCGCGGAGCAGATCGAAGCATGGCCGGGGCTGTCGGAGGAAATGGAGCGGCCCATGCTGTTGATAGTTTCCGCTAGCCGACAGACAGCTTGACCAGCCACATTTCACGCTCTTTATAGGGAGGGGCGGGACACGAATCAGACTGGCGAGGAGAAACCATGGACGTGTTGCGCATTGCAGCCTTTTCGCAAGGCAATCAGGGCGGCAATCCCGCTGGAGTGCTGATTGCCGATCACCTGCCCTCCCCGCAAGACATGCAGAAGATCGCCAAGGATGTCGGCTTTTCCGAAACCGCCTTTGCCGCGCCGGAAGGCGACAGCTGGCGCGTTCGTTATTTTGCGCCGGAAATGGAAGTTCCGTTCTGCGGCCATGCCACCATTGCGCTCGGCGCGGCGCTGGCCATGCGCGAGGGCGACGGGCGTTTCGCGCTCAAGCTCAACAATGGCGATATCAGCGTCGATGGCCGCAAGGAAGGCGAGTTGTTCGCCGCCAGCCTGCAATCGCCGCCAACCCGCCAGCGCGCTGCCAACGATGCGGAAGTGGAGCAAGCGCTGGCGCTGTTCAGCTTTGAAAAGGACGATCTGGCGCCCGGTCTTGCTCCCGCGCTGATCCACGCCGGTGCGGACCATATCGTGCTGCCGCTTCGTTCCCGCGAGAGGCTCGCCTCGATGCATTACGACATGGCGCGCGGGCGCACCCTGATGAACCGGCAGGGCTGGACGACGATCCTGCTCATCTATTCCGAGACGCCGAGACGCTTCCACAGCCGCAATCCGTTTGCATCGGGCGGCGTTTATGAAGACCCGGCCACCGGTGCCGCGACCGCTGCCTTTGCCGCTTATCTGCGCGACAGCGGCTGGCCGCATGGCGGTGAGATCGAAGTCTTTCAGGGCGAGGATATGGGCAGCCCGTCGCACCTGCGCGCCCAGATCGGCAATGAGCGCGGCGGTTCCATCCGCGTTTCCGGCACCGCACGGCTGATGGAATAGCAGCGCATCCCGAAAAGGGTGAAACGGTTTTCGGGATGCGCGTCAAAACAAAGGATTAAAGCGCGTTGCAGCTCGTCACACGCGGACGAGCTGCTCCACCCGTTCCTCATTTCCGAAGAACTTGAGATAGCGCGCCACTTCCTTGGGGTGGCCGGTCGCCTTTTGCGGATTATCGGAAAGCTTGACCGCTGGATGGCCGTTGGCATCCGTCACCTTGCAGACGAGGGAGATGGCGTTCAGCCCTTCGATTTCCTTCGGGGCGCAGCCCGCGAAATCATTGGTGAGGTTGGTGCCCCAGCCGAAGCTCATGCGCACGCGCCCCTCGAAGTGACGATAGGTTTCCTCGATCGTATCCACATCAAGCGCGTCGGAAAAGATCAGCAGCTTTTCGCGCGGATCCTTGCCGCGTGACTTCCACCATTCGATGATGCGCTCGCCGCCTTCGATGGGCGGGGCGCTGTCGGGGCGGAAGCCGGTCCAGTCGGCAACCCAGTCCGGCGCATTGCGCAGGAAGGCCGCCGTGCCAAAAGCATCGGGCAGCACGATCAGGAGATTACCGCCATAATAGCGGTTCCAGTCCTGCAGGACGCGATAGGGCGCGGAACGCAGTTCATCGTCATTCCTTGCAAGGGCCGCCAGCACCATCGGCAATTCATGCGCATTGGTGCCCAGTGCTTCGAGGTCCGTATCCATGGCCAGAAGCACATTGCTGGTGCCGGTAAAGGCATCGCCGATGCCTTCCTTCAGCGCCTCGACGCACCAGCGCTGCCACAGGAAGGAATGGCGGCGGCGCGTGCCGAAGTCGGAAATCTTCAGGCCCGGAAGCTGGCGCAGGCGTTCGACCTTGCTCCACATCTTCGCCTTGGCGCGCGCATAAAGCACATCGAGCGAGAAGGGACCGAGGTTTTTCATCGCCGCGCGCGAGCGCAACTCGTTGATGATGGCAAGTGCGGGAATTTCCCACATGGTCGTGTGCGACCAGGCGCCATGGAAATGCAGCTCGTACTGCCCATCCTTGCGGCGCAGCTCATATTCCGGCAACTGGAAATCATGAAGCCAGTTCAGGAATTCGGGCTGGAAAATCTGCTTGCGGCCATAGAAGCTGTTACCCGCCAGCCAGATCATTTCCTTCTTGGAGAAACGCAGTGTGCGGGCATGGTCGAGCTGTGCGCGCAATTCGCCCTCATCGATCTCATCGGCAAGGCGCACGGAAGTGGTGCGGTTGATGAGCGAGAAGGTTGCATCCACCTTGGGGTAGAGGCCCCAGATCATCTGCAGCATCAAAAGCTTGTAGAAGTCCGTGTCCAGAAGGCTGCGGACGATGGGATCGAGCTTCCATGCGTGATTGTAGACGCGGCGCGCAATATCAGTCTTGGCCATGACGGCCTCCATTGCATGAACTTGTACTGCAACCGCCCCAGAGGAATTGCAGCAAAAAGAAAGGCGGGTTTTTCACCCGCCTTTTTAATCGGTTCACTTCTGTTTGGGAAGCTCTACGACGATTTCATGTTCACCGTCCGGCTTGATCGGCACGCCCTCTTCCGGCTTGCCGATCTTGCGGCCATTGAGCTTGACCGCCTTGTCCTTGCCACCGGCCACGACCTTCACGCGGTAGAGCGCCTCGCCGAAGCGGAGTTCCGCTTCATAGCCATCCCATTCCGGCGGCAGGGCCGGGTCGAGATGCAGGCGGTCGCCGCGTTTGGTGACGCCGAGGATACCCTCGGTTGCGACGCGATAGAACCAGCCGGCGGAGCCGGTATACCAGGTCCAGCCGCCCTGCCCGCGACGCGGCTCCACGGAATAGATGTCGGCTGCGATCACATAGGGCTCGACACGATAGATATCCGGATTGCGGCCATGGTTGACCGGGCTGATGAGCGAGAAGAGCTTCCAGGCTTCCGCCGCCCTGCCCATGCGGGCGAGCGCCATGATCGCCCAGGTCGCGCCATGGGTGTACTGGCCGCCATTCTCGCGGACACCCGGCGGATAGCCCTTGATATAGCCCGGCTCCTGCACGGTCTTGTCGAAAGGCGGCGTGAAGAGACGCAGCAATTCGCCCTCGTCATCCAGCAGGTATTTTTCGAGCGAGGCCATCGCCTGTTCGGCGCGTTTCGGATCGGCCACGCCAGACAGCACGCTCCACGATTGCGCGATGGCATCGATCTGGCATTCGTCACTGTCCTTGGAGCCAAGCGGCGCGCCGTTATCGAAGAAGCCGCGGCGATACCATTCGCCGTCCCAACCGTCGCGGTCGAGCGCAGCCGTCAGGCTTTCCAGATGGGCTTTCCAAATGTCGACGCGCTTCACGTCCTTGCGTGCTTCGGCAATCGGAATGAACTTGCCGAGCGTATAGGCAAGGAACCAGCCGAGCCAAACGCTCTCGCCCTCGCCCTTCACGCCGACCAGATTCATGCCGTCGTTCCAGTCGCCGCCAAGCATCAGCGGCAGGCCGTGCTTGCCGGTGCGCGCGACGGCGAGATCGAGCGCCAGGGCGCAATGCTCGTAGAGGCTGGCCGTCTGCCCGGAGATTTCCGGCTGATAGAAGGCATCATGTTCGCCCTCCTCCAGCTTGCGCCCTTCGAGGAACGGCAGCTTTTCGTCGAGGATGGCGCTGTCGCCCGTCGTCTCGACGTAGAGCGAGGTGCCATAGCCGAGCCAGACGACATCGTCCGAGATGAGCGTGCGGACGCCCGCACCCGTTGCGGGAAGCCACCAATGCTGGACATCGCCTTCCGGGAACTGGCGCGATGCGGCGTTGAGTATCTGCGCACGGGCAAGCGTCGGATCGATGAGCAGCAGCGACAGCGTGTCCTGCAACTGATCGCGGAAGCCGAACGCACCGCTTGCCTGATAGAAGGCGGCGCGCGCCCAGATACGGCAGGCGATTGCCTGATAGGGCAGCCAGCCATTGACCAGAAGGTCGAAAGCCGGGTCCGGGGTCTTGACCTGAACGCGGTCGAAGAGGCCTTCCCACTGCTGCCTCGCGGCAGCAAGCATATCGCTGAACGAAACCTTGCGGGTCTCGGTGATCAGCGCCTTTGCCTGTTTCTGGTCGGCGGCATTGCCGAGCAGGAAGACGATTTCACGGGCTTCACCCGGTCCGACTTCAATGTCGAGGGCGAGCGCGGCACAGGGATCGCGGCCCGCTTCAACCGTGCCCGAAAGCGCCTTGCCTGCCAGCACGATCTCCGGTTTGTCCACCGAACCGGTGGTGCCGATGAATTCGCTGCGGTCGGCAGTGACGGATTGCGGCTTTTCGGTCGCGGCAAAGAAGGCGACCTGCCCTGACTTGTCAGGATGATACGGATTGCCCGCAAAGAGCGCGCCCAGTTCCTCGTCCTGCGACGGCACGATGAAAGGCACATTCTTGGCGCGGGCATTGCCCAGCACCCATTCGACATAGCCATAGACGCGCAGCTTGCGCTTCGAGCGGCCCTTGTTGGTGATCGTGAGGCGCGAGAGACGCACCGGCTTGTCCGCATCCACGATATGGGTGAGGTCGAGCGCCAGCTCGCCGTGCTGCGCCCCGAAGCTCGAATAGCCGTGGCCATGGCGCGCTTCATAAGTCACCGCCTCGTCGCGCAGCACGCTTGCGGTCGGCGCAAAGGTGCGGCCCGTTTCACGGTCGAGGATATAGATCGCCTCGCCCGGACGGTTGGTGACCGGATCATTCGCCCATGGGGTGAGCTGGTAATCGCGGCTGTTGCCTGCCCAGGTAAAGGCCGAACCTTCCGCCGAGACGTGGAAACCGAAATTCGGATTGGCGATCACATTGATCCACGGATGCGGCGTGGTGGTGCGATTGTTGATGCGCACCACATAGGAGCCATCCTCGGCAAAGCCGCCATAGCCGTTCCAGAAGCGGAGGTCGCCGCCTGCCGGAGCAGGACGGTTCACCGCTGGCTTGACAGCCGGGCGGCGTTCTTCCGTCCCGCGCTCAATGGCGATGGGCGCGAGACCGGCGGCACCGAGCCCCTGGCTCGAAGCCTGTCCGCCAATCGCGGTCTTGGCATCGCGCGCGGCGAGATCGACGGTGATTTCCTCGCTGCGGCGCAACTGTTCGGCCAGCGAGCCGTTCTGTGCGTGCATGACGATACGCGCCGAGGCAAGCAGCGTGTTGTAGCTTTCGTCGCTCATCTGGTCGCGGCGCACCGCGAAGATGTGCGGCTGGCCGCCGCCGCGCGCCCGGAATCCTTCGACGATCCAGTCGATGGCGCGCTGCGTATCCTGCGCATAGGAGAAGGCGCGCTCATTGACCGCCACGACATCGACCGTGAGGCCCTTCGAGCGCCAGTATTCCTGCGCACGCAGCACACCGCGCAACACGTCGAGATCGGCTTCATTGTCGATGCGCAGCGCGAAGATCGGATAGTCGCCGGAAATCGACATCGGCCACAGGTCCGACTGCTTGCCGAGGCCGCTGGCGATGGTTTCAGGCGGCTGGCGCAGGGTCCGCTCGGGATAAAGCAGATAGGCGGCGACCTTCTGGTAATCCGCAGCTTCCGCGGGCTTGATGCCGATATGATAGAGCTGCACCTGCGACGAGGTCCAGGATAGCGAATATTCGCGGGCGAAGGTTTCGGGGTGACGATGGGTCGCCACGGCATGTTCCACCGCATCGCGGCTGCCGCCTGCGAAGGTCCAGAACACGAGGCTCACCTTCTTGTGCGCCGGAACGCGGACACGTGTGCGCACCGAAGCAATCGGATCGAGCACGCAACCCTGGCTGCCGGTGAATTTGGCGCCGGCGTCGAAGGCTGCCGCATCGCGCAAGGAACGACCGCGTCCGACAAAGGCACGGCGGTCGGTTTCGACTTCCGTTTCGCGGATCGAGCCGGAAAGATCGGTCACGAAATGCGCGACATGAATATCGGGATCGGACGGCGCGCGCTTGCGGCGCTTGGCATAGATGGTCGAACCGTTATCGGAGATTTCGGTTTCCACGAACATCTTGGCAAAGGCCGGATGGGCGGCGTCGCTGTCGCTGTCGGTCAGCACCAGTTCCGCATAGGAGGTGACCTCGATCATGCGGTCGCGGGCGGAGGTGTTGATGATGTCGAGCCTGCGGCCCTCACCATCGGATTCCGACGACACGATGACTTCCATGACCGTCTTGATATCACCGGCGGTCTTGTAGAATTCCGCCTTGTCCTCGGTGAAGACCGTCTTGGTTTCCTCATCCGGATTGCGGACCGGTTCGCCGGTTGCCGACCACCAATAGCCGCTTTCCATGTCGCGCAGGAACAGGAAAGTGCCTTGCAGGTCTTCCGACGCATCGGCGTGGAAGCGGGTGATGTCCCAATTGTGCCAGCGGCTGTAGCCCGAGCCGTTGGCCGTCACCATCAGCGCATATTGTCCGTTCGACATCATATGCGTGGTGCGCGGCGCCTTGAAGGGCTTGTCGACGATCCGCATCGGCGCATCGTCGAAACCGCCGGAATCCACGCGCATCGGGTTTTCCGTCTTGGCGTAGATCATCGGGATTTCGCGCGGCGCCTTTTCCTGCAGCAGCAGTTCGGCAGCCTCGATCACGGGGTCGGAGTGGAAACGCTCGCGCATCCGGCCTTCGAAGATCACGTTGTTGACCGCGATGATCGACATGCCATGATGGTGGGCATAGTAGTTCTTCACGACGGCGCAGAGTTCGCCTTCGCGGACACGCGACGGGGTGAAGTCCACCGAATCGTGGAAGCCGTAGCGTCCAAGCGCGCCGAGCTTGGCAAGACGCTTGAGGTTGGCGACGGCGGCGGCAGGCTGGTATTGCGCGGCGAGCAGGCTCGCATAGGGCGCGATGACCGCGTTGCGCGACAGGCCGCGCTGCAGGCCGAGATTCGGCACGCCGAAGTTGGAATACTGGTAGTTCATATGCGCGTCGCGCGCATTGAACGCCGCTTCCGAAATACCCCAGGGCAGGCCGCGCGAGGTCGCATAGTCGATCTGGCGCTGCACCACGAGCTTGTTGGTCTGGTCGAGCAGCGAACCGAGCGGCTCCGACATGACCAGCGGCGGCATCAGATATTCGAACATCGAGCCGGACCAGGACAGCAGAGCGCCCTTCCAGCCCACCGGCACCAGAAGGCGGCCAAGCTTGAACCAGTGTTCGACCGGCACGTCGCCCTTGGCGATGGCAAACAGACTCGCCAGACGCGCTTCCGATGCGAGAAGATCGTAGCAGCTTTCGTCCAGCTCGTTTTCCTGCACGCGGAAACCGATGGAAAGCAGGCGGCGTTCCTTCCGCTCAAGGAAGCCGAACTGCATGTCGAAGGCAAGCTGGCGCGAGCGGGTCGCCAGATCGCGCAGGCGCTCGCGCAGCGCGTCCGTGTCATGCTCGCCGATGGAATCGTCGGTATGCGCCTTGCAGGTATCGACCAGAATGCGCGCCCATTCCACCGCTTCCGCGCTTGCGGAGGTTTCGATTTCGCCATCGAGTTCGTCCATCAGGCGAACGATATCGGTAGCGAAAAGCGACAGGTTGATGGTGCGGAAGGATGCCGTCTCCGGCTCGTCCTTGATGGACAGGACGGCACGGCGGAAATTGGCGATCCGCTCTTCCAGGCGGCGGCGCAGCGGACGCAGTATCCGGCGGTCGTCGGGGATTTTCGCGATGGACTCTTCAAGAATGTCGTTGACATCGAGAATGCCGTCGAGGTCGCCCTGCATGTAGACGGAGGGAGCTTCCGCCCATTCTTCCAGCGCGGACGACAGCGTAACCAGATGACCGGCGAGATTGCCGCTGTCCACCGCCGATACATAGAGGGGCCGCATCGGTGTCAGCGTGTTGGTCTCGTACCAGTTGTAGAGATGGCCCTGGTACTTCTCCATCTTTTCGAGCGTATTGACGGTGGCGGCGACACGATCCAGCGTTTCGCCGAAGCCGATCCAGCCGAAATCGCGCGCGGCGATGACCGACAGCAGATAGACGCCGATATTGGTCGGCGACGTGCGCTGCGCGACGATGGGCGCCGGGTCTTCCTGGAAATTGTCCGGCGGGAGATGGTGGTTTTCCTCATTGGTGAACTCGGCGAAGTAACGCCAGGTCCGGCGCGCATAGCGGCGCAGGTCCGACTTGTCGGAAGAAAGCACTTCCAGCGTGTCCTGCGGCTTGGCCGAACGGCTGACGAGCCAGGCGATCAGCGGCGAGGCAAACCAGATGACGGCGAAAGGTGCGGCGATCAGCGCGGCATGGCTTTCAGCGGCAAGGGGGAAGAAGATCGCCAGACCCGCAATGGCCATGGCGGGCCACATCAGCTGGAAATAGAAAAGCAGCGTATCTGGAGAGGTTCTCGCCTGCGCCGCCGTGCGCCATTCCAGAAGGTTGCGGTGCGAAACGAACAGACGATAGACGGTGCGCGCAATCGCGTCCGCCATCAGGAACGCCGAATGGGCGATGAAGGTGGTGCGCAGCGCCACATCCGCCGTGCCGAGCGCAATGTCGGTCAGTACCGACTGCGCATGGCCTTTCAGCGAATAATCCATGTTGCGCGGGATGAGATTGGTGACGATCCCGAAGGTCGGCGCCACGAACATGGAAAGGATGAGGAAGCCCTGCCAGACGGCGGCAGGCCCGATCGGCAGCACGCTCCAGCCGACGACGGCTGCGATCAGCCACAGGATCGGGTTGAGCGAGCGGCGCAAGTTGTCGACCATTTTCCAGCGCGTGATGGCGCTGACGCCTGCATTGGTCGAAAACAGCCATGGCAGAAGCTGCCAGTCGCCGCGTGCCCAGCGATGGTGGCGCGAGACGTCGACATTGTAGCCGGTCGGATAATCCTCGACCACCTCCACATCGCTGACCAGAGCGGCACGGGCATAGCCGCCTTCCAGAAGGTCGTGGCTGAGGAGCGTGTTTTCCGGCACGCGGCCCTTCAGCGCGGCCTCGAAGGCGTCGATGTCGTAAAGGCCCTTGCCGGTGAAGGTGCCTTCGCCTAGCAGGTCCTGATAGGTGTCGGACACAGCAAAGACATAAGGATCGATGCCGCGATTGACCGAGAAGACGCGCTGCAGGAACGATGCTTCGTCGCCGGTCGTCAGCGACGGCGTGACGCGCGGCTGGAGAATGCCATAGCCACGGATGACCTTGCCGGTCTTTTCGTCAATGATCGGGCGGTTCAGCGGATGGCTGAGCTTGCCGGCCAGATGCGTGACGGATTCCGGCGTCAGACGCGTATCGGCGTCCAGCGTCATCACATATTTGATTTCCTTCGGCAGGCGTTCGTCCGGCGGGAAGAAGCTCGTATCCTGATCGCCCCGCAGCAACAGGTTCAGCTCATGCAGCTTGCCGCGCTTGCGCTCCCAACCCATCCAGCAGTTCTGCTTCTCGTTGAAGAGGCGGCGGCGGTGCAGAAGGAAAAAGCGCGGCTGGTCATCGCCCGTATAGTGCTCGTTGAGCTTGGCGATTTCCTCACGCGCATATTCGTAGATTTCCATATCCGCGGGCGTGATCTCGTGCTTCGCATCGGTCCAGTCGCTGACCAGCGCGAAGTAGATTTCGCCACGCGGATTGGTGAGATAATGCACTTCGAGATTGCGAATCTGCTCGTCGATGGAATCACGCGAGGTGATGAAGGTCGGCACCGCGACCAGCGTGCGCGCCTCTTCGGGCAAGCCTTCCTTATATTCAAAACCGATGAGGCGCGTGGGCTGCACGAACCACGGCACCAGCGCGTTGAACAGCGAATAGGACGCGTCCATCGCCGGGAAGAGCGCCAGCAGCGTGAACAGCGTGCGCAGATCGGTCGAAAGACCGGCGCGGATCATGCAGTAATTGACGAGAGTGAGAATCAGGATCGTGAAGATCGCCGTCGGAATGAACAGGCCCCAGAGGCCAAGGCCGCGATAGAAACGCAGCGCCCTGACACCGAACGGCGCCTTGTAACCGCAGACCCTTTCAAGCTCCGTGCGGCCTTCGCCCGACAGGTAATAGGCGATTGCGCCCTTGCCCTCGGCTTCCGGATGACCGGCCTTTTCGGCGCGGTGGCCGTCTTCCGCCAGCTTGAGCGCCGCCCAGGTGATGTCGATTTCGCTCATGTCCGAATAGCGGGCGAGCTTTTCGATGGTCACGCGGTAGGCATTGCGGGAGCGGAAGTCCAGAAGCTCGAAATCGCTGTGGTCGCGCAGGATCGCATCGACCTCATTGACGGTTTCAAACCAGGTTTCCCAGTCCACGTCATCGATGGATTTCAGGCTGCGGATGACATTGCCCATCGTGACGCCGCCGGTGGACTGGCGGGCATGTTCCTCTACGATGGCGTCTTCCGGGTTGCTGCCTTCCTGTTCCAGAATCCGCTCCAGCCAGTGGGCGGCTGCCGTGGTGTCGGTGGAGGAGGAACGCAGGCGATAAAGGAGATGCGTCGCGAAGGTGCTGTCGCGGGCGGCATCTGCATATTGCGCCAGGACCGAATCCAGCTCGGCTCCATCGGCAGCGACCACGATGCGGTCGGCAGCCGTATTGGCGAGATTGCGCATGATGCGCGCGCGGTCGACGCGCAGCGCCAGACGTCGCGCATTCTCGATCAGGAAATAGCGCACCGCAGACGGCAGCGCCCACAATTCACCGATCTTCAGCGGCTCGACGGTCTGGAAACCCTTGACGATGGCCGTCAGCGTCTTCAGCGAGAAATTGCTGTCCGTATGCGCGACATAGAGCCAGGCCAGCGCGAAGATGCGCGGCATGCCCTCGTATTTTTCAACCGGCGCCTTGTAGAGCGGCAGCTGGCGGATGAAGCGGCGCGGCAGGTCGCGGCGGGCCTGCTGCACGTTCTTGTCGATCTGGTAGTGGTTATCGAGCAGCCATTGCGCGGCAGGGGTGATGGTTTCACCCGCGCGCGAGGCGGCATCGGAGGCGCGATAGGCATGCAGGATCAGCTTGCCGTTTTCCGACAGGCGCTGATCGAACGGGAAGGCAATATAGCCCGGCAGCGGAATGTCTTCGCCCCGCGCCACGGCAGCGGCAAGCGCGCCAAGTTCTTCCTCGGTTTTATACAAGGCCCGGATGGGCGACGGCTGTTCGGGGGGAATCTGGCCCGACGCATCGCGGTCGCTGGATTTGGGCTCCATCGAAGGCTGCTGCATCGGCGATTTATTCTCGGTAGAGGTTGATTTGGAGAGCGAAGAAGACAATTCCGGCATCTGCCTTAACAGCCTTTCCGAAGGAAATGAGTTATATGCGGCGGGTGGACACTGACATTAGTCTGAATTTTCATTTCAGGGAAACGGCAGTATCCGTGATCGGTTCCCTGAATGTCGGCTGCATTTGGCTAAAATGCGACGGCGCAATGTGCTGATATTCAAACCGTTTAAATCGCAACGCACAATTCTTTCCGCCTATTAATGTTGCGTTATGAAACACCCCCGTTTCCTGCAACCCTAACATATTGAAAACAAAAATAATACCACCCCTGGTAAGGTGCCGGGAAATTTCGGCGCCCAGCACCTCGCATCCGCCAATATGGAGGAAGCCCGGCGGACGCGCGGGAATCACCGCGCATCCGCCGGGCCTCGTGTTTCGACAGGCCGGCCATTCACCGTAAAGTGACGATCAGGAAGCTGGTTCGGACGCCGGAAAAAGCTTCCAGTAACGTGGGCGGAAAGCGATGCGGCTTTTTTCCGCCGCCGGATGTTCGGCCGGGATTTCGATCTCGACCCGCTCGCGCGCGCCGCCCACTTCCAGTTCGACGCGCCGCTTGCCGCCCGAACGGCGGCTCGCCACCACCGTGCCTGCGATGCAGCCGCCGCAACCGTCCAGCAGTTCGACATCGTGCGGACGGAAGAAGAGCTGCGCGTCCCCATCGGCCACACCATCGGCGGTCAGGCCGATATTGCGGTCCACCAGCCAGACCTCACCCTTTTCGACCCGGACCGGAAGCGTGCTCGATTCTCCGATGAAGCCATAGACCCCGGGGGAATTCGGATTGTCGTAGACCTCATCCGGCGTACCAACCTGCTCGATACGGCCCTGGCTCATCACCACCACGCGGTCGGCCAACTCCAGCGCCTCGTCCTGATCGTGGGTCACGAAAACGGTCGTGTGGCCCGTCTTGTCGTGGATCTCGCGCAGCCAGCGGCGCAGCTCCTTGCGCACCAGCGCATCGAGCGCGCCAAACGGCTCGTCGAGAAGCAGGACTTTCGGTTCGATCGCCATGGCGCGGGCAAGAGCGACGCGCTGGCGCTGGCCGCCGGAAAGCTGCGCCGGGTAGCGCTTTTCCAGCCCCTGCAACTGGACGAGATCGAGCAGTTCCAGCGCGCGGCTGCGAATGGCGTCGCTCGACGGACGCGTCGCGCTTGGGCGCACCTTGAGGCCGAAGCCGATATTGTCCGCAACCGTCATATGGCGGAACAGCGCATAATGCTGGAAGACGAAACCGACATTGCGCTCCTGAACGCTCTTCTGCGATGCGTCCTCGTCACCGAAGAAGATCGTCCCCTCGGTCGGCGTTTCCAGCCCGGCAATGAGGCGCAAAAGCGTGGTCTTGCCCGAACCGGAAGGCCCCAGCAAGGCGATCAGCTCGCCGGAACGAATATCCAGCGAAACGTTATGCAACGCCGGGAAGCGAGCGAACTCCTTACGCACTCCGGCAACACGAACTTCCATTCCCAATCCTTTCCCCTGCCGCCATGCGGGCGACCGTCGATTTAATTTCAATGCCCGTTTCCGCTGCCAGCCAGTTCATCGCCATAGCGCAATTCGAGCGCCGTCTTGATGGCAAGCGTCAGCAACGCCAGAAAAGCCAGCAGCGACGCCACCGCGAACGCACCGACGAAGTTATATTCGTTGTAGAGAATTTCCACATGCAGCGGCATCGTATTGGTGAGACCGCGAATATGTCCAGAGACGACGGAAACCGCGCCGAACTCGCCCATCGCCCGGGCATTGCAGAGCAGCACGCCATAGAGAAGCCCCCATTTGATATTGGGCAGCGTCACATAGCGGAAGGTCTGCCAGCCATTGGCGCCGAGCGAAATCGCCGCCTCCTCGTCGCCCGTACCCTGTTCCTGCATCAGCGGGATCAGTTCGCGCGCGACGAAGGGAAATGTGACGAACACCGTCGCCAGCACAATGCCCGGAACGGCGAACAATATCTCGATGCCATGCCGCGACAGCCACGGCCCGAGCAGGCTGTGGCTCGAGAAAAGCAGCACGAAGACAAGGCCGGAAATGACCGGCGATACGGAAAACGGCAGGTCGATCAGCGTCGTCAGCAGCGCCTTGCCCTTGAATTCGAACTTGGCGATCGCCCACGCCGCCGCAATGCCGAAGACCAGATTGAGCGGCACGGCAATGGCTGTAACCAGAAGGGTCAGCCTTATCGCAGCCCACGCATCCGGCTCGACCAGCGCCGCCAGATATTCGCCCGCTCCCTTGCGGAAGGCTTCAACGAAGACCGCGATGACCGGCAGGATGAGGAAGAGCGCCAGAAAAGCCAGAGCCAGAGCGATCAGCGTAATGCGCGTTAGCGGGCTCTCGGTGACGGCGCTCCGGCTTTCGCGGGGCGCGGAAGAAGCAGGTTCATTCGCCATGACCATATTTCCTCCGTGTCCACGCCTGGATGAGATTGATGAAAAGCAGCATCGCAAAGGAAAGCGCCAGCATCACCGTGGCAAGCGCGGTCGCTCCGGCATAATCATATTCCTCAAGCTTGATGACGATCAGGAGCGGCGCGATTTCCGAAACATAAGGCGTATTGCCCGCAATGAAGATCACCGAGCCATATTCGCCGACGCCGCGCGCAAAGGCGAGCGCGAAGCCGGTCAGGATGGCCGGTTGGAGGCTCGGCAGCAGCACCCGCCAGATGGTCTGTAAGCGGGAAGCGCCAAGCGTTGCCGCAGCTTCTTCCACCTCGCGGCTGATTTCCTCCATGATCGGCTGCACCGTGCGCACCACGAAGGGCAGGCCGATGAAGATCAGCGCGATGACGATGCCCGCCCGCGAGAACGCGACGCGAATGCCCAGCGGCGCCAGCAGGCTGCCGACCCAGCCATTCGGCGCATAGATCGCGGCAAGCGCGATACCGGCCACGGCCGTCGGAAGGGCGAAGGGGATATCGACGATAGCATCGACGAAGCGGCGTCCGGGAAAGCGATAACGCACGAGAACCCAGGCGAGGATGACGCCGAAGACCACATTGACCAGCGCCGCGATGAAAGCGGTGCCGAAACTCGTTTCGAGCGCTTTCAACGTGCGCTCGTCGGTGACAAGGCGCCAGAAGCCGGAAATCCCGACTTCGCTGGAACGCAGCACCAAGGCCGCAAGCGGAATGAGAATGAGAAGGGTCAGATAGGCAACACTGAAGCCGAACGTCAGCCCGAAACCGGGAATGACGCTCGGCTTTCTGAAGTGCGACCCTGCCCTGGCCCGTGCAGGGAGCGAAGTCATGCGCTGGTTTGTTCCCTCTTCAGTATTTGATATTACCGATTGCTCACGGTTTCCGGGTTATTTTCCCGGCTTGTAGAGCTGGTCGAACGTTCCTCCATCGCCAAAATGATAGGGCTGCGCCTTGGCCCACCCGCCGAAAATCGGATCATCGATCGTTACCAGCGTCAAATCGGGAAACTTGCGCTGCTTGTCGGCCGGGATGATTTCGGGCTTCGACGGACGGTAGAAATGCTTGGCGGCAAGCGCCTGGCCTTCCGGCGAATAGAGATATTCGAGATAGGCCTGCGCCAGCTTGGTGGTGCCGTTTTCCTCGGCATTCTTGTCCACGACCGCGACCGGCGGTTCGGCCAGAATGGATTGCGGCGGCACGACGATGTCGAATGCGTCCTCGCCAAATTCCGCGACCGAAAGATAGGCTTCGTTTTCCCAGGCAAGCAGCACGTCGCCCAGCTGGCGCTGCACGAAAGTGGTTGTCGAGCCGCGCGCGCCGGTGTCGAGCACAGGCACATGGCGGAACAGCTCGCCTATGTAATCCCTGATCTTCTGTTCGTCGCCGCCAAACTGCTTGTGGGCCCAGGCCCAGGCGGCGAGATAGTTCCAGCGCGCGCCACCGGAGGTCTTCGGGTTCGGCGTGATGACCTCGACGCCATCCTTCACCAGATCGCCCCAGTCCTTGATGCCCTTGGGATTGCCCTTGCGCACGAGGAAGACGATGGTTGACGTATAGGGGGCGGAATTGTTGGGCAGGCGCTTGCGCCAGTCCTTGTCGATCTTGCCCGACAGCTGGGCAATGGCATCGATATCGCTTTCAAGCGCCAGCGTCACCACGTCGGCCTTGATGCCGTCGATCACCGAACGCGCCTGTTTGCCCGACCCGCCATGGGAAGCGCGAATGGTGACGGTTTCGCCGGTTTCCGCCTTCCAGTGGGCGGCAAAGGCGGCGTTGTAATCCTTGTAGAGTTCACGCGTCGGATCGTAGGACACGTTGAGAAGTGTCTGGTCGGCGAAGCTTGAGCCAACCGTTCCGGCCAGCGAAGCCGCAGCCACCAATGCCGCCAGAGTGAGCGAAAATCTCGATATCTTCATGACCGCCTCCATGTTTCATTGGTCAAGACAGTATCAGAGCTCTTTGACGACAGGATGCCACAAGCCGGTCGTTATTTGAAACGACTTCGAAAAATCCGCGCAGTTTTAAGGAGATTTCGAGGATAATTTTTTCACCGGCAGGTCGAAACATGCGGGCGATAGCATCATTAACTCATTGGGCCGATGCGGGTTTGACGGAAGGCGCCGGCGTGCCGCTCGTGGCCAGTTCAAGCTCAGGCTGCCTCGGCTGGTTCCAGCCCATGAAATTGTAGAACGTGTAGCGCCAGAGACCGATTTCCTCGTGAAGCGCCACATCCGTCACCAGGAAATAAAGGGCGGTTGAAGACATGTTGGTATGGGAGCCCGTCAGAAAACCGGCGGCGACCGGCTCGGGCTTCACGCCGAAATGCGCTAGATAAAGAAGATCGCGGGTCAACATGGGCGCAGCCTGCAACAATACGACTCTCGCCGGCTTGATCTCGCGCAGGATCGCAGCCGTGTTTTTGGAATTCTGCCAGCTGTTGCGGCTCTTTTCGTCAAGCAGGATGGAAGCCGGATCGATCCCGACCTTTTCAAGCTGCACGGCGATCGCCGTGGCCTCGGAAACGCCGGTGCCGCTCACATCCGCGCCGCTGGCGATGAACTTGCAGCTGAACCCCTTGTCGACGCACTGGCGGTTCATGGCGGCTGCCGCCAGAAGCGGAGCATAGGAGAAGGCCAGCGGCTCGACCGCTTTCTGGCCACGCTCGTCAACGACCTGCGTTCCCGTGCCGAAAATGATGAAGGCGGTATTGTCTTCAAGCGGCCTCTGCAATTGCGACGTATAGGGCGATTGCAGGCGGTTCATCAGGTAATCCGGGATCAGGCCTGAAGCAATCGCGCCATAAAGAATGACTGCAAGGCCAATCAGCACAGTACCCGTCTTACGCCATTTGAAACAGAAAAGGATTAAACCGACAGCGGCAAAGGAAAGCATGATATTGATGGTCATGGAAAATCACCGCTTTCAATATAATATTTCATCAATCGGCGGATTTGTGATATACGTGAACGCGTTGCTTGAAGACAACCCCAAGAATTTCGGAAATAACGATCTGTTTGTTGTGAGAAGCCGCTGTTCAGGAAGCGCCCTACCCCGAAAGGGTGAGGCCCGGACTGGGGTTGCGGGGGGCAAGTATTCATCCGGGCCTCGGCCAGTCTCGCGACCGGCAGGCTAACAACGGACGAAACCCGTTTCGGTTGCACGAAATCTCGACAGGCAGCGAATATTTTTTCGCTTTCATTTGCAGGCGCTTCGGCGGTCGGATCGCTCTTGAACCGTACAGGCGAAGAGTTATTCTTCCCGGATGGATTGGCTGACCAGAGGATTTTTCACCATGGCATTTGGCAAACGCTCTATCGGCACGCTTTTCGTGATTGCCGCAGGCCCGGCACTGCTGCTGGCGTCGTCTCTTTCCCTGAAGGCCGAGGAGGCGAATCCGATCGAGCGGGTCGATTACATCTGCGAGCGCGGGGTCGTCGTGCCGGTCACCTATATCCGCAAGGGCAGCGCGCCCGGATTTGCGGTCCTCGACGCCGAGGGCAAGATGATCGCGATGCAATGGCATGAAAGCCTGAAGAAATATGTCGCCCTCGACGAGCAGGACAGCTATCGCTGGAGCGACAATGACGGTCAGGCGGTGCTGAGCCATCTGGAAGCCGATCACACCGCCAAGGAGGTGACGCTGCTTTCGGCCTGCCGCTCGGACGATGCGGAAGAATAGGAACTCCCGCTACGGGACGAGGTAATGCCGGTCCCACTGATCCTGCGGCACTTCATCGCCGATGTCGTAACGGAAGGACACGATATTGATGTGGTCCTGGTCCGTCTTGCAGACGAAGGACAGCCTGTACCAGTGCTCGCGGCTGCGGAAGGCCGCGCCATCGGCCTTGATGGAATTTTTCTTGGTCACAGGATCGGAAAAGGCATAGGCCAGAACCTTGTCGACGGAAAACTTGCCTTGTTCCCGCGTGATGCGCTCCATGGCTTCCACGTCGCAACGCTGCTCGAGGCGGGTCGCCGGGTCGAGCTTTTCAAGCTGGGCCTTTTCGGAAGCATTCATGGCGAAGGACGGGAAAACCGCCAGCCCGAAGGAAAGGAAACCGGCAAGGGCGGACGCAGGCAACACAAGGGACATGCATTTCATCGGACTTTCGGGAACTCCTCGCGCGAATATTGTTGGTCACAATAATAAGCATGATTTGCTGCCCTGTCTGGATTATCACCGGAAAGTTACCGGTGACCAACAGCAAAGCCGACCTGCGCAAACCCGCTTCGCACTTTTGCTGGAAATGCTCCAATGCGGGCTATGGCGCGCGGCTCAGCCCTGCCGCTTCCACATAGGTGCGGTTGCGGCCGTCCTTCTTGGCGGCATAGAGGACCTTGTCGGCCTTGTCGACCGCCTGCCACAGGTCGCCCTGCTCCTGAAGGCGGACGCAGCCGATGCTGCATGTGACGCTGGTTTCATCCGACAGGCGCTGGAAACGATGGGTCTCGATGTTCCGGCGCACGCCCTCCATGAGTTCCAGGACGTTATCGGCCTGCATATCATGAAGGCAGATGACGAATTCCTCGCCGCCCGTGCGGGCAATCAATGAGCGCTCGCCGAGGAGCTTGCGCAGGATTCCGGCAAATTCCTGCAGCACGGCGTCGCCGGCCGCATGGCCGTAGTCGTCGTTCAGAGCCTTGAAATAGTCGATATCGCAGACGGCAACCCAGCCCGATGCGCCCCTTTTGGTATGCGAAAGGGCGTTGTAGCGCATTTCCAGCCCACGCCGGTTGAGAAGGCCCGTCAGGGGATCGCTGTCACGTTCATGGGAAAGCTCGCCGATCCGGTCATGTCCAGCCGCCGCCAGCAAGGCGAAGCCGGTGAGAACCGCGGCGATGGCCGTGGAAAACACCGTCCATTGCCAGAAGACCGTCGCCGCGAAATTCTCACCGTCGACTTCGCCGAGCAGGGAACGGGCGGTCAGGAGCGTGCGCGGCACCAGTTGCAGCGCCACCAGAACGAGCATGACCAGCAGAAGCTTGTCCACCAGGGGCCCCTTGAACAGGCGCCGCGCCCGCCAGGCAAAAGAAAGAATCAGCGTCGCCATGCCGAGATTGAGCACATAGACCCGTGCCAGAAGATTGGACTCGACATAGCAGAAATACCAGACGCCGCCGACAATGAGCGCGAAGCTCAATATGTAGAAGGCGGAGGTCAGGCGCAGCCCGCTGCGCTGCAGAATGCCATAGCCGCCGACCAGCGTACCGCCCACATAGAATGCGGCCGAAAGCACCGTGTTCAGCCGGTCGTCGGCGGGAAAATTGCCAAGCTGCACCAGCATGGCAAGGCCGATCAGCAGGAAACATGCCCCGCAGGACACAAGAAAACGACGCCCGCGATCCGACAGCCAGGCCGTGAAAAAAGCGAGTGAGAATAATAGAAGGACGGCGGGGAGTACGAACTTCATATAAACCGGATGTGCAATTTGCAGTTTCAATAAGAATCCTTATTGCGTCCTCTCATCAAAATTACAATTCAGTAAATTAACACGTTTTGTGAACCGACATGCATTGAGCCGCCAGCCCGGACGTCTTGCCCCGCCGTGCTTTCGCTCTTGATTTCATCGGGCCGTCCGTGTTTGTAACCTGCAAACAGTGCTGCCATATGCGCTATCATGCGCCTCACGCAGTCCCGTCGCGAAAGGTAGAGACATGAAGCCCGTTTTCCTGCAACTGCAGTGCACGCCCGGCAAGACCTACGAAGTTGCCGATACGCTCTTTCAGCGCGAAATCGTCTCCGAGCTTTATTCCACCAGCGGCGAATTCGACCTTCTGGCCAAGATCTACATTGCCGAGGATCAGGATATCGGCAAGTTCATCGCCAGCAATGTTCTCGACATTCCCAATATCGTGCGCTCGCTGACGACACTGACCTTCACCGCCTTCTGACGCTCCTGAAAGCTGCCACCGGGGGGCAGAGGCAGCCGGGGAAACCGGTAAAGGTTTGATTCACCATTAACGAATTATCATGCCGGCGAAAGGAACCTCTGCTTGCGCTCGCGCATTTGTTGCGTGATGGGCTTACCTCGAAAAGGGAGGCAGCGAGACAAGTGATGAACGATCTTGGACATCGGCGGGTGCTGGTGGTGGAAGACGAGGTTTTCGTCGCCCTTGACGTTGCCGCGACTGTCGAGGACGCGAACGGAACCGTTCTCGGCCCGGTCGGCACCGTGCGGCAGGCGATAGATATCATCAACCGCAATGAAATCGACGCTGCCATTCTGGACGTGAACCTCGCCGATGGCGATGTGGAAGCCGTGCTGGACCGGCTGAAAAGCCGCGATGTCTTCGTGGTCATCCACACCGGCGGCGGGCTACCCGCGCGCCTGGCGGACCGCTATCCGGAAGTGCCGGTTTTCCAGAAGCCCATCCCGCCATCCGTGCTGACACGCACGCTCGCCTCCGCTCTTGCCTCTCACATGGCCTGACGAGGCAGGATGCAGCCGACATTTCCCGATTTCGCAACTGTGCTGAAGGAAGTCGAGGCTGATCAAGGCCCTGCGGACGACATTCGTGGCCCGCAATTCGGATTTGCCTCCGCCGTTTTTTCCGCCAGCCTGTCCGACCTGCCAGCCTCCCCTCGCCAGCCGGACGATCTGGAAAGCCTGTTCGACATTGGAAGCCCGCCGGAAGCGGCGCCCGATCCGGAGCACGAACGGCAGGAGATTGCCGCGCGCATGCAAAGCCAGTCGGCGGACGCCATCCGCCGCGAGCTTGACCTTCAGCCGGGCCTGAAACGCGCCGAACTGCAGCGCCGCCGCCGCAGCTTCGCCGCGAGGAACCACCCCGACCGCCTGCCGGAAGAATTTCGCCCTGCCGCCGAGCAGCGGATGAAAACCGCGAACGCCCTGCTGGACAAGGCAATGGCCGAAGCCTTGCGCTGACGCGCCAGCGCATTTCCAGTCTGAATTGAACCATTGGAAATGCTCTACTTCCTGACTGCAGGCTTTATCCTGCGCAAAACCGCTTCGCACTTTCGCTGGAAATGCTTAAAGCAACTTCCTTACGTTTTGCGCGCAAAATCTTTTGCCTTATAACAATAACGTGCTAGATTGGCTTGTCTGTGCCTGCGAAAGCTGTCGCACGCCGGAACCCTTTCCGTTGTCCGCAAGCCCGCAAACGGTCCCGCTGCTCCCCCGCACACCGGGGCAAAATGGGCGATATGGGGCAATTTGCGCTTTGCTCGGCGGGAGCGGTTCTGTCATATCGACGTTACACATTGGAATAGTTCCTAAAAGGTTTGAAAATGCCTCCTTATCGTTCGCGTACAACCACCCACGGTCGCAACATGGCCGGCGCGCGCGGCCTATGGCGCGCCACCGGCATGAAGGATGAGGATTTCGGCAAGCCGATTATTGCCGTGGTGAACTCGTTCACCCAGTTCGTGCCCGGCCACGTGCACCTGAAGGATCTCGGCCAGCTCGTCGCGCGCGAAATCGAAAGCGCTGGCGGCGTCGCCAAGGAATTCAACACCATCGCGGTCGATGACGGCATCGCCATGGGCCATGACGGCATGCTCTATTCGCTGCCCTCGCGCGAACTCATCGCCGACTCCGTCGAGTACATGGTCAATGCGCACTGCGCCGATGCGATGGTCTGCATTTCCAACTGCGACAAGATCACCCCCGGCATGCTGATGGCAGCCCTGCGCCTCAATATCCCGGTTGTGTTCGTTTCCGGCGGACCGATGGAAGCAGGCAAGGTCGTCTGGGACGATCAAGTCAAGAAGCTCGACCTCGTTGATGCGATGGTTGCCGCTGCCGACGATCATTATACCGACGAGCAGGTCAAGACCATCGAGCGCTCCGCCTGCCCGACCTGCGGTTCGTGCTCGGGCATGTTCACCGCGAACTCGATGAACTGCCTCACCGAAGCGCTCGGCCTGTCGCTGCCGGGCAACGGCTCGACGCTCGCAACCCATGCAGACCGCAAGCGCCTCTTCGTGGAAGCCGGTCATCTCATTGTCGACCTCGCCCGCCGTTATTACGAACAGGACGACGAAAGCGTGCTGCCGCGCTCGATCGCGAGCTTCCCGGCCTTTGAAAACGCCATGACGCTCGACATCGCCATGGGCGGCTCGACCAACACGGTCCTGCATCTGCTTGCCGCCGCGCAGGAAGCCGAAATCGATTTCACCATGGCCGATATCGACCGCCTGTCGCGCCGCGTGCCGGTGCTCTGCAAGGTCGCGCCCGCCAACAATACGGTTCACATGGAAGATGTGCACCGCGCAGGCGGCATCATGGGCATTCTCGGCCAGCTCGACAAGGCAGGCCTGATCAATACCGATCTGCCGACCGTGCACAGCGAAACGGTTGGCAAGGCGCTCGATCATTGGGACGTGACCCGCACCAACAGCGAAATGGTGCACAAGTTCTATTCGGCGGCCCCCGGCGGCGTGCCGACGCAGGTTGCCTTCTCTCAGGAGCGCCGTTTCGACAGTGTCGATACGGACCGTGAAAAAGGCGTCATCCGCTCCAAGGAACATGCATTCAGCCAGGATGGCGGTCTGGCCGTGCTTTACGGCAATCTGGCCGAAGACGGCTGCATCGTGAAGACGGCGGGCGTGGATGATTCCATTCTGAAATTCTCCGGCCCTGCCCGCATCTTTGAAAGCCAGGATTCGGCTGTGCTCGGCATTTTGAACGGCAAGATCAAGCCGGGCGACATTGTGCTGATCCGCTATGAAGGCCCGCGCGGCGGCCCCGGCATGCAGGAAATGCTCTACCCGACCAGCTATCTGAAGTCGAAGGGCCTCGGCAAGGCATGCGCGCTGATCACCGACGGACGCTTCTCGGGCGGCTCTTCGGGTCTCTCGATCGGTCACGTCTCCCCGGAAGCAGCCGAAGGCGGCACGATCGGCCTGGTGCGCGAAGGCGATATCATCGATATCGACATTCCAAACCGCAAGATTCATCTGGCTGTAGACGATGCGACGCTGAGCCAGCGCCGCGCCGAGCAGGATGCAGCAGGCTGGAAGCCAGCAGAGGAACGCAAGCGCAAGGTTTCGACCGCGCTGAAGGCTTATGCTTCCATGGCAACTAGCGCCGCCAAGGGCGCGGTCCGGAAACTGCCGGATTGATCTCGTAAGAAATAAAACGGCGCAATAATCTCGTACTATTGCGCCGTTTTTATTCACAAATTTACTTCGTAAGGTTCATCGCTCTTTACTTTACTTAATAAATCGACGGTCTCGTGAGACCATTTTCTCGAAGCACTATTTTTACTCCGACCTGTTTTTATACGGCAGTGATATCTGTTATCTGACGCTTTGATATCTACCCCCTTCTCCCTATTGACTCTTTTAATAAGATCATCTGCAGGTTTCCAATTACTGAAACCAAGTTTTTCAGCTACTTGTGTCAAAATGAGAGGATGGGATAGATTTGGATTATCTACAACAGATATCCCCAACAAAGAAGGCAGGCAATCATAGTCATTGGCAACCTTCTCTAACGCTGAATAATCTACAGTCACCTTTCCAGACGGTATATCGCTTCTTACCAATTTAAGTGTTCTTGCCGCCAATGCACGAACTAGCTTTGGATTTACGGACGTCAATGGAGACTTATTACATAATGCATCGAATACCCATTTTAATTCGTTGGTATGTATTGCCTTTATTCTAAACTCTCGCCCATCTATATTTATCATTTCATAATCGGGCATTACACCATCTATTGGAGTAGAATGCCAAACAACTTGATAGACGTTGGGAATCAATCCGTCTTTCTCTGAAACAATTTCTCCAATATCCTTTAATATGGATTTTACATTTGGATCACCAATATTATATCCAAAAATAAAAACAGGGTGCTCTGCAAAATAAGTAAGTAATTTTGCAGATATATATTTTTTCTTTATGTTCCATTCATCGTAATCACGGCGAGTCAAGACGAGTGATTTGAAATCACTTGTGTCACCATGGATGTGATATATCTCACCAAAGCTGTTTGTATTATACCTTAATATTCTTTGCCCAGTTATAGGCTCATACCCAACAAAAACATTCTCTAAGAAAAAATCATAATTTGTCGTTATTATCGCATGAGGTCTTACATCCCTCAAAGCGGAAATCTCACTTACAGTAGTCTTATCACTTATGCTATCCACCAATGGAGTTATGCTATCCAAATGACTACAAATAAATTTCTTAATAAAAAAATCTTTCTCCGAATCTTCACCGAACAAATCATCTGAAAACTTAGAGCGCCCATCTCCCCATGCCCAATCGAACACTACTTCAGAAAGCTTCGTTCCAATTTCTATCAAATCTCCATTATTGTCTTGATAATGGTACTCGTACCCCTTGCCGTCTTTAAGCGGAACGTTGGCAAAAACATACTTTAGCAGCTCACTCCAATTAGGAGCATCAAAATATCTTCTCGGAATACCACTACCAATAAACAATATAGGTTGGCATTCATACTCCTTAAGTAGAGACCTTATCTCATCCCGTTTCTTATCTATATAGAACTGAACAGCCCCCATTTCGCCACTCCCTGACGCTAATTTCCTATTGTTTTTCCTAACACCTTCTCCACTACAGGCATCAGATCGTTCTTCACTGACTCCGGCGTAAACGGCCCGACATGCTTGTAGACGATCTTGCCTGTCTCATCGACGAGGAAAGTTTCCGGCACGCCGTAGACACCCCATTCGATGGCTGAGCGTCCGGCGCGGTCGGCGCCGACGGCAGCAAACGGATTGCCGAGATCGCCGAGGAAGCGGCGCGCATTTTCCGGCTGGTCCTTGTAATTGAGGCCCACCACGCGGATGCGCTCGTCCTTGGCGATTTCCATCAACAACGGGTGTTCCTGACGGCAGGGAACGCACCACGATCCCCAGACATTCACCAGCGTCAGCTTGCCGCCCGGACCCGTTTTGAAATCTTCGCTGTCAAGGCCCGGAACAGGCGTGCCATCGCGCACCAGACCCTCGACAGGCGGCAGGTTCGTCTGCGGGGCCTGTTTGCCGATGAGCGCCGAAGGTATCGTCGTATTGTCCTTGCCCGACAGAAGCTGGACCGCGAACACAGCCGCCAGTGCGACGAAAATCGCCAGCGGCAGCAGGGCAACCCAGGTGGAGCGCTTTTTCGGCGCGGCGGGCTTTTCGGTCGTTTCGGTCATTGTGCCTTACCGGGGACTTTCGCGGAACGGCGGCGCACGCCCTGCACTTCCAGCCGCTTCAACTCGTTTTTCTGGATACGCTGGTCGATCAATATCCAGCCGATGGTGACGACAAGTGCCGCGACCGTGATGCCATATGAGGCGAGAACAAAGCCGAGGTGATTCATACCGTGTCCTCCTGTGCCTTGCGGTTGCGGTCGGTCCCCCGGTCGGTCCCCCGGTCGGCCTCTCGGTCGGCCCCTCGGTCGGCATTGCGTGCGGCAAGCTTCTTCATCGACGCGACGCGGCGGCGCCAGATTTCATTGCGCATGGCCATCATGTGGAGCGTGAAGAACAGAAGCGAAAAGCCGATCGCCATCACGAAAAGCGGGCGCAGCATGGATGCGTCGATGGTCGGGCCGTCCATGCGGAACACCGAGGCTGGCTGGTGCAGCGTGTTCCACCAGTCGACCGAGAATTTGATGATCGGGATGTTGATGAAGCCGACCAGCGTGAGAACGGCCACCGGCTTGGCGCTCTTCGCCGGATCGTCCATGGCGCGCGACAGCGCGATGATGCCGAGATACATCAGGAACAGCACGAAGACCGAGGTCAGCCGCGCATCCCACACCCACCATGTACCCCACATCGGCTTACCCCAGAGCGAGCCGGTGGCAAGCGCAAGCGCGGTGAAGACGGCGCCGAGCGGCGCGGCGGCGCGGATCGACACATCGGCCAGCGGATGCCGCCAGACTAGCGTGCCCAGCGCTGAAACCGCCATAATCGAGTAGCACATCATGGAAAGCCATGCGAAAGGCACATGGATATACATGATGCGGACCGTCATGCCCTGCTGGTAATCCTCCGGCGACAGGAAGAAGACCATGTAGAGGCCAGCCGCCAGAAGCAGCGCCGAAAGCCCGGCCAGCCATGGCAATACCTTGCCTGCAAAGGCAAGGAACCGCGTGGGATTGGCCAGATCGAGCCAGCTCGTGGTTTTAACGGCGTCTTTGGTCATGTCTTTTTCCATGGCCTATGTTTACCTTCCGCCCCTGTGCCGTTCAATTGACCGAAATCAACTGCGTCAATCGGTCGAACATGATCGTTTCCGAAAACGGGTGCCCACTTTTCGGGATCATGTTCAATCCGCCGAACTTTTCAGGGCCGCGCTCGCGGCCAGAGGCCCGAGGACGGCAAAGAACAGGGTAAGTGCAGCAAGAATGAGGAATGGCGCCAGAAAGGGCGCATTGTCTACCGTCGCCCCGTGCGAAGCTGATACACCGAAAATGAGCACCGGAATGGTGAGCGGCAGAACGATCACCGACACCAGCAGGCCGCCGCGCGGCAGCGCCACGGCAAGGGCTGCACCCACTGCACCGATGAAGGCGATGGCGGGCGTTCCCACCAGAAGCGTCAGCGATGTCGCGCCGATTGCCGATGCATCCATGTTCATGAACAGGCCCAGCATCGGCGATGCGATCACCAGCGGCAGCACGCTTGCCACCCAATGCGCCACGCATTTCACGAAAACCGTGAAGGGTAGCATGTGGCTGTCCGCGCCGATCAGCAGCAGGTCGAGCGAACCGTCCTCCCGGTCGGCCTGAAACAGCCGGTCGAGGCCCAGAAGCGTTGCCAGCAGCGCGCCGATCCACAGCATGGCCGGGCCGATGCGCGCCAGAAGGTTGAGGTCGGGTCCGACGCCGAAAGGCATGACGGCGATGACCGCGAGGAAGAACAATATGCCAATCAGCGCGCCGCCACCGGCGCGGAAACTGAGGCGCAGGTCTCTCAGGAAAAGCGCCAGCATCAGGCAGCCTCGAGCGAACAGGCGGCCATGTCGAGGGTGCGGACACCTTCAAGGCCAAGGGGAATATGCGTTGCGGCGACGATCATGCCGCCCTCCCGCATATGCCCGCGCATGATTTCCGCAAAGCGGGCTTCCGACGCCTTGTCGAGACCGGCGGTCGGCTCGTCGACGATCCAGAGCGGACGATGGCTGACCAGAAGCTTGGCAATGGAGACACGGCGTTTCTGCCCCGTCGACAGATAGCCGAACGGCAGATGCTCGACGCCGGGCAGGTCGACCGCCTCCAGCGCCTCATCGATCTCCACCTGCGCGGCGCCGTTGAACTTCTGCCAGAAGGACAGGTTCTCGCGCACGCTCAAGGCCGGTTTCATTGCGTTCTGGTGTCCGAGATAGTGGCAGGCGGCGCGCACTGGCAAAACGGTGCCATCCTCGCGAAGCTCAACCTTGCCCGCTTGCGGCGCGAGCAGGCCGCAGATGATTCGCAGCAGCGTGGACTTGCCGGAGCCGTTCGGGCCGGTCACCACCAGCGCCTCGCCGTCACCGAGCGCAAAAGACAGGCCAGCGAAAATCGTTTCGCCACCCCTTTCGCCCGCCAGATTGTCGGCTTCCAGCCGCATTTTATACCCTCTAAGCCCCGATGGATAATTGCCAGACCATTAGAACCGGAACCCCGGAAGATCCATGGAAAGGCATCGCAACATTTCGCCGCAAGGGGCCGAATTCACGATATTCTGTCTGGAATCGTTTTAGAAAACTCTCTATATGAGGGCTACCACGCCAGCGGTCGGCGTGGAAACCATTTTTGGCCGACCTCAACCTGTTGCCCGTAAGGATGCAGGCTTCGGGACGGACAGCGGAAATGACTGCACCCGCACCTTGGCGCGTCCTTGAAACGCTAGCCTAGGCGTTCGTCCTGGTTTTCCGGCCAGCAGCATAAGGACGAACGCAGTGTCGCACATCGACAGCTTTAAATGCCGCAAAACCCTTACCGTAGGCGGTAAGGATTATGTTTATTACAGCCTGACCGAAGCCGAAAAGAATGGCCTCGAAGGCGTTTCCAAGCTTCCATTCTCCATGAAGGTTCTGCTTGAGAACCTGCTCCGCTTCGAGGACGACCGCTCCGTCAAGAAGTCGGACATCGAAGCTGTTGCCAAGTGGCTGAACGACCGTGGCTCCGCGGGCGCGGAAATCGCCTACCGTCCGGCGCGCGTTCTCATGCAGGACTTCACCGGCGTTCCTGCCGTCGTCGACCTTGCAGCAATGCGCGACGGCATCAAGGCGCTCGGCGGCGATCCTGAAAAGATCAACCCGCTCGTTCCCGTCGATCTCGTCATCGATCACTCGGTCATCGTCGATGAATTCGGCAATCCAAGCGCGTTCAAGGCCAATGTGGACCTCGAATACCAGCGCAATGGCGAACGCTACCGCTTCCTCAAGTGGGGCCAGCAGGCATTCCAGAACTTCCGCGTCGTTCCTCCGGGCACCGGCATCTGCCATCAGGTGAACCTCGAATATCTGGCGCAGGCCGTCTGGACCAAGGAAGAAGACGGCGAGACCGTCGCTTACCCAGACACCTGCGTCGGCACCGACAGCCACACCACCATGGTCAACGGCCTTGGCGTTCTGGGCTGGGGTGTTGGCGGCATCGAAGCTGAGGCGGCCATGCTCGGCCAGCCGGTTTCCATGCTCCTGCCGGAAGTCGTCGGCTTCCGCCTGACCGGCAAGATCAAGGAAGGCGTGACCGCGACCGACCTCGTGCTCACCGTCACGCAGATGCTGCGCAAGAAGGGCGTCGTCGGCAAGTTCGTCGAATTCTTCGGCGAAGGCCTCGAAAACATGACGCTGGCCGACCGTGCGACCATCGCGAACATGGGTCCGGAATATGGCGCGACCTGCGGCTTCTTCCCGGTTGACCGCGAAACGCTGAACTACATGAACACCACCGGCCGCGACGAGCATCGCATCGAACTGGTCGAAGCCTACTGCCGCGCGCAGGGCATGTGGCGTGAAAAAGGTGCAGCCGATCCGGTCTTCACCGACATTCTCGAACTCGACATGGGCGACGTCGTTCCGTCGATGGCCGGCCCGAAGCGTCCGGAAGGCCGCATCCCGCTGGAAAACATCGGTTCCGGTTTCGCGACCTCGCTCGAAAACGAGTACAAGAAGACCACCGGCCAGACCACGCGCTATGCCGTTGAAGGCGAAGACTACGACCTCGGCCATGGCGATGTCGTGATTGCCGCCATCACGTCCTGCACCAACACCTCGAACCCGAGCGTGCTGATCGCCGCTGGCCTTCTGGCCCGCAATGCGGTCGCCAAGGGCCTGAAGACCAAGCCATGGGTCAAGACCTCGCTTGCGCCCGGTTCGCAGGTTGTCGCCGCCTATCTCGAATCCGCTGGTCTCCAGAAGGATCTCGATGCGCTCGGCTTCAACCTCGTCGGCTTCGGCTGCACGACCTGCATCGGCAATTCCGGTCCGCTGCCTGCTCCGATCTCCAAGACGATCAACGAAAAGGGCCTGATCGCGGCTGCCGTCCTGTCCGGCAACCGTAACTTCGAAGGCCGCGTTTCGCCGGACGTTCAGGCGAACTATCTGGCTTCGCCGCCGCTCGTCGTCGCCCATGCTCTTGCCGGTACGGTCACCAAGGACCTGACCAAGGAGCCGCTCGGGGAAGACCAGAACGGCAACCCGGTATATCTCCGCGACATCTGGCCTTCCTCGCAGGAAATCCAGGAATTCATCGCCAAGAACGTCACCCGCAAGATTTTCTCGGAAAAGTACGCGGACGTGTTCAAGGGCGACGAAAACTGGCAGGCCGTTCAGGTGCCCGCTGGCCAGACCTATGCATGGGACGACAACTCGACCTATGTGCAGAACCCGCCTTACTTCGTCGGCATGGGCAAGTCGGCCGGCACGATCGGCGACGTCAAGGGCGCCCGCATTCTGGGCCTCTTCGGCGACAAGATCACGACCGACCACATTTCGCCTGCCGGTTCCATCAAGGCGCAGTCGCCTGCCGGCAAGTATCTGCTGGACCATGGCGTCGGCGTTGCCGACTTCAACCAGTACGGCACGCGTCGCGGCAACCATGAAGTGATGATGCGCGGCACTTTCGCAAACATCCGTATCCGCAACCACATGCTGGGCGAAAACGGACGCGAAGGCGGCTACACCATCCATTATCCGTCGAAGGAAGAAACCTCGATCTATGATGCTGCCATGCAGTACAAGGCCGAGGGCGTTCCGCTCGTCGTCTTCGCAGGCGTCGAATACGGCAACGGCTCCTCGCGTGACTGGGCTGCCAAGGGCACCAACCTGCTCGGCGTCAAGGCCGTGATCGCGCAGTCCTTCGAGCGTATCCACCGCTCCAACCTAGTGGGCATGGGCATTGTGCCTTTCGTCTTCGAGGAAGGCACCAGTTGGCAGACGCTTGGCCTCAAGGGTGATGAAATCGTCACCATCGAAGGTCTGGCCGATGTGCGCCCGCGCCAGAAGGTCGAAGCCTCCATCACCTATGCCGACGGCACGGTGAAGAAGGTTCCGCTCATCTGCCGCATCGATACGCTGGACGAGCTGGACTACATGAAGAACGGCGGCATCCTGCAGACCGTTCTGCGTGACCTGGCTGCCTGATCCACACGCACCTGAAATTCAGAAGCCGCCGGAGAAATCCGGCGGCTTCTTTATTTGGACTGAACCCGTCCCCGCACAATCTATTGGGAGCCAATTTTGAGAGGAGATTCGCAACCCTTTCGAATCTCACCGCAACGTGAATTCCTATTGATCGCAAGGCTTCTTACATAATAGATGTCAGCGACAATTATTGCAGGATGAAACGAAGTGATACTCCACGCCCCCTTCTACGGGACAGGTCCATGGCTTGCAGGCGAGCATCTGCCCGGCTGGCGTAGCATCTGTGCCGTTCTGGGGCTGGCGGTTACCGGCTGCATTTCCATGCAAGGCCCGGCGCGGGCGCAGGACAGCGACAAGAAGACGACCGTTCTGGAGCTTTATACCAGCCAGGGCTGCAAATCCTGCCCGCAGGCCGATCGCAACCTCGCCAGATATGCCGATGATCCCAATGTTCTGGCGCTGTCGTTTCACGTCAATTACTGGGATTACATGGGCTGGCGCGACACGCTTGCCAATCAGGAAAACACCGACCGGCAGAATGCCTATCGCAATTCCTTCAATGCGCGCATGATCTATACGCCGCAAGCCGTCATCAACGGTACTGCCGAAGTGAATGGCCGCGACAGCGAAGCCATCAAGACGCAGATCGCGGCAAACAAGCTGGATGTGCCGGTTTCGATCAAGCAGCTCGATGACGGGCGCCTGTCCATCGATATCGGCGCAGGCAAAAAGCCCGACGCGCCTGTGCATGTGGTCCTGTTCTATTTCCGCGATTCGGTGACGATCCCGATCACGGAGGGCGAAAATGCCGGGGAATCGATCACCTATCGCAATACGGTCAGCGATACCGATACGATCGGCATGTGGGACGGCAAGCCGTTGAAGATCGAGATTCCGGCGTCAGAACTGAAACGCAAGGATGTTTCGGGTTGCGCCGTCGTGTTGCAGGAGACCCGCAACGACAATTCGCTCGGCGCCATACATGGCGCAGCCATGTTCAAGCAGTCGAGGCCCGTGGGCCTTTAGAGTGGTTCCTGTTCCAACAGAATCGCCGGAACCGCTCTAACTTGTTCTATCGCATTATCCAGCGCATCGAGGCGGGGTAAGAAATCAGTCCAGTGAACTGATCCCCGCGTAGAGGTTTTACACTTTTGATGGAAATGCTCCAGGCAGCCGGTTCGCGCGGGCAGCAATGCGCGCTTCGGCGGTGTTTTCTTCCAGAAAGTTCAGCGGAAAAGCGTCTGTCCGGGCTTCGCAGAGCGGTCATCGAACCGGAGTGGAAACCGGTCTGGCAGCCAGGCCGGGAAAAGGTTGGTTCGGTCCGAGCAGTCCTTTGGGCGGGGGGCTTGGGGTCGGACTTGCCCGAACCGAACCGTCTCAGGCAACGTGTAGATGCTGAAGCCATAATCGGGCTGCAATGCGAAGCTGACAAGGCGAAAATGTGGCCAACAATCACCATTGCAAACACACATTCTCTTTTCGTGAATGACGGCTTCCCGCCGCTAATCCCTATTTATTGGGGCTTCTTTCGGCCCATGAGCGGCAGCAAAAACAGGCTCGCGGACGCGGCCCCTTGAAATTGCTTCACAAAAGCATCACCCTGTTGTCATGCGCCGGGTCCGGTTCGCTTCACCACCCTTGCTGAACACCGATCCCGGTTGCACGCAGTTTGTTCCTGAGCCTGTCCGGCTTCCGGGCGGCGCTCCGCAAAAGGCTGAAAGGAAGGAAATGGATACGTCAAGCGCAGCGAATGAGGATTCGTCGTCCCCTTCCCCCTCGTCTGCTTCGCCAAAGGTCGTTCCTCTCGACCGTGCGCGATCTGCTCCCGTCAGTTTCAACCGGCATGAACTCGGCAAAATCCTGAACATCTATGGCCGCATGGTCGCCTCCGGCACGTGGCGCGACTATGCCATCGACCATCTGAGCGACCGCGCCGTGTTCTCCATCTTTCGCCGTGCAAGCGAGATGCCGCTTTTCCGCATCGAGAAGAACCCGAAGCTCGCGCAGAAGCAGGGCGCCTATTCGGTCATCGCCGCAAGCGGGCTGATCATGAAGCGCGGCCACGAACTGGAGCGCGTGCTGCGGGTTTTCGACAAGAGCCTCAAGCTCGTCGAAAGCTGATCCTTCGAGACACCGTTTTCAACGGCCTCTCAGGATGAGGGAGGCGTAAGCGGCGGGGTTCCCGGTTCCGTTGAGCGACCGCCATTGAGCGGCAGTTGCATCAGCACCGTGTCGAGCCAGCGCCCATGTTTGAAGCCCGAACCCTCGATGCGCCCGCAATGGGCAAAGCCGAGGCTTTCATGCAGCCGGACCGAACCGATATTGTGTTCGCCGTCACCGATCACCGCCAGCAACTGACGGAAGCCCAAAGCGGAAATGCGCTCGATAAGCGCGCGCAGCAGCAGCTTGCCGATGCCCTTTCCCTTGGCATCCGGGGCGATATAGATCGAATCCTCCGCAAGCCAGCGATAGGCGGGCCTGACGCGGAAATGGCTGGCATAGGCATAGCCCAGAACCCGGTCATTTTCCTCGGCCACGAGGATCGGAAAGCCCTGCGCCACCAATGCCGCGAAACGCCTTGCCATTTCATCGGCGGTCGGCGGTTCGATCTCGTAGGAACCGGCGCCGGTCAGGACGGCTTCCGAATAGATCGCGGTGATTGTTTCGATATCGGCAGGCTGGAAATCACGAATGACGGGCATGTTGAAACCGCAGCAGCGTGGGAGACGGGTCCCTAACATGCATCAGAAATCGCCCGGAAAAAAGCAAAAAGGGCAGCGTTTCCGCTGCCCTTTTGTTCAAGCCTCTTCGGCTGATTATTCACGGTTGCCCATGAACTGCAGCAGGAAGGTGAACATGTTGATGAAGTCGAGATAGAGGCGCAGCGCGCCCATCACGACCTTGCGGCCATGCGCATCCGAAGAATCGCCTTCGTAGTACATTTCCTTGATCGACTGCGTGTCGTAGGCGGTGAGGCCTGCGAAGATCAGGACGCCGATCACCGAGATCGCGAACTGCAGCGCGGTGGAGCCGAGGAAGATGTTGACGACCGAAGCCAGGATCAGGCCGAACAGGCCCATGACCAGGAACGAGCCCATGGCGGACAGGTCGCGCTTGGTCGTGTAACCATAGAGCGACAGCGCGCCGAAGGAAGCAGCCGTCACGAAGAAGGTGCGAACGATGCTCTGGCCGGTGAAGACCAGGAAGATCGACGACAGCGACAGGCCGACGAGAGCTGCATAGCCCCAGAAGACGGCGTTAGCCGTGCCGACCGACATGCGTTCGATGCGGAAGCTCAGGAAGAACACTGCCGCGAGCGGCGCAAGCATCACGACCCAGCGAAGCGGGGACGTGTAGAGCGCCACACCGAGGCCGGTGAGCATCTTGCCGTTGGCGAGCTGGGCGACGGCTGCGGACGGGTCCGTGGTCGTTGCGAGCGCTGCAACGGCAAATGCGGCAAGGCCGGTAACGGCCAGGCCGATAGCCATCATGTTATAGACGCCGAGCATGTAGCTGCGCAGGCCCTGGTCGATGCCTGCATCGGCGCGAGCGCCGCCTACCGGCCTCTGCTGCGCCTGAATATTGCGAAAGTCAGCCATGACTTAAATCCTCTTGCCATGTCCCGTCCGGTGTCGGGGCGCTCATGAAGGCCGAGCCGCCGCCAGGCGCCGCTGGCGGGACCCCAGCATGCCTGCCTGACATTATGGGGATTTCGGCCTTCGCGTACAAGTACCACCTGTAAAAAAACGTGATGGGGCGACTTGAAAAGCCGACCGCATTATCCATGCGATCCAAGGGGTTACCTCATTGGAAGCTTCAGGATTACAAAAGCTTCATATCGTCCTCAGCACCTGTGCGGGCTTCTGCCCGAGGACGCGCCACGTGCCCGCGAGGCCGAAACCGACCGTCAGCACCAGCGCGATGGCCACGGTCATCAGCGCGACATCGGGCAGGAAACTCGCCTTCAGCTTCATGATTTCCACCACGACATACCATCCCGCCACGCTGCCAGCGACGAGCGCGAAGAGCGCCGTCGCCAGCCCCAGCAGCATATATTCAAGCACATAGGCCGTGATCAGCGTTCCCCGCGTCGCGCCGAGCGTCTTCAGCACCACCGCATCGTGGACGCGGGCGCGGTTACCGGCGGCAAGCGCCCCGCCCAGCACCAGAACCGAAGCCGCAAGCGCGATGGAAGCGGCGGCGCGGATGGCGGTTGCAAGCTGGCCGATCAGATCATTGGCAACATCAAGCGCATCGGTCACGCTCACCGTCGTGATGGCGGGCCATGTCCTTGTGACCTGACGCAGCACGTCAGGCGCAAGGTTCTTCTGGCTGTCGGGAATGGTGAGCGTCGCCAACCATGTCGCAGGCGCGCCGGCGAAGGTGTTGGGCGAAAACACCATGACGAAGTTCATCGCCAGCGTTTCCCACTGGACCTGACGGAAGCTTGCGATCCTTGCAGTTATGTTGCGGCCAAGCACATTGACCGTCACCGTGTCGCCGAGCTTCAGGCCGAGTTCCTTGCCTTCGCGCTCCGCGAAGGACACCAGCGGCTCGCCGCCATAGCCAGCGGGCCACCATTCGCCTTCCGTCAGCGTCGAGTTTTCGGGGACGCTATCGGAAAAGGTTATGCCGCGGTCGCCGCGTAGCACCCAGGCTGCTTCCGGCGGGATGGTCATGTCGCGCACATTGGTGCCGTTGAAGGCGACGATGCGGCCGCGCAGCATCGGCCCGGAAGTGAGCTTGCCATCCGGCACGATGCCGCTCACCAGTTTGGTGAAGTCGCCGATGTCGCGGTTCTGAATGTCGACGAAAAAGAAATCGGGCGCCTGCGCGGGAATGTTTTCCGTCACCTGACGGCGCAGATTGCCGTCGATCAGCGCGATTGCCACCATCAGCGTCAGGCCAAGGCCCAGCGAAAGCACCACCGAGGGCGTTAGCGCGCCCGGACGATGGATGTTGCCCACTGCGAGCCGCAGCGCCGTCGAGCGCAGGCGCGGGACCCGGCGGGCGAGCCAGCGGATGCCGTCCGCAACAAGCCGCAACACGCCGAAAGCAGCAATGGCCGAGACGATGAAGATCGCCGCGATGCGCCGGTCATAGGCGACGTAGAGCGCGAGCCCCGCAAGCGCTGCAATCAGCAGAACCGCAAGGGCGAGATAAAGAAGCCGCGGCAGGCCGCGCTGCTCAAACCCCTGTTCGCGGAAAAGCGCCGTCGCCGGAATATCGCGCGCGCGGCCAAGCGGAATGATCGCGAAGGCAAGCGTGGTGATGAGGCCGAAGATGGCGGCAAGCGCCAGCGCGCCGGGGAAGAAACCGCCGCCACCGGCGACAGGCAGGTAATTGGCAAGCGCCAGCGCCGCCGCATAGGGGATGATCGCCGCCAGCACCAGACCGATGGCGATGCCGATCAGGCCGATCACCATGATCTGCACGAGATAGACCAGCACGGCGAAGCGCGCAGGCGCGCCCAGCGACTTGAAGGTGGCGATCACGCCGCGCTTGCCGTCGAGATAGGCGCGCACCGCATTGGCGACGCCCACACCGCCGACGATCAGGGCCGTCAGCCCCACCAGCGTCAGGAATTGCGAGAAGCGCTCGATATTGGCGCTGAGCGCCGGAGCGGCATTGGCGCGGGAGCGGATGTTCCAGCCTGCATCGGGAAAATCGGCGGCAGCCTGCCGCCTGACTTCGGCGATGGCGGCATCGGGCGCGCCATCCGGCAACGCCACCTTGTAGATATGATCGACGAGGCTGCCCGGCTGGATGAGGCCGGAAGCGCGCAGGCCGTCCAGCGAGACCAGAAAGCGCGGCGCGAAATTGAAACCGGAAGAAAGCAGGTCCGGTTCGCTCTCGATCAGGCCGCGCAGTTCAAAGGTCTGCGAACCGAGCAGCACTTTCGCGCCAAGCGACAGATCCATGCGATTGAGAAAGTCCTGGCTGACGGCAGCACCATAGGTGCCGTCCTTCTCGCCTGTCATATCGGCCAAAGATTGCTGCGGTTGAACCTTCAGTTCGCCATAAAGCGGATAGGCGGCGTCGACCGCCTTTACTTCGACCAGCGACTGGTCGGAGCCATCCGGCATGCGCGCCATGGAGCGCATGGTGGCGCTTTCGGCAAGCCTGCCCTGCCTTTCGATGAAGGCGCGTTCTTCCGCCGTCGTTTCGCGCTGATTGAGCGCGAAGCTGACATCGCCGCCGAGAATGCTCTGGCCTTGCGCGGCAATGCCGGTGCTGACCGAACGCGCCACGGAATTGACTCCGCCGATGGCGGCAACCCCAAGCGCGATACAGGCGAGGAAAATATAAAAACCGGCAAGCCCGCCGCGCATTTCGCGCAGCGCGAAGCGGAGGGCGAGCAGGAATGACTGTGCCGCACTCATGCGCCAGCCGCCAGCGTTTCGGGAACGGTGCCGCCTTGCGCGGGTTCCTCGATCCGGCCCGAGCGCACCGGAATTTCGATGTCGCAGCGCGCGGCCAGCGCCGGGTCATGCGTGACCAGCACCATGGTCAGGCCGTTCTCGCGCTGCTTGGCGAACAGGAGGTCGGCAATCTGACGCCCTGTCGTGGTGTCGAGATTGCCGGTGGGCTCATCCGCGATCAGGATCTTCGGGCTTGGCGCAAGGGCGCGCGCGATCGCGACGCGCTGCTGTTCGCCACCGGAAAGCTCGGACGGATAATGGGTGAGGCGCTCGCCGAGGCCCACGGCGCGCAATTCGCGCTCCGCTACCTCGAACGCATCGCGGCGACCGGCAAGCTCCAGCGGCACGGCGACATTTTCGAGCGCGGTCATGTTGGGAATGAGATGGAAGGACTGGAACACGATGCCGATATTGGCCCCACGGAAAGCGGCCGCCTGATCTTCGCTCATCCGGCTGATGGTCTCGCCCGCGATCTTCACAGTTCCGTTATCGACATGCTCCAGCCCGGCCAGAACCATCAGCAGCGTGGACTTGCCGGAACCGGACGGACCGACGATTCCGACCGACTGTCCTTGCGATATATGAAGGGAGACGCCCTTCAGCACATGCACCAGCGAAGCGGCGTGACCAAGGGTCAGGTGAACGTTCTCAAGTTCGATAATCGGGCCAACAACCTGTTCCGTCACGCGGTTTTTATCCTATATGAGTCTTTGGAACCAAACAGCGCGTCACAAATTTGAACTTATGTTGCGCCAGTTATTGAAGAGAAGTCCGGCGGGCCATTTGCCCACAGCCCCTCAAATATGGGTTTTCGACGATGCGTTTCAAACTATCAATTCCGGCATGGCTCCCTATTTTTGCGGTAATGGCGTCTTTCATGGCGGCAAGCCCCATCGCGACGGCGCAGGCACAGGAAGAACCGACCGGCCTTGAAGACGCACTGCCGACCGAGCAGCTGTCGCAGATCAGGATCGTCGGCTTCGGCGACAGCCTGATGGCCGGCTATCTGCTGCCGTCCAATGCCGCCTTTCCGCAGCAGCTTGAAAAGGCGCTCAATGACAAGGGCGTCGAAGTTTCGATCGAAAATGCGGGCGTATCGGGCGACACGACCACGGGCGGGCTTTCGCGCATCGACTGGTCCGTCCCCGATGGCACCGATCTCGTGATCCTTGAACTGGGGGCGAATGACGCGCTGCGCGGCATCGAGCCCGACATTACCGAAAAGAACCTTGATGAAATGCTGGCGCGCCTCAAGCAGCGCGGCATTTCGGTCATTCTTGCCGGCATGATGGCCCCGCCCAACATGGGCAAGGACTATGCCGCCCGGTTCAACCCGATCTATCCCAAGCTGGCACAGAAATATGGCGTGCCGCTCTACCCGTTTTTCCTCGACGGCGTAGCAACCAAAAAGGACCTTTTGCTCGAGGACGGAATGCACCCCAATGAGAAAGGCGTCGAAACGATGGTCTCCAATTTTATGCCCACTATCGAAAAGAGCCTGACGAACATGCAAAACAAGGGGACATCGGGAGGCTGAAGCCCGCCGGGAGCATAAACAGCTTGCCCCCGCTATGAAACTTTGATTCGCTTCAGGTGTATCGGCGAATATCGAATCAATTTCGATGGAACGATGCACCGACTCTCTAGGTTAGAGTGTCCTTTATGCATCCTTTGGATGCCCGGCGCTCTGACACGGAACGCTTCGAGGAGGATGCCTTATGCCGCGTCTTTTCACTGCCCTCGAAATCCCGCGCGACGCCGCGCTTTCGCTCTCGCTGCTGCGAGGCGGTCTCCCCGGCGCACGCTGGATTGATGTCGAAAACTACCACATAACGCTACGTTTTATCGGAGATGTGGAAGGCCACGTGGCCGACGAGGTTGCCAATGCGCTCGATCGCGTGCGGCGGCCCGAATTCATGCTCAACCTGTCGGGTGTCAATGCGTTCGGCTCCAAGAAGCCGCACAGCATCTATGCGGGTGTATCCCCCTCGCCTGAGCTTAACGCCTTGCAGGCTGAAATCGAAAGGATCTGCCAGCGGCTTCACATTCCCGCCGACCCGCGCAAGTTCACGCCGCATGTGACGCTGGCGCGGCTGAGAAACGCCCGCATCGACGATGTGGTGCGCTATCTTTCCTCACGCGGCAACTTCGCGACGCTGCCCTTCAAGGTGGGACGGTTCGTACTGATGTCGTCCCGCGATTCGGTCGGCGGCGGACCTTACATCGTGGAAGAAGCCTGGCCCCTGGTCGCCACGTCCTTCACGGGCCAGAACTGGTCGGCAAGCGCGATGGAAGCCGCCAGAACCATCCGGTAAACCTTCTCAAAATCCCCGGTCCCGCCATAATAGGGATCGGGGATTTCAACCGCCCGCCCTTCGGCGATCTCGGTGAAAAGCCCGATATGCGCGCTTGCATTCGCAGGCTGACGCCCGGCGATCATCCGCATATTGTAGCGGTCCATCCCGAGGATCAGGTCGAAACGGCTGAAATCACCTGCGATCAGCTGGCGGCAACGCTGCCCGGAAATATCGAGGCCATGCCGCGCCGCAACGCTGATGGAGCGCTCATCCGGCTCCTCGCCGGTATGGTAGCCATTGGTTCCGGCGGAATCGACCAGCACATGGTGGATGCCGCGCTTTTCCAGCACATGCCCCATCACGCCTTCGGCAAGCGGGGAACGGCAGATATTGCCAGCGCAAACAAATAAAATGCTGGCCGGGGCTTTTGCGGTTGCTGATACGGTCACGGAACTCTCGCACTCATGATAAGTTTGTTCAGGAACCGCAACATAGGCGAAAGACGATGGCACGCAACCGGCTGACGGAAAACGAACTGAACGAAGCGCTCAACGAACTGGAGGGCTGGCAGAAGACCGATGGACGCGAGGCCATTTCCAAAAGCTTCAGGTTCAAGGATTTCAACGCCGCCTTCGGCTTCATGACGCGCGCGGCGCTTCACGCGGAAAAGCTTGACCATCATCCCGAATGGTTCAATGTCTATAACCGCGTCGATGTCACGCTTTCGACCCATAGCGAGAACGGCATTACCGAACTCGATATCAAGCTTGCGCGCAAGATGAACGCTATAGCCTGAATTTAGAGCTTTGAAATATAGACATAAATCTTCCGGCGGTCATAGTTGAAGCTGCCATCGGCGTTGCGGCTGGAATAGGGAAGGACGCGGGTCAGGTTGGTGCGGTCCTGCCAGTTCTGCCCGAGCTTGCCGCCATGGACGCCGCGGATATAGACATCGCCGAGCGAGATGGCGGCGTGGAAGATATGTCCCGCCTGAACGTCATAAAAGCCGATGGCCTTGCCAAAGGGCAGTGCCGAATAGCCGTTCCATTGCTCGCCCGCCCTGAAATTCAGGATGGGTATCCAGTTCTGGCTCGACGTGCCGCGCAGGGTGTTGAGCGAGATTCCGGCGCCGAAGAGGAACCGCAGATAGACGGCGGCATCGTAGCATCCGGCCTCGAACAGATCGATGGTGATGTAATCGTCCTCGCTTCCGGCGGCCAGCAGCTGGTTGCCGCGAAACAGCCGTGTTGAACGGTCGCTGCGGATGAAATTTTCCCCATAGCCGGTCAAATGCATCAAACCCTCCATTCATTCCGCACCTGCTTCGTCGCGCGTCCAAAACGCTTCCGAAGCGATCCGGTCGAATCTGCATTTTGGGGATTTGACGGGGCTGTTGTAGCTGATGGTTCTGGCAGGATCGGACCGGGGCGAAATCGCCCGGACTTGCAAGGAAGGCACGAACTCCCCATTTTTAGCGCTACAGTTGCATTCCTCGTGATGCCGGGCTGCAAAGAGCAATTTTTGCGCTCCGGTGCTCGAAAATCACTCTTTTTGCCACGGCCTGACGAGTTTTCAACTGCAGCGTTAACCGGTCATGGCCCGTGTCAACGCAATCGGGACGACAGGAGTTGAACGAGAATGGATGACGTCAGAATCGGTGAAATCCTCGAACCGGGCAGCGAGAGCGAATTCAAGAAGCGCAGCGACCGGGTGAAGAACGGATTCTGGAAGGCCGCGCGCCGCGCCGGTCGCATGGTGCCGTTCATGGACGAGGTGGTTGCAGCCTATTACTGCGCGCTCGACCAGAAGACGCCGACCCGCGTGCGCATGACGCTGATGGCGGCGCTCGCCTATTTCGTCCTGCCCTTCGACGCCATTCCCGATCTTCTGGCCGGTATCGGCTTCACGGACGACGTTGCCGTGCTGATGGCGGCGCTGACCGCCGTTCGCGCCCATATCACGCCCGCGCACCGGCTGGCTGCGAAGCAGGCGTTGGAAGATGAGGCAGTAGGGCAGTAGGGCAGTAGGGCAGTAGGGCAGTAGGGCAGTAGGGCAGTAGGGCAGTAGGGCAGTAGGGCAGAGAAGGATATGTGCGTTGAGGTCGTCCGCAACAAAACATATTCCCCTACTCCCTTATTCCCCTATTCCCTTAACATACTGCCTTACTGCCCTACTGCCTTATTGCCTTACCCGACTGCCTTACTCACGCCGCTTTCTTTTCATTCAACTGAATCAAGGGATGGCGGGGCGACTTGGCTGCTCATTCAAAAGTTTTCTTTCGAAACTTCACCGTTTGGTAACCCAGATTAAGGCACTTTAATCGGCAACTGAGCGGGACGGCGTGATGAACGGCGGCATCCCGATATTCAAGTTTGAAGCAAACGAAAGAGAACCGGTAAAAACCAATGCTTGGAAAATCGATCGTCGCGGCTTCTGTGTTCATGATTGGGATGGCGGGCTCGGCACTCGCCCAGACCCCGAGCCAGATCAGCCAGTTCAATGCCTGGGGCGCCTACAGCTATCAGTCGGGCAACGGCAAGGTCTGCTATGTCCTCTCCGTACCGACCCAGAAGGCTCCGGCCAGTGTCGATCACGGTGACAACTTCTTCCTCGTGAGCCAGAAGCCCGGCCAGAACATCTCGTTCGAACCGCAATTCATGGCCGGTTACGACCTCAACACCAATGCCAAGGTCGTCGTCTCCATCGGCAACCGCAGTTTCAACATGTTCGTCAACGGCAAGTCGGGCTGGATGGAAAATGCAGCCGAAGAGCCGCAGCTCATCGCAGCCATGCGCGGCGGTTCGGAGATGAAGGTGCAGGCGCAGTCGAAGCGGGGCACCAAGACCAACTACACCTATTCGCTGAAGGGCATTTCGGATGCGCTGAAAGCCATCCAGAAGTGCAAATGATCCAGACGATCGGATAGAGTTCAGAAGCCGGGCCATGTGCCCGGCTTTTTGGTTTGGCGCTGCTATTCCCGCAGCCGTGCATGGCAGACAAGACTCCATGTAGGATGACGAATGCGATATTGTGTGCTAAGAGCGCGCGCAACAAGGGTCGAAAAGCCAGGTGCCGGACCCTATTTATCCATGAATTCGGGCCAGATTGTCTGGCGAAGCTTATCGGCGCGCTTCCGGCGGTCGTCTCCAACAGTTGAAAACAGATGTCCATTTCGTTCGACCTTACCATTGATGATACGCGCGACCAGCTTGCCCGCCATGCGCGCGCCAGCCTGGAGGCAAAGCCGTCGCTTATCGGCATGTCACGCGAGGAAATGGCGCAAGCGCTGATCAAGGTCGGCGTGCCGGAACGCCAGACGAAAATGCGTATCAGCCAGCTGTGGCACTGGCTCTATGTGCGCGGCGTTTCCGACTTCGCCGACATGCGCAATATTTCCAAGGATTTGCGCGCCCTGCTGGCGCAGCATTTCACCATTGCGCGGCCCGAAGTGGTCGAGGAACAGATTTCGCAGGATGGCACCCGCAAGTGGCTGTTCCGCTTTCCGCCGCGCGGCGCTGGCCGCCCCGTCGAAATCGAAAGCGTCTATATCCCTGAGGAAGGCCGCGGCACGCTGTGCATTTCCAGCCAGGTCGGCTGCACGCTCACCTGCTCGTTCTGCCATACCGGCACGCAGAAGCTGGTGCGCAACCTCACCTCGGAAGAAATTCTGGCGCAGCTTTTGACCGCCCGTGACCGGCTTGGCGATTTTCCTGACAAGGATACGCCGGACGGCGCAATGGTGCCTGCCGAAGGGCGCAAGATCACCAATATCGTGATGATGGGCATGGGCGAGCCGCTCTATAATTTCGAGGAAGTGAAGAAGGCCCTGCTGATCGCCTCCGATGGCGACGGCCTGTCCCTTTCCAAGCGCCGCATCACGCTTTCGACCTCCGGCGTCGTGCCGGAAATCTATCGCACCGGCGACGAGATCGGCGTCATGCTCGCCATTTCGCTGCACGCAGTGCGCGACGAGTTGCGCGACATTCTGGTGCCGATCAACAAGAAGTATCCGCTGGAACAGCTCATCAAGGCCTGCCGCGAATATCCGGGCCTGTCCAATGCCAAGCGCATCACCTTCGAATATGTGATGCTCAAGGACATCAATGACAGCCTTGAGGACGCCAAGCTTCTGGTGAAGCTGTTGCAGGGCATTCCGGCCAAGATCAACCTGATCCCGTTCAATCCGTGGCCTGGCACCAATTACCAGTGCTCGGAATGGGAGCAGATCGAGAAATTTGCCGATTATGTGAATGCGGCTGGCTACGCATCGCCGATCCGCACGCCGCGCGGCCGCGACATTCTCGCCGCCTGCGGCCAGCTCAAGTCGGAATCCGAGCGCATGCGCAAGAGCGAGCGCCTTGCGCTCGAAGCCATGATGATCGCCGGGCATGGTGAATAACAGTCCGATGGGGGAGCGCGCTTGAACGATACTCTCGACTATATCATGCGCTTCGTCGTCGTCGTGTTCGGCTATTGCTGCGCTGTACTGGCGGCAGGCTGGTTTCTGGCCGCCATCCTGTTCCGTACCCTCGGCATCGATTCCTTCATGAACGATTTCGTCATGATGGCGAGCGATACGGATGCCGGTTCGTTCTTCGCGGCCACCAGCTTCTGGAGCGCCGTGTTCGTCAGCGGTTTCGCGCTTGCGGTACTGGCCGGCGGGTTCAGCTTCCTGCCCGCCCTCATCCTGATCATCCTGGCGGAAGCGCGCGGTTACAAGTCGTCGCTGTTCTACTGCGTTGCGGGCGCACTGATCGGGCTTGCGGCAGCTAGCGCATCGCTTCCGTTCAGCGATAACCGGAGCGTACAGGAAAGCTCGCTCTGGATTGCAGCCATAGCAGGCGCCGGCGTCGTCGGCAGCTTCGTCTACTGGCTGCTCGCTGGCCGCAATGCCGGACGGCTTCTATCCCGCCCGACCAACTGATTTTTACTTCGCCTGTGCGGTGATGATCTTCAGCGCGAAGGCCGAGAATACGCCCGCAAACATCCAGTCCACGATGCGCGTCACGGTCGGGTTCTTTTTCAGGAGCCCGGCGAAACGGTCCGCTGCCACCACCATCGGAATGGTGAAGGGCAGCGCCATCGGAATGAACGACAGGCCGAGGAAGAACAATTTGCCCATGGCATGCGGGTCATGGGCCGAGACGAACTGCGGCAGGAAGGTCATGTTGAACAGGATGATCTTCGGATTGAGCAGGTTGATGCCAAGCCCCGTCAGCCAGTTCTGGAACAGCGTATGCTTCTTGCCGCCATTCTTTTCCGGCGAGAAGGCCGATCCCTTGCGGATCGCCTGCACGGCCAGAAAGACCAGATAGCCCGCGCCTACGATTTTCAGCGCCGTGAAGGCAGCCGGAGAAGCGATGATCAGCGCCGAAAGGCCGAGCGCCACCATGGTGGTGTGGATGACGATGCCGGTGCTGGCGCCAGCCATGCAGGCAAAGCCCGCGGCCTTGCCTTCGGACAGGGCGCGCCCGACGAACAGCGTCATGTCGGGGCCGGGCGTGATGGAAAGGATCGCGGTTGCTATCGCGAACTGGACAAAGATCGTCCATTCGGGGATGAAGGTCAGGTTCGTCAGAAAAGACATCGAAATGTGCTCCAAGAGATGGCGCACGCTAGAATAATTTCCCGGCAAAGGGAACAGTGGAATGGAGACCGGAATGCTGCTGATCGTGGGGACCGTCCGCCTGCCGCCGGAAAACCTCGAGCGGGCGCGCGAAGCCATGCGGGTCATGATCGCGGCCAGCCGCGCGGAGGATGGCTGCGTGGACTATGGCTATGCCGAGGACGTGCTGGAGCCCGGCCTGATCCACGTCAAGGAATTCTGGCGCGACAGAGCCTCGCTCGACCGTCATTTCGCCTCCCCCCATATCGCCGCATGGCGCGCGACATGGCCCGAGCTTGGCATCAGCGACCGCAATCTCGTCATTTATGAAGTTGGCGAACCACAGATCACGTAATACGCATGAGTTTTCGCGATAAGTCGCAGTTCGTCGGCTTGCACGCGGCTTGGCAACTGGTAAAAGACTTGCGGATATATCTGTTGGAGTTCCGCTCCAACCGCCACCGCATCAGACGGAAGTGAATTATGAGCAAGTGGAAAGACGTTAAGAAAGTCGTTCTCGCCTATTCGGGCGGCCTCGACACCTCGATCATCCTGAAGTGGCTTCAGACGGAACTGGGCGCGGAAGTCGTGACCTTTACCGCCGATCTGGGCCAGGGCGAAGAACTTGAACCGGCCCGCAAGAAGGCGGAAATGCTGGGCATCAAGGAAATCTTCATCGAGGACGTGCGCGAAGAATTCGTGCGCGATTTCGTCTTCCCGATGTTCCGCGCCAATGCCGTCTATGAAGGCGTCTACCTGCTCGGCACCTCGATTGCCCGCCCGCTGATCTCCAAGCACCTGATCGACATCGCCAGGAAGACCGGCGCCGACGCCATCGCGCATGGCGCGACCGGCAAGGGCAACGACCAGGTTCGTTTCGAGCTTTCCGCTTACGCGCTGAACCCGGACATCAAGATCATCGCCCCGTGGCGCGACTGGTCGTTCAAGAGCCGCACCCATCTGCTGGAATTCGCCGAACAGCATCAGATCCCCGTCGCCAAGGACAAGAAGGGCGAAGCGCCGTTCTCCGTCGACGCCAACCTGCTGCACTCCTCGTCCGAGGGCAAGGTTCTGGAAGATCCGGCTGTCGAGGCTCCCGAATATGTGCATATGCGCACCATTTCGCCGGAAACCGCGCCCGACAAGGCAACGATCATCAAGATTGGCTTTGAAAAGGGCGACGCCGTTTCGATCAACGGCGAGCGCCTGTCGCCTGCGACACTGCTTGCCAAGCTCAACGACTATGGCCGCGACAACGGCATCGGCCGTCTCGACCTCGTGGAAAACCGCTTCGTCGGCATGAAGTCCCGCGGCGTCTACGAAACGCCGGGCGGCACGATCCTGCTTGCCGCACACCGCGCCATCGAATCCATCACGCTCGACCGTGGTGCGGCGCACCTGAAAGACGAACTGATGCCGCGCTATGCGGAACTCATCTATTACGGCTTCTGGTTCTCGCCGGAACGCGAAATGCTGCAGGCGGCAATCGATCACAGCCAGCGCCATGTCGAAGGCGAAGTCACGCTCAAGCTCTACAAGGGCAATGTGATGGTGATCGGCCGTGAATCGGAAAAGTCGCTCTATTCCGACAAGCTCGTCACCTTCGAAGACGATCAGGGCGCCTACGACCAGAAGGACGCCGCAGGCTTCATCAAGCTCAATGCGCTGCGTCTGCGCACGCTCGCCGCGCGTGATCGCAAATAAGCATATCCAACCCGGACAAAAGCCCGCCTTCCCGGCGGGCTTTTTGTTTTTAGAGCAGGACGTGAATCTTGTCTGTCTATCTGGCCCTGCCTGCCTGCATTCTGCTTGGCATTTATCTGCTGGTCCGCTGCATTTCCATTCTATGGAAAATCATTGCGCCTGAGGTCCGCCACCAGTTTGCGGGCAACGCCCGGCCACACGTCTTTCATTTGCCAAACGCCGGGCGATACGCGATCAGCATCGTGTTTCCGCCGTTTACCATTTTCCCCGGCACAGCCTATTTCTCAACGCAGTTTGCCATCAAGTCGCGCGCGACCGGCGCGCCGATTGCCTATCATTCCACAAGCCGCTTTCTGTTGAGCGTCCGGCGGACGGATATGCGCGGCAATGCTTCCCATGCCTTGGGATATTTCGACTGCATGACAGCCGGGGATTACGAAATCACCTGCCTGACCCCTGAAAAGATCAGGGCGAATTTCCGGCTGGAAATAACGCCCCATGTTTCGGTCCTGAAACTCGCGCCCGTCATCGCTGGAACCATTCTTGCCGCTGGAATGAGCGTGGGCGGGACGATTGTCTTTCTGCTCTGGATGGCCGGCAAAATTTGATGATGTCAGACTGCGTTCTTGATTGCCGCCAGCATCTTTTCCTCACCGGGACGCAAGGTCAGCACCCGCACGCCATTGGCCGTGACGGCGACCGTGTGCTCGAACTGCGCTGACAGTTTGCCGTCACGCGTCACCACCGTCCAGCCGTCCTTTTCCTGCTTCACCTTGGCCGTACCCTGATTGAGCATCGGCTCGATGGTGAACACCATGCCTTCGCGCAGGCGAACCCCGGTGCCGGGCTTGCCGAAATGCAGGACCTGCGGTTCCTCGTGCATTTCGCGACCGATGCCATGGCCGCAATATTCCCGCACGATGCTGTAATCATGCCGCTTGGCGTGGCGTTCGATGGCATGGCCGATATCGCCGAGCGTCGCGCCGGGGCGCACGGCGGCAATTCCCTTCCACAGCGCCTCATAGGTCACGCGGACCAGCCGCGAGGCAAAGGGCGCAACTTCGCCCACCATGTAGGTCTTGCTGGAATCGGCGATATAGCCGTCCTTTTCCAGCGTGATGTCGAAGTTGATGATCTCGCCGTTTTGAATGATCTCGTCATTCGACGGCATGCCATGGCAGACGACCTCGTTCCTGGAGCTGTTCAGCACATAAGGATAGTCATATTGCCCCTTGCTGGCAGGCCGCGCCTGCAATTCGCGGGTGATGTAGTCCTCGACCAGATCGTTGACCTGCATCGTGGTCATGCCCGCCAGCGGGGTACGGTCGAGAAGGGCAAAAACCGAGGCGAGCAGCGCGCCGGATGCCGCCATCTTTTCCACTTCGGCCGGCGTCTTGGTCATGACGGCTGCACTTCCAGCACCGGCAGAACCGGCAGCTCAACCTGCGCTGCGCGCAACTGCATCTGCACGATCTCGTTGAACGACAGGTCGGGATGGGCCTGCGCCAGCATGCCGATCTTCATCCAGTATTCAGCCTGCGCATTGATCGAACGGCACATGACGTCGCTCGCCTTGCGCAGTTCTTCATGCAGCTCGTCACCGATCTTTACGATACCCATAACAGTGTCCAGAATAAGCGTTTGATATACGAACCATATATAAACCGTATATGCGCATCGATCAAGCTTTCTACTCTTCCTCCTCAGGCAATCAAATCATTTGCATTTAATACGGCGCCTTACTATAAGGCGCCGTATGGAAATTATCGAGCAAAAGCATCGTGCCCTTCTGGGCGAAATGGAACGCCGGCACAGCTCGTCCACCGACGCGCTGAAAGCCTGTTTTGAAGTCTTGTCGCTTGCTGCGGCCATTGACCGGGATTGCGCCAGCCGGCTGGCGCCGCACAAGCTTTCGGAGGGCAAGTTCGTCCTGCTGTTTCTGCTGCACGATGCGCCCGAGGGCCTCTCGCCGCACGCGCTTTCGGAACGCGCAGGCGTCACGCGCGCCACCATCACCGGCCTGCTGGACGGGCTGGAGCGCGACGGTTTCCTCAAGCGCCACGCGGATAGCGCGGACCGCCGCAAGCTGACTGTCCGGCTGACATCCGAAGGCTCGCTGCTGGCGCAACAGCTTTTTGAACAACATACCGCATGGATTGCAAGCCTGATGAGCGATCTCTCGTCAGGCGAACAGCAGCTTCTCAGTACCTTGCTGCGCCGCATCTGGAGCCGCACCGACGCCGGACGCTCCTTCAAGATCAATGAAACCCTAAGGGATATGACATGACCTATTACCTCGCCGAGCTTTATTCCCCGAAATCGAGCTGGTACGCACTCGATGCTGAAGGCCGGCAGGCCTTCTTCGAGAAAGTCGGCGCGGGCATGGGCGGACTTGCGGCGCTCGGTATCGAGGCTTTGGCATTGGGGCCTGTCGACGCGACAAAGCCTTTTTCGCCCGGTCAGAATTTCTTCGCCATCTGGCGTTTCCCGGACGAAGCAGCCCTCGACATGCTGATTGCCGGAATCACCGCCACCGGCTGGCATGATTATTTCGACACGATCAATGCGGCTGGCGCTGGCACCGACCTCCCCGGCCATCTGGCGCAACTGGCAGGCGTGCCTTTCCGGGAAGCCGCCTGATACTACAGGTGCATTCTTCGTGATGCCGGGGCTGAAAGAGCGCCTTGTCTGCCTTCCGGGGCCCGCCTACCTTCAAATACGCACCGCTCCGGTACTCGAAAGTCACTCTTTCGCCACGGCCCGAGGAATTTGCAACTGTGGCGCCAAGCTGATCGCCCATGACGATAAATGCTTCCTCTCAGAGCGACCTTTGTGCGTCCAAATGGACGCAGGGCGCTCCAGAGAAGGATTTTTCTTATCCACACATGCTCCTGGCTGATCCCGCCGACGGATCCCGCTTGACTCTTGCCTCGCTCGATTCAATACTAGAACAAATAGAGAACAATTTGATAGGAATCGAACGTGAGCGGCATCGACATCGCGGCGTTGCGGCGCATGGTTACGGCCATTGCAGGCAATGATCCGCAAGGCAGTTTTGCCAGCAGGACAGGAAGCGAGGACAGGTGCGGTTTTGCGCGCACCCGCAGTTTCACGCTTGGCCTTGCCGGGGCCGATGCCGCCTTTCCGCATGGTCTGGCGGGCGATGCGCTGCACGAGGTCTTTGCCGAAAATCCGGGCGCGCATATGGCGGCGACCGGCTTTGCGCTCGCCTTTGCCGCCCGCGCGGCCGAGCGCTCCACACAATATCGGCGCCCCATCATCTGGATCGAGGAGGAAAAGGCTGCAAGCGAATATGGCGGGCTTTATCCGCCGGGGCTCCATGCCTTCGGGATCGATCCGTCACGGCTTCTGATCGTGCGCTGCCCCACGGCGCAGGATGTGCTGAAAGCGGCAAACGATGCGCTGGAAGCGGGCAGCGGCGGCAAGGCCTCGCATCTTGTTTCCGGCGTCGTCGCCTCGGTGACAGGCCAGCCGAAATGTCTCGACCTCACCGCCTCGCGCCGTCTGCTTCTTGCAACAGAAACCGCGCAGCTGCCCGTCATCCTGCTCAGGAGCCACCGAACGGCGGTGCAAAGCGCTGCCGTCAGCCGCTGGCGGGTGGCGCCCGCGCCATCGCGTTCAAGCGGAGCGAGTGCGCCGGGAAAGCCCGCCTTTTCCGCCGTGCTGGAGCGCAACCGCCACGGCACATGCGGACAATGGATCATGGAATGGAACAATGAAACCCTTGAATTTGGTGCACGAGAACGGGACGGCAGAACGCTTGTTTCTCGCCCTGTGGTTTCCGTTTCTGCCGACCGACCGGCTTCGCCGCGCCGTTCCGCATGACGGCAGGGAGCGCCCGCCCCTGGTAGTGACCGAGCGCACGGCCAATGCGCTGCGCCTGACGGCGGTGGATGCGGCGGCGGCAAGGCTCGGTCTTTTCCCCGGCATGGCGCTGACGGATGCCCGCGCCCGCGTGGAAAGGCTGGAAGTGGCGGCCGCAGCACCAGAACAGGATGCGGCCTTGCTCAAGCGCCTTGCCCATTGGTGCGAGCGCTACACGCCGCTCGTCGCCTACGATGAGCCGCATGGGCTGATGTTCGACATAACCGGCTGCGCGCATCTGTTCGGCGGGCTCGCCGCCATGCGCGCCGACGCCATCGGCCGCATCGAACGCGCCGGGCTGAAGGTGCAGGCAGCGATTGCCGACAACAGTTTTGCCGCACGGCTTCTGGCACGGGGAACGAAGGGCGGTGTCTTTAGCAAGGCGGAGGCCGACCGGCAGCTTCCCCGCCTGCCGCTTTCCGCGCTGGAACTGACGCAAGCCGCCGAAACCGGGCTCAAGCGCGCCGGGCTGAAACGCATCGGCGATGTGATGGAGCTTCCGCGCGCCGCGCTCACCGCCCGTTTCGGCACTGATCTTGCGACCCGGCTCGACCGGCTGGCGCGCCGCGAGCGCGCGCCGATTTCCCCCTTGCGCATCCTGCCGCTCCGCACCGCCGAACGCCGCCTGTCGGAACCCGTCACGGGGATGGAGCTGGTCGAACACATATTGCAGGAACTGGCGCAGGCGCTTTTTGCGCAGCTTGAACCGGAGGGCAAGGGCGCGCTGCTGATCGAGGCTTCCTTCTTCCGTGTCGATGGCGACGTGCGCCATATCCATATCGAAACCGGCCAGCCCTTGCGCGACGACAGGGTTTTCCTGCGCCTTGCACGCGAAAGGCTCAACGCCTTGACCTCTCCCCTCGACGCCGGTTTCGGCTTCGACATGATCCGGCTGGCGGCGTTGCGCTGCGCATCCGTCGCCCAGCGCCAGACGGGGCTCGACCAGCATGAGGAGGATGAAGCGGGTTTCAGCCAGCTTGTCGACCGGCTTTCGGCGCGGCTTGGACAGGACCGCGTTCTCGTCTCCTTTTCGCGCAACACCCATATTCCCGAACGCGCCTTCGGCCTGCGCCCTGCCCTCCATACGGACGGCAAGGGCGAAGCCGGTCATGAAAGCGTTCCGATGCTTCCCTCAGGGCTTCCCCCGGCGCTTCCCCCAATGCTTCCCGGCGATCCGCCCGCGCGCCCCATAAAACTGTTTCGCCCGCCGCAATTGATCGAAAGCGTGGCGGAAGTGCCTGACAGTCCGCCTTCCTTCTTCCTGTGGCGGCGGGTGCGCCATCAGGTGCGCCTTGCCGAAGGGCCGGAACGGATCGAGCCGGAATGGTGGCGTGCAATCGGCCAGGACGTGCCGGAACTGCGCGATTATTACCGGGTGGAGGACGAAAACGGCCAGCGTTTCTGGATTTTTCGCGAGGGGCTTTATGACGGCCTCAATCATCCGCGCTGGTTTCTGCATGGGTTGTTTGCGTGATGGCGCATTTTTTTGAAATGGCTGCTGCCAGCAATTTTTCCTTCCTTTGCGGCGCATCGCATCCGCAGGAACTGGTTTTGCAGGCCCATGCGCTTGGCCTGTCCGGCATAGGCATTGCCGACCGCAACACGCTGGCCGGTGTGGTGCGCGCCCATGCGGCATGGAAGGAATTTCGCGACAAGAGCGATTTCCGGCTGTTCATCGGCTGCCGCCTGTCCTTCACCGACGGCACGCCGGACATGGTCGTCTATCCGCGTGATCGCGCCGCCTATGGGCAATTGTGCCGCCTGCTGACCGAAGGCAAGACCCGCGCCGCCACCAAGGGCGAATGCCATCTCGAATGGAGCGACCTGCTGTTTCGCGCCCGGCAATTCCAGATCGCGGTCTTTCCTCCCGAGGACGACAGGCCGGACTTTGCCGACCGCCTGGCGGATATCGCCAAGGCCGCCCCCGGCTCCGTCTGGCTGGCGCTCGCCATGCCGCATCAGGGGCAGGACGGACGCCGCGCGGAACGCATCGCCCGTTTCGCGGCCGAAGCCAATGTGCCGCTGATCGCCACCAATGACGTGCTCTATCATCATCCCGACCGCCGCGCGCTTCAGGACGTGCTGACGGCAACCCGCCATTACACGACTGTTTTTGCAGCCGGGCAGCTTCTGGAAAAGAATGCCGAACGCCATCTGAAACCGCCCAGGGAAATGCTGCGGCTGTTCCGCGATTATCCCGAAGCCGTCGCGGCGACCGCCGATTTCGCGGCGCCCATCACCTTCCGGCTTGACGAGCTGAAATATGCCTATCCCGATGAACCCATTCCGCCCGGCAAGACGGCACGGCAGCATCTTCATGATCTCACCTGGGAAGGCGCTGCCCGCCATTACGGCGCGGACACGATCCCGCCCAAGGTGCAGGCGCTGATCAACAAGGAACTGGCGCTGATCGCCCAGCTTCAATACGAGCCCTATTTCCTCACCGTTTATGACATTGTGAACTATGCCCGCAAAGAAGGCATTCTCTGCCAGGGGCGCGGCTCGGCGGCCAATTCCGTGGTCTGTTTCTGCCTCGGCATTACCGGCGTGAACCCGACGGAAGTGGACCTCCTCTTCGAGCGCTTCATCTCCGCCGAGCGGCAGGAACCGCCGGATATCGATGTCGATTTCGAGCATGAGCGCCGCGAAGAGGTGATGCAATATGTCTATGACCGCTACTCAAGGGACCGCGCCGCCATCGTGGCGACCGTCATCAGCTATCGGTCCCGCAGCGCCATCCGCGATGTCGGCAAGGCGCTGGGCCTGACTGAAGACGTGACGGCGGCGCTCGCCAATACGGTGTGGGGCATATCGGGCGGCGGCATCGACAAGCAGCATATAAGGCAGGCGGGCCTTGACCCCGAGAACCCCATCATCCGGCGCGCGGTGGAACTCGCCATCACGCTGATCGGCTTTCCGCGTCATCTGTCGCAGCATGTCGGCGGTTTCGTGCTCACCCGCGACCGGCTGGACGAGACCGTGCCCATCGGCCCGGCGGCGATGAAGGACCGCTCCTTCATCGAATGGGACAAGGACGATATCGACGAGGTGGGGCTGATGAAGGTCGATGTGCTGTCGCTCGGCATGCTCACCTGCATCCGCAAGGCATTGGACCTCATTCACCAGCACAAGCCGCAGCTTTATGGCGGCGAAAAGCTGACGCTGGCCAATCTGCCGCGCGAAGACAAGCGCGTCTACGACATGCTGTGCGCGGGCGATTCGCTCGGCGTGTTTCAGGTGGAAAGCCGCGCCCAGATGAACATGCTGCCACGCCTGAAACCGCGTGAGTTCTACGATCTCGTCATCGAGGTCGCCATCGTACGCCCCGGCCCCATTCAGGGCGACATGGTGCATCCTTACCTGCGGCGGCGAAACGGACAGGAGCCCTCCACCCTGCCATCGCCCGCGCCGGAGCATGGCCCGCCGGACGAATTGCGGCAGATTCTCGGCAAGACCAAAGGCGTCCCGCTGTTTCAGGAACAGGCGATGCGCATTGCCATGGAGGCTGCAAAATTCACCCCCGATGAGGCCAACCAGCTGCGCCGCGCCATGGCCACCTTCCGCAAGATGGGCACCATCCATACGATGGAGCAAAAGATGATCGAAGGCATGGTCAGGCGCGGCTACGAGCGGACCTTTGCCGAAAACTGCTTCAACCAGATCAAGGGCTTCGGCGAATATGGCTTTCCTGAAAGCCATGCGGCGAGCTTTGCGCATCTGGTCTATATTTCCGCATGGCTCAAATGCCACCATCCGGAAGTGTTCGCCGCCGCCCTTCTCAATTCCCAGCCCATGGGTTTTTACGCGCCCGCCCAGATCGTGCGCGATGCCCGCGAGCATGGCGTGACGGTGCTGCCCGTCGACGTGAATTTCAGCCAATGGGATAATATTCTGGAGGAAACGCCCGATATTCGCCTGGCGCTGCGGCTCGGCTTCCGCCAGATCGACGGTTTTTCCAAACGTGACACCGAACTCCTGGTTGCCGACCGGCAGGAGCCCTACCGCACCATCGAGGACATGCACCGGCGGCTCCGGCTCGACCGGCGCGCCTTCACGCTTCTGGCCGATGCCGACGCCTTCGGCTCGCTCGATATCGACCGCCGCGCCGCACTGTGGGCCGTGCGCCGCCTGCCCAATGACGAAACGCTGCCGCTGTTCCGCGCCGCCGCGACCAGCGAACTGGCGGAGGAACCGCGCACAAAACTTCCCGAAATGGCGGCATCCGAGCATGTGATTGCCGATTACGAGACGACGCGGCTTTCGCTGAAAGGGCATCCGCTGCAATATCTGCGCGAGGGGCTTGCGACGGAAGGCGTTTCCACCTGCCGCTCCGTGCAGGAAGGCGCCGACGGACGCCGCATGAAAGTGGCGGGCGTCGTCACCGTGCGCCAGCGCCCCGGCAGCGCCAAGGGCGTGGTGTTCCTCACCATCGAGGATGAAACCGGCATCGCCAATATCGTCGTCTGGCCGAAGATCATGAAGGCGTTTCGCCGCGAAGTGATGGGGGCGCGGCTGATCCATATCGAAGGCCGCATCCAGCGCAGCCCCGAAGGGGTGGTGCATCTGGTGGCGGCGAAATTGCAGGACCGTTCGGCAGCGCTGATCGAGATGAGCGGGCGCGAAGCGCAGCGTCTCGTCGCCCCATCCCAGATGGCGCATCATCCGCGAAATGTGCGGATCATGCCGAACTCACGCGACTTCCATTAGGATTCAGCTTCTGACGGCCTGCAAATGGCACACTTCTGCGCTTCCGGTGCTCATGTACCGCGGATTATACCGAACTCACGCGACTTTCATTGAGCAATCACGCGCTCGAAGCCCGTTGGCCATTTTGGCTATGACGCGACGAAAATGGTGCAATTCGAGAACCGGAGCGGAGTGTACTTTAGGGTACATGAGCACCGGAAGCGCAGAAGTGTGCCATTTGCAGGCCGTCAGAGCCGAAATAGACCGGGCTTCAGTTCCATGTACCGACAACGAACACCGCACAATAATGCAGCGCCGCGCCCACCACGACAAAGCCATGCCAGATGGCATTCTGGAACCGCAGCCGCTCCCAGACATGGAAGATCACGCCCAGCGAATAGACCATGCCGCCGGCTGCAATCAGCCAGAAAACCGCGGGCGGCAGCGATTGCACCATGGTGTCATAGACCATGACGCCGCTCCAGCCGAGCGCCAGATAAAGCAGGATCGACAGCCGGTCGAAACGTCCCGGCATGAATAGTTTCAGCGTGATGCCGACCGAAGCCACGCTCCAGACGAAAAGCAGCAGCGGCAGCGCACGGTCGCCCATATGCATGGCAAAGGGCGTGTAGGTTCCGGCAATCAGCAGGTAGATCGCCGAATGGTCGAAACGGCGCAGGAACCATTTGGTCGGGGAAACCGGCCAGATATTGTAGACAGCCGAAATTCCGAGCGCCACCAGAAGGCTTACGAGATAGACGCCCGACGAGATCGAGGTCACTGCCGGCATGTTCGGCAGGAAATGGACCAGCATGGCAACCGCGCCGACAAGCGCCAGCCCCACACCCAGAACATGGATGACGCCATCGGCCCACAATTCGGCCCGGTCATATTTCCACTTGATGGGGTGCGGCAATCTCACATTCATGCGGTCTTCCTGTCGTCGGTTCCAGAGCGCATCGCGAAAGTGTGGAACGGTTTTCGGAAAAGATGCGCTTGAAACATGGAGATAGAGCGCCGGTCCGATCAGATCAGATCGAAATGCGTTCTCAACAGGAAACTGCCATTAGATTGCAGCGTCAAGATGACAGTTAGCTCAATGAGCATTTCTTTTGACGCGCACCTTATCCCGAAAACCGGACTCCACTTTTCGGGTGCGCTCTATTGAGCCGCCGGTGTGTAGGAAGCCTGGATGGGAGCCACGCCCGGAAGCGGTGCGGCGGCACCTTCCGGCAATGATGCGGGCTGGATGGAAGCCGCCGCCTCACGGGTCGGGCCGCTGCGCTTCCAGCTGCCGTCAAGGCCCGTTTCCTGCAACAGCCCCTTGCGCTTGGCATCGTAATAATAGCCGCGCGCATAATAGCGGACCGCCTGGCTTTCGTCGCCGCCCGCCACCTTGTAGGCGCCGGACAGATAGCGGACCGCATATTTCAGATTGGTTTCCGCATCGAGCAGGCCCTTGGCCGCGCCCGTATATCCCATGCCGCGCGCGGTCGGATGGCTGATCTGCATCAGGCCCCAATAGGGTCCGTTGCGCGCACCCGGATTGAACCGGCTTTCACGATGCACGACCCGGCGCACAAGGCGTTCCGGTACGTCATAGGCGACGGAATATTTGGTGATGAGCGTGTCCAGATCCTTGGGCGCGCTGTCGGGCGTCTCGAAAGCCATGTTGGCGGCAACGGATGCCGGGGAAGCGGCGGCCTGCGCACCGGCATAGGCCATCATCGGTTCGGACTGGCCGCGAATGCCGGGAATGGGAACGACGGCGGGCAGGACGGGATCGGAAGGATCGGTCACCGCCGCGACGGTCTGCGTTCCAGCAGCAGCGGCAGCAGCGCCCGCATCGGCTGTCGCCGTGCCTGCGGCATCTGCCGTGGCACCGGCGGCGCCGCCTGCGGCGGCAACGGTCGTGCCGGATGTATCGGTCTGCGTGATCAGCGCGGTTTTCACCGGCTTGCCGCCATCGGTGGTGTTGCAGGCGCTGAGCGCCACGGCGCAACCCAGAAGCAGAATGCCCTTGCGGACCATATCAGCGGAAGAAGAAGAAAGCTGGAGACGCATGACCGGACCCGTTCTCAGGAATCGAAATCTTGTTCGATGCGTTTTTCAAGCTCGACCAGATCGGCCGGCAGAGGCAAGCCGCTTGCGCGCAGCGCATTGAGCTTCTCGCGAACCGTTTCGCGGATTTCATGAGCGTCTTGCGGCTGATTCACCATTTGCTCGAAAAGCAGCGCAATTTCCGCCTTGATGTCCTCGAATGCCATCCAGATCCTCTTGGCTTTGCGGGCATCGCGGGACACCCGTTTCAGTCAATATTCTTTCGGTCGATGACAGTCGTGTACCATGCAAAAGGCGGCAAACGGAAGCGCTAAACGTCAGGGCGCGGCCAAAATGAATATTTCAAATGGTAACAAAAATATTAACGCGCTCACGCAAGGCGGTGCAGCGCCATATCTACCGCATTGAAATTAAATGCAAAAATAGCAAAATCATCGAAGTCCAGACCGCCATTGGGATCGAACAGATAAATGCTCGTCCAGACGAGCGCGATCACGAGCAGAATTGCCAGAATTGTCAGAATCAAAAGGCGTCGCCCGAGCGCGGCCTTGCGGCCCGCTCCTTCCGGCGGCTGTTTGGCCATAGTCACTTGCTGCCTTGTTCAATCGTCATTGGTCGCGTTCAGTTCCTCCGGCGGGGTGCCGTGTTCGGGCTCCGCCGACAGATAGCCCTCGCGCACCAGCCATTTGCGCAGGATAAGCGTCATCGCCTCGGTCTGGTTGAGACCGGGATGCCTTTCGGCGATGAAGCGCTCCAGAGCGTCGTGCACGTCATCGGGAAGATAGGTGCTCATTCATGCTCCTCCGCATATCTTCACACTACGGTTACGGACAGTTCCCCCACACCATCCACCTTGCCTTCCAGACGGTCGCCGCGCTTGACCGGGCCAACGCCCGCAGGTGTACCCGTAAAGATAAGATCGCCGGGGCGCAGCTCAAAGAGCGACGACAGGTAGGAAATGGTCTCCGCCACCTTCCAGATCATCTGGTTGAGGTCGCCCGACTGGCGCGTCTCGCCATTGATGGAAAGCGAAATCGCCGCCTTTTCCGGGTGGCCGATTTCCGACACCGGCACGAGGGCCGAACAGGGCGCGGAGTGCTCGAAAGCCTTCGCCACTTCCCAAGGGCGGCCCGCCTTCTTGGCCACGGCCTGCAGGTCGCGGCGCGTCATGTCGATGCCGACGGCATAGCCATAAACATGGTCCAGCGCCTTTTCGACGGAAATGTCGGTGCCGCCGGTCTTCAGCGCCACCACGAGTTCGATCTCGTGATGCACGTCCTCGGTCTTCGGCGGATAAGGGAAGTCGCCGCCCCCGATCACCAGGCTGTCCGGGTTCTTCTGGAAGAAGAAAGGCGGGTTGCGGGTCGGATCGCCGCCCATTTCGATGGCGTGATCGGCATAGTTCTGGCCGACGCAATAGATGCGATGCACGGGAAAGAGCGCGTCCGTTCCCTTCACCGGCAGAAACGGCTGCGGGGGCGGCGCAAAAACATATGTCGTCATGGGGAACTATTCCGGTCGGAAACTGATGAAGCGATTTTCCCATCATGCAGACGCAAGCGCGTCGCCGCAACCCTTGAAAGACGCAATTCCCTGTTATCGCCCGTCCGAGACCACGACAAAATCCGCCTTGCGAGATTGCGCGACCACGAGTTCGGCATTGGGAATATCGTTGGAAAGGGCGCGGTTTCGGGCGGTTTCGGCGTCGAAGCCGAAGCCGAGCCAGCGATCGGTCAGGCGGCGCTCCAGTTCGTCGAAAGGCACGTCCAGATAGACCGTCAGATCGAAGAAGGGAGCAAGCTGCGACCATGGCTGCTGATCGAGCAGCAGGTAATTGCCTTCCACCAGAAGCACGCGATGCTCCGGCCCGACCACGGATGCGGCGGCGCGGGAAAGCTCCAGCGAGCGGTCGAAGACCGGGATGAAGACCTCGCCGTCCGCCTGTTTCAGCCGTTGCAGCAGCACCGCAAACCCGGCGCAGTCGAAGGTTGGCGGCGAACCCTTGCGGCTCAGCAATCCGCGCCTGTCGAGAATGGCGTCATCGAGATGAAATCCGTCCATCGGCACGACGATGGACGGCGCATCGCCGCCCTTGTTGATGGCATGGAGCAGATAATCGGACATGGTAGATTTTCCGGCTCCCGGCGGGCCTGCAACGGCCACGATCAGGCGTCCGTCAGTTTCCGCCAGCCGCGCAAGAATTTCCGAAGGCAGGGCTTCGCGCTCGATAGGCGTCATGTCCGGTTTCCGTGATTCGTCCTGCCAGCATATCAGAAGCTCAAGCAGCTTCCTTCGGCCTCATCGCGCCGGTCATCAGCGCCACCGCATCGGACATGGAATATTCCTTGGGGTCGATGACCGTCAGGCGGCGTCCCAGCCGGTGAATGTGGATGCGGTCGGCGACCTCAAACACATGCGGCATGTTGTGCGAGATCAGCACGATGGGCATTCCGCGCCGCTTCACGTCCTGAATGAGTTCCAGCACGCGGCGCGATTCCTTGACGCCGAGCGCCGCAGTCGGCTCGTCCATGATGACCACCTTGGAGCCGAAGGCGGCGGCGCGCGCCACCGCAACGCCCTGACGCTGGCCGCCCGAAAGGGTTTCCACCGCCTGGCCGATGTTCTGGATGGTCATCAGGCCCAGTTCGGAGAGTTTTTCGCGGGCGATCTTTTCCATCGCCCCGCGATCCAGCATGCGGAACAGCGAGCCGAGCGGCCCCTTGCGGCGGATTTCGCGGCCGAGAAACAGGTTGTCGGCGATGGAAAGCGCGGGCGACAAGGCAAGGTTCTGATAGACCGTCTCGATGCCCGCCTGCCGTGCTTCCATCGGCGAATGAAAGCTGACCGGCTTGCCGTCGAGCAGGATTTCGCCCTCGTCGGGCTTGATCGCGCCGGACAGCGCCTTGATGAGCGAGGACTTGCCCGCGCCATTATCGCCGATGACCGCGAGGATTTCGCCGGGATAGAGGTCGAAATCGGCATGGTCGAGCGCCGTGACGCGACCATAGCGCTTGACCAGCCCCTTGGCGGAAAGAACAGGCGTGGTGTTCGTTTTCATGCGGCAGCCTTTCTGATCCACTGGTCGATGGCGACGGCGGCAATGATGAGAACGCCGATCAGGAGATAGGTCCATTGCGGATCGGTGCCCCACAGGCGCAGGCCCAGCGAGAACACGCCGACGATCAGCGCGCCGAACATGGTGCCGAGAATGGAGCCGCGCCCGCCGAAGAGCGATATGCCGCCGATCACCACAGCGGTGATGGATTCGATATTGGCGAACTGGCCCGCTGTGGGTGAAACGGAGCCGAGGCGGCCGATCATCGCCCAGCCCGCCAGCGCGCAGATGATACCGGCCAGCACATAGACCGACATGAGGATGGGCTTGACCGAGACGCCGGAAAGCTGCGCCGCCTCCGGATCGTCGCCGATGGCATAGACGTGCCGTCCCCAGGCGGTGTGGTTCAGCACATACCAGAGCAGCAGCACCAGAAGCACCATGGCGATGACGCCATAGGTGAAGACGGCGCCGCCAATGCGCACGCTCTCGCCGAAGAATTGCAGGATCGGCGCTTCCGCCGTGATTTCCTGCGCGCGGATGGTCTCGTTGGCGGAATAAAGGAAGTTGGTGGCGAGGATCACCTGCCACATGCCGAGCGTCACGATGAAGGGCGGCAGGCGCACATAGGCGACCAGAAAGCCGTTGATGAAGCCGCAGAGCGCGCCCGTGGCAAAGCCGCAGAGAACGGCAAGCTCGGCGGGAAGGCCGTAGCGGAAGGTGAACTGGCCCATCACCACCGAGGACAGCACCATGATGGCGCCGACCGAAAGGTCGATGCCGGCGGTGAGGATCACCAGCGTCTGCGCCGCCGCGACAATGCCGGTGATGGCGACCTGCTGCAGGATAAGCGTCAGCGAGAAGGCGGAGAAAAACTTGCCGCCAAGCGTGACACCGAAGATCAGCAGCGACAGGACGAGCACGATCAACGGCACGGCAGCGGGATTGTGATGCAGGAAACTCCGCATCCGATAAAGCAGCGACCGGTCGCCCGCATCGAAGGAGGCGACTTCGGCCGCGCTCTGCGAAAGCGTCTTTTCATAGTCCTGCATGGACGGTTTTTGTGCAGCGGAAGCCGCCTGTGGCTCACTCATCTCTGTCTCCTGCCTTCACCCTGGCCCGGCGGACCTTCCGGTCCGCCGAACCAGAACCCAAAGAGCCTGTCAGCCCCAGCACTTGCCGAGCGCGGTCTTGGTATCGATGGACGGAACGCCGTCGACCGGCTTGTCGGTGACGAGCGACACGCCCGTATCGACAAAATCCTTGCCTTCGGTCGGCTTCGGCTTTTCGCCCGTATCGGCAAACTTCTTGATCGCTTCGATGCCGAGCGCCGCCATCTGCAGCGGATATTGCTGCGAGGTCGCGCCGATCACGCCAGCTTCGACATTCTTCACGCCGGGGCAGCCGCCATCGATGGAGACGATCAGCACGTCCATTTCGCGCCCGACGGCCTTCAGCGCCTCATAGGCACCGGCGGCTGCAGGTTCGTTTATGGTGTGGACGACATTGATGTTCGGGTCCTTCTGGAGAAGATTCTCCATCGCGCGGCGTCCGCCTTCCTCGTTGCCGTCGGTCAGGTCGCGACCGGCAATGCGCGGATCGTCCTCGTCGCCAAGCTTGGTCTTGTCCTTCGGATCGATGCCGAAACCGGTGGCAAAGCCCTGATCGCGCAGCACGTCGACGCTTGGCTGCGATGCGGTGAGGTTGAGGAAGGCCACATGCGCGTCCTTGGCCTTGTCGCCAAGCGTCGCCGCCGCCCATTTGCCGACCAGTTCACCGGCGAGGAAATTGTCGGTGGCGAAGGTTGCATCCGCCGCGTCGGCGGGCTCAAGCGGCGTATCGAGCGCGATGATGAGCATGCCCGCCTCGCGCGCCTTCTGCAGCGACGGCACGATGCCCTTGGTGTCGGAAGCGGTGATCAGAATGCCCTTGGCGCCATCGGCGATGCAGGTCTCGATGGCCGCGACCTGGCTTTCGGAATCGCCGTCGATCTTGCCCGCATAGGTCTTGAGATTGACGCCAAGCTCCTTGGCCTTGGCGACCGCGCCTTCCTTCATCTTGACGAAGAACGGGTTGGTGTCGGTCTTGGTGATGAGGCACGCGCCAGCATCGGCGGCGTTGGCCGAACTCAATGGAATGGCGGCAGCGCCAAGCGCGAAGGCAGCAAAGGCTGCCGACAGAACTGTCTTCTTCATGGACTCCTCCCAGATTGAAGCCGGTTCCTCTTCCCGGCACCGGAGAAGCAAAACACGGCTTTAAAACAGAGTCAATTAATAAATCCACTTGATTTATTAATGTGCTGTGTCACTCTGACTGGCGGAGGAGAAAGCGCGAAACGAGCGGGCGACAGGCTGCCAGCTTCATCCGCGCCTATCTTAAGCGATTGTTTTATTTGATGTCCCGCACGTCAGGGGTTTTTCTCCTTCGATGTTTGGTTTAGGAATTCCCGCACGCCATGGCCGCATTCCGATTGCATCCCATGGGCCGGAATCTGGGAGAGGCTATGGTCAGGCATAAAGTTGAACGCGAGCCGGACAGCGGATCAGCCGATACCGCTCCCGCAACGCCTTCCGGCACACTTTCGGGAACCCTTTCAGGAACTCCGGGCCCCGCCATGCAGCAATTCGCCGGGCCCGGCGCGAACGTCAATCGCGGTTCAAACCAGATCGGCGTGCGCGCCTATAATGAGCGGCTGGTTCTGGCGCTGGTGCGCAGGCACGGCGCGCTTGCCCGCGCCGACATCGCGCGCCTGACCGGGCTTTCGGCGCAGACGGTTTCCGTCATCATCCGCGCGCTAGAAAAGGACGGCCTCATCACGCAGGGCGAACGGGTGCGCGGCCGTGTCGGCCAGCCTTCCACGCCGATGCGCCTTGCCGCCGACGGGGTCTTCTCCTTCGGCCTCAAGATCGGGCGGCGCAGCGCGGAAATCATTTTGATGGATTTTCTGGGCGCGATTCGCGAGCGGCGTCACATCACCTATCGCTGGCCGGTGCCGGACGAAATCCGCAGCTTCACCATCGACAGCGTCAACGCCTTCACAGCCGCGCTCGAACCGGCCAGGCGCGACCGCATCGCCGGGCTTGGCATTGCCCTCCCCTTTGAACTGTGGAACTGGGTCGAGGAAGTGGGTGCGCCTGCCGAAGATCTTGATGCATGGCTTGGCGCCGATCTGGTCAGCGATTTCGCCCATGCATTCTCGTTTCCGGTCTTCATCCAGAATGACGGAACGGCGGCCTGCGGCGCGGAACTGACTTTTGGCCGCGGACCAGAATTCACCGATTTCGTCTATTTCTTCATCGGGTCGTTCATCGGCGGCGGCGTGGTGCTGAACAACACGCTCTATCCCGGGCGCACCGGCAATGCGGGCGCGCTCGGCTCCATGCCGATGCGCATGCGCGGCACGTGGGAACGCGGCGAAACCTTGCAGCTTATCGACACGGCATCGCTGTTCGTCCTCGAACGCATGTTGCAGGAGCGGCACCTGCCCTCCGACGATCTGTGGCTTTCGCCGGAAAACTGGCGAAATTTCGGTACGCCGCTCGACGAATGGGTGGCGCTTGCCGCACGCGGGCTGGCGCATGCGGCAGTGGCCGCCGCCTCCGTCATCGACTTTCCCGCCGCCATCATCGATGGCTGGCTGCCGGGCAATGTGCGCCACCGCATCGTGGAAGCGACCCGCATCGAGCTTTCATGCCTCGATTTGCAGGGCCTGCGGGCGCCGGAGATCATCGAGGGCAAGGTTGGCGTCCATGCCAAGGCGATGGGCGCGGCAAGCCTGCCGCTTTCCAACCGCTACCTGTTCGACCAGAGCGTCCTGTTCAAGGATGCAAGCTAGTTCCCTTTATGGCCTTGTCGATATCCTTCTTTGGACCATAAAGCGCAAGGCCGACCAGATCGGGGGCATCGGCATTTTCGGCCTTGAACACAGCACGGTTGGCGACGTCGTGCCCGGTCTCGAACATGGCGCGCACATAGGGCGCACGGACGAGATCGCGCTGGATCGATTGCTGCCATGCCCGTTGCAGCACGTCCGGCGTTGCCGAGAAGATCAGCATCGGCTGGCCGAGCAGAGGCGTACGCCTGCGGCCTGCCGCATCCTCATAAGGGTCGCCCATTGCCTGCGGAACCGCGCCGGATATGCCGGTCGCGATGAAGGCGGTCACGTTCAACTTCTGCCAGACGGGCAGATCGTGCAGGACAAGAATGGCTACTTTGGTTTCGAAAATCATCGGGTCTTCCTCTGTTCGAGGAAAGAACTAGCCCTTTGCGGCTGCAATTTCTGGAACGTTTGTGCGCCCCCGGCGATAGGCGGCAGGCGTCATGCCATAGGCGCGACGGAACCATCGCCCCATATGGCTCTGGTCGGCAAAGCCGCTGAGTGCCGAGGCCTCCGCCGGCGGCACTTTTTCGCGCAGCAGGCGGCGGGCTTCGGCAAGGCGCAACTGCACCAGACAGGCATGCGGCGAGGTGCCGTAGGCGCGCCGGAACCCGCGTGAAAGCTGGAAACGGTCGGCGGCTCCCACCGCTTCCGCCAGTTCATCGAGGCCGAATTCCTCATCGAAACGCGCGCGCAGATAATCCATCGTGCGGGCAGCGACCGGATGCGGAGCCGCCGCTTTTTCTGCCGCGTCATGGCCCATATGCGGGGAAAGATGCCGGAAAAGATGGTTCGTCACCCGGTCGCGGCAATCCTCGATCATCAGGCGCGGCGCTTCCAGAAAGATTGCCTCGCAGGCGCGGGCGACCGCATGGAAGAGTTCCTTGTCATCGGCCAGCGTCTGGCGAAAGCCGATATGCGCATCATTGCCGCCCATGGCATCGCGGATCAGCGCCTGCGGCATATAGAGCATGTTATAGGCAAAGCCCTCCGCCGCGACCGCCTGCCCGTCGTGGCGTTCGCCCGGCTCGATGAGAATCACCCGCCCCGGCGTGCTTTGCCGCCGCCTGCCCCGGCAGAAAAAATCCTGAACGCCCGCATGTGTCACCCCGACAAGCCATTCGTCGTGAAAATGCATGTCATAGGCGTGGCTGTGAAAGCGCGCCGCCACGGCTTCGAGGCCGGTGGCATCGTCGCGTTTCAGGCGCATCTGATCGCGCGGGCCAGCGATGGGGCGAGCATTGTCCGTCATGACGGAATTTGTAGCATGGCCGGCGACAAACACACGCTTTGTTATTTTCAATCAATAAGTTTGATCTATGTTGTCTTGCAATGACCGCAAATGCCGACAAGGTGTATCGTACCAACTGATTGAATCAACCGGGAAAAACATGACCGTAACGACAATCGCGACCACCCCCTACCAGGACCAGCAGCCGGGCACTTCGGGCCTGCGCAAGAAGGTTCCGGTGTTCCAGCAGCAGAACTACGCTGAAAACTTCATCCAGTCGGTCTTCGATGTGCTGGAAGGTTTTGCCGGCAAGACGCTCGTGGTCGGCGGCGACGGTCGCTATTACAATCGCGAAGTGATCCAGAAGCTGATCAAGATTGCCGCCGCCAACGGTTTTGGCCGCATCATGGTGGGTCAGGGCGGCATTCTTTCAACGCCTGCCGCCTCCAACATGATCCGCAAATACAAGGCCTTCGGCGGCATGGTGCTTTCGGCCAGCCACAATCCCGGCGGGCCGAATGAAGATTTCGGCATCAAGTACAATATCGGCAATGGCGGACCGGCGCCGGAAAAGATCACCGAGGCGATCTTCGCCCGCTCCAAGGTGATCGACCAGTACAGGATCGCCGATGTGGCCGATGTCGATATCGACACGATCGGCACCACACGGATCGGCGACACCGAGGTCGTCATCTTCGATCCCGTTACCGATTATGCCGAACTGATGGAGAGCCTGTTCGACTTCGACGCCATCCGCGCCATGATCAGGGGCGGGTTCCGCATGAAGTTCGACGCGATGCATGCGGTGACCGGCCCTTACGCCACGGAAATCTTCGAGAAGCGCCTTGGCGCACCAAAGGGCAGCGTCGTCAATTTCGTGCCGCTGCCGGATTTCGGCGGCCATCATCCGGACCCGAATCTCGTCTACGCAAAAGATCTCTACGATCTTCTGATGTCCGATCACGCGCCGGATTTCGGCGCGGCTTCCGATGGCGACGGCGACCGCAATCTCATTATCGGGCGCGGCATCTTCGTTACCCCCTCCGATTCGCTTGCCATGCTCGCCGCCAATGCGCATCTGGCGCCCGGCTACAAGGACGGCATCAAGGGCATTGCCCGGTCCATGCCGACCAGCGCCGCCGCCGACCGCGTGGCGGAAAAGCTCGGGCTCGGCATGTTCGAAACGCCGACCGGCTGGAAGTTCTTCGGCAATCTGCTCGACAACGGCAAGGTGACGATCTGCGGCGAGGAAAGCTCCGGCACCGGCTCCGACCATGTGCGCGAGAAGGACGGCCTGTGGGCGGTGCTGCTGTGGCTCAACATTCTGGCGGTGCGCAAGCAGAGCGTGAAGGAAATCGTCGAGGAGCACTGGGCGCGTTTCGGACGCAATTATTACACCCGCCACGACTATGAAGCGGTCGATTCCGACATCGCCAGACAGTTGGTGGCCGACCTGCGCGGCAAGCTGGCCTCCCTGCCCGGCACGACGGTCAACGGCCTCACGATCGAGAAGGCCGACGACTTCGCCTATCGCGATCCGGTCGACGGCTCGATCAGCGAACATCAGGGCATCCGCATCTATTTCCCGGAAGGCGGCCGCGTGGTGCTGCGCCTGTCCGGCACCGGCACGTCGGGCGCCACCATCCGCATCTATGTCGAGCGCTATGAGGCCGACACCGCCCGGCACAATCTCGACACGCAGGAAACGCTGGCTCCCTACATCGAAGCGGCAGAACAGATCGCGGAAGTGAAGAAGCGCAGCGGACGGACGGAGCCGTCGGTGGTTACTTGAGTAGGGCAGTAGGGCAGTAGGGCAGTAGGGCAGTAGGGCAGTAGGGCAGTAGGGCAGTAGGGCAGTAGGGCAGTAGGGCAGTAGGGCAGTAGGGCAGTAGGGCAGTAGGGCAGAGAAGGATATGTGCGTTGCGGTCGTCCGCCA